>Ga0182738_1000009_pt1 | contig 472402 bp, 420 predicted proteins | sample eDN5th30CBELigMG_FD_128876 | JGI IMG/M metagenome (GOLD analysis project Ga0182738, IMG submission 128876) | Enriched Miracle-Growth compost microbial communities from Emeryville, California, USA - eDNA 5th pass 30_C BE-Lig MG (version 2)... ...
CCCGCCCGAACGACGTTCAGTCGGGCGGGCATTGAACTACGGGGCCAAATGGCCGGCAAAAATAAGGCAGGAAGAATGGAGAAACCGCATCTAAAGTTTAGGAAACACTCCTATTCTATCCCCCGCCCGAACGACGTTCAGTCGGGCGGGCATTGAACTACGGGGCCAAAGGTGGCAAAAATAAGGCAGCCTGCCGTTTTAAAGTTGAAATCATTTCCGCCATCTTTGCGTATGCCTGGTACAGAGAAAATTTGCGTCCGTTGTGCCGGTACTTTTCATTGCCAGCCGGAAAATATTACCGAATGCCAGTGCTTTGACCTTGACCTGAATGAGGAAACAAGGGATTTTATTTCGCAGCAATACACGGATTGCCTTTGCAGCAATTGCCTCTATGCAATAAAAAAGGAATTCGCGGTTGAAATAAAGCAGCGTTCAGAATAGCGTTTACAAAGCAACCATACCTGCGCTCCTACGGAGCTCAATGGAATTGGCTTTCTTATTGCTACCAAACCTACGCTCCTACGGAGCTCAATGGACTTTGATTTCTTTTTTATCTACCAAACCGGCGCAGCTACGCTGCTGACAACTCAATCATAAGCACGCTTAATCAGCCATTGAAGCAAGCAACTAACAACTAATGACTAACAACTAATGACTAACCAATCCCTTTCCCCTTCACATAGCCCCGCCATTTTTCAATCACTGCCTGCATGTCTGCGGGCAGTTCAGAATCAAAATGCATGCGCTCATGCGTTACCGGGTGCACAAAGCCTAATTCTTTGGCGTGCAGCGCCTGCCGGGGTAAGAGCTGAAAACAGTTGTCTACAAACTGTTTGTATTTGCTGAAAATGGTGCCCTTTACAATGCGGTCGCCGCCATAGGTGGCATCGCCGAAAAGCGGGTGGCCAATGCTTTGCATGTGTACCCGTATCTGGTGCGTGCGGCCGGTTTCCAGCTGCAATTCTACCAGCGTTACATACCCAAAGCGCTCCAGCACTTTATAATGCGTGATGGCGTGCTTGCCATGTTCCCCTTCGGGGTAGGCGGCCATGATTTTGCGGAAACGCTGATGCCGGCCAATGTTTGCTATAATGGTGCCTTCGTCTGCTTCCATATCGCCCCAGGCCAGCGCCACGTAACGGCGGTGCACGGTGTGGCGCTTGAACTGCGCGGCCAGCCTGCTCATGGCGTCTTCAGTTTTGGCGATGAGTATCAGGCCGGTTGTGTCTTTATCAATGCGGTGTACCAGGCCCACGCGGGGCAGCTCGTTTTCAATGTCGGCGATATCTACTTCCGGGTCGTCCTGTTGCAGCTTCCAGGCCAGGGCGTTTACGAGTGTGCCGGAATAATTGCCGCAGCCGGGGTGCACCACCATGCCGGCCGGCTTGTTGATGACCATCAGGGCCTCGTCTTCGTACACAATATCCAGCGGCAGCTCTTCGGGAATGATTTCCTGGCTTTCTGCCTTGCGCGTTTCCAGGATGATGATTTCATCGCCCATCCGCACTTTGTAATTCGGCTTTACAACGGCGCCGTTTACCGTGATAAAACCATCTTCCAGCGCCTGCTGGATTTTATTGCGCGTAGCACCTTCCACGCGGTTCATCAGAAACTTGTCAATGCGCATCGGTTCCTGCCCTTTATCGGCTTTGATGCGCATGCGCTCTGTGGGTGTGTTTTGTGCCGCCTGCTGCTCCATGGTTATTTTTCCTTCAGCCACGCTTTTACAGCCGCGGGGTTGATTTCGGTATAGTAAGTTTTGCGTGTTATCACACTGTTGTTTATCCAGTAAATAGTAGGCACGTATTCGCCGGCCATGCTTTTAAACGCTTCTAAATCTGCCATAAAAGTGTGGGGCAGGTTCTTGCTTTTGGTTTCCTCAAAAAAATCCTGCAGCATAGCCGGATTCCCGTTCAATACCATATACAGCGGCAGCTCAGGATGTTGGCGGTGCATGATTTGCAGGAGGTAAGCGGCTTTCCGGCAATGCGGGCAGGTCAGCGAGAAGTATGCCACAATATGCTTGCCCTGGCGCAAATCCACCGAAGGCACGGGCTGCGCGTGGCCATTATAAAGCGGACTTAAGTCAATGGGTTCATTTGCTTTTTCACCGCTGCCGTAAATGGCCACCGGCTCCATTACAAACGGCGTTACAAAGCTGGCCGTAGCCAGGAAAGCGGCGAGGTAATAGGCTTTGTCCAGGCCACGGGCAGGGTAGAAGTATTGCAGCGCAATCACCACAGCCATCATGCCAATGTTTTTCAGCAGCGACTGCAGGGGATTCATGTAAATCCATTCGCCAAAGCAGCCGCAACTGCCGTTGTTACCTTCTTTAATCAGCAGGAATACCAGGTACAGGCTCATGATGCCCAGAAAGGCAAGCGTGGCTTTGTACGTAAAGCTTTTTAGAAACAAATGCGCCAGTAAAAAGACGCCCAGTAGAAATTCAAAACCAATGAAGATGCGGGCCAGGATGCCGGCGGTGGTCAGGCCAATGGGCAGCAGGTCTGTAAAAGACCAGCTAAAAGGTTCCAGGCTATAAACCTTGCTGAGTGCAGAATAAATAAAAACCGCTGCCAGCCCCAGGGTCAGCAGCAGGCCAAGGATAAATTTGAAATAGAACAGCGCGGGTTTTCTTGCTTCAGGCATCTTTTTTAGAAAGGGCCAAAGCTACGTTATTAGCAGCGCAGCACTGTTAATAAAGGGCGCAGTCTTCTTTGGTCTGAATGCCGTTTTGCTCTGCCTGGTAAGAATTATCCTTGCAGATTTTCTTGGCGTTTTTCTTGCTGTCGCGGATGGGATACTCGTGCAGGGTAGAGTCGGGCAGGCCGGGCGCGCCGCTGTATTTTATCCAGCACTGACAGGTATATTCACGGGTGCAGGAAGCAAACATCAAAATAGCAAAAACAGGGGCAAGGAAAATGAGAAGACGTGATTTCATCCGGAATAATTTCGCGTTTAAAGATAGGAGGGATTTTGATTTTCCGGTTACACTTTTTGAAATAGCTTTGAAGGGGTAGGTTGAGATTTAGACTAAGACTAAGACTAAGACTAAGACTAAGACTAAGACTAAGACTAAGACAAGCTCCATCTTAACCTCAGTCTCAACCTTAACCTCAACCCCAACCTTGATTCTCCCTAATTCCCCCATAGAAAATCTGGAGCTGCTGGCCAAACAGGTCGTGGAAGGCTTCATCATTGGCCTGCACAAAAGCCCGTTTCATGGGTTTTCGGTAGAGTTTGCCGAGCACCGGCTTTACAACCGCGGCGATGAGATGCGGCACATAGACTGGCGCGTGTTTGGCCGTACCGACCGGCTGTTTGTCAAGAAGTTTGAGGAAGAAACCAACCTGCGCGCCTGCCTGCTCGTGGATACTTCGGCTTCCATGTATTTTCCGAAAGAAGGTCCGCATGGCAGTAAAATCCAGTTTGCCTGTGTGGCTGCCGCCAGCCTGGCGCGCCTGCTGCGCAAGCAGCTGGACGCAACCGCGCTCGGGCTTTTTGACCAGTCTGTCTATTATCTCAGCGCCGCGCGTTCGGCGCCCAGCCATTATCATTTGCTGACCAGTAAGTTGCAGCAGGTCTTGCAGCAGCCATCTGCAACCGGCTCGGAAAGCCATATTGCCAATGCTCTGCACGAAGTAGCCGAGCGCATGCACCGCCGCTCGCTGGTGGTGATATTTAGTGATATGCTGGGCAGCGGGGAAGATGCGGACGCATTGTTTGCCGGACTGCAACACCTGAAATACAACAAACACGAGGTGATTCTCTTTCAAATCATGGACCGGCAAAAGGAGCTGGATTTCCAGTTTGAAAACCGGCCTTATGAATTTGAAGATGCAGAAACAGGCGAAAAGCTAAAGCTGCAGCCGGCGCAAATCCGGCAGCAGTACCTGGCGCAATTAAACGATTTCCAGAAAGAAATCGCCCACCGCTGTCATCAGTATGGTATTGATCGTGTGCTGGTGGACCTCAGCGAGCCGGTGGAAAAGGTGCTGCACGCATTTCTGCTGAAAAGAGCGAAGATGCTGTAGCGGCAGGCTTTGCCTTATCTGCAAACGGGAACCACCTTATTCAAAAAAGTTGCTGTAATTTGGAATAAAATAGCTATTTTTGCAGGCCGAAAAAAGAAGCCGGACGCAGTTTAAAAGCCGCGCGGCAGACAGAGCAATCTGTTTTCTTTTTAAGGAAACAAAAGGACAATCAACCATTTCATGAAGCGCACACGTGAGTTTGAAATAGCCTGGCAGGGTTTGAAGGAAGGCGCGCATCAGTATGAATACGTGCTGGACGATGCTTTTATGGAGGCGCATGAAGCCCCCGAAGAGCTGCACGACTGGCATGCAACGGTAGGTTTTACCTTTGAAAAGCATCCTGGTTTTTTTCGCCTGCATTTTGATGTAGGCGGTCATGTAACGGCCCCCTGCGACCGTTGCGGCGATGACTTTGTATTGAAACTCTGGGATGAATTTGACCTGATTGTGAAGCTGCTCGGAGAAACAGAGGAAGAAAAGGAAGACGATGACGATGCCGATATTGTTTTCATTCCGCGCAGCGAAACCGTGCTGGATATCAGCAACTGGCTCTATGAGTTTGTGATGCTGAGCCTGCCCCTGCAACGCGTGCACCCGGATACTGCCAATGGGCAGGACGGTTGCAACCCAGAAGCTTTGAAGCTTTTAAACCGCCTTTCAGAGCCTATAGACCAACCTGCCAACAATATCTGGAAAGGTCTGGATGCTTTTAAAGATAAAGACAACAAAAACTAAAGAAATAAAAATAGACCGACCATGCCAAATCCTAAACGTCGTCACTCGCAGCAACGCAGCGCCAAGCGCCGTACGCACTACAAGGCTACTGCTGAAACATTCAGCGTAGACCCGATCACCGGCGAAAGCCACCTGCGCCACCGCGCTCACTGGAGCGAAGGCAAGCTGGTGTACCGTGGCCGCACCGTTATTGACAACACCGCCACAAACAATACCGACAACCCGTCTCAAAGCTAACCACACGCTTTTATGACGATTGGGCTGGACGTAATGGGTGGCGACTACGCCCCCGATGAAGCCATTGCCGGCGCACGGATTTTTCTGGAAAACCATCCGGATAAATCTGTGCGCCTTCTTTTGATCGGCGAGCCGGCAGCGGTAACCCCATTGCTGGAACAACTCAGCGATTTTAAAGACCGCTGGTCTTTTATACCCGCCGCACAGGTGGTGGAAATGCACGAGCATCCTACAAAAGCACTGAAGGAAAAGCCGGAGTCCAGCATTGCCGTTGGGTTTGGCGCCCTGGCGCGTCAGAAGGCGGATGCTTTCATCAGCGCCGGCAATACCGGCGCCATGCTGGTAGGTGCCATGTACACCGTGAAGGCGGTGCCGGGTGTGCTGCGCCCAACCATTGCTTCGCCTATTCCCAGGCTGGATGGCGGCTTTAATCTGATGCTGGATGTAGGCATCAACGCAGACTGCAAGCCGGAACACCTGGTGCAGTTTGCCACCCTGGGCGCGCTGTATGTACAGCGGGTGTATGGCGTGGAAAATCCCCGTGTGGGCCTGCTGAATATTGGCGAGGAAGAAGGCAAAGGCAATCTGCTGGCCCAGGCCGCTTACCCTTTGCTCAAAGAAGGCAGCGGTTACGAATTTATCGGCAATATGGAAGGCCGCGATGTGCTGCAAAACAAAGCCGACGTAATTGTTTGCGAAGGTTTTGTGGGCAACGTGATTTTAAAGTTCGCCGAGTCTTTCTATCAAATATTTCACCGACAGAAAGGCCTTCGTGATTCCTTTCTGGACCAATTCAACTACGAGGTTTATGGCGGCACGCCGGTATTGGGCGTAAACGCACCTGTTGTGGTGGGCCATGGCATTTCCAGCGCCCGCGCTTTTGCCAAGATGATTGAGACCACGGCCCGGATTGTCAGCTCTGGTTTGGTAGGCGCCATTCAGCAACAGTTTACAGCGCAGGTGCCTTCAGAGGAATAAGGTTAAACCCTTACACAAACCGCTGCTACAACCCTTTTTAGAAGCACCTTATGGCTCCTGTTCCGTAGCGCTCAGGTGTTTCCAGGAGGCATCCACAGGCAATAGTTTGTCTGCGTTTTCGGCCAGTTGGCGCAGAAAGTAGGGCCCAAAGCTGGCATTGAGAATGCGCTTTTTTTCTCCTTTGAAACTAAATTCAATAATAAGTCCCGGCAAATCCTGAACGCGCATTTCGTAGCGTTCGCGGCAGGTATCCACCCGGTTTTGTTCAAAGCCGGCAAACAGGCCTTTTACATCGGCCGGGTCAAATTGTTTTTCATACAGGCCCGTTGCCGGCACAAACGACTTCCCGAAATATTGCACGGTGCCGTTTGGCCATACTTTTATCCAGTAAATCGGACAGCGGCCAAAGCAGGCGGTACGTTGAATTTTTACCCAGTCGTAAGGCGTTTGGATAGCAGGCGCTGTTTTTTCAGGTGCCTGGGCCAATGCGCTGCTTTTTGTTTGGGCGCAGGCTGCCACGGCAAGACAGGCAGTGAGTAGCAATACCGGAAAATATTTTTGCATAAATTGGCTGTTTAAAACGCAATTGCTGCAAAGATGCTGCCAAGTCCACGAACAGACGCACTTTTCTACCAGCTGGCGCTTACCATGATAGATGGGGTAGGCGCCAAATCGGCCCTGGCGCTGATGCATTATTTTGGGGATGCCGCTGCCATATTCAATGCTTCCCTTAAAGAATTAAAAGCTGTGGGCGGCCTGGGCGAGCACCGCGCGCGTGCTATTAAAAACCACGATAGTTTTAAGCTGGCGGATCAGGAAATGGCTTTCCTGCAAAAGCATCAGGTGCAGGCTTTGTTTCTGGACCATCCCCAATATCCGCATCGTTTAAAGGAATGCGCCGATGCGCCGGTGCTGATTTATTTTAAAGGAGCGGCCAACCTGAATGCCGCAAAAACCGTTGCTGTCATTGGCACGCGTAAAAATTCGGAGTATGGGGAAAAACTAACGCAGGATTTGGTGGCCGGCATCAAAAACCAGGAAGGTTTGCTGGTGATTAGTGGGCTGGCACATGGTATTGACGGCATTGCCCACCGCGCTGCCCTGCAGGAGGGCATTCCGACGATAGGCGTTGTGGGACATGGACTGGATATGATGTACCCGCCTTCTCACCGCAGCCTCGCCAAAGACATGGTAGCACAGGGTGGCGGTTTGCTAACGGAATTTCCGTCGGGCACTAAGTTGAGCCCGGCCAATTTCCCGGTACGCAACCGGCTGGTGGCCGGCATCAGCGATGTGACGGTGGTGGTGGAAAGCGATGAAAAAGGCGGCGCCATGATTACGGCCTACATGGCTGCCAGTTACAACCGCGAGGTGGCCGCCTTTCCGGGCAGGGTGGGCGATGCGAAATCGTCCGGACCCATAAAGCTGATTCGTACACAAATAGCCAGCCTGATTCGCAATGGCGATGATTTATTGGAAGTAATGGGCTGGCAACCGGTAAAACAAAAAAAACCGGCACAGCCACAACTCTTTCTGGCATTAAGCGATGAAGAGCAGCAGGTGGTAAACGCGTTGCAGGCTCAGGAAGCAGTGCATGCGGACGAGCTTATGTTGCAAACAGGCCTTCCCAATTCTGCCCTGGCTGCTATATTGCTGCAGCTGGAAATGCAGGGTATCGTAAAAAGCCTACCCGGGAAAAGATACCGGCTGTAAGGTTTTAAAGAGGCTGGGTGGCCGGTGCGTGTGCAACCACTTTGCCTTCCAAATCGTAATCGTAGGCATTGGTGATTTCCACGTTTACAAATTCGCCAATGGTTAAAGGCTGTTCCGACTGAATCACCACTTCATTGTCCACTTCCACGCTGTCAAACTCGGTACGGCCCAGGTAGCGGCCGGCTTCTTTCTTATCTACCAGCACTTTAAAGGTCTGCCCGATTTTTTCCTGGTTTTTCTCGTAAGAAATTTCCTGCTGCACTTCCATCAGTTCCTGCGCGCGGCGTTGCTTTTCCCTGGCAGGCACGTTGTCTTTCAGCGCATAGGCGCCGGTGTTTTCTTCGTGGGAATAAGTAAATATGCCTACGCGGTCGAAGCGGATTTCTTCCAGGAAGCTGGCCAGCTGGGCCACGTCATCTTTTGTTTCTCCGGGGAAGCCGGCAATGAGCGTGGTACGCAGGCAGATGCCGGGTACTTTATCGCGAATGGCGCCAATAAGGTCGGTCATCTCGGCGCGTGTAATCTGCCGGCGCATGGCCAGCAGCATATTGTCGCTGGCGTGCTGCAGCGGCATATCCAGGTAGTTGCAGATATTGGGCCGTTCGCGCATTACGTCCAGAATCTCTAAGGGGAATTTGGAAGGATAGGCATAATGCAGGCGAATCCATTCCAGGCCGGGCACATCGCTCAGGTGCTTCAGCAGCTCGGGCAACGCGCGTTTCTTATAAAGGTCCAGGCCGTAGTAAGTCAGTTCCTGCCCGATGAGCATAATTTCTTTCACGCCGCGGCTTACCAGGTGTTTGGCTTCGGTCACGATTTCTTCAATGCTTTTGGAAATGTGTCCGCCGCGCATCAGCGGAATGGCGCAAAACGTACAGGTGCGGTTACAACCCTCCGAAATTTTCAGGTAAGCATAATGCTGTGGCGTGGCCAGCAGGCGCTCGCCCAGTAAATCTTTTTTATAATCTGCATTAAAGCGCTCCAGCATCAGCGGCAGCTCCAGCGTGCCAAACCAGTCGTCCACCTCGGGAATTTCAAGGGCTAGATCTTCGCGGTAGCGCTGACTAAGGCAGCCGGTTACATATACTTTATCCAGTTGTCCCTGCCGTTTTAATTCCACCTGTTCCAGAATGGTATTGACGGATTCTTCCTTGGCCTTGTCAATAAAGCCGCAAGTATTGACCACCACGATGTTGTGATCGAGCTTTTTATTTTCATGCACCACGCGGATGTCGTTGGCAGCCAGCTGACCACTCAGCACTTCACTGTCTACCAGGTTTTTGGAGCACCCGAGTGTGATGATGTTTACCTTGTCTTTCTTGAGGGTTTTGTTTTTCACAGCCTGCAAAGGTAGGCTTTACAAGGGGGCTTGGCGTTGAGAGGTTGTTATGTTGTTGGCCTTTTCATTGTCTTAAAAACAAACAGTGCTCCAGGAAGGAGCACTGTCATTTTCAACGATTATATCTGTTTTTACTTTTTCCTGAAAAACACCCGTACCGGTACGCCGGTCAGCGGGTAATGGCTGCGTAGTTTGTTTTCCAGGAAGTTGCGGTAAGGTTCCTTGATGGCTTCCGGATAATTGGCGAAAAACGCAAAAGAAGGAACGGCCGTGGGAAGCTGCTGCACGAATTTGATTTTCACGGAATTGCCGCGTGTCATTGGGGGCGGGTAGCGCTCTATTTCCGGCAGCATGACGTCATTGAGCTTGGAAGTGGGCACCCTGCGGCTTCTGTTTTCATATACCTCAATGGCTTTTTCCATCGCCTGGAAAATGCGCTGCTTTTCCAGCGCCGAAATAAAGAGCACCGGCACATCGGTAAAGGGCGCCAGCTTTTGCTTCAGCGCTTTTTCATAATCGCGCGCGGTGTTGGTTTCCTTTTCCACGGTATCCCATTTATTTACCAGCACCACAATGCCTTTCCCTTTGCGGGTGGCCAGGCTAAAGATGCTTACATCCTGCGCGGTAATGCCCTTTTCGGCATCCAGTACCAGCAGGCAGACGTCTGTATCGTCCATGGCGCGGATGGCGCGGATAACGGAGTAAAACTCAATGTCTTCATGCACGTTTTTCTTCTTCCGGATGCCCGCCGTATCAATTAGTATAAATTCACGGTTGAAGAGGTTGTAATGCGTGTGAATCACATCGCGGGTGGTGCCCGGTATGTTGCTCACAATAGTACGTTCCTGCCCTATCAATGCGTTCAGCAGGGTGCTTTTGCCGGCATTTGGCTGCCCGATAATGGCAATACGGGGAATGGCATTTGCCGCAGGCGCTGCATTTTCCTCGTCATCCGGATCAATATCTTCTTCAGGAAAGGTAAGGCCCACGTCGCCGGGTATGGCAGCCGTAACTGCATCCAGCAGCTCGCCGGTGCCGCTGCCGGAAATAGACGAAATCTCGAAAAGCTGATCGAAGCCCAGGGAGTAAAATTCGGCTGCATCCAGGCTGCGCTGCGAGTTGTCCACTTTATTTATAACCAGTAGCACCGGTTTGGTGCTTTTGCGCAGCAGGCGGGCCATGTCTTCATCTTCGCCGGTAATGCCGGTGGTCACGTCGCAGATAAATAAAATAAGGTCGGCTTCGTCCAAGGCAATGTGTACCTGTTTTCTGATTTCGCGTTCAAAAACGTCTGTGCCTTCCTGCACAAATCCGCCTGTATCTATGACGTTGAACTGACGGCCATTCCAGTCTGCCACACCGTACTGCCGGTCGCGCGTCACGCCGGGCGTATCTTCTACGATGGCTTTACGCTGCTCCAGCAGCCGGTTAAAAAGTGTTGATTTACCTACGTTGGGGCGGCCTACAATAGCTACCGTGAATCCTGCCATGAAAATAATTATAAGCTGACAAAGATAATTGATGGCGGGCTGGCATCCCGTTATAGATTTTAACTAACTTAGCCTGCCCGGTTTTGGGTCTTATCTATTCAGTATGAATCAAAAATTACGCCTGCTTTGCCTGGGATTTTGCCTGCTTGCTTTTTTTAAAGGCAATGCCGCCTCCGGCGATACTACCTGGGTACAGGCCCACAACAGCATCTGGCTGGATTACTACAACAACTTCGACACCGCTGTTACTTTTCCCGACGGCACCAAAAGCTACCGGCGCATTTATATGGTTTTTACTCTCGGCAAATATGTTTGCCCGGGCAGCCCTACTTATTGCTCTGACTGGGATTACACGGTTCAGAATTTTCTGATGACGCCCGGCGGCGATACCATAGAGCTGGGGCGCCTGATTACCCCTTATGGTAAAGGGCCCGCTATGCCGGCCTCCTGGAGCCGCGATTATGTGTTTGACGTTACCGATTATTATCCGCTGCTAAAAAATGAAGGCACGGTACGGCTGCTTTATTCCGGCTACTCGGGCGGCTTTACCGCCAACATCCGTTTTGCTTTTATTGAAGGCGAGCGCGACCGCGATGTCACCGGCATCCACAACCTCTGGCAGGGCAGCTGGGCCTATGGCAATGCAGCAAACCCCATCAACGATCACCTGCCGGCCTACAGCGGCACCGTGCCTGCCGGTACTGCCTCAGAAGCTTTGCACATCAACGTTACGGGGCATGGCGCCGACCCGAATTACTGTTCCGAATTTTGCAGCAAATGGTACCGCATCTACCACAACGGCACCATGGCGGTACAGCACGATATCTGGCGCAACAATTGCGGCCAGAATGACCTCTACCCGCAATCCGGCACCTGGATTTATGACCGTGCCAACTGGTGCCCGGGCGATAAAGTACATACGCTGATGCATGAATTCCCGGTAACTGCCGGCAGCACGGATTCCCTGCGGATGGCTTTTGAAAATTACACCAGCGATGGCAGCGCCAGCTATACGGTAAATGCCATCCTGCTTTATTACAGCAACTGGAACAAAACGCGGGATGCCAGCCTGGAAGCTATTGTAGCCCCCAGCAGCGATAAAACATATTTCCGTCAGAATACTTCCTGCGCCAGCTCCGTAATCCGGATAAAAAATTCAGGCGCAGACCCTATTACCTCGCTTACCATTGCATACGGACTGGAAGGCGGTCCGATGGAAACTTTCGAATGGAATGGCACCATGGATCCCGGCACCACACAGGATATCAGTTTGCCACCTTTTGATGCCCTGCGCAACGCTTCCGGCAGCAATACTTTCCAGGCAAGCATTGTTTCGGTAAACGGCGCCACCGGCGATGACGAAACAGATAATAACCTGCTGAAAAGCACTTTTACAGCGCCAGCCACCTGGAAGACAGACATCATTGTTTCCCTTAAAACCAATTTCTCAACCGTGCCCGGCGGTTATTCCGAAACCAGCTGGAAAATCCTGGACGCAGCGGACAATGTGGTGTTTGAACGGAACAACCTGGCGCCCAATACCCTTTATAAAGACACGTTGCACCTGGAGCCGAATTGCTACCGCCTGTTTGTAAACGATGAAGGCTGCGATGGCCTGAGCTGGTGGGCCAACCCCGGCGCCGGCACCGGCAATCTGAAGATTACGCCTGTAGGCAGTGTGGTGGGTTATGCCATGGATCATTATTTCAGCGGCGACTTCGGCTGCGATTTTACCCAGTATTTTAAAACGGATTATCCTACGGGTGTACCGGTTGTGAGCGCTACCCAGGCTGGCCTGGAAATATATCCCAACCCGGCTGCCAGCGAGCTGCGCATAGACCTTACGGGCCTGGACCAGCCGGATGGCACTGCCTGGGTCATGGATGCGGTAGGCCGTAAAATGTTGCAGGCAACTATAACCGGCAGCAGTACCCGCCTGGATGTATCGCAGCTTGCGCCCGGCACTTATTTCCTGATTTATCAGGATAAAGCAGGCCAAAGCCCCCGTATCAACCGTTCTTTTTCTATCGTCCGCTAGCAGCGATACGGCGTTTTGCGTCGGCCCATTTCACCCTGTACCTTATGGCAGCAAGACTGGAACAATTAACGGAACTGTTGCAGCAAACGCCCGGCGATAGTTTTTTGCACCATGCCCTGGCGCTGGAACTGATAAAGACCGGAGCAACGGCAGCAGCGAAAGAACACTTTTTGTTTAACCTGAAGCACCACCCGGGCTATCTGGCTACCTACTACCACCTCGGCAAACTGGAAGAAAAGGAAGGCAATACGGGCGGCGCCCTGCAACTTTACGAACAAGGCATGGCAGTAGCCAACAAGCAAAACGACCTACGCACTTATAATGAGCTGCAGGCTGCTTATGAAGACCTTGCATAAGTAAGCAACCTGATACATGGGACTCTTACAACGCTTCCAGGAACATTGGCAGCAGGCTCAGTTTGCCGCCATCGGAGATACGGTGCTGCTGGCCGTGAGCGGCGGTCCGGACAGCATGGCCATGGCCGGGCTGTTCCTGGATGCAAAAATTCCATTTGCGGTAGCGCATTGCAATTTTGGCCTGCGCGGCAAAGCCGCCGATGAAGATGAATACCTGGTGCTGGACTGGTGCCTGGAGCACCGCATTATCTGCCATGCCCGGTGCTTTAATACCCGGAAAAAAGCAGCGGAAGAAAAGCTGTCTATTCAGGAAGCGGCACGCAACCTACGCTACGAGTACCTGCACGCGCTTTGCCAGGAATACAACTACGCGCGCATTGCTACCGCCCACCACCGCGAAGACAATGCGGAAACTATGCTGATGCGCATTTTCTCCGGTTCCGGCGTCAGCGGTTTACAAGGCATTCCTGTGCGGAATGGCATTATCATCCGGCCACTTTTATTTGCATCCCGGAAGTCGCTGCACGTGTATGCTGCCGACCGGCAGATTCCGTTCCGCATAGATGCCAGCAACAATTCCGACGCTTATCAGCGCAACCGGATACGCCGGCATGTACTGCCTGCCATTCAAAAAGAATTTCCGGACGCGGTGGAAAAGCTGAATGCCCTGGCACATAAAGTACAGGATGTTGCCTGGCTGTACGATGGGGCAGTGGCTACGCAGTTACAGGAAGTGGCAGTGCAGCAGGAAAAGCAGCTTGTTTTTTCGGTAGAAAAACTAAAAGAACACCCGGCGCGGCAAACCCTGCTGCTGGAGTGGCTGAAGCCTTATGGATTCAGGCCTGCACAAATTCCGGACGTGCTGCAACTGTTGCACGCCGGCAGCGGCAAACGGGTAAGCAGCGCTTCTTATTCGCTGCTTCGCGACAGGCATCAACTATTGCTTTTTCCCAGGGAACAGAGCCAGGATGCAGCGGAAAACTATAAAATAGGGCAGTGGCCCGGCATGGTGGAAACCTCAGATGCCCTATTTGATTTTAAAGTAACGGCCCCGCCTGCAACCTTTCAAAGTGGTCCAAACATAGCATGGCTGGATTTGGATAAAATAAAGGCGCCGCTCTGCCTGCGCCGCTGGCAGCAGGGCGATGAGTTTTGCCCTTTGGGGATGCAGGGCAAAACCAAGAAGCTGTCTGACTTTTTTGTGGATCAAAAGGTGTCAATAACCGGAAAGGAACGCATCTGGATACTGGAAAGCAACAAACGCATTGCCTGGGTGGCCGGCATGCGCCTGGATGACCGTTTTAAAATTTCAGCGGCCACAACTCAGGTGTTACAGGTAACGATGACGCCTAAAACAGATTAATTCCTGCTGCCTTCTTTTTACTGAAAAGCATAGCCGCTTCCTGCTTTAGAAAACTGATTGGCAAGCTTAGCCTGCTATAGTTGAAGCGGGTAAAATGCAGGTTTTAAAAAGGCAGTTGCTGTATTTGTTGCAGGAACAGCCGGCCGTGCGAAGGCTCTACAATGCCGGTAAAAATCAGTCCGAATACCGCGCCCCAGAAGTGCGCGCCATGGTTTACATTATCCCGGCCTTTTTTACTCATGTAGGCGCTGAAAATCAGGTAAAGCGCGGCAAATACAATACTGTAAATCGGAAAGAAAAAGATGTAAATCTTCTGCCAGGGCTGGAAATAAATAAAGGAAAAGATAACCGCAGCCACCCCGCCGCTCGCGCCCAGCGACCGGTAGTAAGGATTGGTTCTGTTCTTGATAAAAGAAGGAAGCGAAGCCACTACAATGGCAGATAAATAAAGCAGCACATACATCCACGGCGAAAGGCCTATTAATTCAAAATACTGTTCTACCACGGTGCCCATAAAAAACAGCGTAAACATATTGAACAGCAAATGGGTCATATCCAGGTGGATGAAACCGGAGCTCAGCAGACGGTAGTATTCGCCTACGCTGTGCATGCGCTGCGGCCACAGTATCAAACGGTCCATCAGGCGACGGTCGCTGAAGGCAGCAAAAGAAATTACCGCTGTTACGATAACAATGGCAAGGGTAAAGGCTCCATATTGCATCTTGGTGTGATTGCTCTTTTCAACGGGCGCGCTAAACTACGACGCTACTCGTGATGGTAAGGGCTGCCGTGCAAAATACTAAATGCCCGGTAAAGCTGCTCGGTTAAAACAAGCCGCACCAGCTGATGCGGGAAAACCAGCGGGCCAAGGCTCCAGATTTGTGATGCTTTTTGCTGTAGACTGGCTGCCACGCCAAATGCGCCGCCAATTAAAAACACCAGGCTGCGGGTGCTTTGGTTCCTGTACTGCTGCATTTGCTGTGCCCATTGGGGCGAGGTAAGCAGCTTGCCACGCTCGTCCAGCACAATCAGCTGCTGCGCCGGTTGCAATCTCTTCAGTACCAGTTCCGCCTCGTGGGCTTTCAGCAGCGCAGGGTCCGGGGTGGTTTCCTTTTTCGGTAATTGCAGTATGTGAAAAGTAGCAGGCTGATAATGATTGAGCTGCCTGAGGTAATACTCAATGGCAGGCGCGAAGTGCTTTTCGTGTTCGCGGCCCAGGCTCCAGATTTCCAGTTGCATGTGTTGGTTTTAGGGCCGGGAAGCCCGGAAATAAACAAACTGCCCGGTGTGGCAGCAATTCCATTGCTAAAATAAAAAAGGGTTGCAAGACTGCAACCCTTTTCGTGACCCCGTCAGGATTCAAACCTGAAACCTTCTGATCCGTAGTCAGATGCTCTATTCAATTGAGCTACGGAGCCATTTTTTTTTCCTCAAAACCACAGGAATCTGTTTGCTTTCTGTCGTAATGAGGGCGCAAAGATAATGGGCGTATTTGTTTCAGCCAAAAAAAATTTGGAACGCCGGGGCATACACTTGGGGCAGCTGTAAAAACGCATCGTTCTTACCTTCACCCACCGTGAGGAACAAGTGGTTTCATTACATACCAGACAGAACGCCTGATTTACTGGAGAACGCGCCGGTGGATAAAAATGGCTGGCGCGCGAAGGTTTACCGTATCATCTTCCGCTCGGATACGCGCTCGGGCCGGCTGTTTGACATTGCCCTGTTTTTACTCATCATCGCCAACATGCTGGTGCTGGTGCTGGAAACCATTGAGTCGGCATCTGCGCGTTTTGGTACGCTGTTCTACTGGCTGGATAAGGTTTTTCTCTTTCTTTTTTCTGTAGAAATCCTGCTGCGCATCCTGGTGGTGCGCGACCCGAAAAAATACATTTTCAGCTTTTACGGCGTCATAGATTTATGCGCCGTGCTGCCCGGTTTCCTGGAATTTTTGATTCCGGAAACGCACCTGTTCATGCTCTTCCGCTCCTTCCGGCTGCTGCGTGCTTTTCGCATCTTCAACATGGTTAAATTCATGGATGAAAGCCGCTACCTGGTGCTGGCCATTGTACGTTCCACCCGCAAGATTTTAATTTTTCTGTTTTTCGTGCTGCTGTTGGCCACCGTGCTGGGCAGCCTGATTTATTTCTTTGAAATCGGGCACAATCCCAATTTCAGCTCTATCCCGCAAAGTATTTACTGGGCCATCGTCACCATCACCACGGTGGGCTATGGCGATGTAACGCCGGTAACGGTCGGCGGAAAGGTACTGGCTTCGTTTGTTATGATACTGGGCTACGCCATCATTGCCGTGCCCACCGGCGTGCTTTCTGCTTCTATGATAGGCAACAGTATGGCCCGGAAGCGCGACTGGAAAAACAATTGTCCGCATTGCGGGCTGAAAGGCCATGAAGCAGATGCCCTTTTTTGCCGCAAGTGTGGCGGCGCGCTGGAAATCAGGCAGGGCAATGCAGAAGCGCCGGAGGAAAAGCTTTGAAATACAAAATCCCAAAGTCCAAAAATCAAAATCCAAAATCCAAAATCCAACGACTAAAGACTAAAGACTAAAGACTAAAGACTAAAGACTAATCCCTAACTCCTAACTCCTAACTCCTAACTCCTGTCCCCTAACCCCTACTTTCCTATTAATTGCCGACTTTTGCAGCCAATTAGAAAAACAGCTTCCCAAAATTATGGACATGAAAGAAGTGCTCAAAACCCTGGGCATCCAAACCCTGAACAGCGGCGTGGCTACCGGCTCTGCATACCTGAAGGCCGATGGCGATAACATTGATTCGCACAGCCCCGTAGACGGGCAGCTTATTGCCTCTGTAACCGCTGCCTCGCGCGCCAACTATGAGCTGGTGGTGGAAGCCGCAGAAACTGCTTTTGAAGAATGGCGTACCTGGCCGGCGCCCCGCCGCGGCGAAATCGTACGTCAGATTGGCGAAGCGCTGCGCGAAAAGAAAGATGCGCTGGGCCGCCTGGTATCTTATGAAATGGGCAAAAGCCTGCAGGAAGGCCTGGGCGAAGTACAGGAAATGATTGATGTGGCCGACCTGGCCGTGGGCCTTTCCCGTCAGCTTTATGGCCTTACCATGCACAGCGAGCGCCCGCAGCACCGCATGTACGAGCAATGGCATCCACTGGGCGTGGTGGGCATTATCAGCGCCTTCAACTTTCCGGTGGCGGTTTGGAGCTGGAACTCACTTATTGCCTGGGTTTGCGGCGATGTCTGCATCTGGAAACCTTCTGAAAAAACGCCAATGACGGCTATTGCCTGCCAAAACATTGTGGCCGAAGTTTTTAAGAAAAACGGCGTTCCCGAAGGTTTGAACGGAATGGTAATCGGTGGCCGCGAAGTAGGCGAGTGGTTGGCAGCAGATACACGCGTGCCGCTGGTAAGCGCTACCGGAAGCACCCGCATGGGTAAAGCGGTTGCCGCTACCGTGGCCGGCCGCCTGGGCCGCAGCCTGCTGGAGCTGGGTGGCAACAATGCCATCATCATCTCGGAGCAGGCCGACCTGGATATGGCCATCATCGGCTGCCTGTTTGGCGCCGTGGGCACTGCCGGTCAGCGCTGCACCACCACCCGCCGCATTATCATCCACGAAAGCGTGTATGAATCCTTTAAAAACAAGCTGGCGGCCGCTTATCAGCAGCTCGTAATCGGCGACCCGCTGAGCGAAGCCTCGCACGTAGGTCCGCTGATTGATAAAGATGCCGTGCAAAGCTATCTGCGTGCCATTGAAGCGGCGAAGCAACAGGGCGGTAAGGAATTAGTAGCCGGCGGCGTGCTGGAAGGAAAAGGCTACGAAAGCGGTTGCTATGTAAAACCCTGCGTTTTTGAAGCCAATGCCGATATGGAAATCGTGAAGCACGAAACCTTCGCGCCCATTCTGTACCTGATGCAATACAAGACGCTGGACGAGGCCATTTTCCTGCAGAACAATGTGCCGCAGGGACTTTCTTCTTCCATCTTCACGCTCAACATGCGGGAAGCCGAGCGCTTCCTGAGCGCGGCGGGCAGCGACTGCGGTATTGCCAATGTGAACATCGGCACGAGCGGCGCAGAGATTGGCGGCGCCTTTGGCGGCGAGAAAGAAACCGGCGGCGGCCGCGAAAGTGGCAGCGACAGCTGGAAGGCGTATATGCGCCGGCAGACCAACACCATCAACTGGGGCGATACCCTGCCGCTGGCTCAGGGCATAAAATTTCATGTCTAAAAGTGAAAAGCCTTTATTTTGAGCCTTAAACCCAAATACAACCCATGAGAAAAGTTTTATTAGCTGCAGCAGCTTTTTGCTTCTTTGGTTTCACCGCCTGCAAACCATCTAAAGATGAAATGAAAAAGAAGTTCATGGAAAGCTGTGAAAAAAGCGGCGCCAGCGCTATGACTAACGATGCTTCTAAAAAAGCATTTCATGAATACTGCGAATGCAGCGCCGATAAGGTAATTGCAAAATTCAGCAACGACGAAATCGCTGCTTTCGACAAGATGGGTCAGGATGAAATCCAGCAGAAACTGATGCCCGTGATTCAACCCTGCCTGGATGAATTGCAGCAAAAAACCATGCAGCAGCAAATGCCCGCAGGTGCGGAAACTGCGCCTGCCGATACTACCGGCGGAGCGATGAGCTATTAAGTTGCTGCCTGCCTTCTATTTAAAAAGCCGCTCCGAGAGCGGCTTTTTTCTTTTATAAGCATTCAGGTTGGGAACTATGATTTTTGTGGTTTCCTGCCGCTGGCTTAGCGTTGGTTGCCGGGTAAGCTTTCTTCCCAGAATACATTGTTCAGCTCTTCCATATAGGCCAGCATTTCTTTACGGCCGCGGTATTTTTCGGCGCTCGTTACAAAGCTTCGTGGTATAAATTCCCAGTCCTGGCGCATGGCTTCCACAAACTTTTTTACATTTCTGGCCACCTCGCTCTGGCTGCTTTTATCTGCTTTGGTAAAAACCACATTAAACGGTATGCCCCATTCCCCCAGCTTTTTTAGAAAATCCAAATCCAGCTTTTGCGGTTCCAGGCGGCTGTCTGCCAGTACAAATACCGTCAGCAGGTTGGGCCGGTTTTGCAAGTAATTGGAAATCATTTTTTCCCAGCTTTGGCGCTGTTTTACGCTCACCTTGGCAAAGCCGTAACCCGGCAGATCCACAAAGAAAAAATCGCGCGTATTGCCCGGGTTGGATGCCTCCAGCTCTTTACCGTCTTTTTTTAAAGGCTGCGGGCTCAGCACAAAATGATTAATCATTTGCGTCTTGCCGGGATTGCCGCTGGTTTTGGCCAGCGAGATGTTGCGCGTCAGCATATTGATAAGCGAGCTTTTGCCCACATTGCTGCGCCCGATAAAGGCATATTCCGGTTTGTCGGGTGCAGGGCAAAGCCCTACATTGGGAGAAGATATTAGGTACTTCGCGTTTTTGATGTCCATGTTTGTAGCTGTACTTTTGAGCCCGGGCAACGCTGCTGTTGCTCTAAAATAAATGCCCGCACAGGGCATGGCTGCATGATTGTTCCAGACAAAGATTCAAAACTAAGCAAGAAAGCACAGGTAGCCGGTATGTTTGATCGCATTGCCGGTAAATACGATTTCCTGAACCACTTTCTTTCCCTGAATATAGACAAAGGCTGGCGCCGGAAAGCCATTCGCGAAGTAATGGCCGGCACGCCCCAACACGTGCTGGATGTGGCTACCGGTACCGGCGATATGGCCATTGCCGCCGTAAATGCCGGCACGCCTCAAGTAACAGGTATCGACATTTCGACGGGCATGCTGGAGGTGGGAAAAAGAAAAATTAATGCGCTGCAGCTGCAGGATCGCATTACCCTGCAAACCGGCGACAGCGAGGCGCTTGTATTTCCAGAGCAAAGCTTTGATGCGGTGATGTGCGCCTACGGGGTGCGCAATTTTGAAAACCTGGAAGCAGGACTGAAGGAAATGCGCCGCGTGCTGCGGCCGGGCGGCAGGCTGGTGATTCTGGAATTTTCCAAGCCAAAATCATTTCCCATCAAGCAGTTTTACGGGTTCTATTCCCGGACGCTGCTGCCTTTCTTTGGCCGCTTTTTCAGCAAAGACAAAACAGCCTATGAATACCTGCCAGAAAGCGTGGCAGCTTTTCCGGAAGGGAAAGATTTTGTAGCTATCCTGCAGCGCTGCGGTTTTGCAGAGGCGCGGGCCCGGCCACTGACCTTTGGCATTACCACGCTTTATACCGCCCGGCGGTAAAGATTTTCCCTTCCCGGCCTGGCAGCCGGAATTTGATTACCGGAATCTCTCAGAAGCTACATTTGCAACATGCCGCGCAGCACTTCTTCTTTTCTTGCTACACTGGGTTCCAGCTTTATGCAGGCCCTGCAGGAATTGCGCACCAACAAGCTACGCACCTTTCTTTCGCTCCTGGGCATCAGCATCGGCATCTTTTGCATCATAGCCGTGCTTACCGTGCTCGACAGCATGGAAAGCAGTATCCGGAAATCCATGGAAAACCTGGGCAGCGATGTGCTTTATGTAAACCGCAAGCCCTGGATACCCGAAGAAGGCGAATATAAATGGTGGGAATACCTGCAGCGCCCGCCTATGAGCCTGCAGGAAATGCGGCGGTTGGAACAGGAAGTGCCCGGCATCCGCTATGCCGCAATTGCCACCCGCGGACAGGTAACCGTAAAATATCAGGACAACAGCCTGAAGGGCGTTGTGGCTTATGGCGTGTCGCCATTTTTTGATAAGCTGCAAAACATAGACATTGAAACAGGCCGCTATCTTTCAGATGCTGAGCTGAGTGGTGGCAGTTATGTGGCAGTGATTGGTAGCGAGGTGGCCGATGCGCTTTTTGGCGCCACCCATGCACTGAACCACGTTATTTATTTTGAAGGAAAAGGTTTTAATGTAGTGGGCGTCATTAAAAAGTCAGGTCAGAATATGGCCGGCTTTGATTTTGACAACTGTATTATTTATTCCTATGGCGTAGCCGGCAGCATCAAGGATTTGCGATCGCTGGACTGGGAAAATGACCCCATGGTGATGCTCAAAGCAAAGCCGGGCGTTTCCATCGACGAGCTGAAAGATGAGGTGACTGGCGAGCTGCGCGCCCTGCGCCGCATCCGCCCCGGCGGCAAAAACAATTTTTCCATCAATCAGCTCAGTCAGGTGAGCGAAAGGCTGGGTGCTGTGTTTGGTGTGGTAGATGTAATTGGCAGTATTATCGGCGGCTTTTCGCTGCTGGTAGGCGCTTTTGGCATTGCCAACATTATGTTTGTAACCGTTAAGGAACGGACCCGTGTTATTGGCCTTAAAAAGGCCATCGGCGCCCGGCGCCCGGTAATTCTGTTTGAATTTTTAACCGAAGCCATTATTCTTTGCATCATTGGCGGGCTTATGGGCATTGTAGCGGTTTTCCTGCTGAGCCTGCTGCTGACTTACGGGGTTGATTTTGAAGTGACGCTTACTTTCCGCAATGTTTTTCTGGGCGTTTTTATTTCGGCAGCCGTAGGCATTATTGCGGGCCTGATGCCTGCCCGGCGCGCCGCGCGACTGGACCCCGTAGTTGCCATTCGTTCGGTGTAATTTTGGCCCCAATCTTTTCATGAAGCAGGAACCTATTCTTATTTTAAATAAAGAGCAAATTGCCCTGATGCTGGAACGTATGGCCTGGCAAATCTGGGAATTGCTCAGCTCCGAAAAATCGGTAACGCTTATTGGCGTGGAAAAAGGCGGTGTGCCTATTGCCAACGCCCTGGCTGCATTTCTAAGGAAAATCAGTAAGCTGGAGGTAACGGTGCTGCCCCTTCAACTCAATAAAAAAGAACCATTGGCCGAATCGCCCGTGCTGACGCAGGATTTGAATGGCAGCCCGGTAGTACTGGTAGATGATGTGGCCAATTCCGGACGGACCCTGCTTTATGCCTTAAAGCCCCTGCTGCAGTTTATCCCCTCACGCATCCTGATAGCTGTGCTCATAGACCGGAAACACAAAGCCTATCCTATTGTGCCCGATATCGTGGGCCACAGCCTGGCTACCACGCTGCACGATCACATTATGGTGGCTGTAGAAGGGCAACACATTGGCGGCGCTTACCTGCAATAAAGAAACCGGAATTATTTATATAAATATTATAACAATAAATTCATGTACACCCTTGTCATCCACGGCGGCGCCGGCAACATCACACCGGATTTCTTAGATGCCGCGCAGGAAGCAGCCTATACCGCAGCATTAAATGAAGCATTGGAGGCGGGCGCTGAGGTTTTAAAATCCGGCGGCAGCGCCGAAGCTGCGGTTGTGGCAGCAATTGTGGTGCTGGAAGACAACCCGTTATTTAACGCAGGCCGCGGGGCGGTGTTTACAAAGAAAGGATTGCATGAAATGGATGCAGCCCTGATGCGCGGCCGCGATCTGGCCGCAGGGGCAGTGGCCGGCGTCCGCAACATTAAAAACCCAATTACCCTGGCACAAGCCGTGATGCACCATTCCGGCCACGTGTTTTTAAGCGGGAAAGGCGCCAGTGAGTTTGCGCTGCAACAAGGCATGGAACAGGTGCCCGATGCTTATTTTTTCAACAAGGAGCGCTATGAGCAATGGATGGAAATCCGCGACAGCGATTTTTACCAGCTGGATCATAAGGGCGATAACCTGAAAGGCGCTGATTACAAATTTGGTACTGTTGGCGCGGCAGCGCTGGACCAGCAGGGCAACCTGGCAGCCGGCACCAGCACCGGCGGCATGACCAACAAACGCTTTGGCCGTATTGGCGACAGCCCGGTAATTGGCGCGGGCACTTATGCCAACAACGAAACCTGCGCCCTTAGCTGCACCGGTCATGGTGAATTGTTTTTGCGTGCTGTAGCAGCGCATGATGTGAGCTGCCTGATGGCGTACAAAGGCATGTCGCTACAGGAAGCCTGCGATACCGTAGTGCACGACAAGCTGAAGAAAATGGGCGGCGAAGGCGGGATGATTGCCGTGGATGCGAAAGGCAATTTCCATTTCAGCTTTAATTCTGCCGGTATGTACCGGGGGGTAATGAACAGCGAGGGTTTGCAGCAGGTAGCTTTTTACGGGTGAGGGAAGTAAGGGCATGCATTCAGGTATTGCCTGCTGTTATGTAATCCATTTCTAATAAACGCAAAGCGGCTGCCTGGTACCAGGCAGCCGCTTTCTTATTTTATTTTACATTGCTTTCCTTACAGTTTTGACAGCCGGAAAGAGGCTTTCTCCTTGCCGTTTTCAAAAGAAATGAAATAGGCGCCTGCAGGCAGGTCTGCTAAAGACAATTCAGCCTGCTGTTTACTCATTACCCCTTTCGCCACTGCCTGACCCTGCGCATTGGCAATGGTGTAGCGGGCGCCCAGCCATGCTTCAGAAGCCTGCACCTGCAAAGGGCCGACTGTGGCGCTGGGCCATACCTGGATGCCGTTTGCGAAAGCAGAAAGCGGCTCTGAAGTATATCTTGCTCCCTTTTGCGCGTGCTGCACCCTGATTTTATAGGTTGCATCCGGGCTGCCTGAAGCGTCTGTGTAGCTATAGGTTACCAGCACTTTTGAAGCTGTGCTAGGCACATCGGCAATTATCTCATAAGTGCCGCCATTTACAGACCGCAACACCTCAAAATGAAGTGGCGCAGATGGTACCTCTGCCTGCCAGCTTAGTGTAGCGCCACCGCCGGGTACTGCACTAACAGACAATGCCTGCAGGTTGAATTCTTTTTCACGGAAGTAATCCACCCGGCCGCTGCCCTTGCTCTCCAGCGTGTTCAGCGCAAAGGCAGGATGGAAGTATTCTGCTTCAGGAACTGTTACCAGCACCCGGCCCTGTGCATCGGCCTGCACTGTTTTAAGTTGCCTGCCGCCATCCTCTTTGGAGTAAAAAGCTGCCTCGCTGAGCGGTATGCAGTGTGCTATTTCATAGTAAACCTGGCTGCCCACCTGAAAGGTAGCTGCCTGCGGTGACTGTACAGTTTGTGCCTTGGCCTGCTGGCCATAAAGTCCTGCAAAAAGCAGGATGGGAAATAAGTATTTCATAACGAATGATTTTTGTGAGGTTTAGTGTTGAACGATGAGCTTTTGGGTGTATGCTCCTTTGCTGCCTTTAAGCTGCAAGAGGTAAACACCGTTGGGAAGCTGGCTTACATCCGGGTAAAGCGCAGCTACGCCTGCCGGTATAGCGGTTTGATAAACAGTGCGCCCGGCCATGTCTTTTAGGGACAGCTCGCTAAAGCTGCCTGTTTCAAAAGAAACTTTTACCTGGCCGGAACCCGGATTAGGTGAAATGGTAACCGTTGGTTGTGCCTGCGGACTACTGCCTACCGAAAGCGGCTGGGAGATGCGGGCTACGAACATATCGGTGCCGGTGGCCGGCCCTTCAAAGCTGTAACCACCTAAAGTAAAGGGACCGCTGTAGCGCCCTGCCAGGTAAATCTCATTGCCGGAAGGAGATACGGCAATGGAAGTGCCTTCTGAAAAGCCGCTGCCGCTACCGCTGAGCACCCATTGGAAGTTGCCATCTTTGTCATACTTGGCTACGAAGACGTCCGGGTCACCATCGCTGAGTAAAGTATCAGGACCGAACTTTACGTACCAGTAATAACTGCCAGTGATATAGACATTGAGCAGGGAGTCAACGGATATTGCTTCACCGATATCGTAGCTGATACCGCCTAATACGAGCGTCCAGGCATGATTACCAGTACTATCAAATTTTGAGACAAAGATATCTTGCCCAGTTTCAAGGCTGGGTACCGGATGGGTCGCTACAACTGTTTCGTTGACCATTAATTGTGCCATATAAAAAGTACCGCATAAATACGCATTACCATCTCGATCTGTACAACCAGATGCTCCGATATCGCCAAAGCCAGACAGATAGATGCTATTCACCCATCTTACTTCATTACTGTCATTATACTTGACAATATAAATACCGTTTTCTGAGATTGGACAAAGTACAGTATCATTATCAAAGTGAGTTGTCCAACTACTTACCATTCCGGTATAAAGGTTATCTGCACCATCCGAACTTACAGATCCCCCGAAGTCATTTCTATATCCTCCAGCAGATTTGGCAGACAACACGTTGCCATTTTCATAATCGTAAACTGCCATAAAGATGTCTGAACCACCAGGATAATATGCATTAAGATGGATTGCTCCAAATGTGGATGTTCCGAGGCTATCAGTCATGCCTCCATATGATCCGGTCATAAGGATATTGCCATATTTATTAAAAGCAATGCTGTTTTGCAGGACATATTCCTCGTAAGGCCCGCCACCATTTTTTAGCCAAATAGTGTTCCCATTACTGTCTGCTTTAAGAAGGAAAACATCCTGCATTCCGTTTGAAATAACAGTGCTGCCTCCAAACTGAGCCGTACCATGGAACCTGCCATTGATAAACACATTCAGGTTTGAATCCACGATAACAGACCAGCCTTCGTCGTCCTCCGGCCCTCCGGCGCTTTTAACCCATTGTAAGGTGCCTGCTGCATTGAACTTTGCGTAGAACACATCTTTGCCGCCAGCGCTTTCCACGGAAATGCCCCCCAATTCCAGCAGGCCGGTATAGTAGCCGGTGACGTAAAAGTTGCCTTCCCGGTCAGAGGTAGTGCCAAAGGCTTCTGCAATACTGTTACCTCCAGCGGCAAAGTTCCAGGAAGGTGTTTGCCCGATGCTCTTAAGGCCACAAAAAAGCACAGATAGAGCAATAAAAATTGTATTTTTCATGACTCTTTGCTTTAGTGTGAGGCTACAGGTAGCGGTACAAAAAATACATTCTTTATGACAGCCTCTCCTATTGAAAACGTACAGTTACAACAGCTACTAAGAAAAGAGCACATATCATTTTTACGGCGTTCCAAGTCGTTATAGCCCCATCGCATTTGCGGATTAGGCGAAGTGTAATACGTGTTATTAGAAGGATCGCTTACATAGTATAGTGAATTATCTATAAATGGATCTTTACCATTATCAACAGATGTATTCAAATCATCCTGCCAGCTACTTGTACTGTAATTGCCGGACATCAGCCTGCCAGTAAGGAAGGCGGAAACAATCTGGCGACGCTGCGTGGCTGCTCCGTTTTTGTAATAGTTGTCCGGCAAGGTAGCGCTTGGCAGTGTGGTAATGCCACTGTTAAACTGGAAGCGCACATCAAACAAACGGTTTTCGTAAGTAGGTGCAGTGCCCCAGTAAACAGCAGGCTGCCCATAACCGCGTGGGTGCAGTTGCGTAAATTCTACTTTGTTTTCGCCGGAATGGCAACCCTGGCAGGTATTTAGAGAAAGTTGCTGGCGCATTTGTTTATATTGAGGGTAATCACCTGCGCCAATGGCGTAAGGATCATAATAAGGTCCTGCAGCGCCATCTTCCAGCCAGGGAAAATCCCAATAAGTAACAAAGTCGTAGCTGACGTCGGCAACTGCAGCCAGCATACTCGCGGGCATGTTGTGGTTGCCTGCCAGCAGCCGGTTTTTTACTGACGGCTTAAATGCCCAGTTGACGAGATCCTTGCCTTTTAAAATATCAAAAAGCGCGGTGCCGGTAGTAAAGCCGCCGATATTCAACGCATAATTAGCTGAAGCTACAGGTGTGTTAGTGACCGGTGCCATTTTCAGGAGGTGACTGGCAGGGTCTATCTCAAACTGGCGCAATTGCCAATCAAAGCCACTCCACATAATATTATTGCCATGCTGGCTGTAGTCATTTACAAAAAGCCTTTCGTTGGTACGAACCCGCAACAATGCACTTTTGTTGGGGCCAGTAGGCTTTGCGCTGGCAGCGGTTACCTGGTTAGTGATAATCTGGAGCGCGGCGTTATAAGGTTCAGTACCCAGCGCCATGCTACTGAGAGTTAGCCATTGTTGGGCATAAACTTGTAACTGGCAACGTGTAGCAGCAACATTTCCATACTCGAAAATAACATTCATCCCTTCCCAATCATAAAAGTTTTGGTTCTCAAAGTCATTGTTGATATGCATATTTACCTGACCATTATAAGGGTTGATCAGGGAAAAAATAAACCTTGTTTCCCCTGCATTTCTTAGGAAAGTATTGTAGGAAGTATTTTCGCGTACATCTAGCCGGTTAACAATAGCAGTAAGTTTAAAAGGTGCGTTTTGGACAATAGCTTGCTCATTGGCACCATTCCAGATGCCTTCCCAATTGCTTTCCGTTACGGTAAGGGAGGAATTACCAGTGGCTTTTTTCAGCCAAGGGCCAATGAGGTGTACAATCACATCCACGCGCTTTGGCACTATCTGTCCGTTTACCGTCTGATCCTGGGTCCATTGTTTGACCCATTCACGCATGAATACTGCGGCACTGATACCTGTTTCCGCTTCATTTGCCGCCTGCTCCATGAGGTGGCCAAAGGTCCATGCGCCTGTAGGAGTACCCGTACCTGTATAGACGTTGTAAGTACGTGCGCCGTTTTCCACGACTGCCAGGTCTGTGATGAATAGCGAGTTTTCTTTTTTTATGGAAACATCTGAACAGTCACTGCCATATAAAAAGTCAATGGGCATTTCTATTTCCAGGTTTTGATCAAACCTGCTCCAGTCTATAACGGATATATCTGAAATCATTTCGCCGCTGTGGCCAGTCCATTTCAGGTAATTCCCTTTTTGCGACAGTAAAGCCATCTTTGCGCTGATGGAACTTTTAAATAGGTTGATGTCATCTTTCAGGTAAGCAGCGTATTTATAATCTCCTGCCGCGGCATCCGGCGCTATGCCATCATCATGGAAAGTTACCGAGTCATTGTCGCTGGCATAAATCACCAGTTGTGCCGGCAAAGCAGTGTCTGCCTGGTATTGAATGCGCATCACCATGTTACTGCCATTTTGCAGGGGTGATTGCAGTTTTTGAACCCAACACCTCGTAGCCAGTGGCGGTTCCTGCGCATAAGTCACCGGCGTGGTCGGCGGCGGAGGCGGGGGGGGGGGGTAAAAATGCCAGGGCGCCTACAAGGCCACTGCCAAGAAGCAGTACTGCGGTAGTTTTTTTGTAGTTCATAACGCTTGGATTTAGTTAATGAGATATGAAGGTAATTGCTTCTAACTAAAAATGCCAAAACTTTTCTAAAAAATTTTGCATTGCACAGGTTATGACAGGGGTAAAGGCAGGCAGGTTTAGTGAGGGAAATTTTAAGTGGTTGTGTCAAGGTCAGACTGGCGCGGACTCTATAAATCTTACCATGCTATTCCTTACAAAAACCAAACGTACCTATGTTATTAAAACAGGCAGCAACAGAAAGAAAACACGGTGTATGATGTTGCGTAGGCAAACTGCTTGTGCCATATCAAATCCTGCCTGCTTCATAGCGAACGCTCTTAAAGTAAGCTACATCTTCATTCAGCTTTTGCTTTTTGAGTTGTAATTGCACCGCGCCGCTCAGGGCAGTTATGGGCGAAAGAATACGCACGCCCACGTTTAAAAGCCACATAAACTTCTTTACGCGCGCTTGCCTTTCCAATGCGCCGGGGCCGCCTTTTTCCCGGATATACCGGGCCCAGAAGCGGAAGTTTTTTACCCCGCGCTGTTCCAGCAACACAAGCCCGGTATTTAATGTCAGACCGTCTGCTGCCAAGATTTTTTCCTGCAATTCTTTCCAGTCATTTTGAATCATTGCCCCCAGCAAAACAGGCCCGAAACGCGCGGCGTCTTTAATGTCTGCCTGTGAAATACCGGCTTCCGGCAAACCGTCGCCTGCCGCTTTGATGCCTTTAAACATCCAGCGGTCAATGGTTTTCAGCGAAAGCAGATTCGGGTGCTTATCGCGCAATACTATATTGCCAACATGCTCCGCGCCCAATTGCTGAAATGCTCCTTTTACTTTTTCGATCGCATTCAGCCACATGTTGCGGCTGCCAACGACCGTCACTACTTTTTTCCCGTGCAGCAGGGCGGCCTCCTGGCTTTGCAGAAAAGAAGAAACAGGCAGGGAAGGGTGCAAAAACCAAGGCTGCATGCCAAACACCACCAGGTCATAATCTTGCTGCAAAACCGCAGGATCCAGCGGCTTCAGGGGCACAGCTACCTGTTGCACTGTTTCCGGCATGGTGTCGAAAAACCGTTCCTGCGTCCAGGGAAAAGCAAAAGGCTGAACCGGCTCTATGGGCGTCCACACTAGTGTTACATCACCGGCAACGGTGCGGAACATATTTTCCAGCACTTCTTTTAGCTGGCCGGTCTGGGTATAGTAAAGCACCAGGATGCGCTTAGTAGCTGTCATGTGCTTTCTTTAAACTACGGTCAGGTACATATAGGCATAGGTAAAGCGCGCGCTTTCGGGCACCATGACCAGGATGTGCTCGCCTTTTTTCAGGCGGCCACTGTTGAAAAGCTCGGTGAGCATCAGGAAAGCAGATGCGCTGCCGATATTGCCTACTTTAGGCAGGTTGTAAAACCACTTTTCCTCCGGAATATCCATGCCGATTTGCTGGTGCAGCTGATGAATCTGATCCTTAAAATATTCGCTGCTCATGTGCGGCAGGTAGTAATCCACCTGGTTGCCGGTAAGCCCGTGTTTTACCATTAGTTCTTTCAGAAAAGCGCCGCCCATCGGTACGATGTTTGCGCCCAGCAGGCGGGTATCCTGCTTAAAAGAAAAGACGCTGTTGCGGTTCCAGTCGTCTGCGCTCAAATCATTGTAGCCGGTCACGGTACCATCTTCATTTTTAATGGCCCCCGCATACATGCAGGTTTCCAGGTCGTTGGCATAAGAGGTGATTTCCAGCCACTCTATTTTTAAAGACAGCTTGTCTTCATTGGGTGTGGCTTCCAGCAGGGCCGCGCCGGCGCCGTCGCTGAGCATCCAGCGCAGAAAATCTTTTTCAAAAGCAAGAAACGGTTTGTCTTCAATCTCCTTCCAGGTATCTGCTTCCGGCTGAAAACGGCTGGCATGCATCCAGGAAGAAACCCGCTCGGAACCTGCCGCCACGGCATGCTGCGATTGCCCGCTGCCAACAGACAGCCACGCATATTTCATGGCCTGCATAGAGCACACACAGGCACCCGAGGTGCTGATGATTTCTACCGGCTTCATACCCAGCTCGCCATGCACCATGGCCGCATGGCTGGGCAGCAGTTGCTCGGGCGAGGAGCTGCCAACAGCCAGCAAATCCACATCCTCCAGGCGGTGTTTTTCATCAAACAATCCTTTGATGGCAGTAGCTGCCAGCTGCGTGTTGGTATGGGTGGGCTTGCCATTCTTATAGGCATAGTACCGTTGCTTGATGCCATTTTTGCGCAGCACGATGGAGCGCGCGCGGGAAGGCTGGCCGTTGACCATGCCTAAAGTATTTTCCATCTCTTCGTTGCTCACAGGCTCGTTGGGCAGAAAGGAGGAGAGGGCCGTAATGTAAACTGGTTTCACAAATTAAAAGCTGAATCAGCGGTCAAATTTAATTCAAAAGAAAGGGTTGTTGCTTGTTTTTAGTTGCTTATTTCAACGGCGGCCGGGTGCAGGCATTTTAAAGCCACCGGAACCGGCAGCTTTAAAATGAAAAAGAAATTGCGTTGTTATGGGTTTACCCCGTAATAATACATGCCTTTATAGCCCGGGTAAAAGCCGGCTAGCTGCAGCGGCCCGTTGGCGGAGCCCACAATCTGTTGCAGGTCGGCAAGCGATTTCACGGGTGTGTCGTTGATGCTGGTAATGACAAATCCTTTACGCATGTTGGTTTGCTGGCTCAGTGGTCCGTTGCCCAGTTCTGTAACCATCACGCCCGCGCTAACGCCTGTCTTTTGCCGCTCCGCAGCCGTCAGCGGGCGGAAGGTAGCGCCTAGCAAAGCTGCCGGCGCTTCTTCTTTAAGCACGGCCGTGGTGCCGTTTATGTTTTTGAGCTCTACGGTTGTATGGTAGGCGCGGCCGTCGCGCACATACGTCACGGCAATGTTATCGCCGGGTTTGTACCGGGCAATTTGCTCCAGCAGTTCCGGTTCGGTACGCACTGCCACGCCATTGATTTGGGTGATGAAATCACCTTTTTTGAGGCCGGCTTTTGCAGCGCCCAGGTTGGGTGCCACATCATACACATACACGCCGTCATTTCGATCCAGGCCAAGAGAAGAAAGCTGTTCCTGACTGGCGTTTTTGCGGTCCAGGTACTGAACGCCCAGGTAGCCGCGCTGCACCGATCCGTACTGTTTCAGGTCGTTTACCACTTTACGCACAATGTTGGCGGGAATGGCGTAGCTGTAGCCGGCATAAGAGCCGGTGGGAGAGGCAATGGCAGAGTTGATACCAATCAACTGGCCGTTGGTGCTAACCAGGGCACCACCGCTGTTGCCGGGGTTCACGGCCGCGTCTGTCTGGATAAAAGATTCAATGGCATTGCTGCTTTGCGTGCGGTTGATGCCAATAGAGCGGCTTTTGGCACTTACGATGCCGGCAGTAACAGTGGCATCCAGCGTCAGCGGGTAGCCCACGGCCAGTACCCACTGGCCCAGGTGCACATCATCTGAGTTGCCAAATTCCATATAAGGCAGGTCCTTTTCATCCACTTTCAGCAGGGCAATGTCTGTGCTGGGGTCGGTACCTATCAGGCGGGCGGTGGTGGTATAGCGGTCGTTGAAGGTAACGGTTACAGACTGGGTATTGGCCACCACGTGGTTGTTGGTAACAATGTAGCCGTCCGGGCTGATGACGACGCCCGAGCCGGAGCCCATCTGGGGCGGCAGGTAATACTGGCGCGGACCAAAGAACCCAAAGAAATCATCCATGGGATCCTGGGCGGTAACCGTGCGCCCTTTGGTAGTGGTTTTAATGTGCACTACCGCTTTTACCGATGATTCGGCTGCCGGCTGGAAATCTACCGGTGCTACCGCATTTACCGTGGTATTGCCATTGCCGGTATAAAAAACAGGCGTCGTGCTTTGGGGCGTTGAATTATTGAAATAGCGGGATTCTGGCAGGTATCTGGCAGCCAGAAAAAAGGTAACCAGCGTGGTAAGCAGTGAAGTAATCATCACTGTAGCAAGGCTTTTTTTCATAAGCTAGTGAAATTGTTTTTTTAGACGTATCAAAAATATCAGGAGCAGATTTAGGGGCGCGTTAAAGGGCGTGCAAGAACTTGCTAAATCCCATGCCTGACTGTTTGCTGTAAGCAATGCACAATCAATGCCAGACCGTAATGGCTGCCATTATATCACTATTTTATGAAAGTTGTATGACGAAACAACAGCTGCCGCTGACAGGCTTATTCCGCTCCTTCCACCGGAAATTGTTTGCGGCGCAGCACAAAGCCCTGACCCAGGTAAAGGCGGCGCACCTGTTCGTCTTCTGCCAGTTCTTCGGCGGTGCCGGCCTTCAAAATCCTGCCTTCAAAAAGCAGGTAAGCGCGGTCGGTAATGGAAAGTGTTTCCTGTACGTTGTGGTCGGTGATGAGAATGCCGATATTCTTTAAGCGCAACCGGGCCACAATGGCCTGAATGTCTTCCACCGCAATGGGATCGATGCCGGCGAAAGGCTCGTCCAGTAAAATGAATTTGGGATTCACCGACAGCGCGCGGGCAATTTCGGTGCGGCGGCGCTCGCCACCGCTCAGCACATCGCCATTGCTTTTGCGCACATGGTTCAGGCGGAACTCGTCCAAGAGCTCGTCGCGCTTTTTGCGCTGCTCTGCGCGGGTCAGTTTGGTCATTTCCAGCACCGCGCCGATGTTGTCTTCCACGCTGAGCTTGCGAAAAATGCTGGCTTCCTGCGGCAGGTAGCCCACGCCCAGCTTGGCGCGTTTGTACATGGGCAGGTCCGATATGTCTGTCTGGTCCAGGAGTACGGTGCCTTCGTCCGGCTTTACCAGCCCGGTGACCATATAAAAAGAAGTGGTCTTGCCGGCGCCATTGGGACCCAGCAGGCCTACAATTTCGCCCTGCGCCACTTCAAAGCTGACGTGGTTGACCACTGTGCGGCGGCCATAGCGCTTTACCAGATTACTCGCAACGATTTTCAAAGCAGGGCAAAGATAGGAGCTTGGGAAAGGAACAATATCCAAAATCGAAAAACCAAAAACCAAAAACCCAAATTCCAAAAACCAAATTCCAAATTCCAAAAATCAAATTCCAGAAACGAAATTTGTAAAAGCAGTCTGTATTTCAGCCTTTCCGCTTAATCTTGCGGCCGTGTCATCCCTTCCTTTATTTTTTCAGACCGCCATCGCCGGCCCCGGGCAAACCGTTTTGCTGGAAGAAGCTACGGCCCGCCATGTGGTGCAGGTATTGCGCATGGCGCCCGGCGAACAGTTGCTGCTCACAGATGGCAGGGGCCATGCCGCTACCGCACGTATTACCGATACGGCTAAAAAGCGTTGCGCTGTATCGGTGGAGGCCGTTCAGCTGCATCCAAAACCTGCTTTTGATTTGCGCCTTGGTATTGCCTTTACCAAAAACACCAGTCGCAATGAATGGCTGCTGGAAAAGGCCACTGAGCTGGGCGTGCAGGAAATCATTCCTTTAATAACGAAAAGAAGTGAGCACCCGCGGGTGAAGGAAGAACGCTGGCAGGGCATTCTGACGGCGGCCATGCTGCAATCGCAACAATATTATTTACCGGCACTCTCAGCACCCACCAAACTGGAAGACGTGCTTGGTACGGCAGCCGAACTGAAACTCATGGCGCATTGCGAAGCGGATAAAGAACGCATGCTGCCCAACACGCTGCCGGTTACGAAATCCGCGTTAATCCTTATCGGGCCGGAAGGGGATTTCACGCCGGATGAAATATCTTTAGCCATGCAGCAGGGCTTTCAGGGATTGTTCCTTGGCCATACGCGCCTGCGTACCGAAACGGCTGCCATGGCTGCCTTGGCTTTTCTGCAGCTACATGCTTTATGAGAAAAATAATTTTCCTTTTTTGTTTTTTGCTACTGAGCGCTGTCGGCTTCGCGCAGCCTATGAAGCTGGGTTTGCTGGTGTATGGCGGCGGGGGCGACTGGTATGCCAATCCTACCTCGCTGAAAAACCTGGCGCTGTTTTGCAATCAGCAACTGGGCACACGCCTTTCGGCTGATGAAGCGCAGATTAAAGCCGGTTCGCCGGAGGTTTTTAATTATGCTTTCCTGCACATGACTGGTCATGGCCGCTGGGATGTAACGCCTGAGGAAACGCGCAACCTGCGGCTTTACCTGGAGGCCGGCGGTTTCCTGCACATTGATGATAACTACGGACTGGACCCTTACGTGCGCCCGGCTTTGAAAAAGATTTTTCCTGAACTGGAACTGGTGGAGCTGCCCTTTTCGCATCCTATTTATCACCAGAAATTTGATTTCCCCAACGGCTTACCCAAAATCCACGAGCACAACAACAAGCCGCCTAAAGGGTATGGCCTGATTTATAAAGGCAGGCTGGTGGTCTTCTATACCTTTGAAACCGACCTTGGAGATGGCTGGGAAGACCCGGATGTGCACCACGACAAGCCAGAAAAGCGGCAGACCGCCCTGCAAATGGGTGCCAATATCATTCAGTATGTGTTTGGGGGTCGTGGTTCGTAATGCGCAGGCAGCTGGCGCTACAATAAAATACAGTTGCTAACGCCTGCTTCTTCCATAAAGTGCGCGTCATGAGACACTGCTATCAGCGTGCCCTGGTAATTATTGATGGCATTGGTGAGTATTTGCATATTCTGAAGGTCCAGGTTATTGGTAGGCTCGTCCAGAATAATGAGGTCGGGCGATTGGTTTTGAATGGTAAGGCAACAAAGTACAAGCCGCATTTTTTCGCCTCCACTCAGCGCGCTGCAGACCTTGTTCCAGTCTTCTTTGGTAAACAAAAAATGAGTGAGCCGGATTTTGATTTCATGTTCCTGTAAGCCGGAAGCATTGAATTGTTGCGCCTGTTCGTACACGGTCCTGCCGTTATCAATTAAAGCGTATTCCTGGTCAATGTACACTGCTTTCATTTCCGCCCGGTACAGGGTGCCGGTGGTTGGCTCTAGCTTACCCAGCAGGAGGTTGATGAGCGTAGTTTTGCCACTGCCGTTACTGCCAATTAAACCCATGCGTTCACCGCTGCGAATTTGAAAAGAAAGTGCTTGTTGCCAGAGTGCTTCGCCATTGTATGCGAAGTTTATGTTACTGGCGGTAAAAAGGATTTTGCCATCGTGCAGGCCCGAGGTATCAAAACCCAGCTTCATTTTATCCAGGTCGGGAAGGGCATTGCGGAGGGTTTGCAATGCCAGCGACATACTGCTGATTTTTTCAGCGTGCACACTTTTGATTTTTGCCGTACTGTTTTCTGCATTATTGCGAAGGGTATTCATCATAATGCGCGCCACGCCGGCTTTTTCCTGTTTCTTCCTGCCACGCGCATCCAGCTTTTGCTGCAGTTCCAGCGTTTCACGCTCTTTTTCTTTTGCCTTTCGCAAATCTTTTTCCCTGCTTTTTACTTCCTGCTGCTTAGCTTTTTCTTCTGCCTGCTTTTGTGCTGCATAAAAATCATAATTGCCGCCATAGCGCTGTATGCCCTGCGGGCTTAATTCGCAAACCGATCCCAAAAGGTTCAGCAGCATCCGGTCGTGGCTCACAACCAATAGTGTAGCGGATGTAGACCGGATAAAATCGTACAGCAATTGCCGGCCGGCTGCGTCCAGGTGGTTGCTGGGCTCGTCCAGTAAAATGAGTTGTGGCTGATGGATGTGCATGCCGGCCAGAAAAACCTTTGTTTTTTGTCCGCCGCTGAGCGTTTCCAGCTTTTGAGATAAATCCAGTCCGGAGAGCTGCCAGTAATGAAGCGCTGCCGCGCAGCGTTCTTCCAGCGTCCAGTCATCGTCCAGCACGCTCATGTTTTCCTCCGTTACCTGTCCGGTTAATATTTCCCGGAGCGCCTGCAGCTTTTGGTCGATGCCTAAAGCCTGCGCAATGCTCAGGTGATTGTATTGTCCAAAAATTTGAGGCACATGATAAGGCGCTGCAAGACGGGCAACCAGGCCTGCTGCGGGCTGTAATTGCCCGGCAATGATTTTTAATAAGGTGGATTTACCAGTGCCGTTGTTGCCTATGAGCGCTACTTTTTCCTGGCGGTCCAGGCTCAGCTGTATGTTGTCAAAAAGGGAATCCCCGGCGGGCAGGATGCAGGAAATGTTTTGTAGTAAAAGCATCATTACTTTCTTTAAAAGTGAAACAGGTCAGCGGCTGCATGTGCAGTGCTGCTTTTATCTTTTGAAAGAAGTAAATCCTACATCGGTATTATTTTGAAAATAAGGTCTTGCGAAGATAATTCATAATGCAGAAAAAGGAGGTGAAAGCTTTGCCTTAGCTTGCAGCAACAAAACCCTGCAGTCATGCCGCAACTTATTATTGAAGCCCGTACCGCCGCGCTCAGCACCGGCCTGAATGTGCGCCGCATCTTGCCTTTTCGGTTGAAGCGTATGGTGGGGCCATTTATTTTCATGGATCATGCCGGGCCCGTATCCATCCCACAGCCAGCTTCAAACATGTCTGCCATGGATGTGCTGCCGCACCCGCACATCGGCCTGTCTACAGTTACTTATTTGTTTGGCGGGCAGGTCACGCACCGCGACAGCCTGGGTGTAGAGCAAGTCATCCGCCCGGGAGAAGTTAACTGGATGACGGCGGGCAGCGGCATTTCGCATTCCGAGCGTTTTGAAGAGCCGGATACCCTGGCCGGCACGAGCCTGGAAATGCTGCAAACCTGGGTGGCGCTGCCTGAAAAGGACGAAGAAGCAGCTCCTTCTTTTCATCATTACCAGCCGGAAGACCTTGCCGTTTATACGGATAAAGGCATCTGGATGCGCCTTATTGCCGGTGAGGCTTATGGCTTGAAAAGCGGTGTAGCCACGAACTCACCGTTGTTTTATCTGCACGTAAACCTGGATGCCGGCGCGAAGATGGATTTACCCACCGGCCATGAAGAACGCGGTATTTACATTGCCAAAGGCAGTTTGGAGCTGGGCGGACAAACCTACACAGCCGGGCAAATGCTGGTGTTTTCCCAAAATGAAACCCCGGTATTGTACACACGTGAAGCCACCACGCTGATGCTTTTAGGCGGCGAGCCCCTGGGTGAACGGTTTATCTGGTGGAATTTTGTTTCTTCCCGGAAAGAGCGGATCGAACAGGCAAAGGCCGACTGGAAAGCCGGGCGTATTTCCCTGCCGCCAATGGACAATGAAACATTTATTCCATTGCCGGAAAATGGGGGGCGGCCGGCATCCAGCAATCCGCTTCCGGCCCCGCCGCCAGAGCCGCTGTCGTAGGTTAAGGTTAAGGTTAAGGTTAAGGTTAAGGTTGAGGTTGAGGTTGAGGTTGAGGTTGAGGTTGAGGTTGAGGTTAAGAATAAGATCCTGTTTCAACTCTTCAACTCCTCATGCCAGCCATAGCCTCGCTCCATTTGTGCAGCCCATCCAGCAGTGCATGTGCCGACTTAACCGCCAGTTCCTCCGGCTCAAACAAACCTTCATCATTGATGTATTTGGTAAAGAAGGGAATGCTCACAGCTTCAGAAAGCGGCATCATGCTGAGGGTGGTGAGCACCTGTTTTAGCATTTGTGCCGCACGCAGGCCTGCGCTTACGCCGCCATAGCTGGCCAGGCCCACGGGCTTGAAGCGCCATTCATTAAACAGGTAATCCAGTGCATTTTTTATGGGCGCGGGAAAACTGTAATTGTATTCGCCCAGCACGATGATGAAGCAGTCTGCGCTGTCAATGGTTTTACTCCAGGCTTTGGTGTGCTCGTGCGTGTATTGTTGCAGCCGCGGGTGATTGGGCTCGTCCATCAGGGGCAGGTTGATTTTCGCCAGGTCCAGAAGCTCTGTTTCAAAGCGCGGGTCTGCCTGGGCAATCTCTGTAATCCAGTTGGCCACCAGAATGCCTTTGTGGCCGGGGCGGGTGGTAGAAGTGATGATTTTTAGTTTTTGCATGGTCGGGTTTATTGGAATGGGAAGGTAAGAAAGGTAGTTGGAAGGGCTCACAAACAAAGTAGCCAATAGTTGAGCGGCCCGTAGGGCCGGTGGTATGGTAGTAGCAAATAATCAACCTGACCTATTGAGTCCCGTAGGGACGGTGGTATGGTAGCAAATAATCAAATCGGGCTATTCAGGCCCGTAGGGCCGCCGGTATGGTTGCAATCTTGCCAATCTATTGTCTTTTCTATCTTTATGCAATAAAAATTAATTGCTATGGCTAATACCTACACGCAATTATCCATCCATGGTGTTTTTGCTGTTGCCCGCCGGGAAAATATTATTGTGGCGCCCTGGCGGGAACGGTTACACCAATATCTTTCCGGCCTCCTGGCATCCGAAACGGATTATGCTCTGGCCGTTGGCGCTGGAAAGACCACGTGCATGTTTTCTTTGAGCTACATCCCACACAGTCTGTTTCAAAAGTCATGCAGGTCATTAAATGCAAAAGCTCCGGTTGGGTGAATGACAATAAGCTGGTACATGGGCACTTCAACTGGCAGGAAGGATATGGTGCGTTTGCACATGCGCGTTCGCAACGGCATCAGGTCATTCAATACATCATGAATCAGGAAGAACACCACCGGCATGCTACCTTTAAAGAAGAATACATCAGCATGCTGAAAGCCCATGAGCTGGCATACGATGAGCGATATTTGTTTGAATTTTTTGATTGATAACCGGGCAATCATACCTACGCGCCCGAATTCTACCAAACCGGCAGCCCTACCAAACCTACGGCCCTACGGACCTCAATAGAAAATTTGGTTCTTTATCTTCTACCAAACCCGTGGCCCTACGGGCCTGTCGCGGATTTATAATCCTTTTTCTACCAAACCGGCGGCGGCTACCATACCGGCGGCCCTACGGGCCTCATTGCTTGCGCTCATCACATCCAGCACCTTACCAGCGATGCTTTCCCAGGAATAATGCGCATAAAATGCAGCGCCAATTCCGGGCTGGCTGTGCAGGGCAATTCTCAATTGCTCAAAATAAGCGGCCCAGTTTCCGTTTTCCGCTAGCAATAAATTTGGCGCGCAAACATCCGGCAATAAGCCTTCCGCACCGCTTTGGGTGCTCACCACCATTTTGTTATAAGCCAATGCTTCCACGGCTTTGGTTTTAATGCCGCCACCCCGCAATACAGGATTCAGCATCACGTCGCAGGCATTGATGAAAAGAGAAAGGTCTTCCACAAAACCTAAGTAATGCACTTGTCCACCGGTGGCTTTTATTTGTGCCTGCAAGGCCGGGTTCAGGTTTTTACCGGCAATGAAAATCCTGGCTTCGCTGCCCGCTGCTTTTAAGCGCGGCGCTATTTCATTTAAAATAAAAGCAACCGCTTCTTCATTCGGCGCGTAATCCAGAATGCCCAGGAAATACAACCACGGCACATCCGGCGAAACGCCTAAGTTCCTGGCCAATTTTGCATTGGCGTTATCGCGAAGGGGTGGGGCAGTAAGGTTGGTGCCAAAGGGTGCCACATGGCAGCGGTTTTCGGACAAACCATAGTTTTTCAAAGCCCATTCTTTTTCTTCCGGGGTAATGAAAAAAATACCGTTTGCGGCGCGCATGGCCCACTGTTCATATTGCCGCAGGATTGGCCACCATTTTTTACCCAGCGAACGGAACCGTTCGCTTTCAATATTGTGGCTGCGGATGTACCAGGGCAGCTTCAGGCTTTTGCTGAGCCGCCAGGCCAGCGGCGCCATATAAGGATGCTCTATAAGGAGGTGTGTACACCCGGTTTGCTGTGCAATTTTTTTTACCTCAGGAAAATGAGCAAAGGGCAGATAACGGCTGGCTTTGTCGGGCAGAATAGGGTAGAGGCGAAAAGAATTTTCTTTTGCTGGCTGATTGCTTTGCGTGCTGATGAGCACATCCTCACACTGTCGGCCCAGTGCTTCGTGCAGTCCGGCAATAGCCCAATGCCCACCGGTGCTGGGTGGTAAAAAACGGTAAGGGGCAATGGAAAGCAAACGAATGTCCGCGGGCACGCCTCAAAGATAACGGCAGCTTTTACCTTTGCCTCAATTCTTTCTTTTTCATGTACAGAACCAATACCTGCGGCGAACTGCGCCTGGCAGACGCCGGCCAAGAAGTTGTGCTCAGCGGCTGGGTGCAAAGCATCCGCAAGATGGGCGCCATCACCTTTGTAACCCTGCGCGACCGCTACGGCATTACGCAGCTTTATTTTGACGAGCATTTTAATCCCCGCCTGGATGAAAATCCGATTGGCCGCGAGTTTGTGCTGCAGGTAAAAGGAAAAGTGGTGGAGCGCTACGCCAAAAACGCGAATATGCCCACCGGTGATATTGAAGTGCAGGTTTCGGAATACCAGATTCTGAACACAGCGTCTGTGCCGCCTTTTACCATTGAAGAAGAAACCGATGGCGGCGATGAGCTGCGCATGAAATACCGCTACCTGGACCTGCGCCGTGCGCCGTTGCAACGCAACCTCATGCTGCGCGCGCAAATCAGCCGCTCGGTGCGCCAATATCTGGATGCCCAGGGCTTTCTGGAAATTGAAACGCCGTTTCTCATTAAAAGTACGCCGGAAGGCGCCCGCGATTTTGTGGTGCCCAGCCGCATGAATGAAGGCGAATTTTACGCCCTGCCGCAAAGCCCGCAAACCTTTAAGCAACTCCTGATGGTAAGCGGCTTTGACCGTTACTACCAAATCGTAAAATGCTTCCGCGATGAAGACCTGCGCGCCGACCGGCAGCCGGAGTTTACGCAGATTGACTGCGAGATGAGCTTTGTAAGCCAGGAAGACATCCTGCAAACTTTTGAAGGCCTTTTAAAGCAGGTGATGTACGAGGTAAAGGGCATCAGGTTTGACGAGCCTTTCCCGCGCATGAGCTGGGAAGACGCCATGTGGCATTACGGCAACGACAAGCCCGACCTCCGCTTTAAAATGAAGCTGCACAACCTGAAAGTAAAAGGCAAAGGCAATTGCGCCGCGCTGGCTGGCAGCGATTTTAAAGTGTTTGAAGAAGCAGAAACCATTCTGGCAATCGTCATCCACAATGGCAGCCATTATACCCGTAAGCAAACCGACGAGCTCACCGAATGGGTGAAGCGCCCGCAGATTGGCGCCAGCGGACTGGTATTCATCAAGCATGCCGAGGACGACAGCTACAAGAGCAGCGTGGAGAAATTCTTTGGGCAGGAAAAGCTGGCCGATATCGCAGCGTTTTGCCAGAGCCGTCCCGGAGATTTAATATTAATCCTGGCCGGCAAGGAAGAACGTACCCGCAAAGCCATAAGCGAGCTGCGCCTGGAAATGGGCAACCGCCTGGGCCTGCGCGACCCCAACGTTTACAAACCGCTTTGGGTAATTGACTTCCCGCTGTTTGAGTACAACGAAGAAGATAATACCTGGGCGGCGCGCCACCATCCCTTTACCTCGCCCAAAGCCGGCCAGGAACACCTGCTGCGCCAGCAGCAGCACTTTGGAGAGATTAAAGCCAATGCTTACGACATCGTGCTGAATGGCACCGAAATTGGCGGCGGTTCTATTCGTATTTTCCAGCGCGATTTGCAGGAAGATATGTTTGCCGCACTGGGCCTTAGCAAAGAAGAAGCAGCCGAAAAATTTGGTTTTCTGCTGAATGCCTTTGAATATGGCGCGCCACCGCACGGCGGCATTGCGCTCGGCTTTGACCGGCTGTGCGCTTTACTGGGCGGGCAGGAAAGCATCCGCGATTTTATTGCCTTCCCAAAAAACAATTCCGGCCGCGACATGATGCTGGATGCGCCGGCAGGCATTGATGAAAAGCAACTGAAAGAGCTGGGGATTAGGGTGAGAGGTTGAGATGTTGAAAAGTTGAAATGTGCATCACCTGTTAACCCATCAACTTCACAATCCTACAACTATTCAACCAATCGACTCCCTCCTCGTTTTGTCATTCCACCTGCCTCCATTACCTTTAACGCATTGTTTGAAAAGCAACTAATGAAAAAAATAAAAAGTCTTTTAAGCCTGCTGGCCTTGTCCACACTTTTTTTCGCTGCCTGCAACAACGGCGATTATGATGCCAACCCGACTTCGGACATGAGCGGTTTTCCCAATCCTTATGATTATGACGGCGGCTCCATAGGCGGGGGCGGTTATATAAAAGCGCAGTTCAACGGGAAGGATATATTATTTCAGCCCGCAAAATGGAACGTGGTAACCGGCCGCATCATAAAAGGCGACCATTCGGAAAACGGCCAGTTTAAAAGCGGTTTTTCCCTGGTGATTTCCGCTTTTAACGGCACCGGTGTGTATAAAGAAGGCAATCAGCTGGCTTATACAGAAATGCTGAACGACAGTACCGTATCCAAGATATTTATGAATACTTCTGCCGGCGATTCTGTGGGCGTTACCGTTATCGGAGACAATGGGCATGTGATGACGGGTACTTTTTCAGGTATTATAAGCCAGGTAGAGCCGGGCGGCACCACAAACAGGATAATAATTACCAACGGCTTTTTCGATATACCGAAAGAACCCTAGCAGTATTTAAAAAGAAGGGTAGGAAAGGCGCACGAGATGCGCCTTTCTTTTTGTAACGTGTGCAGCAGAAGTACTATCAGGTAGTTATTGATTTTCAAAGAGCGATAATATTGGGCTTTATCTGAAAAAAAGAAGAAAAAAGATTTTGCCAATCAAAACTTTCTACTACCTTTGCAGTCCCAAAAATTAAGGGTAAGAAGAACTTTGAAAGTATGTCACAGCGTATCCGTATCAAGCTGAAGTCTTACGACCATAATCTGGTTGACAAATCCGCCGAGAAAATCGTAAAGACCGTCCGCAACACCGGCGCCGTCGTAACCGGCCCCATTCCGTTGCCCACAGACAAGCAGATTTTCACCGTGCTGCGCTCGCCGCACGTAAACAAAAAAAGCCGCGAGCAATTTCAGCTTGCTACCCACAAACGCCTTTTGGACATCTACACCTCCTCTAGCCGGACGGTAGATGCCCTTTCCAAGCTGGATTTGCCCAGCGGCGTGGAAGTGGAAATCAAAGCCTGATAGAAATTACAAAAGCCTGGCCGCAAACCGGGCTTATGCTCTTAAACAAAACTGAAACACCATTCATCCCGGTCCACACCAAAGCAGCCCGGGCTCTGAATAAAAAATAAAAGAAAACCTATGAAAGGTCTCATTGGCAAGAAAATTGGCATGACCAGTGTTTTCGAAGAAAATGGCAAGCAGACTGCCTGCACCATTATCGAAGCCGGTCCATGTGTGGTCACTCAAAAGAAAACCGTCGAGTCAGACGGTTACAATGCACTTCAAATCGCCTACGGCGAGCGTAAGGAAAAAAATACGCCCCGTCCGCTGATCCAGCATTTCGCAAACGCGAACACTACTCCTAAAGCAGTTGTAAAGGAAATCCGTAACTGCACCATTCAAAAAGAAGTTGGCGAAACCATTTCCTGCGACATTTTCGCGGAAGGTGAAAAGGTTTCCATTATCGGCACCTCTAAAGGCAAGGGCTTTCAGGGTGTTGTAAAGCGTCATGGCTTTGCCGGTGTAGGCGAAGCTTCTCACGGTCAGCACGACCGTCAGCGCGCCCCGGGTTCTATCGGCGGCTCTTCTTATCCCAGCCGTGTATTTAAAGGCATGCGCATGGCAGGCCGTATGGGCGGCGACCGCGTTAAGGTAAAAGCCCTGCGCATCGTGAAAATTTTCCCCGACAAGAATTATATCCTCATCAGTGGTTCGGTTCCCGGCCATAACGGATCTACCGTACTCATCCAGAAATAAACACCAGTCATGCAAGTAGAAATCGTAAACAGTAAAGGAGAAAAAACCGGCCGCTCGGTTGAACTGCCAGAAGACATCTTCGGCATCGAGCCCAATACGCACTGCATCTGGCTGGCTGTAAAGCAATTTCTTGCCGCCCAGCGCCAGGGTACGCACAAAACCAAAACCCGTGCAGAAGTACACGGTTCCAGCAAAAAGCTGCACCGTCAAAAAGGCACCGGTGGCAGCCGTAAAGGCAACATCCGCAACCCCCTGTACAAAGGCGGTGGCGCTGTAAACGGTCCGCTGCCCCACGGTTATGGCTTTAAGCTGAACCGCAAGGTAAAAGACCTGGCCAAGATGAGCGCTCTTTCCATTAAAGCCGCAGAAAGCAAGATTGTGGTGGTGGAAGACCTGAACCTGGATGCCCCTAAAACCAAAGTGTTTGCAGAAATGATTGGCGCCGTTACCGGCAACGCCCGTAAAGCGCTCTTCGTTGTGCCCGAGTACAACCAAAATGTACTGCTGAGCAGCCGCAACATTGCAGGTGCCAAAACAGTGGTGCTGAGCGATATGAACACTTACGACCTGATGAACGCCAATGTGCTGGTATTTAGCGAAGGCGCCATTAATATGTTCCACGAAGAAGCCGCAGAAGCAACCGCCTAAGCAAAGTCAACACAATTATTAAAACAAATGGCGCCTGGCGCCGCTAAACTGAATAGATAAATGAAACCCGCTGACGTTCTGGTACGCCCGGTAATTACCGAAAAGGTAAACCGCCAAATGGAAAAGGCCGGCGTATACACTTTTGTGGTGGACAAGAAGGCTAACAAGCTGGAAGTAAAGAAAGCTGTGGAAGAATTTTACGGTGTAAAGGTTACAGACGTAAACACCGCCGTAATTCCTGCCAAAAGCAAAAGCCGCTTCACCAAGCAAGGTCTGATGACCGGCCGCAAATCAGGCTATAAAAAAGCATTCGTAACCCTGGCCGAGGGCGATAACATAGACCTTTTCCAATAACAACGGGCGGAGGGCTTTAAATCATCCATCTTCAGTCAAGAAAATAACTAAGTAACATGTCGCTACGTAAATATAAACCAACCACCGCAGGTACCCGCTGGCGCATTGGCAATGCCTATGCAGAAATCACTACCAACGAGCCTGAAAAAAGCCTGCTGGAGCCGATTAAGAAATCCGGCGGCCGAAATGTACAGGGCCGTATGAGCATGCGCTACATCGGTGGCGGCAACAAAAAGCATTACCGTATCATTGATTTCAAGCGTAATAAAGCCAATGTACCCGGTACGGTAAAGACCATCGAGTATGATCCGAACCGCACCGCGTTTATCGCACTGGTGGCTTATGCCGATGGCGAAAAGCGTTACATCATTGCCCCTCAGGGCCTGGAAGTAGGCGCTCAAATCATCAGCGGCGATACCGTTGCGCCGGAAGTAGGCAATGCCCTGCCGCTGCGCAACATGCCCCTGGGTACCGTGGTGCACAACATTGAGCTGCAGCCCGGCCGTGGCGCAGCCATGGCACGCAGCGCCGGCACCTACGCCCAGCTGAACGCTAAAGAAGAAAAATACGTAGCACTGAAGATGCCTTCCGGCGAACTGCGCCGTGTACTGGGTACCTGCATGGCTACCGTTGGTATCGTATCCAACAGCGACCACAGCCTGCAAAGCATGGGCAAAGCCGGCCGCAACCGTTGGAAAGGCCGTCGCCCCCGTGTACGTGGCGTAGCGATGAACCCTGTAGATCACCCAATGGGTGGTGGCGAAGGCCGCGCCTCTGGTGGCCACCCACGCAGCCGTACTGGTAAATATGCGAAAGGCGAGAAAACACGCAGTCGCACCAAAGCCAGCAACAAGCTTATTATCCAGCGCCGCGACGGTAAAAAGCTTGCTTCTTAAATCAGTTTTTAGAGAGATTCTAATTATAAACCGTGGCTTGTTAAAATGGTTTCTACCCGTTAGGCACAAATCAACAGTCACACAAACAACAGACAATGGCTCGTTCAATTAAAAAAGGTCCTTACATAGCAGCACACCTGGAAGACAAAGTAACTGCTATGGTGGAAGGCAAGGTAAAGAAAGGCGTCATCAAAACATGGAGCCGCCGCAGCACCATCACTCCGGATTTCGTAGGCCAGACGTTTGCCGTGCACAATGGCAATAAGTTTATCCCTGTGTATGTAACAGAATACATGGTAGGCCACAAGCTGGGTGAATTTGCCCCAACCCGCAACTTTAAAGGCCACAGCGGCACTAAATAAGTAAAACAATAAAAGAAGGCTTTCCGAATCGATTGCCATCAAAAGATAAGAAAACATGGAAGCAATAGCCCGCTTAAGGAACCAACCTACATCGCCCCGCAAAATGCGTCTGCTGGCAGACCTCATCCGCGGCAAGCAGGTAGAAGAAGCGCTGAACATCCTGAAGTTCAGCACCAAGCACCCATCGGTGCCGCTGGAAAAACTGCTGTTGAGCGCTGTAGCCAACTGGCAGGTAAAGAACGAAGGCGCAGACGTAGCCGCTGCCAATCTGTATGTAAAAACCATTTTCGTGGATGGCGGCCGTACGCTGAAGCGCATGAACCCTGCACCCCAGGGCCGCGCCTACCGCCTGCGCAAACGCAGCAACCACGTTACCCTTATCGTTGACAGCCGCGCGCCCAAAGGCCAGAAAGCAGCTACAAACGACATCAACGCATAATTCACTTCAATCAGCATAAATAAAGAGAATGGGTCAGAAAGCAAATCCAATCGGTAATCGCCTCGGTATTGTTCGCGGCTGGGATTCTATGTGGTATGGCAGCAAAAAAGATTTTGCAACCAAACTGGTAGAAGATCACAAGATCCGCACGTACCTGAATGCCCGCATCAACAAGGGCGGCATTTCACGTATCGTCATCGAACGCACCCTGGGCAAGCTGATCATCACTGTGCACACCTCTAAGCCTGGTATTATTATCGGTAAAGGTGGTCAGGAAGTGGATCGTATCAAAGAAGAACTGAAGAAACTTACCGGCAAAGCCGACGTGCAAATCAATATCATGGAGATTCGCCGCCCGGAACTGGACGCCATGATTATCGGCGAAACCATTGCCCGTCAGATTGAAGGCCGCGTTAGTTTCAAACGTGCCATCAAAATGGCTATTTCTACCGCTATGCGCATGGGTGCAGAAGGTATCAAGATTAAAGTGGCCGGCCGTCTGGCAGGTGCGGAAATTGCCCGTACCGAAGAATTTAAACAAGGCCGTACCCCGCTGCACACCTTCCGTATGGACATTGATTATGCCAATGTTTTCGCCAGCACCGTGTATGGTAAAATCGGCATCAAGGTATGGGTATGTAAAGGTGAAGTGCTGGGTAAGCGCGACCTGAACCCCAACTTTGCAACCGGCTCTTCTGAGCGCCGTGGTCCCGAAGGCGGCCGTGAAGGTGGTTTCCGCGGACAAGGCAATGATCGCCGGGGCGGTGACAACCGTGGTGGCGACCGTCGTGGTGGTGACAACCGGGGTGGCCGTAGCGCCGGTGGCGACCGCAGAGGTGGTGGCAACCGGGGTGGTACCGACCGTCGTGGTTAATACCTGACCTTTTCAGCAGCGAGCAAACGATACAAACATTCAAGAACCATAAGCAGCCGCAGGGCTGTACCAAAAAATAAAGTGTAACCATGTTACAGCCTAAAAAAGTAAAACACCGTAAAGCGCAGAAAGGCCGTATTAAAGGCAATGCGCAACGCGGCGCTACCGTTGCCTTTGGCTCTTTTGGACTGAAGTCACTGGAGCCGAAGTGGATTACCAACCGTCAGATAGAAGCAGCCCGTCAGGCGATGACCCGCCATATGAAACGTGAGGGTAACGTTTGGATCCGTATTTTCCCTGATAAGCCCATTACCCGCAAACCGGCAGAAGTACGTATGGGTAAAGGTAAGGGCAGCCTGGAGTTCTGGGCGGCCGTAGTAAAGCCCGGCACCATCATGTTTGAGTGCGACGGCGTACCGATGAAACTGGCGCAGGAAGCCCTGGAGCTGGCAGCGCAAAAACTGCCGATTAAAACAAAATTCGTTGTCCGTCATGACTACGCGGGCGCTTAATAACTACTAACGTTAAACCGCAAAGAAGCTACCAACATGGCCAACACTAAAAAAAGTGACCTGCATGCTTACCGCAACCTGGACGATCAAAACCTGGCCGATCAGATTGCTGAAGAAGAGATCCGGATGAAGAAGATCCAATTCAGCCATGCCGTCAACCCGATTGAAAATCCGCTTACTATCCGCACCATGCGCCGCAACATTGCCCGCATGAAAACTGAAGCCAACAAAAGAAAATCCGGCAAATAAAAGTATGGAAAACCAAACTTCGCAAAATACTGCCCAGCAGGCGCCTGAGCAAAGCCGCCAACGCCGTAAAGTACGTATCGGTATCGTGAGCAGCAATAAAATGAACAAAACCATTACCGTAAACGTGGAGCGTAAAATCAAGCACCCACTGTATGGTAAGTTCCTGAAGAAAACCAATAAGTTTCACGCCCACGACGAAAACAACGAAGCAGGCATTGGCGATACCGTTCGTATCATGGAATGCCGCCCGCTGAGCCGTACCAAGCGCTGGCGCCTGGTGGAAATCATTGAAAAGGCGAAGTAAGCTTTTTTTCTGCCTAAAGGTTCCCTTGCCTTCGTGCCCTTACCAAACAGCATCCGAAAAATAATAACTCTAAAATGATACAACAAGAATCCCGCCTTAACGTTGCCGACAACAGTGGCGCCAAAGAAGTCCTTTGCATCCGTGTGCTGGGCAACTCCGGTCAGAACTCTGCCGGCATCGGCGATAAAATAGTGGTGACGGTAAAAGACGCCATCCCAGCCGCAGGCATCAAAAAGGGCACCGTATCGAAAGCCGTTATCGTGCGTACCAAAAGTAAGCTGCGCCGCCGCGATGGCTCTTACATCATGTTTGATGACAATGCCGTAGTGCTGCTGAACAATTCAGACGAGCCCCGCGGTACCCGTATCTTTGGCCCCGTGGCCCGCGAACTGCGCGATAAAGGCTACATGAAAATTGTTTCCCTGGCCCCCGAAGTATTGTAAATTATTCCTTACCTTTGCAGCCCCAAAGTAGAAAACTGAAAGGGTAAGACCAATTCATAGCAACGTGAAAAACCGATTTCAACCAAAATTCAACATCCGCAAAGGCGACAGTGTGATCGTCATAGCCGGCGATGATAAAGACCGTAGCACACCCCGCCGTGTGCTGGCTGTCTATCCACAAAAAAGCCGCGTGCTGGTGGAAGGAGTCAACATCGTAACCAAGCACCAAAAGCCCAGCGCACAAAACCCGCAGGGTGGCCTGGTGCAAATGGAAGCGCCCATCCACCTTTCCAACGTGATGCTGTGGGACGCTACTACAAAAGCCGGTATCCGCATTCGCCGCGAGCGCACTGAAACTGGTTTTAACCGTATCTCTAAAAAATCTGGCGAAGCAGTTAAATAATCATGGCAACTACAACAACATATACGCCCCGCCTGCAAAAGAAATATCACGAAGAAGTGATGCCTGCGCTGATGAAGCGTTTCGGTTACTCTACCGTGATGCAGTGCCCCCGGCTGGTGAAAATATGCCTGAACCAGGGCGTAAAGGGATCCGTAGCCGACAAAAAGCTTATTGAAGACGCCATTGGCGAAATGAGCATGATTACCGGCCAAAAAGCCGTTCCCACTCTTTCCAAGAAAGATATTTCCAACTTTAAGCTGCGCAAGCACATGCCCATCGGCACCCGTGTTACCCTGCGTAGCAATAATATGTTCGAATTCCTGGATCGTCTGATTTCCATTTCCCTGCCACGTGTACGTGACTTTAAGGGCATCAACGAAAAATCTTTTGACGGCCGCGGTAACTATACTATGGGTATCAACGAGCAGATTATTTTCCCGGAAATCAACATCGACAAGGTAACGCGCATCAGCGGTATTGATATCACTTTCGTGACCACTGCCCGTACCAACGAAGAAGCTTACGAGCTGCTAAAAGAACTGGGCATGCCGTTCAAGAACATCAAAAAGCAAAACGAACAATAATAGTAAATTCCAAATCGCAAATCCCAAATTCCATATTCAAAGCACCTGCTCAGGAAGTCAGGGGTTTGGAATTTGAGTTTTGAATTTTCTCCAAGATTTATGGCTAAGAAATCAGTAATAGCAAGAGAACATAAGCGTGAGCGCATGGTGGCTCAGTACGCCGAAAAGCGTAAGGCCCTTAAAGAAGCCGGCGATTATGAAGCACTGGACAAGCTGCCTAAAAACGCTTCTCCCGTGCGTCTGAAGAACCGCTGTCAGCTTACCGGCCGCCCGCGTGGCTACATCCGTCAGTTTGGTATCTGCCGCAACGTATTCCGCGATATGGCGCTGGATGGCAAAATACCGGGTGTAAAAAAAGCAAGCTGGTAATTTCATACCGTTTCTTTCTCTCTTTTAAAGAGGTTAAAAGGTCAGCAGGCACAATAGGGAATACACCCGCTGAAACCACTAACAAATAACCGCAACGTAAGGCACCCTGGCCTTATCTGCACCACCACCAATCGTTTTAAAGACCATGATGGTAACAGACCCAATTGCCGACTTCCTGACCCGCATCCGCAATGCGCAAATGGCCCGGCACCGCATCGTAGAAATCCCTGCTTCCAACCTGAAGAAGCGCCTTACCGAAATCCTTTACGATAAAGGCTACATCCTGAAGTACAAATTCGAGGATGACAACAAACAGGGCCTTATTAAAATAGCCCTGAAATATGATACCGCTTCCAAAGAGCCTGCTATTCGCAGCCTAGAGCGTATCAGCCGTCCGGGCCTGCGCCAGTATGCCAAGCCTGCCGACATCAAACGTGTAAAGAACGGCCTGGGTATCTCTATTATTTCTACCTCTCGCGGTGTGATGACAGATAAAGAAGCCCGCACACAAAATGTAGGTGGCGAAGTACTTTGCCACATCTACTAGACAAAATATTTTTTAAATCTTCCAGGCTGACAATTAAGCGTTCGTACCGGCGCTGAACACAGCCTCAAATAAAATCCAGAGCAGACCATGTCTCGTATCGGTAAAAAAATAATCACCATTCCGTCAGGCGTTACCATCAAAGTCTCTCCTGCCAATGAACTCACAGTAAAAGGTCCTAAAGGCGAGCTGAAGCAAGTCCTGGATCGCGACATTACCATCCAGGTGGAAGGCGACACCCTGACTGTGGTGCGTCCTACAGATCAAATCCGCCACCGTGCCCTGCATGGCCTGTACCGCTCTTTGATCCAAAATATGATTGAAGGCGTTAGCAACGGCTACAAGCGCGAACTGGAACTGGTAGGTGTGGGTTTCCGTGCCGCCGTAACCGGTCAGCAAATTGACATGGCCCTTGGTTTTTCGCACAACATCATCATGGAAGTGCCTCAGGAAATTAAAGCTACCGCTTTGATGGAAAAAGGTAAAAACCCGATTATCACGCTCGAAGGCATCGACAAGCAACTGATAGGACAGGTAGCTGCCAAAATCCGCAGCCTGCGCAAGCCCGAACCATACAAGGGTAAAGGCGTTCGCTACCGTGGTGAAGAAGTTCGTCGCAAAGCTGGTAAAGCAGCTGGTAAATAAACTCTTTAAGAAGTAGCCGGTTTTAAACAAAAAACAGGCTGCTTCTTTTCTTTCTTATAAACAATCTCCGGTAGCTCTCTGTAAAAAGAGAAGCCCGTAAAAACTAAACATCTCAACATGCCACTCAGTGCAACACTACAACGCCGCCAAAAGCTGCGTTGGCGCATACGCGCTAAAATCAGCGGTACCGCAAGCCGCCCCCGTCTTTCTGTTTTTCGCAGCAATAAAGACATTTATCTGCAACTGATCGACGATACTACCGGCCGCACCCTGGCTGCTGCCGCTTCCACTGAAAAAGATATTTTCAGCGCAGGCGGAACCAAAGTGGAAAAGTCTGTAAAAACAGGTAAAATGCTGGCCGAGCGTGCAAAGGCAGCCGGTATCGAGGCCTGCGTATTTGACCGTGGCGGTTACCTCTATCACGGCCGTGTAAAAGCTGCTGCCGATGGTGCCCGTGAAGGAGGATTGAAATTCTAAGTAAAAAATATTAGCGCCGGCTGGCACCTGCCACCGCGCTTCATCAGAAAATTTGAACCCAGAAAATGTCTAAGACTCAAACAAACCGCGTAAAGGCCGGCGAGCTGGAGCTGCATGATAAAGTAGTGGCTATTAACCGTGTGGTAAAAACTACCAAAGGCGGTCGCACCTTTAGCTTTTCTGCCCTCGTGGTAGTAGGCGATGGCAATGGCGTAGTAGGCCATGGCCTCGGCAAAGCGAAAGAAGTGCAGGAAGCTATCACCAAAGGTATTGACGATGCCAAGAAGAACCTCATTCGCATTCCTTTGCTGAAAGGTACCATTCCTCATGAGCAGCTAGCCAAGGAAGGCGCTGCCAAGGTATTGATAAAACCCGCTGCAAATGGTACCGGTGTTATAGCCGGAGGCAGCATGCGCGCCGTTCTGGAAGCTGCCGGCATTACCGACGTGCTGAGCAAAAGCCAGGGCTCTGCTAACCCCCACAACGTGGTAAAAGCAACTTTTAAAGCGCTGGAAATGCTGCGCGAGCCTGTTAAAGTGGCACGCGACCGCAATATTTCTCTCAAAAAAGTATTTAACGGTTAAAAATAATAGCCAGGGCAACGCTGGCAATTATTACAAACTGCCTGTTGCCTGCATACCCATAACCCTGCCGGAATTTTTATAAGGAAGGCAAACAAACGACTCAACAATGGCTAAGATTAAAATTACCCAGGTAAAAAGCGTTATTGATCGCCCGGAGCGTCAGAAACGCACTATGAAGGCGCTGGGCCTTCATAAAATGATGGCTACTGTAGAAGTGGAAGCCACGCCCCAGATTCTGGGTATGGTAAAGAAAGTGAACCACCTGATTCAGGTTGAAGAAGCCGCACAATAATCTTATTTTATAATCAATTTGCGAGCGGTTATCCAGTTCCGCGCAAGTTTAAAAATTGACAACATGGAATTACATCAGTTACAACCTGCACCAGGTTCCGTAAAGAAAACAAAACGTATTGGTCGTGGTGAAGGCAGCGGCCATGGTAAAACCGCCACCCGCGGTGGTAAGGGTCAGACAGCCCGTACCGGTTCATCAGACAAGAAAGGCTTTGAAGGCGGCCAGATGCCCATTCAGCGCCGGATGCCGAAACGTGGTTTTAAAAATCACTTCCGCGTTTCATACAAAGTGTTCAACCTGGGCCAGGTAGACGAACTGGTTGAAAAGTATGAAATGAAAGAATTTTCTGTGGAAGAATTGTACATCAATGGCCTCATTAACCGCACAGATAAAGTAAAAGTGCTGGGTAATGGTGAGCTGAAAGCGAAAATTCCTTTCCGCGTTAATGCTATCAGCGGTAAAGCGAAAACCGCCATCGAAGCTCTTGGCAGCGCTGTTGAGCTTGTTTAAGGAATAAATTGATGGGAAAGACGCATTTGGTAAAATGCGTCTTTTATCGTTTATTCGCACTCCCTTTTTCTTTCCACTTTATACGATTTTCCTTAAGTGAAAAAGCTTGTTTCCACACTGAAGAATATCTGGAGCATCGAAGAGCTCCGCAAGCGTATTCTCTATACCATTTTACTGGTGCTGGTGTACCGCGTAGGCTGCTATATTACCCTGCCCGGTATGAACCCCAATCTTATTACCACCGGAGAAGGTGGTCCCGGCGGCCTGCTGGGCATTCTGAATATGTTTGCCGGCGGCGCTTTTAGCCGTGCCTCTGTATTTGCGCTGGGCGTGATGCCTTATATCTCTGCTTCCATCTTTATGCAGCTGGCCGGAATCGTGGTGCCACAGGTTGCCAAGATGCAGAAGGAAGACAGCGGCCGTCGCAAAATCAACCAATATACCCGCTACCTCACGATTCTGGTAACGGTTTTCCAGGCAAGTGCTTATGTAACTTACCTGACCCACACACAGCCTTTTGCCAGCGCTATTGCCAGCCAGTATTCCGGCTTTACGTTTTGGCTGAGCACTACTGTCGTACTTACGGCCGGTACCCTGTTTGTTATGTGGCTGGGTGAAAAAATTACCGATAAAGGCATTGGTAACGGTGTTTCCCTGATTATCATGATTGGCATCCTGGCCAACCTGCCGCATTCTTTAGCCCAGGAATACATGACCCGTACCGCCATCGGCGGTGGCGGCGGTCTTTTGATCTTCCTGATTGAAATGGTATTCTTTATTGCAGTGATTGTAGGTCTTATCCTGCTGACGCAGGGCGTACGCCGCATTCCGCTGAACTATGCGCGCCGCATCATCGGCAACAGTGCCGCACAGCAGCTGACCGGCAGCCGCGATTTCATTCCGCTGAAAGTGAATGCCGTAGGTGTAATGCCTATCATTTTTGCTCAGGCGCTGATGTTTATTCCTGCTACCGTGGCCGGCTTTGCAGACCCCGAAAACACCCAGGGTATTGTGCACATGCTGCAGGACCATACTTCGCTTTGGTACAATGTGATTTACGCCATCCTGGTAATTGCCTTCACTTACTTCTATACGGCCATTACCTTTAACCCAACAGAAATTGCAGACAACCTGAAGCGTAACAACAGCTTTATTCCCGGCGTAAAACCCGGCGAACCAACTGCCAACTTCATCTCTACCATCATGGACCGCATTACGCTGCCCGGCGCGCTCTTCCTGGCTGTGGCCGGTATCCTGCCCGGTATTGCTGCCCTGTTTGGCGTTACTACCAGCTTCTCTACTTTTTACGGTGGTACGTCCATGCTCATTGGCGTAGGCGTTATTCTGGATACCCTGCAACAGGTAGAAATGCACCTGCTGAACCGTCAGTACGACGGCCTTATGAAAACGGGCCGTGTGTCGGGACGGCAGCCGGTAAGCAACCCCATTTACTAATCAAATTCTGAAAGCCGCGCAAGCGGCTTTCTTTTTCTATTCTTATGATCCATACCCGTAGCGAAGCCGAAATTGAAATTATCCGTGAGAATGCGCTGATGGTGACCGCCACCCTTACAGAAGTAGCAAAGGCCATCAGACCCGGTATCACAACCCTTTTCCTGGATCAGCTGGCGGAAACCTTTATCCGGGATAATGGCGGCGTTCCTTCCTTTAAAGGTTACGGCTCGCGCAACAATGCTTTCCCTTACTCGCTTTGCATTTCTGTGAACGATATCGTGGTGCATGGCTTTCCATCGGCTTATGAATTAAAGGATGGGGATATTGTATCGGTAGATTGCGGCTTTTGCCGGAATGGTTATCACGGCGACCATGCCTACACTTTTGCCGTTGGCAATGTGCCTCAGGAAGTGCTGGATATGATGCGTGTGACGAAAGAATCGCTGGCGCTGGGCATTGAACAGGCCAAAGCCAACAACCGGGTGGGCGATATTTCTTTTGCTATTGAAAACCATACGCACAAAAAGCATGGGTATGGCGTGGTGCGCGAGCTGGTAGGTCACGGTGTCGGCAAGAGCCTGCACGAAGATCCGCAGGTGCCCAACTTTGGCCGGCGCGGCGATGGCAAGCGTTTGAAGGAAAACATTATTCTGGCCATTGAGCCTATGATAAACCTGGGCACCAAAGATGTTTATACACTTGATGATGGCTGGACGGTAGTAACTGCAGACGGCAAGCCTTCGGTGCATTATGAGCACACCACCGCTGTGCGGAAGCAGGCCGGCGAAGCGCTCAGCAGCTTTGCGCCCATAGAAGCGGCAGAACGGAGCAATCCGGAACTGAACACCGGCCACCTGGCAGGCTGATTTTCATCCACTATTTTATTGGAAGTATTTGTAGCGCGGCCTAAATTTAGGCCGCTTTCTTTTTCTTATTATTTTCACCTCTGAGCTTATTGTGGCCTTGAACGATCCGATAGCGCAATTAAAACAACAGATTTGGGCGGTGCATCCGCTGGAAGACGCAGCCTGGCAGGATTTTGCAGGCGCCTGGACCGAAGTTTCCTTCCGGCGCAAACAGCTGATTACTGCCTGCGGAGAAACCGAGCGCCATCTTTACTTTGTACTGGAAGGCGTGCAACGGGCTTTTTACCTGGAAGACCGGCGCGAAGCAACGGTTGTGTTTACCTATGCGCCTTCTTTCTCCGGCATACTGGACAGCTTCTTTTTGCAACAACCTGCCAGCCTTTATTTAGAAACGCTTACCAGCAGTAGGCTGCTGCGCCTGCATCATCAGGATTTTATGGCCCTGCTTGCGGTGCATCCTTCTTTGGAAAAATGGGTGCGCATGGCCCTCACACAAACCCTTGCCGGCACCTTGCACAGGCAGGTGGAATTACTCTGTTTCAGCGCCGAGGAGAAGTTTACAAAACTGCTGCATAGAAGTCCGCATTTGCTGCAGCTTATCCCGCATAAATACCTGGCTTCTTACATTGGTATAGACCCCACAAACTTCAGCAAACTGCTGGGCAGTGTACGATTGTAAAAAAAGCTTGGTTTTTACCAAGAATCAGCCTGGCGGGGCGGTATAGGTTTGCCATGAAAATAAACAAAACATGCCTTCCATGAATTCCAAACAATTGCTGACTGCATTAACAGCGGCGGTGCGCGAAACCCTGGCGCAGACACAAAAGCTGGACGGGCCCAGCGATAAAATCATGAATCAGCAACCGGCAGCAGGGGGCTGGAGTGTGGCGCAGGTGCTGGCGCATCTGAACAGTTATAACCGCTTTTATTTGCCACAAATCACACAAAGCCTGCAGGGCAGCCGCTACCCGGCAACCACCACTTATAAGCCAGGTTTTTTCGGCAATTACTTTACCAAAATGATGCAGCCGCCAAACCCCGGCCAGGCTTTTAAAAAGTATAAGGCGCCAAAAGATCACACACCGCCGCAGGTTCTGGATGCGCAGCAGGTATGCCGTGAGTTTTTACAGGGGCAGGAGCGTTTGTTGGCCCTGTTGCAAAACGCAGCCCGGCACGACCTGGGTAAAATAAAAGTCCCTGTCAGCATCAGCCGCTATATCCGCTTAAAGCTGGGCGATACTTTTCGCTTTCTCATTGCCCATCAGCAGCGGCATTTCGAACAGATAGACCGGGTATTACAGGGGGTGCAGGCGCCTGCACCGCAGGTTTGTGCCGCCTGATTGGGAGTAGGCGAAATGCAAACTGCCATCAGTTTATCTAATCAGCACATTCCTGTCTGCATCCAGGCGCAGCAGGATAAAAATTAAAATGCTGAAGGAAAGCAGGGAAGAGCCACCATAGCTCAGGAAGGGCAGGGTAATGCCAATCACCGGCGCCAGGCCAATGGTCATCGAGATGTTGATGGCAAAGTGGAAAAACAGGATGGAAGCCACGCAGTAACCATAAACGCGGCTGAATACAGAACGCTGCCTTTCCGCCAGGTACAGGATGCGCAACATCAGCGCAATGTAAATCGCAATCAGTGCCATGCTGCCCATAAAGCCGAACTGTTCGCCCACCGAGCAGAAAATAAAATCCGTGTTTTGCTCGGGTACAAAAGACCCGCGGGTACTGGTGCCATTCAGAAAGCCTTTACCAAACAGGCCGCCGGAACCAATGGCAATCTTGCTTTGCCGCACATTGTAATCCGTATCTTTTTTTACCGGCACTTCCTCGCCTTCATCCAGCTTATAATATTCCGAGGGCACATCCTGCCCCAGCATGGCATAAATCCGTTCTATCTGGTAGTTTTTCAGCACATGCTTAAAAGCAAAAGGCACCAGTATCTGGGAAAAAACAATGCTGATTCCCAAGGCGGCAATAAAGATAAAACGGGCAGAGGCTTTGCGGCGCAACGGGCGCTTCCAGATGATAATGCTCAGCACCGCCGCGCCCAGCAGGATGTAAAGCAACAGGTGCCGCTCTACCAGCAGGGTAGCCAGCGTCAGCACAATCATGGACAAGCCAATGACCAGTACGCTGGAAGGCAGGCCTTCGCGGTACATAGCCAGGATAAAGCTGAGGTACACCAGCGCCAGCCCTGTTTCGCTTTGCAGGATGATAATCGCCATAGGCAGCAGTACAATTACGGCAGCAATCAGGCGGTCTTTGAGGGTTTTAAAATTGGTTTCGGGCAGCGACAGAAATTTGGCCAGCGCCAGCGCCGTAAAGATTTTGTGCACCTCGCCCGGCTGAAACCTGAAATCGCCTACGCCCAGCCAGGAATGGGAGCCTTTTACATCGGCGCCGGCAAAAATGGTGATGACCAGCAGGCCAATGCCAATGAGGTAGCCCAGGAAAGCAAAGGAGGAAAAAAACTTGCTGTCTGTAAGCAGGATAACGAGCCCGGTAAACAGCGAGATGCCCAGCCAGATCAGTTGTTTGGTATGGCTGCGGTACATCAGGAAAAAGCTGGTGTCGGAATCCTGGTATTCCACGGAAAAGACAGAAAGAATGCCAATGGCAACCAGTATCAGGTAAAGTAAAAAGGTCAGCGCATCGGGGGTAGGAAGCAGCGACTTATTGGTTTTGCGTTCAGCGGAAGTGCTAGCGAGCATTTGCTTTTCTCTTTTCCTGGGTAAAAATGTATTGTTTCATCCAAAACCTGATGTAGGCACTGTCGCGGGCTGCAACCGTGCTGTCTCTTACAAACCGGCGCTGCGTGCGGGTAGCTTCCCGCTCGCGGTCCATGCGGCGCTGACTGCTGTCTATGGCATATACCTGAGCGGTAATGGTAGTGCCGTTAAACATTCTTTCCTCCAGTGCCTTCCGGTTGTTGGCAATGGTGTCAAACAGGTACTTTTCAATCATCAGGCTGGCAACGGGGCCGGCCCACGTAGAGCCGTATCCCGCGTTTTCCACCGTTACGGCAATGGCAATTTTGGGATTTACCCGCGGGGCAAAAGCTACGAACACCGAGTGGTCTTTCAGCTTAACGCGCTGCCCGTTGATGATGGCGTAGTTTTCGGCAGTGCCGGTCTTGGCGCAAACCTCTACATTGGGCAGCTGGGCCACCCGGCCCGTGCCATGGTTCACCACATCCATCATGCCCAGGCCAATAATGGCATAATCGGTATCGGCCACCTGGGCGGGAATAATTTTCTGCAGGAAAGGGCGCAGCACGCTGTCGCGCGGATTGCCGCCAATGCTTTTCACCAGGTGTGGGCGGTAGTAAAAGCCGCGGTTGGCAATAATGGCCATGGCATTGGCCATTTGCAGCGGCGTGGCCGTAAGCTCTCCCTGGCCCATGCCAATAAACAGGTTGGTGCAGGAATTCCACTGCCCGCGGTACATCCGGTTGTACTGCGTGCTGTCAAACAAAGTGCCGGTTACCTCGTAGGGCAGGTCTATGCCGGTACGGCGGCCAAAACCCATGGCAAACATGTGGCGGTACCATTGCTGCAGGCCATTGTGCACGCCGCCCCATTTTTTCATATCCACACTCAGCCGGTAGATGTGTACAAAATAGGCGTTGCAGGAATTGGCAAGTGCCAGCCGCAGGTTGCCGGCGTGCCCGCCGCCACTGTGCGTGCAGCGGATAAACTTGCCGCAGGCGCCATAGCCGCCAAAGCAGGGATAGCCAAAAGCAGGGGTGATGGCGCCTTCGTCCAGCGCAATAAGGCCGGTAAGCGGTTTCTGGGTAGAGCCGGGGGTGTACGAGGCCTTGATGGCGCGGTTGAACAGCGGCTTGGTAGCCATGCTGTAAAGCTTGGAAAAGTTGCGGGAGCGTTCCGCGCCACGCAACAGGTTGGGGTCGTAGCCCGGGCTGGAGACCATGGCCAGGATGCCGCCGGTAGCGGGGTCTATCGCTACTACGCTGCCCAGCTTGCCCTGCAGCAGCTTTTCGCCGTAGGCCTGCAGGTCGGCATCCATGTAAAGCTCCAGGCTGCGGCCTGCTTCCTCCATGGTATCGAGGGCGCCGGCGCGGTAAGGATCACGCGGGCGGTTGAAGTTGTCGCGCTGAAAAAAGTGCACGCCGCGCCGTCCGCGCAATACTTCTTCATACCAGAGTTCCAGGCCGTCCAGGCCTACATAATCGCCCTGGCTGTAGCTGGCAAAGCGTTCTCTTTTCAGCATGGCAGGACTTACCTCGCCGGTAAAGCCCAGGATGTTGCCGGCAATCGGGTAGGGGTAGCTGCGTATAGAGCGTTCCACCAGCTGAAAGCCCGGGAAGTCGGTGCTGGCTTCCTGCAGGCGCGCTGTTTGCTCGGGCGTCAGAAATGACATGAAAACGCCGGGCCTTTTGGGGCCGTTCATCCATTTTGCCTTTTCATACATTTTGCGGTAAGCCTCGGGCGCGATGCCCAGAATCTGGCAAAGGGTAGCCGTATCCGCATCTTTTGGCACCTGCTCGGCCGTCATCATTAAATCGTAAATGCTTTCATTGCGGCAAATCACCTTTCCCTTCGTGTCGTAAATAACGCCCCGCGGCGGGTACACCACCTTCCGGAAAATGGTGATGTCGTTGGCCATAATTTTGTACTTATCGTCCGCCACCTGTAAAAAGAAAAGGCGCGTCAGCATGGTCAGGCCAAGTAAGACAAAGAGGATCTTAAGTACTAAAGAGCGTGTATTTACAGGGGCAGACATGATGGGGGAAGAGGTGGGCAAAGTTAAGCAACCCAAAGTGGCAGGCAAGAAAGAAGCTTTCCCAAAACACGCAGAACGGGGCTGCTGCACAACTTTTTTAAGGCGCTGTTTGGAAAATTAAAAAGGAAGTATTTACCTTTGCAATCCCTTCTGAAAAGAAACGGTGGACGGTAAACAGTCGCATGGTGTAAAGGTAGCACAACTGATTTTGGTTCAGTTAGTCTAGGTTCGAATCCTGGTGCGACTACAGATAGTCTTTTTAAAACCCGCTACGTTGCGCTGCAATCCAGCAACGACGCGGGTTTTGTCATTTTCGGGATTTGTGTCAGACAGTGTTTGGCCGCGTAAAATGGTGTAAAATTTTGCCACTTCTTGACCACTAATTTTGCCACCAATAGACACACGCGATTATGCAAGTACCAGCAGTAAACATTGTACTTAGGAAAAAGCACTCATCAGATGATTCAGGTTACCTGAGCTTAGCAGTTACGATTCGAGGGAAACAACCTGTTCGGAAGAATTTAGGCTACCGGATTCCCGAAAAATTTTGGGACGAACACCGGCAGCATGTTAGCGCCAAATTCCGGGATGGACAAACAACCGGGCAGGAAATTAATCTGGCCGTTGGTGCAAAGCGGGATGAGCTGCTACGACAGTTGCAGATGCACCACTTAAAGGGACTCCCATTTACCCCAGCCGTTATCAATCGCATGATAGCAGGTCGCGGAGATGGAGGCGATTTTTTTGACTTTGCACATAACTTGATGGAAGGCTACCTCCAAGTACGCAAAACAAAAGAAGGCATGAAGGCTAAGTATAGCAGTGGGTATATTAAAGTACTTAACCGGGTGCTGGAGCATGTTCGGGACTTCGCTGGGACAGCGCTGGCTTTTTCCGATATTGACCGGCGCTGGCTGGAAGGCTTTGAAGGATACTTATCTGCGAAGCTGGACAGTGAAACAACTGTGCCGATGCTTTTGACGAAGTTTTTTAAATTCCTAAATGAAGCTGCGCAGCATGGGCAATTTTCTAACACTCAGGTTGCCGGATATCAACGACCAGCCTATAAGAATCCTGACCGGACCTATCTGACGCTAGACGAAGTAAAAGCTATCAGCGACGCTTTAAATGAAGGTAAGCTAGAGGGCACTACGGCGCTGGTGGCGGCTTATTTTCTTATTGAGTGTGGCAGCGGACTCCGCTTTTCTGACTGGAGTAAATTCACGGTTGAAAAGCTCATTGAGGACGAAGCTATTAAAGTACGTACGAAAAAAACCGGTGTTCCGGTATACTTCCCGCTCCGGAAATCCCCCATACTTGCTGGTGCAATAGCTTGGATTAAGGCCAATGGGGTTTCCTTTACTTTGACCGAACAGGAAGCCAACCGACAACTAAAGCGGGTTGCTTTTATCGCTGGAGTGGATAAGGAAATTACAACCCATGTAGGGCGGCATACCTGCGCAACCTTGCTGTTGGAAATTGGCTGGAGTAAGGAAGCTGTTGCGGAAGTTTTGGGTGTATCAATTAATACGGTTAATATATACGCTAAAACTACACGCCAAAAACTCAGGAATGAATATGAGCGGTTCGGCGGGCTTTAAATATAGGATTTGACTGGCTGGCCCATTTTTAATTTATTTAATTCTGTTGTCGAAATCCCTGCAATTAAAAGAACAGATTGTAAGTAGTCGTAGCCGACCCATATATTCTTCTACTTAGAAAATCCCAGAGAAAGTGTTACTTAAACTTGGCTGCCATATTACTTACTGTACCCGTTTTCAGCTGTTCTCAGGCTGCTGACTTTTTGTTTGAAAGCAATTAGATGCCGATACAGCCTTATTTCGCGTTTTCAGCAGCTCATATGCTCTGTTAGCTTATGAAGAAGAATGACGTTTACATGAAGTTGTTACATGGCCCTAAAGTCCGTAGCTTACCAAACTTCTCTTAAATGAAATATAAACAATGCTAATAAATAGTTGTTTATGAAGAAAATTCAATCAGTGATTTTAATGCCGGTGTTGTTGCTGGTATTATTTGTCTTGTTTCATGAACCGATCTACGCGCTGCTTTCAAAGGTTGTCGTTAATCCTGTTCTTTCTAAAATAAAATTTATTGCCCATCCGGTTCAGCAAGCTGCCTTTGCAGTGCTACTGACAATGCTCATCCTGTATGTGATTGCGAAGTGGCAGATTGGGTTTAAATATTCTGATCACCGGCTCGCCTGGTTAATAGCCGTGCTTGTAGCATACCTATATGCCCGGGCGGGTGGTGCATGGCACTTTACGGATTGGTTATCGGTCAATGGTATGGGAATAAAAGCAGGTGACGCAATTGCTGTTACATCATTCCTTTCTTTCGTAATGCTATGGGTGAAAGGCCGGCTTGTTACCAAGGGAAACACGAGCAATCCTCACCTGGGTTTTGAAACAGACAGACCCATCGTTATTGACGAGCATGATGTGAATCATCGTTGGCGATACATTGATACCATCGCAACGCTTTTACTTAATGCTGATATAGAGGTTGGCGCCTTTGCACTGGGGATAACAGGAACATGGGGCAGTGGCAAGACCTCTTTTATGGACACGCTTGAAAAGCGTTTAGACAAAGAGAAAAACCTGCTGCAGTTACATTTTAACCCATGGCTGATAAGTGATGCGAAAGGAATAACAGAAGCTTTTTTTAACGAGCTTTCTTTCCATCTTTCACAGAAAACGGATATGCTAACCGGCGATTTATCAGAGTATATACGCGCTATAACAGTGGTTAAAGAAAGCAATCCGGTCTTTGCTATTTTAAAGAAGGCGTGGCCAGGCTTTCGCTGGAATAGAAACAGCATTGATGAATTACGCACCAACATTAATAACTCGCTAAGGCAAGTTAAAAAAAAGCTGGTAATCTACATTGATGATTTAGACAGGCTTGACGATGAAGAAATTACAGAGGTGCTTCGAATCATTCGTAATTCTGCCGACTTTGCCCATATCGCATTTGTGGTTGCTTACGATAAGACACAAATTAATTCTGCCTTAAGCGACAAGTTTAAGCATGGTAGCACCAGGTATGTAGAAAAGGTATTCCAGCATGAGTTTCATTTACCGCCAATTGACCGGGGCAATTTGCTTACAGTACTAAATGCCAGACTTAAACCAATCTTAAGTGAATACGATGATCGGGCGCAGCAGGCCATGTTTGAAAACCAGGGCTTTAAATACACCTATAGCTTTTTAAAGAACTATCTCAGCCACTACAGGGATGTATCGCGCTATATCAACCTGTTTAAGGTTCATTACCCGCATTTGCAGAATCACGTCTTCCTGCCCGACCTGTATCTGATTATGTTCCTGCGGCTAAAGTATCCTGCAGTTGCCTCTATGCTTTACGAGGATAGAAAGGCGTTGCTTACAATCTTTGGTGATAGCCTTACTGATAGTTCCGATTCAAAAACAAAACTCATTGAGCTAAAAAAGTCTTCGGAAGATGGATCAATAACCGTTTTAAAAGAAAGGATTAGTGAAGACAAATGGGGTTTTGACACTAAACAAAAGCAAGAGGTTATGAGTATTGCAGAAAGTTTATTTAGGTCAGAGGACGACATGTTTTTCCTTTATCATAAGAACGTACCTAGCTCCGATTATACTATTCGTGATCCAGATTGTTTTGACAGATATTTTGATGAGGATCTGAATAGCCGGCTTTCCAATATTGAGTTTCAAGAGGCTTTATCAAAGCCCAAAGCAGTTTTCCTAAAACAGGTTGAGGAGTGGATGCAGGATGCGCAAATGGGTAAGGATTTGATTAAAACCTTAGAGCGCAGAAACCATTTCAACAATAAAGAGGATTTTGATAAGGCACTTTCTGCTATGGCTTTAATAGACGACTTTCCAGGAGACGAAAATAAGCTGCCTTTATATGGTAGAATTGATGAGCGAAAATTTTTGGAGCGGATTGCTTATGAAAAAGATGATAACAATCTTAGTACTTCAGTACGACTTTTTGGAGGATTTAAAGAATTTCAAGACTACGTAAGAACATTCTTAAAAGAAGATCTAATATTTGGTTCTATTAGATACCGGCTTGCCGAACAAATGTCAGGAGGAGGCCTTGGCAAATATGCTACGTTACCTCCGGAAGAAGTAAGAGCGATGATAAAAACAGAAGTCTTTGACAAGAAGTTTTTAGAGGATTCAAGAGTTGATGACTTGTTTGCAGTCTATGGTTTGATGAAAGAAAGTGCCACCGATGAAGAAGCGGAAGAAATGAAAAAGCAAATACACCAGTTTATTCTTACGAAGGATATAGAAGGGTTTATGAAATGGATTCCTAAGCCTTGCATGCGTGGCAAAGGCGGCTATACAATGGATGATTGGGCGGATAAGTTCTTTGGTGAATCTATTAATGATTTTGTTGACAAGTTAGATCAGGATAATTTGTCAGCTGCCGGTAAAGAGGGGCTTGCTTTTATTAAAAAGTTCCAGGCGCGCAACTCTTTGGGCGCCTGTATTGATTTTGAATTCAAAGCGCTGAAAGTCCGAAATCTTAACGGTGGCTGGGGATAGTGCAGGCAGACTGAATACATAGCAGTAAATCCAGATGGCAGGACCTTTTCTGGAATAAGAAGTAATCAAGCGCTTTCTAAGTTATTTTGCGGCTTCGCCCAACCTTTCCGAAAGTCACTATAAATGCCCACACTCAACTGGATTGGTAAGGAAAAGGTCCTGAACCACCATCAGGACGTACCCTACCATGTACTGGACAAACAATATACCTATAATGCTGAAGAATCAGACAATCTGATTATCCACGGCGATAACCTGGCTGCGCTTAAAAGCCTGCTGCCCCAATACGAAGGACGGGTAAAGTGCATTTATATAGACCCGCCCTACAACACGGGAAATGAAGGCTGGGTATATAACGATAAGGTAAACGACCCTAAGATTCTGAAGTGGTTGGATAGCGTTGTGGGCAAGGAAGGTGAAGACTTAAGCCGCCACGATAAATGGCTTTGCATGATGTACCCACGCCTGCGCCTGCTGCACAAACTGCTGGCGCCGGATGGGATAATTTTTATTTCCATTGACGATAATGAGCAGGCCAATCTGAAGCTGGTGATGGATGAAATTTTTGGGGGAGGAAACTTTGTTGATACAATAATCTGGCAGAAAACTTTTTCACCTAAAAATTCCGCTAAATACTTTTCCGCAAATCATGATTTTATTTTATTGTATGCTAAAAATAAGGAACAGTGGAAAATCAATCCATTAAAGAGGACCGACGAGCAGAATGCCCGTTATAACAATCCAGATAACGACCCTCGTGGCCCATGGACCTCAGGAGATATGAGTGCAAGAAATCCTTACTCTCTTGGAATTTATTCCATCCAAACACCTTCCGGAAGAGAAATTAGCGGGCCACCCAAAGGAACATATTGGCGGGTAAGCAAGGAAAAATTTGAAGAATTAGATTTAGATAATAGAGTATGGTGGGTAAGGAGGGAAATAATGTTCCCCGGCTGAAAAGGTTCTTAAGCGAGATTCAAGAGGGAATAATCCCCCAAACTATTTGGCTCAACACCGATGTTGGAAACACACAGGATGCGAAAAAAGAGGTCAATAGAATTTTTCATGATTGGGATTTTAAATTTGACACTCCAAAACCTTCAACATTAATTGAGCGCATTCTTCAAATAGCAAGCGACAAAGACTCCATCATTCTTGACTCCTTTGCCGGCAGTGGTACCACGGCTCATGCGGTATTAAACCTCAACAAAGCCGATGGTGGCAACCGTAAATTCATCCTTGTGGAGCTGGAAGACTATGCAGAACGTATCACTGCCGAGCGGGTGCGCCGTGTGATAGATGGCTATGCGGATAAAGAAGGCACGGGCGGCTCGTTTACCTACTGCACTATGGGTGAGCCATTATTTTTGATTGATGGCTTTTTAAATGAAGCGGTTGGAACAGAGAAAATCAGGGCGTATGTCTGGTACTCAGAGACTGCATTGCCTTATATGCCACAAGAAAGTGACCATCTCTATCTACTGGGAAGCAAAGATGGCGCAGGTTATTACTTTTACTACGAACCGGACAGCCTCACCACTTTAGACCACGATTTTTTAGGCAGCATTACGCAGCCGGCAGCTACCTATATCATATACGCGGACAACTGTTTGCTGAGTAAAAGTTTTATGCAGCAGCGGGGCATTATCTTTAAGAAGATTCCGAGGGATATTGCGAGGTTTTAAATTGCCGCATACAACTATCCGGAAATACAGAACAGGTCCATTTGAAGTTGCCGGGCACATACGTTTAAGTGCCAACAAGCAGTTACTTTTACCTCATTAGCTACAACTATGAAATTACGCATTGCCAACCTGGGTGTGATTAAAGAAGCCACCTTTGACCTCAGCAAAAAGCTGACGGTTTTCTGTGGGCCGAATGGGACGGGGAAAACGTATGCTGCGTATGTGATTAATAGCCTCTTGGCAAGAGAACTGTTTTATGTTCCTTCGATTACATTAGATATAAGCTCGCTCTTAAAGATCGGCGAAATAAAGGTTGAAATCCCAGCGGAAGAATTATACAAAATAATTAAAAATGAATTGGAATTATTTCCAGAAACTATACCCGGAATTTTTCCTGTAGCTATTGATAAAAGAGATGAGCTTTTTGGCTCTTTAAAAGTTGCAACTAATCAAACTTATGAAGCATTCGCTAATAACTATGTGACATCAGACATTAAAGTAATTCACTCTTTAGGCTCCTATAAATTCAATATTCACAAACCTCTAAATAGCCAAGTTGTATCAATTGTCTATGATAGGACTGCGGTGGAACCTTTAACCCTTGATAGTACATTAGATTTCCTTCTAACCTTAGGAATCTCTCGCGCATTAGCACTATATCCTAATTCTTCTAGTACAGTATTACCTGTAGAAAGAAATTCCATTTTTACTTTTAGTAAGGAATTAAATCTCCAAAAACTGGCATTTTTTGAACAGTCAAAATTTGTTGAGCTCAAGCCCCGTGGTTTAAAAGAGCTTGAAAAATTTATAATTAGCCGCACGACAAGATATCCTCATGCTATAAGAGAAGCCTTGCAAGTTGCGGATGACTTATCCAACATCAGTCGTACTGCCAGTCCTTTTTATGATTTTGGAGTAGAAGTAGAACAGCATTTATTGCAAGGGAAAGTAGGCATAGATGCCGGGGGAGAAGTAAACTTTGCACCAAACAAAGCAGCGGGAAAAAGCTTTTCTTTCCAGCTTTCCTCCTCTGCAGTCAAAACGCTTTCTAGTCTTATTGTTTACCTGAAATACCAGGCAAAGCCCAACGACCTTTTAATTATAGATGAGCCGGAACTAAACCTGCATCCCGATAATCAAATCCTTTTAGCACGCGTATTCGCGCGCATGATCAACAAGGGCATGAGACTGTTGATTTCTACGCACAGTGATTACATTATCCGGGAACTGAATAACCTAATCATGCTTTCAGCAGACGAACCTGCACTAAAGAAGGTGGCAGAAGGTTTTGGTTATCATCCAGACGAAAAAATCAACCGCGAAGACATTGGCGTCTATCTCTTTCACTTCAAAAATCCAGAAGATGAACACGTTACTGTAGAGTCGGTAGAAGTGGCCGAGAATGGCTTTGAAGTAAAAACCATTGAGGACACCATCAATAAGCTCAATGCAGCTTCAGAAGAAATTTATTACACCATGAAGTACGGCTATCAACACCATGGCGATAATTAGTGAACTGGAAACTGTTATCAATTCAGCATACCTTGTCCCAGATACTACCTGTGTTCGCGAAGAAAATATTGATGGACGAGGCGAAAGGTTTATTATGGAGCGTCAAATAATATCCAAGCCAGGCGTTCCATTTGTACTTTATCGGTTTGATGGCGATCCCGAAAAACTGTTTCCATATTTTCAAGGTGGACACAATCTAAGGAGAATGTGTGATTATGTCTTAATTGCCGAATGGCAGAATAAATACTGGTGCCTGCTTATTGAACTAAAGAAAGGCAGAGAAGATGCGCGACCTCAATTGGAAGCAGGCGAAGCTTTAATGCGATTTATATTATCTACTGCTGAACGAGTAGGAAAACAAATACAGACCAATGAGGTGATGTTCCGTAAAATCAGAGTTGCTGAAAACACAAAGTGCAAGCGCAGTTTGAAAGCCACTATACCCAAATACGATGAAACCCACTTCTTGAACCTATTACATGACTACCTACCCCTGAAGCAACTCCTGCACTAAGATTAGCAATGGAACTCAAACCCTATCAGCAATCCGTCCTTTCCAGCCTGGAAGATTATTTACAGTATCTGCAACAGTATAAGGGCATTGCCACTGCCTTTAATCAATATTGGGAAGATAAGATTGGCCCTTATAATCCGCTGGATGGCACGGGCATGAAGCCCTATCAGGATACCGTGCCGGGAGCGGTGCACCTTTGTGTGAAGGTGCCTACGGCCGGCGGCAAAACGTTCATCGCCTGCAATGCGCTGCACACCATTTTTTCAGCTTACGACATCAACCGGCCCAAAGCCGTGGTCTGGCTGGTGCCCTGGAGTAATCTACTGGACCAAACGGTGAACACGCTCACCAATCCGCAGCACCCCTACCGGCAGCGGCTGAACACACTCTTTAACGGCCGTGTGGAAGTGTACCAGAAAAAAGATTTACTGCAAGGCAACAACTTCAACCCGACTGCTGTGGCGGGGCAGCTTAGCATCTTTGTGTTGTCTTTTGCCAGCCTGAGAGCACGCAATAAAGAGGACAGGAAGATCTTCCAGGAAAACGGACAACTGGCTGCTTTTACCGATGCCGCGGGCATTGCCCCCAACGTACTAAAAGACACCGATGAAACCGCGCTGATCAACATCATACGCGCGTTGCACCCTGTAGTAATCGTGGATGAAAGCCACAATGCGGAAAGTCCGCTGAGTACAGACATGCTGCAAAGCTTGTCGCCTTCCTTTATCCTGGACCTTACCGCCACGCCGGGCGCCAAAAGCAATATCGTAGCCTTTGCCTCTGCTTTGGAACTGAAGAAGGAGCACATGGTGAAGCTGCCTGTGATTGTTTATAACCACCACGACAAGAATGAAGTAGTGAGCAGCGCCCTACACCTGCAGGCAAAGCTGGAAGCCCTGGCCCGGCAGGAACAGGCCGAGGGTGGCAAGTACATTCGCCCCATTGTTTTGTTCCAAGCGCAGCCAAAGACAGGCGAAGAAGCCACTACATTTACAAAGCTCAAAGAGCAATTAATCAGCCTGGGTATTCCAGAAGCCTACATCAAAATCAAAACCGCCCAGATTGACGAGCTGAAGGGCATCAACCTGATGTCGCCTGATTGTGAGGTGCGTTATATCATTACCATCAACGCGCTCAAAGAAGGTTGGGACTGTCCCTTTGCTTACATCCTGGCCTCCCTGGCAGACAAGAGCAGCGAAACGGACGTCACCCAGATCCTGGGGCGGGTGCTACGGCAGCCCTATGTGATGGAACACAAGAACTATCAGCTCAATCTGAGTTATGTGCTTACGGCTTCTGCTAAGTTCAGCGCTACGCTACAAAACATTGTGGAGGGCCTGCAGGCGGCTGGCTTTAGCAAACAGGATTACCGGGCGGAGGATAAAATAAGCATTGCAGCAGCACCACCAGAACCCCAGGACCCGGTGAAAGCCTTTTTATTCCCGGAAAAACAGCAGCAGGCAACATCGGCAACTATTGCAGATAATGATGAAATAGACCCTGCCAAAATCAGCTATAACCCGGCTGCGGCAACTGAAGGTCAGGCACAGGATGCTGTTACAGATATTGAAGCATTGGCGCGTGCCACCTCGGAAGCATTTACCGCAGCCATCCAACAAAGCGAAAGCCCTGATACGGGCAATCTAATACCCGAAGAATTAAGCCAGCAGGTGAAAAGTTATAAGATGCGGCCCGCAGTAGCCGCCATAGCCAAGCAGATAAAACTGCCTCGTTTTTATTTCCGTGTACCTAATGCCAACAAGTTGTTTCATGATACGGAGTGGGTATTGCTGAACCAGGAAAGTTTGCTCAAAGGATTTAAGCTGAGCACTAAATCTTCTGATATCAATTTTGACGCGCAGCAGGCCGAGTTGTACGCCGTGGACCTGGAAGAAGTCCGCAAGGGTGACTATACGCCCAAGTTCATACCGGTAGATAATGCAGCGGTAAAAGACCCGCTGATTGAATACATACTGGCCCGACCGCCCCAGGAGCGCATTGCCAACATCGCAGAGATGATGACCAGACTGATTGGCGAGCTGTGGCCCATACAGGAGCAGGAGATCCGAAAGTACGTTGAAAGAATTGTGGCAGATATGAGTACTGATCAGCTACAGGATTTTCTGGCCAGAAAATACAGTTACAGTACCGCTATCAAAAAGAAGATTGCCACACTCAGCGATGAGTATGCAGAAGAGCAATTCAGAAAGGGGTTACAAGTAAGGAACATCAAACTGGAGCATGACTTTCAATTGCCTGCGGCTATTGTTCCCGGCAGGTTAGGAGTGGAGATCTCTGGCTCGCTTTACGAGCGTGAGGGCGACATGAGCGAGTTTGAAAGCCGTATTATTTCCGGCATTGCTGGACTGAATAGTGTCGCATTCTGGCACCGCAACTTAGGCCGCGGGAAAGGATTTGCCATTAATGGTTTTAAGAGTAATCATTACCCGGACTTTCTGGTAGTGACCAAAAGCGGCACCATCATCCTGTTAGAAACGAAGGGCAGCTATCTGGACAATCCCGACACCGCAGCTAAGATTCGCTTAGGTGCCGAATGGGCACAAAAAGCCGGTGATAATTATCGTTATTTTATGGTTTATGAAGGGACGGCGATACCCGGGGGCTACAGTGTGGAGGAGGTGAAAGAATTTGTGAGGCAGTTGTAAGGCTGCTACTTTGATTGAAACATGACTATTTGAATCTATTGGAAGCATACGGGCATTGTATCATCCCAAAGGGAACAATTCTCTACCGGCAGGGTACATTTTGCCATAGGTACGGTTGTTTCTTTGCATTGAACCCACGTTGAGCAAAAGTTGTTCTGGTGCTGATAAGGAGTCTGTAAAGCATGGGCCGTAAAAGAAACAACTACTGTCCTGTTTGCAGTAGAGCAGTTGAAACCAATGGTTTGATACAGTGTGTTCCGCTCTATTTATGGGAAATATATTGGTTCTTTAAATCGCATAGACGATTTAGATGTAAAGCACCGTAATAGAGAAGCCAAGGGAACGCTACCAAAATTGATTCTAACGAAAAATGGGATGGGAGTTGAGGTAAAATAATTGACAGTCATTTATTATGATTGCGTAAAATCCCCAAAAAAGAAAAGTAAGGCGTTCGATAAATTTGCTACTCATTAAAAAATGAATATGCAATGATTAGCTACAAAAGATCTCAGATGGTTTATGATTACAAATGGACCGCAGCATCAGACCATGATAACCCAGATGTTCGGAACTTTCCTGATGACCGCCTTCTAAATCGTGAAGAAGGGTATGAAATGCTTCACTTCATAAATAGTGTTGCTAAAAAGTACAATTGGAATGGAAATTTATCAAGTTATCAAAATTTAGAGAGAGCGCTTAAGAATGGAACTGTACCATCCAATATTCGCTCTCCAAGAAAGATAATAGAATTCCTTCAGCATCAAAACATGCAGTTTTAATGTCAAATAGGAAATGATTACTACATCAGAAATTTTAGAAATAATCCACGCTGATAAGCGAAATAAGTTCATTATGCACTGGAATGTACCTATCGGTACCAAAGCAGTTGATAAAGGCGAAGAGTGGTCAATGAGGATTGTTAATGACTGGAAGCGAATAGAACGTTCAATGAATAAGAATATCGGGAAGGGACATAAGTTTTTCCACTTTGAAATAGAATCCTTTGAGCATGGAAAAGAACTCTACCAAGAGTTATACCGCTCACTGGTTAAAGTGGAGCCTGACATGACCAAAGTGGACGACGAGAGCATTAATCACCATGAGCCTTTGTATTTGGTTATTCACGTCCGTCATCATTTTGAATACGTGTAAAAATTTAGATACACATTAATTCATATGAGCAATCCGTTATACGCTTTATTTGGACCTTCTTGCGAGCGAGTTGGACAAGTTTTGGGGGGCATGGTAGGCTGCGCACTAGGAGACTGGAATAAATATGCGCATTATCAAGATGTAGATAATTTGATTGTAAAGAAGAATTTGGAAGCACTAGATAAAGAATTTGAGAAGAAAAAAGAGGAACTAGCGCCACCGATCCCAGAAGTAGGCATTCCGGTACTTGAAAGACTTCGTTATGTCAATAATGAAACACTTAGCAAAGCATTCATCAATCTGTTGGTCAATGCATCTACAATCTCTGGAGCAAGATTAGCCCATCCTGGTTTTATAAGAATTATAGATGCACTTTCTCCAGATGAGGCTAAAATATTACAACGGTTAAATCAAGGACCTGTTTACCGTCTCTATTTAATAAAGAACAGTATTGGTGGAATAGCTGAGCAGATGCCGGGTGTTTTAACTGGGCTGGAATTTGAATTGGAATTGACTTTTCCAGAAAATATGCAGCTATATTTTGAAAATCTTTTTAGCCTTGGCCTTTATGTTAGAACCAATGTCCCGTCAAGAGATTCTACTGTTGTTGATAATTTACTTAATGCTTATGCTCAGCAGATTCAAGACTTTCTTGACCTTCCGACTAAAGTTGGCGTAGGCGCGCCAAGTCAAGAATCCGTGTCTGCTCTAAAATTGTCACTTACAAGTTTCGGTGAAAAATTCATGGAAGCTTGCTTGTCATAATAACCTTGAATTAAACCAACAATTGCGTATTAATAATGGGACTACGCTGTATGGATTACGATGCTATTTTTAATGAGCTTTTGAATGGCGGAAGCATCTCTGGCGATGAAATGGCAGAGGTAATTGGTGTCGATTCCTTTCGACTGCAAGAAGCTCTTAACTGGATTCAAAAATTAGCTGCTCATTTAATTGTATGGGAGCCTGGTGCAGATGGAGGAAATATTCGAATTGCTGTAGGAGAATCTTGGCTTGTCGAAGACATGCAAGAAAAGGGCGGCTTCTGTAAAGTTTACTTAGATCCTTATTTTAAGAGTCTTAAAGAAGAAAAAGATGAGGAAGCACGCAGAAAGATATTGGAAGAAAACATGTGGCACACAAATGTTGTAACATCAAAATGGGCTATTGCCATCGCGATCCTTTCTTTGATCGTTTCAGCAATAGCCCTTTTAAAGTAGTTTCCTTAATAACGATTGTTACTACTGCGCCTAGGGGTTGTACGTATTTCGAAATGAATTCGATCTGCATCTTTGGCTTCCTCAGTGGTCTCTTGATTTACCTCCTCTACTTCATCTCCTTCATAAATTAAAGTACCATACAGATTTTTGTCAAAAACCTCCTTCTTATCAACAATAGTTAGTTGAAAAGACACTGTTTCTAGGTTATGCTGCTTAATGAAGTTATTTACTTCATCTTGTAATGCAGCCGCGTCGCTGGCTTTAAAAATCTTTATGTTTTTCATAGTGTAAATATAGTCAGCTCATCCGCTATAAAATACTAACCTTCAATTTTGCTTTGAACAGATAAGATATCAGAACTCTGTACAATAACGGCTGCTGCACTTCGGGCTCATCAGTATCAATACCTCTCTTCAGGCTCAGATTTACAGGGTAGGCATCTAACAATTTATCAGGATACTTTTGCAACAAGCTTTTTACATCTTACTCAGCAGCCGGGTCTAATGTGCAGATGCAGAATACAAGCACCGAGGCGCCTTTGCAATGGTCCGAAACCACCGTAGTAAAGCACTTGATGAAGGCATCAAACAGATAGAGTATCTGGCTAGCGATAGCGAGGTGTGGCAACTTCACGAAATGAAAAAAAACTGCAATGATCATGATTTCTATGATAAACAGGGACTTGATGCAATCGTCCACGAGGCAGACGATATCTTCCACAAATACGGCTTAGCGGGTAAATAAGCTGATAGCTTTAAATATTAAAATAGAGCGTCACCATATGTCGTTAGTTATTCTCCCTCCATTGGTAGATGAAAAGGCTTTTGAACGGCTTATGTGCGATCTAATGAATCACATTCACCACACCACAAGCTTCAGTCTCTATGGTCTCCGGGGACAAAGACAGGATGGCATAGACATCTTTTCATCTCAACATAGAACGGTAGTACAGTGTACCTGCAAAGACCCAAGCCAAAGTGATAGAGGATATGTTGAGGGAATGATTAAAAAGCTTCTTCATGATTTTGACCAAACCGTTAGACTGAAAATCCCTTTTGATTTTTTTATCTTTGCAACTACCTACAAAAATGATAAACGAATTCAGGATTACTGCGCGCTTATCAGCCTCAATACAGCACGACATGTTGAATATTGGTCGTGGGAGAAAATTACTGACTATCTGTTAAGTGAGACCTTCTTACTGAAGAAGTATTACCCGCATTTTTTTAGCTCAGGCCTTTCTTTTGGCCGCATAACTATGGCTAGTTCCTGTAGTTATCTGCCTATGGGCAAAGAGTATTGCTATGAGCTAAAGTCGAACCCTGAAAAAAGTGATTATCCGATTCTGGATTTTTCCTTTCTAAATAATTCGGATGACGTTGTTTTATTAAACGCTATTTCAGTGAAGGGGCGATTCATGAATATGGCACGTGCTGGTACATACGAAAAGCCTGTCGGTTTACTTAATGTACATGCACAGTTTGATATTGAGCCGAATATCCCCTTGCGGTTTACAGTAGAGTGGGGTAATGCGACACTTCAATTGGAGGCACCCATGTATATCGCTCCGAAGCATCCTGCCCGAGTTCAAATCCGCTTGTTACAAGTTATTATTGGCTTTTGTAAGCTTTATTTTGAGTTTAAATTTAATGACATCATACTCACAACGCCAGTTTTCTTTTTTAATTCAGATCATGATGGAGCACCAGATATTCCTAATGATTTGATCAGGGATTTACAAAACCAAAAGTGAATTAACCCATAGTACATGCATGTCAAACTAGAGGTTTATAACTGAACTGTAGCAAGAATGCAACAGGATATATGTTTGAGCGAAACTGGCTGAAGAGCATGGAGGATACTGAACTTGGCATAATAAGCAGATTCGTTAGAGAGTTGAAAATAGTGATTTAGTGGAACTTCAAAAATTAATAGAAGAAATAACAAGTGGGATAAGAGCACCTTCAAGAGAAGAATTTGTGAACCTGCTAATCAATTTTATTCATGAGAATCAAAAAGATAGTCTGTAAAAAGCATAATTGGATGCATGGCTTACTTAGCATTATCCAAATGTAATCACTCCCATTGCGGCTATTGAGGAAACTGCGGAAATGAAAGAAAGGGTGTGCATGACATAACGGCCGCGTGAAGTACGGCAATTACCCACCTTCACACTCAGCAATTTCCGCAGTTTGTGAATTTGCAGAATTGGGGTAGTTGTCTTTGGGGGCGCGGTCAATGAAACCGTCATTCACGAATTGGTAATGCAGCGCTCCGCCGTTTTATCTTTAATCTACAATTCCATAACAAGTGCCAGGTATTTCTGCCGGTTAAACTTGGGTGGAAGCGCTTCTAGGAAGCGTTCTTTCAGATTTTGCGGCGTACCGGATCTTGCTCTTCCGGAAATTCTGAAAACACCTTTTCAGCGTGCATTATGAGTACTTCGGTAATGGCGCGGGCGGCCTGATATTCTACATCTTCACAAACAATCATTTCGGGGAATCCTTGTATTTAAAGTACGCGGCGTGGACACTAACATGGCTATGCGGAAACTAATCAAGTTGCGGATGGCGTATATCTACATGAAATAACGCGTACATTCATGATTGTGCATCCTTAGGAGCTTTTGTCTTTTAAACAAAACAGCTATTTCCGTAAACAGCGATCATTATTACCAGAAAAATAAACTTAAAAAAGTATGATAATAAATCGTGAATTTTTTTAGATTTGCTTAATATTCGGAATTAGTTATGAAATTATTGGGGATGCTGCTTTTGCTAATTGTTTTTGATAAACAACAGCTTTTAGCTCAGAATACTTGGAAGGTTAATGCACATGCCGAATTGCCTGTACTGAAATCAGGGAAGCTTTTTCAGGATGTCTTTTATGAAGGCACTCAGGATACGCTTGTTTCTGTGCAGCTCATCTGCCATAAGATTAATGCGCTTGGGGATAGTCTTCTGGTCTATAAAAATCACAAAAATAAAATAGAATTGGAAAAAGGCGCCCATGTACTACAAATTGCGCTTACGCCAAAACAAAAAGAAGATTTCCTGTTGTCTTCGTTTAATGAAGCTTATTTAAAGGCAGGGCAGACGCCCCCAGGTAATTACAGCCTTCGTCTTTCTATAACATCAGGTGCTGATCGCCTTTTTGAATCCCAGTTTCTATTTCAGGTAGATAGTAGCTTAAATTTATATTCTTCTTTGCGGAGTGATTTGGAAGATGCCTCCTCATCGCTTTTAAAGAAAGGAAGTGCGCTATTGCAAAAGCCGCTGGGTACGTCCGCCATTTTGGGGCAGGTAACCCGTAAGGCAGAGCGAGTTGCCAAGCGCCGTGGGCTAATTGTCCGGACCATTGATACTGATAGGCAACGCTTGATTGACTTCTTTTATCAGGACTGGTATGTAGGCCGTTATACACTGGATTTAAAGCAACCGCTCACAGAGCAACTGAGTGATGCCGGAAAAAGAGGTGTATCTGGCATCAAGCAAGCCGTAAACAGTGATTTAGATAACTATCAATCGCTGTTTGGGCAGTTCAGGTCACTCAATAAAGAGGCTAAGCAAGATCAGGAATTGACCGGCACGATTGCCGTAGCTGGAAACTTTGCTTCTGCACAGCCGGAATATTCGGAACAGGAGGATAATTTTTATGAACTGCGAGTACAACTGCAAGCTCCAGTTTTCAACATCCCTATAGGGGTAGAAGGTTATTATACGACGCAAGACAGGAATCGTGCTGCCAAAGCCAGCTATTTTCATTTCTATTACGATGCTGCAAAAGCCAAGGAGGAATTATTGAAGCTTATAGGTGGATATAATCAGGCCTTTTCGCAGACGGTAGCCAAGGGGCAGGGGATGGACCAGATTTACGGCAGCTACCTGGGTACCTTAAAAAGCCAGGGAAATTTACTTGTATCCAATTTAGCCCAATCTTATGGTGCGCCCCTGTCAACGGATGAACACGGAAGATTTCAGATAGATACTACTGTGGCAAGGGCAGCGATAGAGGGGCGTCTTAAGAAGGAGGTGCGAAATGTAAGAGACTCGTTGGGGGGCAGGGTAGACTCTTCGGAAAGTTATACACGCACATTAGAATTTAAAGATTCCTGTGAGCAGCGCTATCAAAGGATGTTGTCCAAGTACGAGGAACTGAAGGCGCTGCAGGAAAAGATATCGCATTATCAGCAGCTGCTGGAGCAATACAAAAACACGAGTCATTTTGATTCATTACTTGCTTACGATAAGGTCAGGGACCTGGAAAATGCTGATGAGCTCACCTACAAACAGCTGGCTAAAAAGGCAGGTAACCTGCTGCCAGAGGGAAAGGCCAAAACTGCCTTAGCCGGCCTTACAAGCTTGGATGCCGGCATTTTCAATAAGGAATTGTCTAAATACACTGCCGCGGGACAACAAATAAAAGGGCTGGATGTGGGTTATGACATTGGTTTTTGCCAGGTGGGTGTTATGGTTGGCACTACCCAATACATTAGCCGTTCCGGAACTCCCGATAACTACACCAGCTATTCTGCCAGGGTATTGGCCCAGCCCTTTAAGCACCATGAAGTAGGATTGGTTTATTATGGTTATTCGCCCAATAGAAATGCAAGTATTGATAAGGACTTCTTCCAGAATGCAAACATAGCACTGCCCACATTTTTGGAGCCCATGCATGTTTTGTCGGGCACTTACGTAGGTAAAGTAGGTGATGATTTTGTTGTGTCAGGAGAGGCGGCCACTTCCTTCCGGAAGAATGAAACCGGGAAGCTGGCGCAGGTTCTGGACGCTGACCGCCTGGCCTGGAATCTGAATATTGAAGGGCCCATACCTAATACGCCCATAGCGATTACTGCTGGTTATGAGCATGGCGGAAAAGAATTTCAGAATAGTACCTTGCCCATAAACATCAGCGGCACAGATCGTTATCGCGCAGGCGCTGAAGCAGAGCTTTTTAAGGGTTTCCTCCGGGCTGGCGTAGAGTTTAACCTCATGGAGCAGGCGTCCTTCTCAAGTAAGGGGAATAATAACCGCTGGGGTTTTGAGTTAAGCACCCATTCAAAGAGGTATCCCTCACTTGCTATCTCTTACAAGCCATTTGCGTCTTTCAGGACTTTTGATGATACGCTAAATGTGCCCCAGCGTCCGCTCATTGGAGCAGTGTGGACGGGTAAGGGTACCTATCAAATTAAAAAGAAAGCTCACTCCTGGCGATTTAATATTATTTATAACCAAAGCAGTTCGTTGCTTATGGATACGTTTTCTTACCGCAGCACGATGATGCAGGCTGGCTGTTTGTATCTTGATCGCATTTGGAGCGTACAGGCATTTGCGGGAAAAACGTTGAGTAGTTCAACCGGGCAGGAGCTTAATCCTATCCATCAGGACGTCAGTTTCTTAAACCTGCAGGGAAGTCGGCTTATTAGTGAAAGGTTGACCGCCACTGGCGGTACTGAGGTTGGTGTTGCAGCTTTCGGGTTTACGAGATTTGGATTCAATATGGGTACATTTTACCGTCATAAAGCATGGCCGGTAGGAATAAGGGCCTACTATCGCTATAGCGCCTATAAACTTTTAGACGAAAGCCCTTGGAAACCAATACATATGGGAGGGGTTGAACTCTTATTTGATATACGGGCTAAATTGGGCAAGATTCTCTAGAAGTAAATAGTTAAATAAACGTTATTATCCTTCATTTTCGCACTTTATTTTGTTTGGGAAATCTTAAAGCCTATTTTTACCGTTGATTAATTATTCTATTTCTCGAACTGACTTAAACAAAACAGATTGGATATATGAATTGTAGGTTAGCCATTAGATTTATCCTCGCAATATTATTTTTAATTTGCCATTTGCCTGTATTGGCTCAGCAGCAGGGCTTAGTGGTGAACTTGGCGCCTATAGATGGTCTGAACCTTAGCCCTGACAATATTTTTAACTACCGTATTGAATCAGCATTGCCAAACGCTGTAAATGCCAAAGTGAAGGGGACAGTTCGTTTTCGAAGCAGTCCGCTTTTTTTTAGCTATGAATATTCTCTCACGGTGTTTCCCGGTTCCAATAGTATTAATAAACAGTCAGTGCGCCCCATATGGAGTTTCTCTTCACCTGCACTTCGGGAGCTTTTTTTGAATTATAAGAGATTGCCGCAGGGTACATATGAATATTGCGTTGGTATCACTCCTTCACTCATGGGCAGTGAAACACCACCTGATATGACACTGTCAGAGTGTTTGTATCAACAGTCCGATGATATTTTTCTAATTAATCTCATCGACCCGGATAATAATGCTAAAATACATGAGTACAATCCTGTGTTAAGTTGGGTAGTCAATTATCCTTTTGCATCAGAACTTACTTATCGACTGCGGATAGCCGAGATTAAAGATGGTCAAAACATAGTAAGTGCTATTACCAGAAATAATCCAATTTACCAGGAAGGCAATTTGCGACAGACTAGTCAGGGTTACCCAGTCTATGCCAAGCCATTAATATTATGGCAGCCTTATGCCTGGACAGTAGATGCTTATTATAAAGACATCTTGTTGGGTGGGGCAGAGCCTTGGAAGTTTACAATTGTGGATGACTCTCTTCTAACCACACTTCCTCAGGAAACACCTTTTATTGATTTGAAAAGGGAAACAGGAAATGCCTTGCTTTATGTTGTTGGCAATATCAAGCTAAAGTATGTGCTCGAAGATAGGCGCATGGATAATCTGGTCTTGGAACTTTCTGGTAAAGACGGTAATCCAATAAAGTTGAAAAACCAAACACTAGCTGCAGTTTATGGTGATAACAGGTTTGAAGTTAATCTTAAGGACGATGCCACATTAAAGCACCTTGCCGATTATAATTTGAAAATAAGAAGCGAAACCGGGGAAGTTTATACTGTACTGTTCCGGTATGTAAACCCAGAGTTGATTAATTAATGCGAATAAAGAAAGCCTATTTAGCAGTTATTGGTATTTGCCTATGCCTTAACGCCGGAACCTATTTCCTGCTAAAGCAACAATCTCGTAAAATCGCAGTGGCAGATGCGGTGAAACTCTTTAATGGCTACAATATGAAAAAAGAGTTAGAAGGAAAAGATGCAGGTGCGCTGTCGTTTCTTGGCGCCCGTTTGGATAGTCTTGGTACTGCTATTAAAAACCTTGAGTCTGGCCGGCCTGCTGCTGCGCCCAAACAGGAGTTATATACTGCTTACCGCGAAACACAAGCAGCGTTAGAAGAGGCCTATGCGCAAAGTAATCAGTCTATTAATGAGCAAGTATGGACGCGCCTTAACCCGTTAATAGAGGAATTCGGTAGAGAAAAAGGCTTTCATCTTGTTATTGGGGCCAATGGCATGGGGTCCGTTCTCTATAAGGATGATTATTATGATGTAACGGACGAGCTCATTCATTTTGTAAATAATAAGTATGAAGGTAAGTAAACCAGGTATATTGGTCTTTGCTTTGGCGGCAATACTACTTGCGACTTCTTGTAAGGAGAACAAAATGAACCGCCAGTACTTTGCCCGGTATGTGGAAGATCCTGAAAATGGGCTACATAAAGTAACGGAAGCAAATGGTTGGGCATACCATATCCAATATAAGCCTGCTTCCTACATTTTAGCTAATGAAGCAAACGTGTCGGGCAATACCGAGGAAGATAATACCTCATTGAAAAATAGATTACGAGGAGCTGTATGGTTCAATGTTTCTTTCCAACGTGTAAAAGAGCAGATATCGCCATTGCGATACAATGCAATTGATGAATCGGAATATAGTGCCCGGCTTGATTACTTTTTGAATAGCGCCGCCAACGATTTTTATCTCATCTATCGAACAGATACACTTCGTCCCATAAGCTACCTTTTTGAAACGACCTATAACCTGGCACCTAAGGAAACTATGATAGTTGGCTTTTCGCTGCCGGGCTTCCAAGCTGAACCGAGTGCTGATATGCAATTGGTTTATACGGACAATATTTTTAAAAACGGAATTATTAAAGCGTATTTCTACCAAAAAGACTTACACAATATTCCTGAAATAAAACCATGACATCTTATTTTATGTATCCATACAGGAAAAGAATACGGCTAACTGCAACTTATCTGCTGCTGATTATGCTGTTTCAGACAATTTATCCCGCCACCGCTTTTGCCCTTACCACTGGACCCAGCCAACCAGAGATGCAGGCATTTGAACCAGTAGGAACTACCGATATGGTGGATCTCTTTTCAGGAGATTTTGTTTACAACATCCCTTTGATGGATGTGGAAGGTTATCCAATTAATATATCCTATCATGGCGGTGTGGGTATGGAGCAGGAAGCAAGCTGAGTGGGTCTGGGATGGAATATTAATCCCGGCGAAATTAACCGAACCGTACGGGGCATTCCGGATGATTTTAAGGGTGACAGCCTGAAAAAGGAAGTCAGTATTAAACCGGAAACTAATTTGCGAGTTGGTATGGGTGGGGGCATTGAGGTATTTGGACTTGGTGATCCCGTACTGAGCCTCTCTGCCAGCTTGGGTACTAATCTTAATATCAGTAACTACAAGGGCATAAGTGTGGACTTTACGTTTGGTTCAGGCGTGAGACTTATGGGCTGCTTTTCTGCGGGCATTAATATGGGCATAGGTTCGCAGACAGGGGCAGGCATTGATTATAACGCAGGAATCAACTTCAAATCATCTCAGATTATAAGTTCTGATGTGGGCGCAGGTGTAGGCGTCAGCGTGGGCAGTGGTTACAGCAGCCGGTCTGGCTTAAAGAATATAGGGGTGTCGTTCTCAGGAGGTTTAAGCACAAAAGTAGCTAGTTTGGGAGCTTCCAATAGTGCATCTATTCCGATTGGTACGCAGAATTATGTCCCTGTTATAACCAATTCTAGTACGATGCATTCCATAGAAGGTAGGATTAAATTGGGAGGAGAGGTCCTCTGGTGTAGCCTCTATGGAGATATAAATGCAATGCGTAGCAAACTGGTTTTTAATGCGGAGGCGTCTCGAAAATCTTATGGCTATTTATTTTCAGAGGAGGCTACTGATAGTGATATTCATGATTTTACCCGGGATAAAGATGGTAGTTTCAACAAAAGCATGAGTAACCTTCCGCCGGGTAATATGACTTATGATATTTACTCTGTTAACGGGCAGGGTACTGGTGGCATGTTCCGTCCTTTCCGTAATGATTTTGGATGGGTTTTCGATCCAGTAACTAAGAGTGAAAGTAGCAGTGAGTCTTATGAACTAGAAGGTAGCTTGGGATGGCTTTTTGGTTTTGGCGGCGATGTAACTGCTTCCCTTTCTAATTCTTATTCCGGCCCCTGGGGTAAATACAAACGGGCATATGCAAAGCAACAGAAAGAAAGCCTGTTCGAAAAAACATATTTTAAGCAGGGCGGGGAACTGACATCCGTTGATCCACTTTATTTCGATGCGATCCATAAAAAGGAACTGCTACATGCAAGTGACGTTGCTGGTTTGCCTGTTCGTAAGCCAGGGGCACGTGATCCGAGGGCAAATTATATTTATGCTTTTGATGCTAAGGAAGCGTCTATCCCCGGCGTAGCTTCTCATCAGCGGTTGTATAGCTATACAAGTACAAATGGATTTGCGGCTGGGCCGGCAGCGCCCAAGGATTCTTTTGCGCGTGCGGAAAACACACCTTACAAACGCAAGGATTATCACCTTTCTGAAATAACACAAGTTCAGACAGACGGTAGAAGATACGTTTACGGCATTGCAGCGATGAACAATATTCAAAAAGATGCCACTTTTTCGGTAGACCCACCTAATAATTCAGACATGGGCGCGGGCCTAGTAGCATTCCATGGCGGGGTTGAAGATTCTAAAAATAATAGTAGGGGGATTGACCATTACTATAGCGCTACTATAACACCTGCCTTTACGCATAGCTATCTCTTGACTTCTGTGCTTTCAACTGATTATCGTGATGTGACCGGCGACGGCCCGTCTGACGATGATTTAGGTAGCTATACTAAAATGAATTATACGCTAAAGGATAAGGATTATCGTTGGCGGGCGCCCTTTTACTCTGATAAGGCTCAGTATAATCCTGGTTTCTGGTCGGATAAGCGGGACGATAAAGGCAGCTATGTTATGGGTTCCCGTGAGCAATGGATTTTACATTCTATTGAAACTAAAAATTACATAGCAGAGTTTTATACGTCAAAGCGGATTGATGGGAAAGGCTCTAACAATCAAATATCTTACAGCAGCTCAGATGCCCCTTACAATAGCCCATTAACTGATGAAGCTTGTGGTAGCTCTTATAAGTTGGACTCTATTAAATTATACAATAAGCATGATCGGTTTCTGAATCAAGAGCAGGCCGTACCTATCAAAACGGTTTACTTTAGTTATGATTACTCTTTGTGTAAAAATATTCCGAATGCATGGCCGTCTGACACGGCAGTAGGTAAACTGACGCTCAGAAAAATTTATACCAAATGGGGAAGCTCAGAAAGGAGTATGGTTAGCCCATATCAATTTGAGTACAGCTCTTTTAACCCAGATTACGATCAGGCACGCAAAGACCGCTGGGGTAGCTATAAGCCAAATAATACTTCTTTCACTAACTATGAGTTTCCCTTCGTAAACCAAGTAGACCCGGATAACGATTTGTATGCATCAGCCTGGTCGCTTACCAAGGTCCATTTACCGTCCGGAGGCCAGATAGAAGTGAATTATGAAGCAGATGATTATGCTTACGTACAAAACAAAGAAGCTGCAGAGATGTTTCTAATACAGGGGGTAGGGAATTCAAAAAACTATTACCCTGGTAATAGCCAATTATCTTACAATGAAAGTTCGCCTAACCTTTATGCCTATTTTAAACGGCGGCCTGCCAGCGAATTGCCTGGATTGTCTTTCAAGGAAAACTACCTGAAAGATCTAAGCTGCGTTTACTATAACTTTAATGTCAACTTAGTTGATGGTAAATACGAGTGCATAAAGGGCTATGCCGAAGTACAAGATATTGGTGTCTGTAATGATACTATTGGCTATATTAAGTTTAAAGGGGTAATTCCAAAGGGTGATAATGCCTTGGTGCATCCCGTTGCATATACTGCAGTAAATCTGGGGCGCTATAGCCTACCACATATTATTTATCCTGGTGCTGATCCAGAAAGCTCTGATATTGTAAACATACTTGCTGGACTAGGAGGTGCTTTTGGTGAGTTGGTGGGCATAGGAGAAAACCCTGTGACAAGTATGATTAAATCAGGTAAAGCAAAGTATGCCGATCTTGCTAAATCCTATATACGGCTAAACACACCTGGGCTAAGGAAGAAGGGAGGTGGGCATAGAGTCAAATCACTTCTTTTCTATGATTCCTGGCAGGCAATGGCTGGCGGCAACAGTCAAAATGCTACCTATGGTAAGGTGTACGATTATACAATTGCACAGGGGGGCGGTGCTATCAGCTCAGGGGTAGCTAGCTATGAGCCAATGATTGGAGGCGATGAGAATCCTTTTCGGATACCGCATAAGTATGAAGCTCAGATCGGTGGTGACTTTCCACCTCATGATGCCGTTTCGCTATACCAGGAAACTCCTTTTGGCGAAAGCCTGTTTCCAGCACCATCAGTAGGTTATAGCTCTATAATGGTAAAAAGCATTCATGAAGAGATAGGGAGATCTGCCCAGGCGTTTGACATTCACCGATTCTATACGGCAAAAGATTATCCCTTCCGGGTTGAATATACAGGCCTTGAAGACAAGGAAGATAACTATGATTTCAAACTAATGAAGCAAGTGAACACTTTTGAGGCAACACAAGGTTATACTATCATCTTAAATGATATGCATGGTAAACCTAAAAGCATGCATCGTTATGTAAATAAACCAAAGGGAGGAGAGCCTGAGCTTATAAGCTATAAAATATTTGAATATTACACTAGAAATGGCTTGCTGGATAATACAGTGCCGGTGGCAAGATATAGCACTGATGGCAAGATTCATAAAGTAGAAGCCCAGTTAGGTGTAGAAGCAGATGTAACAATTGATACCAGGGAAAAAACGGAACGTTCGGAGAATAGCACTTTTAATATGAATATTAACGTAGTTAATATATTATTGCTCCCTATTGTTGTGCCTCTTGGCTATCCTTGGAATACTTCCCATATTAATGAATTTAGATCTGCTGTTGTAACTAAGGTCATCCAGCAGTACGGCATTATTAAGAATGTAAAGGAGTATAATGAGGGCGCGCTTACAACGGTAAGTAATGAAGTGTTTGACCCTCTGACCGGGCAAGCAGTGGTGACTTCCGTCAACAATGAATTTAAGGACAAGATTTATAACACCACTTATCCAGCGTATTGGGGGTACAGAGGCATGGGACCTTCCTATGCAAATACAGCATTTGAAGGTTTTATTGATACCGTTAAAACAGAAAATTTTGAGGGGGTTATCAATACACCACCAGAATCGCTCCAAGGGCTGCGTGTAGGAGATGAACTTTTGATGACCTTCAGGGACAGTATAGGCGTACAGCACACCGCCATTACCTGGGTTCAGGATTTTAAATACCAGAAAATATCGGATCTGCCTAATATTATCCATTGTTGCCGGTTGACGATGATGCCGCGATATCCTAACAACACGGCAGGCTGGCCCAAAGACGGTTATATAAGCCAGATAAACTACAAGGTTATTCGATCGGGTTGTAAGAATATGCTGAATGAAAACATTGAGCAGTATAGCGGCTTTGCTAATCCCTTTGATAATAGCAATGTGCTTAAAAGTGTATTAGACAGTCTTATTAATATATCTGCTAAAACTTTTAGTGCAGACAATCCTACCCTTGAAGCATATTTGCCGGATGACGATAATGTTTCCCTAAACAGATTCCTAAATGGAAGTCAAGGAATTTATCGTCTTTCAGGGGAATATGCGTATATGACACCCCGGAATTATCCCGGTCCGGCGCGTAGTTCTGGCCTGTTTTCCGCAAAATCACTATGGCTCAACTTCATTGGTACAGAGCCATGTATGCTAAATGACGTTAAGCCGGTTTGCAGCACAGCTTATTTAAGTATATCTGCACCCTATCTTGCCTTGAGCTTGTTTGATGCTAACTGGCATCTAGCCCGGAAAGTTACTAAATGGTCTCCCTTTGGTTTTGAGGTAGAGAACCAAGATGCCTTAAAGAATTACACAACTGCCGTATATGGTTATAATCAGCAGTTGCCAGTAGCGGTCGCACAAAATGCCAATTATGGAGAGGTGCTTACTGAAGGATTTGAAGATTTCAACCTGTTACGTATAGTTGCCAGTTGGATGACATTTAACTATTCACCTTTTGGTCAGTTATTTCCTGTTACTGGTATAGCCGGCAGTCCATATGGAGTACTTGGTACTAGTGGAACTGGAAGTATTCAATTGGTTAGGAACGTAGCTCATAGTGGCTACTACGCGCTCAAAACCCCGGTTACTGGCAGTGCAGGTTTTGCAAGTAGTACAGCGATAACCTTACCTGTATCAGGAAGTGAGGTGTTTCTTTCCGATATCAAAAATTATAGAAAGTTTACGCTTCAGGAAGGTAAAAAATATCTGCTCTCTTATTGGATTAAAACTACCGGTACTACAACGCCCAATTCTTATGTCGCGGATGGCGCCGGCATATTTGACGGTACATCTATCATACCGGCAGTGGCAAAATCAAACCTGATAGATGGGTGGCAGCAACTAACATGCTCGTTTACTGCCGGAAGCAACACTAAGCTCCTGTTGCCAGTAAACTATTATATTGATGATATTCGCCTGTTTCCAGTTAGTGCCAATATGAAGTCCTTTGTGTATCATCCATATAGCCAAAAACTGGTGGCTACTTTAGATGAAAACAACTTCGCCACTTTTTATGAGTATGATCAGGAAGGGAATTTGGTACGTACTAAAAAGGAAACTGAAAGAGGTATTCTCACTGTTTCAGAATCCAGAAGTGTTCATCCCAATACCAATCAGTAACCAATGAAATTGAAGTGCATATTTGCTATTCTGTTGGCTTTTATAAGCGTGCACGCTGCATGGGGGCAAAAGGTAGCTACCGACCCTGAAATGCTCCGGGAAATAGTTCGGCGCATAAAGTCTATGCAGACAGTTGGTTATGATTTTCTTATAGCTGCCGCCTATCCGGATGGGAGCAAAGACAGCCTGTCTGGAAGTATGTATATGGATCGTCAGCAGCAATTGTTTTTTAATGAAAGCCCTGCAGTTACCTTTTTACTGACCAGTAAATGGTTCTACCGCGCGGACCATAGCACAAAGCGCATTACAATACTTGATGTAGACAAATATTACAAAAAAGAAACGCTTAAGAATGAGTTCTTTTCAGGTGTTTTCGGTGGTCAGATATCCTCTGTTTTTATTGACTCAGTCTTGCTTAAACGTGGTCATATCACCACATTAAGGATTGACGACTCTCTGGTTACACTCAGCGTAAAAGTGCCGCCAGCTGTTTATCATGTGGAGCGGGTGGATCTTGTTTTTAATACCAGCCGCCAGCTTCCTGAAACCTTACAATACCACGTTATTTACCCTTGGAAAGAGGGTAAAATGATCAAACAATTAGTGCGCTGTAGTGCATACCGCACGCAGCCAACCGTCGGCAAGAAGCTGGATCCTGCCACATACTTTACTATTGGCACAGGCAAACCCGTTCTGATGCAATACAAAGACTATAAAGTTTTTTCCAACATTTAAGCTGTTTCTATGCTCTTTCAGAAATCCCGTTTGTTGCTGTTTTTGCTGGGCCTGCTTTGTTTGCCGGTAATATCTGCCTATAGCCAGGCTTTTACTTTTAAGACTACAGAGGCTTCTAAAATTAAATCCGGGGGGCAAATTATCACTCACGGCTTCCCTGATACCATTACTGTACGCCAAGCAGACTGGTTCACAGTAACTTCTGGAACTGGATGGGGAAGCAACTTGAAATTCAAAAGTATTCAAGGTTTTATAAAGTTTAAGGTGGATCATGCTTTTCCTAAAAAAATAGCAACAAATTATGTTTATAAAATGGCCTATGTGGCTCGCGGGTATGCTAATCCAGCTGATACAAATTCTTTCACATCTTATTCCGATACTCTTTTAATTAGTTATAATCCTGATTCTCTTTCTGCTTACCAGAACATGGCCAGTAGAAAATATCCAAAATTTCATAAGCTGGTCTTTATTATTACTGGTATTTACGATGCAACAAACCCTGAAGTACCGCCGGCACTGGTTACAGATAAACTCAACTTTCAGGTAGAAGGCTCCATTTTGACCCAGAAGTACAATAAAAATAGCTATGGGCCAACTGCGGCACTAACAGCTGCTAATTATCCTGCCAGTATTGGAAAAAACTACCTGGACGTACGCTGGAATCTATCTGGTTATTCCCCTTCTGGTCCAGTAGTGCTTACCCCAGCAAGCTACGAGTTAGAATGGGCCTATATAGATGATTATAAATTGGATCCTGCTACCGGTACAGAAACAGTTGTTCCTACTTCAGCTCTAAAGTATGATTTTAGGTACAATAGTACCCGTGTATGGACGGATACAAATGCTTACCGCATTCCACTTATTTATCCTAAAGGGTATGTCGTTTACCGGGTTCGGTTGGTGCGGCCAGATTCAGTTTTGTATCAATATCCGGTATATGGCGCTTGGACGCTACCCGACACCGGCTTTATAAGCAGTACTACCAGCAATGATTACTTTCAAATAGTGCAATCCCATGAAGGCGATAAACTGAACTATCAATACACCGTTAGCTTTGCCGAGCAGGGAAAATATAAGCATGTACTCAGCTATTTCGACGGCTTGCTTAAAAACAGGCAAACAATTACAAGGTTTAATAGCACACCGGATCGTTTACTGGTTACCGAAAACGTATATGACTTTGAGGGACGCCCGGCTATAAAGACACTACCTGCCCCTGTTTATGATACCGCTTTTCATTATCTCCATAATGTGAGCCTAAATGCAGTAACTGACCAGCCTTACAAAGCAGGCGACTTCGATATTAAATCTGCTGATATATGCCCTGATGAACCCATGCCTGCACCACTGGACAGTACAGCCTTAGCCAGTATTTACTATTCGTCACTTAACCCCAATCAGAGCGGTTATCAGAAATTTGTGCCTGATGCGCAGGGATATCCCTTTGTTACTACAATTTACTCGGCGGCTTTTAACGATCGGGTAGAGCGCCAGGGTGGGGCTGGTCCATACCTACAGCCAGGCACCCCGCACGACCAGTCTAATGAATATGTTGGAGCAGATCAGCCTGATTTAAACCGGCTGTTTGGCACTGACATCGGTTATGCAAATTATTACCGGAAAACAGTAAGCCGTGACCCCAATGGGCAACTCTCTACTGCTATGGCTGACCATAACGGGCGCCAGGTGGCTACTGCTATGATTGGTGCACCTGCCAATGGCGCACTGGTACTATTAGACAGCCTCCCTGATGTTCAATATTTTGAAGATAATCTGATATCAGGTACAGCCTCAGACCAGCAGATTATAGGTAATGTAAAAAAGCTGGAGACTACTAAGTATATGGACGTAGCCGGAATTGATTCGGTTGAGTATATTTATACGTTTGAGCCTTATGATCTAAACTGCGGCAAATACTTGTCGGTGCAGGCAGCCTATAACTACTCTATTACTGATAAGTGCGGTAACCTGTTGCGTGCAGATGCCGGTGTGCTGGGTATTACCGGGGTAGTAACTGACCCTGCGCCAATTTCCAGTCCCAGCGGTAAGGACACCTTCACGGTCTATTTCCCCGGTGCCATCAGCCTTAAAAAAGAGCTCACCATCCGTCCGGAAGATGTAGCGGCTGCAGTAGATTCCTTTATAACAGACCCCGGCAACTGTATGCTGACTGAGCCCTACTTCATAAAGCAGTCGGTATTGGAAGAAAGCTTTCCATGTCCTTATGCAGATGATCCCTGTGCGGCGGCAGAATTAGCAATGATGCAAGAGCTCTATCCAGGTGCGATTTACGGTACCCATTCCAAAATAACGGGACATATTGATGGAGTTAACTCTATATTCACCGTAACAGGTTACTTGTATAACAGCTATATTTATTACCGTTATCAAGACTCCTGTCTCGTAGAATTGCCTGATTCAATTTATGTTGGAGGGAATCTTTATACCAATCTTGCAACCCTACCTGCAGATACATTTCTATATGTCTATGAAAATGCTGATTTGACGCAAAAGAACCTGATAGCACATGCCTTATTGCCCCTGCATCCGGAATATTGCAGACTGCTGGCCTGCTTCCCGGACACCTTCCGGGAAAAGCTGTTGTCTATACCCAATGCTGCAGTGGCAGAGTCGCTGAACCTGCTTTACCTGCCTGATATTGTAGACCAAGACCCGCTGACAGGTATGCTGGAAACGGGTGGCTATGTCAATCCAGAAGATTCTCTTTCCACTCTTTATCATGGAAACTTTGGCCTGGATACACTTTCTACTCTAATGGCCTATTGCAACTGTGCAGATACGGTAATGTTCCGCACCTGCCTGCAGGAGGTATTCGGCCATGAAACCAGCAACTTGCTGCTCAGTAACGGGTTGGTTAAAGAAAAGTTTTTTAGTACCCTGTTACCCTTGTACATCACCAACCGAGATAAGCATAAAGCAGTGGTGACCGGCAGCACTGATGATTGCGGTCCCTGCGCCGAAATGCGCATGGAACTGGCACCGCCGCCTCATATTCCTATCTTCCCAGCCAGTCCTTATGCATCAGACGGTAGTATGAGTACAGGTCCAGGTTCCTTCCTAAGTCTTTTATCAGATAGCACAGCAGACCTCGTTACGGGAATGATGGACGCTATGGCATCGACAGATGACGGAACGTTGGATGCGTATTTAGACAGTGCTACGCTTGTAGTTACTTCCGGCTCTGCATTGCTGTGCACCGGGCAGGTAGATACAATCATTGCCCGCCTTGCCAACTGTAACAACCATGATGTTGTGGCGCTGGCTCATGTACGTGACAGCCTGCTGGCCCTTTGTGCCAGCGGGCAGGTGCAATATGGTGAGTTTTCTCCCGCACAGATTCGCTATGCCCTCGTGAGCAACGGTATTAATCTGGATGACCTTTGTAACCCCTGGCTGGTTAATTATGAACCCTGGCCCATCCCTTCCGGTGCTGCTAATATGCAATGCCTGGACGACAATTTTTATACCGGTGTCCGCCAGTTCCTGAACAGGCCAGAGGCGCTCTTTGCCCTCCTAAATGCTACCACCGGCAGTACACAAACCTTGACGTTAAGTACGGGAAATAGTTTTGAGCAGCAATTAAACAGCCAGGTAAATCCTGCTGCAGGCACAGTGAAACTACATGCCAGCTACCAAAGCAGCAGTAATCTCTATACGATCTTCTTGTACGACGCTGCCGCAACGTACGCAGACCCTGGCGATACAGCAAAAATCTACTTGCATGGCTCCTTGACTGCATCCGGCCCTTGCTTGGGGATCTTTACGGGCGCATCTGCTGCCGATACAATTACTATCACTGCGGTGCAATGTTTCCGTAATACAGGTGTTGTGCTCCCCAACTCCGGTTATATCAACAATTTCGCTTTTGGTCTTACCGTACGGCGTGCCACTGTTGCCGGCGTGAATGTCTGTAATATGACAGGCTGGACAGACAGTGTGCTGGCCAATACGGAAACGGAAAGCAAGATAGTGGACTGTGTGCCCTGCAGCCAGATGCGCACGCTTTACAATGACTTTGCCGATACCTTAATGGCCTACGGCATTAAGGGCACTGACCATCCTTATTATCCTACTATGTTGCGCACATTCATGACGTATAAGCTGCGCAAAAACTTTACTACCGGTAAATACATTGACTTTATAGAAAGCTGCGCCCTGGCCGACAGTATGACCATTGGCAACTACGTGGCTTACAGTACTTTTATCTTTAATAGTGAACCGGCTGTTGAGGCTTTTCTGTCGCAACTGAATGCTGTATCGCCGGATGTCATTTTTCCTAATCCCTACCGCGAGAGTACCGGTAGCCAGATAAAAGTACTGGTGAATTTAAATGCGGTACCAGTGAAGCAATTGTACCTGTTTAAACAATTCCTGAGCGGTTACACTGCGCCGGGCCTGGTTACCAAAATTGTGAACCAACCGCTAAGTACCTTACAGTCTGCCAATACCGTGGGATTCCTTTTTGCTCCCACCGGGAGCTTTTCCATTAACCTGAGCAGCATCTTTCCGGGTACCCCGCCTTTTACTTTAAGCAGTCCTTCGATTGTTAATATCAAGATGGGGAGTAGCTATCAGCCTCACAGCTACTACACCGTTACAGCTATTGCCGGCACCACACCGGCCCAATTGTCTGAAGGCATAGGCCGGATACTACAATACTGCTGGGATAGTGCAGTATTCCTGCCCAACTTTCTGGCCACCGTCAATGATGATTATTTCCTGGAAGAAAAGAAAGCCTACCTGCGCCGTGCATACAGCTTCCCTACGCTACCGGTCAGCCGGGTGCTGGACTCGCTGCAGGCAGATGCGCTGATGGCACAGGTGCCTGCCTACAGTGGCCGCACGGTGATGTATGGATTGCCGCTCAACCCGGGTCTCATTACTAACCTTTACATTGCCGATCCTTCGGGCGCCAACAGCCGTTTTGATACCCTGAACCGCATGCTGGGCACGGTAGCTGATAATTTACCGGGGCACTCTATTTTCCCACTTTTTGCAGGAGATACCCGTACCTGGGATGTGCCCGGGTACGGCAGTGACGATTTTAAAGTGTACCTCTCCTCAGATGGTAGCTACTGGTACCGCTACTTTGGCCACAACGATACGCTTTATAACTTCTATGTGCGTATGCCGCTGTACATACCGCGCAGCGAGCACCCGTTATATAAGCTTATTAGCTTATCACCGGCGCCGGGCGACAGCACTACGCGCAGTGTGGACCTTGTGTTGGAAAAGGCGGGCGATACCCCTATTCACATCACCGGGCAGGCAGATTTTGTGATTGGCCGTAACCTGGCCTTGGAAAATGTGCTGCTGGGCAATGAGGTGACGGCTTCCATACCGGCTCCTGATACCATCAAGAATTGCGAGCGCAGTCTGCTGACCTCGGCCATCCAGGCCGGCATAGTGGAGTATCACAACTATGTAGATTCTATGCGCTATGCACTGAATGCAGCCTTTAATGACTACGTGATGCACCACTTAGGCGAAAAACTGACGCTGGGCTACCAAGACCGTAAGTTTCTGTTTACTCTATATTATTACGACCGGGCCGGCAACCTGACCGCTACCGTGCCGCCTGACGGCGTGCACCGGCTGGACAATGGTCTGCTGGACGGCGTGGACGGTGCCCGTAACGATAACGCGACAGACCCCGGCTTGCTGCCCGGCCACAAGAAAATCAGTACTTACAAATACAATAGCCTGAACAAGCTTTTGTACCAAAAGACCCCTGATGGCGGCGAGGTGCACTATTTCCTGGATGGCGTGGGCCGTACTGTTTTTTCCCAAAACGACAAACAAAAGCCACTGGGCGATTATACTTATACACTTTACGACAAGCAGGGCCGTATTACTGAAACCGGCGAAGCTACGCTAGGCTGCCCCTGGTTCCCGGAATATACCGTGTGGATGTTTTATGAGAATAAATGCCAGTATGTATATCCGCTCTCAGATAGCTTTTTCCTGCTTTCACCGCACCAACCTTTTATAAGGTTCTCAGAAACCCGACCCCTGGATTCCTTCATCAGCTATGTACACGCGGTACCGCGACGGGATGTGGTACTGACGACTTACGACACGGCTACCATAGATTTGGACACTATTAACGGGATGAGCGCACAGCAAAACCTGCGTAAGCGGGTAGCCGCCCTGCGCTACTACGAGCACCTGCCAGCAGGCGACACGTCTTACCACCTATACACCTATGCCAGCTATTACAGCTACGACATAGCCGGCAACGTAAAGACGCTGACCCACGACTTCCCTGCTCTTAAAGAAGTAGATCACCGCTTCAAACGCATTGACTATGACTATGACCTGATCAGTGGAAAGGTGAATATGCTGAGCTACAACCGCAGCTTCCCCGACCAGTATTACCAGCGCTACCACTACGACGACGATAACCGCATTACCGCCGTAGAGAGCAGCCCCGATGGCTATCTGTGGCAACGGGATGCTTCCTATGCTTATTACGAGCACGGCCCGCTGGCCCGCACCAGCCTGGGCGACCTGCGGGTACAGGGCCTGGACTATGCTTATACCCTGCAGGGCTGGCTCAAAGCCATTAACGGCGAGGTAAACGACACTACCCTGGATATGGGACGCGACGGCACGGTGGCCAGCGTGCACAGCCGGGATGCCTACGGCGCTACCCTCAGCTACTTTACCGGCGACTACCGGCCCATTGGAGGCACACCTTTTAGCACTGGGGCAGATATACCTTCTACCGCCAGCCTCTTTAACGGCAACATCCCCCGCCAACATACCGCCTTGCTGCCCTTGCAGGCACAGAGCGCTAACTATAGCTACGACCAGCTGAACCGCATCAACGGCGCCGGCTACCAGAACTATGACAGTAAGCTGGATTCTTTTATTGCTACTACTAACTACGCCAGCCGCTACCGCTATGACCAGGACGGCAACCTGCGCTACCTGATGCGCCAGGGTGTAGGCGGGTTGATGGACAGCCTGATGTACCGCTATGCCGCCACGCAGACTGACAACCGGCTGCTGAATGTGGCAGAATACGCACCTGACCCCGCCGACTTTAATAATGATATTCGCAACTTTACCGACATAAATGCCAACCGCTACGCCTATGATCTCACGGGCAATCTAATAAAAGACCTGGTAAGCGGGCAGGACAGTATCCACTGGAACCTCTACGGCAAGATGACGGGTACTAAGAACAGCGCGGCCGGTAAAAATCTTTCCTTTACCTACGATGGGGCGGGCAACCGCGTAGCCAAGTACTACACCAAGTACGACGGGCGCGGCGACCGCATGGAAAACGAATACTATGTGCGCGATGCACAGGGCAATACACTGGCCGTATATGGCGAAGCATACAAGTACAGCCCCATAGATTTTGTAGCCAGCATCAGTGAAGACATCATCGGCTCTGTAGGCCCGGGCCCCTTTATCGGCGATTTCGTGGGGCATGTATATGCTATCGACGGCGACTTTGCCGGCTCTGTGCTGGGCACGGCCGGCTCAGACCCCCTCTTTGCAGCAGCCATGGTGCACGGGCAGCCGCCTTCCTACTACTGCGATCTGGACCCCGGCGCCTACGAGGGTATGCTCTATACCGGGGTGAACTACATGCAGCCGCTGCGGGCTTACCAGGCTACCGCCGGCGATACGCTGCTGGGCAAAGCGCTGGCTAAAGCCTACAGTGGCAAGGAAGGTACCTCCAATGACATTACCGACGCAATGTTTGGACAGGGAGTGAGCACCACTATGAAAGGCTATGTACTGGGCCTGAGTTGTGCCGCAGGCGACAGCCTGATTAGACGCCTGGCCAGCCTTAACCGTATAAACCTGCCAGCCGCAGGCAGCTGCCAGGCTAAGGCCGATACGCTGGCCAGGCACCTGCCAGACTTGGGAACCCTGAAAAAACAGCTGAATGGACTTTATGGCTACTCTCCCACGTCAACTGCCGTGTGGCTAAATCAAATTGCTATTGACTCCACCGTTTGGGCATACCCGCTATACACCGGTAGCGGGCAGGGGCAGGGTGGTTTCCTGTATGCACTGCGCGATGTGCTGACCGACTATGGCGACCGGCCCTCAGTTTATGCTTTTTGGGACAGCTGGGCGCCGGCCTTTGACCTGCTGGAACAGGCAAAAACCCCTGCGCAGCTCCTGAGCCTGCGCTACGGTGCAGACCCGGTATTCTTCCTCGATACACTGAGCAGCGCCAAGGGTATGGATTCAACGGTGTATAAAGCCCTGTCTGTGATACCGGGGCTGACTGCTGAGAGCTACCTCTCATCGGCAATAAGCTCGCTGCCTGCCTACGCGCCTACACCAGTAATATTAAAGCAGAACCTGGACGAGCACCGCTTCTGGCTGGCAGAGCACCACCTCTATGGTTCCTCACGTCTGGGCATCCGCAGCTACTGGCGCTCAGAGCTCTACAGCCTGTGGAGCTATGATGAGAGCGGAGCCGTAACGGTAGACAGCAGCCGCTTTGCCCTGCGGCGGCCCTGGTACAGCCTGGAGTACCAGGACGGTATTAAGAGCAGCCAGACCACTCAGCCATACGGCGCAGCCGATTCTACAGAAGCGTTATCTTTCCAGCAGCAGACGGGCAAGAAAGGCTACGAGCTAACGAATCACTTAGGCAACGTAATGGCAGTAGTAAGCGATAAGCGCACCAATCTTGATGACAATGGCGATACACTCATAGACCGCTACAGTCCTTCTCTTGCTGCTGTTTATGATTATTATCCTTTTGGCATGCTGATGCCCGGAAGGTTTAAGCAGGACAGTGCCAGCCACTGTATGGTCAGCACCCAGACGATGCTGGTACCGGTAACCATTAAGGTAGCCGGGCCGGTGAGCGGCCCGCTGGTACCAGTGCTTGGCGGTACGGGTACGGTGATAACAGGAGGAGTGTTGGTTAGCAGTCACTCACCGGGCGATGGTGTGTCGGTAAGCACACCGGTAACAGCAGGATTGACGATAACTTTAGAGCTGGAAGTAAGCCAGCTGAGTGGCGCACCGTTTGCCGTGCTGGTAAAAGAGCCGGTAGGAGCGCAGGACCTGGTGCTTGGTGGTGCAACGCTAAGTGCATCAGGGATGTACAAGGTGACGGTAACGCCAGGCGGTAGTACACTGAAGCTGGTGTATGTGGGTAGTGGCGTGGGCAGTGTGCTGGCAAAGCCATGGACGTGGACCAAGAGTTTGCTGACGCCAAAGAATGTACCGGTATTGGTGTGTAATGAAACAGAGGATTACAGGTTCGGGTTTAATGGACAGGAAAAGGTTAATGAGATTGCGGGAATTGGAAACCATATAGACTTCGGAGCAAGAGGATTGGATACGCGCATTGGAAGGTGGTGGAGCATAGATCCGCTTTATCAAAAGTTTCCATCAGAATCACCGTATAATTTTGGAGGTAATAATCCAATATATCATATAGATAAATTGGGCGAAGAAAAAACATCCTTCTTGATTATTCATACCGACCAGGGTACGACAAGGATAAAAACTGTGACTAAAGGTGAGTTCCACACATCAAATCATACTGATGGTTTTAGCGAATACACTAGAACTAATAACTTTGCAGTTACCACTATAGTTGATCTTAGAAAAGGGACTAAGCCTGAAAATAGGATTTGGACATCAGGGCCAATCGTTTATGGGAAAGATAAAAACATCTTTCAAAGAATGGGCGAGAAAATGTCTGGTGTGCGCAACCCTTTACCTCAGGTTATGGTATTTGGGAGCGGTAGGGACTATGGGGATTGGCTGAAAAATCCTCGTGCTGATCCTAATAAGAAAACCTATACTATAGATTTTAAGGAGTTTGATGATATAATGAGTCTTGTCTTGACGGCTCACATGTCTTCTCCCGAATTCAATGCGCCAACTGGGCCCGAATCGTTTGAGACTGCGGTAGAGAAGGGAGTCGAGTTGTTAAATGACAAGATAAATGATAAGAAGAAAGAGCAAGGAGAAGGATCAGGTTATTGTATTGACTGTGATCGTAAATTTAAAGATGGGAAGCCAGATAGCACAAAAGGTGCTACCAAAGACACGATCCGGGCTACACAACATAAGTAGTGATGCGAACCATAATAAGTGTTATTTTAAGCTTTGTTCTAATGTCTTGCCAGAAGGATGGGAGATATTGTCGTACTCTTGACTCAGGACCGGGATTATTGATTTGTGAGGATTACGCTAAAGGAAGACTTGTTAAAATACAGCAATATAAAAACGATACTACTTGGGAAAGTGGTCCGTTTGTGACCTTCTCACCAAATGGTGATACGCTAACCAAGGGGTACTATAGAAATCACAAGTTGATAGGCGGATACTATGAGAATTATAGCAATAACAAGCCTAAGACTTACGTGTGTTTTGACTCCTTTAATCAAGATACTATATTTTTTAGGCAGTACTCTAAGGAAGGAAAAATAATCAACGAAAAAGGGATTCTTTTTCCTGGTTCCGGTTATAAATCCAACCGTATTACTGAGGATACAACAATAAACCTTTGGACTGTAATAGTGAATCCGCCTTTATGCAAGGTCAGGACAAACGGCTTTCTTACGAGAGTTGGAAGTGGCGATACGATTCTGCCATTAAAACAGTATTTTGAGCCATATCAAAACGATTTGCTGCTTACTACCGAATTCAAGGTCATAGAGAAAGGGATGTACAATATTTATCTACATCAGCAACTTTACGACCAGCTACAGGATTCTACTTATGAGTACGATGAGTTTTTTGAATTTGAACGTTAGTCCCCCTGCTGGCGCACGCGGCTTTCTTCTCGCTGCTGGCGCGTGCGTGTCGCGCGTGCCATTGTTCCTTTTGCCTGCATCATCATTGCCTTTAAAGAACAAGCCGTTGGCTGGCGCGGGCATGCAGCGTAGCTTTTGCGGGCAGGGTGCCCCGCTGGTACCAGTGCTTGGTGGTACGGGTACGGTGATAACAGGAGGAGTATTGGTTAGCAGTCACTCACCGGGCGATGGTGTGTCGGTAAGCACACCGGTAACAGCAGGTGTGACGATAACTTTAGAGCTGGAAGTAAGCCAGTTGAGCGGCGCACCGTTTGCCGTGCTGGTAAAAGAGCCGGTGGGAGCGCAGGACCTGGTGCTGGGCGGTGCAACGCTAAGTGCTTCAGGGATGTACAAGGTAACGGTAACGCCAGGGGGTAGTACACTGAAGCTGGTGTATGTGGGCAGTGGCGTGGGCAGTGTGGTGATAAAGCCATGGACGTGGACCAAGAGCTTGCTGACGCCTAAGAATGTACCGGTATTGGTGTGTAATGAAACAGAGGATTACAGGTTCGGGTTTAATGGACAACAAAAGGATAATGAGATTGCAGGGGTAGGGAATTGGCAGGATTTTAAGTTCAGGGGCTATGACAGCCGCATCGGAAGGTTCTGGAGTGTTGACCCGCTGGCAAATAAATATCCAAGTAGTACAGACTACGGTTTTGCACAAAATAGCCCTATTTCAGGTATAGATTTAGAAGGTCTTGAATACCTGAATGCTAATGAAGCTCGGGTGGAATTTAAACACGGAAAGCTACTGGCTAAGGTGGAAAACTTTCATACAATAAATAAGAATGCCTGGAAGCGAACAGAAATGGATCCGCTTAATTGGAAAGGCTCAATTGGTTTATCCAGAACATTGGGAAATATCAGCATCATAGCACCTCAGCCACCCTCCCCAAGTGCATCTGATATACCGGACGTAGGGGCTGCTAAGCCTGTAGAACACTACATGTCCGATATTGCATCAAACAAATATGACCAAAGACCAGGTATTGTGGGGCCAGCGGGTAAAAGTGTTGGGTTCAGCCGTTCTATGATTGTTTTAGATGCTATTAATCAAGGATTGGATGCTTACAGAACTTGGGCAGGAAAAGATGACGCTGATTTAATAAATAAACATCTTGGCATAGCGAATAAAGCAATGAAAGATGTGAACCGTGCTCTAGGCGAAGGTGTAATACCTCCTAAATATCAGAACAAAGAAGGACTTACTAATATCATGAATATAGTATTACAGGGCGAGAATAACACCAAAGATCCTGAAATTTATAAGATAGGAATGGATATCTACAATAGAAACACGGGCGGTGTACGCACACCGTCCGGCATGGATAACTTTCCAGGAAGTGTAATTCCTTCACCGGGCGTTCCAAATAAATAACGTAATGACTATGAAGAACAAATTAGTCATTGCTTTAATTGCTATGTGGTGCCTTATGGCTTCCTGTAGGAATAAGGTAAAAAACACCATAACTGGATGGTGGACTATTGATACAATTATTTATCAAGGTTATGAAATCAGACCTTGTTTATTAAGTAACTGGTTAGAATTTTATGAAAGCGGCATCCTTCAACTACCTACGCCAGAAGATCGCTGCTCAAATTTGTTCTCAGAATATAATACCAAAGGGACATGGCGCACACTACAACCGGATAGCATTCCATTGCAGATAGTAATTGAAAGTAAAAATGTTATTTTCAAGGGTTCACATCAGGTGGTTTTCAGAGATGATGCTGAAGATCATTTGCTAAAGATGGAAATTAAATCCGATAGTCTATATGTTGTTTGCAGAAAAGGGCTCTTTGACTATGATCGTAATAGAGACTTAGTTGAATACTTAGTTCAGCTTAGCCAAGGCAGAAAGTAAAATCAAATGAATACGCTCATAGACCGCTACAGTCCATCACTTGCTGCTGTTTATGATTATTATCCCTTCGGTATGCTGATGCCCGGAAGGTTTAAGCAGGACAGTGCCAGCCACTGCATGGTCAGCACCCAGACGATGCTGGTACCTGTAACCATTAAAGTAGCCGGTCCGGTGAGCGGCCCGCTGGTACCAGTGCTTGGCGGTACGGGTACGGTGATAACAGGAGGGGTATTGGTTAGCAGTCACTCACCGGGCGATGGCGTATCGGTAAGCACACCGGTAACAGCAGGATTGACGATAACTTTAGAGCTGGAAGTAAGCCAGCTGAGTGGCGCACCGTTTGCCGTGCTGGTAAAAGAGCCGGTGGGAGCGCAGGACCTGGTGCTTGGTGGTGCAACGCTAAGTGCATCAGGGATGTACAAGGTAACGGTAACGCCAGGCGGTAGTACACTGAAGCTGGTGTATGTAGGGGGTGGCGTGGGCAGTGTGGTGGTAAAGCCATGGACGTGGACCAAGAGTTTGCTGACGCCAAAGAATGTACCGGTGCTGGTTTGTAACGAAACAGAGGATTACAGGTTCGGGTTTAATGGACAACAAAAGGATAATGAGGTGGCGGGAATAGGGAATCACCTGGACTTTGGAGCAAGAGGGTTGGATACAAGAATTGGAAAATGGTGGAGCGTTGACCCACTAGCATCGAAGTACCCAGGAGTATCGCCTTATGCTGCAATGAATAATAATCCGATTCTGAATAAAGATGAGGATGGCCGTGAGCCTATTAAAGCATTGGCGGGTACAGTAACTATGTTCATGAATGTTTTTAATAATTCCCCTTCGCGGATTGGGCAAACAAAAGGAGCAGAGGCTGGCCAAGCCTTAATAAGGCTTGGTTCGACTGAATTTAGCTGGAAACAAATGCGTCCCTTGCCAACTACTACACCGTATTTCAATAACCGAGAGGCAAGGTATATTTATACAGAAAAAGGCGGATGGGTTGACATGGTGCATTTCTTATTCTATGCTGGAAAAGCTTATGGTTACAAGCAGGAACAGATGCAGGCACAAAAGGCCTTAGATGGAATGCGGAATGGGCCGATTCCGGCAAGAGACATTCCTGGCAGTCTGATAAAGAAAGCAACACAAGACCCGGTAGGAGAAGCTGTGCAAGACGGCTACCAACAAGAGATGTCGGATAGAGCTGCTGCTAAGTATTCAGCGTATAGCTATGAAGACTTACCAACAGATAAGCTTGGTGCCGATTTTGGCGCGAATTACTTTGACCCTAATAGTAAGTCATCGTTGGGTGAGCAGCTATCAAACTATTTAAATGATAAATTGGGTGCTACTACGCCTGAAAATGCGCCTAATTATGAAACGCTGCCCACAACAGAACCTACGGATAAGCCTACTAGAACTAATCATACGACAAAGCCAGTTTACACTAAGGATAATCCATGATAAGAAGAATCGCTTATTTTCCATTGATTGCTTTGCTTTGTTTGTGTGCTTGCGTTAGCAGAGAAGAACGTTTAACAAAGGCAGGAAACGAAGTAATTAAAAAAATTGAGCATTACCGTCAGATGAATGGCACCTTACCAAAATCTTTATCAGATATTGGAATAAAGGAAAAAGAAGAAGGCCCGATATACTACGAAAAAAGGGACAGTATTAATTACACAGTTTGGTTTGGTACTTCCATAGGCGAGTCAAAAATTTATTATTCAGATAGTAACAGGTGGGAACAACACCTGAGATAATAATCGCTGGTGCGAGTGTACCGTAAGTAATCAGGTGCTGTCAGAGTCAAGCCCTGCCAAATGGCAGGGCTTTATTTGTTTCATCGTGCGTAGGCGTGTCTTGCTTTGGCATCTCTTAGGAAGAGGTCTAAGAAGCGGAAGGCGTCCTTTTTATCTTCTTCATTGAGTTGCTGGAGCTCTTCCACTCGTTTGATGGTGGCAGTATCCAACATCAGGGAAGAGCTGCCGACCAGATAATCCAGCGATACTTCAAGAGCCTGTGCGATGGCGGCGGCGGTCTCAATAGAAGGCTTAACCTCATCGCGTTCATAGCGGCCGATAACGGCGCCGTGCACGCCTATTTTTTTTGCCAGCTCGTCCTGGCTCATCTTCTTGTCTTTGCGCACCTGAGCGAGACGCTTGCCAAAGGGTACTTCTTTTTCTTTCTGTTTTGTGGCCATATCTGTAGCTAAAACAACAGGGAAAGTGTTGTTTTTACAAAAATAGACAACATAAAAGTAGCGGCTGCAATAAAAAAGTCTTGTCCGGTTACGATACATCAGTTAGGTTTGCAACAGATTTGTAGCGAAAAAATTTTTCCAGATGCAGATAGAAGAAATCAAAGCCCGGCTGACGCTCTCGGAAGTGTTGAAGCATTACGGTTTGAAGCCGGACAAGAACCTGCGCCTGCTGTGCCCTTTCCACGAAGACAAAAAACCGAGCATGCAGGTGTATTACAAGACGCATACGGCCTACTGCTTTTCTTCCCCTTAGCTGGCGCCAGTATGCCGCGTGGCCTTTGCGGGTGGGGTACTGGTGCCTGTAGCATAGCCTGCCAGCCAAATATCTAAACCATAAAAGCCGTACTTTGGCGCTCTGATGGGCTGTCTTGTATTATCATACTACGAACAGGGCCTCCTGCCTTTTGCGGGACGTTCCGTTTTTCTTTCAATTGCGAAAGCCCCTTAGCTGGCGCAGGCTTGAGGCGTTGAGTTGGTGCGCTGGCAGCCTGTGCTTGAAGCATCGCCATATTCACCTTCCTTCCAATAGCATCAATTCAGGTATCAAACCTTCCTCACCCAGATAATCCCGTGCGCTGCTGTAGCGCCATTGTTCAGGCAGATCTACAAAACCAGAACGCACCGGGTTCAGGTGCAAATAATTCAGCTTTTGCAGTATTACCTTTAAAGAGGTGAGAAAAATAGGATGGTTGTGTTGCTGCCATAGCTGAAAGCCGCGATTGGCACTGTTGGTGGTTCCGGCTTGTTGAAATAAAGGCAGCATCCATTCCTTCCTGCTTTCGCCTTTAAATAGTTTTAAGTCCTTGTGAATCTCTTCGGAAGTAAAACGTTTATGGTCGCGCAGGATATTGGCCGGCAGGACACCATCTGCCGTAGTCATTATTAAATGCATGTGGTTGGTCATCATCACCCATGCATGCAATTGTAATCCTTTGTGCTGACAGCAGTGGCGCAGGCTGTCCAAAACAATCATGCGGTAACGTTCCCGGCTGAAAATATCTACCCAACCTACCGTGGCATAGGTAACAAAATGCATCGGAATGTCTGCCATGAATTTGTACTTTCGGCTCATGAAACGAAGCTTATGATGGCAGTATGGGTTTGCTACCGGAAAAATACGTGTTTATACTAAGGCACCAGCACGCCACGCACATTGCCAGGCTGCATGCTGGCGCCAGCGGCGCTTCTTCAGCATTAGCAGTATCAGCGGCGCAAGATATTCAGGATCTTTATAACTCTGCAGGTGGAAAAATTACAGTAAATGGGGCCTCCTATACTGTCAAATTTGAGGTGAGAGGGCATGCATTAGAAAGCAAAGGTATTACTGGGGAGTTTAGAACTGCAGGTAAAATTTTTACCAACTCTGACCCAAGAAATAATTTTTTCAGAGTAGAAAATCAAACAAGTAGCTCTGGCGGGGAATCATTTTCAAGAAGAAGTGGAAACGATGGAATGCTTAATTATTCTGAGATTTCAAAGCGAGGTTCCACAACGGAAGCTCATGAAATTGGACATGGTTTAGGTTTGAGACATAATAACGAAAGTGATTACAGCTCACTTATAAAAGGCAAGCCTGATCTAATGGATAACAGAAATGATAGGGTACAAGAAAAATATAGGTCTAAGTATGCGCTGCCAGATGGATCCTTAAATCTAGATAAGAGAGAGGTGTCACAGAAAAATATTGATGATATTTTTACACCAGATGTAATTAATTCTTTGGAAAAAAATGGCAAAGCTGCTATTGGGACAACAACAAATACTTACTATGCACCTAATGGTCAAGGTTTTAATAAAAAATAGATTAAGTTTAGGCTTGTCTATTTTTTTGTGTGTCATTGGATGTTCTATTCCAACTGATAAAAAGATAATCGTTGCCGGATTTGATAATCACGCTTGGAAAACTGATTCTTTAGGATGCCTTGGGAAAAGAAATAAGCTAGCGTTGATTTTAGTAGAAAAAATGGACAGTTTTATCAGGGGCAGGGACAAAGAAACACTTGTAGATTTTTTGGGTCAACCTAATATTAGATACTTCGGTATAAGTGATTCAATGTATTGCTACTTTGTTTCAGGCGGTCGTCAATGTTTTGATTCTCTTTGGGAAGAAAAAAAGGCTTTTGAAGCAGAACAAATATTGTTTTTTATAGATAAAAGGGGAAAGATTAAAGGAACTACAGGATTGATTTACCCATAGTTGAAAATCATTACCCTGATGGCGCGGGTATGTTCCTGCGTTAGCTGGCGCGGGCTTGAGGCGGTAGCATAGAGCGTTGGCAGCCCGTGCCTGAAGCATAGCCACAATAAAGAACACGCCCCGCACTGCGTAAGATGGTGCGGGGCATTTTTATTAGTCGGGTGTGTTATGCCCAAAAGCCACCTTGTGCGAGGCTTGTTGCTTTAAAAGCCATCAGAAAAAACTTTTCCTTGATGGCGCCGGGTATCTTGCGTTAGCTGGCGCCAGTATGCAGCATAGCTATGCGGGTGGGGTACTGGTGCCTGGAGCATAGCCTTTTTTAATAAAAGCCTTCTTATCTTTCCAGCAGCAGACGGGCAAGAAAGGCTACGAGCTAACGAATCACTTAGGCAACGTAATGGCAGTAGTAAGCGATAAGCGCACCAATCTTGATGACAACGGCGATACGCTCATAGACCGCTACAGTCCATCTCTTGCTGCAGTTTATGATTATTATCCCTTCGGTATGCTGATGCCCGGAAGGTTTAAGCAGGACAGTGCCAGCCACTGCATGGTAAGCACCCAGACGATGCTGGTACCTGTAACCATTAAGGTAGCCGGTCCGGTGAGCGGCCCGTTGGTGCCAGTGCTTGGCGGTACGGGTACGGTGATAACAGGAGGGGTATTGGTTAGCAGTCACTCACCGGGCGATGGCGTATCGGTAAGCACACCGGTAACAGCAGGTGTGACAATAACTTTAGAGCTGGAAGTAAGCCAGTTGAGTGGCGCACCGTTTGCCGTGCTGGTAAAAGAGCCGGTGGGAGCGCAGGATCTGGTGCTTGGTGGTGCAACGCTAAGTGCATCAGGGATGTATAAGGTAACGGTAACGCCAGGCGGTAGTACACTGAAGCTGGTGTATGTAGGGGGTGGCGTGGGCAGTGTGGTGATAAAGCCGTGGACGTGGACCAAGAGCTTGCTGACGCCAAAGAATGTACCGGTATTGGTGTGTAACGAAACAGAGGATTACAGGTTCGGGTTTAATGGACAGCAGAAAGACAATGAGATTGCAGGTGTTGGGAATCACCTGGATTTTAAGTTCAGGGGCTATGACAGCCGCATCGGTAGGTTCTGGAGTGTTGACCCGCTAACTAAAAAGTTCCCCTGGTGGTCATCTTATCAATATGCTGGTAACAGCCCTATAGGTTGTGTTGACTTAGAAGGCAAGGAATCTTCTATCAATATCTTTATGGAAGATAGCAAGAGGAATTTGAAAAGCGTATTTTATAAAGAGGTGAAGCCGGCGGGGCCTTTAGGAAACGGTGCACTAACGGGGACTTATCATGCTAACGGACAAATGGATATGAACTATACAGAATGGGATAAAACCGGTAATATGATTAAAAATGCTACTGCCACCTATAATAGCTACAACATGACAGAGGGTGGCAGCCAAGGGCCGCTTATCTTTAGGCCCTTAGCAGTGATTGGCAAAGCAATAGAAGACTTTGGTGATAAAAAGTTTGGGAAGCTAAAAGGTGGACAGGCTGATGCCTATGACGGACAGGCAGGTTGGGAAAATCATGGACAGCACTGGGTAAAAGGTACGGCGAATGCGTTGGGTTTCGTTATAGGATTGGGGGAGATTTATTCTGCTAAAACTTTAGTGGGCCTTGGCCTTTCAATGACTGATGCAATACTAACGGGCGATGATTTAGCGGGAAACTTAGGTGGAATGGAAGATGTTACACCTATAGAAAGTAAACTATCTCCTAAAGGTAGGGTTGGATTGTCTGGATTGAAAACGTTTTTTGGAGCCCGAAGTGCAGTACAAGGTGGCGCAGGAATTCTAAAGGGTATTAATGGAGTTGAGCCAGGCGAATTAGGTAAGAATATTTTTAGTACAGGGAAGGGAACTTCAGATGCTATTGAAAGCGGTGAAAAGACACATACACAAGTAAAAGAGTTAAGCAGTGAAGGTAGAAAATAAGGTAGTATATTACATTAAACCTAGTTATTGGTATGTAATAGTATTTTCTGTTATAAATATTATCGGATATGGATATTTATTCATTTCTATCCCTCACTTCTTCAAGTTTTTCTTTTCTTATTGGGGATGGATATTTCTGGTACTATCATATCTAACCGCCCAAAACGACACAAATTCAATAACATTAACAACAGACAGACTCATTATTCATTATCCTTTACGACCTATAATGCGTAGCGTAACTTACGAATTAGATGGCTTGCTGCAATTTAGGTTTTACAATAGGACTATAAGGGTATTAGGGCCTGTTGTAGTTTTACTTTATCAAAACAGACGCCGTTCATTTAGCTATAATGGAAAAGCAAAGAGAATGCATGAGTTGATGGCTCATTTGGAGACAAAAGGTATTAATGCAAAAGAAGTACATGATTCAATTGAATAAAATTACCCTGCTGGTGCGAGTATCTTCCTTATGTTGGCTGGCCCCTGTTCTGGGAGTATGATAATAGATTGGGAAGAAGGTGGAATTTGGACCCTAAACCAATTATGGGCTTAAGCCAATATGTCGTTTTTGGGAATAACCCAATCGTAAACATAGATCCCAATGGCGATATAATTTACGCATATGTTCAGCGAAAGGTATCAGAAGGGGGTCCCATTAAGGTGCACTATGGCTACACAGCACAAGGGGGATATGGCTTCTATGATCAACATGGGCAGATGTATCAAGGCAACGATAAGTTTATAAGGGAACTTAATAATAGTCTTGGCAGAACTGGATTAACTCCTACAGGCAGAAGCTTGGTAGATGGTCTAATGGATCGGTCTGAAGATATTACCATACATCAGCAGAAATCAGGAGAAGCGCCTAAGACCTCAGGCGGAGATATACTTTGGAATGCAGGTTTTACCCAGGCAGGTTTTGATACAGAAGGGAAGCAGTTTACACCTCCATGGTTAATTCTGGCGCATGAAATGGGCCATGTTAAAGCAAACTTGGATGGTGAAAAATATCCTGATGGAAAATGGGAAAGTTGGGGAGGTGAAGGAATAGGACAGGCTGCTTGGAGCGAGATCTTGGCTACTCACATAGAGAACAAGTTGCGCAGCGAAAACGGAATGGCTCTTAGAGAATACTATGGTGTAGAAAGAGATCCTAATGACGGAAGAAATTACCCAGCCACTTCAACGCGGCTGATTAATGGTACCAAGAGCGTTTACATGGATAAGGATCAGAAGCCGCACTACAAGGGGTTAGGCAAGAGCCAAGAGCCGTATGACTATAAAAATAACAGGGTAGGTGATAAGCAAATCTTCAGTCCAAGTTGAGAAGGCTGTACATTATAGTTTTAGTTTTTGTGCTTTTCGGTTGTGGCGAAGTGCGAATTACCTCATTGATTAAAAGGATAAACCATTCCACGCTCCAAGCGGATAAATCTCTATCATACATGTCTAGTCTTTCTTCTCGGATGTCTTTATACATGGCCGACAGGGGGCTGCTTAGCTTTATTGACCCAAGTGAAGATACAATTTATATAGCTACTTCAGTAAGCTTTGTTAGTGGAGGCTTGGAACAATCTATTTGGAGCAAGAGGGGCATAGTTTCATACTTTGATACTGCGGAAGTGGCTTTTGTTACTCCTTTAATATCCAATGAGTTTGCCTTTACTCCAAAGTTGAAGATAGCAATAGAGAATTGGGACATTGTTGAAATAAGAAAATTACACACAGCTATTGATAGTGTGGCGGATGCGCCAATTTTACTAGTAAGAAGAATTTATTTTAAAGGGAAAATTATGCACATAGACCAAGAGCGGATAGTAGATTATTTTTATACCCCCTAATGGCGCGGGTATGTTCCTGCTAGTCCCCTGCTGGCGCACGCGGTTTTCCTCGTTGGCGCAGTTCTATCCTGCTGGGCACGCGCTTTTCTTCTCGCGGCTGGCGCGTGCGTGTCGCGCGTGCCATTTATCCTTTTGCATATAGCTACTTTAAATAACAAGCCCCGCACTAAACGGTTAGCGCGGGGCTTGTTATTTTCAGGAGGCGGCAGTTTTACAGTGCAGCCATATTTTGAGCAAAGAAGTTTTTGAATTTCTGATTGGTCAGCATCTTGTCAATGAGGCGGGAGATTGGGCTATCTTTTTCTCCTAACTGGGGCTTAAACCGGATGGGCATGCCAGGGAAAAACTTGAATAAATACTGGATCGTTTGTCGCTCACTTTTCGGATTTTATGCTCGTCCAGCGTATTAAGAAATCTCTATTCACCCCATCACCCGTTCCAACTTCTCTTTCCACTTTCCCCAATCAGGCATTTCTGCCGTTTGGAGCTTAAAGAATGCGGCGGAATGATTCCGGTGTACCAGGTGGCACAGCTCATGTACAATCACATACTCAATACACCGCTTTGGTGCCTTGATTAACTCAGGATTCAGAATCAGTTTGCCTGCCGGCGTACAACTACCCCAGCGGGTAGGCATTTTTTGCAGATAGATGCCTTCCGGTTGCACACTATATTTTTCAAAGCGCTGTATCAAAGGGCCGGCCAAATCTTTAAAAACCAGCTTCGCACGTGTGCGATACCAGTTGTTTAGAACGGTCTTAACTGAAGAACGCGGTTGGTGATGCACTATCATACTTCGGCCATCAAAATCCACATTATTTCTGGTATCCGCTACAACCTGCAGGCGATAATAACGTCCCAGGTATAAATGGCTTTCACCGCTCACATACCGGTGGTCTGGTGTGCGGGGATGAAAGGTCAGGAAATAGCTTTGCTGTTTCCATATCCAGGAGGCGCGCTTGCGCAATGCCAGCTGCACTGCTTCCTGTGTTGCGCCGACTGGCGCTTTCACCAAGACTTCCATTTCAGGCGTGACGGTGATGCCCAGAGTCTTCCGATTGGAATAAGTGAGTGTGTACTCAATGCACTTAGAACCGTATTGCAGTTTGTGCCTCATGCTGTGTAGCGCAGCTTTGCGATTTCCATGGATTTTTCTGCCAGCTCTTCAGCGGCGTCAATGGGCATGCCCAAATCATCAATGGCATATTCGCCAATGTAGAAATTCATTTTGCGCAGTACATCCAGTTTGGTTTGCCAGTCCACTACCAGGTAGTCGCGGATGATGCGGTCTGCATTTTGGGCAAATAAAATACCTTGTTCCTGCGTGAGCTGTCCTTTGTCCGTGCTGAGGCGATAAAATGCTATGGCAGCATCCCTGCCACGAAGCGCACCGGGAATGTCTTCTGTATTTTTATGAATGGCCTGGTCGCGGTAGGCTTTCATGTTTTTTAGAGCCTCGGCTTCTGATATCCTTTGTGCCCGCAGATCTGCAATGGTTTGGGCAATGAGCTCACTGAGTTTTTTATAAAACACAGGGTCTTCACCCATGTGTTGGCTGATGTGTTTCGCTGTGCGGCTGGCAATGGTTTCTGCCTTGGCGCGGTCACCAATTACTTTCTCCACCTCGGCTTCAAACGCTTCTGTATCCATAATGCTTACCTGCTCTGTCAGCCGGATAATTTCATCGGTTGTTACATGCTGGTCCAGCAGCTTTTGGAGTTGCTTTTCGTACTTCTTAAAGTCAATCCTGTCGCTGTATTGCTGCACGGCTGCATTGCGCAGGGCGGTATAAAAGTTCAGGTCTTTGCTATAGCGTTCTTTTGTTTTTTCGGGCGTGGCTTGCTCCCATTCAATGGATGCAGTGGCTAGTTTTAACAGCCGTGCAAACTGGCTGAATTTCTCATAAAAAACATCGCGCAGCGCCTCGTCGGCCAGAAGAGCAGCATAACTCACAATGTCCAGTTTATTGGGCAGCGTTTTAAACAAATCAGTCAACTCTGAATGGACCTGCGGCAATCGTGCAATCTCTTTCTGCATGTCGGTGACCGTACCTTCCAAATCTGCGGCTTCAAAGCCCTCCAGGGAAGCATAGACATTCATCGCTTCATCCAGCTCGCCAATGATGCCTTCATAGTCAATAATGTAGCCCCAGTCTTTGCCAGGCGCTACGCGATTCACGCGGGCAATTGCCTGAAGGAGCGTATGGCCGCGCAGGGCGCGACAGAGATACATTATTACCACACGCGGTTCATCAAAGCCCGTCAGTAACTTATCCACTACTATCAGCAGTTCCGGATAGTCCGTGGTTTTAAAGCCATTAATAAGGCGTTCTTCAAAATTTTTACCCCATTTGGCTTCCTGCTGCCGCCAGAATTTTACCACTTCATCACTGGGCTCCTCATGGGCATCTTCATTTCCTTCCCGGTCGTCAGGCGCTGAGATAATGACCTCGCTGGTCACCCTGCCAAACAAATCAAATGCCTTTTTGTATTTGATAGCCGTTGCTTTATCAGGCGTTACGACCATGCCTTTAAAGCCACTGCGCGCTCCTGTCTTATCCGGTCCCCAATTGTTATGAAAATGGTCTGAAATGTCACGGGCTATTTCGTCTATGCGTTGTTCGGTTTTCTTTACCAGGCCGGCCTGGCTGTACTTCTTTTTCAGATCTGCCTTTTCATATGGATTCAGTCCTTCAGAAGCGTAACTAAAGCCCTTGTCCAAAGCAGCCTGGTTCACATTCTGCATGGCGTGCCGGCCTTCGTAGAGAATGGGTACAATGGCGCCGTCTTCCACTGCCTGCCGGATGGGGTAGGCCGGAGCAATTAGCCCGCCAAACTTGACGGCAGTGCTCTTTTCTTTTTTCATCAGGGGGGTGCCGGTGAAAGCCAGGAAGCAGGCGTTTGGCAGTACCTTTTGCATCTTCACGTTCAGGGTGCCATATTGAGTACGGTGGCCTTCATCAATGAGCACAAAAATATCCGGGCTTTCCAGCGGATTATTTCGCAGACGTTCTACTGCGGATTGAAATTTATTGATAACCGTTGTTACCACTGCATCGCTCTTGCTTTGCAAAAGGTCTGCGAGCTGTGTACCCGTTCTGGCATGATGCACCGGGATGTCTACCCGGGAAAAAGTATTGGTAATCTGGGTATCCAGATCAATGCGGTCTGTCACCAAAATGATTTTTGCATTGCGCACCGTTTGGTGAATACGCCGGGCCAGCATGGCCATTGTCAGGCTCTTACCACTGCCTTGGGTGTGCCAAATCACGCCGCCCAGCCTGCGCGGTGCTGTATCTTGCGAAACAGGGGTTTGAATACGTTCGGTAATATGCTCAATGGTAAAAAACTGCTGGTAGCGGGCTATTTTTTTATAGGTGCCGCCTTCAAACAAGATGTAGTCTTTTATGAGGAGTAACAGGCGTTCCGGCCGGCAGAGGTTAGAAAGGTATTCATCCTGTACGCTTACCTGTAATACTTCCAGTTCCCGTGCTTCCATCTGAGACCGCTCAAAGGGTGTTCGGCCTGCAAACAATTTTTCTTTTTGCTCCATCGTGAGCGGTGTATTCACTAATTGAAACAACCGCTGCAGGCTTTGTTCTTTCCCTTCCTGGTTGCCGGCTTCTTCCTTCCAGGAGGCCCAAAACTCTTCCCTCGTGTCTGTGGTCGCATACTTGGCGGTAAAGCAGGCCGCTGCTATCACTAGCTGGCTATAAACATACAAGCTGCGAATACCATCTTCCATTTGATTACGGATGTGCTGGGAGATAGCTTGGCTCAGCGGCTCCTTCATGTCCGGACGTTTACATTCTATGATGCAAAGCGGAATGCCATTGACGAATAGCACCACATCCGGCCGGTAGCTGTCTGTGCGGCCCGCGCGGGCTACGGTGTATTCTTCGGTTATGTGATAGTCATTGCGTTCCGGATGTTCCCAGTCAATGTATTGCAGGGTAAAGCTTTTCTTATCTCCATCAATGCTTTGCTCCAGCGCCTTGCCCAGCGTGATGCGGTTGTAAGCCGCCTCGCAGGCTGCGATGTATCCGTCCTGAAGCGGCAGGTCTTTAAGCGCCTGGATGCCAGCCTCAATATTGGCATCGCTGAAGTAGCTCACCGGGCCCAGGCTGCTTTTCTGGATGCTGTTGATTTTTTTAAGTTGTTTCCTGAGTATTCCTTCCAGCAAAACGTTCGTTGCTTTACCGCCACGCGCCACTAAAGCCTCCTCTGGTGTGAGGTAGGTATAGCCCAGTTTCATCAGGAGTTGTAGCGCCGGAATCTGGGATGCAGCGTCTTCGCGGAAGGATGAATAGTTCATAAGGATAGATTTGTACTTTTCCTAAAAAAGATTTCCACAATTGTGTGAATAGATGTCTTATCTTTGCTGTGTTCTTTACCCTTGGTCTGGAACCTACAAAGGCTTCAAACGCAGAGCCCGTTTAATCAGCGTTCTATTATTAAGCGGCCCAATCCGGGCCGCTTAATAATTTTTGCAAGTTTCCCTCGTCGTCTATTTGGAATGCGGTTACAAAACGAGCATTGGGACTTTTTATCAACCGGACAACAACTACATAGTTCCCCTTTACCAGCGCCACTCGTCGCGAGTTATCGTATGTTCTTGTCTTGGTATTCCAACCTACTTTAAGGATGGCTTCAGAGTCTTCCAATGTGTCTTTTATCCAGAGCATCTTTTCGCACCTGTTGAACGATAGTATTGATTTATCCTTCTCCCTCCTATCTATGCTTTCAAAAAAAGCATGATCAAACATATCTTGTGTGAAACTCACAACCAATCCATCCCATGTAGTAAGCGGTGCTAGGCAGTAGGTGTTCAGCCATAATTTGCGCAACTGATCCTCACTCATTTCGTACGACTTAATTTTTGCGTACTTCATTACCAACCTCCTTGTAAATTGATCCGGAAAATATTTAGCTTCTCTTCCCATTTATACGTAGGTGCTATAGACCGGCCAAGGTATTTTTCCTCAGTATATCGTATCAGTTCCAGCTTTGCGGCACTGGTGTTTTTAGCGTTGAACTTAGCATTAACCATTCCGGTTAGTAAATCCGCCAGCTGAATGCCGGCTACCTGTTCCGAAGGCAAGCCCTGTACATCCTTAATTTGTGATGTGAGATTTGAGCGCTCCAGCACCCGCTTCAGGTCTTTCAAACGGTTGCCGTTCCGATTAACCTTGAGGTCTGTAAAAATGGTATAAGCGTTGAAGTCCAGTATCCATTTATTGAGCATCTGGTAATAGAACTTGTAAAAGCCCAGCTCTCCGTCCGCATTATTGAACCGGATATGATCCACCTTAGCCGTCTCAACGATAATACAGCGAAATCGTAGCTGCTCTGTCTGGAAGAAATAATCCAGCACTTCTTTATAGCAGGATAGGTATCTGGGAGAGACCTTCTGCCATTTTATTTCTCCACCTACCGTGTATTGACCCTTGATTTCCCGAAGCCTTCGCTTTAGAATCGGGCGATACTCCTCAGGATACCAAAGGCCCCCTATAGCTACAAAATGGTGACTGGACTTATTGGTTAAGGCTTCCAATCCGCTTTCGTCACAGCATACTTCAAAGTTCATTGGTGTTTCAGTTGATTTTTGTGTTGCCTGTTTCACATGAAGGCCGGGATCTTTCTGTTGAAGGACATCTTTCTTAGTGTATTGATAGGCAAATTTTTTAAGAGAAAGTCTGGCACTGCGTCGGGCTTTTTGCTTGATGGAATTTTGTTGGGCTTGTGCTTCTTGTGTCAATCTTGTGGATTACGAAACTGCTCTGGAGCTGATTATCAATGATAATGCTTGACGAGCTTGTGGAATCTTGTGTCAGGCATGTGGGTTAAACAGGTTGAATCACTCCTGCAATTTCATCCGCTATTTCTTCAACTGTGTAATTCGCAGTATTACGCGCTACCTTGTCTGCAATGGAAGGCGAGAAATCTACGACCTCCTTTTTCGTGATATTATGCCAAATTGGTAACAACACCTGCTCACCACCTACAACACGCGTGATGATGCCGTCTAGCTCATAATTTGTCCAGCCTTTTCTTATAAAATCCTTTGAGAGGACAACGATACCAAAGCGGCTCTTTGCCAGGCCTAAATCAATCTTACGACGTAAGCTGTCTCCTATTTTCAATTCAAACTCGTCATACCAAACTGATAGGCCTTGCTGCCGTAGTGCTACGGCCAAGGGCCGAACTACCTCATCCTTATCTTCTGAGGCGTGAGAGATGAACACATCATACTCTCTGCTATCATCATAATCATCGTCATTGTATTGGGAATGCTGCCGCCCTTGAACAAGTGATGGAACCGATGAGAGAGGTGCTTCCTTATACTCAGGCAACGCCGAGGGTAATACTTTCACACTTGCTCTGGTCTCTCCTCGGAGCCCCTGCATATCCACTGTAACATAGTAGCGTCCAGAGCTAGGTACTCCAAGCGTTACAGGTGAGCGGGTAACTAAGCCACCAGTATACCTATGTCTGGCTCCGGACTTATAGCTGCTGAAATTTGAGCTATCCATCAGCCTAACATTCGCCGCGCTACCTGAAAGCGTAACCTGTACACGTTGGCCTGACTTTAATTGACCTAGGTCATAGACAAGATACTTCATTTGACTCCTATTATTTGTTTGAATCCTTTGGCGGATTAGGGTCATTCCCGTAGCTGTTAGGATTCTGAATTGTACCATCCTTCTTATGAGGAATCAATTCAGAACCTTCCGCTTTTGCTTTCTCACGACTCCAGTCCATCGCATCTTGCTTTGTGTCAAAATGCTTTGATGCACGTTCTGCGTTTTCTCTCTTGGAGTCCCAACCACCGTTTTTGTTTGGAACTACGTGCCTTTCTTTTCTTGCCATGATTTTGTGTTTGTTTTTTACAATTTTACTTATTCCCATTGCGGGGTAACTTCGTGAGTTGTAGGGTACTATCTGCTATTGCACGAAAATTGGAAATTTTACAACCACGTTTTCACTGAACCTTCTGATGGTGCACTTTAGGTAGTGATGCCCTAAATAAGCCGCATTTGCTTCACAGTAATTCTTATTCTTAAAGGCACCCTTAAAGTCGTGGCGCAAGTCGTTCTTGGCGGCTGCCTCCGCACCAGAATTGAATACTTCCCAAATAATCTCTTCCGTATTCACTCGGTTATAAGGCAATCCATCACGCAGGAGTTCGTAGCGAATTGGTGTTTGTTTAGGAAGCGCACGAGAGTTTTGATAGTAGGTAAGTGTACCGTTACTCTCTAAGGTTTCGCATTTAATCGTAAATCTGTTGTCAACTATTTCAAGCGACCCGTTAGCGTTCTTCCGCATGAAGTCAAAGCTGTTTAAGTATTTTTCCCAGTCAAAGTCATATTGATTATAGTTGAATCCTGGCGCTTGGAGAATATAGTACTTCGTCTCTAATACCCCGTTCACAAGCTGTGTAGGCGAGGCGTAGAATGCTGACGGTAAATCCAAAGTAGTAACTACATTTTTCCCTATTCGTATAGAGTTGTTTGCAGCCCGTGCCTGTAGCTTAGCCGCTAAATCAGTATGCAGACTTGTGGTGGTTAGCTCATGGCATCCAGGGATACCATAATAAGACCAGATTACCTCTTCGTCCGGTCCGTAATCAATCCCAACCCGAATTTTTATCGGGTTTAAATCTTTCTGTTGAAAGATTGTTGAAAGGTCATTGGAAACAAACTGGCAGAGGATTGTAGCAGCATTTAGTGCATTAATGATGGAATCATTTGGGGATAACCCGCGTCTCACGAACTGAATAAAGGCTGCATCGCCTTGCAGCCTATGCACATGGCCACCGAAGCAGTTTGCAACGTGGATGCAGAGTGTAAGTAGAGAGTCCTTTATGAGCCTTACGTCTTCAAGGCTATGATTTAGCGCTAATCGGGTAGAGCCTTTAATGTCCACAAACATAGACACGCAATGATGGCGTTCCATTTGGTCAAATTGTAGCTGCGCAAAATCGGGATGTGGGCCAATAGAGATATTAGGAAACGATGCACGGTTCTTGCCAAAATACTTTTCAATAGCGCTTTTATCAAAATTGAAGAGCTGCTTTGAATTTTGCTCAATAGTAGATAGCTGCGTGCCTTCTGACATGTTCCGCACGCCCGACTGCGCAATGGCTTCTTTGACAATCTCGCCCATCAACTCTTTAAATGAATTGACGGTTTTTGTGTTGCCTGTCGTAGCCGGCTGCTTATTCAGCACCTTGCTAATGCCATTGATATAATTCTCAAACAACTTCATGTCTAGTAGATTGAAATAATAATAAGGATAATGAGTAGTAAGGCTAATTCGGCAAAAACAATTCGCATCGCCCAGGCAAGCCAACGGTATTTTTTCTTTAGGCCAAGTGCAAGACAATAAGCCTGTCTCGCCATGTCTTCATCTGTCTCTTCGTCGCTACGTTGACGATAAGCTTCAGCGAAGCTCTTTTCGTTCTCATACTCTGCAACAGAACTAAAGAACAGATGCGAATGATACTTTTCTTTGCTAGAATTACCTGAGCGGACAAACGGATATACTGCTTTCACGATAATGCCGGTAGTTATTAAGCCGATTATCATTATCAAGATTAGTGTAACATTCAGGTATTGGACACCTCTGCCTTCAATTAAAGAAAGCAAACTTTTATAGTTGGCAATGATACTACCACAAAGAAAGGTATTAAAAGCGAGTAAGAAATTTCCCTTGGTGTTTGCCCCAGAAATATAGCTGTCAAATCGCTGAATGATGAATTTAGTATGGTCACGTTCTTTATCCATAGCTCCTATTTATAATGTTATTCTTTTCTTCCCCGTCAGCAATTGCTGCATCAAACCTTTTTTCTGCTCCTGAAGCAGGGCAAGATGGCTACGGTGACGGGTGATTTCGTTTTGGGAAGTGGTGAGGATTCGGGCAATGGCAGTCTGCTCGGGAAGGGATGGGATAGAAATTTTGAGATTAAAGAAATCAGTTGGTGTTACATTTAATAAACCATGGGCACGTCCCCCCTCATGCGCAATTTTCATTAATCCCTTATCTAAAGCATTTGCTTCAAAAAAATGTTCAAAAAAATCAGCTGATTGCTCTGATGCCTTTTTGAGGCCAAAGCAGATATACAATGTTGTAACTACTGCTTTGTCAAACTGGGTGAGTCTCTTTGTAGCTCCCCAGGGGTAACCATTAGAATAACTCTTGTTATAGCAGAACTCACCCTGTTTAACCAGGAAATAGTTATCCGTAATATCGCTGGCTACAACTTTATTGAAAAAGTCATTTTGAAGAACAAAGCCCCGTTGTGCTGAAATAGTAACAACAGTTTTGTTGCCTTCTGTATTCCTACGTGTAACTCTGTTGAAAATTTCCTCCAACCGCACCTCCTTCCAATCCCCCTCAAAACCCTTCAATCTCACCTTGCCTGTAAGCAGGCGTTGCATCAGGGCGCGGTGGCGGGTCTGTAGGGCCACAATCAAAGCTGCTTCCCGCTTAATGGCCTTATCCCAAGTGGAAAGGATGGCGGCGATTTTGCGCTGCTCGGGAAGGGGCGGGAGGGGGATAGGAAAACTGCAAAGTTGTTCGAGACGCAACCCGTTTACAGTACTTCCACTACCTAAATCAGAAAGATTAGACTCGTTATAAGCAATAAATAGTGCCAAATAATCATTCTCAACTACAGCGTTTGGTACTAGAGCTTTCAAATCCTGATTAATAGCAACGTCTACCCTAAACCTTACAGCTTTCCCAACTGCCATTCTGGTTGCCATAATTATGGTCCCAGCTTTTATTAATTTACTTGAGCTGTTTTTCAACCCTTCTTCCGTAATATAGTCTTGGGTCTTGTTTGGTTCAAAATTTGATAAATCTTTTACCGAAGCCCACGGGAAAGGCCCGTTCCAATAGCTTTTATTCTTTTTTGAAGGAGTTCCTCCTCCATCAATTTTATCAAGAACTTCACCTAGCTCCTTCAACTCCCATTCCTCCGGTATCCATCCCAACTCTGTTTGTTTGTAACATGGTTTATCTACTTGCATCATTCTTAAAAAATATTTTTGTTTTGTATCCTGCTGACACTTCTAAAATTATGTTGTACCCACCTTCTCTTTAATTTCCTGAAAAGTATTTCTTACAGTTTCCCGGACAAAAGTTTCTATTTCATCTTGGCTAAGCGGCTGGCTGTAAAACTTAGACAGAACATTTTCACCATTGAATAACTGCCATTCGTAGGCCAGGAATCCACAGAGTATAGTAACATGTATATCAAATGTATTTGTACCTGTCTTTCTAAAACTGGAGAAGTGATAATGAATGCTGCATACTTCTACTGGAGGCGCTTCATATCGCCCTTCTTGGTCTTCATTTTCCCAAAGCCCTAGCTGTTTTTTCATCTCCTCCATACTTTTATCTAAGTGCTCCAGCCCCTGTCCCCCGTTTCTGTCATCCGGGTAAGATTCAACCCAACTTTCATAAAATAGTTCCTCAAACTGCATATGCTTTTTTACGAATAATTCAAACAAGGGTTTAATAGAGTCTTCGTATCGTGCAAAAATGTCTTTGTTGTTTTTCGGTAGGGCATCCGGCTCGTCGCTAAGGCTTTTCTTGAAAAGCGCTATTTCCTTATCCACATCATCCGGCGCTTCAATTTCTTTTCCTTCCACGGCATCCATTACTAATTGTTGCGAACGCAGCAGCAGCCCGGCCATAAACTCATAAAAAATATCCGAACTGCCGCCATAGCCTTGTATATCTGCCAGGTATTGGTAATAGGCATTGCGCTCGTCTTCGCGCACCCAAACTGGTGGGTAGCCGTATGCAATCAGAATCAGATTGGTAAGAATGCGCGCCGTGCGGCCATTGCCGTCATAAAACGGGTGAATGCTTACATACTCCAAATGAAAGCGGAAAGCCAGCAAAGCAGGGTGCAGTGCATCTTTTGTGCCGCGTGCTATTTTCTCTCGTTCTGCCGAAAGCCAATTCAGCAGTTGGTGTATGGCGTCCTGCACTTCAGCATGTGGCGTAAAGTCTATGCGCTCGTTCTTGTAATTAAACAAGTAATTGTCCTGCGTTTTCCATTTCCCGATCAGTGACGCTTTTTCCGGGTCATCTTCGTGCATAATGCCCATATGGATGTCGCGGATGCGTGTTTCCGAAAGTTGCACTTCGCCGGCGCCCATTTTCAGAATGCCGGTAATTATCTCATCATGGCCTTTCATTTCCAGCACGTCCTTAATGGGCTTGCCATGAACGGTGATGTTGCCAATCATCACGCTGCGCGTTTCACTGCGGGTCAGTGAATTGCCTTCCATGCTGTTGGAGGTGTAGTTCCATTCCAGCCTGAATTTGTAGTTTACTTTTTTGAGTACATCAGGAGGCAGCGGACTGCGGGACTGAATCGCGGCGCGGAGGTCATCTATCTCTAGGATTTTATCTGAATATGGCATTGGATTATTCGTTAGTTTATTCCCAACTCTTGTAAATACTTTTCCATCTCTGCTTCCACTTTTGCCAGCTCATTTTTAAGCCGGGCAATTTCCTGCTGCGTAGCCGCAATGTCTATTTCTTCTTCTTCCTCAAACGTATCCACGTAGCGCGGGATGTTGAGGTTGTAGTTATTGCCGGCAATTTCATCCTGTGTGGCCACATAGCTGAACTTATCTTCCACTACGCCATGTCGCAATTCCCCTCGGGTAAATCGCTCGTAGGTCTGCACGATGCTGTTGATGTCTTCCTCGCGCAGCCTGTTTTGGTTTTTGCTGCTTTCAAAGCGTTGGCTAGCATCTATAAACAAGACGTCTTTCTTATCGCCTTTCCCTTTATTAAAAATCAGGATGGCTGCCGGTATGCCGGTACCAAAGAACAAATTGGCAGGCAGGCCTATCACCGCTTCCAGGTGATTATCTTCAATAGTGCGCTGTCGTATTTTGCCCTCGCTGGCGCCGCGGAAGAGCACGCCATGCGGAACCACAACGCCGACTTTACCGTGGCCTTCATAAGCTACTTCCAGCATGTGGCTGATAAAAGCCCAGTCGCCCCTGCTTTTTGGCGGAATGCCACGCCAGAAACGGTTGTATGGGTCGGCAGCAGCTTTGTAATTGCCGGAAGCAGCCTGTAATTTGTCGTTCCCTTTTTTGTCTTTCTCTGTATCGTCCGCGCCCCATTTATCCAGAGAGAAGGGTGGGTTGGCTACCACCACATCAAACTTCATCAGTTGGTCATCTTCTTTCAACTTTGGGTTGCGAATGGTATCGCCCCACCGGATTACTGCCCCATCAAAACCGTGGAGGAACATGTTCATTACGGCAAGCGCCCAGGTGCTGCCATTGGCTTCCTGTCCATACACCGAAACATTATCTGAGCCTACCTCACGCGCTGCTTTAATGAGTAAAGAACCGGAGCCGCAGGTAGGGTCGCAGATGCGCGCACCGGGCCGGCTTTTGGTGAGTTTGGCCAGTAGGGTAGAGACTGGGGCCGGCGTGTAAAACTCGCCAGCTTTCTTGCCTGCATCTGAGGCAAAGTTTGCAATCAGGAATTCATAAGCATCGCCGATTACGTCATTGTCTTCCAGGTGCGAAGGCGTGAGGTCCAACTCACTGAAATCAATCAGCAGGTTTTTCAGCCGCGTGTTTTTGTCTTTTACATCGCCCAGGTTAGAGCTGTTGAAATCTATATTGCGGAAGATGCCGCTGCCATCTTCGCTAAAAAGTTTCTCGCGGTTGGCTTCTTCCAGAGAGGAAAGCGCTACGTTAATCAGTACGCCTATGTTGGATGCGGTGCGGCGCTCGTAGAGATAATCAAAGCCGGATTCTTCTGGCAGGATGAATCGTTCCATCTTCATGGCCCGCCCGGTGCGTGCTTTGTCGCCGCCGTACTTTTCCAGATGCTGTTTGTAGATTTCGGCGTGCACATCGCTCACGTACTTCAGGAAGAGCATGGTGAGGATGTAGTCTTTATACTGGCTGGGGTCTATGATACCCCGAAAAGTATCACAGGCTTTCCAGACAATGCGGTTGATGTCGTGGGTATTAATGGTTTTCATGCGGATTGGTTAGCAAGGGTGAGGAGCTGGTGTTGAAATAAGGTGTCAGCGTGTTTTACTAAGGTGGCTTCCAGCTCCTTCTTTCGCTGTTGCATTCTTGCGAGTGTTACAATAGCATGCTGAATAGTGATGGTTGGGAATTGAATCATGAATTGGCTGAAGTCCTGTATGGTTAAGGCGGGTATTGAAGTTCCTTTTGCTATCGTGGCTAATCTGGACTGGGTTGCCGGTAGATTGAGATACCAGCAAAGATATTCTGGTAAGAGACTGCTTTTAACTGGGCGAATAACGAAGAACGCAGTTGATGCTACTGCATTTACTTCAAGATCCGGCAATAGAAAACAAGCGTGTGTTAGACCCTTTGCAATTAGCAAAATGTCGCCCGGCTGTAAAAGATGTCTCTCCTGTGATCGGGTCAAGTGAATCTTGGTCGCTGATATTTCTGTTGTGTTGAGGTTAGCGTAAAGCAAATCTGATGGCTGCAATAAATGTGCATCACCTGTAGTGGCGCTTTTTGCATAAACCCCAGAATCTATTGTCGCCACCAATGAAATTGATTTCATAAGAAATTAGAATGAACCAAAGGTAGTATGGAAATGCCTTAGTAGGATACCTACTAAAATTTATTTTCCATTCTGCACATAATTACGTCATTGTCTTGCTGCTTTGCTGGCAGCATTCCTGTAACTATGTATTTGTATATTTTGTTCGCTATCGTGCCCGGCATTTCACTGATGATATCTATAATAAGCAAAAGAGTTGCGCGTCACAATTGTACGCACACTTCAGGGGTCATTGGTGGTTTTCAATTATCTGGATAGCTCAAAGAGAAGAAATGACCCAACCTATTTTTGGTGTTGGACAAAAATTTGCTGCTCAATGGCGGCTTAAAATAAAGCAGCTGGAAGAAAGGTGTTACTACCATAAGGGCTATTCCCAAAAGGCAAGCGCAAAAGGTCGTATTGGGTTCAATGTAAAGACATTGAGCTACTTAACGCCCAATTTAATAAAAAAGCCTCCAAGGTTCAGTTGACCAATAGCAAATGAATTTCGCTGACGTGCCCAAACTTAACCTTGAAGGCATAGTAAATATAGAAAATTCATTCAAAGGCCTATATGAAGATGGTGTATTGTCAAAAACGGAAGTTGTAGTTCATCTGTCGAAAAGTTTACCGGGTGTATCATTTCAAACGGTGCTATATGAACTAGGAGTTGTTGTTTAGTATTTTTTATTTTTCTGCAATTACACAATTATCAATATTGAGAGTCTGGCATTTCCTGATATACATATACACAACTTAGTTCTATTGGCATGCGAATACTGCAATTTGATATGGCTAAAATAAATAACAATTTCACGGCATACTATCACACTACCGGAATAACCGCGATTAAGGCCTATAACAGCCTCATCCTGACCTTGTACCCATTCTGCCCTATATATCCCCTGCGGGACGTTCTGAGCGCCTATAATAGCCTGATAATCAGCGTGTTGGTTTCTGAATCAGGAGTACACCACAACCGCAAGTTAGCAGCCCCAATTAGCCGATAGCAGCCAATAATGACGTAAAGGTGTTCTTGTTAACCTGTCATCCATTCACCGGCTGCCGATTTCCCCGGATTACCATTCGGGTATGGTATGAGGACGAGTAGGGGAGTGATACCTATGCCTTACCTTGCATCCATACTCAGGAGATTTCCCACACGCATAAGGCCCTGATAATCTGAGCTGTAATTAGTCTTATGTTAAGTACGGGTGATATTGGAGCGCATTATGATGGGTAGCGGACAGGTGCAGGATGCGTGATAGTAAACCGTTTTGGGCGGATTGACCCCTACCCCACCGCGCAAGTCCGTTTCCCCTTGAGCGCGACGGGCGTGCAATCCTGCTAATAACCCCCATTTCCTATTACATTTAATAGCTCCCCCATCTCCCATTACATTCAATAGCCCACCATCTCCTATTACATTCAATAGTCCTATATCCCATTACATTCATGGGAATCGGGTAGTGGTGTTGTAACTGTCCATTTTTTTGGACAAGCATTTTTTTACTATATGGTACTGATAGCGCGGGTTTCCGTATGGTTTTTCGGAAATACTTTTTACTACTCGGTTTAATAGTCGGGTTGCTTGCCAAGAGAAAATGCTTCAAGACGTAGTAATGGCAAGGGTTTCAGCCTATTTGAGGGGGTAAAAAGTTTGTTCAAATAATTGGACAGTTGAGGGGTGGAGTGTGGTATTATAAGAGGTGGAGTGAATCAACGTGGCGCTGCTTGAAGAACAAAAATTTGGCATTGGGTGTGAACCCGTTTCTACCGGATATGGCTTTGCCTGTGTGTAGTGAAGGGTAGGATAAAAATATTATCCTTGAAGCACATAGAAATCTGTATCGTACGATACACTACAAAGCATTAACCAGGTTCCGTGCACAGGGATTTAAGCGGGCTTCCAACGCTATATAAAAATATAAAACCACAAGGATGAACAGGCTGGCTTCGCTATGCATAGAAAGGCTATCAACGATCGCCGGAAATATTACCGGGTATATCATCTTCTCCGATGCTATTTATGAAGACGGCAACTAAAATACGCTGCATTGCTTGGTGTCAGGAAGCGTGCAATGGGATGTGCATAAAAAAACCACAGGAAAATCCTGTGGTTTTTTCGTGGGTTATTGCTTCACCACCTTGGTCATGCCTTTTCTGCCCTGACTGTCTGTAAACTGCAGGAGGTAAACACCATCAGGCAGCTGGCTGATATTAATAGAAACCGGCAAACTGCTTTTAAGCGTTTGCTCTAACTGCAAAGGACCGGTAATGCTAAAGAGTGAAAGCGTTGTACCACTACTTGCTCCTTCCACCGTAATGCTTTGCGTGGCAGGATTGGGATAGACTATTACTGCTGCTGCATTTGCTGTACTTTCTATGCCGGTTGGCCCTGCTACTTCTAAGCAATAAAGATTACTGCCGCAATCGTTGGTAACGGTTACACAAACCGTATGGCTGCCGGTATCTGTAAAAGTATGGCTGGGGTTAGGCGTTGCAGCCGTTGTGCCATCTCCAAAATCCCAGCTGATGGAGGTATAATCCGTAGAGCCGGTGTAATTAAAGCTTGCCGTACTGCCGGAGGTGGTATAAGTGAAACCGGCAGTAGGAATCGTACAGCCGCAGGAGGCAGTGCCATACTTGGCTACAAACCAATCGTAGTTAGGGCCGATGTTGATAAGGGTATCCGGGCCAACATAAAGCTTGGACTGAAAAGAGCCGCCTATGTAAAGGTTGCCATTTTTATCTGCGGTCATGGCGGAAGACCCATTGTTGAGGCTGCTGGCTGCTATAGAATCAAGCCCGATAATGGCGCCAGTAGTAGCGTTGAAGCGGGCCAGGAAAACGTAGTTTTTTCCCGGCGTTGCTGAAACAGATAAACCATCCCAGGTAAGCCCTCCATATCTTCCTGCCAAATTGATAGTATTATTGGTGTAGACCAGACCATTTGCAATAGTGCCACTAATAGCAGAACCATTAGTACCCCATATAGTATTACCGTTGGTATCCAAAGCAATAATAAACGGGACTACGGAAGGACCAAGTTCATTGATAATCGCATAACCTCCAAACCCGTTTCCAGATGAAGAACTACCACCTATAAAAATAGTATTATTATGAATAACTGGCCTATTCCAGATATAACCATTGACAGAAGACGAATCCTGTTGCCTGGCCCAAATGACATTACCGGAAGCGTCAAAAGCAGCTACATACATCATCCTGTCTATGAAAGTAGTGCCAATGGTAAGGGTGCCGAATGCAGAACGGAAGCCATTTAAATAATACTTGCCGGACTGGTGGTCTCGCTTGAAGCGGGAATAAGTAAGGTTGCCATAACCGGTAGGGTCAGAAGGACTGCCGCTTACCGTAATATCAAGCTTTGCCAGGCTTTGAAAAACACCATTACTGTTCATTTTCCAGACATACATGCCGGTATCGGCTACCGTAAAAGCGCCGCCATCATAAAGACCAGGTGTAAGCAGGGAATAAAGATAAATATCGCCACTTGGTGACACATCCATGTCAATATTTGAACTGGAAATAGCAGTCATAGTATCTGGCTGCGGCTGTTTCAGCCACTGGAAGTTACCGCTCGTATCGTACTTGATGATGTACATATACTTGTTGGTGCTTGGTATAACTGTGTCCGTATCAAAATAGCCTAACCCACCTAATGAACTGCTATGGCTGCTCATGCCGCCGATGATATAAACACCACCTAATGTATCGGTTCCAAGTGCTATTCCTCTTGCATCGCTACCGCTGCCGAAGCTTTTCATCCAGCGGAATTCACCATTGCACTTCCAGCTGGCAATAGTGATGCGATCCCAGGTACTGATGCCCATATGTCCATCCACATTAGCCATTCCGTATGGGTTGTTGATGGCTACTACATACACATTGCCATGTTGGTCAGTAGCCATATCGGTTACTTTTTCATCGGCATCTGCACCACTGCCACTGCCATTGCTGCCGCCTCTCTTGCCCCATTGCCAGCTTTGCGCTTCACTGTTTAATGTTATTGTTATCAGTATAGCTGCCAGCAGCCAGGTAAAAATTGCTTTCATAGTTTTTATTCATTTTATTGTTTAAAAGAGAAAAGAACCATAGCGGCAATTAGCCGCTATGGTTTTTTAAAGGTAAGAAGCAAGCTGCTACCTGGTTACAGATAGCTTGCTTTGGCCTACTGCAACGCCGTCCCGCTTCATCACAAGCTGATAAAGCCCTGCGGCATAGCCATCCAGCTTCAGTGTGAGGCTGCCGCTTTCTTCCGCTAACGTATGGCTTTGCAGCCTGCGACCGGTCATGTCATAGAGCTCAATGGTGCGCTGCTTGCTGCCGGGGGCAAAGACAAACGTAACGGTAGCCTGTGCAAAAGCCGGGTTAGGAGCTACTCCCAGTGCATTACTGCCGTTCCATTGCAGGCTGTTCGGTCCATCGTCCGCACCGGCTGCTGCGCCCGGCTTGCCCGAAGTCGGATTGGCGCCGCCGCCCAGCCGGTTACAGGTATCGCTCTCGTAGTACATGTCGCCGCTCGTTACCTGGCACCAGCCATTGTCCAGGGTCAGGTTGTAAACCCTGCCGGGCGTTATGTAGTAGTTAGGCACCAGGCCGCTGCCGCTTACATCTACGGCGCCATTGTTCAGCCAGGCCCAGTAATCAAAGGGCACAATAGGGCCTATGAGGTAGGGCAGTTGTACCTGGACCTTGCAAAAACAGCCAGTAGGGAATACCCAGAGGTATTCTTCCGGTGATACAGGCGCTATAAAGCTGCTTTCTACCCGGCAGCCTTGGAGGTCTGTTAGGGTTACCTGGTAAGGGCCGCCATGGGGGGTAGTAATGACCGGGCCGAGGCCGCCATTGCTCCAGTTGTAGGTACCAGCTGCACCGGTGGCCGTTAGCTCCAGCAGGTAAGGCTGACAGGTGAGCACCGAGGCAGAAAGCACAGGCGGCGCAGGCGGTGTGAACACCGTTACGGTAAAAGACGGGCTGGTGCTTTGGCAGCCGGTAGCTACGTCGGTAATGGTAACGGTGTAGGTGTAAGTGCCCGCTGTGCTATGGGTCAGGGTGATGGAAGGCCCTGTGCCGGTAGCGCCGGGGCCACTCCAGGAGTAGGTGTAGCTAGCACCGTAGTTCTGCGTAGTAAGGACAAAGAGCTGGTTCACGCATTGGTTGGCATTACCGGCTATTGCAAGTGTTGGTATCTGGTTGATGATAACCGGCACCATATCAGTCTTTACCTTACAGCCGTAGTTACCAATTCCTTCCACCCAGTAGCCGCCCGGCGTACCAGTGGTGATTTCATAAGGCGCGCCAGAGGTGGTGGCAATGGGTGTGGCCTGTTCGTACCAGACGAAGTCGGTAGGGTAAGTAGCCGGAAAGTCTGTAGAGTTATAATATAAGTTTACAAGGCTTCCCTGGCATACCGGACTGCCTGAAGTTGTTAGTTTTCCGTGATAGGGATTCTCTTCCACTTCTATAGTAGTACTTGCAGTAGCATAGCAACCGTATTCATCCGTTACTTTTATAAAAGGATGCCAGATTAATGCACTATTATACACCTTGCCTATTGTAGGCCCCTCATTGGTATTGTAGGTCAAGTCGTCAAAATCCCACCAGAATCCCAGCCCAGAGGTTGGCGTGCTGGTATGAGTAAATTCAAAGACATAATCTTTGACGCACCCCATATCCAGCTCTGAGGTAACTGTGATGCTTGTAGTCGGAAAATAAGGTGTGGTAATGGTTACTGCCGAGGTGCAGGCCGCCATACCGCTGCCCGATATGACCTGGTAATAAGTAACTGTAGTGCCGCCTGCCTGCGTGGTGGTTGCTGATAGGCCACCACTGCTTATCAAGCCGCCGGGCCCGTAATATTGGCGGCTGCTGATGCTATACGCCGGGTACACGGTGCTGTGGTCATAGAGCGTAATGGTATAGTTTCCGCCGGCCTGGTTGCAACTGATTTCAGAGCGCAGGTCTGCCACATAAGGAACTGTTACATTGATGGACTTATCGAAGTAACAGCCGGGGTCATAGAACACCCGGTAGGTGATCGGATACACACCTGCTACCTCTGCTTTAGCATGAAGTGTTGTTGCAGTGGGCGCTGGGGTAGCAAGGCTTACTCCAGGTGACAACAACCATGTGTAGCCGGTGGCAGCCGGTGGACCGGTTACCGTGGCGGTCACTTCAATATCGCCGCAATCGCCAAAGTTAGGGTTAGGGCTAAGGACTATTGTTGGAGGCGCCGGACATCCACTGCCTGGGCCGCAGTTTTCACTAATGGAAGTGCTGGCCGTATCGGCGCAGCCAAACACATCATTGGTAACCACTACTGAATAAGTGCCATACTGATTGGCATAAGGATTGATGGGCGTGTTGCCTGGGTCCGTAGCCAGAGGTGGTACCAACCAATCAAAGAAATTACTGCCACCAATGCCGGTGGTAACAGTAGCTGTCAACGTTTCGCTCCATCCGGTACCGCAGTGTGTGATAGTGCCGGCAGGAGAAATCCAAGCTACCGGCCGGGGCATCACTGTTACAGTGGGCGCTGTGGCAGTAACTGTGCCGGTACAACCGTTGGGGTTTTTGATGGTAATGGAAGGGGTAAAGGCCACCGCACTATTCATGCCGTCAGTGTAGTAAATATGACTAAACTGGTAGGTGCTGGGTGGCGTGGCAACCGTTGGAAAGCCAGCAGTGAAAACACCGGGGCCATCACCCCATTGCCAGGTATATCCGGTGGTACTGGTGTTATTTACCTCGTAAGTGGTGGTAACATTTATCACTACTGGAGCACCGGAGCACACCGTGTCGCTTGCCAATGTAATAGCTGTAATTTCCGGTGTACCTTTTACGAACACATCGTAGGATTCAATGTGCGGCATGCCGCACTTCATCACTTTTACATAAATGGTTACAAACGCACCCGTCATAGGGTCAGGTACATTCCAGAGAATAGTTGCATGAGGGCCATCGCTGCCTACCACGCTACCCCGATCAGGGTCGGAAAGGTACCACTCATAGCTGTCCCCTTCGGTATAAGAAGCAGTGTAGTCTTCTTCGGTGCTGTGACAGGGCTCATCTTCGCCGCTAATGGTAAAAGGCGGTACCGGCTCCAATACTGTTTTGGTGATAGGTGTAGAAGTGCAATGCGCCTCATCAGTGGTAACGCGCACTACCTGAATGGTTGCCGGCAGTGAGGAGAAGGTAAGGTAACTATAATCACCAACAGGTGCATCTACACTACCCGAGGGCGTGCTCCATTCATAAGTGGTACCAGCTATAGGATTGATGGCTTCATAACGTACGGGTATGCCGGGACACGCACGGGCTGGGCCGGTAATTGCATCAGCCGGTGCCGGGGTGCCCACTACCTTAATAAAGAAGTCCTCTGGGGGGCAAAAAGAAGAGCCAGTAGCACTTAGGCGGTAAGTGCCCGGTGTGCTGAAGGTATAGCTAAATGGCGTTCCGGCAAGTGTGCTGGCAGTGGTTATTACTGCACCGGAAGCGTCTGTAAGTATCCAGTCTGCTGCTGCGCCGCCAACGTTGTAAGTGCGGGTATCTCCCTGGCAAAACAAGTCATCGCCGCTAATTGTAGCTTTAGGATTTACATTAATGGTAATTGTGGCTTCGCCGCCGCAACCTAAAACAGTATTACGGAAGCCTACATGAAGAATAATAGTGCCAGTGCCGGTAACTCTCAATGCTGTTTCATTACGTTGGTCGGTAGGCTCAATTATGCCGGGACCGGAGACAATGTTCCAGTTGAAATCAGTTGTTGGCCATTTAGGTAACCGGTACACGTACTGCTCGCCCAGGCATACTGAAACCGGTCCTTGTATAATCGGGTTAGATAAAATTACAGGTACTTCCTCTGTTACAGTCATAACACATGGTGCGCATGTTTTGTACATGATATATCCAAAACCAGTGTTTGGATCAACTGCATCCCATATTACATCCACTCTTGAGGAACTGGAGTATGTAATATGGCCGCCAATTATATCCCAGTTATTGCCTTCACAGGGCTTGTCAATGGTATAAGAGGTTTTTTCTTTCTCACATACCACGCGTGGACATGCAATTTTAGGTGCCTTGTCTTGCTGCACACGCACTTTTCTGGTATAGGTGCTGGTGCAGCCGCAGGCATTGGTAACGGTTAGCGTAATAACAAAATCTCCAAAAGTGGTATATTGGTGGCTTACTGGTGACGCCGCGCCTCCGGGTGAAGTTGTGGTTTCATGACCGTCGCCCCAGTCCCAGTGCCAGTTTACTATGGGTGAGCTGGCAGAGCCTGTGGATTCATCCATTAAAACTACTTCTCCATCCAGGCAAATAGTAATTGGGTCAACATCTATGATAGGTTGCGGACTAAACATAGCTGTAGGCCTTTCTACAATTTCTACGCAAAAAGAAGATTCAGCTTCACAGCCTGCGGCAGTTGTTTCCGTAACATGGACCTGTCCGTATCCTGGATCGCCCCATGTAATGGTACAGGTAGTACCGGACGATGAAATAGAAACCGCACCCGGCGCGTTCCAGATAAAAGAACTGCCCGCGCTGCCATGCACCGTATAGGTGACGGTACTGTGGGCACAAACAAGCTGGCAATGCTCTTCATCAAACCTTGGGTCATTCTTAGTGGTATCTTCTTGGAGTGGTTGGCAGCCCAATAAAACATCGGAAGTGATGTAAGGCTCCGGTAAGGCATTGACTGTTACGGGGAAACTCACTGTGCTGGGTGTGCCGCCCGGTGAGCTTGGGTTTGTAACAGTGAGTGTGACCGCCCCTACGCTAAGATTTGTCCACTGAATATTTGCGCCGGCATAGTTGCCGGAGAGCACCGTGCCTCCTGTGGCCGTCCAGGTATAGACAAGCGATGGGTCAGAAGGGGTGGGCGTATAGGTAACTACTTCCCCCAGGCACACCTGGTTATCACCTGAGATAGTTGCCTGTGCTATTGAAAGAGCAGGTAGCCAGAGACACACCAGTGTAAGGCAAAGCAAGTGCATGTGCCTTACGATGTTGAAATACTTCATGATAATGTGTTTTGATTTAAAAAGATGAGTAGTTGTCTTTGCAATCTGACACGATGCAGTTATGGTGGGTGCAAACTTTCAGCAATCAGCCGACAGGGAACTATGGCCTTGCAATGCTTAGCCCATTGTTGAAAAAGCTGCTGTATGATAAGTGCTGAATAGGGGTACATAGCGAATTCAATGGTACTTTACAAGGTTGCAGAAACGCGTATTAGTTAAAGTATCATTAAGCTAAGATAGGTGTTTATTTAAAATAGCAAACGCACTAACAGAAAGGCATAAAAAATCTTTTGGAATTCCCTATGACTGCAAAGCGGGGTGTATGGTTATTGTTAAACTGTCCTCGCTTGTTGTTTGCTATATCATTTGCCAGAAATAAGGAAAAAATAATCGCCGGTTTTCCATACACTGTACGTAATCTTCTCCTCCTGTTAGAGGTGGCTGGCACAGTGAACAGGCTTCCTTTTTTAAAACAACTTCCGATGTACCAGACAATGTTTTTTAGTAAAAAATGTAAATGCCCGCCACAGCACCTGTCACCGTACACCCGCATTTAGGGATAGCGTTGTAGCGTGTAGGCTTGTTTATAATTCTGATTGATTTTTTATATGATTAGGCTGCCGGGAAGCGTCAATCAGTAGGTTGATCGTTAGTAATGAATAGTGTTAGGTACGTACAAAACCAGAAAGAAATATGAAGGTATTATGGCTTCTGGTTGTTTTTTTTCAGCTAAATGGCTGATGGAACGCTGTGATGCTGATATTTTGGCTATGCTTCCCTGCCACATGCTTTGCATGACAATTAAAGACCTGGATTAAAGCAACAGGATGGCTATAACCAAATAAAAGGTTGATGCATTCATAGTTGCGTTAAGCATTTCAAACTAAAGTTGCTATCATTGAGGGAACGAGGCAAATGCCATTCTAAAACTTGTGCTGCTTTGGAGAATGCTATTGTCTTGCTGAACTTCAGGCGTCTCTTTTATCAGTGTGGTATTATATACTGGAGAGCGGTGTTAAAGTTGTTTCACCCGCGCTTATGTCGATTCATAAGCAAATGAAAGGCTATGCTCTTTTTTACTAAAGCTGGATGCACGAAAACATTGGTACATGTGCAACCGGAAAATATCAGCAGCTAACCAATTGAGAGCTATGTCCCACCAACCGACAACTCACCCTGCATGGAGCCTCCGGGCTTTTTTTTTAATTGCTGCTGCCTCTTTAAGGGATGGGGATGTAAAAAAGGTGCTTGAAGTTGGGGTCGATACAGGGGAACTGTAGAACCAACGGACCTCTCAGCAGTCATGCAGGGATAGGGTTGGGGTGTGCTAAAGAAAAAATGAGCTTTTATAGTAAATAAATAAAAATGTTCAAATCGGCTTAAAGGTCAATCCTGATAATAACGACCTATCCCAATAAAGCAGCCTTCCGGGTTTTCAAGGGTAAAAATAGAAATGCCTGTGTTTTATACAAAAAGCACAGCGGTACACAAAGAAGGCGAGTATCATGTTATACTTCACCACGTTTTCACATGGTATCTACAATGTGATAAACCGGAAGCGATTCATGCTTTTTATATAACCTTATGCAAAACAGGCATTGTGTAAAACCCGCTCCACCGATTGCCCTTTATATCTGAATGTTAGGGCTGTGAGCCGAAAAGTTCAATCATATAAAGCAAGCTTACGCACATTGGATATAGTAAGGGCTGATTATACAGTGGCGAATGCGCTACTTACCCAATAGAATAAGCTATACCCTTAGGCCGATAAAGTGTGGCTTTTTTCCTTAAAGTGCGTGTTTATAATCCAGGCACTGTGGTGCTAGAAGACCTGGGTTAAACTTCCATTAAAAGACAATTTACATCGGGTAGGTGTGTCCTGTTTTTTATGTGAAAAAATGAGCTAAACAATTTGGGTATTAGAAGAGTGGCTGCTATTTCCTGCATTTAAATTGAATGAAAATGAAGTCTTGGTAAGTTTATTGTAGCTTGCGCAACAAAGGGATATGTAGTTGCCTTGCAGTATAAATTTCATTCCCTATTTACACTTTTTTGCCACCGCGTCAAATGAAGCATCGCAATCTATTGATTTTAAAGAACTTGTGCGTAGATAGGGGAGTCCTGGTGCGACTACTAAAAAATAAAGCGCAATTAACTGGTACAGTTGATGGCGCTTTTTTATTTCCTGTAAATACTTACTGGTATTTTAATCTTCCCTGCCGCGGTTTTGGTTTATTTTCTGACTCCCAATCTGGCATGAAAATAATGCTCTTATTTTGCCCTTAAACAGGGTCCATATTAGTCCTATAAAGCAGCAGTATGAACCAGCAATCGAAACTCGCCCTCATTACCGGCGGTACCAGCGGCATTGGCTTTGAACTGGCCAAATTATTTGCCAAAGACGGCTACAACCTGATTTTAGTTGCCCGCACCCAGGCAGACCTGGATGAAAAGGCCCAAGCACTTTCCAGCCAGTTTGGCATAGCAGTCACCACCCTGGCAAAAGACCTCTTTGATCCCAAAGCTGCCTTTGAAGTGTATGACGAAGTGCAGCAAAAAAAGCTAACGGTAAACGTGCTGGTAAACGATGCCGGACAGGGCCAGTATGGCCTGTTTGTAGAACAGGATATACAACGCCTGCTGGAAATTATCCAGCTGAATGTTTGTTCCCTCACCGTCCTGACGCAGCTTTTCCTTAAAGATATGGTGGCGCGGAATGAAGGTAAAATCCTGATGCTGGCTTCCATTGCCTCACAAACACCCGGTCCCTGGCAGGCGGTGTACCATGCTACAAAAGCTTTTGTTCTGAGCCTTGCCGAAGGGGTGCGGCGTGAGCTGAAAGACACCAACATTACCCTTACCGCCCTGCAGCCCGGCGCTACAGATACGGATTTCTTCAACAAGGCCGGCATGCTGGAATCCAAGGTGCTTGATACTGATTTGTCGGACCCGGCAAAGGTGGCCAAAGACGGCTACGAGGCGCTGATGCAGGGCGATGATAAAGTGGTTTCCGGCTTTAAAAACAAAGTGATGATGGCGGCCAGCAATGTGATGCCCGAGCAAATGGTGGCGGCACAAATGGAAAAAATGCAGGAGCCGAAAGAGCAGGATGCAAAGGACAAAAAGCAAAAATAAAGGTGCGGCAGGCGGCTATACGGGCCGGGCGGTATGCCCGGCCTGAAACCAATGGTGGTATATTGATTAGGAATAGCGCCCTGGCCTGTAAACCGCTAATTTTGCACACCAGCTACCATGTTTAGCTGCCGTCTCCTATGGAAAATTCTGAAAGACAAAAGAACCCCGGGCTTTTACTCAGCGTGCTTAGCAATAAATGTCCCCGGTGCCGGCAGGGAAAGTTATTTAAGTACCATAATCCTTACCGGCTGCGCCATACTTCAGAAATGCCGGAGCGGTGCCCTGTTTGCACCCAGCCGTTTGAGCTGCATCCCGGCTTTTATTTTGGCACCGGTTATGTTAGCTACGGCCTTTCCATCATGGTGATTGCGCTGTGTTTTATTCTTTACGCCCTTATCCTGGGGCTTTCCATTGACGACAATAGCATTTACTATGCCCTTGCCGCCAGCACGGTGATACTCATTGTGTTACAGCCGGTATTGCAGCGAATGGCACGCTCTATCTGGATAGCGTTTTTTGTGCGCTATGATCCCAATTGGCAAAAGCACCTGCCGCAGCAGTCGTAACCGGCAAACGGCAGGTGCTTTTATTTTCAGAAACTGCTAGGCAAAATAAAGCATGGCTTTTTGCCCGAAAACGGGCGCATCCAGCTGGGCGCCGGGTGGTGGTGGCGGCGCTTTCAGGCGGGGTTTTGGCGGGTGGGGCGGGCGCGTGCCCGGCGCGCAGGCGCCAAGGCACAAGGCGAGTCCGGCTGCTAAAAATATTTTACGATACATGGCTTTTAGGTTTTAATTGCTTCTTATAGTAAAAATTCAGGCCAGTGCACGTTTGAAACTCAGGTAGTGGCGTTAAAATAAATTTCCTGTTTGTTTGGAATTGTAAAAAGAATTTCCTTTCTTTGTATCACCTGCCCGCTAAAGCCCTGTTGCTGTAAGTTTTACGCTTGCCACGCATATACAGGTTATAGCCCGGTATGGCTTCCCACCTAAATCGCGGAGTACACACAACCTGCTACCTGCAGGCCTGTTTGGATTGTGTCTGGCGCAAATGGTTTGTCTTTTATTGTAAAGAGCCATGCCCGGATATAGTGCGCCATCCCTACATGCCATTACAGGAAAGCAGTTCTTTCTTTCACTAAATAAAAAAATAAAACTATGCTTCATTCAGATTTCAGACAAATTCAGGAAAAGCAAAAAGCAGGTAAAGCCCTGGCTATTATCAGCGTAGTTGTTTTCATGGCAGTATTGGCTTACACCATTGCCAAGCTAAAAGCACTCGCTTAAAAGATTACAGCCGCCGGCCCTGCCGCGGCTTTTTCATACTTTTTGTGCCGCCCGTTCCGGGCGGCTTTTTTATTGAAAATGGAATAAAAACAGCCGGCAGTGCAATGAATGGACTTATTGTTCGTTGTCTTTTAAGGGCCATTTCTGGTAAGGATAAACGGCAAGACGGGCATTGTAATATTGGGGCATGCCGGTTACCTCTTTACCCACCCAGGGTGGCAGTGGCACCACTGCGTCTTCCTGTTCCAGTTCTACTTCGGCAACTATCAGTCCGGCATTGTCGCCGGCAAAAACATCTACTTCCCACAAAAAGCCTTCGTAAGAAATTTCGAACCTTGTTTTCACGATCACGTGGTCGCAAAGCAGGGCCAGCATTTCCAGGGCGTCGGCGTTTGGAATTTCATATTCATATTCCGGCCGCGAGGCACCTGCGGCAGCTCCTTTTATCGTAAGAAAAGCCTGCCTGCCATCGCTGCGGATACGAACCGATTTTTCCGGTGTGGCACTGATGTAGCCCTGCCGGTACTGCCGGCCTTCCGGTTTGGGTAAGAGGTCCCAGATTTGGGTTTGTACCAGGAATTTTCTTTCAATTTCTATGGCCATAACTAAAAAAAAGGGTAGTTGCAGTGGGGCGCGCCGTTCATTGGCGCAGATTTTTAAAGGTGGGATAGCAGCGGCAGCCATGCTGCTCCAAAACCACCAAAACTATGGAACACCAAGAATTTAAAAACTGGGAAGCAACCCGCGAAGAATTATTGAAGAAATACCCGCAGCTAACCCGGGAAGACCTTTATTATGAGCTGGGTAAAGAAGAAGAACTGCTGGAGCGTTTACAGCACAAGCTGCAACAAAACAGAAGCGATATCCGCAAGTGGCTGCACATCATGGGTTAAGCCGGCGAGCCTGCCGGAACCTTCAATTTTTTAGAACCCGCAAACCTGCAAGCTATAAAAAAACGCCCTACCTGTTTGGAACAGGGTAGGGCGTTTTGCTTTCTTTACACCGGCCTTAGAGGGAATTTTTGTGTTTTCCCGTACTGGCGGTGTTGCCGGTAGTAGTGGCACTATTGGCACTGTTGGTGGTTGTATTGCCCCAGCTGCTGCCGGTATCGTTTTGTATACGGATGCGGTTTTCCACATTCGTAACGCCACTAACGCGTTCTGCCAGGTCTTCGGCATGGCGCTTGGCCATCCGGCTGCTAACGGTGCCGGAAAGAATCACTTCACCGCCATTGCTTACCGCCACTTCAATGTCGGAAGCGTCAATATGCGGGTCGTCGGCCAGGCGGTCATTTACATCTTCCTGAATGCGATCGTCTGAGCGCTTGTAGTTTTTAGGCCCTTTGCCCCGGTAGGATGCGGCGCTGCTGTAGGTGTTGCCGGCATCGTCGCGGCGATGATCCTGCTCGCGGCGGCGGCGCGCTTCATCATCGCCAAACCAGGACGCTACTTCGTCGCCTGCTTTATCCCAAAAGTCGCGGTCGTTATCGTGCTGGTACCTGCTTTGATTGTAATCGTTGGCGCGGTAATAATCGTTTGCCGGTTGCTGGTGATAATTGCGGTTGTAGCCGGCATTGCTGTAGCCGCTGTTGCGGCCCGAATAGCCACTTTCCTGATGGCCATAGCTGCCGGATCCAAAGCTGCTGCGCCGGTAGCGGTCGCTGCCATAATTCTCGTTTCCGCCAAAGTTGCTTTGTTGTCCGTACCGGTTGCCGGCGCCATAACTGCTGCGGTAGCTGCCATAACCGCTTTCCTGTCGGTAGCGATCGGGTTGCTGATAGCTTCCTGAAGAAGCGCCATAGCCGCTGTTGTAATTTCTGTTTTGCCCGTAGTTGCTTTGGTTGTAATTGTCGCCGGCATTGCGCCCGCTGTACTGGGCTGGGCGCCACTCGCTGTTGTCATCGCCCCATTCATTGCGTTGATTGCGGTAACGGTCGCTGCCTTCCCGGTCGTAGCGATCGCGGTTATTCCATTGATCCCGGTCGTTTCTCATAGTGTTCTTGTTTTTGGGTTTTAAGAAAAATAGGAAACCGGGCGCTTTCCTGGCCGGAAACAGACGGTAGGATGCGGGTTGGGCCCATGGCCCTTGCCCTGCCTTGTTTTTACATCAGAAAAGCGCCGGTTTGTTTTAGAAGTTGGTACTTCCATTTCAAAAAAGCCATACCGCCACGCCGTCCATACTTTGTTTTTAAGAAAACAACAAACGAGGTAAGTACCTTAAAATGCCTTGCTGCGCGCAGGTGCTTTACCGGGCCGAAGTTCAAAGCTGGCAGAAAGGGCTAAAGCCATAAAACAAAAAAGCCCCACTTTCGTGGAGCTTTTTGCGGACTGGACGGGACTCGAACCCGCGACCTCCGCCGTGACAGGGCGGCATTCTAACCAACTGAACTACCAATCCAATATGTTTCAAAACAGGTGCTGCTTTCAGCGAGCAATCCGTTGTTTTTAAGAGCTTTTCCGGCGTTGCGGGATGCAAAGATAAAGACCGGTTTTTCAATTTTCCAAATAGCCCTCCAATATTTTTTTGAAAGCCTACTTTTGCCCTGTTCCTAAACGCACATCATGCAATTTCTAGATTTCGAAAAACCACTCGAAGAACTGTACGGGCAAATCGCCAAGATGAAAGAAGTGGGCGAAAAAAACAACGTGGATGTATCGGCTTCGCTGCGTGAGCTGGAAGCTGCGGTTGAAAAAACACGCAGCCAGATTTACAGCAACCTCACGCCCTGGCAACGGGTACAGCTGAGCCGCCACCCCGAGCGTCCGTACACGCTATACTACATCAATCAAATCATGACCAACTTCACCGAGCTGTATGGCGATCGTCAGGTAAAAGACGATAAGGCCATGGTGGGCGGCATGGCGCTCCTGGACGGCATGCCGGTAATGGTGATGGGGCAGCAAAAAGGCACCAATACCAAGATGCGGCAGCTGCGCAACTTTGGCATGGCCAATCCTGAAGGCTACCGCAAGGCCCTGCGCCTGATGAAGCTGGCCGAAAAATTTAACCGGCCCATCATCACTTTTATAGATACGCCCGGCGCTTTTCCCGGACTGGAAGCGGAAGAGCGCGGACAGGGTGAGGCCATTGCCCGCAACCTGTTTGAAATGGTGAACCTGAAAGTGCCGGTTATCTGCGTGATTATCGGCGAAGGCGCCAGCGGCGGCGCGCTGGGCATTGGCATCGGCGACCGTGTGGCCATGCTGGAAAATACCTGGTACACCGTTATTTCCCCCGAAAACTGCTCTACCATTCTCTGGCGCAGCTGGGATTATAAAGTGCAGGCTGCCGAGCAACTAAAGCTCACTTCTGAAGACATGAGCCGCTTTGGCCTGGTGGATGATGTACTGCGCGAGCCGGTGGGCGGCGCCCAGGCGCATCCTGAGGAAATGGCGCAAATACTCAAAGGCTATCTTGTGAAGACCCTGAATGAATTGGCCCCCATACCTGCAGAACAGCGCATTGAACAGCGCATTGAGAAGTTCTCGCGCATGGGCTTTTATGAAGAATCCGCTTCGTGATTGACAACCCACATTTCCACATTCCGCACATTTTATGAACCCTAATTTTCGCGGCGTTGGCGTTGCGCTGGTTACGCCCTTTAAAGCAGACCTTTCCATAGATTTTCCGGCGCTGGAAAACATTATCAACGATGTTTTGGAAAATGGTGTGGACTTCCTCGTGGCTTTAGGCACCACCGGCGAAACTCCTACGCTTGCTGCCGCTGAAGCCGAACAGGTACTTAGCTTTATTATTGAAAAGACAAACAACCGGGCGCCGGTGGTTTGCGGCGCCGGCGGCAACAATACGGCTGCCGTTATTTCGCAAATCAAAGCTTTCAGCAAATACAAGGTAGCCGGCTGGCTCAGCGTGGCGCCTTATTACAACAAGCCCTCGCAGGAGGGCATCTACCAGCATTTTAAAGCCATCGCTGAAAGCACGGATAAGCCCATTATCCTGTACAATGTACCCGGCCGCACGGTGGCCAATATCCTGCCCCTGACAGTCCTGCGCCTGGCCCGCGATTTTAAAAACATCGTAGCCATTAAAGAAGCCAGCGGCAGCCTGCCCCAGTGCATGGCCATTGTGGCGGAAAAGCCGGAAGGCTTTACGGTACTCAGTGGCGATGACAACCTGATTCTTTCGCAAATTGCCATTGGCATGGAAGGCGTGATTTCGGTAGCCGCCAATTGCTGGCCTAAACAATTTTCCCAGGCAGTGCACACAGCGCTGGAAGGTGATTTCAAAAAGGCCCGGGAAGTATTTTATCCCTTGCTGCCCGGCATTGATTTGCTCTTTGCCGAAGGCAATCCTACGGGCGTAAAAGAAGTGCTGGCGCAAAAGGGAATAATTGAAAACCAGCTCCGGCTGCCGCTGATTCCGGCAAGTGAAAGCCTGTCGGTACAGCTAAAAGCATTAGCGCTTTAAAAAACAGAAAAGGAAGCAAATCGCTTCCTTTTTTTGTTTGTAACAGTGCCTTTTATTACAACAGATGAAGGGCTGCTTCCTGCCTGGAGCGTTTGCGATAAATTATCCTTTGTGGTCAGGTAACAAACAACTCCTTAACAGGGCCTTTTCGTACCTTTGCAGCCGAAAATTACGAATGCATGAATACCGAAACCCGTTCTAAAATAGACCTTTCCCTGCCTTATAAAGTAGCCGATATTTCCCTGGCTGAATGGGGCCGCAAGGAGATCCGTCTGGCTGAAGCCGAAATGCCCGGCCTGATGGCCATCCGTGCCGAGTATGGCCCCCAGCAACCACTGAAAGGCGCGCGCATTGCCGGCTGCCTGCACATGACCATTCAAACCGCGGTGCTGATTGAAACGCTGGTAGCGCTGGGCGCGGAAGTGCGCTGGAGCTCTTGCAATATTTTCTCTACCCAGGACCACGCCGCTGCTGCTATGGCCGCTGCCGGTATTGGGGTTTTTGCCTGGAAAGGACAGACACAGGCCGAAGCCGACTGGTGCATTGAACAAACCCTGTTCTTTGGCTCAGAAGACCGTCCGCTGAATATGATTCTGGACGATGGCGGCGACCTCACCAACATGGTGCTGGATACTTATCCGGAACTGGTGCAGCACCTCAAAGGCATTTCTGAAGAAACCACCACCGGCGTGCACCGCCTGTACGAGCGTATGGCGAAAGGCACTTTGCCGGTTCCGGCCATTAACGTGAACGATTCGGTTACCAAAAGCAAATTTGACAACAAGTACGGTTGCAAGGAAAGCCTGGTAGATGCCATCCGCCGCGCTACCGACGTGATGATGGCGGGTAAAGTGGCCGTTGTTGGCGGTTATGGCGATGTAGGTAAGGGTAGTGCCCAAAGCCTGCGTGGCGCCGGCGCCCGCGTGATTGTAACCGAAATTGATCCCATCTGCGCGCTGCAGGCCGCTATGGATGGTTTTGAGGTAAAGAAAATGGAAGACGCCGTAAAGGAAGCCGACATCATTGTGACCGCTTCCGGCTGCCGCGACCTGATTACCGAAAAGCACTTCCGCCTGATGAAAGACAAAGCTATTGTCTGCAACATCGGCCACTTTGATATTGAAATCGACATGGCCTGGCTGAATACAAACTATGGCCATACCAAAGACACCATTAAGCCACAGGTAGACCTGTATAACATTGACGGCAAAGAAGTGATTGTGCTGGCAGAAGGCCGCCTGGTAAACCTGGGTTGCGCTACCGGCCACCCCAGCTTTGTGATGAGCAACTCTTTCTCTAACCAAACGCTGGCGCAAATTGAGCTCTGGACTAACCACGATGCTTATGAAAACCGCGTGTACGTGCTGCCCAAGCACCTGGATGAAAAAGTAGCCCGCCTGCACCTGGCCAAAATTGGCGTTGTGCTGGATGAGCTGACCGATACGCAGGCTGAATATCTGGGCATTGCCAAGGAAGGTCCGTACAAGCCCGAAATGTACCGTTATTAATAGATACAACTGTAGAGACAGGGCATGCCCTGTCTCTACGAATATTATTTAAAAACCCTCCGGAAAACCGGAGGGCTTTTTTATGGGAAAGGCTAATTCAATTTTCCACCACGGTCGTATCAATTAAATGAATTGTCCGGGCTACATCGTCATACTCGGTCATACGCACGAATTTTAAAATAAGCTGCGGCCAAAATCCGGGATGGATAATACCATCGCCGATTTTACGCACCAGGCTGTCCATGCGCTGAATGTGCGCGGTCTGTTGCGCTTCGTTCATATTAGCCAGCAGCACCGCATTGGCCCAGGCTGTATCGCGCGCTTTTTGAATGCTGAAATGCAGCACCGCGTCGCCCTGCTTATTGATGACCTTTTTCAAAAAACGCATCGGGAACCAAACCTCAGTGAGGCATTGCTGCACATCATCAAACAGCGAGGCGATGACGCCATTAATCCTGTTGAAATCCTGCTGCAAGGCATGAATGCTTTCGCCCGGCGCCACGGCAGCAGCCGCAATGGCCAGGTCCAGGTTGATGTGCGTGTTGATGCCCAAAATCAGTTGCTGAATAACCGTGAGCGATGTATTGCCACAGCCGGTAAAGGCGCCCTGCCAGGAACTGGTACAGGCTTCTTTGTTACCAAAAGCCGCGTAGGCATGCAGGTAGCGGCTTGCGAAAATTACATCCAGCCGTTCCATGCGGGGACCGTCTTCAAAAACATTCCGGGCAATGCCAGTGGCGACAGCCTCTGTCATGCGTTTGTACAGTGCAGCAAAATAGCCGGCACGGTACTGCTTTTGCGTGCAATCCTGAAGAATTGCATCTAATGCCGTTACTACCTCCTGTATGGTGTTTATTGGTTTCAAAACGGCAACTTTTGGGCTGAAATAATTACATCCGCTGCACGTGCTTCGTCAGCTCGGCTTCAATAGTCTTGCAGGGCAGCAGCATGGGTTTGTCGTCCACAATTACGCGGAAATACTCCCCATCCACCAGGTAAGTGCCTTTGATAGTACCCAGGGGCGTGCTCAGGCTAAAGTTGCCGCTTTTCACGCCGCCATCCATGGTGCCACCGGCCTTTACAAGGGTTTCTCTTACTTTTAAAATCAAATCTTCAGTGCTTTCCTGAAACGCTATGGTGAAATCGCATGCTGCCATGCGCCTAAGATAAGACAGCTTTAGCGCTCAATGCGCAATTCCTGTAATTGCAGGTTGTTGTCTTTTTCGCGTACCCGGTAATACACTTTAAACGAGCCGGTATTGGTTTTTAAAGTACCAATGGTAAAACCGCTTTTGCCCCCGTTTTCTATCGTGCTGCGCTGGGCATCAAAACGCTCTGCCTTATTCTTTTCAAAAAAGCTGCGCAGCACCATCTCGCCCTGATTCTGGCTGTAGGTACTTTGAGTGCCGGCAATGTTCATATCTACAAAGGGGCCGAAATAGCGGGCCACGCCACTGGCATTTCCGCCGCCAATAGCCTGACCAATCTGCGGCATGGGATTATTGTTTTGCTGTGCCATAGCAGGAGCGGAAGCCAACAATACCAGCAACAAAAAGGAGCATATTTTCAAAACAAAAACCAGGTTTTTCCGCTTCATCACAGAGAGATAATTAGCGAACTCTGTGCCAAACTTAAGAATTATGCGTTAATGAAGCCTAATTGGCTGTTGCAATGCTGAAGCGTTGAATCGTACTGGACCAATAGACCATTCAGCTAATCAACGCCTACCTTTGCGCACATGTCAAAACGTGCAATGCTCATTATCATGGATGGATGGGGTCATGGTGCCATTCCCAAGTCCGATGCCATCGCCAACGCCCATGTGCCTTTTGTTGCTGCTCTTTACAATAAATACCCGCATACCGAGCTTGTTACCTGCGGCAATGCCGTTGGTTTGCCGGAAGGACAAATGGGTAATTCTGAGGTAGGCCACCTGAATATCGGCGCCGGGCGCGTGGTATATCAGGAGCTGGAACGTGTGAATGTGGCGATACAGGATGGCACGTTGGCACAAAACAATGTGCTGCAGGCTGCATTTAATACGGCCAAATCAAAAGGCAGGCTGCACTTCATCGGGCTGGTGAGCAATGGCGGTGTGCACTCGCACATACATCACCTGGAAGCGCTCTGCATGCTGGCACAAAAAGCCGGCGTGGAAAATTTTGCGCTGCACGCTTTTACCGATGGCCGCGATGTGGACCCGCACAGCGGGCTGGGTTTTCTGAAAGACATAGAAACTACGCTGCAGCAAACCGGGGGCGTCCTTGCCTCTGTAATCGGGCGCTATTATGCCATGGACCGCGACCGGCGCTGGGAGCGCGTGAAGCTGGCCTACGACCTTTTAACGAAAGGCGAAGGACAAAAAGCTACCAACGCCCTGACCGCTGTGCAGGCATCTTATGATGCCGGCATTTCTGATGAATTCATCAAGCCCATTGTCTTAACCAATGAAGCCGGCCAACCCCTGGCGCTGATAGAAGCAGGCGATACGGTGATATGCTTCAATTTCCGCACAGACCGCTGCCGGGAAATCACCATGGCGCTCACACAGCAGGCATTTCCGGAACTGGGCATGCAGCCCCTGGATTTGCATTATGTAACGATGACGGAATACGACAAAACCTACAGGAATGTGGGCGTCATCTTTCACAACGACAACCTGGAGATGACCCTCGGTGAGGTGCTGGCGCGGGATGGGAAAACGCAAATCCGCATTGCGGAAACAGAGAAATACCCGCACGTTACTTTTTTCTTTTCCGGCGGCCGCGAGCAGCCTTTTGAAGGCGAGCGCCGCATCATGATTCAAAGCCCGAAAGAAGTGGCCACCTACGACCAAAAGCCGGAAATGAGCGCTTATGGTGTTACCGAAGCCATCCTGCCCGAAATAGAAAACAAATCGGCCGATTTTATCTGCCTGAATTTTGCCAATGCCGATATGGTAGGCCATACAGGCAACTGGGATGCAGTGACAAAAGCCGTTGAAACCGTGGATGAGTGTGTAGCGCGCCTTGTGCCTGCTGCCCTGGAAAACGGTTATGGCGTGTTCCTGACTGCCGACCATGGCAATGCAGATTACATGGTGAATGCAGACGGCAGTCCCAACACGGCGCACACGCTGAACCGGGTGCCTTTCTTTTTAATCTCAAAAGATTATAAAGGCAGCCTGCAACCCGGAAAACTGGGGGATTTGGCGCCCACCATCCTGGCTTACATGGGCCTGGAAATACCCGAAGAAATGACAGGAAAGGTGCTGATTCAATAGCATTTTTAGATTCTAAAATCCAAAGGCCAAAGTACAAGGGGCAAATTCCAAATTCCAAATTCCAAAGCCCAAAGTCCAAGATTCAAAGCTCAAAGTCCAAGGTCCAAATTCCAAAGGTCAAAGTTTGGATTCTGGGCTTTGGTTTTTGTATTTTGGGTTTTGTATTTTGGTTTTTGAGTGAAAATTACTTCGCAATCCATCCTTCGGGGTCCATCTTCACGGCGCCTTTCCAGATTTGGAAGTTGATCACTGGCACACCGTCTTCGTTATTCCCCACAGTGCCTATTGGCTGCTTGGTGCTTACTTTATCGCCACGCTGTACGCTCACGCTGGCCAGGTTGGCATAGGCCGAATAATATTCGCCGTGGTTGATAAGCACGATCTGGCCCATGCCGGGTACATTCACAACACCGCTTACCGTGCCATTGAACACCGCCCGTGCCGTAGCGCTGCCGGTAGTCTGAATGTCGACGCCCATATTTTCCACGGTTACCTTGTCGTATAGCGGGTGGGGGTGCGTGCCAAAGCGGCCCACAATCGTGCCTTTTTCTACCGGCCAGGGCAGGCGGCCACGGCTGGCGGCAAAGTTGGCGGCAAGCTCCGCAGCTTCAGGCGTCAGGTCCAGGTTAGTAGCGGCCGGTTTTGCTGGCTTTGGCGGTTTGGTGGCGGCCGGTGTAGCAGCCGCAATGGGTGCGCTACTGGCTGTTGCATTATTGGGCGTTGCATTATTGCCGGCGCTGGTTGCGGGCTTGTTTTCTCCCGGCTTATTTGCCGGCGCGTTGCTGCTGCCGCTGCCGGTATTGAGCTTAACGGTGGCATTGCCCGTACCGAAGGTATTGCCACCGGCATTGGCTTTAGCCAGCCGTTCGCGTTCCAGCCGGTCTGCTTCTTCTTTTTTTCGGCGGGCCGCTTCTTCACGTTTACGCTCTTCTTCCGCTTTCTTCCGGGCCAGTTCAATATCGCGCTTGATCAGGTCGTTGATGACCTTGTTCATCTGCTGCACGCTTTTTTTCTTTTTGGAAATATCGGCCAGCAACTGGCTTTCCTGGCCTTTCAGTTCGCGTACTACATTATTGGTTTCATTGGTTTCCTGCTGCAGTTGTTGCTTTTGATTTTCTTCGGCCAGCCGCAACAAATCCTTACGGTTTTTCTCCATGTTCAGGATGCCCATCTGTTTGGCAATGCGATCCTGCGTTTGCCTGATTTGATCTGACTGCTGGGTGCGGTAGTCGCGGTAGCGCTTCATGTATTTCATGCGGCGCATGGCATCATTAAAGCTGGCAGAGGAAAATAGAAAAGCCAGCATATTGTACGAGCTTCTGTTTTTATAGGCATACCGCACACTTTGCGCGTATCGCGCTTTCAGCAAACCCAGCCTGCCGTTCAGCCGGTTTAGTTCCGAAGCAGAAACGGCAATATTTTGGTTCAGCGCTCCTATTTCAGCATTGATGTTGGAAATAAGCCGCTGCCGGGCATCCAGTTTGGCCTGCAGCGCGCGCAACTGGCTTACGGTGGCGTTTTTATTCTTTTTTACCAGGTCCAGCTGGGCCTGGCTTTGCTTGATGTCTTCCAGAATCTGCTGCCGGCGTTTTTCCAGATCCTGCCGGTTGGTACCTTGTTGGCCAAAGCAGGAAATAGAAAGACAAAGCAGCAAAAGAGTGGTCAGCAAACGCATATGGGAAAGGAAAGAGAAGAAAACAGAACCTGGTTTCAGATTACGGGGGAAACAAAAATAGTCAAAACAAGTTCGGGCGCGCTTTTTAAAACCCCTTTTAGGAAGCTCTTTGCACGCATTGCCCCGGCTTATTGTCTTTTCTTTTTTCTTTTTGATGGCGGAAAAACGGACTTTTGCGCTTTATCAGTAGCTATCGCAAGCATGACTTTAAACTCTATGACGGGCTTTGGCCGTTCGGAAGGCAGCGTAGGCGCCCGCCAGATTGCAGTGGAAATAAAATCGTTGAATGGCAAACAGCTGGATCTCAATATGCGTATATCGCCCCTGCTGCGGCCCTACGAACTGGATCTGCGCAGCTTGCTGGGCGCCGCCCTGCAACGGGGCACGCTGGATGTAAGCATTAATGTGCGGCAGGATGGCGCTGCCAGGCCTATGGTGGTTAACACGGCGCTGGCGCGCCATTACTACGAGGCTATCCATCAAATCGGTGAAAGCCTGAGCCTGCCCGAAGAGCACATGCTGCCAACCCTGATGCTGATGCCCGAAGTGGTCAGCGCCGATACCGAAGCCCTGAGCGAGCACGACTGGCTGGAGGTAAAAGTGCTGGTGCAAAATGCCATTCGTCAGTTGCAGCGGCACCGGAGCGAGGAAGGCGCCAGTCAGGCTACAGAGCTTCAGAAACGCATATCGGCAATCGAAACGCTGCAACAGCAGATAGCGCCACTGGAAGCGAACCGCATGGAGCGGGTGCGCGGGCGCTTGTTGCAAAATTTGCAAAGCACCGGCGTGCAGGTGGATGAAAACCGTTTTGAGCAGGAGCTGATTTATTACCTGGAAAAAATGGATTTTTCCGAGGAACAGGTACGCCTGAAACAACACTGCACTTACTTTCGCGACATCCTGGAAAACACTGATTCCTCCAAAGGAAAACTGCTTGGTTTTGTGTTGCAGGAAATTGGCCGGGAAATCAATACACTGGGCTCAAAAGCCAACGATGCGGCCATTCAGCAACTGGTGGTGCAAATGAAAGACGAACTTGAAAAAGCAAAAGAACAGGTGCTAAACGTGCTTTAAGTACCGCTGGTTTTCTTAACTCTTACAAACCCTCTACAACTTCCTACAACTTCTTGCTCCCTCACATGCGTTTCCTGCCTCTGCTTCTGATTTTTGTGTTGCTTGCCGGCTGCCAGCCTTCGCCGCAATACCAAAAGCATGTAACGGTTCCTGCCAAAGGCTGGAGCTATAATTTTCAACCCCAGTTCAGGATTGAAATTAAAGACACCACGGCAGCGTACCGGCTGTTTTTCATCATCCGCCATACCAACGCCTATCCGTTCAGCAACATCTGGCTGCGCCTGCGTACCAAGGGGCCTGGCGAAACACAGTTTAAAGAAGAACGTTTTGAAGTGACGCTTGCTTCTCCCACTGCTGTGTTGCCGGATGGCAGCCTTTCCGGTGGCTGGTTGGGACGCGGCATGGGGCAGGTCTGGGAACAGCGGATGCCGCTGGTTACCAAACAACAACCGCTTACTTTTTCAAAGCCGGGTATCTATACATTCCGGCTGGCGCAGGATATGCGCCTGAACCCGCTGCCCGAAATCATTCAGGTGGGCCTGCGCATGGAAAACATGGGGCAGGCTACGCCACAAAATCAAGATAAGCAGGCGGCGGTTAAGCCATAAGCCGCACCGGCAGTTTGATAATGGAACAGCAGGAATTGCTGCCCGGCGAAAAGGTCTGTAGCAGGAAAATAAAATTTCCAGCAAGCGCCGCAGGGGTGTAGGTTTGTTGACCGGCTCATTCTTTCGCTTTTCTAAAAAAAACCTCGCTTGTTTTTAAACCGCTTCATACACGTGTTGCTGCTGGCCTATGTGGTTGCAGCCCTGGTTTTCTGGGGACTGAGCCTGAACCGGCAAAGCGAGCAGATTTTCCGGCAGGAAGCGGCTTTACTGCACTACCGCCTGGATAGTGTGCGGCAGCCGGCCCGCTACGGCCGGGAATTTCAAAAGCTGCTGCAGAAAAGAAAAGCCCGCCGCGCCCAATACATCGGGGAGGGCAGCACCTTTCTGGTCGTCATCTTCATTGGTGCCGGTGTGGTGTATGCGGCATTCCGCCGGAGGCTGCACCTGTCGCGGCAGCAAAATAATTTCATGCTTTCTGTGACGCATGAACTGAAAACACCCCTGGCGGCCATCAAACTGAATCTGCAAACACTGGAGCGCCCCAACCTTACCGGTGTACAACGCGCACAACTTTTAACGCGCTGCGTGCGCGAGGCCGACCGGCTGAACGAGCTGTGCAACAACATGCTGATGGCCTCTCAGGTAGAAGGACAGCAATACCGCATGGCCAGCGAACCGGTAGCACTCAGCCGGCTGGTGCAACAAAAAGCAGAAGAATTCAACCTGCGGCATCCGGGTCTTGTAGTTGCCAATATTGCGCCGGATATATCCGTAAAGGGCGATGAATGGCTGCTGGGCATAGCCCTCAGCAACCTGCTGGAAAACGCATTTAAGTATGCGCCCGGAAAGCCGGTACAGCTGGTGTTGCAACAACAGGGTGGCAGCGTCATGCTGCAGGTGCAGGATCAGGGTATGGGTATTCCGGAGTCGGAGCGCAGGAAAATATTCCGGAAGTTTTACCGGGTGGGCGATGAAGCTACCCGTCGCAGTAAAGGCACCGGCCTGGGCCTTTATTTGGTAAAGCACATTGTGCGCCGCCATAAAGGCAGGGTCCGTGTAAAAGCAAACAAGCCGCAGGGCGCCATTTTCGAAGTCATGCTACCGGTTCTGAGCCGCTAGCCTGCCTGTCAAAACAGGGGAAGGTTCAGGAAATAAGCCGGCCAATTTTACTGGAAAAACTCATAGCCCCTGCGCAGCAGCCGGTCAAAAATGCGGCGCTGTACCAGCATGGTATCTTTCCCGCCATGCACCACCGCATAATAGCGGTCGCTGTCCCACTGGTTTTCAAAATCAGGATCGTCGTTTGCCAGGTTTTTACTTCTGCGGTTCAGGGGGTAATAATAAAGCTGGATTTTCTCTGCTGCTCCCTGCCGCGGTTGGATGGTTACCTCGCCTTTCAGGGGCACAGATGCCAGCATTGTATCTAATCCTGCGGTTCCATTCAGATACGCTTCGCCATAAAGGTTGGTGTAAAAGTTAAGGTAAGCGCGCGTTTTACCCGTAATTGGTTTTCTGCCGCCAAAGTTCATTTCAGCAGGCAGGTTTACCACCAGCGAGTTGGTGTCTTTACCATCCCAGCTTACCGCAAAATTATTGATGTTGGCCAGCGGGTAGCGCACCGAAACGCTTTGGATGTCGGCCGGCGGATGATTCATCACCAGGCGGTCGCGCCAGAACAGGGGCATGGGCGAATAGCGGGGTGTCAGCAGGCCGGTAAAGCCGGGAATCTGTACGATATAAGGCGCTTCGGCGCCATCCATCAGCATGTACGTTCCAGTATAATTATAGGTTTCCAGGCCAATGAAAAAACGGCGCATCAGTTTGCCCTGCCGGTTGTACAGTTCGCATTTAATGGCATTGCCGGCCATATCCTGCACCACTGTGTTAAACGCTTTTTTGGGTACCGGGCCCTGCACTTCCTGGCTTACCAGGGTGCGCAGCAGGTTCTGCACATGCGCCTCCAGGGCAGGGTATTGCTTGTCTACCAGCCAGCCGGTGTCTGTCCGGTCTAAAGACACGCGGTCGCCATTGTTGTTGGCCAGGAAGATACGGCCAATGGCTGCCGTGTCGCGCACGGTAAAGTTGGTAGCCTGGTCGTTAAATACTTTGTGGTCGCGGAAAAGAAAAAACCAGACGCCTGCTCCCAGAATCAAAACGGCAAGCAGATATAACAGGGTTCTGGCCATAATTAAAATATAATGTTTAGAGAGAAAAATTAGAAATAATTACACTCGGGAAAACCGCAGCTTAATGGGCTGCATATTTCCGTTTTCGGAAAAAGATATAGGCGGCCGCAAAAATGAGCACCAGGCCCAGCGGCACGGCCAGGTTCAAAATCTGCCAGTTGGTTTTGGTGGCCTTTACTTTACCGGCATCCAGCAGGCGCAAGCGGCTTTCCTTGCTGCGTGCTTCCAGAATGCCGCTTTCATCGGTCAGGTATTCCAGGCAGTTCAGGATAAAGGTTTTATTGGCGTAGCGCTCCTGGGTAAATTTCCAATACCCCATTTCCATGGGTCCGCGGGTGCTGCTAAAATCATTCAGCATAACATCGCCATCGGCTACCACAATCATACGGCCGGGCGTATCTGCTTTGGGTTTGTAGTCATACTTCAGCGAGTCGCGCATCATGTCCACAAAGCTTTCTGCCATGCGGTTTTGAAATACGCTCTGGAACTGTCCTTCCAGCAATACCGCCACGGGACTGTATGGATGGTTAAAGAGTTCGGTACGCGGCGGAAAGCGCAGCATGCTCAGCGAAACCCTTACCGGATTGGGCGAGGTGCGGCTGTACTTGGAAGAAGTAAGCAGGATGGTTTTGTTGATGCCCGGCGCGCCTACGGTATCAATGCTGTTGGCAAATACGCTCAGTACAAAATTCAGGTTGCTGACAATAGGGTGGCGGCCGGCACTTTGCAGCAGCGGAAAGTACTGCCAGTTGCGCAGCTCTATCTGCGGCTCGTTGCCTGCGTAACCTACCGTTACCGGTATGGACACGCATTGCAAATCTTCCACCAAAACAGGATTGATGCGCACGCCATATTTAAACAGCATGTCGTCCAGGTTTAAACCATAATCGGTAGTGAGGAAGGTTTCTGTTTTTTGCAGGCTGTCCATATTTGCCTGCAGGGCATCTACCAGCCACAGCACGCGCCCGCCGCGCATCACGTACTGATCAATCTTGTACTTGTCTTTCTCGGAAAACGGAACGGTGGGTTTGCAAATGACAACAGCTTTGTAGCGTGTGGGGATGTAAAAGCTGCCGGCAAGATCTACCGTATCCAGATTATAATAGCGGGGCAGGGTTTCGTGCAGCGCATCCCAGGTGCCGTAGCTCAGGTTTTCGCCATTGCCCATAATGTAGGCCACATCCGGCTTGTGGCCGGAACGGCCCAAATCGCGGATGGCGCTGGCAAACTTATATTCCAGCTGTGCCTCGCTCAGGTTCAGCTGTTCGGCGGGGCTCATGGCAAAGTGGCGTTCCAGCAGCCGCACGGGCAGCTCGCCGCCTTTGTAGCGTACCAGGGCATAAGGGAAAATTACCTGTTCCTTGTAGCCTTCATCATTTTGCTGGTTCAGCATCATCGGCTCAATACCTTTCTGAAACAGGTTTTCAATGATGGCCTTTTTTTCTTCGTCGGGTTTACCGGCCACAGGGTCTTCAAAGCGAAATACCACTTTACCGCCGGAGGCATTTTGAAAGAACTGTAGTTTCTCGCGCACGGCTTCGCTCAGCCGCTGAAAGCCGGCAGGGAATTTTCCTTTCAAATACACATCCACCACGGCTGTTTCATCCATTTGCGACAGCAGGTTTTTGGTGGCCGGCGAAAGGGTAAATCTTTTTTCCGCGGTCAGGTCCAGCGGCGCATGAAAGCGTGTGGCCAGCATGTTGGCAGCAATCAGTGCCAGCAACAGCAGCCCCAGCCGCAGCATAGCGCCTCTTTGTTGGTTTTTTCGTTTACCGGCAGCGGTACTCATCAGGAATAATGGTTGCTAATAGAGGAGAAAAATAGTGTGAGATGCTTTAGGCTTTCGCGGTATCCCAGGTGCGGCTTTGCAGCGAAAGGCGGGTGGCGGCGGCAAAGAGCACAATCGTAGAAATAAAGTAAACGACATCCCGCGTGTCTATCACACCCCGGCTCATGGCTTCGTAATGAAACTGCATGCCGGCCATGCTCAGGTAATAATCTACCCCGCCGCTGAAGGTCGGAATGCGGCTCAGCTGCTCAAACCCGGCATAAAAAATATAGCAGGCAAAAAGGGCAATGAGAAAGCCAACCACCTGATTGGAAGTAAGCGAAGAGCAAAACACGCCAATGGCTGCAAAGCCGGCAGCCAGGAAAATGAGCCCGGCATAAGAGCCGATAATGCTGCCTGCGTCCAGGCTGTGCGGCGTCATGGCCAGCTCGTTCAGGCTGTATACATATACAAGCGTGGGTACAAGCGCAAACAAAACCAGCGTCAGCGCTGCGAAATATTTACCCAGTATTACAGAAAGGGTACTTACCGGCTTGGTGCTAAGCCACTCGATGGTGCCGCCCCTGAATTCGTCTGAAAAGCTGCGCATGGTAATGGCCGGTATCAGCAACATCAATAGCCAGGGCGCAATGCTGAAAAACTGATCCATGCTGGCATAGCCATAATCCAGCATATTGCTGTCGGGCATTATCCAGACAAATAAACCCATGGCCACCAGGAATACCAGCACGGCCACATAGCCTACAACAGAGCTAAAGAAAGCATTGATTTCTTTACGGTAAATGCTACGCATGAAATGTAGAGGAGAGAAAAGACGCCTTTTGGGCGGGCACAAAAATAAGCGAATCTCTTTGCGGCTGCTATTCTTTCCGATTTAATTAACCCCGGTATAAGGCAGCGTGACTTTAAATGTGAAAAAGCAGGCATCCCGTGTTATGCCTGCTTTTTTCATTGGTTTTTTAAGAAAGGGTACTAAGGGGCAAATCCTATAAATCTAAGGTGTTGCAAATCCGGATTATGTACCAGGGAATCCATTGTAGGTACATCAATTCTAATATTGTCGCGTTCGTACAGTTTACGGGTACTTAACAGGCCGTATGCGTCTTTGCCACGGATGTTGGTGTAAACCGGGCGAATCTGATCCGCAGAGAGGCCGCCCTGCGTGCTGGCGAACTGCAGATAGTTGGCATAATCCGGCCCTGCTGCCCATACCATTAAGTCGGCGCTACTGTCCAGCAAACGCACTTCGCCCGGCGCTGCCGCAGGAATGGCATTGGCAATAAAGTTCAAAATGCTTTCATGCGTGGTGGTGAGGCTGAATGTGCCGCCGGCTTCCGTACCCGGACGTGTGCCGCCGAACTGATATAATATAGACTGACCGGTGGTTGTATCTCCTCCCTTCACAGACGCATATTTAATGCGCATGGCGCCTTCAAAATAAGCAGTTATTGAACGGCCTGTATAGCCCGGAGGATTGCTGGGCGTATGCACTGTCATACTGAATGCTGCTTTAGGGTTGGGCTTCGAAAAATTTATTCTGAAAGTAGGAATGAATGCCTGACTGATGTAAAAACCGGTTGATGGTTCAGTACTGTTGGTGATGATATACGTTTCTGCAGAATCCACGTCGCCGGTTACTGTGTTGCGAATGACTACCCGGTATTTATTGGCCGGGTTCAGTGTTTTCTTGCTTTTATAACCAATGTTGGGGCTGCTGGCAAAAGCGCCGCCTTCCTTGGGATAGCCCTCTGCATTTAAATCCACCCGGCTCATTTCTTCGTCTGAAGTGATATTGCCGGCAGCATTGATTTCCTGAAAACGCACCGTCAGGGCGCCCTCCGGATAATAGATAGAATCCGGGTTTTGGGCCATCTCTATGGCGCTTTTAGTTTCATCTAAAAAAGCTTTCTGTACCCGGATGTAATGCGCGGTGTCTGCAATGTTCAGCATGCCATACACCACGGTAATATCCTTGTACGGCGCTGCCACGTCAAAGTCTTCTTTGCAGGATGCAAAAAGTAGCAGGGCCAGGCTGCCTAAGAGCAGGAAGCTTTTTTTCATAGGGTAGCAAAGGTAAGCTGCCCTGCATTTGTATGCACGCCGCGATTCTTAATTTTTAAGCCTGTCCCGCGCTTTACCTTTGCGCCGTTATGACGCTTTTTCATCAGTTGCAGCATGCGGCGCATGCCGGTCTTCAGGAGCTGTTTCCCACCGCCGGCATTCAGCCGGAACACATCACCCTCACCCAGACCAAACCGGAGTTTGAGGGCGATTATACCATCGTGCTTTTCCCTTTTCTCAAAACCCTGAAAATGAAACCCAATGAACTGGGGGAACAACTGGGCGCCTGGTTAAAGGAAAAAACCAGGCTGGCGGAAAAGTATCAGGTTGTGGGCGGCTTCCTCAACGTGTCTGTGCCGGACCATTTCTGGACAGATTTCCTGCTGAACCATTTCAACGACGTGCATTACGGCGAGCAGCCGAAAAAGGATTTTCGCGTGATGGTGGAATATTCCAGTCCCAATACCAACAAGCCACTGCACTTTGGCCACCTGCGCAATATTTTCCTGGGCTACGCCACGTCTGAAATTTTAAAGGCAAACGGACAGCAGGTCATCAAAGCCAACCTCATCAACGACCGCGGCATCCACATCTGCAAAAGTATGATTGCCTGGCAGCGCTACGGCAATGGCGCCACGCCCGAAAGCACCGGCGTCAAAGGCGACCACCTGGTGGGCGATTATTACGTGCGCTACAACGATGTGTATAAAGAAGAAATGAACAGCCTGCTGGCGCAGGGCATGGAGGAAAAAGAAGCTACCCGAGAGGCGCCTATTTTCAGGGAAGCGCAGGAAATGCTGCGGCAGTGGGAAGCCGGCGAGCCGGAAACCTACCGGCTCTGGCAAACCATGAACAACTGGGTGTACGATGGTTTTAATGTAAGCTACAACCGGCTGGGCGTGGACTTTGACAAGCGTTATTACGAAAGCGAAACCTATCTTTTAGGCAAGGAAATCGTGGCAAAAGGACTGGCTTCGGGCGTCTTGTTTCAAAAAGAAGATGGCAGCGTATGGATAGACCTCACGGAGGAAGGCCTGGACCAGAAACTGCTGCTTCGTGCAGACGGCACCAGCGTGTACATGACCCAGGACTTAGGCACGGCGGTGCTGAAATACAACGATTACAAGCTGGACCAAAGCATTTATGTAATCGCCGACGAGCAGGATTACCACATGAAAGTGCTGAAGCTGATTTTGAAAAAGCTGCACGAGCCGGTAGCCAAAACCATTTATCACCTGAGCTACGGCATGGTGGAACTGCCCAGTGGCAAGATGAAAAGCCGCGAGGGCACGGTGGTGGATGCGGACGATATGATGGATGAAATGATAGCGCTGGCCAAAGAACAAACCGAAGCCGCCGGCAAAACGGAAGGCTTCACGCCGGAAGAACTCAGCCAGCTCTATGAAACCATCGGGATGGGTGCGCTGAAGTTTTACCTCCTGCGGGTAGACCCGAAAAAGAAAATGGTGTTTGACCCCAAGGAAAGCATAGACCTGCATGGCTACACCGCTACTTTTATCCAGTATGCCCACGCGCGCATCTGCTCTATCCTGCGCCGCGAAAACATGCCGCTGTTGCCGGAGAAAAACCATTTCCAGTGCATGGCTTATCAAAGCGAATTGCTGCCCGGTGAAAAGGCCTTGGCACTGGCTTTAGAGCAATATCCAAACATCCTGCAGGCGGCAGCGCAGGAGTACAATCCTTCCCAGATTTGCAACTATGCTTTCAGCACCGCGCAACTGTTTAATTCTTTCTACGACCAGCACAGCATTGCCCGCGCCGAAAGTGAAGAAAAGAAAAACCTGCGCCTGATGCTCATTGTCATGACCGCGCAAATGCTGCGCCACGCCATGGGTTTGCTGGGCATCAGGATGCCGGAAAAAATGTAGCTGCACGATATTTTATTGGTTTATTCGTAGAGACAGGGCATGCCCTGTCTCTATTATGTTAGGCGCATGTTCCGGCCTACGTTCGGCGTAGGCTCCAGCCTGCGTCAATCAACTAAGTTCGGCGTAGGCTCCAGCCTACGTCATACTATCTTGTAGCCTGTGGCTACCACTTAAAGCACCGCCTATTTATCGCAATAACGTACGGCGCGCCACCCTGGCCGCCGGCGCCCAGGCAGCCAGCGCGCCAATGCAAATGACGGTAAAGAGCACCAGCACAAAATCTTTCCATTGCAGGCTCACCGGGTAGGCGTCTATCACAAAGCCTTCCAGCTTTATCCAGCCAAAGTGTTGCTGCCCCAGGCAAATCAAAAGCCCCAGCAACAGCCCAAAGATGCCACCAATCAAACCCCACAGGGCCCCTTCTGCCAGAAATACCCGGAAAATCATGGCCGGCAAAGCCCCCATGGCGCGCAGAATGCCCGCGTCTTTCTGCTTTTCCAATGCGAGCAGCGAAATAGCGCCAATCATGGTTACCGAAGCAATCAACAGCACAAACACCAGGATGGCGTAAATGGCCCATTTTTCGGTCTGAATCACACCGTACAGCGATTTGTTTTGCTCAAAACGGGTTTGCACTTTAAAATCGCTGCCCAACTGCCCCGCAATTTGTTTTTTTACCTTTTCTGCGGAAACACCCTGCTTTAGTTTCAGGTCAATGGAAGAAACCGCGTTGTCGCTTTGCAGCATCACCTCGCGCGCCAGCGGAAGGGGCACAATCACGTATTCATTATCAAACTCGGGCTGCACCTGAAAGACGCCTGCGGGCAGCAGCAATAAGCTTTGAAAGGCCTCGGTAGGGTCGGTGGTAACGGTGGCACGCGGGTTGGGATAGTTGATGGAAATGCGGCTGAGCGCCACTTCAGGCGTTACACCCAGGCGGTAGCAGATTTGTCCGCCGGCAATGGCTACCGGCTCGTAGAGGTTATCAAAAGCGGTATCGCCATCGGTAATATAGGGCGTAATGCTGCCGGTTTCAAAAAAACGGTTGTCAGCGCCGATGAGGGTAACAGGTAATTGTTCTTCATTGGCGCTTGCGAGGGCTTTGTCCATCAGCACCGGCGCAGCCATGTCCACGCCCGGCATCGCTTGTATTTTAGAAACGAAAGCCGAATCTGCTTCAAAAAACTTGCCTCTTGCAGCGGTGATGCGCAGCTCCGGGTAAAAGGATTTGTAGAGTTCTTTTACCAGGTTGTCAAAACCGTTGAACACCGAAAAAAGGATAATGAGCGCTGCCGCTCCTACGCCCAGCGCTGCCATGGAAATCCGCGACAAGAGCGGCGCCGCATTGATGCCGCGCAGGCCTCTTAAATACCGCCAGGCTATGAACAGGGAAAGACGCATTGGGTGGCAAAGGTATTTCACGCAAAGGCGCAAAGCGAATGCAAAGACGCAAAGGGATTTTCATGGGCGTTAATGCTACTCGCGGCTGGCGCGTCCGCCGTGGCGGATTCGCGCTTGTATCATTTTAGCTATGCTCGCTCGTCCTTTGTCACCCCGCCGTGGCGGGTCTTGAAGCAGCGCAAGGCGTAGCCTTGCGCCACACTAAGATTCCCTTCGGGAATGACAAAGAACGAGTCAGATTTGCACGGGTAAAACAGCACCCTTAATAGTGCACACAAGACTTGGCAGCGCCCGTACCGCAAGAAAAAAGGCTGCCTCAAATAATGAGACAGCCTCCATAACTATTCAACCAATCAACCAGCCTACGCGCTGCCGCCACCCACATCGGGACGGTGGAATTCGTATTGCCAGTCGGTAGCCGGCACGTAGGTTTCTTTGATGGTGCGGGCGCTGAGCCAGCGATAGAGGTTCAGGGCAGAACCTGCTTTGTCGTTGGTGCCGCTGGCGCGGGCGCCGCCAAAGGGCTGCTGACCCACCACTGCGCCGGTGGGCTTGTCATTGATGTAAAAATTGCCCGCTGCCTGGTTCAGCTTTTTGGTCATCAGCTCAATGGCATAGCGGTCTTTGGCAAAGATGGCGCCGGTAAGGGCGTAAGGACTGGTGGTGTTTACCACATCCAGCATGGGTTCCCAGTCGCCGGCAGGATAGGTGAAGATGGTTAGCACGGGCCCGAAAATTTCTTCGCACATGGTCACGTAAGAAGGGTCCGTTACTTCAATGATGGTTGGCTCTATGAACCAGCCATTGGCACTGTCGTAGTTGCCGCCGCAGATGATGTTGGCCGCGCCATTGCTGTTCTTCACGCCATCAATGTATTTGGCAATGCTCTTAAAGGCCTTTTCGTCTATCACCGCGTTGATGAAATTGGTGAAGTCATCCACCGGGCCCATCTTCATGCTGCGCACGGCGGCTACCAGTTTTTCTTTGATTTCGCCGGCCATATTATCCGGCAGGTAAGCGCGGCTGGCAGCCGAGCATTTCTGTCCCTGGAATTCAAACGCGCCGCGGGCCAGGCCGGCCACTACTTCGTCCACGTTGGCAGTGGGGTGGGCAAACACAAAGTCTTTACCGCCGGTTTCGCCCACAATGCGCGGATAGCTCTTGTATTTTGCAATGTTCTGACCAATTTCTTTCCACATAGTCTGAAACACGCCGGTAGAGCCGGTAAAATGCACCCCTGCAAAATCCGGATGCTGGAAGCAGATGTCGCCTACCATCGGGCCGGGAGGATAAATCAGGTTGATGACGCCTGCAGGCAGGCCGGCTTCCATCAGGATTTCCATAAACACGCTGGCGGAATACACCTGTGTGTTAGCCGGTTTCCAGACTACCACATTGCCGCACATGGCCATGCTGGTGGGCAGGTTGCCGCCGATTGCCGTGAAGTTGAAAGGCGTTACTGCCAGGGTAAAGCCTTCCAGCGGACGGTACTCCATCCGGTTGTTGAAGCCTTCCGGAGAAACGGGCTGCTGTTTGTAGATATCGGTGAGGAAATGCACGTTGAAGCGTAAAAAGTCAATCAGTTCGCAGGCGCTGTCAATTTCCGCCTGATAGGCGTTTTTGCTTTGGCCCAGCATGGTGGCCGCGTTCATGCGGTAGCGGTATTTATTGGCCAGCAGGTCGGCGGCTTTCAGGAAGATGGAAGCGCGGTGCTCCCAGCTGGTTTCGCTCCAGTGCGGGTGCGCGGCAAGCGCTGCTTCAATAGCCTGGTGCACATGACTTTCGTCGCTTTTATGAAAATGCCCCAGCAGGTGCGCAGTTTCATGCGGCGGGCGGATTTCCACCGTTTGTCCGCTGCGTACCTCTTCCCCGTTGATGTACATGGGGATGTCGCGGGTTTGGGATTTTAATTCCTGTATTGCGGCTTTAAGTTCCTGCCGGTCTTTGCTACCCGGGCCGTAGCTGCGCACCGGCTCGTTCTTGGGTAGTTCAAATTGAAAATAGGCATTGTTCATAATGGCTGCAAAGGTACGGGGGATTGCGGGTGCACACAATGCCGCAATATGGACGCCAAGCCGCGGGAACTATTTTTTAACGCAAGGCAGGCCCTGCGTTTTATTATTAGCTCAGCTGCTTTGTTGTATCGCAGGTTTGCGCCTGCACCCTACGAGGTTGAGGCGCGCACACTGCGGCGTCAGTCACGCTATGAATCCTGTTGTGTAAAAAGCGAAAACGTCGCGTCGCGCTCTCCGCTGCGCCGCCGCGTGAAAAACCCTGCACCTGCCGATTATATCGGAACAGGTTTTGCGTGAAGCATTTGCTATTTGGAATTTCCCTTTTTGAAATTTGCCGCAGCATGCTTACTTTTGCACTCCAATTCCATTAAACAAAAATAATTTCCATTATTTATGTCAGTTAAGATTCGCCTGCAACGCCATGGCTCCAAGAAACGCCCCTTCTACTTTATCGTAGCCGCCAACAGCACTTCCCCCCGCGATGGCCGCTTTATTGAAAAGCTGGGCACCTACAACCCCCTGACTGTTCCTGCTACCATTAACCTGAGCCGTGAGCGTTCGCTGCACTGGCTGGAAAATGGCGCGCAACCTACCAACACCGTTCGCCGCATCCTTTCTTTTAAAGGGGTGCTCTTCCTGAAACACCTGATGCGCGGCGTGAAGCTGGGCCTGTTTGATGAGCAAGCCGCTAACGAGAAATTTGAAAAGTGGAATGCCGAGCACGAGCAACTGGTCAGCAAGCGCGATGAAGCACACCGCAACCAGAAAACCGAAAAACGCCGTGCCGCTGTTCAGGACAGCGTTCGCCGCGTAGAAGACAAGCTGGCTGCCCGCCGTGCCGAAGAAGAAGCCATCCGTGCTGCCGCTGAAGCAGAAGCTGCCGAAGCGGAAGCCGCTAACGCGCCTGCTGCCGAGGCTGCCACCGAAGAAGCGCCTGCTGCTGAAGAAGCACCTGCCACTGAAGGTGAAGCGCCTGCTGCTGAAAACACAGAAGCTTAATTTTCTCCCCACTTTATTAATTTTTGGAAAAGTGCAGGCCTCATTCTGGAGCCTGCACTTTTTCTTTGCGTCCAACTTTCCAATTCTTCCATGAATCAAAAACTGGGTATTGCCATCATCGGTTATGGCTACTGGGGCCCCAACCTGGTGCGCAATTTTGACAGCCTGCCGGATTGCGAGGTACGCCTTGTGGCCGATGCCAGCGCCGAACGCCTGCAACTGGTCAGTACACGTCACAGCCACATTGCTACCACCACCAACGCCGCCGCCATCTGGAATGACCCTGCCATTGACGCTGTGGTCATTGCCACACCGGTCTTTACACACTACAAACTGGCTAAAGAAGCGCTGAACCATGGCAAGCACGTGCTGCTGGAAAAACCCATGACACAAAGCGCGCACGAGGCCAAGGAACTGATGGACATAGCCCATGCACGCGGCCTGCTTTTAATGGTGGACCATACCTTCCTGTACACCGGCGCAGTGCGCAAAATCAAGGAAATGGCGGATGCCGGGGAGCTGGGTCAACTACAGTATTTTGATTCTACCCGCATCAACCTCGGTTTGTTCCAAAGCGATATCAACGTGCTCTGGGATTTGGCGCCGCACGATATTTCCATTCTTTTACACCTGATTAAAGAAAAGCCGGTAAGCGTGGCTGCCACCGGCATCTCGCATACCTTCAACAAGCTGGAAAACATTGCCTACCTCACCGTGAAATATGCGTCTGACTTCATTGCGCACTTTAGCTGCTCGTGGAGTTCGCCGGTGAAAATCCGCACCATACTCGTGGGCGGCGACAAGCGCATGGTGCTTTTCAATGACGTGGAGCCTACCGAAAAAGTAAAGGTGTACGACACCGGCTTTGAAGTGAAAAGCCACGAAGACAAAAACAAGCTGCTGGTGGATTACCGCGTAGGCGACATCTACGTGCCCAAGCTGGAAGCTCGTGAAGCGCTGAGCGGCATGGCGCAGGATTTTATCCGTTGCATTCAGGACCGTACGCTTACGCCTGTTTCGCATGAAGGCATTGGTTACGATGTGGTGCGCATCCTGGAGGCCGCGCAGCAAAGCATGGCCAATAAGGGCGCGGAAGTAGCGCTTGATTTATAAAAGAATGTCCGGAATGTGCAGGATGTGATTGAATGTGCTGCGATCATTCCCTGAAAATTTAATGATAAAATATATTCCCACATTCCACACATTTTCACATTGCGCACATTCTCACATTCTCACATTCTCAAATTTCCCCTTATGCATCCCGGCAACGACATTCATCCTTCCTGCATCATCGGCGAACGCGTGCTGATGGGTGTGGGTAATCAAATCCTGCCCAACACGATCATCCTTGGGCCCATTACCATTGGCGACAACAACATCATCGGCCCCAATGTAGTGATTGGCGTTACCGGTGGCGATTCGCGCAATCCGCGTTACGACAGCAGCAACTGCGCGATTGAGATTGGCAGCAACAACATCATCCGCGAATTCACGGCCATTCAGAAACCTGCTTATACAGACATTACACGCCTTGGCAACAACAACTTCCTCATGCAAAGCCTGCACATCCCGCACGATGTAAAGATTGAGGACGATGTGGTGGTATCGCCGCATGTAGCGCTGGGCGGGCACAGCCATGTGATGCGGGGCGCCAATGTAGGCATGGGCGCCAATGTGCATCAGTTTTCCGTGATTGGCCCTTACAGCATGGTAGCCATGGGCAGCGCGGTGGTGAAAAATGTAAAGCCGTTTGCAAAGCATATTCCCGGTAAACCGCTAAGCGTAAACAGTTATGCCGTCCGCAAGTTTGGCCTGCAGGAAATTGAAGCAGAGATAAACGCGTATGTTTTGGAACAGGCTACGCCGCAATCCAGCGTCCTGAAAGAAATAGTGGCTGCTTTCGAAAAGCTGCACGAAGCCTCCGGGCGAAAGCTGTATTAAGGCAGCGGTTGCTGTTGCCTCAGCGGCACTTTTAAAACAGCGCAGTAAAAAAAGCAGTACAAAGCGGCGGCTTCCCTTATCTTTGCTCCCCTTTTTTCAAAAAAATCAGGGGCGTTTTTTTTATTATGTCTTCCAACCGTTCCGCTGCCGTCGGGTTTATTTTTATTACCCTGCTGATAGACATCATCGGGTGGGGCATTATCATCCCCGTCATTCCAAAACTGCTGGAAGAACTGGCGCATGTGGATGTGAGCGGCGCCTCGCGTATTGGCGGCTGGCTGACGTTTGCCTATGCCTTTACGCAGTTTTTCTTTGCGCCCATTGTGGGTAACCTCAGCGATAAATACGGCCGCAGGCCGGTGATACTCGCTTCGCTGTTGGGCTTTACGGCAGATTATGTGCTGCTGGCATTTGCGCCTACGCTTGCCTGGCTGTTTGTAGGCCGCATCCTGGCCGGCATTACCGGCGCCAGCATCACAACGGCCAGCGCTTACATTGCGGATGTAAGCACGCCGGAAACCCGCTCCAAGAACTTTGGCCTGATTGGCGCGGCCTTTGGACTGGGCTTTATTATTGGCCCGGTGCTGGGCGGATTGCTGGGGCAATACGGCGCACGGGTGCCGTTTTACGCAGCAGCGGTGCTTTGCCTGATTAATTTTATTTACGGCTATTTTATTTTGCCCGAATCGCTGGATAAAGCGCACCGCCGGCCTTTTGAATGGAAGCGCGCCAACCCCGTGGGTTCCTTAATGCAAATTAAAAAATACCCTTCCCTGGCCGGGCTTATTGCCGCGCTTACGCTTATTTATGTGGCCGCCCATGCGGTGCAAAGCAATTGGAATTACTTTACCATGTACCAGTTTGGCTGGGACGAACGGATGGTGGGCATCTCGCTGGGCGCCGTGGGCCTGCTGGTAGGGCTGGTGCAGGGATTGCTTATCCGCTACACCGCTCCCAGGCTGGGCAATGTAAAAAGCATATTGATTGGCCTGGCGCTGTACAGCCTGGGCATGTTTCTGTTTGCCTTTGCCAATGCAGGCTGGATGATGTTTGTATTCCTGGTGCCTTACTGCCTGGGCGGTATTGCCGGTCCTTCCTTGCAATCGGTTATCTCCGGCAATGTGTCACCGAAAGAGCAGGGCGAGCTGCAGGGTGCGCTTACCAGCCTAATGAGCGCCACCTCTATTGTTGGGCCGCCGCTGATGACCGGTTTGTTTTACACCTTTACCAGAGAAGACGCGCCGCTGCATTTCCCGGGCGCGCCGTTTTTCCTGGCGGGTATTCTGATGCTTTTGAGCGCCTATGTGGCGTATGTGAACCTGCACAAGAAGCCAAAGAAAAAGAAAGCGCAGGAGGCGGCCGATGCCGCGGCCATGACCCCGGAGGTGGAAGTGCCGGTGGTATAGCGGGCATTTGCCATTGGCTTATCTTGCTGCCACTAACCAGGCAGCACGCCTGATGAAAATTGGCTGTCGCCTACCTGCTCTGAAAAAGCGCCTGGCTCACCAATCCGAAAAAGGCGGCTTATAACCGCATGGCGGTGGGGCTGGGGTGCTGTTCGGTGGCCTTGTGGTAATGGGCGTTGGTGGTGCTGCCTGTGTTTTTATTTTTTTTTAGCTTAAAATAGGTGGCTGATGTGGTGGCGGTCACGCAGCGTATCTATCACAAATGTGTAATTTAGGCTCCTGAAATGAGGGTGAGAATGAGCAGGAATGCTTTAGACTTCTTCGCTAGGCGTTCCAAACAAATAATGTAGAGATATGAAGAGTAAATTGGTTGTTGTTTTTGTTTCTATATGCTGCCTTGCAGGTTCCTGTAGGAATAAGGTAAAAAATACCATAATGGGGTGGTGGACTATTGATACAATTATCTATCAAGGTTATGAAATTAGAACATGCTTGTTAGATAACTGGTTATAATTTAATAAAAATGGCTCTATAGAATTGCCCATTCCAAAAAATTATTGCTCAGAATTAGTTACTGAATATAATAGGAAAGGCATGTGGGTGACTTTAAAAGCTGACAGTATTCCTCTTTTGCTGAGAATAGAAAGCAAGAATGTTATTTTCAAGGGTTCACATCAGGTGGTTTTTAGAGATGATGCTGAAAATCATTTGCTAAAGATGGAAATTAAATCCGATAGCCTATATGTTGTTTGCCGAAAAGGGCTCTTTGACTATGACCGTAGTAGAGACTTAGTTGAATACTTAGTACAGCTTAGCCAGGGCAGAAAGTAAAATCAAATGAATACGCTCATAGACCATTACAGTCCTTCCTCCCCCTTCCGCAAGTATCTTCCTGCGCCAGCGGGAAATTTGATATTTATATTAAAGACAACAAGCTATGGTAAGACATTTGGAAACCTTGCCTAAGAACATAGACGTTTTGCGCACAAGGTTAATTAGCATAAGTAGCCCTTTCGATGATTCAATATTTCTAGATTTATCTTTAAGCACTAGAGGGTACCGTGTTGTAAAAAAGGATGATGAAAGATATGTCTTGTATGTTAGTTATAAAAAGCTTGGCTTCTTTGGTAATTTTAGCAATTATAAAATGTCATTTGCTCTTAGTGCAGATGGGAATGATACAAGCATAATTGGAAACATAAGATTGAAAATATTTTCTGCGATTGTTCTAATATCATGGTATAGTTCGTTCGCACTCATATTAGGGTTAGAACTTGGAGATGGTAATCTTATTAACTATGGTAAGGTAATATCATCAGCAATTTTCGTTTTTGCTTGGGTTTTTATAGAATACTTCTTCTTTAGAAGGAAGGTTGAAGAATTCTTTTATCTTCTTTTAGAAAGTCAATCTTCACCTTCAGACAAATCCTGATTGCGAAGTTCTGTCATAGAGTCAAGGCTCCCGTTAAAACATAGCCATTATAATATTATTTATAAATCAAGAAACCTTTATTTTGGTGTCTTGCCGGTGGCGGTATTCTGTACATAAAATGAGTGCCGAACGCCTTTAATCAGAAAAGCCGGGACTAATGCCCCGGGCCTTCTTTGGTGGTAGAGGCCGTAACCCCTACAAAGCAAATATACGAATTAGCAAGCCGGGAAAATTGCCCCTAAAAGCGCCTAAAAGGGAGCAACGGCGATTTTTTTACAACAAAAAAGACAACCTAACCAAAAAGAAAAAGCGCTAAACCCTTGATTTTCAATGGCCTAGCGCTGTTGGGTAGTGTCCCCGCAAGGACTCGAACCTTGGACCCGCTGATTAAGAGTCAGCTGCTCTACCAACTGAGCTACGGAGACAATGAGGTTGCAAAAGTAAGTGCTGAAAATGAAAAACAGTGATGCAAATCTTTGCTGGTACTATTTTGCCGCAAAGAAAATAAAACCACAATAAAAAAAATGGCTGCCGCAAAACAACTGGATGCTCTGGTAATTGGCGCCACCGGCGCTACCGGCCGCTTTCTGGTAACGGCCCTGCTGCAACATCCGGATTATACCTCTGTAAACACTTTTGTAAGGAAACCTTCCGGCGTGGCACATCCCAAGCTCAAGGAACACGTCATTGACTTTGCAAAGCCGGAACAATACGAAAGCTTTGTTCGTGGAGATGTGTTGTTTTCTGTGCTGGGCACCACCTTAAAGGCGGCAGGTTCCAAAGCAGCGCAGTGGCAGATAGATTTTGAAATTCCTGCAAGATTTGCAAGGCTTGCTTCCCAGCACGGTGTGCCTGCTTTTGTATTATTGTCGGCAGCCGGCGCCGCCGCCAACAGTGCCGTTTTTTATTCAAAAATGAAGGGCACCCTCGAAGACGACATCGCGTCTTTAAACTTTGAACAGTATATTATTTTCAGGCCGGGTATGCTGGACAGGCCTGCTACAGACCGGCCGGGTGAAAAACTGGGCGTTGCCGTTTTGCGGGGGCTTAATAAGCTGGGGCTGTTCCGTAAATACCGCCCGCTGCCGGTACAGCTCCTGGCACAAAAGCTGGCATTGGCGCCTTTAACCGCAGGACCGGGTAAAACCGTTATTTCTCTAGCAGAGATAGCTAAATGGTCTGGGGAGGAACACTAACAAACCTTCCATTGGCCAATGGTGCCTGCCAGCTCTGCATCAAAAGCAGTCTGTGCCCGCAGGTAATTGTCGGTATAACCTTCCATCACGCCGTTGCGATTACTTTCTTCCCACAATACAGGACGCACAGCACCAAGCTGTTGGTTGTGAAATACCTGAGATTTGCGGTAGGAAAGCTGACGCAGGATTTTATTGCGCTCGTGCCGGATGTTGACCGGCACCACTTCCTGCAGGTCCACCGCCAGGGTGTTGGCGCGCTCCGAATAAGTAAATACGTGGAAATAAGTAACATCCAGGTCGTGGAGAAAACCATAAGTCTCCTGAAAATGCCGGTCGGTTTCACCGGGAAAACCCACAATCACGTCCACGCCAATAGCGGCATGAGGCATCACTTCCTTAATAATGCCTACGCGTTCGGCATATAATTCGCGGCGGTAGCGGCGGCGCATTTGCCCCAATACCTCATTGCTGCCGCTTTGCAGCGGAATGTGGAAGTGCGGCATGAAGCGTTGGGAAGCCGCCACATAGCGAATCATTTCTTCGGTTAAAAGGTTGGGCTCGATGGACGAGATGCGGTAGCGGGGAATGTTGGTTTTTTCTTCCAGCGCCTGCATCAGTTCCCAAAAGCTTTCCTCGCGGCGCTTGCCGCCTTCGTAGCCTTTGCCAAAGTCGCCCAGGTTGATGCCGGTCAGCACAATTTCCTGAGCTCCCTGCGCTTCTATTTCTTTTACTTTTCCAAGCACGCCTGCAATGCTGTCGCTGCGGCTGTGGCCGCGTGCCAGCGGAATGGTGCAAAACGAGCAATTATAATCGCAGCCATCCTGCACTTTCAGAAAAGTGCGGGTGCGGTCGGCCAGGGAATAAGCGCTGTTGAAGCCGGCTACTTCGTCAATATCGCAGGAGCAGATTTTGGCACTGTCGCCCTTGGTGTATTCGCGCAGGTGGCGGGCCAGCTGGAATTTTTCGGAAGCGCCCAGCACCAGGTCCACGCCCTGGATTTCTGCAATTTCTTCGGGCTTCAATTGGGCGTAGCAGCCCATAATCACCACAAAAGATTCGGGCGCTTTGCGCTGAATGCGCCGCACCAGTTGCCGGCATTCCTTATCGGCATTGTCTGTTACCGAGCAGGTGTTGATAACATACACATCTGCCAGGTCGGTAAATTCTTTCCGCTCAAATCCTTCCGTTTCCATCAGCCGCGCAATGCTGGAGGTTTCGGAGTAATTGAGCTTACAGCCCAGGGTATGAAAAGCGATGGTTCTTGCAGCACTCATATCTAAAACAGTGCGCAAAGGTACGGCATGTGGCGATGGGGAGGTGAATGGTGAATGGTGAATGGTGAATGGTGAATGGTGAATGGTGAATGGTGAATGGGCAATAATTTTATTACCCTTCTTCAATCCTTCAATCATCAATCCTTCAATCCGTCTCTAAAACCGGTAACCCAGTTTAAAGTTAAACTGCACCATAGGCTCAAAGTCATCGTAGTAATCGCTGCTGTCAAAATAGCGGATGCCCAGGCCCAGTTCGGTGCCCATATAGAAATGCGGCGTAATTTGAACGTTCAGGCCGTTATTAATCAGGAAACCAAAACGGCTGATTTGCTCGTTGTGGTATTGGTTTTCATAAGTGCCCGTGTAGGGATTGTACACATAGTCGTAATAATTCTCTTTGCCAAAACCAATAGCCAGAGAAGGCCCTACGGAATAGGAAAATACGCGGTCGCTGCCAAAAGGAGTGATTTTCAGGCCGGGGTAGAAATAGACAAAGGTATTGTTGTGCTTTTCCCGCATGCCGGTGTTGGGGTTGTAATCGCTGTTGCGGTTAAAGGAAATGGCTATAGGCAGGTAAAAGGAGAAACGATAATTCTGGTCCAGCACACGCTCATAGCAAAGACCGATGCCGGCAGGACTTACATCAGTCATTTGCAGCGGCGCAAAGGAAATAATGTTTTTGCCGTAAGAGTTGTTGGAAGAGGGGTCGCTTTCCGGCTTCATCCGCATATCATGCGGACGTTGGGCAAAAGCGGCTGAGGCAGTCAGCAGGGCAAGCGCGAGGCAAATAAGGGGGCGCATAAAGTTGTTGGTTTAATGCAGGATAAACGCCTGCCAATGAAGCTTATTGTATGCTTTGCAATAGCAAACTTATTGTCATTAAGTAATCCGGCATAATTAGCCTGAAGAATAATTTTTTCTCCAGAGATTGAAATGCTCTAATTGCCATGCCCTAATTGCCACGCCCTAATTGCCACGCCCTAATTGCCACGCCCTAATTGCCACGCCCTAATTGCCACGCCCTTTAGGGCGTGGATTTGGTAAACAAACAATTTAAGCGCAGGCCTTCAGGCCTTTAGCGATTCCTGTTGGCTTTCCTGCCAAATGAACAGGCAACTTTTTTGATGAGTTCAAAAGGATAGCTTTAAATCTATACAGGAAAGGCCTGAAGGCCTCCTGTGCAGACAGGATGACATGAGCTCCCGCCCTAAAGGGCGGGGCAATTAGCTAAAGGGCGGCAATTAGCTAAAGGGCGGAGCAATTAGCTGAAGTGAGCGGCAAGTAGCCGGTCTCTGTAATTGTGTAAATTATTTTATATAAAGTAGTTACGGTTGAAAACGCTCAAAAACGATAACCACCTTTAAAGTTGAGCTGGTACAGCGGCAGCGCCGGTGTTTCGTGCGGCGCCGTGTTGAAGAAAGAAAAACCAATACCCAATTCCCAGCCCAGATAAAAAGCCGGCGTTGCCTGCACATTTAGTCCGTTGTTGAGCATGATTCCCAGGCGGGTTGATTTTTCATCGGTAATAATGCCCTGGCTTCCGTAGGGGGCGAAAATTTTTGTGTGATAAGCATGATAATCAATACCAATGACCAACGAAGGGCCTATGGAATAGCTGACATCCCGGTTATTGCCGGCTGGATAAAATTTAAAACCTGGATAGAGATAAAGCACAGGTTGCTTTTTACTGTCCCGTTTGCCTGTTTGCAAATTGTAGGCCGAATAGTCATAAAATGAAAAGGCTACTGGGAAATAGAAAGAGCTTTTATACTGCTTGCCCAGCATGCGTTCATAATGCAGGCCAATGCCCGCTACGAACGGTTGCTTGGCCTGCAGCGGCGCTATCGCGATAATGCTTTTTCCAAAGCTGCCGGCCGCCGCCGCTGACTGGCAGCGGGCCTGCAAACAGTTTAACAAACAGAAGGTAAAGAGAAAATATATCCGCATCCATCGAAATTTGGTTGAAAGTTACGCATTCAACCGGATGCCTTAATTTTTTTTACCGGTAGCTAAAGCTTCCCTTTTCGCTTTCGATGACTACTTCTTTTTGTTCGCTCTTTTCCACGTAGCCGGAAACCTGCGCCTCAATACCAAAGCTTTTTGAAATAGCAACAATTCCTTCAGCGGTTTCTTTATCGGTATAGATTTCCAGCCGCTGCCCCATGTTAAACACCTGGTACATTTCCTGCCAGTTGGTACCGGCTGCTTCCTGAATCATGCAGAAAAGGGGCGGGATGGGAAGCAAATTGTTTTTTACCACGCGTAAAGGCGCAGGCAGGTAATGCAGGATTTTGCTTTGTCCGCCGCCGCTGCAATGAATGATGCCGTGTATTTTCTCAAAATGCTGTTTCAGTATTTCCAGCACTACCGGCGCATAGGTGCGGGTAGGGGAAAGGAGCAGCTGGCCCACGTTCAGTTCCGTTTCTGTTGTGTCCGTCAGTCGGTATTTGCCGTTATAAACTACTTCTTTGGGCAGCGCCGGGTCAAAGCTTTCCGGGAAATTTTCCGCGTAGTAATGGTTCAATAATTCATGGCGGGCGCTTGTCAGGCCATTACTGCCCATACCGCTGTTGTAGCGGTCTTCATAAGTAGCCTGTCCGTAGCTGGCCAATGATACTACCACATCGCCGGCTTGTAATTTCTCAGTCGTTACCAGCTTCTTTCTTTCCATGCGCGCAGCCATGGTGCCATCCACAATCAGGTTGCGCACCACATCGCCCACATCGGCGGTTTCGCCGCCCATAAAGTTTACTTCAATGCCATATTCTTTTAAGCGGTCAAAGAAGCGCTGCGAGCCATTGATGATTTCGGCGATGACCTCGCCCGGAATCAGGTTTTTATTGCGGCCAATGGTGCTGGAATAAGTAAAAGGCCCGGTGGCGCCCACGCACAGCATGTCGTCAATGTTCATCACAATGGCGTCAATGGCAATGCCTTCCCACACCGAAATATCGCCGGTTTCTTTCCAGTAGAGATAGGCCAGCGAGCTTTTGGTGCCCGCGCCATCGGCGTGCATCAGGTTACAAAAGTTGTCGTCGCCGCCCCAGTAGTCGGGGTAAATGCGGCAAAAGGCATTGGGATAAAGGCCTTTATCAAGCTTTGCCACGGCGGCATGTACTTCTTCTTTTTGCGCGCTGACGCCACGCAGGTTGTAACGGTTGCTGGACATGGACTGCAAAGGTAGGCCGTGGGCGGGGTTGATGAGTTGAAAGGTTGACAAGTTCACACGTTTACAAGTTCACAGGGAAGCTCCATTTTAGAGCCAGGCAGTTAGGCGCAGGCTCCGGCCTGCGTCGCACTATCTTGTAGCCTCCTGGCTACCTGGAAAACTACGTGAAACCATTCCCCTGCAAGCCGCCTGTGTGAATGCCTACAATCCGGCTGCCTGGCGGGAAGAAGCCTTTTGCTATTAAATCCCGGATTCCCCAAAACATCTTGGCGGTGTATACCCGGTCCAAGGGTAATAGAGCTTCTTTTTCTGCCTGTTGCATAAACTGCTTCAGCATTTCATTCAGCTTCGCGAAGCCGCCAAAATGATAATCGCCGGTAATGTTATAATTGTCTGTTGCCTGGATTAATGGCCGCAGGCTGTCCAATATTGCTTCGCCTTTTTTGAAAGGGGCAAAACCCAACAGAAACTGATACCCCGGCAGTGCATTTCTCAGACCAGAAAAAGTAGCGCCGCTGCCTACAGACACACAAACATGCGTGGCGTTTGCGGGAATGAACCTGGCTATTTCACCGGCCCCTTTCCGGCCAAATTCATTTTGTCCGCCTTCAGGAATGATAAATGCCGGGCCGGTTTGGGCTAAAATTTGTTGCTGAAATTCAGGGTTTGTTTTTCGTGCATAATCCTCACGGCTAACAAAATGAAGTATCATTCCAAATTCCCGGCAGGCCTTCAACGTGGGTGTTTCCTGCGTAGCGCCATGCCAGCCGCGCACGATGCCTGTGCTTTGAAACCCGGACTTTTTAGCCGCCGCTGCGGTGGCGATTAAATGATTGCTGTGCGCGCCGCCGAAGGTTACGATGCGCTCAAAACCCTGTTGCTTTGCCGCTGCCAGGTTATACTTCAGCTTAAACCATTTATTGCCGGAGATCACCGGGTCAATCACATCCAGGCGCAGTACAGATAGGGAGATGTTCGTGGCAGGGCAGAGGAGGGTATCGCTGAGGTTTTGCAGGAAAATGTTGGCTTCATTCATGATTGCTAAATAGGATGCTGATGGGACAATTTTTTCTTCTTCTGTGTAATTTATTTACCGCATATCACTGTCGTACATTGTGAATGATTTATGGGTCCTTGTAACTATCTTTGAAAGAGATCATTATGGCAAAACCAACGAACATAGAGGATATCATTGCTCAGGTGGATCAATTAAATGAGGAACAGCGGCAGAAGTTGTTTGAAAGGTTATTTGATCCGCTCAAAAGGAGATTTGCTACAAATACTGCTGCTCATGTCCGTTTATCTTCTCTTGCCGGATTAGGTGCAGAAATCTGGGATGGCGAATCAGGCATCGATAAATACCTGGAGGAAGAACGGCAATGGTAATTCAGGATTTTGCTAATAAGCGAGTGTTCCTGGATACAGCGCCATTGATTTATTTTTTAGAAGGCCACACTACTTTTCAGGCTGTTCTCTCTGAGCTTTTTTATTTTAATGATAAAGGAGGTTTTGTATTTATTACATCAACAATTACTCTTTTGGAAGTTTTAGTAAAGCCAATTAGGGAAGGGCGCACGGACATTGCGAAGCAATACCGCCAGATACTAACCAATGCCCCGGGTATGATTCTTCTTGATGTCACGACTCCTATCGCTGCAAGGGCAGCAACACTGCGGGCGCAGTACCAACTAAAGACGCCGGATGCCATTCAGTTGGCTGCTGCTATGGAGGCCGGGGCAGATTGCTTTCTGACGAATGACAAGTCGCTTAAAAAGGTCAGTGAAATACCCACATTATCGCTTGATGAATTGACATAAGCAGATTGGATGGCAAAATAAGCAGTTTGAAACACTATACGGTTAAGTATCCGGCACCATCGGCGAAAATAAAAATGGTTGGGCACGGGCGATATTCGAAGACGCCTCACCCATTATACCCATACTCCCGCAGGTAATTCTCATTGTCCCGCCATTTCGGGCGCACCTTTACAAAGAGTTCCAGGTGCACTTTTTCGCCCACGAATTCTTCGATTCTTTCCCGGGCAGCCATGCCTATTTTTTTAATCATGCTGCCGCCTTTTCCTAGGATAATCATCTTTTGCGTTTCGCGGCTTACAATGATGTCGGCTTTAATCACATGCAGGCTCGTTTTCTCTTCATAGCTGCGTACCAGCACTGCGGTGTGATAGGGGATTTCTTCACCCAGATTCTGGAATATCTGCTCGCGGATAAATTCTGCTACAAAGAACTTTACCGGCCGGTCGCTGATGTGATCTTCGGGATAAAAGGCCATGCCCTCGGGCAGCAGCGAAAGGATGCGTTCCATCAGTTCGGGCACGTGCAGGTTTTCTTTGGCCGAAATGGTGATCTGTTCCAGCTTCGGAAAAGCCGCCTCGTAAGCCGTTTCCTTTTCCTTTAAATCTTCCGGGCTTTTGGTAAGGTCTGCCTTGTTGCGCACCAGCAAGGCCGGTACTTTCAGCCTCAGGCTGCCGAAAACCTCTTTAGCGCTTTCCACCGGCAGATTGATGTCCTGTAACAACAGGGCCACATCCGCGTCTTCGAGCGCGCTTTTTACATGGCCCATCATCTTTTGGTGCAGCTTGTATTTGGGATCAATAATGCCCGGTGTATCCGAGAAGATAATCTGGTAATTATCGCTGTTGAGAATGCCGAGAATCCGGTGGCGCGTGGTTTGCACTTTGTGCGACACAATCACCAGCTTCTCGCCCAGTAAAGCATTGAGCAAAGTGCTTTTTCCTGCATTCGGCAAGCCGAAAATATTGACGTATCCCGCTTTAAAAGACATGCGTGCAAAGGTACCTCCTTCCTTCGGGAGCGTATATTTTATTCGTTGGCTCCCGGCTTTCATAAAAGGGGGGGTGGACCTGAGGTAGTTGCTTTGAGGTTTTTTTAAAAACCGCCGGGGCACATTTTCGTACCTTTGCCGCAGTTATTTACGGTTCTTTCCCAGTTGATGAACCATGCAGAATGGCGCATTAATGCCTGCCGGTATCGCTTTTCTGTTTCCTTTTTATCTCTGTCGCTACAGGCGATGAAATCCGGCAGCAACAGTCCGCTACCTGATGCCTGCCTTCTTTGAATGGAGCGGCCACGGACTGAATCTTTTCTTATGCTACAACATCTATTGTACCAGAGCGACCGGCTACCCGGCGCCGCCGAAAAAGAAGCTATCATCCAATTTTTATTCGAACATTTAAACCAGTACGGCGATCCGGCCGCTGATATTGAAAAGGCCGTAGATTACGCCCTTTCGGGAGACGCACTCGCCGGCGGATTTGTGCTGTGCCTGCGCGAAGGCAACGAATTGCTGGCCGCTGCCGTGGTAAACCATACAGGCATGAAAGGGTATATACCCGAATACATTCTGGTGTACATCGCTACCCATGTCCACCGCCGCGGGCAGGGTTTGGGCAAGCAACTGATGCAGCAGGTTTTGGATCAGGCGCAGGGAGATATAGCGCTGCATGTAGAGCCGGACAATCCTGCCAAACGGCTTTATGAAAAGCTGGGCTTTACCAACAAATACCTGGAAATGCGCCTGAGCCGCGCCGGAAAATAAGGAGGCGCACATGGCATTTATTACCCTGGACAAAGAAAAACTGCAGCACAATTACCGCTTTCTGGATGCGCTTTTTGGCAGCCACAACATACAGTGGGCGGTCGTTACCAAAATGCTTTGTGGTTGCCGCGATTATCTGAAAGCCGCTTTAAGCCTGGGCATGAAGCAGGTGTGCGATTCGCGCATTTCGCACCTGAAGCTGATTAAGGAAATCCGCCCGGAAGTGGAAACCATTTACATCAAGCCACCTGCGTTTCAGACTATTCCGCACGTGGTGGCCTGGGCTGATATCAGTTGCAACACAGAGTTTGAAACCATCTCCATGCTTTCAGAGGAAGCCGTGCGGCAGGGCAAGCTGCACCGGATAATCATCATGATTGAGCTGGGCGAGCTGCGTGAAGGCGTGCTGCGGGATGACCTGGTGGCCTTCTACGAAAAGGTATTTAAGCTGCCGGGTATTGAAGTGATTGGCATCGGGGCTAACCTTACCTGCATGTATGGTGTACTGCCCAACCATGATAAGCTGATCCAGCTAAGCCTTTACAAGCAACTGATAGAGGCGCGCTTCAACCGCAGGCTCCCGTATGTATCGGGCGGCGCATCGGTAACCATTCCCCTGATTTTTGAAAACATGCTGCCTGCCGGCATCAACCATTTCCGCGTAGGCGAATCGTTGTACCTCGGCACGGATGTATATCACCAGGGTGTGCTGCCCGGTATGGCGCCGGACGTCTTCCGGATGTATGCGCAAATTATTGAGCTGAATGAAAAACCCATGGTGCCAATGGGCGAAAAAGGCCTGAACCTGAACGGCGAGCGGATTGCCTTTGACCGGGAAAGCCATACTGCGCATTCCTTCCGGGCACTGCTGGATGTGGGTTTACTGGATGTGGCTGCAGACCATGTATTCCCCATCAATCCGGATATAAAAATTGTGGGCGCCAGTTCCGATATGATTGTGGTGGATTTGGGCGGAAATCCGGGCAATCTGAAAGTAGGCGACCTCATTGATTTTAAAATGGATTACATGGGCACCTTGCGGCTGCTGCATTCGCCCTACGTGGAAAAAATCATGGCGCATGAGGTGTCGGAAGACCGCCATTTGAAAGCCTGTAAAATTGCATCGCTGGGTAATTAAGTCCACAGTGTTTTCAACCCGGCGAGCTTCCTTTTTATGACAGGCAAAGGGCGCCGGAAAATTTTAGCCGGAAGGTTGTAAATAATTTGTTTTCAGAAAAAAAGATTTGCCTGTTCCAAAATGCCGCCCTATATTTGCATCCACATCGCGAGGTGGAGCAGCGGTAGCTCGTCGGGCTCATAACCCGAAGGTCACAGGTTCGATCCCTGTCCTCGCTACAGATTTAAAAGTTACGCACGGATCAGCCACATCCTAAAAAAATGTGGCTGTTCCGTTTCAACATCAGAACGGTTTATTCACCCACAGACTGAACATACGACGTACTGGTAAGGCACCTGCCTAAGTTTTAGTTTCTCTCACTCAACTAAAAACCCAAACAGACCCCAACATGCACGCTTCGCGTACACGCAACTGGCTTGTTTCCACAGCCCTCCTGGGCACTTTGTTTCTTGCTTCCTGCAGTAGCTCTTCCCAGCTCAATCAGCCCCTGAGCAGCAAAGACCCCCAATTTCTGGACAATATTGCGCTGAATGGTACCCACAACAGCGAACTGAAGCTTTCTACCGCCACACAGGAAAAGAAAGTCAACATTCAGCCCTCTTTCGGTACCACCATGCAACAAAAGTATGCCAGCCTCCTTGGCGTACTGCCCACAACCATTTCCAACTACACCCTCTACCATTTTATTGATGACTGGATGGGTGTACGTTATAAGCTCGGTGGCAATAGCAAAACCGGTATAGACTGCTCTGCTTTTGTGCAGCGTATGTTTGAAACGGTTTTTTGCATGGATTTGCTGCGCACAGCCCGTGAACAATTTGCCAACGCCCACCTGATACGCAGTATGGACAGCCTTTCGGAAGGCGACCTGGTGTTCTTTAAAATAAAAACTACCCGCATTTCGCATGTAGGCGTTTACCTGGCCAATCGCCGCTTCGTACACGCTTCGAGCAGCCAGGGTGTTACCATCAGCAGCCTGGATGAACGCTACTGGCAACGGTACTACACCGGCGGTGGAAGAGTACTATAAAAATATAAAGCTACCCGCGGGTAGCTTTTTTTATGACTGGTAGGTACAGGATATGGCAGCCTTTATTCAAAAAACTGCTGCTGTACCAGCGGCGTGCTTTCCAGGAAATGCAGCAGCCGGGCCATTTCTTTTTCTTCCAGCGGGTTAAAGCGTGTGCTGTCTATATAAAGCACTTTGCAGTCTGTAGTGCGCAGCCAGCTTTCATAAGTATGTTGCACCCGCAACAGGTAGGCATCTTCAATCTGCTGCTCGTAGCTGCGTCCCCGCTTATGGATACGCTCCTGCAATACCGGTACCGGGGCCGAGAGGTAAATCAGTAAATCCGGTTGCGGCAATTGGGGATTGATGATGTCGAACAGTTTTTGAAACAGCAGGTATTCATCCGACCCCAGGGTGGTGCGCGCAAACAGCTTGCTTTTAATGAATATATAATCGCTCACTACCGTTTGCCGGAACAAATCGGCCGGCATCAGTTCTTCAGACAGTTGTTTGTAGCGGTCGGCCAGAAAAGAAAGCTCCAGCGGAAAGGCATACCGCTCCTGATCTTTATAAAACAGGGGCAGAAAGGTATTTTCAGCAAAGCCTTCCAGCACCAGCCGGGCATTGAAAATTTCCGCGAGCCGGGTAGCCAGGGTGGTTTTGCCGGCGCCTATATTGCCTTCAATGGCAATGTAACGGCAGGGAGGGGAAAAGGCAGTCATTTTTTCTAAAAAAACAGGCAGCGTGCGAAGCGCAAATATCCATCAAAGCAACAGCAAAATGGATGGCAGGAATTAAATAAAAACCTTGGTAAATGAAGGGTTTTAAAGCAATGTTAGCCTTGCCTGGCAAGGTTTTGATTTCCGTTTTCATTAACAGCACCCAGCATACATTTGGTTGCTATCTTACTTTTTTACCTACCAAGCAGCAAATGACAGTACAGCGCTTTTTCCGATTCATGAAGCATAAAATCCTGATTCCTGTTTTGATTGCCGGCCTGTTGGCCGCTTTTTTCTCTTTTAAATACACGGGCAGCCCCGATAATCAGGGCGGCGACGATTACAAGCAGACCGTGCTGCAAAGTGTAATGTCGGCTATTCAGCAGGTGCATTTTGCACCCCGGCAACCGGACGATACTTTTTCTTCCCGCGTGTACCACCGGGTGCTTGATCAGCTGGATTTTGACAAGAAATTTTTCACCCAGAAAGAAATCAACCAGCTTTCCAAATATGAATTCATCCTCGACGACGATTTGGCAAAAAACACAGTTGCTTTCTTTAATGATGTGAACGCGCTCTTCAATAAAGGCATTGACCGAGCCGAAGGTTATTATAAGGAAATCCTGGACAAGCCTTTCACCTACACAGCCAACGACAGCATTCAGCTGGATGGCGAAAAACTGAACTATGCGCCTAACGAAGCTGCCCTGCGCGATCGCTGGCAGAAATTTCTGAAATACCGCGCCCTGGTACGATACACAGAACTGAAAAAGGCACAGGAAAAACCTGCCAAAGGCGCAGCTAAAACTGCCAGCGCAGATGAAGACGAGGATGCAGGAGACGAGGAAGAAGGCAGCACGCCAGTGGCCGCGCCTGCAAAACCCATGACGCCTGCCGAAATGGAAGCCGAAGCACGCAAGAGTGTCCGTAAGAACCAGGAATACTTTTTCCGCCGCCTGCGCAAAGTGGACGATGACAAGCGCTTTGCCCTGGTTGTAAATGCCATTACCAACACTGAAGATCCACACACCGATTTTCTGCCGCCCGAAGATAAAAAGAGGTTTGACGAGCAGATGAGCGGCAGCTTCTTTGGCATCGGCGCCCAGCTGAAAGATGAAGACGGCAAGATAAAAATCGTGTCTATCATTGCGGGCGCACCGGCCTGGAAGCAGGGCGAGCTGAAAGCCGGCGACGAAATCCTGAAAGTAGGGCAGGGAAATGCAGAGCCTGAAGATGTACAGGGTTACGATTTGGAAGATGTGGTAAAGAAAATTCGCGGGCCGGAAGGCAGCACCGTGAAACTAACGGTTAAGAAGCTGGATGGCGCCCAAAAGATCATTGCTATTACCCGTGGTCGCGTCAGCATAGAAGAAACTTACGCCAAGAGTGCTATTATTAATACCAAAGGCGGCCCGGTTGGGTATATTTATCTGCCGGAATTTTATGCAGACTTTCAACAGGCCAATGGCCGTCGCTCTGCCGTGGATGTAGCCATCGAAATTCAAAAGCTGAAACGCGCGGGTGTAGCCGGCATCATCCTGGACCTTCGCTACAACGGTGGCGGCTCGCTGAATGATGTGGTGGAAATGGGCGGTGATTTCATAGACCGTGGCCCCATTGTACAGGTTAAAAGCAGCCGTTCCAACCCCGTGGTATTGCGCGATCAGGAAAACGGCGAGCTTTGGGATGGTCCCCTGGTAATTATGGTGAATCAGGGCAGCGCATCCGCTAGCGAAATTCTGGCAGCCGCCATGCAGGATTATAAGCGCGCGGTAATTGTGGGCAGTACCACATTTGGCAAAGGCACCGTGCAAAAGGTGATTCCCCTGGACCGTATGAACGACCCGGTGGGCAGCCTGCTGGCCGGCGAAGGCGCGCGCGCCATGGGCTCTCTGAAAATTACGGTACAGAAGTTTTACCGCATCAATGGCGGCTCTACGCAATTGCGTGGCGTAACGCCGGATATCATCCTGCCAGACCTGTATCAATATATAGACATTGGCGAGCGACGTGATAAGGCTGCCCTTAAATGGGATGAAATTCCTGCAGCAACTTATACGCCCTGGCGCGATCCGGTGAATATCAAAAGCCTGGCAGCCGCCAGTAAAAAGCGGGTAGCGGCCAATCCTTCTTTCCAGCTGATTTCAGCCAATGCGCAAAAGATGAAACAGCGCAGCGAGCATCAGGTATATTCCCTGAACGAAGTGGCTTACCGCAAGCAAATTGAGGAGACCAACGCCGATAGTAAAAAGCTCAAGGACCTGCAGGAAAAAGCCACGCCATTTTCCATTACGAATCTGAAAGAAGATTTGCAGCAGGTAAACCTGGACGAAACCACGAAAGAGAAAAACAAGAAGTGGATCAAAGACCTGCAAAAAGACATCTATATCACAGAAACCGTCAACATTGTGCTGGATATGCTGCATATGAGCGCTATGAACACCGGGCAGGTGCCAGTTTCTGAATAAGCTGTTCGGTACTTTATTGATAAAAAAGCCTCCTGTATGGAGGCTTTTTTATTTGGAAGGGAAATTGAAAATTATTTTAGCTGTTGCAAGCCTATAAAGATTCTATCAGCGGCAGGCAATGTTCAATCATGTGGTCCACTGCTTTGGCGCCGTCCGGGCTGAAGGTCTTATTAACCCGGTTGGCTACAATGGTATTGATGCTCAGGCACTGATGGCCCAGCAAGCGTCCCAGCCCGTAGATAGCCGAGGTTTCCATCTCGAAATTAGTAATGCGGTAATTCCGGCTTTCAAAATTGGACAATTGATCATTCAGGTTGGGAAAGGCCAGCGGTGCGCGCAGTACCCGGCCCTGCGGGCCGTAAAAACCAGGGCAGGTAACGGTAATGCCCTGATGAAAGCCGTTCGTAAAATGGCTGCGCAGGCGTATGGCGCCTTCCGTTACATAAGGCTTTAAACCCGGCAGGTGCTGCTCCAGTTCATTTAAAATGTAACGCTCTTCCGGGTTCGGTTCGTAGCTGTAGTAATGCATCAGATTATCCAGCCCGATGCCAAAAGAAGAAGCCACCAAATCATCTACCGGGATGGCGGCACTTAAGGAACCGCTGGTGCCCAGGCGGATGATGGTAAGCGATTTTTTTTCATCGCGCACCGTGCGGGTTTCAAAATCGATGTTGGCCAGTGCATCCAGCTCGTTCAGTACAATATCTATATTATCGGGTCCAATGCCGGTGCCTACCACGCTGATGCGTTTTTTGCCAATAAAGCCGGTATGGGTAACGAACTCACGGTGGGCAGCCTGATATTCCATCCGGTCAAAGCGTTTGCTGATTTCATGTACCCGGGCAGGGTCGCCCACCGTAAGGATGGTATCGGCCAGTTCTTCCGGTCGAAGATCCAGGTGGTAAATAGCATTCCGGTGATTCAGGATGAGTTCAGAAGGTGCAATGAACATAGTATAAAATCAGGCTTTAGCGGTCAAATGTAGGAAGGTTTAGGGCTTGGCAGTTGGCATTTGGATTTTGGCATTTGGATTTTGGAATTTAGAGCCTGTGATTTGGAATTTGGTAAATGGCGTTTATCTTTGCCGGCCTTTCCAATGGGAAAACATCAGGGTCACGTGGCCGAGTGGTTAGGCAAAGCTCTGCAAAAGCTTGTACAGCGGTTCGAATCCGCTCGTGACCTCACACAAATAAACCGGATTTGCCAGTCAGACCGGTTTTTTTTGTGTCCCGAACTTTCTGATGGTTCGCCTTTTTTGAACCTTCGGGCTGCGCTCCTGTTACTGGCAGCAATTTTTTAAGCAATAAGCAATTCAAATTTTTCTACCTTGAGCCAATTACAAAGTAAGGCAACCGCAGCCGGCATCCTGATAGCCCTGGGCATCGTGTTTGGCGATATCGGTACTTCGCCTTTGTATGTATTCAACGCCATTTCCAACGGCCGTTTGCTCACGGACGACCTGATTCTGGGCGCGCTTTCCTGTATTATCTGGACGCTGACCCTGCAAACCACGGTGAAGTATGTGGTCCTGACCCTGAAGGCGGATAACAATGGGGAAGGGGGTATTTTTTCTCTTTTTGCCCTGGTGCGGCGGCATAAGCGCTGGGCGGTTTACCCGGCCATGATTGGCGGCGCCACCTTGCTGGCCGATGGCATGATAACCCCGCCTATCTCTGTGATTTCGGCAGTGGAAGGCCTTCAAAACGTGCCTGCGCTGCATGGTCTTATTGGCACCAATACCATCCTGATTATCGGGCTCATTATTATATCTATCCTATTCTTTTTTCAACAGTTTGGTACTGCCAATATTGGCAAGGCATTCGGGCCGGTGATGACCGTCTGGTTTTTGATGCTGGGCGTACTGGGCTTGCTGCACATCTCTGACGATCTCACCATTTTCAAGGCCTTTAACCCGCTGGAAGCAGCCCATTTCCTGAAAACCTATCCCGGCGCTTTCTGGATTCTGGGCGCCGTGTTTTTGTGTACTACCGGCGCCGAAGCCCTTTATTCAGATTTGGGCCATGCCGGTAAAAGCAACATCCGGATTTCCTGGGTGTTTGTAAAAACCTGCCTCATTCTCAATTACCTGGGGCAGGGCGCGTGGCTGCTGCATTGGAAAAACCAGAACCCTGCCATGGTCTGGAATGCCGAAGCCACCAACCCGTTTTACTCGCTGATGGCGCCCTGGTTTCTGCCCATTGGCGTTGGCATTGCCACCCTGGCTGCGATTATTGCCAGTCAGGCCATGATATCCGGCTCTTTTACCCTTATTTCCATCGCCATTAAAATTAATCTCTGGCCGCGGATGAAGATGGTGTACCCAACCAATGAGCGGGGGCAAATTTTTATTCCGGGCATCAACCTGCTTTTATTTATTGGCTGCATCCTGGTAACCATATACTTCAAGAAGTCCACCAACATGGATGCCGCCTACGGCCTGGCCATTACCATGACCATGCTGATGACTTCTTTCCTGTTTGCTTATTTCATGCTTATCCGAAGGGTGAATAAATGGGCAATTGTCGCTTACCTGGCAGTTTTCCTGACCATAGAAATTGCATTCCTGACAGCCAACCTCGTTAAGTTTCCGCATGGCGGCTATATCACGGTGCTTATTGGCGGCGTGCTGTTTTTGGTGATGCTGGTCTGGTTTAAAAGCCGCCGGATTAAAAACCGGTATGTGGAGTTTGTGCGGCTGGAAGATTATGTGCCCATCATGCAGGAACTAAGCAACGACCGCACCATACCCAAATATGCCACGCACCTGGTGTACCTCACGAGTGCCAATAACCCCAAGGAAATAGAGCACAAGATTATTTATTCCATTCTTTACCGGAAGCCCAAGCGGGCGGATATCTACTGGTTTGTACACGTGGATGTGCTGGATGATCCGTTTACGCAGGAATATTCCGTTTATACCGTGGTGCCCAATGAAATCATCCGCATTGAATTCCGGCTGGGCTTCCGCGTAGAGCACCGGGTGCAGATGCTGTTCCGGAAAGTAGTGGAAGAAATGGTGGCCAATAAAGAAGTAAACGTGGTGAGCCGCTACGAAAGCCTCAGCAAAGCCAACGTGATGGGCGATTTCCGGTTTATTGTGATGGAAAAATTCTTAAGCCGCGACAATGAATTGCCTTTCTGGGAAGCCATGCTGATGCGTGGTTATTTTATCCTGAAACGGTTTAGCCTGAGCGAGGAGCGCGGTTTTGGACTGGACAGCAGCGATGTAACGCTGGAAAAATACCCCATTTTTGTAGGACCGCCGGTAGCTGTAGCCCTTAGCCGTATTAGCTAAAAAGCCTGTGGCGGAAATGCTTTTCCTGCAAGGTATTAAGAAAAATACCGGTAAAAATTATCGTCCCTGCGCCTGAAACCATTTTGGAATCATACTGGCGCAGGGACGATTTATGGAATGGAATAGCCGGCGGCTGACCTTAGTTTACCAGGTAAGCGCCGGTAATGCTTTCAGCATGCGCTTTCATATCTGAGGGTTGTCCTTCAAAAAGCACATAACCGCCGCCTGCACCGCCTTCCGGACCTAAGTCTATTACCCAGTCGGCGGCTTTAATCACGTCTGTATTGTGCTCAATTACGATGATGGAATGGCCCTGCTCTATCAATGCATTAAACGAAGCCAGCAATTTGCCGATGTCATGGAAATGCAGGCCGGTGGTAGGCTCGTCAAAAATAAAAAGCACCTTGCCGGAACTGCTTTTGCCTTTGCCCAGAAAAGACGCTAGCTTGACGCGCTGCGCCTCGCCGCCGGATAAGGTATCCGAGCTCTGACCCAGCTTCACGTAGCCCAGTCCCACTTCGCTGAGCGGCTTTAATGCTTTGGCGATTTTCTTTTCGTCTTTGAAAAATTCAATGGCTTCATCCACGCTCATGTCCAGGACCTCAAAGATGTTTTTGCTGCGGTAGGTTACTTCCAAAACTTCATCTTTAAAGCGGCGGCCCTTGCAGCTTTCGCAGAGCAGGTGCACATCGGCCAGAAACTGCATCTCCACAATCACCTCGCCTTCGCCCTTGCAGGTATCGCAGCGGCCGCCATCGGTGTTGAACGAAAAGTGCTTTGTCTCAAAACCGCGCATCGCAGCGCCGGGCTGTTTGGCAAAGAGGGCGCGGATGTCGTCGTAGGCTTTTACATAGGTTACCGGATTACTGCGGCTGCTTTTGCCAATGGGGTTTTGGTCCACCATTTCCACGGCGTGGATTTGGTCTAAATCGCCGCTCATGGCACGATGCAAGCCTGGTCGTTCGCTGCCCATGCCCAAATGCTTTTGCAGGGCAGGGTAGAGCGTGCCTTTTACCAATGTGGTTTTGCCGCTGCCGCTGATGCCGCTGACTACGGTGAGCATATTTAGCGGAAAGCGCACATCCACATTTTTGAGGTTGTGCTGCCGGCAGCCTTCCAGCGTAATGAAGTTTTGCGGCTTTCTTTTTCTTTCAGGAATGGCGATTTTTAATTTGCCGCTCAGGTATTGTCCGGTCAGGCTTTTGGGGTTGGCAATGAGTTCGTCATAATTGCCGGTGGCTACCACTTCGCCGCCTAAGTGGCTGGCCAGCGGACCCATATCAATGATGTAGTCCGCTTCGCGCATCATCATTTCATCGTGCTCTACCACCACCACCGTATTGCCTAAATCGCGGAGGTTTTTGAGCACTTTAATTAAGCGCTCGGTATCGCGCTGGTGCAGGCCAATGCTGGGCTCGTCCAGGATATAGAGCGAATCGGTGAGGTTGCTGCCTAAAAATTTCGTAAGCTGAATGCGCTGGCTTTCGCCGCCGCTCAGCGTATTCGCCGTGCGGGTCAGCGTGAGATAACCAAGGCCCACATCCAGCAGGGTTTGCAGTCGCTGGTTGATTTCCTGCAGAATGCGTTTTGCAATTTGCTGTTCATGTTCGTTCAGCCGGATGTGCCGGAACCATTCCGTCAAATCGGTTACCGGCATTTTCAGTAAATCGGCAATAGTGGCGCCGCTGACTTTTACATACAAGGCTTCGGGCCGAAGGCGGCTGCCGCCGCAATTAGAGCAGTCGGTACGGCCGCGGTAGCGTGCCTGCATGATGCGGTATTGAATCTTGTAGAGATTCTGGCTCACCATGTCAAAGAAGTCCTGAATGCCGCCTACCGTGCGGTTGCCTTTCCAAAGCAAGTGGTATTCTTTTTCCGTCAGGTCCATCACCGGCTTGTGGATGGGGAAATCATAAGCCGCGCTTTTGCGGATAAAATCCGTAAGCCACTGACCCATTTTTTCGCCTTTCCAGGGTGCTACTGCGCCTTCATAAACACTCAAGGTTTTGTTGGGGAGCACCAGGTCCGGGTCTATGCCCAACACCTGTCCGAAACCCTCGCATACCGGGCAGGCGCCCAAAGGATTGTTGAAGGAAAAAAGATTGGGCGAGGGCTCTTCAAAGCGCATACCGTCTGCCTCAAACCGGGAATTGAAAATTTCAATTTTTCCTTTTTCTTCCTCCGGCTTTTGAATCAGCAACAGGCAGTCGCCTTCGCTTTCATAAAACGCGGTTTGCAGAGAATCCGACAGGCGGTGGATGTCGTCTTCTTCAAAAGTCTTGACTACGATGCGGTCAATGAGCAGGTAAAGGTCTTTTTGCGCCGGCGTTTCTTTGCCGGCTTCTATATCCGCCATCAAATCCTCAATGCGCAGCGGGCCGGTAGCTTCGCTAAAAAGGCGGCTGAAGCCTTTTTGCATCAGGATATTCAATTCTTCGGCCGTGCTGCGCTGGTAGCGCGTAATAAACGGAACGATGATTTGCACGCGCGTGCCTTCGGGCAGCTTTTGGATGAAATCCACCACATCCGTCACGGTGTGTTTTTTCACTTCCTCGCCGCTAATGGGCGAAAAGGTGCGGCCGGCGCGGGCAAACAGCAGGCGCAGGTAATCATATATTTCCGTCATGCTGCCCACCGTGCTGCGCGGGCTGCGGCTGGTAACTTTTTGCTCAATGGCAATGGCCGGGCAGATGCCGTGGATGTAATCCACATCCGGTTTGTCCATGCGCGCCAGAAACTGGCGGGCATAGGCGCTGAGGCTTTCCGCGTAGCGGCGCTGACCTTCAGCAAAGAGCGTATCCATGGTGAGCGAGCTTTTACCGCTGCCGCTCACGCCGGTAACGACCACTAATTTACTTTTAGGAATAGAAACATCCACATTTTTGAGGTTGTGCATGCGCGCTCCGTGGATGTGAATATTTTGACTGGTTTTTACCACCTGTTGCAGGCCGTTCATGCCGGTGCTTGGGTGGATAGGTGCAGCTTTCGTCTTTTTTGTGCTTTTCTTCTTTGGTTCCGTACTGACTTTTCCCATGTTATTTTTCCGTCTGTAAAGGTACGAAAGGGTAGCGCGAAGGAATTAAAAAGAAGGTTATTGTTTGGTGTTTCCGCGTTTCTTAGCCGCCTGTTTCAATTTGCAGAGAATAGTAATCATCTGCCTTGTAACGTCCTTTTCAGGTAAACTGCTGTCTTGCTTTCCCTGTTGTTCGCCACTGCTTGCGGCGTACCGGCAGCCACCACCTTTCCGCCTTCATCGCCGGCGCCGGGTCCGATGTCTATCACCCAGTCGCTGCCTGCCACTACCTGCATGTCATGTTCTACCACTATAACGGTATTGCCGGCATCCACCAGCCTTTCCAGCTGCAACACCAGCTTTTCTACATCTGAAGGATGCAAACCCGTAGTCGGTTCGTCTAAAACAAACAGGGTATTGCCGCGCCCCAGGCGCTGTAATTCCGTAGCCAGTTTGATGCGCTGTGCTTCACCGCCTGAAAGCTCGGTAGCCGGCTGTCCAAGGCGCAGGTAACCAAGGCCCACTTCCTGCAGGATGGTGAGCGAGCGGCTGACGGCAGCATCTGCTTCAAAGAATACAGCAGCCTCATCTACGGTCATTTGCAGCACTTCCGCAATGTTCTTATCCTGATAAGTGACCTCCAGCGTCCTGGCATTGTAACGGGAGCCGCCGCAAACGGGGCAGGGCGCATACACGCTGGGCAGGAAAAGCAGTTCTACCATCACAAAACCTTCGCCCTCACAGTTCGGGCAGCGTCCTTTACCAACATTAAAAGAAAAGCGGCCGGCATTGTAATGCCGGGCTTTCGCCATTTTGGTACCGGCAAACAACTTGCGCACCACATCAAACAAACCGGTGTAGGTGGCTAGGTTGGAACGCGGCGTACGGCCAATGGGTTTTTGGTCTACCACCACCAGGCGTTTGATGAGGGCGGCGCCTTCCGTGATGGCCCCGCCCAGCGTCTGAACCACATCCTGTTGCAGCGCATCTTCCACTTCTTCTTTGGGCACAGGCGCATGGCCTAAATGTTCGGTTACCAGTTCTACCAAAACCTGGCTCACCAGGCTGCTTTTCCCTGAGCCGGAAACACCGGTTACGCTGGTTAATACGCCCAGCGGAAAGGCAACATCCAGGTCTTTTAAATTGTTGCGCGTCACGCCCGATAAGCGCAGCCAGCCGGAAGGCATACGGGGTGTGTCGGTCACGAAAGGCTGCTGATTGAATAAGTGTCTGCTGGTTTTGGAAGCTTCAATATTTTTCAGACCCTGTGGCGGACCGCTGTACAAAATTTCGCCGCCGCCTTCGCCAGCTGCAGGCCCTACATCCACCAGCCAGTCGGCATGACGGATGACGTCCAGCTCGTGCTCTACCACAAACAAGGAATTGCCGGAAGCTTTCAGGCCGTCTAATGCCTTTAGCAAAGCTTCGGTGTCGGCAGGATGCAGCCCGGCGGAAGGCTCGTCCAGGACATATACCACGCCAAATAAATTGCTGCGTACCTGCGTGGCGAGCCGGAGGCGCTGGTGCTCGCCGGGGGAAAGGGTAGGCGTTCTGCGCTCCAGCGATAAATAGCCCAGGCCCAGCTCCAGCAATACGTGCAGCCGGGCCACCAGGTCTTCCCCAATGCGTTGGGCCACCATTGCTTTTTCTTCATGATGCTTGCCCAGCTTCGCCAGCTCGGGCGCTGTGCCATCCCCGTAAGGCACAAAAATCTCGTAAAGCTTTTTTAGGGGCAGCCGCGCTATATCGGCAATATCATAACCGGCAAACTTTACAGAAAGTGATTCCTGCCGCAGCCTTTTACCATGGCAGACCGGGCATTCGCTACTGAGCATATACTGAGACACCCGTTTTTTCATCAACGCACTCTGCGTATTGGCAAAGGTGTGCAGCACGTATTTTTTCGCACCCATAAAGGTGCCCATGTAGCTGGGTTCTCTTTTCTGCTGCAATGCTTTTTGGGTTTCTACCGGCGTCAGGCCCGCATATACCGGTACCTGCGGCTGCTCATTGGTAAACAGAATCCAGTCCCGGTCTTTTTTGGGAAGGTCTTTCCAGGGCGTATCCACATCATATCCGAGGGTGGTGAGAATATCGCGGAGGTTTTGTCCCTGCCAGGCGGTAGGCCAGGCCGCGACGGCTCGCTGCCGGATGGTAAGATTGGGATTCGGTACCATGCTTTCTTCTGTGACTTCGTACACACGGCCCAGGCCATGGCAGCGCGGGCAGGCGCCTTCCGGCGTGTTGGGCGAAAAAGATTCTGCATACAGCAACGGCTGTCCTTTCGGATAATCGCCTGCCCGCGAATAAAGCATCCGTAACAGGTTGGAAAGTGTTGTAACCGAGCCTACCGAAGAGCGGGTAGTGGATGAGCCACGTTGTTGCTGCAAGGCTACGGCGGGCGGCAGTCCTTCAATCTCATCTACCACGGGTATGGGCATCTGATGAAACAGGCGGCGGGCGTAGGGCGAAACTGATTCCAGGTAGCGGCGCTGCGCTTCGGCGTACAGGGTGCCAAAGGCCAGTGAAGATTTGCCAGAGCCGGACACGCCGGTGAAGACCACAAGCGCGTCGCGCGGGATATCCAGGCTCACGTTTTTGAGGTTGTTTTCCCGGGCGCCACGCACCCGCACAAAGCCATCTTTATCACGCTGAGGTCCTGTGTGCTGTTTCATGCAGACAGGCCTTAAAAACATGTGCCGGTGCTTTAGGTTTGCTATTGTCTTTTCCTGTTTTTTTCTTCTTTGATACCGTGCTGTATTTTTATATTATTATTTCTTATGAAAGGAAAGGAACGTTCAGTTGATGCGACATAATGGGAAGGTCGCTATTGTGCTTTACATGTTTTTTTAGCTGCCTGGATTTTCTGAAAATTATTGATTCCGGTTACGCAAATGCACCTGGGCGTAGCCACAGGCTACAAAATAGAACGACGTAGGCCGGAGCCTACGTCGAACCGGAGTTTGCTTCTTTTCTGCTTTACCCAGGGTTACGCTTCGCAAAGCAGCATTCGCGCGTATCCTGAAATAAGTTCCCTTGCTGCTTTAGTCCCGTTGGGACAGCCCGTTCTGCGCTGGCCGATTCCAGGAAGATGTGTTCTCTTCCTGCTCTGGTCCAGTAGGGACCTCATGTTTGTAGCCATATTTCCAGGCCGTAATTCAGCTCGCGTAGCGAGCTAAGGTTTGATTGTATTGCTTTACCGGCAACCTTGGCTCGCTAACGCGAGCGGTGTTTTTGTTTTGGTAGCTACAAACATCAGGTCGCTAGCGCGACCTGTTGTTTCCAAAGAATTTGCTCTGCCGCTGCTGCTATTGAAAGGGTATTGAATTGATATTGACTGGTACAACTCAAAAACCGTTTGGTACAATGATGCGGACAAAAGTGGTGACGAATTGATAATGGCTGGTACTGCTTCCAAATAAACCAATTACACCTTATGCTACCCCACAAAAAAACCGCCCGGTTTGCGGGCGGCCTTTTTAATTTAAAACCTAAAATAATCAATATGCTTCCTCTTCCACCCCTGCTTCCACCAGCACGCCATGGCCGGCGGTTTCGGGAATCAGCTCATAGTCTTCGGTCATCAGTTCTTCTATGGTTTGTGCTTTCTTCTTCGTAAACTTATGAATGAGCTTGTCAAAGATGGCATAGATGACGGGCACAATTACGAGGGTTAAAAACAGCGAGCTCAGCAGGCCGCCAATGATTACCCAGGCCAGGCCATTCTTCCACTCGGCGCCCGCGCCGGAGGCCAGGGCAATCGGCAGCATACCAATCACCATCGCAATGGTGGTCATCAGAATCGGACGCAGACGGGCGTGGTTGGCATCCAGCAGCGCCTGATACGTGCTTGCGCCTTCTTTCTTCCGCTGATTGGTAAAGTCTACCAGGATAATGGCATTCTTCGCTACCAGGCCAATCAGCATAATCATACCCAGGATGGTAAAGAGGTTCAGCGAGTTGTTGCTCAGCGCCAGGGCCAGCAGGGCGCCAATCACCGATAGCGGAATAGAAAACAAGACCACCAGCGGATACACAAAGCTGTCGTACAAACTTACCAGAATCAGGTACACCAGCAGGATGGCGGCCAGCAGGGCAATGCCCAGCGTACCGAAGCCTTCGCTTTGGTTTTCCATATCTCCCCCCCAGAGGTAGTTCACACCCAACGGCTTGGGTATTTCCTGCAGCTTGGCTTCCCATTCCTGCGCTACCGAACCGCTGGGGCGGCCCACGCTTTGCGCCTGTACGGTTACCGAAGTGCTTTTGTCGCGGCGCTCCAGCTGACTGGGACCGGAACCTTCTTTTACAATAGCAAACTGGTCCAGGCGCACCTGCTGTCCACGGTCGTTGATGAAGACCAGGTTCCGCACGTCATCAATATTCTTTCGGTTAAAGTCGCCGTAGCGGATGTTGATGTCATATTCATACTCGCCCTGCCGGAACTTGCCATTGGTATTGCCGCTGAAGGCGGTTTGCATGGTAGCGCCTACATTGGCCATACTCAGGCCCAGCGCGGCCATCTTATCACGGTCTACCTGTACATTGATTTCCGGGTTGCCTGCTTCTACAGACAACTTCATTTCAGTAGCGCCTTTCACGGTGCGCAGCGTGGCGATGGCTTTCTCGGCATAGCTCATCACGCTGTCGTAATCCGAACCGGTTACCACCAGGGCCAGCGGTGCGCGCTCGGCAGTACCCAGGATGCTCACGGGTACGGTAGTAACTTTTACGCCGGTCAGTTGCTTTTGCAGCTCGTTTTTCACTTTCACCGCCAGGATGGCGGCGTCTTCCCGCTCTTTCTTGGGAATAAGCTGCACGGTTACTTCTGATTTATACGGGGTGGATTGCGAGGCGCCAAAGCCTTCGGAGGTTTGTCCTACGGTGGCAATGGTGCGGACCACATCTTTACGGGAACCCAGGTAGGCTTCCGCTTTCTGGGTGGCTGCGTTGGTTTGCTCAATAGAAGCGTCTTTGGGCATTTCCAGCTGCACGATAAACTCGCCGCGGTCGCCTTTGGCGAAGAATTCTGCGCCAATGTAACCGGCGCCCACCAGCCAGAACGAAGCAAAGAATAATACCACGGTTAAACCCAATACGGTTTTCTTGTGTGCCAGGCTCCATTTAAGGAGGTTGGAAATCCAGTTCGTGAATTTGGCCAGTCCTCTTTCAAAGCTGACAATGATGCGGCCAAAGAAGGTCTTGCCGGTGATGCGTTCCAGCTTGCCGAAGCGGGAAGAAAGCCAGGGGATAATGGTAAACGAGGCCAGCAGCGACATCAGCGTGGCGATGGATACCGTTACGCAAAACTGCTTCAGGATGTTGGCGGCCAGGCCGGTGCTAAGGGCAATGGGGATGAACACGACCACAATAACCAGGGTAATGGAAACAACGGTAAAGCCAATTTCCTTCGTGGCATCAAAGGCGGCGCGCACGCGATTCTTGCCCATTTCCATGTGGCGGTAAATGTTTTCCAATACCACAATCGCGTCATCCACCACAATACCTACCACCAGCGAGAGTGCCAGCAGCGACATCAGGTTCAGCGAGTAGCCCAGCAGCGCCATGCCAATGAAAGTGGCAATCAGTGAGGCCGGTACGGCAATCATAACAATCAGGGCGTTGCGCAGCGAGTGCAGGAAGAACAGCATCACAAATGCTACCAGCAAAATGGCCAGGAAAAGGTCATGGATTACCGCGTTGGCAGATTCCAGCGTATAGTCGGAACTGTCATTGGCAATCTGCATTTTCAGCCCCTCGCTCGCGTAGTCTTTTTCCATCCGGGCCACGGCGGCTTTAATCTGCTTACTTACGGCTACCGCATTGGCGTCCGATTGTTTCAGGATTTGCAGGGCAATGGCATTCTTCTGGTTCACGCGGGCAATCTTGTCCACGTCTTTTTGCGCATCCTGCACATCGGCAATGTCCATCAGGCGCACCTGTCCGCCGGCTGGCGTACTGGCTACCACCAGGCGGCGTAGCTCGTCCACACTTTTAAACTTGCCGGACAGGCGAATCAAAATGTCCTGCTCGCGGGTCTGCACGCTGCCGGTCGGGAAGTCCAGGTTAGAACTCAGAATGGCATTTTGCACCTGCAAGAGGGAAAGGCCGTAACCTTCCAGGCGCTTGGCGTCCATGTTCACCTGAATCTCACGTTCCTGTCCGCCCACGAGGTTCACCTGGGCCACGCCATCGGCGCGGGAAAGGAAGGGCGCCACGCGCTTGTCAATCAGGTCGTAGAATGCTGCTTCATCCAAATTGGCAGAAGCAGACAGCGTCATGATGGGCAAATCGTCCAGTGAGAATTTATTCAGGGAAGGCGGGTCAATGTCTTCCGGCAGGTCTTTAAGGATGGCGTTGATGCGGCGCTGCGCGTCGTTGAGCGCATAGTCCACATTCACATTGTCCTTCAGGGTTACCACTACGGAAGAAACGCTTTCAAAAGACTTGGTTTCAATCTTCTTGATGCCCTCCATGGAAGATACCGCGTCTTCAATTTCCTTGGACACCGTATTCTCCACTTCATTGGGCGAAGCGCCCGGGTAAATAGTGGTGATAGACACCACATTGGGGCTGAACTTAGGCAGCAGCTCATAGTTGAGCGAGCTGTAGCTCAGCAGGCCGCCCAGTATCAGGATGGTAAACAGCACGATTACCAGCGTGGGGCGTTTAATGGATATTTCTGCGATTTTCATTAAAAATAATATTTGTATTTATTCCGGTACTACCGTTTTTAGGGCGTGCCCCTGCGCTTCGTTTTACTTCGCTCCGGGCCGGGCTATCCGCTTCAAGTCCTCACGCCGCTATGCGTCGCTCCGGGCTTTCCGCTACTATCCCTCACGCTGGCGTAAGGTGGCATTGGGACGAAAGGGAAAAAGAGACGAATAGGGTAACTCATCAACCCTCACCCCTCAATCCTCAACCCTCAACCCTCAACCCTCAACCCTATTGTATCGGCGCTACTTTGCTACCGTCCACAAGGTTGATTTGTCCACTGGTAATCACTACGTCGTTTTCGTCCAGGCCGCCCAGGATTTCTACCTGGTTGCCAAAGATGCGGCCGGCGGTTACCTGCTTCAGGTGCACGGTTTGGTTACCGTCCATTACAAACACTTCGTTGCTGTTTACACCACCCACAAAGGCGGCGCGTGGAACGATGAGCGTGGGCGCGGCGCCGGGGAAATCAAACATGGCGGTGCCGTACATGCCTGCTTTCAGGTCGTTGCCCGCGTTGTTTTCAATTTCAATTTCTACGGGGAAGTTCAGCGCGGCATCTGCCTTGGCGGCAATAAAAGTGACGCGGCCGGTAAAGGTTTTGTCCGGGTACACGCTGGCTTTTACGGCTACCTTATCGCCCACTTTCAATTGGGCTACCTGGCTTTCGCTTACGTTCACGTTCAGTTTCAGCCTGCTTACATCCACCAGTTCAAACAGCTGGGTGCCGGGACTGACCACTGCGCCAGGCTCAATGTAGCGTTTGTTCACAATGCCATTGATAGAGGCCTTGATGTGGGCATCGCCTACACGGATTTTCGCCTGGCCGAGGCGGGATTTGGAGTTCTGATAATTCAGCTTGGCCTGGTCCAGTTGCTGTTTGGTAACACCGCCGGTGCTGTAAGCGCTTTCAAAACGCTGCAGGTCTGCGGCAGCCGTGTTATAGGTGGCCTGCGCGGTTTGCAGGTCCAGGGCGATGGCGTCTGTATTGATGATGGCCAGCGTTTGTCCTTTGCGTACAAAATTGCCTTCATCCACCAGAATCCTGGTAATGCGGCCCGACATTTCTGAAGCAAAATTCAATTGCGCAGCGGGCGCAAACGTGCCGTTGACATTAAAATCCTGGTTCACTTCCTGCCGGCTTACGGTAAAGGTTTTTACCGAGATGGCATTGTTGGTCTGTGCTACCAGGCTGGTTTTTGCCTCGTTGGATTTCTTGTTCTTGGTCAGTACCGCACCGATGGCGCCCAGCGCTACGAGCACGGCCAGGATGGTTATTACTGTTCTTACAACAGGTCTCTTTTTCATTTTATGGTTGGTTTTTCTGCGTTGTGTTTGTTTAACTATTTTTATTTCTTGTCCCGTCATTGCGAGGCTGGGCAGTGGTAATCGCTGAATCTGGTGTTTCACTTGAACGCCCTCCGAAGCAAGCTGCACGCAGCTCCAATGGTTGTTTCTGTCGTGCTATGTGCAGTTTGCTTCGCGGACTACTTGTGCCTAATGCGCTTACTTCATCTTTTAACCGCAGTCCGCTCGCAATGACGGAGCGGGAAAGTTGGTTTATGGCGTAATCAATGTCTTCAGCTGGCCCTGGCTTTTCAGCAGTTGTATTTCCGCAACTTTATAATCCAGCAGGGCAGTTGCATAGTTGTTCTGCGCTTCGGTCAAAGCATTTTCCGCGGAAAGCAAATCGGTCAGCGAGGCCAGCCCGTTGTTGTAGTTGTTCTGCGTATTTGAAAAAACCTCTTCGGCGAGCGCTACGTTTTTCTGTTGCTGGCTCAGGGTAATAATGTTGTTGTTGATTTGGGTTCTGGCATTTTCAAAAGCCAGGTTCAGGGAAAGCTTCGTTTGCGCAATGTCTTCCTGTGCCTTGCGGATGTCCACATCGGCCTGCCGCACTTTGGAACGGACGGCAAAACCATTGAAAATAGGGATGCGCAGGTTCAGGCCAACCGAGGCTACATCAAACCAGTTGGCGCCGTCTTTCATGCCGCGCCCCACCGGGAATTTATTGCTTAAACCCTGATAGGAATAGGCGCCGGAAAGCGACAGGCTGGGGTAGCCGCCGGACTGAATAGCCTGCTTGTTGTACTGCAGCAGTTGCGACTGTATGTTCAGCAAGCGTATTTCCGTACGGTTGGAAACATCGGCAACGGCATCGCGCGGTACCGGCCGGGGCGTGATGTCTTTCAGCGAGGCCTCGGGCACCCGAATCGGCGTTTCAATGGGCATGCCCATCAGAAATTTCAGTTGGTTTTCCAGCAGGGCCATACCATTAATGAGTTGCTGGCGCGAGGTGCGCAGGTTGGAAACGCTCACTTCGGTACGGTCTACATCCACCTTGCGGGCCAGTCCGTTTTCGTACTGGTTTTGCAGGATGTGCAGCACCTTTTCGGTGTTCTTAATGGTGGAATCCAGCACGCCTACCTGCCGGCGCTGCACCTGAAGGCGGTAGTAGGTGGTAGACACCTGCTCAATGATTTGCTCATCAGTCAGCTCGGCATTGATGAGGTAAAACTCCCGGGTGGTACGCGCTGCTTTCAGGCCGGTAAACACCGTTTGGTCAAACAGGGTTTGAGATAAAGAAACAGCGGCGTTGGCATTCCATTTCTGGCCAAAAGCCACCAGCATGTCGGTGCCCGGCTGGCCGATAATATCGCCCGGCAGCACACTCATCTGCAGGATAGGGTTGTAGGTAAGGGCCGCAGAACCATTGATGGCGGGCAGGGCGCGGGCGCGGGCTTCCTCTATCTGGTAGCCGCCGTATTCAATATTCAGTTTGGCTTTTCGGGCGTCGTGGCTGGCTTCCAGCGCGTAGGTCAGCGCGTCTTTCAGGGGCAGGGTGCGTGCTTCCTGCGCGGTGGCCGGCAGGGAAAACAGGCTGGCCGCCAGGAAAAGACCGAAGAAATAAATTCCTGGTCTTTTTTCCCGGACAACCTTCGTTTGGGTGGAAAATAATTTTTGAATCTGTTTCATGATTTGATTGGGAACTACTGTGGGGCTGTGGTGTCTGTTGGTGGTTGGTTTTTTTAGGCGGGCTGCAGCGGTGTTTTGCATTTCAGTCCGGCAATGAGCATTTGCAGCACTTCTTTTTGCCGGTGGAAAAGGTTTTTAAAATCATCAGCTCCGGGCAGGCGGCAGCGGTGGCGCAGGCTGTGTTCAAAGGCATGGAGTATTTCCAGAATCAGGCGCGCGTTGCGGGTAGCGTCCAGCGGACGAAACTCGCCGGCATCCACGCCCCGTTGCAGCAATTGCGACAGCAGGCTGATGTGCCTTTTTCTTCCCTGCTGTATCAGTCGCTTCAGCGCATCAGAATGTATCAGGTCCGTTTCTTCGCCTTGAATGGCAAGGAGATAATATTTTTTAAAAAAATCTTCTTTGGTGCTTAATAAGGTATAAATACCGGCCTCCGCGGTTTTTGCCTTCCGGAAGTTTTCCTCCGTCAGGGTCATATACTCTTCCATCATTTTTTCCACCACGGCTATGAGCAGCGTGTTTTTGTCGTGGAAATAATACAGAAAGGCCTGCCGGGAAAGAGCGGCGTCTTCCGCGATTTCCGTAATCGTGGTCTTGTTGATGCCAAAATGTGAAAAGCGTTTGATAGCCGCTTCTATAATCTGTGTCTGTTTGTCTTTTTCTACCTGCATCTTTTTACTCCTGAACTTTTGACCACCTGACTTTTTTACTTCAAAGGTCAAAGGTACAAACGTAAAGATTCCCGGAACAAGTCCTGGCGAAAAAAGTCCATGAAAAGACTGTTAAGAAATAAGATGGGTTGAAAAGGAAGCCGGGTAGTTGCCCGGAATCCTGCTAAGCACCGGCGTTTGTCAGGCGCGCAGTCCTCTGAAAAAAATCACTGCAAATTCCTTTTCCTTTTTCCAGAGGCTCTGAAATTCTTTTTTGTCCGGAAAAAAGCTTTGGGTGTGCGAAAGCACCTTCAGGTGCAACCCTTCCAGGCAATCCAGAAACAGCGAAGCCGTTTTGGTTTCGTCTGCCACCACCAGTTCGCCGGATGCCTTTCCGTGACGCAGGATTTGGCTCAGTATCGTCACTTGCCGGTTGTGCACCTCATCAAACACAGTGCGCAGTTCTTTGGAATCGGTGGTGACAGACTGCAGGTATTCCAGGATATTATAGTTCTTATTAAAAAACTGGAACCGGGCATCCATATAGGCCAGCAGCGCGGCTTCCGTATCGTTGTCGCGCAAAAACTGGGCTGCACTGATGTCGCTCTCGCGGATAATTTTATCCAGCACTGCGGCATAAATATTCAGCTTATCCGGGAAGTAATAATACAGCGAAGCCTTGGAAATGGAAAGATCCTCTGCTATTTCATTCATGGTGGTTTTGGCCACGCCGAAATGCGCAAACCGTTTCCTTGCTGCTTCAATGATGGTATCCCGCTTGCTGTCCTGTGCCATTTAAACGCCCAATTTAATCATAGATGCAGCACCTGCCAAAAGTTTGAAGTGTGCGGCCGGAAGCTTCCTGTAAAAGAGAAAAAAATAAACACATGCAGCCATTAAGTTTGCACCTGTTCTTATGCCAGCCCCAATTCCTGAATACGACGTGGTGATTATCGGCGCCGGCCTTGGCGGCCTGATGAGCGCCGTTATCCTGGCTAAAGAAGGCATGAAGGTTTGCGTGCTGGAAAAAAACAAACAGATTGGCGGCTGCCTGCAAAGCTTTGCCCTGCACAAAAAGCCCTTCGACAGTTGCGTCCATTATATCGGCGGACTGGGCGAGGGGCATACGCTGAACCGGCTGTTTCGTTATGCCGGCATCATGGATAGCCTGAAACTGAAAGCACTGGATAAAAACGGTTTTGACCGCATTGCCTTTGGCGACGGACAGGCGCTTTTTCCGCAGGCAAACGGCTATGAAAACTTTGTGGCCCAACTGCTCCCTTATTTTCCCGGGGAAAAAGAAAACCTGGAAAAATACGGGCAGCTCCTTCAATATGTCAGCAGCCACTTCCCGCTGTACCACCTGCGCAAGGGCGATGCTTCTGAAAAGGAAAAGGTGGCCGGCTGGGAATTGCAGGCTACGCTGCGCAGCATTACAGACAACGTGCAGCTGCAACAGGTGCTGGCAGGCAACAACCTGCTTTATGCCGGTAACGAAGGCCGCACACCTTTTTACCTGCATGCCCTGGTACTGGAAAGCTACCTGCACAGTTCGCATAAAGTAGCGCCTGCTTCGTCTGAAATCAGCAAGCTGTTGTGGCGGCAACTGCGGCAGGCGGGCGGGGTAGTGCTGCGCAGTCAGGAAGTAATCCGTGCAACAGAGGACAATGGCCGGTTGCAATTCGTGGAGACAGCAGACGGAACCAGTTTTTCTGCTAAACACTTTATCGTCAACATGGCGCCGGCGGCTTTTCTGCCCCTGCTGCAAAGCAGCCTTATCCGGCCGGCTTTCCGGCAACGGATTGCCACCCAGCCGCAGACCGTTTCTTCCTTTATGCTGAACCTGGTGCTCCGCCCGGGTACCATTCCCTATCAACCGTTTAATACCTACTGGCACCGCTCCCGCGACGCATTTTCGGCTATAGCCTACCCGGCAGATTCATGGCCGGCCAATTATGCTTTGTTTTTTACAGAAGATGCCAGCCATCCGGGTTTTGCCGATACACTTTCCATCCTCACCTATATGCACTTTAACGAGGTGGCACCCTGGACGCATACCGAAAATCACACCAATTTGGAAACAAACCGGGGCGCGGGTTACGAGGCTTTTAAAGAGGAAAAAAGCAGGCGGCTGCTGCAGGAGGTAAGCAAAAGGCTTCCTGATTTAAAAGAAAACATCCTGGCACAAAGCGCTGCCACGCCGCTGACTTACCGCGATTACACCGGCACACCGGCAGGCGCGCTTTATGGCGTGGCCAAAGATGTGTACCACCCGGCGCAAAGCACGATTGCCACCCGCAGCCGCATTCCTAATTTGTATTTCACCGGTCAAAACATCAACCTTCATGGCGTGCTTGGGGTAAGCATCACCGCTGTGGCCACCTGCGCCGAACTTTTAGGCATGGATTATTTGCTGGGAAAGATCAATGATTGATTGTGGTTATGAACAATTCCTGTTTTAAAGCCTTGATACTTGTCTTTTCCTGTCTTGCTTTTGCAGCCTGTCAGGATAAGGAGGATGCTTCGCAGCGCAACCTGCCCGCCGCACCTGCAACCACCCCGCCTATAGATACCAGCGCTATGGTAAAACCGCTGGACGCAGACAGTCAACACCTGAAAACGCCGGTTTTAGCCATGCCGGATACCGGGAGGATGCCCGTAGTACCACCGGAGCCAGGCTTGGTGCCCAAATAAAACCGGCCGCGCAGGAAGCGCGGCCGGAGTAGAATGGATGGTATCGTTGTGCCGTTGCCAGCGCAGCTGCGCTGCGTGAAACGACTTTTATAACTACCAGCCTAACAGGTAAGCGAAGATGAGCGGCGCAACAATGGTGGCGTCGCTTTCCACGATGTATTTGGGCGTATGGATATCCAGCTTGCCCCAGGTAATTTTTTCATTGGGCACGGCGCCGGAGTAAGAGCCAAAAGAAGTGGTGGAGTCCGAAATCTGGCAGAAATAACTCCAGAACGGCACGCCTTCCCACTCCAAATCCTGATACATCATCGGCACCACGCAGATGGGGAAATCGCCGGCAATGCCGCCGCCAATCTGGAAGAAGCCAACGCCTTTGCCTTCGCTGTTGGCGCGGTACCATTCTGTAAGCCACATCATGTATTCGATGCCGCTTTTCATGGTAGATGGCTGTAGCTCGCCTTTAATGCAATAGCTGGCAAAGATGTTGCCCATGGTGCTGTCTTCCCAGCCCGGACAAACGATGGGCAGATTTTTCTCGGCTGCGGCCAGCATCCAGCTGTTTTTGGGATCTATCTCGTAATACTGCTCCAGCACGCCGCTGTTCAGCATCTTGTACATGTATTCGTGCGGGAAGAAACGTTCACCGTTTGCTTCGGCGTCTTTCCATTCTTTTTCGATGTGCGCCTGAATACGGCGGAAGGCTTCCTCCTCCGGAATGCAGGTATCTGTAACCCGGTTGTAATGGTTTTCCAGCAAATCCCATTCTTCCTGCGGACTCAGGTCGCGGTAGTTGGGCACACGCTTGTAGTGGGTGTGCGCCACCAGGTTCATAATGTCTTCTTCCAGGTTGGCACCGGTGCATGAAATAATGTGCACCTTATCCTGACGGATCATTTCTGCCAGGGAAATGCCCAGCTCGGCGGTGCTCATGGCGCCAGCCAGGGAAATAAGCATCTTGCCATTTTCCAGCAGGTGGGTTTCGTAGCCTTTGGCAGCGTCTACCAGGGCGGCCGCATTAAAGTGACGGTAGTGATGTTGGATAAACTGAGAAACAGGACCTTTATTCATAGTTAATAAGTAATGCAGACAAGGTATGCCTTATCGCGGGTTTAGAAAGTTTAAAGAGTGAACGCCTGTTGGCAGAGCTACAAAGTTACGCACGGTACTGCAGCAATTATTTTAAAGGAATGTCAGTCTTGGTACCGTGGCATAGGGAGGCAGCGCCTGAGCTATAAAAAAACCGCCTGTATGTTGCAGGCGGTTTTTTAAAAGGAAAGGTTGATTTAGGCTTTCGCTTCCTGATGCTCTTCCACCCATTGTTTTACCCAGCGGGTACTTACGCTCTTCGGGCGTTCGATGGGGAAGCCCAGGGCGCGGTCCCAGCACAGGGAAGCCAGTACACCCAGCGCGCGGCTCACGCCAAACAGCACGGTGTAAAAATCTTCTTCCACCAGGCCGTAATGTTTCAGCAGGGCGCCGCTGTGAGCGTCCACATTTGGCCAGGGGTTTTTAATCTTGCCGGTTGCTTCCAGGATCGGAGGCGCTACTTCATACACATTCCAGACGGTTTTCACAGTGGGGTCGTCGGGGCAATGTTTTTTGGCAAATTCCATTTGCGCTACAAAGCGTGGGTCGGTCTGCCGCAGTACGGCGTGGCCATAGCCAGGCACCACTTTGCCTTCTGAAAGGGTTTGCTTGATGTACTCGGCAATTTGTTCTTTGGATGGTTCCTGCGTGCCCAGCTTGCTTTGCAGTTCTTCGATCCAGCGGATAACTTCCTGATTGGCCAGGCCATGCAGCGGTCCGGCAAGACCGGTCATGCCGGCAGCAAAAGAAAGATACGGATCGCTCAGGGCGCTGCCTACCAGGTGGGTGGCATGTGCGCTCACATTGCCGCCTTCGTGGTCGGCGTGGATGGTCATGTACAGGCGCATCAGCTCTGCAAACCCGGGGTCGTCAAAACCCATCATGTGGGCAAAGTTGGCGCTCCAGTCCAGCATGCCATCCGGTTCTATATCTTCCCCGCCTTTGTATTTGCGGCGGTAGATATAGGCAGCGATGCGGGGCAGGCGCGCAATGAGGGTCATTGCGTCTTCGTAGGTATAGTCCCAGTAATCTTTCTTGGAAATGCCGCTGGCGTATGCTTTGGCAAATTTGCTTTCTGTTTGCAGGGCCATGATGGCGGCACAAAACTGCGTCATGGGGTGGCTGCTGATGGGCAAAGATTCAATCACTTTAAACACGTGATTGGGTACATGGCTGCGGCGCGCCCAGGTGGTGGAGATATGGCCGGCTATTTCGTCGGTAGGAATTTCGCCTACCAGCATCAGATAAAAAAGGCCTTCGGGACAAGGTTCCTGACCGCCATCTGCCTTGGGCAGCTTTTCCCGCAGTTGCGGGATGGAAAAGCCACGAAAACGGATGCCATCGTTGGCATCCAGCAAAGAGGTTTCCGTAATGAGTGCCGGAATGCCGCGCGCGCCCTGATAGAGTTGCGAAATCTTTACCTGATCCAGTACCATGTCGCCATGGTTGGCCAGAAGGTCTTTGATTTCCGCTGCTTTTTTGTCGGCCGCTTCTTTAAAACTGTCTTTTACCTGTCCCATATTATGTATTTGGATAGAAATTTGTTGAAACGCCGACAAAGGTAATGGTTAAGAAATAGTTGCCGAAAATTAGGGCTCAAAAGCAATGATAATTTTACGCTGCAAGCTGTTTCTTAATTTGCCGCTTTTAATTGTTTTTTTTATGAAGATTGCCACCTACAATGTGAATGGTATTAAAGCACGCCTGCCGGTTTTGCTGCGCTGGCTGGAAACATCCCGCCCCGATGTGGCCTGCCTGCAGGAATTAAAGGCGCCTCAGGAAAACTTCCCGCTCGAAGCTATTCAGGCCGCTGGTTATGAAGCCCTGTGGCACGGGCAAAAAAGCTGGAATGGGGTGGCGATTTTATCAAAGGTGGGCACGCCGGAAGCGCATACCCGCGTTCTGCCCGGCGATGAAGCCGATGAGCAAAGCCGGTTCCTGGAAGCTACGGTCAATGGTATCCGGATTATCTGCCTGTACCTGCCCAATGGCAATCCTGCCCCGGGGCCGAAATTCGATTACAAGCTGGGATGGATGCAACGGCTGGAACCCTTTGCCCATAAGCTGGCGGCTGCTGCTACGCCAACAGTTATCACCGGCGATTTCAACATCATCCCAACAGAGAATGATGTTTACCGTCCTGAGCGCTGGACCGAAGATGCGCTGTTCCGCCCGGAAAGCCGGGAAGCCTTCCGGCGTTTACTGGATCAGGGCTGGACGGACGCTCTCCGGCACCTGCATCCGGAAGAAACTATTTATACCTACTGGGATTATTTCCGCAACGCTTTTAACCGCAATGCTGGCCTGCGTATTGACCACTTCCTGCTCAACAAAACCCTGGCGCCGCAACTAAAGGCAGGAGGTGTGGATGTAAACGTGCGCGGCTGGGAAAAATCGAGCGACCACGCGCCGGTTTGGATAGAAATCTGAGCCGGAAGGCAGGTTGGAAACGCCGGGCAGCATGCTGCCCGGCGTTGTTGTTTTTAGAAGCTACCACGAAGTAAAATGCCCCGAAATGGCCGGATATTATGCTTTGAAACACCCGGTGGTGGCAGGATTAAGTTGGCACAGAAGTTTAGGACTTCCAGGCAAAGTTTCCCTTTGTAATGGTCAAAATATTTACCTGGCATGTGCATGGCAGCTACCTCTTCTATCTTTCCCAAGGTCCCTTTAAAATTTATATTCCGGTAACGGAAAGCCGCAGGGAACCCGGCTATCACGGCCGTGGCAGCACCTTTCCTTTTGGCGACAATGTAGTGGAAGTGCCTATAGCCGAGGTGCCCTCGCTGGACTTTGATGTGGTGCTGTTTCAGGCAGATGAAAACTACTTCACGGATCAGTATGAGGTATTGTCTGAAGCGCAGCGCCGGCTGCCCCAAATTTACCTGGAGCACGATACGCCGCGGCAGCATCCTACCAACGAAAAGCATCTTGTAACCGACCCGGCAGTAACGCTGGTGCATGTAACGCACTACAACCGCCTGATGTGGGATAACAACGGCCTGCCTGCCCAGGTAATTGAACACGGCGTCACAGTCCCCGAAAATATTCCCTATTCCGGGGAAATCCCACGTGGCCTGGTCATCATAAATAACCTGTCAAAAAGAGGCCGCACCCTGGGCGCCGATATTTTTTTAAAGCTGCGGGAAAAGGTACCGTTGGATCTCATTGGCATGGGCACCGAAGACATGGGTCTGGGCGAAGTGCTGCATCCGCGCCTGCCCGCTTTTTTGAGCAAATACCGTTTCTATTTTCACCCCGCCCGCTATACCAGTCTGGGCCTTTCCGTGATAGAAGCCATGATGCTGGGCGTGCCTGTAGCCGGGCTTGCCACTACAGAATTACCAACGGTCCTTACGAATGGCGCCACCGGTTTTGTACACAATGATTTAGACTACCTGGCAGCGCAGATGCATGCCATGATTGCAGACCGCGAACTGGCAGCGCGCATCGGGCAGGCCGGCAGGGAAGTGGCACTCAAAAAATTCCATATTACACGGTTCGCGCAGGACTGGGAACGGTTATGCAGGGAGGTGATACGGAAACACAAAACCCAGGCAGGGCAGCTGGCTGCAGGGTAACGAATCCGTATTGTCTCCGGATCACGCTCATTCATTCATGCAACTACCATCACCCATCAATTATCATTCATCTTATGAAACAAATAGCCTTTATCAGTGAGCATGCATCGCCGCTGGCCACCCTGGGCAGTACCGACGCGGGCGGTCAGAATGTGTATGTGGCCGAGCTGGCAAAAGCGCTGGCCCGCAAGCACATCAAGGTGGATGTTTACACACGCTGGGAAGATTCTTCCCTGCCTAAAGTGGTTCACTGGTTGCCCGGCATTCGCGTCATTCATGTGGCAGCCGGCCCGATACAGCCTATTCCCAAAGAACACCTTCTTTCCCTGATGCCTGCATTTCTGGAAGATATGCTGCTTTTTATCCGGGAACAGCACCTGAACTATGAACTGGTGCACGCGCACTTTTTCATGTCTGCCTGGGTAGCAGGACAGCTAAAAAGCATGCTGGGTATTCCATTCGTCGTTACCTTCCACGCACTGGGCCATGTACGCAGGCTGCACCAGAAAGAAGCCGATTGCTTTCCGGAAGAGCGCCTGGCCTGGGAAGCGGATGCGGTGCGGCAGGCGGATGCCATCCTGGCCGAATGCCCGCAGGACAAAAGTGATTTGATGGAATGCTACGACGCGGCTCCGGAAAAAATTGCTATTGTACCCTGCGGATTCAGCCACAAGGAATTTGCGCCTTACTGCCGGCAAAAAGCCCGGAAGATCTTAAACCTGGATCCAAATGAACGCATCCTGCTACAGTTGGGCCGTATGGTGCCGCGCAAAGGCGTGGATAATGTAATCAGCGCCCTGAAGTTCATTAAAAATGAAATTGAAAACGTGCGGCTGGTAATTGTAGGCGGCGCTTCGGAACGGCCCGATCCGCTTCATTGCCCGGAAACACGCAGGCTGATGCAGCTGGCTGCCGGGCTGGGCGTTCAGGACCGGGTACTTTTCACCGGCCGTAAAAACCGCGATATGCTGCGGTATTATTATGCGGCCGCCGATTTGTTTATAACCACGCCCTGGTACGAGCCTTTTGGCATTACGCCACTGGAAGCTATGGCCTGCGGTACACCCGTAATAGGAGCGCACGTGGGCGGAATCAAATACACGGTGGCAGATGGCACCACGGGCTACCTGGTGCCTCCGAAAGACCCGGAGGCGCTGGCCCGCAAAACGGTGCTGGCTTTGCGCGATGAACGAAAGCTGGCTCAGATGCGCACCGCGGCGTTGCAGCGGGTAAATACACTGTTTACCTGGAAGAAAGTGGCTGCGCAGGTCTGCGAGGTGTACCAGGAAATAGGCAGGCAAAGCAGGGTCATCGAGCTGCGGCCCAGCCATATCCTTACGCGGCAGGCAATTGCTTTAGGCGGTTTGTCGGCCATTATGGGAAACAGTGTTTTGTAAGGAAAAAAATAAAAAAAACGTTGCGGCAGGCACCGGAATTTAGGCAGGATTTCCTGAGGCTTTCGTTGTTTGCCGCAACGTTCCAAGTAACATGAAAAAAGCGATTTTCCTGGATAAGGACGGCACCCTGATTCCTGATATTCCCTACAACGTAGATCCTGATAAGATAAGCTTGCAGGATGGTGTTGCCGGTGGGCTGCAGCTTTTGCGGGATGCTGGTTTCCGTTTGTATGTCATCAGCAATCAAAGTGGCGTGGCAAGAGGCAAATTTGAAGAAGCGCAGTTGGAGGGTGTCTGGAAGCGGTTGCAGCAATTGCTGGAAACCTACCACCTGCAACTGGATGGTTTTTACTATTGCCCCCACCACCCGGAAGGCAGCAGGCTTGGCTATGCTACCAGTTGCGCCTGCCGGAAGCCGGCCCCCGGCCTGCTGTTGCAGGCCGCCGATGAGCATGACCTGGATCTTACCCGGTCCTGGATGATAGGCGACATTCTGAACGATGTGGCGGCGGGCAACCGCGCCGGCTGTCGTACGGTATTAATTGACAATGGCGGTGAAACCGAATGGATCCCCGGACCGTACCGCACACCTGCCATCACTGCACCTGATTTGCTTCAGGCTGCGAAAGCCATCTTACAAACCATCCATGAGCCCGAACTGGAACGATTGTAAAAACCTATTCGTTATCCGCCCCGACAATATGGGCGATTTGCTGATGAGCACACCGGCCATCCGTGCCCTGAAAGAAACCTTTTCGTGCCGCATCACGGTGCTTACTTCTTCCATGGCCGCAGGCGTGGCGGCACACATTCCGGAAATAAGCGAGGTGCTGGTATACGACCTTCCCTGGGTAAAATTGGAAGCAGCGGCAGGACCGGAATCTTTTATGGATTTGGCGGCATTGCTCAAGAAAAAAGCCTTTGATGCTGCTGTTGTTTTTACCGTTTACAGTCAAAACCCCGCGCCGGCTATTTTGCTGGCCTGGCTGGCGGGCATCCCGCGGCGGCTGGCTTACTGCCGGGAAAATCCCTACCATTTGCTTACAGACTGGCTACCAGATCCGGAACCTTATACGCTGGTGCGGCATCAGGTGGCGCGTGATTTGGCTTTAGTGGCAGCTGTAGGTGCCAATACAAAGCAACAACAGCTTTCCCTGAATTTTCCGGAAGCAGCCTGGTCATCCTGCCAGCAAAAGCTTCAGGCAGCCGGTGTGTCTTTAAATAAGCCCTGGCTGGTGCTACATGCCGGTGTGAGTGAGCCCAAACGCGCTTATCCGGAGGCGGAATGGATAAAAGGCGCGCAGGCGCTTATCCGGGAATGCCATATGCAGGTTTTGTTTACCGGCGGAAAAAAGGAAAGTCAGCTTACCGAAAAGCTGGCAGCCAGCACGGGCACAGGCGCTTTTTCGCTGGGCGGCGTGTTGCAGCTGGAAGAATTCATGCTGTTGCTGAAACAGGCGCCGTTATTGGTTTCGGTAAACTCCGGCCCGGTGCACCTTGCCGCCGCCGCAGGCACGCCGGTGGTGGTGCTTTATGCTACCAGCAATCCGCAGCACCTGCCCTGGCAGGCCACGGGAGCCGCTTTTTTTTACGACATTCCAGCAGCTTACCGCAGCCGCAACGAGGTAGTACGTTATGTACAGGAACAGCTGCAGTTGCCGCAGCCGGCTGCTATTGCAGCGGAAGCCTGGGTTGCAGCCGCCAAAGCAATTTTAAGCGGGAAGCAGGAACCAATGCCGCTGTTGGCGCCGCTGAAAACATGGGATGCCTGAGGTGCCTCTCCTATTTGCGCCGCATTATCCAGAGATCCTGGCCACCGACCTTTTCGGGGTATTTAGCGCCATCGTAATACGCCAGCAGCTCAAACCAGGGCGCAGCCATGTGCAGGAAGGCTTCGTGGGTATTGTAGGTGCCCATCATGCGATGGCCCTTTTGCTGGTAACTTTTAGTGACCCCGCCTTCCGAATCCAGTTGTTTTTGTTCCTGCACGCTTAAGGCCGTCCTGTATTTTTTGCCGTGGGTGGTAAACAGGAAAATGCCGTCGGGCATCAGGATGCGGTGGATTTCCTGCAGCCAGCTTTGCTGCAGGCGGTATTCTATATGCGTGAACACCGAAAAGGCAAAAACCAAATCAAACGCCTGGCCGGTAAAGGGAAGCGGCGGCTGGTAATCTGTTTTTACAAATTGAACGTCCGGGATATGGGCGGCATCCCAGGCAATCATGGCCTCGTTTATATCGGCACCAACCACTTTCGCGTTTTTTGACAAACCCGGCAGGTGCCGGATAATGCGGCCCACACCGCAGCCCCATTCCAGAATATTTTTTGGCTGTGGCAGGAAGGGGGCCGTCCATTCCAAAAATTCCGAGGCCGTAACCGCGCCATCTTCCTTGTATTGCTGGTAATCCAGCTTATACGTTTCATGCAGGAAGTAATCCGGTGGCAGCGCAAAATGAGGGTTTTCTTTCCTGAATTTTTTATTTTGAGCAGCATGGCGCATCCTGGAAAAAAGGAAATGCAAACGGTCATAAATAAACACCGTTCGCGTGCGGTAAAACAGGGCCTTTACCAGTCTTTTAATTGCGCTCATGCCTTGGCTTTAGGCCGCAATGATAAGGTTTGTTTGCTCAATGGCATACCACGTTGGCGCTCCTTTCTGCTATGCCGCTTACCGCTTCCGTGAGTTGCAGCTTGGGACTCAGGTAAGGAATGCCCAGGTTCATGCCACGCACCATAAACAGCAGGCCAAAGAAAAGCATGAAGTAAGGCGTAAAGGCGCGCCAGCGGTTTTGCGCCAGAAAAGCAACCCTGCTTTTCAGCAGCGTGATGGTTACCAGCATGGGGGCGGTGCCCAGTCCAAAGGCCATCATGCCCAGGGCGGCCTGCCCGGCAGACGGAGCGGTAGCGCTCAACGCCAGCGCCATGTACACCATGCCGCAGGGCAGCAGGCCGTTGAGCATGCCCATCGGGAAAAGCAGCCACCAGCCGCGCCGCGACAGCAGTTGTTGCAAGCCGTTTTGCACCCATCCCGCCCAGGGTAAACGAAAGCCCGGCCAAAGGCCCGGCATCAGCGTCAGCATACCAAGCAACAGCAGCAGAAAGCCCAGTATCATGGAAGTGGCCAGTTGCCATTGCGGCTGCAGCAGTGTGGTGCTGCCATAGATAAGGATGCCCAGCCCGGTATAGATGCTGATGCGGCCGCCGTGGTAAAGCAGCAGGCCCAGCGGACGCTGCCACTTTTTTAGCTGCGCAAAGGGCAATATCAGCATGATGGGCCCGCACATGCCGGCACAATGCAGGCTGCCGGCAAGGCCCATCAGAAAAGCAGCTGATATGGTAAATGCCCCGGTCATTTAGTGCAGGAACAGATCGTTTTGCTGAAAGTATGATTTGCCATCGCATTGCCAGCTAACCTTTACCTGGTATCGGGTGGGGCGCAGCAGGCTGCGGTTCATGGCAATGGTATTATCCAGCGTGGTTACGTCCAGCTTTTGATCCCATTCTTCGTGAACCATGGCCATAAAAGTGACGTGAATGGTTTTCATTTTATTGGCTACTTCCGGCGGAAAGCTGATGGTAACCTGCTCGCTGCTTTCCTGAATGGCCAGTGGCTGCGACAATGCTTTCTGATTGGCGGCCGCATTGATTTGATCCTGGAATTTCAATTCCTGGTTGTAATAGTCTTTCGTTACCAGGTCAAACTTTACATTGGATGCCAGTACCACCAGCGTCACTATCATGGCTACAAAGCCGATGTAAAGGAAGGCGATTTTGGTGCCCCAGTTAAATGTCATGATTAAAAATTATTTTTAGTACAGGAATGGTTTATTGAATGGAAAACGGCCCCAGGAAGGTGGTGGAAATTTTCCCGATTTTCCTGTTGTTTTCATAGACGCCTACTTCCAGTTCCGACTTGCGGGATTTCACTTCCGAAGCAGGCAGGTAGATAAAGAGTTCGCCGGCCGCATAGCCTTCTTTGGGGATTTTCAGCAATCCTTTGTTGCCCACGATTTCAATATGGCCTTTGAAGTTTTCAGGTTTCAGGCTCACTTCTTTGTCTTTATAGGTCTTGTTCAGCATCTTGAAATTATACAGATTGCTGAGCTCGTTTCCCGGCCTTTCCTGGTATAGTTGTCCCGGCGTGCGAATGAGGTTGAAACCAACGTCTGTTCGCGAAGCCAGCAGGTAGCCTTCTACGCAAAGCAGCACCAGCATCACGGCAGTGTAGGCTTTCATGCGGCCGGTAAAACGCAGCTTTTTACCCGTCTGAATGCCACTTTCAGAATCATAACGGATTAATCCGCGCGGCAGGCCAACGGCGTCCATCATGTGGTCGCAGGCATCCATGCAGGCCGTGCAGTTCACGCATTCCATCTGCGTGCCGTTGCGGATGTCTATACCGGTAGGGCATACTTTTACGCACTGATAACAGTCGATGCAATCCCCAATTTCGCGGGTCTGGTTTTTCTTGAATTTGCCGCGTGGCTCGCCCCGCTTGTAGTCGTAGGCTACCACGATGGATTCTTTATCCAGCAGCACGCCCTGCAGCCGGCCGTAGGGGCACACCACGGTGCATACCTGCTCGCGAAACCAGAGGTAAACGAAGAAGAAAATACCGGTAAAGATCAGGAGTGATACAAAGCCGCCCACATGCTCGCTCACCGGTTCGGTAATGATTTGCCAGAGTTCATCTACGCCGATTACATAAGCCAGGAAGGTGTTGGCAATTACAAACGACATCAGCCAAAAGGCGGTCCACTTGGCTGATTTTTTCAGGATTTTCTGACGGTTCCAGGGGGCTTTGTCCAGCATTTTCTGGCGTGCCATATCGCCTTCAATCCAGTATTCCACCTTCCGGAAAATCATTTCCATAAAGATGGTTTGCGGGCAAATCCAGCCGCAGAATACCCGCCCGAACACCACCGTAAACAGGGCAATGAACACAATAAAAAGCAGCATGCCCAGCGCGAAGATGAAAAAATCCTGTGGCCAGAAAATCTGGCCAAACAGGATGAACTTCCGTTCAACCACGTTGAACATAAACAGCGGATGGCCATTAACTTTTACAAAAGGCAATCCAAAGAAAACAAGCAGATAAAGGACGGTGAGCAGGGTGCGCCGGTTGTAAAAGCGCCCCTTGGGTTTTTGCGGGTAAATCCAGACGCGTTTTCCCTTCTCGTCGATTGTGGCTACGCGGTCTCTAAACGAAACGGGTTGTCCTTCTATCACACTCATCGTCTTCCTTTTTTTCTGTTTGTTTTTATTTTTTGTTGGTATCAGGCACAGGTGTCAGGCTGGGCTCGGTAGCGTTAGACACACTGTCCAGTGCTTTATCGCCTCCTTCCACAAAAAGCTCGCCCTGGGGAGCTTTGGGGGCTGCCGGCTTGGTGCCGTGCAGCGATTTTACATAACTTGTGAGCTGTGCCAGCTGCTTCGGCGTCATGTTGCTTTGCCACTCTGGCATGCCTTTTTCCTTTACCCCGTATTTAATGGTCTTAAACACTTCTTTGATGCCGCCGCCGTGCAGCCAGTAATCGTCTGTGAGGTTGGGACCTACGCTGCCACCGCCATCGGGGGCATGGCAGGCGGCGCAGGTATTGGTAAACAGCGTCTTGCCATTTTCCAGATCAGCAGGGTCCTGCAGCAGGGTAATGTTGTTTTCGTCAATAACATTGCCGCTTTTCGCCAGGAAGGCCAGCTTTTGCTGTTCTGCTTTTTCTACAGAGGCAATGTATTCATCGTGACTGCTGGGGCCATTGCCTACATGGTAATACCACATATAGACCACGGAAAAAATAATGGTGGCTACAAAGCCCCATTTCCACCAGGGTGGCAGGCTGTTGTCCAGCTCGCGGATGCCGTCGTAATCGTGCTCCAGCACAATGGCTTCTTCATGCTCCACAGATACCGAGCGGTTAAAACGATCCAGGAAAGGTTTGCGCCGGACCCCGCGCATGCTGGCTTCTTTTTCGGGCCTGTCGCTCACCAGCCGTACAAACTGGCGGATGTAGCGCAGCAGCACCAGGATAAGCAATACTTCCAGCCCAATGATGCCCATCAGCAGGTAAAAGTCGTTGCGAACAATACCGCTGATGTAAGGAGAAACCACGGTGACGGCTTCTGTTGTATCTGCCGCAGCCTCCTGTGCCTGTGCGCCCAGCGAAAGCAGGCTGAAACCCAGCAGCAGCAGGAGTGTCTTGACTATAGTGCCGCCGCTGTTTCGTTTTTCGCGCATTTTTTCGCGGTAAATCACCATCAGGTTTTGCAGGGTGTTGCCCAGCAGGCCAATGGCCAGTGCCAGTAAAAACATCAGGCTGAGCAGGCCAAGCAATACCGGATTAAAGGAGCTGCTGTGTTCGGCAGAAGTTTGGGCCCCGGCCGCTACCGGCGCCAGGCAGCCGGCTACAAAAAGGATTTTATTTTTAAAACTGGAAGGTCTCATTGCGGTGTAGTTGTGGGGTGTGTAGTTTCCGGTTCGGTGCCAAGTGGCATGTTTTCCATCGTGGCGATATATTGTTTGCTGGCGCCGAATGCCCAGATGCTCAGCAGCGTAAATACCAGCAGGAAAATAGCGAGCGCTATGATGGGGTAAATAGAAACCCCGCCGATGCGTTCCAGATAATGTGCAACTTTCATAAGAAGAAGGTTGTTGGATTAATGCGCTACTGCGCTGATTTTAGAATCGGGTTGCGTGCCGTCTGTAGCCGGATGCGGCGCATTTTTGATGTCTGTACCCAGGCGTTGCAGGTAAGCAATCAGGGCAATGATTTCCCGATCCGGTTTCACCTGAATCTTGTCGGCAGCCAGGCTTTTGGCTATTTTATTGGCCTGCTTTTCCACATCCGCGTTGGCTTTCTGATCGTAGCCTTCCGGGTAGGGAACGCCCATTTTTTGCATTGCACGGATTTTTGCCGGTGTGGAAGCTACATCGATGGTACGGCGGAACAACCAGGGGTAAGCCGGCATAATGGAGCCGGGACTCATACTGGTAGGCTCGTACATGTGGTTGAAGTGCCAGCTGTCCGGGTACTTGCCGCCCTCGCGGGCCAGGTCCGGGCCGGTGCGCTTGCTGCCCCACTGGAAGGGGTGATCGTACACGCTTTCGCCGGCCTTGCTGTACTCGCCATAACGGGCCACTTCATCGCGGAACGGACGCACCTGCTGACTGTGGCAGAGGTAGCAGCCTTCGCGCACATAAATGTCCCGGCCATGCAGTTCCAGCGGGGTGTAGGGTTTCACAGAGCTGATGGTAGGCACGTTGCTTTTTACCAGGAAGGTGGGCACAAATTCTACCACGCCGCCAATGGCCACTACTACCAGGCTCCAGAATAACATTTGCATGGGGCGTTTTTCGATCCAGCGGTGCCAGTGGTCTTTGGCGTGCACTTCGCGCTGGGCTTTCAGCGGCAGTGCCTCGGCTGCTTCTTCATCCTGCGCTTTACCCTGACGGATGGTTTTTATCAGGTTCCAGCCCATCAGCAGGGTGCCTGTCAGGAACAGGACGCCACCAATAGCCCGCATCAGGTAGAAGGGTTTCAGTTGCTGTACGGTTTCAAGGAACTGATATTTCAGCGTGCCTTCCGGCGTAAATTCTTTCAAGGCCAGGCTTTGCATAAAACCAGCCCAGTACATAGGCACTACATAAAACACAATACCAAGTGTGCCTATCCAGAAATGCCAGTTGGCCCATTTTACAGAGTAAAGCTTGGTTTGGAATATCCGGGGAATAAGCCAGTAAAGGATGCCGAAAGTTAAAAAGCCATTCCAGCCAAGCGCGCCCACGTGCACGTGCGCAATGGTCCACTCAGAGAAGTGGCTGATGGCGTTTACGCTTTTCAGGCTCAGCATCGGGCCTTCAAAAGTGGCCATACCATAAGCGGTAATGGCTACCACCATGAATTTTAGCATGGGCTCTTCGCGCACTTTGTCCCAGGCGCCGCGCAGCGTCAGCAGGCCGTTGATCATGCCGCCCCAGCTGGGGGCAATCAGCATTACGGAAAACACAGTACCCAGGCTTTGCGCCCAGTCGGGCAGGGAATTGTAAAGCAGGTGGTGCGGACCGGCCCAGATGTAAAGGAAAATCAGCGACCAGAAGTGAATGATGGAAAGGCGGTAGGAATATACCGGGCGGTTGGCCATCTTGGGCAGGTAGTAATACATCAGGCCCAGGTAAGGGGTAGTCAGGAAGAAGGCCACCGCGTTGTGACCATACCACCATTGCACCAGGGCATCCTGCACGCCGGCATAGCCGCTATAGCTTTTCAGCAGGGAGAATGGAATCTCATAGCTGTTTACAATGTGCAGCATGGCCACCGTTACCCAGGTAGCGATGTAAAACCAAATCGCCACATAGAGGTGGCGCTCGCGGCGTTTCAGGATGGTGCCAAACATGTTCCAGCCAAATACCACCCAGATGGCAGTAATGGCAATATCCAGCGGCCATTCCAGCTCAGCGTATTCCTTGCCGGTGGTGTAACCCGCCAGCAGGGTAATGGCGCCAAACACAATGATGGACTGCCAGCCCCAGAAGTGAATTTTGGAAAGCTTGTCGCTGAACATGCGTGCTTTACAAAGCCTTTGCAGCGAGTAATACACACCCATAAAAATGCCGTTGCCTACAAAGGCAAAAATCACCGCGTTGGTGTGTACGGGGCGTACCCGGCCAAAGGTGGTGGCAGCGGTATTAAAGTTCAGGCTGGGCCAAACCAGTTGCAGGGCGGCGAAAATGCCTGCCAACATGCCAATGATGCCCCAGAAAATGGTAGCATAGGCAAACATGGCCACGATCTTGTTGTCATAAAAAAACTTGTCGGGCGCGCCGATGGTGCTTTGAATTTTCGGCGTGTCCGTGCCGCTGACCGGCTTTTGCGGGTCGTGGGCATTTTGATGATCAGAGGTACTCATTGGTATGGAACTGTGTAAACTTTAAAGCGGTTTCGGGTTATTTTTATAAAACATCAGCATCATCCTGCAACATGCGCATGGCTGCGCCCTGCTGATCTTCATACTGCCGGTCCTTAATGCTCCACAGGAAAGCAAAAAGAAATCCGCCGGCAATCAGCAGGGAAACGGCAATTAGCATAAACAGGGCGCTCATAATTTCAGATTATCTGTGTGGTTCGCGGGCACGATCCACAGTGTTTGTCTTGATAGTGTAAAATTATCCAGCGGCTTCCGGGTGGCTAATGACCTCTCGCAGGTGCCAACATGATTTATATCAGGTTTTACGGCGGCGATGCTTACCTGCCTGCATTGGGGTCTTCCTTTTTCCCGTTTAAACCCAGCATCCGGGCCATAGCACTGCTCAGCCCGGTAGTTACCAGCACAATGGTCAAAGTGCTGCAGGGCATTAGGATGGCCGCTATTATCGGGCTTAGTTTTCCCTGCACGGCAAAGAACAAACCGGCCAGGTTGTAGCACACAGAAACGGCAAAGGCAATACGGATAAGCTGGGTGCCAAAGCGGGAAAGGCGCAATAACTGGGGCAGTTGGGCAAACCGGGCACCATCCAGGATGGCATCGCAGGCGGGGGTAAAGTTGTTTACATCGTCCGTAAGGGTAATGCCCACATTGCTTTGCTGCAGCGCGCCGGCATCGTTCAGGCCGTCGCCAATCATCAATACTTTGCCATCCTGCTTTTGCAGTTTTGCTATAAAGCGCAGCTTGTCTTCGGGCTTTTGCTGAAACAGCAGCACGCTGTTTTGCCCGAATACCTGTTGCAGGTTTGCTTTTTCCTGATCCGTATCACCGCTCAGCAGGCTCAGCTGAAAGCGTTGTTGCAGGCGTTTCACCACTTTGTTTAACCCGGCGCGCCAGGCAGGCTGCACGGTCAGCGCTGCTACTTTTTCGCCACAACGGATGTAAACGTTTGCGGTATTCGCCGGGGCAGCCTGCACCCAGCCGGCGTTGCCTATAAAGACGGCAAACGTGCCAGACAGCGCGCTGACGCCTTTGCCTTTTACTTCCTGCCAGCCGGTAACCGGCATCGTTTCCTGCCGGCCCAGAAAGCGGTAAATAGCCTGGCTGTAAGGGTGCCTGCTTTGCCCTGCCACGGCGCTGATGGCAACCATCTCTTCTTCTGTAAATGGTGATGCATGGTGCAGCATGGTTAGCCGCGCCACTTCGTTGCCGGCGCTGGTAGTAAGGGTGCCCGTCTTGTCAAATACAATATTATTCACGCGGCCCAGTTGCTCTATCACGGTAGCATCCCGCAGGAAAAGGCCGTTGTTGCTCAGCAGGCGCAGCAGATTGCCATTGGCAAAAGTAGCGGCCAGCAGCAAGGCACAGGGACAGGCAATAATCAGCATGGCCGTGATGCTGGGCCATATTTGGGCAGGATTTTTAACCAGCCAGAAAACTGCAGTGGCCGCCACCAGCAGCAACAGTATCAGCGTGAAATGGGTGCTTAAGCGGTGCACCATGCTTTTGCGGTTGTTGCTGGCTTCCTTATCGTTCCGGAAAGCGCTGTGGTTCCAGAGCTGGGTCAGGTAGCTGCCGTCCACAGGTTGAGTAAGGCGCACGTCTATGGTGCCGCCCTGCTGCCGGCCGCCGGCATATACTTTCTGGCCTGCGGCAATGGTCACCGCGCGGCTTTCGCCGGAAACAAACGAGTAATCAATGCAGGCGCTTCCGGCTACCAGCACCCCGTCGGCAGGAATCAGTTCTTCCTGGTAAAGCCGCACGGTATCCCCGGGCTTTAAATCTGAAAGTTGGGTAGGCCGGGTGTGCTCTTCCTGCACTACAGAAACGGCAACCGGAAAATAGCTTTGATAATCGCGCTCGAATGAAAGCGACTTGTAGCTGCGTTCCTGCACCACGCGGCCTACCAGCATGAAAAACACAATGCCGCTCATGCTGTCCAGATAGCCCGGACCTGCATTGGTAAGCAGGTCTGTAATGCTGCGGATAAAAGTAATGAGAATGGCCAGTGCAACCGGAATATCAATATTGAGGTGCTTTTGCTTCAGGCCGCTCCAGGCATTATTAAAAAACTCGGATGCAGCGTAAAAGAATACTGGAAGCGCCAGCAAAAAGTTCAGGCTGCGAAACAAGGTTGTGTATTGTTCTTCGATGCCCTGCCAGATGGAAAAATATTCCGGCAGGCTCATCATCATGATGTTGCCAAAGCAAAAACCGGCAATACCCAGTTTGTACAGCTTGCTTTGGTTGGCCTTGCTCTTGGTTTTCCTGGTATCCTCCAGGCTGATGTACGGTTCGTAGCCAATGGTCGTCAGCAATTCCGCCACCTGACGCAGGGAAATTTCTTTGCTGGAAAAATGTACGGTTACCTCTTTGGCGGAAAAATTGAGCCGGCTGCCGCTGATGCCCTTGTTTATTTTAGGCAACCGTTCCAGCAGCCACATACAGCTGGAGCAATGCACGGCCGGCAGGTAAAAGGTTACCGCGGTGTGATCGCCATCGGTAAAATCGTACAGCTTTTCTGCTATTTCCTTTACGTCCAGGTACGCAAATTTATCCTGCCGCACAGGCCGGATGCGGCTGATGCCGGGGTGGTCCTGCAATTCGTAATAATTGCAAAGCCCTTCATTTTTGAGGAGGGAATAAACCAGTTCGCAGCCTTCGCAGCAGAATGGTTTTTCATCTTTATAGAGAACGCCGGCACGGCACGGTGTGCCGCAGTGGTAGCATTTAGCCTGCCTGGCCGACGCCCTGTCTTTTACCGGAGCATCCAACATGGCGGGTTCAAATTATTTAAGACAAAAAAGTTGGGGAAGCAGTTGTGCTTCTTCCCGGAAAATCCATTCGTCCGTCAGCTTTTTTAGTTCCAGCAGGCGGCTGCGCAGCACCATATAGCTGAGCGATTCGCTTTCATAAAGCGGTTTGGCCACCTGGCTGCAGCGATAAAAATAATCCCGCAGGCGCTGGTGCTGCAGCGTCACATCCTGCAGGTAGCTTTCCAGCTCTTTTCGCCGGGAAGCAGAAAGCTGCTGCAAGGGGCTGGCGCTCCATTGGTACAGGAATGCATAAAAATGCATTTGGCGGAAGGTGGCAAAATAAGAGATGTCTGCCAGCAGCTTTTGATACAGGGAATGCTGCAGTTCTGAAAGAAATGGGGCAGCATCTTCCAGCAGTTGGGAGGTTTCTTCCCAAAGCCGTATGGCAGGTATGATAAACTGTTGTTCCAGTTCGGCAGCAAGGGCGGCCGGCGAAGCAACAGTGGTTTCAGAATGCGGCATAGTAAACGATTTTCTACCGCAAAACTATTTTTACTTACAGCTGCAAACTATGAGCAATGCAGCTTTTGGATATGATTTTTGTCAGGTTTCAGCACTGCACGCAAAGCGCGCCTTTTCTTGCTATAAACGGCCTGTGACGCCTGCAGGTTTAATTGTCAATATTGGCGGTCCTGATTAGCTTCTCGTTGTTGAGAATCTGGATTTTTTTGCCGGCAAAAGCCACGATGCCATCATGCTTGAATTCGGAAAGTAAACGGATGGCTGTTTCCGTGGCAGTGCCTACCAGGTTGGCCATTTCTTCGCGGCTCAGTACTACGCTAATGGTTTGCCCGTCTGCTTCCAGGCCGTAGGTCTGTTTTAAAAAAAGCAGCGCTTCTGCCATGCGCTCGCGCACCGGCTTCTGGGCCAGGTCGGTAATGGTTTGCTCGGCTTTTTTCAAATCTTCTGCCAGCAGCCGGATTAATTCCAGGGAAAGGCCGGCATTATCTTTCAAAACCTGAAAGAAAGCATCGCGTGGGATAAAGCAAATCTCGCAGTCTTCCAGGGCCATGGCCGATGCGTTGTAAGCCTCTGCGTTCAGCAGGGCGCGGTAGCCAATCACGTCGCCGCCTTTGGCCATGCGCACAATCTGATCCTTGCCATCCTGACCCGTACGATAGACTTTTACCTTGCCGTTGTTGATGCAAAACAAACCGTAGGGGTTATTGCCCTCATTAAAAATCAGCTGGCCTTTTTTATAGGTGTTGCAGGATTTTGTGTGGTTGAAAACTTCGATGTCGTTGTGGCACAATTTGCAAAACACCGAATCCGCCCGGGAATCGCAATTGTTGCAATCCTGGTGCATAGCAGTTTTGTTTTTAGAGAGGGCCATAGCTATTTACAAAGATACGGTTTAAATAGTGTGCCAAAGGACGGCTGTGGCGCCTGGCAGGAGGGGGGTGGCGATGCGGGATTATATTTTAATTCAAAAAGCCGCCTCTGAAAAGAGGCGGCTTTTATTATTGTTGCAGGCTTTGAAATTAAGCAACTTCAACTTCAGCACCAGCTTCAGTCAGCTTGGCTTTCAGGTCTTCAGCTTCAGCTTTGCTTACGCCTTGTTTAACAGCCTTGGGAGCGCCGTCAACCAGTTCTTTGGCTTCTTTCAGGCCCAGACCGGTCAGGTCTTTTACGATTTTAACGACGTTCAGCTTGTTGGCGCCGGCAGCTTTCAGTACTACGTCAAACGCAGTTTTTTCTTCAGCAGCAGGGGCAGCACCACCGGCAGCAGGGCCGGCAACGGCAACGGCAGCAGCAGCAGGCTCAATGCCATATTCGTCTTTCAGGATGGTAGCCAGTTCGTTTACCTCTTTTACAGTCAGGTTTACGAGTTGTTCGGCAAATTGTTTCAGATCGGCCATGATAATGGAATTTAAATTTCTGAGGTTAATGGTTGATGATTACTATCGTTGGACTTGGAAGCCTTGTTTGGGAAAATGTGAAAATGTATGGAATGTGGGAAAGGTGCAGAAAGTGTTTTAATAATCTTCAAATTTCCCAATCTCCAAATTTTCAAATTTTAAGCAGCGCGTTCTTCGAGCGCTTTTACCAGGGAAGCAAGCTTGTTGCCTGCGTTCAGGGCGCTGATCACGTTCTTGGCAGGAGACTGCAGCAGACCGATGATTTCGCCAATCAGATCCTGCTTGCTCTTCAGCGTCTTCAGCGTGGGCAGTTGGTCGTCGCCTACAAACACGTCGCCATCTACGAAAGCGGCCTTCAGTACGGGCTTTTCGCCTTTGCTGCTGGTGCGGAAATCGCTGATGATAAGGGCGGGTTCTTTAGGGTTTTCAGAGAACATCAGCGCGGTTACGCCGTTCAGGCTCTCGTAAGTGCCGCTGAAGCGTTCGCCATCGATTTGCTCCATGGCCTTGCGGATCAGCGTGTTTTTAGCCACACGCATTTCCACGCCTTTTTCGAAGCATACGCGGCGCAGCTTGGTGATCTGAGCTACAGTCAGCGCTTCTGTATTGGTAATGTAGAAGTTGTTGTACTGAGAAAATTTCTCTTTCAGCAGCGCTACAGCTTCTTGTTTTTGAGCGGTTGTCATTGGAATATTTTTATTTGCGGATGTGCCACCGGGCACCTTGCAGATTAAAAGTTAAAGTAGAATGGATTAAGCTACAGAGCGGGGATCAATGGTGATGCCGGGGCTCATGGTAGCCGCCATGCTAACGCCTTTTACATAAGTGCCTTTCGCCGTGGCAGGTTTCATGCGCACCAGGGTGTTTAACAGCTCCTGCGCGTTTTCTGCCAGTTTGTTGGGCTCGAAGGAAACACGGCCGATAGAGGCGTGGATGATGCCGGCTTTATCTACCTTAAAAGCAATCTTACCACCCTTTACATCATTTACAGCAGCAGCTACGTCGTTGGTAACGGTGCCGGTCTTGGGGTTGGGCATCAGGTTGCGGGGGCCGAGAATTTTACCCAGGCGGCCGATTTTTGGCATTACAGACGGTGTGGCGATGATTACATCCACATCGGTCCAGCCGCCTTCGATTTTCTGTACAAATTCATCCAGGCCTACAAAGTCGGCGCCGGCTGCTTTGGCATCGGCTTCTTTGTCGGGCGTGCAGAGTACCAGTACTTTTTTGGTTTTACCGGTGCCGTGGGGCAGGGTTACGGTGCCGCGCAGGGCCTGATCGGCTTTGCGTGGGTCGATACCCAGGCGGATGTGCACATCTACCGAGCTGTCAAACTTAGTGCAGTTTACGTCTTTTACCAGCGCGCTGGCTTCAGCCAGGGTATATTCTTTATTGGGGTCCAGCTTGGCGTTGGCCGCCTTGCGTTGTTTTGAAATTGCCATTGCTCTAAAAAATTTTAATGGTTACCGGCGTTGGAAAACCGGTGTGCCGTTTTAAGTGGGAATTAAAAAGGGGCGTTTCCTTCAACGGTGATACCCATGCTGCGGGCGGTGCCGGCTACGAGCTTCATGGCACTTTCCAGCTTAAAGCAGTTCAGGTCGGCCATCTTGTCTTTGGCGATGGTTTCTACCTGCTCCCAGCTTACCTTACCCACTTTCTGACGGTTGGGTTCTTTAGAGCCTTTGTTGATTTTTGCGAGCTCCATCAGCTGCACGGCGGCAGGCGGGGTTTTGATGATGAAGTCAAAAGACTTGTCCGTATAAACGGTCAGCTCTACGGGCAGTACTTTGCCCATTTTGTCTTGCGTGCGTGCATTGAACTGCTTGCAAAACTCCATGATGTTCACGCCTTTGGAACCCAGTGCAGGGCCGATTGGCGGTGCAGGGTTGGCTTGTCCGCCTTTTACCTGCAGCTTTACATAGCCGGATATTTCTTTGGCCATTGTGTTTACTTTTTTTTGGTGTTAACGAATAATGATAAAAGCCTTTGGAGCCTTTAACCCATTCTCCCAAATGCCAACTTTTTATAAGAGCACTCTGAGAAAAGAGGCGCAAAGGTATGCATTCTTTTTGACAAGTAGCGCTGTGATTTCAAAATAATGTTGGCTGTTTGTAAAACTCCTGCTTCCCGGGCAGGAATGGGCCTTTCCGGCCCGGAACATGCAATAGATCCGGGTGCAATTATAGTATCCTGTTATAATTAGCTATCCTGCTCCGCTCGCGGTATTGTCTTTTTTAATTTTGATACCGGAATACTTTCTGCTTTTCGCACCCAAAAATTTAATTATGAAAAACTATCTTGTTCTTTTGTTTTCCCTGCTGGCGCTCAGCTGCACCACGCATGCGCAGCAGCTAACGCCTAAAGATTTTCAGATACAGCTGGATACGGTGCCTCAGGCGCAAATCCTGGATGTGCGCACGCCCAAGGAATTTGCCGGCGGCCATTTGGAAAATGCCCTGAATGCCGACTGGACCGGCCATGAGTTTGAAAGCGGCATCGCGCCTTTAGATAAAAACAGGCCGGTGTACATCTATTGCCTGAGCGGCGGCCGCAGTGCCGATGCTGCCAAAAGATTGCGTCAGCTGGGCTTTGCCAATGTGTACGAACTGAAAGGCGGACTGATAGCCTGGCGCGCTGCCAACCTGCCCGAGGAAAACGCGCCGGCTGAAGCATCTGCCACCGCAGCTGGTAAAGGACTGACGATGGAACAGTTTAAAAATATGCTGTCTGAAGACAAGCTGGTATTGGTAGATTTCCATGCCGAATGGTGCGGCCCCTGCAAGCGTATGGAGCCTTTTCTCAAGGAAATTGCCTCGGAAATGAAAGACAAAGTGGTGGTGCTGCGCCTGGATGCCGATGAAAATGAAGATTTGGCCAGTCAGATGGGTATTGTGGGCCTTCCATTTCTGCAGCTCTACAAAAAGAAAGAAAACGTGTGGCAGCAAATGGGCTTTATGAGCAAGAGCGCCTTGAAAGACGCCATTCGCAAGCAGCTGTAACGCCTGCTGTTTCCGACTTCCTGTTTAAGGCTGTCGCTCCCGGGTGTTGCTGGCACGACCTCTTTAAATATTGCTGCGGTTGCCTGTTAACGGCTACCTCGAAAGTAACCGCAAGCATTTTATGAATCGTTCCAAAATCCTGTTATCCACCTCCACCCTTGCAGGCGCAGCAGTTGGTACTGTCGCCGCATGGGCCACTCTGCCTGCCGGCACGCCACCGGTACGCAGCAAACACAAAGGCGCCCAATCCATAGCCGGGCTGGAGCCTATTGAAATAGGGGGCGTAAAGCAATGGCTTTTGCAGCGCGGCGCGGATGTTGCCAACCCAATTTTGCTGTTTATACATGGCGGTCCGGGTATATCACAAATGGTGCTAAACCGCGCCAATACGGCGCCGCTGGAGCAATATTTTACCGTGGTAAACTGGGATCAGCGAGGCGCCGGTAAATCGCACAAAGCCATTCACGACAAGGCCGGCATGAACATCCCGCAATTTGTGTCAGACCTGGGCGAGGTAGCGCAACACCTGCTTTGCAAATTTGGAAAACAGCGCCTCACGCTGGTAGGCCGTTCCTGGGGCACGGCCATTGGGATGCTGGCTGTGGCAAAATACCCGGAATTGTTCCATGCTTATGTGGGCATCGGGCAGCTTACAGATGTTTTGGAAAGCGAAAAGGCTTCTTATCGCTGGGCCTTAGAGCAGGCGCTTGCAGCCAAAGACCGGGACGCGATTCATGAACTTTCAGAAATGGGAGCGCCGCCTTACAGCGGCAACTGGCTGGAAAAGTTTATCGCCGAGCGTAAATACATCTGCCGGTATGGCGGTGAAGTATGGGGCAATTCGCATGGCAGCAACCTCAAAATTGCACGCAGTGTGCTTTGGGGACAGGAATATAATATTGCCGACCGGGTGAGCTTTTTTCATGTTGCCAAGCAGTCGTTACGGTTATTGCAACCGCAATTAATGAAGGTCAATTTATTTCAGGAAGTGCCGGAAGTAAAAGTGCCCATCTTTTTCATCGCCGGCCGCCACGACCATGTGGTACCGCAAAGCGTGGCGCACCGCTATTACGAAGCATTAAAAGCCCCGCACAAGGAATGGCACTGGTTTGAAGAATCGGCACACATGCCCGACTTTGAAGAGAAGGAAAAATTTCAAAAGTTTCTGGTGGAAAGGGTACGTGGCTTGTCTGTTTAGAAATGATTACTCCTGATTGTTGCCAGTCCATTCGTGCTTTAATAAGGAATAGCAATCCGAGCTTTCACTGGTGCCGTTCACCACATAATCTTCCCTTAGTCTGCCTTCAAAAACAAAACCCTGCGTGTGCAAAAGCTTCAGGGAAGGCTTATTTTCAGGAGCTACCAGAGCCGCAATGCGGTGCAGGTTCATGTGCTCAAAACCATAGCGGATTACAAGGGGCAGGGCTTCCGACATAAAGCCTTTTTGTTTGTACGCATCACGCCGCAGGGCGTAAAAAATTTCCGCCCGCCGGTGTGTGGGGTTCCAGGTATGAAAGCCGCATTCGCCAATAACCAGGTTGCTTTCTTTTTCAATCAGCAAAAAAGAATAGTGCGATATCCGGAAGGTTTCCATGCCTTTTTCGTACATGGCTTTATAGAGCTGAAAAGCCGCTTCTTCTACATTTAAAAACGCTTTGACTTCCGCCAATGTTTTGGTTTCAAACCATTCGTGGAGGGTTTGCGGCGTAAGCGGTTTCAGGAGCAGGCGATTGGTTTGCAGGGTTGCTTCGGACATGGGCTTGGGGAATTGACTCCTAAAGATAAAATCCAGACTGCTTACCTGGGGGCGAAGGGATGGTGCCTGCGCTTGCTGCCTGATTCCAAATGCAGGTATGTAAGTAGCTTACCTGAGCCTTATCTTTGGGTAGAAGGTTTTAATGTTTCCTGCTTATTAATGATGCGGCGCTTTATTTCATCCGGTTGTCTCATCCTGCTGCTTGCGGGCTGCTACCAGCGGGACATGGAACCGCGTGAGGACTATACGCTGTGCGGATATGTTTATGATTGTACTACCAATACGCCTGTTGCCGGTGCGGGTATTTATGTAGCGGCAAGGTCTGTGCCAAGTGGCAGTGGTATGGGATTCTGGGGGCCAACAGTAGCAGAAGGAGGCAAAACAACCACTGACCAGAACGGCTATTGGGAAGTGCTTCCGTATAAATACAGCTTTACGGATGCTTACGAAATTACTGCGCAGAAAGACAGCGTGTTATTTGGCACCGCAACCCTGTTAATTACTCATATACTCATTTTCAAGTCCGGAGATAAAATCACGGTAGATACTATTTGCTTAAACCCCTGAATATGATGCGCCATTCTCTAAAAACACAGGCATTCAGGAATTTGTTTCTGTACGGAGTTGCATGCCTGCTTTTGGTGCCTGTGGTACTGCCTGCGCAGACGCTCAAAGAGCGCGTTTATGTATATGGTACAGCTGGTGGCGGGCCGGGTATTCCATACACCTATTTTGCGGACCTGAATGTTCTTTTTCTGAGGCACCATCAGGTAAGTGTGGGTTATGGCGCTTTTTTAAAAAGGGCTCCTGATGCGCCCCGTATCAACTCGTTATTCGGCTCTTCCTATCCGCATCTTGTTCTGGATGGTTTCACTGCTTCCTACAGCTATATCCTTTACCCAAAGGGTAAAACAGGGGAAATGCTTAGGTTTCCTGTAGGGGTGCAACTGCTTACCGGCATTTACTCATACCCTGCCAATTATCATGAAAGTCCTTACTGGCTGGGCCCAAATTATCTGTATGATGAAATTGCGGAGCCGTCCATGGCAGTGGCGCTGCGCGGGGGCGGGGAGTGGACACCTTCCCGGGCCTTTGGCCTTTGTTTCGGAGGTTATGTATTAATGGGTAAGCTTAGTGGTGGTGGAGTGTATGCTGGTTTAATGCTTGGTTATGTCAGCAGCAGGAGCAAAGCAATAAGACGGGCGAAGCGGCAGTGAGTAGTTTTAGATAATGAGGTTGGGCAGATGCCTTGCCAGGGGCCAACGCCGGCCTGTGATTGAGGAAATATAGCCGGAGGCACATGCGACATGCGTGCGCCAGCCGCGAGGCTGCTTTGTTAAAGCGGGCAAATGTTTCCTCTATCCTGAGCCTGGCGCTTTAACCCGGCGGCGAACGTTAAGATAATCCTCAACCCGGCAGCAGGCCAGGTATTGCACCTTAGCTTTGTCCCATTGTTATAGCTTATTGTTTTATGTATTATTTTAAAATGTGGATTGAGGATTACCTGTCCGCAAACCACGTTCCGGGTACACTCCGCCAATATATTACCCTCACCGTATTGCTGCTCCTCACCTTCGCGTTGATATACCTGAGCCTCTTTATTACGCGCAAAGTGCTGCGCAAGATGGTAGAAAAATTTGTCCGGAAAACTGCTACGCGTTGGGACGACCTGCTGGTAAAGCATAAATTTTTTAGCACGCTGGCGCTGCTGGTTGCCGTCTTGATTGTCCAGATTGCCGTGCCCATTATCTTCTCGGATTTTCCGAAAATGCTGCCGCTGCTGGAAAAACTGGTGGCAGTTTATTTCCTAATTGTAATTATAAAAATAATTGTCTCTTTCTTAAAAGGTTCCGAAGCTTTTCTTTCGGAATCGGAATTGTTTATTGAAAAGCCGGTAGCCAGCTATTTTCAGCTGGGCCGGATATTGTTGTACTGCGGCGCATTTATTCTTGGACTTTCTATTATACTGGGAAAATCGCCGCTTTACTTTCTGGGGGCTTTTGGCGCCATGACGGCCGTTTTACTGCTCGTCTTCAAAGACACGATTCTGGGGCTTGTGGCCAGCATTCAGATTTCCGCCAATGATATGATACGGGTGGGCGACTGGGTGGAAATGCCAAAGTATAATGCCGATGGCGACGTGCTGGCCATCAACCTCAATACCGTGAAAGTGAAGAACTGGGATAAAACCATTACCACCGTGCCCACGCATTATTTTATTACCGACAGCTTTAAGAACTGGCGGGGCATGCAGGAAAGCGGTGGCCGCAGAATAAAACGAACCTTGCATATCAACATGGCTACCATTCGCTTTGTGGATGAAACCATGCGGGAGGCTTTTAAGAAAGTGCACCTGATTGCAGGCTATATTTCGGAGCGGCAACTGGAAATTGAACGGTTTAACCAGCAGCATGAAATTGACACCACGGCGCTGATAAACGGGCGCAGAATGACCAATATCGGCGTTTTCCGCAATTACATAGACGCTTACCTACGGCGTCATCCGGGTATTCATCAGGAGATGATTATCCTGGTGCGGCAAATGGCTTCCACGCAATTTGGGGTGCCGGTTGAAATCTATTGCTTTACCAGGTCGGTAGCCTGGGTAAATTATGAAGCCGTGCAGTCCGATATTTTTGACCACCTGCTGGCGGCGGCCACCTACTTTGGACTGGAAGTCTTTCAATCGCCATCCGGCGCAGACATTGCCCTGGCAGCACAAAGTTTGCAGGCAGTTGAGGCAAAAGCAGGTTAGTAGAACAGGATAGGCGCAGGTTAGTAAAACAGGTTAGGCGCAGGCTCCGGCCTGCGTCTGATTATCTTGTAGCCTCTGGGCTACCATTAGATTCAAGCTTTAAAAGGCACACGCGGCACGCGTGCGCCAGCCGCGAGAAAAGTTGCGGGCGACAGCGGCGGGAATGCAAAATTCTTTCATTCTGATAAGTCCGTCCTTACGGCGCTTCATAAATCATTACGCGATAGGAAGGTTTCACCAGGGAGTCAACCGGCGTCAGCAGTGCAAATACTTTCTGGCGGTGCTCCTGCAGGGTAGCGTCATCTATCCAGTAATAAACAAAGGCATAGCGGGCGCTTGTTTGTGTCAGCACATGGGCGAATGAATCCAGTTGCGCATTGCCAGGTATCACAGACAACTCGTTGTAAGATTGGTATTTACTGCGGTTAGGGTGAATTTCGCTGTAATAAACCACCGAGGGCGTTACCCATTCCTGCAAGAATATATGATTTACTGCCACGCCCCGCGATTGCGCAAAAGTAACACTAGCGCTAAGTTCATCTACCTCCAGGCGGTGGGCCAGAAGATAGAAAGGATTGACTGCCACGCAAACAAGCAGGCTGATGACAACGGCCACCTTTTTAAAAACAGCCGGCCTGAGCGCCACCAGTTGATACAGGCCATAGCTTGCTACCATCAGAAACTGGGGTGCTAAAAAGATACATACCCGCGGCAACAGCGTGAAGATGTGCCGCCCAGAGGCAAATAATGTGACGGCAATGGGGATAAGTGTGAGTAGTGCCATACCGGGCAAACGTTTTACCAGATGTATGATACCGATGATGAAAAGAAGGAAATACAACACAAGAACAGGCCAGAAGGCAGTCCCGGCCATCATTTCCAGAAGCGATTCCAGCAGGCTGCTGTTGTGCTCCCAGGCTTCGCGGCTAAAGCTCAGGTCCGGGAAGTATCCGCTGTGCCAGGCTTGCAGGTAGTCCGATGCAATCTGAAAGCGCAGGATAAACCAATAATACAATCCGAATACAAGCAACCAGGAAAAGCCCGCAAGGCCAAGCGTAACAAGGTGCGTAATCCGTTTATCGCGGCGGGCTTCCAGCAGATAATAGCAGCCTACACCCAGCAATTGAAACGCGGCAGGCATGGACAACAATATGGCGACTGTGCCTGCGGGAATCCAGATGAGTAAAAAAGATTGGGCAGGCCTCCGGATTGAAACTTTTGAGGTCAGATACAGCAGCAGCAGCACCACCATCGCATCCGAAAGATATTGTTTTACATCCGTGCTGTAGCGGATAATAAATGCGCTAAAGGCAAAGCTGCAAAGTGCCGGTAACGCAGCAATGCCCAACGGACGCAACAATTTATACAACAGTATCAATGCTGCAGCGGAAGCCAGCAAAGGGAATAATCGCATGGCCAGCTCCCCATAGCCGAGGGTGCTTCCTGCCAGTTTAAGTATCCATAAAAACAGAGGCGGCGCATATTGTTGATAATCCAGTGGTTGTAATAATTCTAACCAACCGCGCTCATATACGTTGCGCACTACATTCAACTCGTCCACCATTAAATCCCGGCTCTGGAAATAAACGTAGAGCCGCAAAGCGATGCCAATAGCAATGATTAGCCATGCCAGATTTTTAGCGAGGCGTGCCTCATTTTTTATAATATGCACAAGAAGCGTTTAAGAATGCCGGTCAAAAATAAAGCGGAAAAAAGTGGCAGGCTTTCTAATTTAAATTATAATAACTTGATTGTCGCTACTAAGGTAATAACAGTCAGTGATTTATCCGTATTTGCGATTGCTAAGAAATAACCTGGCAGGGCCTATGTACTCTTTTTTTATTGCGATTTTATTCCTAAGCCTTAATTATCCAAAACCTAATTACCTATCCGCTGCGGCGGACTAATACAATGCTCTCTGCGTAAGCCTTCTGTAATAAAAAAACCGCCGTCTCTTCCGAAACGGCGGTTACTAATGCTTATCACATAGTGGCCCCCAAAGGAGGGCCGGGAAGGTTAATACTCATTTCTGGCGCGTGTCACATAAACCTTGCAAGCCTGCTTTTGATTTATAAGCTTTAAAAGGCACACGCGACACGCGTGCGCCAGCCGTGAGAAAAGTTGCGTGGGCAAGCGGGATTTTTTGCATCAATAACTACGCATGTTTAATTTCGCTAAAATTTCATACTCACGCATTACGGTTTCACGAATCCACTGTGAATAATGATCATGTGCAATACCTATGATCTCATTATTAGTAGGATTGAAATAGACTATTTGTGATTTACTCCCATCAACAATAATTAGGTAAACGGTTATGCCCACCTTGGCGTTAGGCTCAGAAAAGTCCATCGTATGCACTTTCAAAATATCCTATTGGGAGCGGTTTCATTAGCTGGAAATGAATTCCAGTTTCCCATTACTTTATAATGTACCTGATCGTGATTGTACTCTTCCAAAAAACCTTGTGATAATTTCTCCATTTTCTGTGTTTTTAAATTGGCCCTCGCAAATTTTTATGCGAGGGCCAATTAAATAATCCAATCCCATTTTTCTTCTTACTTCACTTCCTCGTACTCCGCGTCGGCTACATCACCGGTATTGCCACCGGCCTGTTGCCCGCCGCCAGGCTGTCCGGCGCCACCGTTCATATCCGGTCCGGCACCAGGCTGACCATCCTGTCCGCCCTGATACATGTGCTGACTGGCAGCTTGCCAGGCGGTGTTGAGGCGCTCCATGGCACTGTCAACACCAGTTAGGTCTTCGGCTTTGTGCGCCGTGCGCAGGTCGTTCAGCGCGCTTTCAATATTGCCTTTTTCAGCAGCAGGAATCTTGTCGCCGTATTCCTTCAGCTGCTTTTCGGTGTTAAACACCAGGGCGTCGGCCATGTTCAGCTTTTCTATGCGCTCGCGCAGCTGCTTGTCGCTTTCTTCGTTGGCGCGGGCTTCATTTTTCATCTTTTCAATCTCTTCCTTGCTTAATCCGCTACCGGCTTCAATGCGGATATTCTGCTGCTTGCCGGTGCCTTTGTCTTTGGCTGTTACGTGCAGGATGCCGTTGGCATCAATGTCAAAGATTACTTCTACCTGAGGTACGCCGCGGGGTGCGGGTGGAATGCCATCCAGGATGAAACGGCCCAGGCTTTTGTTTTGGTTGGCCATGGGGCGCTCGCCCTGCAGCACATTGATTTCCACGCTCGGCTGGTTGTCGCTTGCCGTGCTGAAGGTTTCGCTTTTCTTGGTGGGAATGGTGGTATTGCTTTCAATCAGCTTGGTCATCACGCCGCCCATCGTTTCAATACCAAGGCTCAGCGGGGTTACGTCCAGCAGCAACACATCTTTTACGTCGCCGGTGAGTACGCCGCCCTGAATGGCTGCGCCAATGGCTACCACTTCGTCCGGGTTTACGCCCTTGTGGGGTTTCTTGCCAAAGAATTTTTCTACTACTTCCTGCACTTTGGGAATGCGGGTAGAACCGCCCACCAGGATTACTTCGTCAATGTCTGAAGTCTGCATGCCGGCATCTTTCAGCGCTTTGCGGCAGGGCTCCAGGGTACGTTCAATCAGGCTGTCAGAAAGCTGCTCAAACTTAGCGCGGGTCAGCTTGCGCACCAGGTGTTTGGGTGCGCCGTCCACCGCGGTGATGTAAGGCAGGTTGATTTCAGTTTCCTGGGAAGAGGAAAGTTCAATCTTGGCTTTTTCAGCGGCTTCTTTCAGGCGCTGCCAGGCCATCGGGTCTTTGCGCAGGTCCATGGCTTCTTCCTGCTTAAACTCATCAGCCAGCCAGTCCATGATTACTTTATCAAAGTCGTCGCCACCCAGGTGGGTATCGCCGTTGGTGCTCTTTACTTCAAAAACGCCTTCGCCCAGTTCCAGGATGGAAACGTCAAACGTACCGCCACCGAGGTCAAACACCACGATTTTGGAATCCTTGTGTTGCTTGTCCAGGCCGTAAGCCAGAGCAGCGGCTGTAGGTTCGTTGATGATGCGGCGCACGTTCAGGCCGGCAATCTCACCGGCTTCTTTGGTAGCCTGACGCTGGGCGTCGTTGAAGTAAGCAGGCACGGTAATGACCGCTTCTTTTACTTCCGTACCCAGAAAATCTTCGGCGGTTTTCTTCATTTTCTGAAGAATCATGGCGCTGATTTCCTGCGGCGTGTACATGCGGCCGTCAATATCTACGCGGGGCGTATTGTTGTCGCCTTTTACGATTTTATAAGAAAAGTGGCTGGCTTCTTCCGTTACCTCGTCATAACGGCGGCCCATAAAACGCTTAATGGAAGCGATGGTATTTACCGGGTTGGTAATAGCCTGACGCTTGGCGGGGTCGCCTACTTTGCGCTCGCCGTTTTTAAGGAAAGCCACTACCGAGGGCGTGGTGCGGCGGCCTTCGTCGTTGGCAATCACCACCGGCTCGTTGCCTTCCATAACGGCCACGCAACTGTTGGTAGTACCTAAGTCTATCCCGATTATTTTACTCATAATATTAGTTTTGGTTTTTCTATTCTTGTTTTTTAATGGATTGGTTTACAGTGTCGTGGCACTTAGGTCAATGAATATGCCATGTCAAAAAATTGCGCAAAATTGTCAGGCAGGCTGCCAGATTTTGCGCAAGGAAAATCGGTTTAGGACAGAATGAACTTTAGCCAGGGCTTTCCAAGCCAATTTTTTTTGGAACGGCTTTTTGCGCCATCCTTTTGCGTCTTTGCGTGAAATGAATCTTCCTCGTTGCTTTCGCTGCGCCGCCGCGTGAACCCTTTCGCGTCTTTGCGCCTCCTTTGCGTCTTTGCGCGAAATGCGCCTTTGCGTGAATCCCCACATGGCACGTTTTTCATGCCGCTCCTATGAAATAAAAATTAAAATGAGCCGTTTATATCCCCGGTATTGGTGGGTGTTTTTGCTGCGCGGCCTGGTGGCCTGTCTGCTGGGCATCCTGGCCCTGACAATGCCCGGCCCGGCCCTCATCGGACTGGTTACCTTTCTTGGCTGCTTTCTGGTTTTAGACGGATTGTTTACCGTCATCGCCGCGCTGCAGGGCAGGGGCGTAGGCTCGCAGTGGGGCTGGTATTTATTCATTGGCGCGCTGGGTATCCTGGCCGGCTTCACCGCTTTTTATAATCCTTTTGCCACCGCCACCGCCATTTCTTTTTTGATTGCCTTTTGGGCGCTGATTATGGGCATCGGCGAAATTGCCTGGGCCATACGCCTGCGCAAAATGATACGTGGCGAAGGCTGGTTTATATTGATGGGTATTGGCAGCATCCTCTTTGCACTGGCTTTTTTCGCTTATCCGCTTTGGGGCGCCCTGGCACTAACGGTGATGTTTGGCATTTACGCCCTGTTTCTTGGTATTTTGCTGGTGGCGCTTTCGCTGCGGCTCCGCCGCCGCAGACGCCTGTTGCCGTCAGACGACGACAGGGTATAGCAGGGCCAATTAATTTTTAACCCGCTGCACGCTTGTCAACCCTTCAACCTTTTACTCGTCTCTCGGGTCTTTCCTTTTTTGGATGTACACGGTAATTTGGCGTTGCAGGGAAGGATTATTTCTTGCTGTGGCGGTAAATGTTACCGCGTCTTTTTCCAGTATTTTCGGAATTACCCATTCGCTGTTTTGAATGTTGCCCCAGTCCGCTTTCAGAATAATATCGCTGGCATCTAAGGGCAGGATGCGGCCATCGCTGAACTCGCCTTCCACGTTCACGTAATAATTCAATACCGGTTTAATGGAATCGGCATAAAGGTTAAAACGGATGTCTTTTAATTCCGGCTTTTGGGCAAAAGCGGGCAGGGCAGCGATGGCAACAGCTATCAGCAGGAAAAACTTTTTCATGGCCTGCTTAAAAGCAAGAAACGTTCCAGAAATTACTATCCCTTACTGAACAGCCAGCGTTTCGTTTTCTTCAAAGACTTCCAGTTCATTATAAAGCGTGTCGCGCTCTACGGGAATTTTTCCCACCGAAGTAATCAGCCGGCAAATGTCTTCGGTGCTCATAGACGGTGTTTGCTCTTCGCTGCCGGCCATCGAGTAAATCTTGGTGCTGTCGTCAATGGTGCCATCCAAATCATTCACGCCAAAGCTCAGGCTCAGTTGCGCGTTCTGACGGCCCAGCATCGGCCAGTAGGCTTTCAGGTTCGGGAAGTTGTCCAGGAAGATGCGCGAGATGGCATACAGGCGCATGTCTTCCACCACGCTGCTTTCTGCTACGTGGCTCATGTCGTTGTTTTTATTGCGGAATTTCAGCGGGATAAAGCAGTTAAACCCGCCTGTCATATCCTGCAGATCGCGCAGTCGGTTCATGTGATCTATACGGTGCGCAAAGGTTTCTATGTGGCCATACAACATGGTAGCATTGGTGTGCATACCCAGCCGGTGGGCCGTTTCATGAATCTTCAGCCAGCCTTCCGCGTCCACTTTGTCTGCACAAATCTGATCGCGGACGCTTTGATCAAAAATTTCCGCGCCGCCGCCGGGCATAGATTGCAGGCCGGCGTCTTTGAGCATTTGCATGCCTTGTTCCACCGTCAGCTTTGCCTTGCGAAACATATATTCCAGCTCTACGGCCGTAAAGCCTTTGCGGTGCAGCCCGGGACGGTGCTCGCGAATGCGGGTCAGCAGTTCGCAGAAAAATTCCAGGTTCATCTTCGGATGAACGCCGCCTACGATGTGCACTTCTGTTACCGGCTGACCGTCGTACTTGCGCACGATGTCCAGCATCTGATCCAGGCTCAGTTCCCAGCCGTCATCGCGGTGCTTGTACTGACGGCTGTACGAACAGAAATTACAGGTGAAAATGCAGACGTTGGTAGGCTCTATATGGAAATTGCGGTTGAAATAAACCTTTTTGCCATGGCGCTGTTCATTGATGTAATTGGCCAGAGAACCAACAAAGCCCAGCTCGCCTTTTTCAAACAATAAAATCCCTTCTTCCGCAGAAATGCGTTCGCCCAGAAAAACTTTCTGTGCAATATTTTTTAATTCAGGAGAAAGGGAAGGGTGGTTGGTGAACACCTGTTGCAGCGTAGCTGCGGGGGTAGTTGCCATCTGATTCATCGGCTCGGTTGCTTCTGTGCTGGATTGGAAATGAAAAAGGCACAGGCAGCACACCTGCACCGGTGGCAAAATTAAGAATCTTTCTTGCGCCGGTTGATCTCGTCGCGGATAGGGATGGCGCGCACATAATCTTCCTGTTCCAGCACCTGTTGCAGCATGGTGTTCAGCTCATCCAGGCTCAGGGTTTTCAGGTCCTTGTCAAAGCCGGTGGCCGTCGTGGTTTTGGCTTTTGGTTCTTCCCCTTCCGCGGTAGCGCCTTCGGTTCCTTCTCCCTGATCCAGGTAAAGGCCGGCGGCATCCAGAATATTTTCGTAGGTATAGATGCGGCAATTAACGCGCACGGCCAAGGCGATGGCATCGGAAGTGCGGGCGTCAATTTCCAGGGTTTCGGTACCGTTCTGACAAACCAGCTTGGCGAAAAAAATGCCTTCTTCCAGCTTGTAGATAACCACCTCGGTGAGGTCGATGCCGAAGGAAGTCATGAAATTGGTAAAAAGGTCGTGGGTCAGCGGGCGGGAAGGCTGCATGCGCTCCAGCGCCACGGCAATAGCCTGTGCTTCGAAACCGCCGATAACTATGGGAAGCTTCCTCAGGCCTTCCACCTCGCCAAGTACCACGGCATAAGAATGAGTTTGCGTAATGCTATGCGACAGGGCTACAATTTCCAGTTCTACCTTTTTCATCTATTATGCAGGGTCAGTGTCCGGTGGTTTTAATGGGTGAAGATAGCGCCAAACTCTTTGTTAAGCAAAAAACCGGCGCTCAAAAGCCGGTCAAAATTAATGCCTGAAACCTAATTGTACCAGAGGCTTTTGCCGGATGCCGGGGCCTTTGCCCAACCCGCCGCGGTAGCGCTGGCTGCCAGTGCCGCTATGGCCTTTTCTGCTGTCGCGTCCATTTCCAGGCTTTGCTCGTTTACATAAAGCTGAATGTGCTGGCGCATCACTGTTTCGTCCATTTCCTGTGCATGTTGTGTTACAAAAGGAGGAAGAGAAGGGTAGTGCTGCCAGGCATACTGCAGGCTTTGACGGATAAGCTGGTCTACCTGCGCACAGACAGCCTGCCCTAAGCTGCGGCGCGCGGCAATGCCGCCCAAGGGAATGGCCTGACTGCTTTCTTTTTCCCACCATTCGCCCAAATCCAGCAGTTGGTGCAATCCTTTTTGCCGGTAGGTAAAGCGGCCTTCGTGAATAAGCAGCCCGGTGTCAAATTCGCCGCTGATTACTTTGCTTTCAATATCGCTGAAAATAATTTCGGTTTTGTTTTGCGCTGCCGGGAAAGCCAGCGAAAGCAACAGGTTGGCGGTGGTGTTTTTCCCGGGAATCGCAATCCTGGCGCTGTTCATAAATGCCTCCAGGCCTATAGCAGGTTGTGGCTGCGCGCTTACCAGCAACGGACCCACGCCACGCCCCAACGCAGCACCTGCGTGCAGCAGGGCATAGGTTTCAGACAGTTGCAGCAAGGCAGAAAAACTAAGTTTGGTAATATCCAGTTTGCCGGCCGCGGCCCATCGGTTCAGGGTTTCCACGTCTTCGAGCAGGACTTCAAATTTCAAGTCTCCGGTGTCAATTTTTCCATTGACGAGCGCGTCAAAGATGAAGGTGTCGTTGGGGCAGGGCGAGAAGCCGAGAGTAAGGGTCAAGGTTGAAGGATTGAAGGATTGAGGGATGGAGGGATGGAAGGATGGAAGGATATCATTTACCAGTTAATTCCCCGTGCCACTTCCATAATTGTTCATTGAGGTTGTTGATGGCCAGGGGCATTTGCCAGTTGTTCCGGTTGCGGGGTTCCACAAAATTACTGACCGCGCGCAGTTGCAAAAAAGGAATGCCCAGCTTCAGGCATACATAATGCAGCGCAGCGCCTTCCATGCTTTCCAGAACGGCGCCAAACTTCCTGGCCCTTGCCGCAATGGTGGGCGCGTGGCCGCTAACGGTATGCACCGTGATGGCTGTCACTGCGGGCAGCATTTTCTGAAACGGGTAAGTAGCCATAGGATTCACCAGGGCTTTATTTTGAAAAGGCATTTCATCCTGCCCCAGCAGGCCCAGCTCAAAAATGTCTTTAAAAATGCTATGGTCTTCCGCGCCCAGGTCGCCCAGGTATTCCTGTTGTACCACAGCCAGCGCACCCGGCGGAAAGGCCGGAACGAAACTACCGGCCACACCCGCCTGCAGCACCAATTCATACTCTTTTTCCAGCAGGACTTTGGTGAGGGAAAAAGTGGCCGCCATCAGGCCCACGCCGGTAATGCAGGCATCCCAGCTGTTATGTGTTTTGCTTTTTTCCAGAAAGGGTTTTATTTCCTGCGGGGTGGCTGCAGACAGCAATACCTTCATAAGAAATGCAAATATGGCGCATTCTGCAAACCCGGCCGGCTGGTTATCTTTGCGGGTATCGCATCATGGTTTATTTAACAAGGGTAGCACACTTTAACGCGGCGCACCGGCTGTTTGATCCGCAGTGGGACGATGCCAAAAACTTTGAAGTCTTTGGCAAGTGCGCCAATCCCAACTGGCATGGGCATAATTATGAGCTGCATGTAACGGTAAAGGGAACGCCCAGTGCTGAAACCGGATTTGTATTCAACGCCAAAACACTGAGCGATTTGATAAAGGAATATATTGAAGAACCGGTGGACCACAAAAACCTGAATATAGATGTGCCGTTTATGCAGGGCCGGTTTACGACCGTGGAAAACCTGGCAATTGCTATCTGGAATGAATTAGCACCGCACATTGAAGCCAGGGGTGCACAGCTGCATTGCGTCAAATTGTACGAAACCCCGCGTATCTACGCGGAATATTACGGCGCATAGCAGGCCGGTATTATAAAAATCAAAACCTGGAATGGCTTACCATAAAGAAGAACGTTACGACGCCGACATCACCGGTACACTCACAGACCTCTACCAGCAGGTATTGACCCAGCTGGGCGAAGACCCGCAACGGGAAGGGCTATTAAAAACCCCGGAGCGGGTGGCCAAAGCCCTGCAGTACATCACGCAGGGTTATCAGCAGGACCCCCGCGCCATTATAGAAGGCGCCCTGTTTCATGAAAGCTACAATGAGATGGTGCTGGTAAAAGATATTGAGCTTTATTCGCTGTGCGAGCACCACATGCTGCCTTTTTTCGGGAAGGCGCACGTAGCCTACATACCTGATGGCAAAATCACCGGGCTCAGCAAAATCGCCCGCGTGGTAGATGTGTTTGCCCGCCGGCTGCAGGTGCAGGAACGCCTGACGCGGCAAATCCTGGATTGCATTGAAGAAACGCTGCATCCGCAGGGGGTGGCGGTAGTCATAGAATCGCAGCACCTGTGCATGATGATGCGCGGCATTTCAAAGCAAAACAGCCTAACGACCACCTCGGCGTTTAGCGGTCAGTTTATGACCAACGAAACGAGGAGCGAGTTTTTGCGGCTGATTGCGAACAGACAGCCATAAAAAATGAATGTAGGAGCCTTGCAAAATTTGGAAACCCTGCTTTATCTTTGCACTCCCAAACCCGGAATGAAATTCATTTTGGATTTAAACCTCGGGACGTGGCGCAGCCCGGTAGTGCATCCCGCCACGGCGGGAGGGTCGCTGGCCCAAAGCCAGGAGGTATGAAGTTCTTTGTTTACATTCTGTACAGTTCTGTTCTGAATAAATTTTATGCAGGACATACTGAAGATGTAACGAAACGTTTGGAAGAGCATAATAGAGGAAAAGGCAATTTCACTTCGAAGGGTGTTCCCTGGATTTTGATAATTACCTTTTCGAAAGCAACGAAAGCAGACGCAAGTCAGCTGGAGTTGCAAATAAAGAAACGGGGCATACGCCGATATCTTTTGGATAAAGGCATAACCCCTTACCCGGAAACCTCGGGACGTGGCGCAGCCCGGTAGCGCACTTGCATGGGGTGCAAGGGGTCGCTAGTTCGAATCTAGTCGTCCCGACGGTAAAGGCAGATCAGAAATGGTCTGCCTTTTTTTATTTGAAAAGTTATTGAAGGGAAGTATATCCAACGCATTTCACCCGCACCGGGCCATGGACCATATAGTATGTAAACTCTATTGCTTTGCAATCCTGGCAGCCCCTTTAGGGGTTAAATGTTGGTAGAGAATGTCCTAAAAGGTTGGTGCTCGCTTAGCAAGCCAATGTTTTATCTATAAATATAGATCAAACATTAGCTGACTAACGTCAGCGGTATCGTTGCTACTGCGTGATGCTACCAACGTTGGGTCGCTAAAGCGACTACAATATCCGGAAGACAGCATGAGGTCCCTGGCGAAGACATAGATGCCATGCCGGAAAAACGAAAAGCCGCATTGGTGCGAATGACGAATTAACTGGGAACTGCATTTATCAGGATGAAACCCTCACGGCAATATCCCATACTCATAAGCATAGCCCACCAAATGGGGCAGGCTGCGTACCCCAAAGCGCTTGTACAGCGGTATGATGCGTTTTTCCACAGCAGAATGTGAAATGCCCAGCTGGTGCGCTATTTCCTTAAATGCAGCGCCTTCCGCTACCAGCAACAGGGCTTCCCGTTCCTTCGCCGAGATGGCAGGCTGCACAAAAGAAGCCCTGCTCAGCACGGCTTCAAAAAGATTTTCGTCCGGGCCCCAAACCGAGTAGCGCACCACATGACCAAAACGAAGGTTGGGCGACAGCTGGATGCGCCCGATAATAGAACTGACTTCGCCGTTTTCCTGGGTATACACGCCAATACGCGTCGTGACCGGCACTTCGTACCCCAGCTTGTGATATTTCTTGATTTCCAGGCTAAAGCTGTATTGCCCTATATCTGCATGGCCGCCCTGAATAAACTCCAGGGCTTTTTGGTTGACGGCATGGGCAAAAGGAGCAAACCGGGCCGTAGTAAGCGCCATGATGCGCAACAGGCTCATCTCGGCGTCTTCAAAACCCAGAATATTTTTAAAGCCGTCGGCATAAATCAGCTTCCTGCGGCGCATGCAATAAACATAAACCGCCTCGTCTGAAAAGTGCGGTATGTTTTGACGCAGGGTCTGTGCCTCGGCACTTGCTAAATCCGGCGTAGAAGCAGTGAGGTAGGTTGTGGTACACGGACCAAATCCTGCGCCTTCATTGCCTTTCACTTCAATGGGAATCATTCGCAAAAGCGTCTTCATGGCTATCTGAGTTTTTACACAGTTGGGTGGATAGCCGGGAGGAATACCTTTGAGGTATTAAAGGTAATGGATTTATAGTGAAGCGTAAAATAAGTATTATAAATATAATCTGATATTTAATGCCCTTTTTTCAGGCTGGTAATTTTTGTAATAGAATTTTTCTCTTCAACCACTTTAAATAAAATACAGCCATGAGCCAGGCCCTGCAATCCGATGTTCTTTTTTATCAGCGTTTCCTGAAATGCCATGGCTTTTATACGGACATACTGGATGGCGATTGGGGCCGGAATACCGAAGCCGCCCATCAGGCTTTTCAACAGCAGACGCAGCAAATCGCTGCACAGGAAGGCACGTTCGACACGCGCAGCGAAGGCAATATCATGACCCTTTCGCCCAAAGCGCAAACGGCCGTCCGGCGTTTTCTGGCCAAAAGCCTTGCCGCGGGCAGGGACGCCCGCGTACTGTCGGGCACGCGCACCTATGCCGAGCAGGATGCCCTGTACGCAAAAGGGCGCACAAAGCCGGGGCCCATCGTTACCAACGCCCGGGGCGGACAAAGCAATCACAACTTTGGCATTGCCTGGGATATCGGTTTGTTTGAAGGCACAAAGTATATCCTCGACGACCGCCCGTACAAAGAACTGGCCAAGCTGTCGCTGCCTGCTTTCCAGGATCTGCTGTGGGGCGGCAACTGGCGCAGCCTGAAAGATTACCCGCATTACGAACTGAAACCGATTTGCAACGGCCTGGCCGCCCTGCGCAAAAACTTTGAGGGTGGGGTGGCGTATGTGTAACATAAAACAGCATGACCTCCTGGCAGGCCGGAGTATAAAGAAAATTATGGCGGCAGCGACTTCTAAAACCCTTCTTAAGAACCATCGTGTGGTAAGGCCGGCGCTGCGGCTCTTTTTGTTGTGCCTGCTGCCCTTGCTCCTTTTGTGTGGCTGTAAAGTCACACTCATCAGCGGTTATAACCAGATTGTGGCAGAAAATGCGGTTCAGATGCAGCAGGATTTTAACGTCCATGCTGCCCGCCTGTTACGGGCCATCGGCACGTCCGATAATAATAAGGACCAGGCTTTTACCAATTTCCAGGATTACTACGATCATCTGAATGCAGATACAGTGCTGCTTCATGGCTGCATCAACCAGTTGGGCCAAAAATCGAAGCTGGTAAGTAGCCAACTGCAAAACCTGATAACAGTTTTGGCCCGTTTCGAAGATGCACATTTCCGTGGCATGTTTACAGATGGCCCCGGCAACGTACAGGCTTTTCAAACCAACGTCAACGGCATCAACAATGCGTTTGCTTCGGTTATCTTTTTACAGGAAAAATTAAAGGCAGCAGAATAGGCGCATCAAACACAACGTATGGATACTATCGATTTTAAGCAATTGCTTGAAGATTGCATTGCCATTGCAAAAAAAGAGCTGGGCAGTGCCTGGAAAGATGCAAAGCCCTTTGCCGAGCATGCCTTCCGCCAATATGCGGAAGACGTTGCCAAGCTCCTGCAACTGCGCCATCAGGGCGACATCACGGAAGAAGCGTATCAATATTACATGCAGGTGCAGCAGCTGGGGCTGCAAAATGTACTGCTTGCCGCAAAGGGCGTTGGCATCCTGGCGGCGCAGAACACTATAAATGCCATTATGGGCCTGGTTACCAAAGTGGCTTCCTCGGCTTTGGGCCTGGCGCTGTAGCAGGCAGTCACTGTTTAAATACCGGATCCCATGAGCACCTCCTTCCCCATCTTAGACTTCGTTCTCGGGCTCTTCTTTATTTTCTTCCTGCTTTCCATCATCACTTCCTCAGCCGTAGAATTGGTGCTTTCTTTTTTCAAACTGCGGGGACGCGAGTTGTCGGTATGGCTGTACAAGGTGCTGGATAAGCCGGCCCTGAACAGCGAAGGCTTCTATTACGATCAAGAAGGAACTGCCTATACCCGGGATGAAAACGGTAACTACCTGCCTGTTTCTTCGGCATCAGCCGGCACTTCCGCTGCTTATCAGCAAAAAGGCGCAAGAGCTTATCAGCTAAAGCTGGTAGCCGAGCCAGGCAATACCACACCTGCTACAACTACAGGCAGTAAGTCCGGTGCAAAACCTTCCAAAGACATCAAGCTGGTATCGTTGGGTCAAAGCATCATGGACCATTGCACGGCTACGGTTTTGTCGGATAAGGGCTCCGCTCCCACCTACATCGATGCGCGCAACTTTATTTCCGCTTTCCTGGAAAAGGTGACCATCAACCCGGCGCATCCGGAAATGATTCCTGAAGATATCGAGGCTTTTAAACAGGCCATCGCATCGTCGCCGCTGCTGAACCACGAGTTAAAGCGTTCCGTTCTGATGCTGGCCAACGAAGCAGCCGATGAAGCAAAGGCCGCCGGCACTGCCCTGATGCTTTTCCGCGTAAAGCTGGAAACCTGGTACGATGCCACTACCGACCGTATTTCCGGCGATCTGAAACGCAAATGGGCGCTTCCCTTTACTATTTTAATAGCCGTGTTCCTGACCATCGGGCTGAATGCGGATACGGTAGCTATTTCCAAATTTCTTTATACCAATAAAGAAGCGCGAACGGCGCTGGCCAATACAGCACAAACCGCCCTGGATACCGCAAATTACAATCAGCGTGTAGCCCAGATCAATCAACAACTCCGGGAAAGGCTCCAAACTAACCCGGATGATACTACTGCCAAAAGCGGACTGGACCAGGTAAAAGAAGCTTCAGACAGGTTCCACAACAGCATTGCCGATTTGCAGGCGCAAATGCCGCAGGGACTACCGCTGGGTCCGGATAAAAGAAACCTGGAAACGATGGGTGGCTATATAAGACGTCACTGGCTGGGCTGGCTATGCAGCATCCTGGCCATCAGCCTGGGCGCGCCGTTTTGGTTTGATCTGCTCAATAAAGTAGCCAACCTCCGCGGTACCGGCCCTAAACCTGCCTCTACAACCGACGCAGAACGAAAAGTAGCGGGTACGGATAAGAAATAGAAACTACAGCTCGATACACACATTCTTTGCCTCGGTAAAAAAGCGCAGGGCTTCCCAGCCGCCTTCCTTGCCCACACCGCTGTTTTTAAAGCCGCCGAAAGGTGTACGCAAATCGCGCAGCAGCCAGCAGTTGACCCAGATAATGCCGCTGTGCACATCAGCAGCCATACGGTGGGCGCGCGTCAGGTCCTGCGTCCAGATGGTAGCGCTCAGGCCATAATCGCTGGCATTAGCCAGTTGCAGCGCTTCTGCTTCGGTCTTAAAAGGTTGCAGCGTTACCACGGGGCCGAATATTTCTTCCATGTTGGTGCGGCATTCCGGGCCCAAGCCTTCTATCACGGTGGGCGCAATAAAATAACCGTTGGCGCAGCGGCCCTCCAGCTTGATGGCATCGCCGCCCAGCAGGATTGTTCCGCCTTCTTCGCGTGCGGTCCGGATGGCGTTCATTACTTTTTCAAAGTGCATGTGGCTGACTACCGCGCCCTGCCTGGTGCTTTCCTCAAGCGGGTCGCCTACGGTCAGGCGGGCGGCGCGTTCCAGGAATTCAGCTTTGAATTTTTCGTAAATAGATTCTTCTATCAGCATCCGGCTGCCGCAAAGGCAGATTTGTCCCTGGTTGGCAAAGCTGCTTTGCAGGGTGGTGCGCATGGCTTTGTCCCAGTCGCAATCCGCGAAAATGATGTTAGGGTTTTTGCCGCCCAGCTCCAGGCTTATTTTCTTGAACATTGGCGCTGCCACAGCCGCGATTTCTTTGCCTGCGCGCGTACTGCCGGTAAAGGAAATGGCCTTGATATCCGGGTGCGCCACCATAGCGCTGCCGCAACCAGGACCGTCGCCGTGCAGGATGTTCAGCACGCCGTCGGGCAGGCCGGCTTCTTTGCAGATGATGCTCAGCAGGTAAGCGCTCATCGGCGTTACCTCGCTGGGTTTGGCCACCACGCAGTTGCCGGCAGCCAGTGCAGGGGCAATCTTCCAGGTAAACAGGTATAGTGGCAGGTTCCAGGGAGAAATGCAGGCTACCACGCCCAAAGGTTGGCGCAGGGTATAATTAATGGCCTGACCGGTAGTCTGATGGCTTTCGGTGCTCAGGTGCATCAGGCCGGTTGCAAAAAAGCGAAAGTTGGAAGAAGCGCGGGGAATATCCACCTTTTTAGACAGCCACAGCGGCTTGCCATTGTCGTTGGTTTCCGCCAGCGCCAGGGCATCCAGGTTTTGGTCAATCAGCTCCGCAATGCGGTTCAGGATTTTAAATCTTGCTTCCTCACCCATGGTGCTCCACTTCAGAAAAGCAGCCTGTGCAGCGCCTACGGCAAAATCCACATCGGCAGCGGTGCTGGCCGGCGTCTGGCTGTACACTTCGCCGGTAGCGGGGTTCACATTGTCCAGCCATTGGCCTTCGATGGGTTCACGAAACGAGCCGGCTACGTAATTCAGGATTTTTTCTGGCGCCTGTAGGTTCATAGGCCAAAGTTAAGGCAGCCGGGCATCGCGAACCGGTAATCGTAAAGCAGCTGTACAACCCATCCCTACATCCCTCAACCCTTCAATCCTTCCATCCTTCCATCCTTCCATCCTTCAATCCCTCAATCCCTCAATCCCTCAATCCCTCAATCCCTCACTTGCCAGCCCTGGCACAACTTTTTTTTGCTGGTTATTACCCAAAACCAAAACATTATGAAAAACAAGCTCACGACCACTTATTTTATGCTTTCCCTTTTTGTTTGGAGCATCATTAATTCTTTAACCGTTCTGGCACAGGAACCTGCCGGTGGCGGTGGTTCAGATGGCGGTGGTGGCGGCGCCGTTACTTCTTCCGGCAGCACTGCTGTAACTACCAGCAGCACCACGACCACCACCTGGTACACTCAGCCCTGGGTATGGGTCGTTGGCGCAGCCGTTCTGATTCTTTTAATTGTAGCGCTTACCCGGGGTGGCAGCAGCCGTACCACCAGCGGCACCACCACGCGCACTACCGTTACCCGCGAAGATGCTACTTCGGTAGATTAATCACCAGTTTTTACGGCGGGCTTCCTTTTTATCGGCATCCCGCTTCTTGGTCAGCAGGCGCTTTTCCACCGATGCTTTGGTGGGCCTGCTGGCCTTTCTTTTTTTCTGCACTTTAAGCGCATTTTCCACCAGTTTCATCAGTTTCTGGCCTGCGTTTTCCTTGTTATGCAGTTGCGAGCGGCTTTCGGTGCTTTTTACAAACAGCCAGCCTTCTTTGTTGATGCGGTTGCTGAGCTTTTGCAACACGCGTTCCTTTTCTGAAGCATCCAGCAAAGCACTGCCGGTTACCTGCCAGAAAGCAGTCACGGCCGTTTCCACTTTGTTTACATGCTGCCCGCCTTTGCCGCCGCTGCGTGCCGTGGTGTATTTTATTTCAGCGGAAATGTCCTGCATGATTTATTTTTTTATTGGGGCTGTCGGCTAAAGCAACCATGGCAGCGGCAGTTCCGGCCATTCGCTCCTAGTCCGCCACAGAAGCCACCCGCCCTGAACCTTCAGCGGGCTATCCGCTACTGTCCGGCAGCCTTTCAGCGCAGCCGCTCTATTATGAAATACCAGGCCCCGCTGTGCCAGCTACTTATTTCAGCAACTGATAAGCTACCCAGGCCGAAGCGTAAGCCAGTACAAACATATAACCAAACATCACTGCAGGCCACTTCCAGGTGCCGGTTTCGCGGCGCACTATGGCCAGCGTGCTCATGCATTGCATGGCAAACACGTAAAACAAAACCAGCGAAATGCCGGTGGCCAGGGTATAAACCGGCCTGCCATCCGGCAGCCGTGCCTCGCGCATCTTTTCCCGCAAGGTCCGGTCGTCGGCGCCGGGGTCGCCTACAGAATAGAGCGTAGCCATCGTACCCACAAATACCTCGCGGGCCGCAAAAGAAGTAATAAGCGCAATGCCAATCTTCCAGTCATAGCCCAGCGGGCGGATAATGGGTTCAATAGCGTGGCCGGCCATGCCCGCAAAGGAATGTTGCAGCCGCGCATTCTGCTCTTCAATGTTTAATTGTTCCAGTCGCTCTGGCTGCTGTTGCTTTAAAAGGGCATATTCTTTTTCCACCGCCGCCATTCTTTCCGGCGGACCAAAAGTGGCCAGGCCCCACAGCAAAATGCTGATTACCAGGATAACCTTGCCCGCCTGCGTCACAAAAATCTTCGCTTTTTCCAGCATGGTAATGCCCACATTACTCCAGCGCGGTGCCCGGTAAACCGGCAGCTCCATCAAAAACAGGCTTCTTTCGCGGCTTTTTACAAACCAGCTCATTAGTTTGGCCACCAGCAGCGCGCTTACAAAGCCCAGCAGGTAAAGGCCCATCAGTACCAGGCCCTGTACGTTGAAGATGCCACCAAACATTTTAGGCGGCACTACCAGCGATATTAATACGGTGTACACCGGTAACCGCGCCGAGCAGCTCATTAGCGGCGTTACCAATATGGTGATGAGGCGTTCTTTTTTATTTTGAATGCTGCGGGCAGCCATCACGGCAGGTACCGCGCAGGCCATGCCGCTGATGAGGGGCATCACACTGCGCCCGCTAAGGCCGGCCGAGCGCATCAGCCGGTCGCTTAGAAATGAAATGCGCGCCATGTAGCCACTGTCTTCCAGGATGGTGATGCAGCCAAATAATATCATGATTTGCGGAATGAACACCGCCACACCGCTGAGGCCGGCCAGCACGCCATTTATCAGTAAATCCTTGACAAGGTTATCGGGCATTAAACTGCCCAGCGCGCCGCCCAGCCAGCCAAAGCCCTGTTCTATCCAGTCCATCGGGTAGGCTGCCAGCCAGAATATGGATTGAAAGAGTAAAAACAGGACTACCAGTAAGATTAAATTGCCCCAGAGGGGATGCAGCAATACCTTATCCAGCTTTTCGCTGGCAATGGACTGGCGGAGCGGATTGACCGTTGCCACGCTTTGCTGCATCACCCGGTCTATACGCTCGTACCGGCGCAATACTTCCTGCGCCTGTACTTTCGATTTCGCGAAACCATGCTCGCCCAGCAGCGCATTCATCTGGATGCGCTGGGCGGCATGCACCCAGGGCATTTCGGTATAGTTACAGGCCAGGTGCAGCAGGGCATAAGGGCTTTCCGCGGGTACGATGGGCGCTACGCCAGCCAGCCAGTCGCCGGTCAGGGCATAGATGTCTATAAAATCCGAACGGCGCACAACCTCACTGCTGTTTACGGCCGCTAAGGTTTTTTTTAACTGGCTGATGCCTTTGTTGCGCCTTGGGTTAATAGGTACAATGGGCACGCCCATTTGCCGTTCCAGTGCCGCTACATCTATGGAAATGCCTTTCTTGGCGGCAATATCCAGCATGGTTAATGCAATAATGACCGGGCGGCGCAAATCCATGATTTGCGAGGCAAAAAGCAGGTTGCGCTTCAGGTTGGAAGCATCTACAATAACAATAATTAAATCCGGACTGTCGGTATTATCCGGGTTTAGCAGTACCTCGCAGGTTACTACTTCATCCGCGCCTTTGGGGTAAAGGCTGTAGGTGCCGGGCAAATCAATGATTTTAGCCTGCCGGTGGGCCGTCAGCACAGTAAGACCGGTTTTCTTATCTACCGTCACGCCGGGGAAGTTGCCCACCTTTTGGCGCAAGCCGGTGAGCGCATTGAACAGGGAGCTTTTCCCACTGTTGGGATTGCCCACGAGGGCCACTTTTAATACCGGCGACGGGGTAGCCGTAGTGGTAGCATTAGCGGAAACAGGGGCAGGGGCGGTATAATCTGTCTGAAGCATGTCAATAGCGGGCATGCGCTAGGCAGCAAAGTTACCGGAAACGTGGCAGGGCTTGTTTTGGAATGGGGAAATATTAGGAAGTCTGCCTTTGCCATCGATAATGCAGATTAAAATCCGGGAACCAGTGTTTCATAACCGGAATTTAAGGATGCAACGGATTTTCTTATAAATGCTGCTCCAGTTCTTCCCGCCGGATAATGGTAAATACTTTTTTGCCGCCCGGGGTGTATTCCGGTTGCGGACAGGCAAACAACTCGTCTATTAATGTCTGCTGACCGGCCTGATGCTGCGGTGGGGTAGCATAGCTCAGCCGAAAGGCCATGGCGCCAATCAGTTGTTGCTGCCGGATGTCTTCGGGTTGGCCGCTGCTGTGCTCCAGCCGGTCTATGATTACTTCAATTAATTCCTGTTCGGCGCCGTGCGGCAGTTCCGGGGGCGTGCCCTGTACCACAAAGTGAGTACCGCCCATATGCGAAACATCCAGGCCCATTAACAACAAATCCGGTAATACCGTAACCAGCAGGGCGGCCTGCGTAGGCGGCATTTCCATGCTGATGGGATAAAGCAGCCGTTGCGAAGGGGCATTGCTCATTTGCCAGCGGCTTTGCAGGCGCTGAAACCAGATGCGCTCCTGCGCGCGCCGCATGTGTACCAGCATCAGGCCGCTTTTTACCGTAGTTACCAGCAGGGCGCCCTGCACCGATAAAACCTGTTGCCCGGTGTTGGCTTCCGGGTGCAGGGCCGCTTCTTCAGGCAGGGAATAAAGCACCTGTGTCTGATCCGCCGCAGCCGTGGCAGGAGCTGGTCCGCCGGGGCGTGCCGCGATTTCATATAAATCTTTCCAGCGCTGGTAATCGTTGGTGCCCGGAATTTTATGCGCCTGGTGCCGGCTGGCAAAGGCATGAGACAAATAACCGCTTTGCGTGCGTTCTTTATCGGCTTCCGATTGCGGCAGTTGCACCGCAGGCAGGTTTTGAATATCCGGGCTCAGGCTAAAATCCAGCGATGGGGCAATGTTGTGGCGCGCCAGCGCATGCTTGATGGCTGCCTGCAGATAGGCATACATCAGGCGGTCGTCTTCAAACTTTACTTCCTGCTTGGTAGGGTGCACGTTTACATCCACCCGCGCCGGGTCGGTTTCCAGGAAAAGCACGTAAAATGGAAACGATTCTTTGGCCAGCAAGCCCTCATAAGCGGTGGTAACAGCGTGGTGCAGGTAGGCATTGCGGATGAACCGGTTGTTGATAAAAAAATACTGACTGCCGCGCGTTTTTGCCGCTATGTCGGGCTTGCCGATAAATCCTTTGATGTTGAGGAATTCTGTTTCTTCTGCTACGGGTACCAGGTTTTTCTCGGCGTGACTGCCTAATAGTTGCACAATCCGGCTTTTAAGGCTGCCCGGATCCAGGCGGAATTGTTCGGCGCCATTGTGCGTCATACGGAATGCCAGCTCGGGGTGGGCCAGGGCAATGCGGGTAAATTCATCCAGGATGTGCCGCAGCTCGGTGGTGTTGCTTTTCAGAAAATGCCGGCGGGCAGGTACGTTAAAGAACAGGTTCTTTACCATGATGGTTGTGCCGGCAGGGCAGGCGGCCGGTTCCTGCAGCTTTACTTCCGTGCCTTCTATGAGCAGGCGGGTGCCCAAACCCGCTTCCTGCGGACGGGTGCGCAATTCTACCTGGGCTACGGCGGCCACAGAGGCCAGCGCCTCGCCCCGGAAGCCCATGGTGCGGATGGAAAACAAATCGTTGATGTCCCGGATTTTTGAGGTGGCATGGCGCTCAAAAGCCATGCGGGCATCGGCAGGACTCATGCCGCTGCCATTATCGGTGACCTGTACCAGTTCTTTGCCGGCATCTTTAAGCACCAGCTGAATATCGCTGGCGCCGGCGTCTATGGCGTTTTCCATCAATTCCTTCACGGCGCTTGCGGGCCGTTGTATCACTTCGCCTGCGGCTATCTGATTGGCCAGGTGGTCGGATAGCAGGCGTATCTTATCGGGCATGTAATAAAAGTAAAAAGAAATGGCCGGGGCCAAAAAATATAAAGCAAATTCCAAATTCCAAAGTCCAAAGTCCAAAGTCCAAAACCAACTTTAAACCCCGCGGGTACGTTTATAACCCCATTCCAGCAGCGCTGCTTTCACCTTGGGCGCTACATCGCCCTGAATGATAATTTCACCCTCCTTTACACTGCCGCCGGTGCCGCATTTGGTTTTCAGCATTTTGCCCAGCGCTTCCAGGTCGGCTTCGTTTCCATCAAAACCACTGACGATGGTGGCCACTTTGCCGCCGCGCTGTTTGGTTTCCCTGCGAATGCGCAGTTCCTGTTGGGCGGCTGGTAGGCTTTCTGTTTTCTCCGTTTCAGCTGGCTGCATGTAATCCGGATTAGTGGAGTATACCAGTCCGCTTAAACCCGCCAGTCCGCCTTTTATTTTCTTCGCCATGATCACGTGTATTTCTGATGGTCAAAATTAAGCTGGGGAAGATGTAGTTGGCTGCCGTCAGGAGATTGAAACAAATGTTTCGGCTTTAGGCTGCTGCATATCAATTCGCCGCACCGGAAATTTCCTGCTGAAGTTATAACCCGGCCACCCACTGCTCCAGTACCTGCTCAAACCCACTGAATGCCTGCCGGGGTGCAGCGGCACGAAAAGGAAAGTTTTTTACGCTTGCCAGGGCTTTTCCCAGGGAAAATTCTTCCTGGCCGGAATAAGGGAAAATACCGGACTCGCTGTAAAGGCGGGCCAGGTATTCCTGTTCTGTTTGTCCCGGGGTGGGAATCAAAAACGCTTTTTTGTTTAAATAAACCAGATCCATAATGCTGGAATAGCCCGAGCGGCATATTACCAGCGAAGCTTTCGAAAGTGCCTGCCATAAGGCTGCATCCTGCAATTGATCAAAGTGCTGAAGGCCCGGGCGCCCGGCTACCCTGAAAATGCCTTTCCGGCCTTCTACAAACTGCACCGGCTGCGACCATTCGCTAACCTGTTGCCAGAGTATGTCGGAAAGCAGGCTGCGTTGCGGCTCAGGGCCGGATAGTAGTACCAGCAGTGGGCCGGTGGCAACTTGCCCGGATGGAGAAGGATGATTGTAAAACTGCGAAACAGGCCCCAAGTACGTGCAATGCTCCGGTAGTTTTTTAGGATGGCTCAGGCGTCCGGCAAGGCCGTTTGCTTCGTTATCTACCACCCACACGGCGTTAAAACGTTGTAAGATGCGGTAGTGGGCCAGCAACAGCGCCTGATCGGCCGCAGGGCCCATCCCGCTTTTTATTTGCAGCTGATGGGTGAGGATGACATTGGGAATATGAGGATGCCAGAGGCCGTAGCAGTTGTCTGAAATAATGCCATGCAAAGAGTGCTTTTCAGAAAAATATAGCAGCCACTGATGCTCGGACCGCATAGAGCGGGTAATTTTCGGAAACTGTTGCAGCAGGCTCCATTTTAACCGGCTGCCTTTTTCTGCATAACGGACGTTGTAGCCCGGCCGTATTTCGAAGGCGAGTGCCGGGAAATAGCGGGCCAGGAATTCCAGTTGCCAGCTGGTGCCGGCCAGGGTAATATGAAGGTTGCCCTGTGCCTGCAGCCAGTAAATCAAAGGAATGCAGCGCGTGGTATGGCCCAGGCCCCAGTCCAGCGGCGAGATTAGGATATGTTTTAAGGGCGTTTTAATGGCGCTTGCCTATTTTTACAAATGTAGCTTTGCGTTTCCGGTAATTTTAAAAAAAATCATGATCTCCAGAAAGTCTCTCTTATTCCTGCTGCTGCTTTGCTTTTTGGGCCTGATGGCACAAAGTTGTAAGACCGCTAAGGGCTGCGGATGCGGTACCGACCTCAACCGTGCTTACAAGCCAAAACACTTCCGTTGATGACCTAAAATTTACGATTCTTATGTGGCACAGGCAAGATAAAGTATGGATGCATTACCTGAACGACATCATTGCAGCGGATGTGGCTTCTGCTGTTTTTTTAGCGTCTCACCTGCGGCAGCTGATTTGGACTTGCCAGGAAGCCCGTTTTCTGGAAGTGATGGATTTGCAACATTACCGGGTACTGCGTCAGCCAGACCGGGTACGTGCCGCCATTAAATGCCAGCGCCTGCAGCAGCCTTTTGTGTTTGCCGTAGGCAAGAATTAATGGCCGCCTTCATTTCCTTTTTTCTAAACACCGGAGCACCCGCCGGAAAGGCTTATTTACCGCTTACTACTGCTACATATTGCAGGGCTGCGGTGGCCAGCGGTCGCCAATGAGCCACATGTGCTACCGGCACCTGCACCCATTCTTTCATGGGCCGCTTTTTACCGGAGGGATCAAACAGGCAGGCGCCGGCAAGATCCAAAGCCTCAGAGTGAACGGGCTCCGGCAGTTTAAACACCATATCGTCTTCGTGAAAGCTGGCAAAGGCTTTTCCATTTATTTTTAAACAGCGCTTGCCAAACATCTGTCCGGACTGCGCCTCTGGCAGATCCTGACTGATTAATTCGTATTCTTTTTCTGCTGCGGTCATCGGATGCAATAAATGATTAGCGGGAAAAACATAAAGCTATACGCCAAACTGCGTGAGGTGATGGTCCAGGTGTTTGTAAAACATGTTGTTCCATTCAGTAGCCGTCAGCGGACCAAAGGAATGAGACTCCCTGCCTTCAAAATAGGCTGCGCCCAACTGCTCTGTTTTCCGGATGTAGGCGGTCAGGGATTGTTTTTCATGCTGAAAATCTTTGTCGCTTTTTATAAGAAACTCCGGGGCGGTGGGGCTGCTTTTCTTGTAGGGCTTTTCGCTCACTACTATTTTCTTTACAAACTGCCTCAATAAAAACCTTTTGAAAGCGCCCGGCCTGGGGTGCTTGTTTTCATAAGCCAGCTCGTAGGTGACGTTTAAATGGGCCAGCATTTGCGGCGCTGTCATTTTACCCCATTGGGGATGGGTGTCCGGTGCCAGCCGGTTTATTCTTTCCAGCAATTCTGTGGTGGTTTCCGGAGCAAAAACGTTTTTCATGTTGGCAGACAGATTGGGATGCACGCTGCTTTATCAGGCGGCACAAAGATGGCTCAAAAAACCTTTCTTGCTTACAAAGCTTCTACGCTCAGGGGCAATTCAGCCGGGCCGCGTATTTACTGTAGGCATCATAACCATCCAGCGAAAGGGTGGTGGCGCCCGCCGTTGTTTTCCAGCCAATACGCAGGTAAAGAACATCTTTCTGAGGCATTTTTACTTCGTAATAATAATAGCCGGCGCCTGGGTGGTTATCGCATTTTTTCAACAGCTTCGCACGGTAAGGTTTGCCGCCCAGCAAACTGTCTATGGGGAAGGGTGGCTGCCATTGCGCCGATGCGGGACTCACGATACTATAAGAACTGTAGCCGGAGCGTGGCCCTTTCAGCATCACACGCCAGGGCGACGCGCCTGTCAGGTTTTTGCCTTTTATCAGCAAGCGTGCCGTGCCATTTCTGAAAAAATTGATGCTGGTGTCGTCGCTCATTTCGATGCGGTCTGCCTGCCATTTTACCGGAAACATGGCAGGCTGGCCAACGGCCCAGTTGCCCACATTTTCATAGCCATTGCTATCGGTAGCCAGTTTGTGGAGCAGGGTATAAAGCTCTGTTTGCGGTGCCTGGGCAAAGCAGGGCAGGGCGGTACAAAAGAACAGTAACAGCAGGAGGGTACTTTTCATAAAAACAGCTTTTAAGATAAAAAATGGCAGGTGAAAAGCTTTAGCTGCCCTCAGGGCAACGAAGTATTGAAGGTACCACGCCCAACCAATGTATTTGAAGGCGCAGGGCTTAACAGGACTGTGTAAACACACAATGCAAAGCCCCTTGCTCTTGTACCCCTTTTAGATGTGCCTTAATTCCAAATCTCATTCATTTCCGTCAGGATCATTGGTTCTCCTTCTGTAACGACAATGGTATGCTCGTGCTGCGCCATAAAGCCACCTTTGTTGCCGACCATGGTCCAGCCATCTTTAAGTGTTCGGGCAAGGCTGGAAGTGGTGGCAATAAATGTTTCAATAGCTACGACTGCATTTTTCCGGAACCTGGCGTGGTTAAAAATATCCCTATAGTTAGCTATTTCATGTGGTGCTTCGTGCAGGCTTTTCCCTATGCCGTGACCAGTCAGATTTTTAATGACCAGGTAACCTCTTTTTCTGGCTTCTGTTTCTATAAGGTGTCCCAGATCTGCAATGCGAAACCCCGCCTTAATGCTGTAGATGGCTTTATGTAAAATTTCCCTGGAAGCATCAATCAGGTTTTGATGCTGGTGCAGGTCTTTGCCAAGTACAAACGAGCTGCCGTTGTCTGACCAATAACCATTGCATACTGCAGATACATCAATATTCACCAAATCGCCTTCCTGTAAAACCCGCTTGTGCGAAGGGATGCCGTGGCAAAACTCATTATTCACACTGATGCAAGTATGGCCTGGAAAACGGTATGCGAGGTTAGGCGCAGACTTTGCTCCAAAACGGGATAAAACCCCGGCGCCGAAATTGTCTAACTCTTTGGTGGTCATGCCGGGCCGGGCATACGCTTTCATCTCTTTCAGGGTGCAGGCTACTGCTTCGCTGACCTGCTTCATCCCGCTCAGCTCACTTTCGTTGGTTATAGACATAATTAATTTTTTTAAAAAAAAATTCTTATCCTGGAGCTACGTAAGTTATATGGGCCGTTTTATTAATCAGGAAAGCGCGCTAACCGCCTTTTGCGCTGTCTGCTTCCATTCCCTGCTTCTTGCTGCCGAATAATTCACTCAGGTTATCAAACGATCTGCGCCAGGAAATGCCAATGCCTCTGCGCGTAATGTTTTTATCTACCAGCGCGTCGTAATCGCTTACGTTAAACGCATTCAGCCGCAGGGTGCCGCCGGGGCTCAGCAGGTATTGGGCGCGGAAATCGCCTACGGGATTAAAGTTGGCACTGTTGGTATTGTTGCTTGTAGGGCGGCCCCAGTCGTAGGCAGTGCCCAGTTCCACTATCAGGCGGTCGTTGAAGAAGTTGCGGCGGAAGCCCAGCTTTATCTCGTTACGGTTTACCGGGTTGGTAGCCGAGCCATCGCTCAGGTTGTAGTTTTTGTATTTGAAATCAATGGAAAGCTTGGGATCGCCCAGGATTTTGTTGGCAATATTGGTAAGCTGACTGGAGGTAGTGGTGCTCAGAATTTCGCTGATGTTGTTGACCGCGCCGGAAGTGGCGTTGCTGTTTTCCAAACCTTCGGGCGGAATAAAATAGCCAATCAATAGCAGCGATGCCACCTGATCAAACAGCTCCCGGTCGCTTTGGTTGATACGTTCCAGCTTGGTATAGGCATAGGTGCCTACAGAGCGTTTTTCTGGCAGGTCCAGCTTAAAGCTCAGATCCGGCTGTTGCAGCGATCCGCTCATGGTCAAAAGCACGTTTACGTTTTGAATGCGCCGGGCATCTTCCCGTTCATTGTCCGGCATCGCGGTTTTTTCGCGATCAGTCAGCAGGTCATACAGGCTGGCCCGGGTCTGATAGGTAGCGTTTACATTCAGCTCGGTTTGCGTCAGCGAACCATTGAAGCCAATGCGGCTGCCGGGGTTAATAACAAAGTTGCGCTTCAGGAACAGCTGCCGGAAGGTAAAGTTGTAGTTGCCTTGTTCTATTTCATAATTACCAAACACCTTGATGTCGCCTGCGGCAGGTATTTCCATCTGAATCACCCCATTGCCGCGCGCACGGATTTCATCGCCGGTGGCAGGGTCCAGAATCAGAGACACTTCGGCCAGCGGGTTGGCAATAACGTCAATGTTGATGGTCAGTTTGTTTTTGCGGCCGGTATTAAGCACATGCGTTTCGCCATGCTTTGCAAAAGAAACATAGTTGTAGGAACCGGTGCTGCTGCTGGTGCTCACCGGTATGTAAAGCTGGCTTTCTGCAGCAGGAGCGGCCTGTATGTTCATGCGCAGGTTTTCCAGCGGACCGGAAATGCTGGCAGCATCCACGCGGGCAATGACATGGCCGTAAAAATTGCTGTTTTCATAGCTTTCCAGGTTCAGTGCTTCGATGGCCGGTGAAGCAACATACAAGCGGAAATTGATATCCTGAAACAGGTTGTGGCGCACACTGCCGGAAAGGGTAGCCGTATTGTCAAAACGGTCGTGCAGCAGGATGGGGTCAAAGGAAATCTCGGTATTGGTCAGGCGCACGGTAGCCGGGTCTAGGGTGTAGTCTGTGCCTATATAATCCACATGCAGGCTGGATTTGCTAAGCTGTACCGTGCCGTCTATGACCGGTTTCCGGGCCGTGCCGGTAATGCGGATGTTGCCGTCGGCATTGCCTGTAATACCGCTCATAATGCCCGATACAAATGGATTGGCCCAATGCAGCGGCGTCTGATTCAGACTGATGCGTGCATCCAGCGCCGCTGTGCTGTCGCCGAAGGAAAGCATGCCTTTGGCGCTTACCCAGCCGCCTTGTCCGTACACGCCGGTTTCTCCATCCAGCATCAGTATCTGTTTTCGCGTATCGTAAGTGCCTACGGCAAATACATCGCCCAGCGTATCCGTACCCAAAAGCACATTGCTGCCTTTCAGTCTTGCTTTGATCATTAAATCGTCAAAGAGCTGACTGAACAGCAGGCGGCCGTTCAGGACGCCGGCAGGATCCAAATCATGCAAAAATTGTGAACTGCTGATGCGGCTGAGGTTGCCAATCTGCAGGTTCGAAAGGGTTACTGCCAGCGACTGTCCTAGGCTGCTGTCGGGCGTGGTAATTTCAATCTGCTGTTGCTCGCTGATAAGTTTAAAATTATCTACCCAAAGGCTATGCGCTCCAATAATGGCGCTGGCACCGGCGGGTATGTGCCAGGGTTCCTTATTCAGCAAAAAATCCGAAGGCTGCAGCGTCAGGAATACGGAGTCGCCTGCTGCATAGGCATTACCATTGATGGTAGCTTTATTAAAGGTGCTTTCAGAGTGCGATGCAATGCGGAAGCTCAGGCTGTCATGGCCAATGGTGCTGTTCAGGTTTACGTTCAGCGTCAGCAGTGAATCTGCCAGATCCAGCCGCTCGAAATCCGCCGCCACGTTCATATGCTCATAACTGCCGTCTCCTGAAATGGCAATATCACTGAAAGCAGTGTTGCCAATACGGCCATAAGGTATGTGTGCAATGAGCTTCAGCGATTGTTCGGCCGTATTGAGCCTGCCCTGCAATGAAGAGTTGCTGAAACCGGAAATGCTGGAATCCAGCAGGGCTACCAAACCATCCACACGGCGGGTACTGATGTCGAAAGAAATATCCTGTGTGGCGCCTGCCTTCTTTGGCTGACTGAAATAGTTGGGCGCATATTCGTACAAAAAGCGGGCAGCCGAAAGGTGCAGCGTACTCAGGTCAAATTGTCCGGAAAGGCGCGCCTGCACATCATTGCTTTCCAGCACCACCAGCTCCTGCCCGTCATCCAGCTGACGTGAATAAAGGTACACGGAGTCTATGTCTATATGCCGGGCGCCCCGGTTCAGATCTATGTTGTAAAGCCGGGCGGTGCCCAGCAGGTTATCTATGTTGCTGCCGCTGATGTTCAGGTCAAAATCGGCTACCAGGGTCAGCGAGTCTTTGGTCAGGCGCAGCGCCTGCAGGTTGCTGTTCAGTACATTGGCTGTGGCATTAATGGCCGGTTCTTTACCGCTGAAATCCAGTTGGCCATAAAAACCAAGGCCCAGGTTGGGGTCGTTTACCAGCAGCTTGCCATCAAACTTTTTGCGGCTGAGCGTCCCTTCTGCCTTGATGTTTTTATAATCGTAACCATGCAGCGTAAAGGAAGAAGCAAGCGCATCTACTGTGATGCCCCGGCTTTCGGCAGAAAAGCCAGAGCCGCTTACTTTGGCAGTTACAGAAAGGTTGCCAAATTCGGGGTTATGCAAGAGCCGGCCCAGTTGAAAGCCCGGCGTGGAAACGGTGCCTGCGTAGGTGGTTTGCAGCGCGTCTTTGGGCACCTGCATGCGAATGTCGCTGCGGATGTTGCCGAGATTGGAAATGATATTGCCATTAAAAGCAAAGCTGTTGATATACCCGATGAAATTACCCTGGTAAAAAAGGTACTGCAGCTGCGCCAGGTCTATATTCGGATTGTGCTGCAGCGCGGGTATGTAACCCATCAGCGCCCTGCCGGTGGTAAAAACCTGACCGCCCTGATAGCGGATAAAAGTCTTCTCGATATCTGGCAGCCCTACCATGGAAAGGTCGCCGCGCACGCCCGTAATGCCATCTGATACGGTAAGGTTTTTAGCCGCCAGGCTATCTACCCGGCCATTTACCTCGCCGCTTACTTTTACAATGACCGGCCATTGCTTCAGTGCCGGCGCGAAGTAGGCTACGTCTTTGGAAGCCACGGTGCTGTTTTTCAGCCTGCCCACCATGCGCACCTTTTCGATGTAATCTTCAAAATCGGGGAAGCGTTCATAGTGCATGGCGTAGTAATCGCCAATGCTGCTGAAAGGTGTTTCAATTTTCAGCTTGCGCAGCTCGCTGAGGTTCGGACTGACGGTGGCCAGCCCTTCGAGGTGTTTCAGGTAAAAGCCGCTTTTATCTTTCGCAGTCATGTGCTTGATGGCGCCACGGATCGTATCGCCTACTATGCGGATGTCGTTTACCTGGAAATCAATGGCACTGATGTGCATGTGGCTGGGGTCAAAGGTGCCTGCCGGCTCCGGCTTTTTGTTCGTTTCCAGGGTAAAGAAGCAGTTTTCCAGATCCAGATTGCCTACGCTTGCCAGCCAGCCGCCTGTATTGAACGCGGTAGTATCAATAACCTTTTGCTTTTTAACCTTGCTCTTCGGCTTGCCGCCGGCATAATCCCGAACAAGAATGCCCGAGTTTTTAAGGGAAATTTCGTTCAGATCTATTTTCCGCCCCTTTATATCCAGCGCGCGTCCGGTAAGGTACAGGCTGCCGATGGCCACATCCAGATCCTGTCCCCACCAGGCGTCATCCTGATGAAAGAGCACGTCTTCCAGCTCTACTTTATCCAGGTCCAGCTCCAGCTCGTTTTTCTTCTTGGTTTTATCGCGCGGACCGGTGTCAAAAGCGTCTATGATAAACTGATAGTTCCAGACCTCGTTTTGCGGGCCGCGGTTCAGGTACACCCGCGCATGTTTCAGCCCTACGTAGGTGATGACCGGCTTGTCTTTTTTCAGGAAAAACCAGTCGGTTATCCGGATGCGCGCCTCGCCGGCATAAAGCAGCGTGTCTCCTTTTTTGTCTTCCATGTAAAGACCTTCCAGCACCGCGTGGTTCAGAAAGTCAATGCGCACATGTTTCAGGCTTACTTTGGTATCCAGCTTTTTAGCCAGCATGCCCACCGCCTGCCGCGCCAGCCAGTTTTGCACGGGCGTGAGCGTTACCAGCACCGCTATCAATGCCAGCAGGCACACAATACCCAGCAGGGTACGGCTTAATATTTTAAAGAAACGTCTCAGAAAATTCCTGTTTTACCGGCCATGTGCGGAGCGCTGTGCAAAAATGACACAAAAAAGGCTTTTAAGGAGGTTAAGGTTATAGCAAGAAGGCCGGGCCACCTGCGGCTGTTCCAATCTTAACCTCAGCCTAAACCTACACCTCCATCCCACATGGTAACTTTGCGCTACACATGGCGCTTTCAATTCCTTCTTATCACCGGCTCCTTACCCGCGAGGTACGCGTCGGCAACCTGCTTCTGGGCAATGGCCATCCGGTACGCATCCAAACCATGACCACTACCGACACGATGGACACCGCCGCTACCGTGGCGCAAACCATCCGTTGTATTGAGGCCGGGGCCGAACTCGTGCGCATCACGGCTCCTTCCATTAAAGAAGCCTATAACCTGGAGCTTATTAAAAAGGAAGTCCGCGCGGCAGGCTTTGACACGCCGCTGGTGGCCGACATTCACTTTACGCCCAACGCTGCTGAAGTGGCCGCCCGCATTATTGAAAAAGTGCGCGTCAACCCCGGCAACTACGCCGATAAAAAGAAGTTTGACACCATTGATTATACAGACGCTCAATATGGGGCGGAAATTGAACGCATCCGCAACCGCTTTGTGCCGCTGGTGAAATTGTGCAAAGAATACGGCGCTGCCATGCGCATCGGCACCAATCATGGCTCGCTTTCCGACCGCATCATGAGCCGCTATGGCGATACGGCCATTGGCATGGTAGAAAGCGCGCTGGAATTCCTGCGCATTGCCCGCGATGAAAATTATCATCAGATTGTGCTGAGCATGAAAAGCTCCAACCCGGTTGTGATGATTGACGCTTACCGCCTGCTGGTACAGCACATGCAGGACGAGTTTGGCGAATGCTACCCGCTGCACCTGGGCGTCACGGAAGCAGGCGATGGCGAAGATGGCCGCATCAAAAGCGCCATTGGCATTGGCACGCTGCTGCGCGAGGGTATTGGCGATACCATCCGCGTGAGCCTGACCGAAGAGCCAGAGCTGGAGCTGCCCGTGTGCCGCGACCTGGTGAAGATTGTGCCGCCCGCAAAAGCGGAAATCCCTTACAAACTTTACCCAGGTACCGCTGTTCCCAAAACTCATGCGGTGGGGAATATTGGCGGCGAGCAGCTGCCGGTAGTGGTGGCAGATTATTCTGGAACAACAACCATTACGCCGGTACAACTTTCTTCTATTGGTTACGATTATGATGCGGCGTTGGATAAGTGGCATATCAGCGATGCGGCGGCCGATTACATCTACACCGGCAAAAAAAGTTTGGATTTTGAGCTGCCGGGCAGCCTGCGTGTCGTGATGGATTATGAGCCCTGGCAGTTGCTTAGCAACCGGCGCGAATCTATCCCCATGCTGGACTTCACTGCCATTGATGCCGCGCCGCTGAACGCTACCGCTTATTTCGTAAACCTGAGCATCGGCGATGATTTTTTTGAAAATGAAACAGGGCTTGAAGCCTTAAAAAACTGGCAGCTAAAAGAAGGCGTGGTGCTTTGTGTAGCAGCGGTTGCAACGGAAAAGCTGGCTGCGCTCCGCAGCTTCGCACGCCTGCTGGCACAACTGAAATGGGTACATCCGGTGGTGTTGCGGGTACGCAGCGAAATGGAAACGGTAGAGGAGCAGCTGATAGATTTTTCTGTGCATGCCGGCGCTCTTTTCCTGGAAGGCATCGGGCAGGGTATCTGGCTGATGAACGACCCTTTGAAGCTGAAAAATGTGAAGGCTGCCGGCCGTACCTATCTGCCGCAAAAAGACAATTTTCAGTTTTTGAACAACACCGCGTTTTCTATCCTGCAGGCCACGCGCCGCCGTATTTCCAAGACCGAATATATTTCCTGCCCCAGTTGCGGCCGCACGCTTTTTGACCTGCAGGAAACCACGGCGAAAATCCGCAATGCCACGCAGCACCTCAAAGGTTTGAAAATCGCCGTGATGGGTTGCATCGTAAATGGTCCCGGCGAAATGGCCGATGCCGATTTTGGTTATGTGGGCAGCGGGCCGGGAAAAATCACGCTTTATAAAGGCAAAGAAGTGGTGCAGCGCAATGTGCCCAGCGAAATAGCCGTAGACGCCCTGATTGATTTGCTGAAAGAAAATGGCGTATGGGTGGATCCGGCAGGTGTTGGGATGGAACTGAAGCTGAGTTGATGAGTTAAAATGACCTGATTTAGGCCAATGGTAATAACAAGCCACACCGTCAAATTTCCAGAGTTGCGGAAATGAACTGCGCGAAAAGTGTTAGCGGCGCTGCTCATTTTCATTCCATTCGTTAGTGCAATTATTGTCAACTCTGATGGCTATTGGACTGCAGTATCTATCAGCTTTGTCTTTCTTGCCATTTGGTTATCCAAATTATCTTACGAAAGGGAAGACCCCGAGCCGTACTATGATGAAAACTTAGCCCTGTGCCCAGATTTCATAATAATCGGGAGCAGAATTTTCCCCATAGAAGCACTTCAGGATTTAAAGATTATCATCAATGACTTTGACGGTAAGGTAATTCATCTGGGAAGAGGGAAAAGAATCGCGAATGGAACAGATAACCGGCTTTCCTTTTCTTTTGGTAAAGAGAAATTCAATACACGCTTTCATATCGCTTCTGAGGAAGAGCGACATTCCTATCGATACCTATTTGAGGCCTGGTACGTAAAGGGCATCAGGTTTTATGAAGGGAACCCTGCAGGCAAGACTTACCTCATGGAGTACCTGAATTATCGGCAAATTCAGGAGTTTAAAAGAAGATATAGCTAGGACGTTTTTAAACATAAATTACAATAAATCAATTATTTAGGGACAGATTTCTTTCTGGGGCCGGCCTTGTCTTTTTGGCGTTAAGAAAATCAGGCTTTGGGGCGTTAAAAAATTTGCACTGTCTGAGTCCCGCAATAAGCGGGACGAGTTTGCAAATTTTAGCCCCGAAGACTGATTTTTAGCCTAAAAAGACACAGCCTTGAATTTTTGCTTCTTTTGCTTCAAGGCAAAAGAAGAAGAAATGCAGTAATATGATTAATTATTTATTAATAAGCTAGCTATGATACGTATAGGTATAATACCAGAAAAAACCGCTGTATTCCTACAACTGCCTAATGACTCTGCTGGCAATAAATTATCATCATCGCTCTTAAGGAAAATCAGGAATTGGAGCAAATAAATACCATTCTTACGCTTTTATCTACCGCATCCACATGGGCAGTTGACTGCCTAAAGGAAGCTAAAGACAAGGCATGGAAAGACTTGTAAAACATAGGCGAAGGTATTGGTGCATGGTTGAAATTTGATACAGCGAGGAACGCCGCAGGAACGCCGCAGGAAAGCCGCATTACAACCGCTGAAGTAAAGAACGTAGCTTTATCATTCATAAAGCACAAAGGTCCATTCTTCAACCCCTTTCTTTATGCGCTTCCTGCTTCTTTCAATTGCCTTCCTGCTTGGCGCTCAAAACCTGTTTGCGCAGCCAAAGGTGAAATGGAAAAAGGTAGCCACCTTTCCCGGTCATCTGATGCTGAATACCGTTTGCCCGCTGCCGGGATTTGACGTGGCACTGGGTGGCTTTTATGAAGACCATACAGAACGCCGCTTCTTTAAAATCCTGGACGGTAAAGTTGCGGAGTGGGAGGTACCATATCCGGGTAAGGGTTTTGCGAAAAACATTCTTTTTTACAAGGATTCTGTATTGTATTGTGGCGGCGGACTGGATAGCAACAAGGCCGGGTATAGTCAAAATGATTTCTGGAAGTTGGATTTAAAAACAAAACAATGGCAGCGCCTCAAAGACCTGGACTTCTATTACCTGGACCGGCCTTCGGTTTTCGTTGATAGCGATAAAATCTGGCTCGTAGTTGCCCGGTTTACCGATAAAGAACTAAAACAACCGGGTACCGCTATTTACACCTATGATACCGGGAAAGACAGCTGGGAAAAAACAGACACCGGTCCCAACAGCAGCCTGATTCTTCCACGAAGTTTTGTCATCGGCGGCGATATCTACCTCTTCTTTGAAGGCCAGACTTATGCCAACCAGTTCAGTGGTGCGCTTTACAGTTTTAATAAAATGACGCACGCATGGAAAAAGTGCAGCCCTTATCCAGGTGAAGCGCGCATAGCCTCCGTGCCTTTCGTATACAGCGGAATGGGGTTTATTGCAGGAGGCACAAACCTGCCATCCTCCAACAATATGGCCACTGTTTATGGTTATGATCCCATCACCGATTCCTGGCGTAAAGCCGGATTTCTGCCTGCGGGTGTGAGTGCCGCTACTGCCTGGCAGGGTCATGACGGAGGAATTTATGTTGGTTTCGGCAAGCCCAACGCTACTGATAACTGTTTTATCTGGGAGCTGGTGGAAAAATGAAACAGCTTTTATTGCTATTGAGTGGTGCTGTTTTAGCAGTTTCGCTGCAGGCACAATCCTGGCAGCCGGTGGCCGATTTTGCCATGACCCGCCGCATGTGTCCCATTGCTTTTAGCTGGAATGGAAAAGGTTACATTGGCCTGGGTCATGATTACAATGCCGGCGCCAGCTTCAACGATCTGGCCAGCTTTGATCCCAATACGAACCGCTGGACGGAAGAAGACTTTGCCGATCTGGGCAACCGCACCGGTGCTTTCTGCTTTGTGTATCAAAATATACTGTACGTGGGCGGCGGCACCAACGACAGCGGTAAGACCGCGCTGCGCGATTTTTATGCTTACGACCTGAACAGTCGCCAAATAAAGCCTTTACAACAGTTGCCTTTTGATAAAGCATTTGGTGCAAAAGCATTGCTGGCCGGCGATAAAGCATTTATCCTTGGCGGCTGCACCACTGATGATTGCGAAACGATGCTCTGGGCTTTTGACCTCCACAATCAAATCTGGAGCAGGCAGGACACATTGCCTTTAAAAACGCAATTCGGCTATGCTTTTGCCTTGCAGGAAAATCTTTATTACGGCGGCGGCAACAATGCCAAAGGCGAAGTCACGAAAGCGTTTTGGAAGTACGAGCCTGCTGCCCGGAAATGGACGGAACTGCACCCGTTGCCCGGGCTGAGCCGGACTATGGGCATCAGCATTGCCCTGGACACAATTACAGCAGTGGCCGGACTTGGTTTTGATATGGAAGGTTACCTGCAGCAAGCCCTCACCAGCCGGTTGGTGCCGGGCCTGGGCAGGGTAGTGGCCGTGCGCTCTGAAAAGGGTTATCTGCTTCGCGATCTCTGGCTTTTTAATGCCGGCACAGGCCGCTGGAAAAAATGGAAACATTTCCCGGATAAGCGCCGCAATGCCTCTGCATTTATTTTAGACAACAAGCTTTACGTAGGCATGGGCAATGCTATGGAGGGAATTACCAAAAGCGTGTACGCGACAGAGTTGAAGTGAAATTGAAGCTTTCTTTTAGTGCAATCATCTTAGCGGCTTTGCGTGCCGTCTGCCACTTCCAGTTCTTTACTCTTCCGGTCCAGGATTATCAGCAGCGCAATGCTCAGGTAAAACAGGGCGCCCACCTTGTGGGTTTCCAGCAGTTCTGAGAAAAAGTTATTGATAAAACCGGCGGCAAACATCATGGCTACACCCATAGTTACATTCCGGTAAAAACGGTCGCGGTGGCGAAAGCGGTGCCATACTTTTTGCGCCTGCCAGAAAAAGGCAAACACCAGCACACCGTATAAAATCATGGCCGGCCAGCCCTGTTCTACCAGCATAAACAGAAAATAGTTGTGCGTGGTGCTTCTTTCGGGGTTGCGGCTTACATACGTGCGGAAAGACGTAACAGCATACGGCTTGTAATGCTCGTAAAAGTTGTTGGGGCCAACGCCTACAAAGGGATGTTCCCGGCTCATGCGCACGCTGGCTATCCAGCGGTAAAGCCGCTCCATGCTGCTCATGTCTTCGCCACGGAAAGTAGCCACCAGGTGGCTTTCGAGCGAGGTGTGGGTATAGGTGTGCTGGAAGTTGGGCCGGTAATCGTAGTACTTATTGTTGTGTACCAGGTAGGCCACCAGGAAAATGATAAAGGCAAAAAACAGGGGAAACACCCAATTTACCAGCCTGATGCGAATAGCCACGTTCACCACAAACATAAAAATGATAGCCAGGATGGCGGCGCGCGCAAACGTGAAATAAATGGCAGGCAGGAATAGAATGATAACCAACCAAAGCAGCGCACGCTGCCAGCTGCGGCCTTTGGTGAGTGGCACCGCGGCGCAAAGCAGTGCAAAAAACATGGAAAGCACCGTGCTGTACTCCACACGGTTGTAGTAGAGGTAGCCCACCGCGTCGTGGATGGCCATAAAATCAAACTTCAGCCGGGCATGCCGTACCAGGATGATGATGGCCGTGAGGGTAAGGGTAACGCCAAAAAGCCGGAAGGCTGTGATATAATCCTTTTTCTCTTTAAATATAAAAACCGGAATGACCACGAACGCATTTAAAAACCAAAGCTTGGCAGCCAGGAATTTCAGCGAAAGCAAATGGTTTTGCGAAAAAACCACCGCTACCACCAGCCATAATAGTTGCAGCGCCAAAATTAAAATCAGCGGGTTTTTAAGCCACCAAACCGGCATTTTCAATCTTCCTGCCGCCAGCAGGGCGAGGGTCATCAGTAAGAAAAGCCACATGATGGGCTCATCCGGCACCGAGGTAGATACAGGCAGCTCTAAAAAACCCAAGTCGATGCTGGGGGGAATCAGCAACAGCAGCAGCCAGAAGGCCAGCTTATAATTATGAAGAAACAGCAACACAAAGGCCAGCCCTACCGGAAGCGCCAGCAAAAGCGGGCTGCCGGTAAAGGCATACAGCGCCACGCAGAGGCTCAGAAGCAGGCCTCCCCATCGCCAGTAAGCCGGGTTGTATGTTTCTTGCTGCGGTTGCATTTACGCCAGTGTTTGAGGACGGCGGCTGGCAAAGGGGGCGGCAATCACCCAAAGCGCAGCTAAAGCGAAACCAATAAAAGCGCAAAGCAGTGCCAGTGTCACTGCGCCCGGACTGCTGGGTTTCAAGGGCGTGCGGGCCGGTGAAATCACCTGCAGCATGGAGATGCCGGGTGCGTTGCCGGTGGTGTTGTATTCATTCACGATAGATTCATACCGGGCGCGGTCTACCACCAGCTGATCCTTAATGGCTTCAATATTTTGCACCTGCTCAATGGCATGGCCATAACCGCTTGGCTTGCCGCCGCTTGTATTGTTGCTCACAATCAGGTTCTGACGGGCAGGGGAAAGAATTTCGTAAATACCGTATTGGTCGCGCAGGCGGCCCAAGGTATCAGTAAGGGTAGCAATGGCGCTGTCTGCTTCCTGAATTTTATGCTGCAGTTCTTTCATCACATTGCTGCGCAGATTGGTGTGAAAGCCGGTAAACATTTCGTCCAGCGTCTTTTCTGCAACGTTGGCAACGCGTGCCGCCATCACAGGATCTTTGATGGAAAAGGAAAGCTGCACCAGGCCGTACTCATTCCGCTTCAGGTTCATGCTGCTTTTAAAAATGCCCTGCAACTTCTCCATATCTGCAGGCTTGCCGGCATCCAGCTTGTAAAAGCTGTCCAGCTTCGAGCGCGTCACTACTGCACGCTGGTATTCATCTGTTTTGCTGATGCCAACGATTTTATCCACGTCTTCATCAGAACCAAAATAGCCAATAAAGGCAGCGGTCTGATTCGAGGTATGGAAGATGTTATTCCGGTCGCTGAAAAAAGGACTGGTCAGTAAAAACTCATTGGTAGCCGTGTATTGCCTGGGTGCCAGCAGGCCGGCAATCAAACCGGCAACACCGCCGATGAGGGCAATGATAAGTACAAACCGGATGCGCCGAATTACCAGTTGTACCAGGTCCACAAGATTAAAGCGCGGGCTGTCTGTCATGATGGTTTTTGTGAAAAGACATTAGAGAAAGTGGGCAAAGAAAAGGGGTTTGCAGCAGGAATAAGCTATACCGATTCGCCGGCTTCCATTTTAGCAGCGTTTTCGGCAAATTGCAGGGCGTCCAGCATTTCCTGTATGTCGCCGTTCATGAAATCGTCCAGCGAATAAATAGTCATGTTGATGCGGTGGTCGGTGATGCGCCCCTGCGGGAAATTATAAGTCCGGATCTTGGCACTCCGGTCGCCGGTGCTGACGAGGCTTTTGCGCCGGTTGGCGATTTCTTCTTCCTGCTTGCGTACCTGCTCTTCGTAAAGCCGTGTACGCAGCATCTGCATGGCCTTCTCGCGGTTGGCCAGCTGCGTGCGCTCTGTCTGGCAAACCACCACTGTACCGGTGGGCAGGTGGGTAAGCAATACTTTCGTTTCCACCTTGTTCACGTTCTGGCCGCCGGCGCCGCCGCTACGCGCCGTTTCCATTTTCACATCGCTTTCGCGCAGCTCAAAATCTATTTCTTCGGCTTCCGGCATCACGGCTACGGTTGCCGCGCTGGTATGTACCCGTCCGCTGGCTTCGGTGGCCGGCACGCGCTGCACGCGGTGCACGCCGCTTTCAAATTTTAAAGTACCGTACACATCCTCGCCGGTTACTTCCAGCTGCACTTCTTTATAACCACCCACGGTTCCTTCGGTTTCGGAAAGGACCGCCACTTTAAAGCCGCGTTTTTCGCAATAGCGCAGATACATGCGCATCAGCTCGCCGGCAAAAAGCGAGGCTTCATCGCCACCGGTACCGGCGCGGATTTCCAGGATGGCGTTTTTCTCGTCCTGCGGGTCTTTGGGAATCAGCAGCTGGCGCAACTTTATTTCCAGCGCTTCTTTTTCTTCTTCTAATTTATTCAAATCTTCACGGGCCAAATCGCGGAGCTCGGTGTCGCTTTCCGAAGCCAGCACTTCTTTGGCAAAATCGTAATGCTCTGAATTTTTTTTGTATTGGTGATAAACGGCAACGATTTTTTCCAGCTTCCGGTATTCGCGGCTGGTGCGGGAAAAACGCTGGTTATCGCTCACCACTTCGGGGTTGGTCAGGGCAATGCCCAGCTCGTGAAAGCGGGCCTCCAGGGCGTCCAGCTTTTGGGTAATAGAACTCATGCGGGTCGCGAAATTACTGAATTAAGGAATGTGGGAAAGGGGAAGGATCCAGCCAGTCTGATCAGCACCCTTGTTCCGGCAGGTTTGTCCGGGGAAAAACCAAGAATTTTTATTTTAAACTTGCCATCCCGGGTATCCGCAAAAAGAAAGCGGCTGCACCCGGTGCAGCCGCTTTCTATAATTTTCTGGTAGCTTAAGCAATGGTAATGCTTTTGTCCAGATAAACGTCCTGTATCGTGTTCAGCAGCTCAACGCCTTCCGTCATCGGTTTCTGGAAGGCTTTACGGCCGCTGATGAGGCCCATACCGCCGGCGCGTTTGTTGACAACTGCGGTCATTACGGCTTCAGCCAAATCGCTTGCGCCTTTGCTTTCGCCGCCAGAGTTGATGAGTCCCGCGCGACCCATGTAGCAATTGGCTACCTGATAACGGCAAAGATCAATGGGGTGGTCGGTAGTCAGCTTTTCGTACACCAGCTTGTTGGTTTTGCCAAAGTTCAGCGCGTTGTAACCGCCGTTGTTGGTAGGCAGCTTTTGCTTAATGATGTCTGCCTGAATGGTAACACCCAGGTGGTTGGCTTGTGCGGTAAGGTCGGCTGCGGTGTGGTAATCCACCCCGTCTTTCTTAAAGCCGCTGTTGCGCAGGTAGCACCACAGCACGGTGGCCATACCCAGTTCGTGAGCGTATTCAAAAGCCTTGGCCACTTCTACAATCTGACGGCTGCTTTCTTCGGAGCCGAAGTAAATAGTAGCACCTACCGCAGTGGCGCCCATATTCCAGGCGTCTTTAATGGTACCAAACATAATTTGGTCGAAGCGGTTAGGATAAGAAATAAATTCGTTATGATTTATTTTAACGATGAATGGAATCTTATGGGCGTATTTACGCGCTACAGCGCCTAATACCCCATAAGTGGAAGCCACTGCATTGCAGCCGCCTTCAATCGCGAGCTTTACAATGTTTTCGGGATCAAAATAAATGGGATTGGGCGCAAAGGAAGCGCCGGCGCTATGCTCGATGCCCTGATCTACAGGCAGGATGGAAACATAGCCGGTACCGGCAAGGCGACCGTGATTCATGAGGGTGGATAAGCTGCGCAGCGTGGGAATGTTGCGGTTGCTTACGCTCCAGACATTATCAATAATGTTGGGCGAGGGAAGGTGCAGGCTGCTTTTGTCGATGGTGGTGCATTGATGGTCCAGGTAATATTCGGCTTTATCGCCCAGCAATTCCTGAATGCGTGATTCGGCAGTAAGTGTAGCGCTCATGATTTTTCGGTTATATAAATAATAGATTGTCGCAAAGATAACCATCTTTCCCATCTTTACAGCTCCAGCCGCCCTTCCTGCCAAAACCGCTTTATTACCCGGGTGTTAAAGGCGGAAAGCCTTGATAATAAAGGCTTCCAGCGGCATTTTCTACTTGCCTGCTGCCTGCTTTTTTCGTAAATTTGTGTCTCATATTTTTTTAGTTGTTCAGATGGTTTTTTCCTCCAGATTAATAGAAGACGCGGTACAGGCTTTTTCAAAATTGCCGGGTATCGGTAAGAAGACGGCCCTGCGCATGGTGTTGCACCTCTTGCGGCAGGAAAAGGAAGGTGTTACAGAATTTACAGCAGCCATAGACAAGATGCGCAACGAAATCCGGTTTTGCAGCCTGTGCCATAATGTAAGCGATGCAGAAATATGTGCGCTCTGCGCCAATCCAGGCCGCAACCGGTCGCAGGTGTGCGTAGTGGAAAACATCCGCGATGTGATTGCCATTGAAAGCACGCAGCAATACAACGGGCTTTATCATGTACTGGGTGGCATTTTATCTCCCTTGGATGGCGTTGGGCCGGAGCAGCTGCAAATAACCTCTTTGGTAGATCGTGTGAAACAGCACGAAGTAGCGGAACTGATTATGGCGTTGAGCCCTACCATCGAGGGCGATACGACGGTGTATTATATTTCGCGCCAGTTAAAGGATTTGCCGGTGCAGCTGACTACCATTGCCCGCGGCATTGCCTTTGGCGGCGAGCTGGAATATGCAGATGAAATGACCCTGGCCCGCTCTATTGCCAAACGCCTGCCGGTAGACAGCTATGTGAATACAAAGTAATGAATGACCGGTGTGCGGCTATTTAATTTGCGTGCTAATCGATTTTCAGTGAAATAGTGCCTTCAAATACAAAGGTGGCCGGCCCGGAAAGCCATACCTGCCGGGCGCTGTCTGGCGTTGGCTTATAAAACGAAACAAGCAGGTTGCCGCCGGGTGTCTCAATATTGGTTTCAAACGCACCTGTTTTTTCTGCCGTGGCGGCAATGGCCGCTGCGGTAGCCCCGGTGCCGCAGCTCAGCGTTTCATCTTCCACGCCCCGTTCATAGGTACGCATGGTGAGGCCATTGCTATTTTGCGCTACAAAATTCACATTCACGCCGCCCGGTGCAAAGCGTGCTTCGTTGCGGATGCTGCGTCCTTTGCCGGTTACATCTTCATCTGCCACGCAGCTGCTCCATTGTACCAAGTGCGGGGAACCTGTATCCAGCAGTGCAAAGCCTTCTTCCTGCCTGATGTCATTTACGTCCTGCATCTTTAAACGTACCCATCCTGCTGCTCCTATTTCTGAAAGGTGGGGGCCGTCTATGGCGCAAAAATGCGCTTTGCCGGTAATGATGCCCAGCTTTTGCGCAAAAGCGGTAATGCAGCGGCCGCCATTGCCGCACATGCTGCTTTCAGCGCCATCACTGTTGTAATAACGCATGTAAAAGTCAAAGCCAGCGTATGTTTCCAGCAGCATCAGTCCGTCTGCACCAATGCCAAAACGGCGGTGGCAAAGAAATGCTACTTCCGCCCGGGAAAGCCGGATGTTGCCGTCGCGGTTGTCCAGCAGGATAAAATCGTTGCCGGTGCCCTGGTATTTATAAAAATTCAGTTGACGCTTATTCATTGTTCATCAAACGCCAGGCGCGGCTGTTTTTGAGTTTTTCTTCATTCCCCTTAAAAAGTATCTCGCCCCAGCGGGCATTATAGGTTTCACCGGGCACCGAACTGTGCAGCAGCCGGTATTCGCCAATGGCAAAGCCATCCTGGTAAAACAGGAAAAAAGCAAGAGAAGGCAGTTCAGGATTTTCTTTGTAGCGCCAGACCTCATAGGGCAGGGCGCCGGCTTCGGAAGGCACTTTCAGGCGTTCTTCGGGCGCTCCGTATTTGAGGTATATGTTGCCGCGGTCGGTTTCGTAACCCATGCGGCCGGGCTCGGCAAACAGCTTATTCACCTCGCGTACACGGCTGGCGTAATCCTTCCAGGCAGCATCCGGTTTATTGGGGTTGCGCTTTAGAAAGAAATTATAAATGAAATAGGCGGTGTGCAAGGGTTCGCTGCCTTTGCTGAGCATGATGTTGATATTGGCCAGTTCGGTTTCATCAGCCACGGGCCGTATCATTTTCAAAATAGCGCGTTTCTCCTCGTCGGTATATTTGGCTACAAAGGTTTTGCTGATATCCAGATAAACAAGCGGCGTGTTGGTATTGCCGGCGCTGTCTGCCGGCGCATCGGGCGCAACAGGTCGGGGATTGCTGATTTGAAAGAAAAGCTGTTGTTCTGCCAGCACTTTTCCAGTCGTGTCAAACAATGCTTCGTTCAGGTAATAATTGCCGCTGGGCAGGGTTTGCAACTGAAAAGTGCCGGCCACAGGCGTTAGCGGTCCGCCGTGCAGTGTGTCCGTATGCACCATTTGGGGCAGGGGGGTGCTTTTTCTTTTCCGGCTGACGGTTACCTGAAGGATTGTTTTGGCAGCCGGAGCATGGTAGAGTTCGCTGTAGTAGGTCAGATTTAGTTGCCGGCTGTCGGCAAAGGCAATGGGCCGGGCTATACGTTCCATGCCGGCCTTGGTGTAGGGGCCGGGAGGGTCGGCCTTGTAAAGCGTGTCCAGAATTAAGATACCGGAGAAAGAAGGCTTTTTTTCTAAAGATACCAGCACGGAATCCTGGAGTATAAAGCGGCTTTCCGGCTTTTCTTTTTCGCTCACCTGTAAGCTCAGGTAATAAGTTCCGGCAGTGGGCAGCCGGTACCGTTGCCGGAAGTAAACAGGTGGCGGAGTGCTGGTGGTGGCATCGAAGGGCGTCGTTGCTGCCAGAAAGGCATCCTGAAGCGTAAAGTCGCCCGGCCCTGTTATGCTGGTTTGCACCAGCAACTGACTTTGCAACATGCCGCCGTTGTGCTGGTAGGTAAGCGACAGCGGATTGACCTGCCAGTAAATTTCCAGGAATGCGCTGTCGGCACCCGGCTGTGCCGGCTGGTAAAAAACGTACGCTTTGCCTGTGCCTTCCATAGCAGCGGTTGGAAAGTAAGCACAGGTAAAAAGTAAAAATAAATATAATGCCGCTCTTTGCATGATTTAGATTTGGGGAATGCAAAGTAACATTGCGCTAGCCATGCCTCAAGAAGTGTTGCCGCTTTTTATGTTTCCGCCAATAAGCTGGTGGCATCGTGCGCTTGCCGCGCCGCAGGCAGCAGTGGGTTCGGGCGATGTGTTTTACAAAGGCAGCCTCTATAACCGTTACCGCATTGTGGCAGCCAATGGCCCGATGTGGCTCACGGTGCCGCTTGCCGGCGGCAGACTGCAGCATCAGCCGGTCAGCCGCCTGCAAATCAGCTACAGCGAACGTTGGCAGCACCGGCATGCCCATACCCTCATCAGCGCTTACGGCCGCGCACCCTTTTTTGAAGCACTTTGGTTTTTATTTGAGCCACTTTACCAGCAGCGCTACGAGTGGCTGTCACAGTTTAACGAGGCGGCGCTTGCTGCTGCGGCGCGTGCGCTGCGCGTGCCGCAGCAGTGGCCAGTTTCAGACATTGTTTCTACTAAAACGGGCCCTCCGGACGACGCCGCCCTGCCGGTCTACCAGCAGGTATTTGCGGCAAGGCATGGTTTTCATAAAGACCTGTCGATTTTAGATTTGATTTTCTGTAAAGGAAAATATTAATGAAAAAATACATTAGGATATCTATCTGCCCGCTGATTACCTTTGGATTTCTAATCCCCTATTTCTACCAATTTAATTGGTGAATTATCTCTTTTGCTATCCCCCACAAGTTGCTAACGATTCATGGACGTAGATCAGAATGAGTTTGACTTTTCAGAGGCAGAACGATTAAAAGCAGTACATGCGCTGGAACTGCTGGATACCCCCCCGGAGCCGGCTTATGATGCCATTGTGATGTTACTGCAACAGCTCACAGACGCCCCGGTTTGCATCATCAGCCTTTTTGATGACCAGCGGGTCTGGTTCAAAGCCAGCATTGGCACGCCGCACAAACAGGTGCCGCGCCAGCTGGCCCTGGGCATAGATGCCATTGAAAGCAATTGCTTTATTGAAATACCGGATTTGCTTCAGAGCGAACGTTATAAAGACCATCCTTCCACCGCTTCTCCACTCAATTACCGCTACTATGCAGGCGCGCCCCTGATGACCAAATACGGGCAGGCAATTGGTACCCTGGCTATCATGGATTTTAAACCAAGAACCCTTTCAACCACACAGCGTGCTGCTATGGAAGCCCTGGCTAATCAGACTTCCACGCTTTTTAACCTGCGTACCAGTCAGCAGGAATTAAAACAGCTTTCCGATGCGCAGCAGCGTATCCTGGCCATTGCCGGTCACGATATCAAAAGCCCGCTTTCGGCGCTGTTAATGGTATTGGACCTTTCGGCAACAGGCGATTTGTCTCCGGAAGAGCAGGAAGAGATGCTGCCCATGCTGCGCGGGCAGGTGCATGGCGCCCTGCGCCTAATCAACAACCTGGTGCAGTGGGGACAGCTAATTGTGCAGCGCAGCACGCGCTATGTTACTACCTTTTATCTGTACCAGGAAGTAGAACAATGCCTGAACGAACTGCGCGCCAAAGCCACCGCCAAAGGCAATACCCTGATCAACGAAGTACCGGAAAATGAGCTGGTACGCGCCGATCCTTATGGCGCTGCTTTTATCCTGCGCAACCTACTGGGGAATGCCAATAAATTTACAACCAACGGCACGATCACCGTTTCTTTTGAGCGCCACGCCGCAGGCGCCTGGCTGCACGTTTCCGATACCGGTATTGGTATGAGTCCGCAAATGGCACTGCAACTGCAGCGGCAGGCAGCCGGACAACAAAGAAAAGGTACGGCCGGCGAGGAAGGGAGCGGCCTGGGCCTGGCCCTGGTGGCAGATTATGTGCGCAGTGTAAATGGACAGCTGCTGATTGATACCGAAGATGGAAAGGGCACGCTGGTGTCCGTGGAAATTTAATGCAGCCTGTTTTTAATATTTTCGCCGGATGCCCCTGCTTATTATTCGTAGAATGGACATAGCGGATGTGCCGCAGCCTTCCCTGAATGTATTTATAAATAAGGAAAAGATGGCCATGCTGGCAAATAAAAAGGAAAAGGAATTTTCCCTGCCGCCCGGTCAGCACATTCTTCGGTTCCGGTTGCTGGATGGCTTACGCAGCAGGCCATTCGTGGTGGACATAAAGCCGGATGGCAACAGGGTACTGCAGGTGACAGTAGATACCCCTTTTAAAGGATTGCGGTGGCTGAACGGACTTTCGCTGCTTTTATGGATGGCCCTGCTGCTGACCCGCAACTGGTGGTTGCTGGGCCTGGAGGCTATTGTGCTGCTTGCTTTGCTTTACACTATTATGCGGCAGCGGCATAAAGCTATTCAGATTACAGAACTGCCTGCTTAAAACCGGCGCATTTTCCAGACGCCTTTAATGGCTTCCTGAATAATGCCGCTGCTCATTTTGCTGGAGCCTTCCTGCCGGTCAATAAATGTGATGGGTACTTCGCGGATGCGAAACCCAAGCTTCCAGGCGCGGTACTTCATTTCTATCTGAAAGGCATAGCCTACAAAGCGCACCTCGTCCAGCGGTATTTTTTCTAAAACTTTTCTGCGATAGCAGATAAAACCGGCCGTTGGGTCTTTTACCGGCATCCAGGTAATAAGCCGGGTATAGATAGAAGCGCCTTTGGAAAGGGCAATCCGGTCCCAGGGCCAGTTGGCAACCTTGCCGCCCTGCACATACCGCGACCCGACGGCCACATCGGCACCGGCTTCGCAGGCAGCTACCAGCCGCAGCAAATCCTGCGGGTTGTGGCTAAAGTCGGCATCCATCTCCAGGATGTATTCATAACCATGCTCCAGCGCCCACTTAAAGCCCAGTATATAGGCAGTGCCCAGGCCCTGCTTGCCGCTGCGTTCTTTTAAAAACAGGCGGTCGGAAAAAGTGGTTTCCTGCAGGTTTTTTACAATGGCTGCCGTGCCATCCGGCGAGCCATCGTCTACAATCAGCACATGAAAAAAGCCGTCCAGCGAAAAGATGGCCCGGATAATCTTTTCGATGTTTTCCTTTTCGTTGTAGGTAGGAATAATGACGAGCTTGCTCAAGGGGTAGGGGGAGGGTGCGTTTGGAGGCAGCAAAATAAAGAAATTAATCGTGAGCCTGCCAAGGCGCCACTACGCCTTTTGCTTTTTGTGCAGTTTTTCCAGCTTGCTTTGGTTCAGGATTTCAGAAATTTTCTGCTTGGTATGCAGCGAGAAGTCGCTTTTCATCATCCAGTCGTAATAGCCCGGCTCTTTGGTAAAGACATCTGCCACCTCCCGGTTTTTATGCTTGCCGAAATTAAAAACCACGGTACCATTGCGCCGTACCATGGCACGTGCATAGTCTACCACTTCTTCACCATCGTTCAGAAAGCGGCACAGCGGGTCCAGCTCGCAGCTCAGCACGTCGGTGTATTTATTTAACTGTGCTTCCAGCACTTCTATGGTCGCCAGGATGTCTGCCTCGGCACTGTGGGCATTTTCCAGCTCCTTACTGCAATAATAGCGGTAGGCAGCCTTCAGGGTGCGGGGTTCCATTTTGTAAAAAACGTGCTGTACATCCAGCATCTGACAGGCTTCAAATTCCGGGCGAATACCGGCCCTTAAAAACTCTTCTGCCAGCAGGGGCAGGTCAAAACGGGCGGCATTGTAGCCGGAAAGATCGCAATGACGCATCCATTCATACAACTCTCTGGCAATTTGCCGGAAGGTGGGGGCATCTTTTACATCCTCATCATAAATGCCATGAATTTCGGTGGCGGCAGCGGGAATGGGGCATTCTGGGTTGATGCGTTTTATGTAGCTCAGCCGGCTGCCATCGGGCATCAGCTTTACCAGCGCCATTTCTACAATGCGGTCTTTGATAATATCTGTACCGGTAGTTTCTAAATCAAAGAAGATAATCGGGCGCTTCAGGCTCAGGCTGCGCATAGAAAATAAATTGTGTTTGGTGTTGGTAGAAGGCGGTTTAGTCCTGCCGCGAAAATACGCCTTTCCAATCCAGCCCTTCAAAAGTACCGGAGCTCATTAACAGCAGGCAAACAGGGCGCGTGGCATTTTGAAGGGTCGTGGTGACTACTTCCTGCAACGATTCCGGGCTGTGCAGCACCGTTACTTTTCCGCCAAAAGCAGCGGCTACGGCTGTGGCATCTAAAGGTGGCAGCTTTTTGAGCGCCAGCGCGTGCGGACTAAAAAATACAATCGCTTTATCTGCCGGCGCCATGCTGCCATGGTATTCCTCCAGAAATTCTTTGGACAGGCTACTAAAAGTATGCAGTTCAAAAACAGCCAACAACTCGTGTTCGGAATAGGCTTCGCGTACGGCGGCCAGCGTGGCTTTCAGCTTGGAAGGCGCATGCGCGAAATCGCGGAAAGCAATCAGGTTTTCCTGTTCCGCTATCTTTTCCAGCCGGCGGGCGGCGCCTTTAAAGGTGGCCATGGCTTGCCAGAAAGTGGCATCGCTGACGCCTAAAGAACGGCAAACTGCGTGCGCTGCTTCCAGGTTTACGAGGTTGTGGCTGCCAAAAATGGAAAGGCGCACCGGGCCGTCTGGCGTTGTTACAATGGCAATGCCATTTTCGTAGCGGTAGGCAGGCATGCCATAGGGCGTTGCTTTTAAATGCCCGGCTTCGGCAGCTACCAGCTTTACGACTTCCGGGTCTGTTTCGTTGTAAAAAAGCAGACTCCCCGGTTGTAGCATTTGTAAAAATTGCCGGAACTGATCCAGGTAGTTTTCGTAGGTAGGAAATACGTTTACGTGATCCCAGGCAATGCCATTCAGAACGGTGATCTGCGGCTTGTAGAAAAATATTTTGGGCTTCTTTTCCAGTACAGACGCGGGGTATTCATCTCCTTCCAGCACAAAAACAGGCGCGTCGCTCAGCTTTACAGAAAGGGGAAACCCTTCCAGCCGCGCACCCACCAAGTAGTCGAAATCAAGGGCGGCGGCCTGCAACACATGCATCACCATGGCGGTAATCGTGGTTTTGCCATGGCTACCGGCTATCACCACGCGTTTTTTGTCTTTGCCTGCTTCACATACAAATTCTGGAAAGGAATAAACAGAAAGGCCCAGTTCCTGCGCCCGGATAAGCTCCGGGTTATCGGCTCGGGCATGCATGCCCAGCACCACCGCATCCAGGCCGGCGTGAATTTTATCCGGAAACCAGCCCGCTTCGGGCAGCAGTCCGGCGGCGGCCAGGTTGCTTTTGGCCGGGTCAGCAATCTCGTCGTCGCTGCCGGTAATGGTGTGCCCGGCTTCGTGCAGGGCCAGTGCCAGCTGGTGCATTACAGCACCGCCGACAGCTATAAAGTGTATTTGTTTCATGAAAATTGACAGGGGTTGTTAATGCTGTAACAAAAGTAATTATGGTAACAATGTTTACTTATTTTTGCGGCATAAGAACCATCTCTGATGATTGCTAAAATTATTTCTGCCGCTGCGCTGGTATGCGCCCTTGCCTTTATGAGCTCCTGCGCCTCCAGCAAAGGATACGGCTGCAAGAACCATATCAATGAGCCGCCACACTCTTACGGAAGCCGTTAGGATACGGGTTTATTAGTGAACTATTTCAGGCTGCCCACCGGCAGCCTTTTTTATGTCTTTGACCTGCCCTGTGCACACTGTCAGACATGTTAATCAATGACGGCAATGCATTTTAATTCAATAGCAATGGCAGATGGCAGGGAACTAACGCCCACCGTAGTGCGGCAGGGCTGACTATCGGAGAAATACTCGGCATAAATGCGGTTGTATGTATGGAAGTCGCGTTTCATATCCACCAGAAAAACGGTTACATCCACCAGCTTTTCCCAGGAAGTGCCACTGGCTTCCAAAACCGTGCGCACATTATCAAACACGGCGCGGCACTGGGCTTCAAAATCAAATGTTTTATACTGGCCGTGCTTGTCCAGCTCCAGTCCGGGTATGGCATCGGTAGCGGCATCGCGCGGGCCAATGCCGGAAAGGAACAGCAGGTTGCCTACCCGGCGGGCATGCGGGTAGAGGCCCATGGGGCGGGGTGCTTTGCTGGTTTCGAACTTTTCTTGTTGCATGTAAGAGGATATTAGTGGGCGGGTGCCTGAAAGGTGTAAAAATAGTTTAGGAATACTGCCGGGCCGATTAATTCCTTATAAAAGACCAATTGGTGCGTACAAACCCGCAGCTTTTAAATAAAAGATTGCGGACTTGTTCGCTTTCCGGGAAAGGGGGGCGGATTCAATTTTGCCATGTCAAAAACAACTACTGGTTACGCGATTCGGTATGCTGGTTTTCGACATGCAATCTTAACCCACCACCCCCACCACCCAACCCCCATGCAACATTGCAACGGCCCTATTCCGGCCATTTTTCGCAAACTCTTTTTTGCTACTGCTCTTTTTGGCTTTAACGCAACAGGTGCTCAGGCACAGGGCATCACCGTTAGCGCCGGCGCGCACCTGGTGATGCAGGGCAATGCCACTCTTACAGTACAGAACGGCAACTTCCGCAACAACGGAACGTTTCAGGCAGGCCAAAGCACCGTTGCCCTCACCGGCAACGGCACACAGGCAGCTCTGCTGCAGGCTACGCCCGCAACCACGCTTTACAATGTAAAGCTGAGCCGCACCAATTCGGGCGCAAAGCTGCTGACCAGTGTTTCTGTGGCCAACGAAGTACAAATGGCTGGAGGCCTGCTGGAACTGAATAACCAGCAACTGGATCTGGGCCTTTCCGGTACCATTATCAATGAAACAGAAGCCAACCGCATCACCGGTACAACAGGCGGCACTGTAAAACGCCAGGCCATGCTGAATGCGCCTGCACTGAGCAATCCCGGCAACATCGGCGTATCTGTCAGCAGCGATGCCATGATGGGCCTTACAACTATTATCCGTTCTCATGTGCCGCAAACCAATGAAGCCGGCACCGGGCACAGCATTGCACGCACGTTTACCATTACCCCTGAAAACAACGAAGGTTTGAATGCTACCCTCAGAATGCAATTCTTTAATGCAGAACTGAATAGCCTTCCTGAAAGTGAGCTTACCCAGTGGAACAGCAGTGATTTGCTGCACTGGAATAATAATGGCCGTGATTCGCTGTGTAACGAAGGCCATTGGGTTGAAAAAAACAGCTACAGCAGCTTTACCGGTTATTATACGCTTGGTAGCATTACCAGCACCCCCTTGCCCCTGCAACTGATTTGGTTTACGGCCCAGGAAAAAAATGGTGCTGCCGTGCTCGACTGGGAACTGGCCAATAACAACCTGGCGGTAGGCCGTATAGATATTGAACGTTCGGCTACTGCCCAAACCAATAGTTTCGAAACAATTGGCAACAAAACCCAGCCTGCAGGCCAGCAGTTGAAATTCAACTATGTGGATGCAGCACCCCTGAACGGTACCTCTTTTTACCGTCTGAAACTAACCGGTGCCGATGGTAGCGTAGTGTACAGCCCGGTGCGTCAGGTACAGGTTAAAAACAACATCGCAGTGCAGGTGTATCCCGTGCCGGCCACAGACCAGGTAAGCCTGCAGGTGCCCGCCACTGCCAACGGTCAGCTTACCGTAAGCATGCTGAATATGAACGGTCAGCAGTTGCTTCGCCAGAATTTTGAGATGCAGCCAGGTATAAATACTTTTGCCATCAATCTGAGCCAGGTACCCCAAGGTGTTTATGTGATAAAATTCAGCCAGCCAGCCTATCAGGACGTAAAAATTATGAAGCAGTAATCACTGCCTGTTCACCTACGATTTCTCATCCTTCCATTCCATCCAATTACATTCTAGACCCCCAATTAACATGTTCAGGAAATCCTGCCAACTGTCTCTTTGTGCCCTGATGCTGCTGGCCAGCCAGGCAAAAGCCCAAAACGTAGCCATCAACGAAGATGGCAGTAACCCCCAGGCCAGTGCCATGCTGGATGTCAGCAGCACTACAAAAGGCCTTCTGGCGCCCCGCATGACGAAAGCGCAGCGCAACGCCATCAACACGCCTGCCAACGGCCTTTTGATTTTTCAAACCGACGACACCAGTGGCTTCTATTATTACCAGATGCCCGGCCTGACCGGCGCCAGCGGCTGGCAGCGACTGGCCACCGGCCTTAGCACCAGCACCAGTGCCGGCACTACGGTTTTGGGTGGCTGGGGCCTGAATGGCAACAGCGGCACAAGTGCGGCAAGCTTTATCGGCACCACCGATTATCAGCCCTTTACCATTAAAGTCAACAATGCCAAAGTCGGTTATTTTGGAGCGCCCGGTAATGATGCCATTTCTCTTGGCGCCAACGCCAGTGCCGTTTACCAGGGTGTGGCAATCGGTGTCAATGCGCTGACCACTCAGAATACGGCCATGGCTTTTGGCTATAATGCAAAAAGCAACGTACAGCAGGGTATCGCCATCGGTGCGAATAGCGAGGCAAATACAGCTAATGACGCGCTTGCCCTTGGTTCGAGCGCAAAAGCGGCCGGTTACCAATCCATAGCAGTCGGTTTTAATGCAAAAACAAATACAGGCACGGATGGTTCTGTAGCCATAGGCCGTAATGCAACTGTTAATTTAAATGTGCAGGACGCAGTAGCCATCGGTAGCGGTGCCATTGCCAATAAGTACAATGCCATTATCCTCGGAAACGCCAGCGCCCAGGTAGGCATTGGCACCACCACGCCTGTGGACAATGCCAAGCTGGATGTAAATGGTGGTTATAAGCTGGGCAGCAATGGTAACGTGCAGAAAGGCGTCATCAGCACCTCTTATAATAGCTGGTTAGCTATACCGGCGGGCGGTTATTTGGATGTGGTTATAACCCTGCCAACAAGCGCATCGGGTACTAAAGCTGCTGTTGCCGTTTCGCCCGGAGCCGATTTGCCCCTGGGTGTGGCCATTGCCTGGGCGAGGCTTTCAGCCCCTAATCAGGTAAAAGTGCGTTTAACCAATTCCGCTACCGGCGCCGCCGGCATCAGCACAGATTTAAACGTGACGGTAACCGAGTTTTAATTTTAATATTCATTTCAATAGAAAAAACCCCGCCGGTGTTCTGGCGGGGTTATTTCTATCAGGTGATATCCGGTTTAGGAAAGTTGCTCTTTTCCGATACTGGTCACCTTGTTTTTCTTTTCTTTGGCTTCATCCAGAATGCTCATCACACGTTCGCGCACATCGCCGGCAAGGCCTTCCAGTTCATCCATCAGCTTCTGGCGCATGTCCTGAAACTGCTCCATGCTTTTGCTGCCCAGATCCCCTAGCTTGTCGCCCAGGTCTCCGGCTTTATCTGAAATGTCTTCCCGGATTTTTTTGCCTTTGTCTGTGGTAAATAGCAGTACGACGGCTGCGCCAATCGCCAACAGGGCCATGGTTTTTCCTTTCATAGTGATTTGGTTTTTTTACTCCGGTTAAGAATAGAAAACCATGCCAGTGGCACTTAGGGCTGGCCGATAACTGTTAACACTTAATCATCCAGAAAAGCTGAAATGTTCTAATTTTCCCTGTTCCATCCCTTACTAACTTTAACGGCTTTGCGGCTGCGTTTTATTTTTCTGATTTTTCTGCTGCTTACCGCTACTGCCTCCCTGGCGCAGGAAAGCTGGCAGCTGGCCAACCTGCACCGCAAAACGCTTGCGGTGGCAGGTGATACCCTGCGCTTTGATACCACGGCTGTGGCTTCGTTTTCATTTTATATAGACAGTGTTTCTTCCAGCCAGTACCAGCTTTTTGCACTCAAAAGCTTTTTGGTATGGATGGATAAGCCAAAGGCAGACAGTGTGGTGCTGCATTACCGCACGTTACCCCTGAAACTGGAAGGCGCCCGGTTTCGTAAAGACGAAAGCAGGTTGGATGATGCTTACGGTTTTTTTACCCACAGTCCGCCGGCCATGCGGCCCGACAGCGGGTTCGTGAGTTTTAGCCAGCTGGATTATAACGGCAGCCTGGGGCGGACCGTAACGGTGGGCAGCAATCAAAACCTGGCGCTCAACTCTGCTTTTAACCTGCAGGCAAGCGGCTACATCCTGGACAGCATCCGGCTGGAGGCTGCCCTCAGCGATAATACCATCCCCATACAGCCCGAAGGCAATACGCAGCGGCTACAGGAGTTTGATCAGGTGTTTATCCACCTGCAGAAAAACGCGCACGACCTGCAGCTTGGCGATTACAACCTGGAAAAGCCAAAAGGATATTTCATCAACTTTTTTAAAAGAGTGCAGGGCATTATGTACCAAAACCGGCTGCCTTCGGGCAGGAACGGCTGGGATGCCTTTGGGCTTAGCGCTTCTATTGCGAAAGGCCAGTTTGCCAGAAATATTTTTCAGGGCAGCGAAGGCAATCAGGGACCGTACAAGCTGACCGGAAACAATGGCGAACAGTTTTTTATTGTACTGGCCGGTACCGAAAAGGTGTATGTGGATGGCATGGTACAGGAAAGGGGCGAGCAGGCAGATTATATCATTGATTACAATACAGCCGAAATCCGTTTTATGCCCCGGCGACTGATTACCAAAGACAGCCGCATTCAGGTGGAGTTTGAATACCAGGATCGCAATTACCTGAACTCCCTCCTTTATGCCTACAACGAGCTGCAGATTGGTAAGCAACTCAACATCCGCTTTAATGCGTACAGCAATCAGGACGCCAAAAACCAGCCTTACCTGCAAACCCTGAATGGTGATCAGCGGCGGTTCCTGGCAACCATCGGCGATTCGGTGCAGCATGCCTTTTATCCATCTATTCAGACCGATACTTTTGCCGCCTATAAAATTCTTTACAAGCTGACCGATACGCTGGTGGCCGGCACTTTTTACGACAGCGTGTTCGTGTACAGCACCAACCCGGACAGCGCTCGCTACGCGCTTTCTTTTTCTTTTGTAGGCGATGGTTACGGCGATTATGTAATCGCCAGCAACAATGCCAATGGCCGCGCATACGAATGGCGGCCGCGGTTGGACGGTAAACCGCAGGGTAATTATGCACCGGTTATCCTGCTGGTAACGCCCAAAATGCAACAGCTTTTTTCGGCAGGCGCCACCTGGCAGATAGATTCCTCCATAACCCTGTTTGCCGAAGGCGCCTTAAGTAATTATGATCCCAATCTTTTTTCAGTAAAAGACAATCAGTCGCACCTGGGCGGCGCAGGAAAGTTGCAATACACCGAAGTGCGTCAGTGGGGCAGGGGAGCAGATATTGCAGGAAAGCAAAGTGCTGCTGCCTGGAAATGGGCGAATGCCCTTAGCTATGAAATGGTGCAGGAGCGTTTTCGCGCCATTGCGCCGTTTAGAAACGTAGAATTTTACCGCGACTGGAACCTGCCGCAACAGGCCCGGCCGGAAGACGAGCAACTGGGCTCGGTAACTACCAGCCTGGGGCATTATAAAGCAGGCACGCTGACTTATGATTTTTCCTTTTTAGAAAGAATAGGATCCGGCTATAATGGGCAGCGCCACCTGGCTACCTATACCTACCGGCAGGGCAGGTGGCGCAATGGGCTTATTTATAATCAGCTGCAAAGCCGCGACAGCGGGCAGCGCACCAATTTTATTCGGCCCACCGTCTTTGGGGAATACCTGCTGAAAAAGTGGAACAATTCCGCCATTGGCGCCCGGTATTATGCCGAACACAACACGTTTAAAAGCAGGCAAACAGACAGCCTGTTGCCAAGCTCTTTTGCCTTCGATGTAGCCACCGCTTATATCCGCACGCCCGAAAGCCAACCCTGGCAATACGGTATTTCGTTCAGCCAAAGGCGCGACTTTTTGCCTTTTGCCAATAAGTTCAGGCAGTGGGATCACAGTCAGACCCTGGACGTGAATCTGGGCATCACCCAATGGCAAAACCACCGGATAGCCCTTACCGGCAGCTACCGCAAATTGTATATTGATGACACCAGCCTTACCACGCTGCGGCCTGAAGAATCTTTGCTGGGCCGGCTGGAATATGATGGCAACTGGTGGCGCCGGGCGGTGGTACTGCAAACCCTGTATGAGCTGGGCAGCGGGCAGGAGCAAAAGCAAAGCTATACGTTTGTGGAAGTGCCTGCAGGGCAGGGCATTTATTACTGGATAGATTATAATGGAGACGGCGTGCAGCAGGCCAATGAATTTGAGGTGGCGCTCTACCCGGATCAAAAGAAATTCATTAAAGTGCCGACGCTTACCAACGAATACGTGCGGGTACATTACATGCGCCTGAGCCAAAGCATTTTCCTGGAACCCGGCAACCTCTGGAAAGCAGGCAGCCGTAAAAAATGGCAGTCTTTTCTGGCACGCTTCAGCAATCAGGCAAGCATTCAGCTGAACAACCGGCTGCTGGCGAGCGCGGGCATCGGGGTGTACAACCCATTTCTAAGCACACTGGAAGACGAAGCCATTATCAGCACGCAAAACATCCTGAGCAATACGCTGTACTTTAACCGCAGCAGCGCTGTGGCCGGCATAGACTATAATTACCTGCACAGCGGCAGCAAGCAACTGCTGACGTATGGCGTGGAAGGCAGCGGGCAAAACATGCATCAGCTGCGCCTGCGCTGGAATTTTACACCATCCTGGACCCTGGAGCTTCAGGGCCGCGACGGGTTGCGCCGCCTGAAAAGCGCCCTGGACGATGGCCGCAGCTATCGCTACAGCATTCGCAGCATCGAACCCCGTTTGACCTGGCTCAGCCATGGTGTTCTGCGCATCAGCCTGAGCCCGCGTTATGAGGTGCGTGAAAATGCGCCGCAGTTTGGCGGCCAGTCGGCTACCTTTCAAACCCTGAACCTGGAAGCGCGTTACAGCAAAGCCACCACCGGCGCCATTACCCTGCGGGGCACTTTTACCGGCATTGAATTTAAAGGCACAGAAGGCACCACGCTTGCTTACTCGCTTTTAGACGCCCTGCAGCCCGGCGATAATTTTTTGTGGTATGCCAATTGGGAACGGCGAATAGGAAAAGGCATAGAGCTGGGCTTTGAATACGAAGGCCGGAAACCAGGAAACGGCGCCATCATTCACACCGGCCGGATGAGCCTGCGCGCGCTGCTGTAACATCAAAAAAGCGCCTGTTATGCTATTCCGTATTAGATTTGGCAAGGTATTTTTTCGTACCGCCTCAACCGCCCTGCCACCCATACTGCGCCGGGCCTGTATTATGATTGAACTGAAAAATGTAAAGAAAAGCTTTGGCGACAAAACGGTTTTACACGACGTAAATGCCGTGATGGAAACAGGAAAAACCAACCTCATTATTGGCACCAGCGGCAGCGGCAAAACGGTGCTGATGAAAATTATGGTGGGCCTGCTAAAGCCGGATGAAGGACAGGTGTTTTATGAAGATCAGGACATTACAACCATTGATCCCAAAGACCTCAAAGACATCCGCACCCAGATAGGCATGCTGTTTCAGGGCTCGGCTTTGTTTGACAGCCGCACGGTAGAGCAGAATGTAATGTTCCCGCTGGATATGTTTACCCGGCAAACCCGCCGCGACAAGCGCAAACGCGTCAACGAAGTGCTGGACCGCGTGAACCTGGAAGGCGCCAATAAAAAGTTTCCTGCAGAAATTTCAGGCGGCATGAAGAAACGCGTGGCCCTGGCGCGCGCGCTGGTGCTGAACCCCAAATATCTTTTTTGCGATGAGCCCAACAGCGGCCTGGATCCACAGACATCCCTGGTTATTGATAAGCTGATCAAGGAACTGACAATTGAATACAACATCACGACTGTCATCAACACCCATGACATGAACACGGTAATGGAAAGCGGCGACCACATCATCTACATGCATCAGGGCCATAAAAAGTGGGAAGGTACCAGCCGGGAAATCCTTTATGCCAAAGATGAAGACCTCAACGATTTTATCTTTGCCAGCGACTTTTTCCGCGAGGCCAAAGAAGCCATGATTGCAGAAGACAAAGAAGAAAAGAAACAGGAAAATTTATAGCCAACAGGTGTTTTGCGGAGTTACTCTTTCTGCAGCTTTCCGCTGTAAATTGCTGTTCCGTTTGTAACCTGATAGAAGAAAAGGCCGGCAGGCAGGTGGCCGAGGTTGATTTCTTTTTGGTAAGGAAGATGCAGCACCCGTTGTCCGCTGCTATTAAAAACACTTAAATTAAAGCTTGTGCTGCCGGGTAATTCCGGAAAGTAAAACATGCCGTGGGAAGGATTGGGGCGCACCTGCAGCGCAGGGGCGCCTGCTTTGGCCACGCTGCTGCCGTAATAATCATTTTCTATTTTAATATTACCAATCAGCCAGCCGGCAAGGCTATCCGGAATACTGTCGCTTACAAAGCGGAAACGGACGAGAAAGCTGCCGAGCATCGGGCACTCGGTAGCGGCTCCTTTTAACGGAAGCGTGTAAAATAATTGAAAGCGCGAATGCAGCCAGCCATTGCTATTGCCGCTAAAACCTGCCTCACCGTTCCAGAGGGTATCTGTATGGCTGTAAAAGCTGTCGGTAAGGATGCCATTAAACCATTCGCTTTCGTCATGATTGCAATCGCCCATCACATTCTGCCAGGTTGCGCCGGAATCTGCCGAAAACTCCACAATGCCGCCGTCCAGGCCGGCTGAAGTCTGGAATTTATGCTCAAAGCCGATAATGGTGTTCATGTTGGGATACCAGCTATTGGTAATGGGCCCGATGATAAAACCATCATTTGCATAGACGGTGTAAAAACCGGCGGTATCCGTCATAATGCCAGCAGTAAAGCTGCCGGAGTCCGCAAAATAAGCTTTGACGGTGCTTCCTACCTGCCACAAACCGCTATTGCCCGTATCAATGGTTAGATCCTGACCAGTATAAAAGTGTGTCAGTGAATCATCACTCAGAAAAGTAAAAACAGTAGAATCATTTTCCGGGTGCCATGGCAGGCCATCCAATACATGCATGCCGCCTATCTGCGCCCGCACGACGCTTGCGGAAAAAAGAACCATTGCCAGTAAGCTTAAAGTGTAAAGGTTTTTCCTCATGGTTGTTATTTTTTGATGAATAAAATTAAGCGCTTCTGTCTTTCAATGCCTATTTTTGCCGCGTTTAAAATCACCGGCTTTGCAAGTTCCGGCAGGCCGCAAACAAAAAGACCCATTCATGTCTGTACTTGTCAACAAAAATTCCAAAGTAATCGTTCAGGGCTTTACCGGTACGGAAGGCACTTTTCATGCAACGCAAATGATAGAATACGGCACCCAGCTGGTGGGTGGCGTTACGCCGGGTAAAGGCGGCAGCCAACACCTGGAACGCCCCGTTTTCAACACTGTGGCCGAAGCCGTAAACGAAACCGGCGCCGATGTGTCCATCATCTTCGTTCCCCCGGCCTTTGCCGCAGATGCCATTATGGAAGCTGCCGATGCCGGCATTAAAGTCATCATCTGCATTACAGAAGGCATTCCGGTGCAGGACATGGTAAAAGCCAAAGCTTATATTGACGGTAAAGACTGCCGCCTCATTGGCCCCAACTGCCCGGGTGTGATTACAGCCGGCGAAGCCAAGGTAGGCATCATGCCCGGCTTTGTGTTTAAACCCGGCCGCATCGGTATTGTATCTAAAAGCGGTACCCTCACTTACGAAGCTGCCGATCAGGCGGTGCGTGCAGGATTGGGTATTTCCACTGCCATTGGTATTGGCGGCGACCCTATCATTGGTACCACTACCAAAGAAGCCGTAGAACTGTTGATGAACGATGATGAAACCGACGGCATCATCATGATTGGCGAAATTGGCGGCGGCATGGAAGCCGAAGCTGCCCGCTGGCTGAAAGACAACATGCGCAAGCCTGTGGTAGGCTTTATTGCCGGCCAAACCGCGCCTCCCGGCCGCCGTATGGGCCACGCCGGCGCCATTGTTGGCGGCGCGGAAGATACCGCCGCTGCTAAAATGAAAATCATGCGCGAATGCGGTATCCACGTAGTAGACAGTCCTGCCAACATTGGTAAAACCATGGCTGCCGCACTGAAAGGGGCACCGGTGCAGGGCTAAGGCTACCGCAATTTCTGCCCGAGCCTGTTCCCTTAGAATAAATAAAATTACCGGCAACCAAGCCGTTTTAAAGCGTCCGGAATGTGCTCCGGGCGCTTTTTTTAATGGCTGCTGCAAAGCTTCTTTCCAATTATACCCTCCAACCCCAACTTCAAACCCAATGGTTTACCGCGTTATCGGCCTGATGAGTGGCTCTTCTTTAGACGGACTGGATATAGCTTATGTGCACCTTACGGAAACGCGCGGCAACTGGTCTTTTGAGCTGCAGGCGGCAGAATGCATTCCTTATGATGCTGCATGGCGCAGCACTTTGAAAAATGCGCCGCAGCTTTCCGGGCTGGAACTGGCCCGCCTGCACAGCAGCTATGGCCGTTTTTTAGGCAGCACGGTTCAGGATTTTATCAGCAGGCATCAGATAGCACATGGCCTGCATTTCATAGCCAGCCATGGCCACACGGTGTTTCATGAGCCGCAGCAGGGCATGACCCTGCAAATCGGCAACGGTGCGGCAATTGCTGCAGCCACACAGCTGCCCGTCATCAGCGATTTGCGCCTGATGGATGTAGCCTTTGGCGGACAGGGCGCTCCCATTGTGCCAGCGGGTGATAGCTTGTTGTTTGGAACTTATGATGCCTGGCTGAACCTGGGCGGCATTGCCAATATTACCCTGAAGGAGGAAAGCGGCGCGCTTATGGCTTTTGATATCTGTCCCTGTAACCAGGTTTTGGATGCTTTAGCTGCCCATGAACATCTTCCTTTCGATGATGGCGGCAGGCTGGCAGCAGGCGGCGCTTTACTGCCCGGAGTTTTCGAAGTATTGGAAGCACTGCCTTATTACCAGGAACAGCCACCAAAATCGCTGGCCAATACTTTTTCTGCGGAACTGCTTTACCTGCTTCATCAATCGGGCGGCCCTGTCAGCTACCAGCTTTATACAGCAGTAGCGCATATAGCCAGTCAGGTTGCCAGAGTTGTGCAGCCTGTCCTGAAAAATAACAGCAGGATTTTGGCCACCGGCGGTGGCGCGCTCAATAGCTTTTTAATTTCAGAAATAAATGAGCACCTGGCCCTGCAGGAAATTCAATGTGTTAGCCCTTCGCTGGAAATTGTGCATTTCAAAGAAGCCATCGTCATGGCCCTGATTGGCGCGCTACGCTGGCGCGAAGAGGCAAATGTATTTGCCAGTGTTACCGGCGCTGCCAAAGACACCATTAATGGTGCCCTGTGGTTGCCGGGATAAAGACTCCCGTAACCCGCTTAATCTTCCCCGCCAAAATCTTTCCTGCCGCTGTCTCCGTTTACGATGTTGTACACCACGGGCGGCTGCCGGTAAATAGCGCCGGTGTATTTATTGCCCAGCACAATAATGGTGAAGTTATCTTCCACAAAACGGTAAAAGCAGGTGTTGTTGCCATGCCACCAGCCATTGTGGTAAATCACTTTGTAGCCGTCCGGATAGCAAAGCATACGCCAGCCTAATCCGTAATTTTTAATGCCGGGCTTTTCAAAGCTGCAGGGGCCGTAGGCCATCTCCAGCGTTTCATTGTCCAGGAGGGTATTTTTGTAAAAGCTCTGATCCCAGCGGTACATGTCTTCTGCCGTGCTGTAAATGCCTTTGTCGCCATACACACCATCTGCAAACATCACAGGGTCAATGGAGCCATTCGCCTTATAGCTTACAGAAGCATTATCCGGAAAGCCTTCTGACGGGTCAAATACAAAAGTGTGATTCATGCCGAGCGGCTCAAAAATATAGCGGCGCATAAAATCTTTGTACTTTAAACCGGTGGCGGCTTCAATCACCAAAGCAAGCATGGCGTAATTGGTATTGCAGTAGGTAAAACGTGTATTGGGCGTAAACGAAAGCTTGGGCCGGTATTTTGCCATCAGCTCCAGAATGCGGTTGTTATATACAGGCGTGCGGCTGTCTTTCACATAATTGCCATACCAGTGCAGGTAATCAGGCAGGCCGGATCGGTGGCACAGCAGCATGCGCACCGTAATGGTATTGTACGGGAAAGAAGGCAGGTAGCTTTTTACCGTTTTGTCTATATCCAGATACTTATTGGCGTGCAAATACAAGACAGCGGCGCCGGTAAAGGTTTTGGAGGTGGAAGCAAGCTGCGAGGCGATGTTGGGTCCCCAGGCCTGCTGTTTTGCTTTGTTGGCAAAGCCATAGTAACGTTCGTATAGTACATGCCCCTGATAGCCGATAAGCACAGCGCCGTTAAAGCCGTTTTTTACCTGCACATGGTAGAAGGAATCCAGCCGGCGGGCTTTCTCGCGCCATTCAGGCGTTGTGCTGTCTGCATAGCTTAGCTGTATAGGGCCAAACTTGCGCGGCTCATCGCCGGGGCGGGGCGCGGCTGCTACCTTTCCTTTATCGGAATGGCAGGCTACAAAAGAAAAACAAAGAAAAAGGGCTAGCAGAAAAGAAGAAAAACGCATATCAGACACAGTTCGGGAACGCAGTAAAAAGGGGAGCGTTCAAAGTTACAGGCAGCCCTAAGGACGCAGGGCGGTTAACTCAATTTTAACTGCTTTTACCAAGCCTTCCATCAGCTCCAGGTAAGCCTGATTTAACTGATAATAATGCCCGGCAAAGAGTTCAAAAGCATGTTCGGTGTCCGGCATGTGCGTGGCCCTGTGCCGGAGGCCGTTCAGTGTTTTTCGCATATTGCCCATTTGCCGGTAGGCCAGCAGCCAGTTGTGCTGCTGCATGTAGGGAAACATGCGGGCAAAGCGTTCCGGAAAAAACTGCTGTTGCCCGTTAAGGGTGGCATATACGTCCCGGGAAAAAGCAGCTAGCGCTTCTACGGAAGGAAAGTAGGCAGGATCGTTGGCCAGGAAATGGTCAAAAAGCACATCCAAAATAGCATGGCTGTATAAGCCATATGCGGGCCGGAAGAAAACCGCCGCACGCAAGGCAGCCGGGTGGGTATCCGTATAAGCGTCTATAAATCGATGAAGCATAATGCCGCGCGCGATGCCTTCCGGTAACAGCGCCAGGGGCTTGCGGCCTTTTACAAAGTCTGCTATCATATTGCCTGTCAGCAGCATGGTATCATTGCCGGAAAGCAGGGCATGAGCCAGGTAGTTCATGAAATAAGGGGTTTAGGGAGTGGCGCATGTTGGGTTGCGTCTGCATTCCCCGGTTGCATAATGGTGTAAAGCTCCCATAATTTTTCCCGCATTTGTCCCAGTTCTTTTTCCATGCTGCGCAAAGAATATTCGCCGGTAATATTGAGGTAGGGCAGAATCAGGGTGTCGGGCTCCGGGGCTTTGTTTTCGCCCGTAGCACGCGGATTAATCTGTTTACAAAGGTCCAGGCATTGCATCAGCAATTGCCGGCACCTTTCACATAATTCGCTTGTTTCAAAAACGTCCTCTTGCACTTCCGAAGCCTGCAGCTCCAGTTGTATGTTGTTGAGGTGGCGGGTAATGCGCACGCTATGGGTGATGATTTGGTAGTAAACCGGGTAAGGCTTATCGCCCATAACAGGCTCCTGCATGTAGCGGTTAAAAGAATCAAACGCGTTGGCATTGGCTGCTTCCGCCTGCCGCTTCAGCTTGGTCCAGCTCTGGGTTTCTTTTGTTTTATAAAAGGTGAAAAAGAAATATTGTGCGTTGGCTTGAATGGCCTGAATCAAATGCCGCGGCAACCATTTTTTATCCCAGGCCGGCAGCAGGATAAAGCCGGCCATGACGGCGATGCCGGCGCCTGCCAGCGTTACCAGCGCGCGTATGTAAATCAGTTCCGGCGCAAAATGCTCGTACACAGAAAAAAGCAACACCAGGTTCAGGGTAATGAAAAAGCTGGCCCAGGAATACCGCTGACGAATGAAGCGCACCATCAGCACGCAGCTGGCAAAAAGCAGGAATTCGCGTAGTTGTAAGCCTAAGGAGGTTTTTAACAGCAAACCGCCCGCCAGGCCGCCCAGCAGGGTGCCCCAGATACGATCGGAGGCTTTATTCAGCGTGGCGCCAAAATAAGGCTGTATCACTACCAGGATGGTGAAGGGCAGCCAGTAGCCATGATCAATATCCAGCCAGCGGTAAATAAAATAACCAAAAGCTGCTGCAATGCTCATGCGCAGGGCATATCGCAGGGTGTGCGAGTTGAAATTGAACAGTAGCCGCCCATGGCGCAGCCAATGACTGGGATGCAGCACCAGCAAGGTTTGCAGCAAGGAGTAAGCGTTGAAAATGCTGGTGTCCTGCTGGTTTTTTAGCTGCGCCACACTGCCATTGGCCAGCAGTGCAAAACGCTCGCTCTGATGTGCCAGCCGCTGGAAGCGCCGGTTCAGGTGGGGCGGCAGCTCTGCGGCAGCCTCCCGCAACAGGCTGATGAGCAGCGGCAGGTTATCCAGTTCCTGTTGCAGCAACTTATAATCTTCCTGCCGCAGGCTATACACAAACAAAGACATCAGGTGGGCAATCCGGCTCAGGCTGCTGATCGTATTGTAAAGCGCGGGCCGGGCGCCCTGCGACAGCGGGGCGCGCCGCAGCTCCTGCAGCTCCAGCACCATGGCCGATAAATTAGCTGCTGCCAGCCCGGCTGCTTTCCGCGCATGCGCCAGCTTCTGGTTCAGATTGTTGGTTACAGTTTCATCGTTGGCAAGCCCTTCATACAGCACCAGGGAAGTGTCTATGGCAGCGCGCACCAGGCGCTCCTTTTCATAAATCTGGCGGATGGAACTTTTTATTCCCTTTCCATTCCAGCCATGCGCCAGCGTACGCCCCAGTGCGCTAACGCTGCGCCAGATGGCCGCAACAGAGGTCCGGTAAGGATGCTGGAGGGGCAGGAAGGAAGTAAAGATAAGGCCAAGGCCAAGCGCCCAAAAACCGCCCAACAACAGATAAATGGCCCGCTCTGTGAGCGCCTCTGAACCGGTCAGCGGCCGGGCGGCGGTTACCAGGAAAAGCACGTACATGCAAATGGCCTGACTGCTGCCGCGGTCGCCCAGGTTTTTAGAGAGTGCTGTCAGGAAGCCTATCAGCAACATGGCCAGCGTACCCAGCCAGATATGATGGCCAACAATGCTGCCCAGCATGCCAAAGGAAAAAGTAAGCGCCATGCCGGAAAGCAGCGTACGCAGGCGTTGGGCAAAATTGCCTTTCAGTTCTACCCAGCAAATAATTTCCGCGGTCAGTGAAATCCAGGTGCCCGATTCGCGATGCCCGGTGGCAATGCCATACAGCAACGGTAGCAAAACCGCAATACCCAGGCGAAAGCCCCAGGAGAGGGTAGGCTCGCGCGTTTCCTGTTCTAGAAAACCCTGGAAGCGCTCGTATTGCTGGCGTGTAGTGGAAAGCAGGCTCATGGAGGGCGTGAAGCGAAAAAAATAATTCCACCGCGAAGATGCGATGTGTAATTGGCATGATGTTTTACCAGGGTACACCAGCGAGCGGAACTGGTGCAATCGATAAACATAAAACCCAAACCCTTATGAGAAAATCAATTTTTTTACCGCTGATATTTTTAGCGCTGGCCACGTTGCAAAGCTGCGAAGTCATTGGTGGTATTTTCAAAGCCGGTATGTGGACGGGCATCATCGTGGTGGTGCTGGTAGTAGCGCTGATAATCTGGCTCATCAGCCGCGCCGGCAGGTAGTATCCTTATCCCGGCATTGTTTTTTTAATCCCTTATCCAAATAAATAAAACCACAACCATTATGTCAAAATTCATGACCGGAGCGCTGCTGGGCCTGGCCGTAGGCCTGCTCGTTGCACCAGAAAAAGGAGAAGAAACCCGCGATGCGATTGCAGATACTGCGGAAAAGTGGAAAGATAAATTCAACCGCCTGGTAGGCCGCGCAGGCGCCCGGCTGGATGACCTGAAAGATATGCTGGGTAATGAAATCGAAGGCCTGAGCGACGACGCCCGAAATAAAATCCAGAAAATACTGGATGAAGCCGGCACTGCTGCCAACAAAAATACAGGTGGCGGTCCCGCCGCCAGCGGCAATGGCGGTAACAACCGTGGCGGCCAGGGCCCTGCCCAGAACGCTTAAAGATTGTTGTGTTTGTTGTGAAAAAAAAGCAACCGCGGAGCATTTCCACGGTTGCTTTTATGTTTTATAAAAAAAGGACTGGAGCGCCTGATACAATAACTGTAGTTGCAGCAAAAGGCAACTGCCGGCGTACCGGTTAGTAATGCTGCACCAGCACGGTAGCCATGGCCATAATGCCTTCGCCCCGGCCCACGGCGCCCATGGTTTCAGCGGTGGTTGCCTTTATGGAAACATCCTCATGATTCAGGTGCAGGATGTTGGCAATGGTTTGCTGCATCTGCTGCACATAAGGCTTGATTTTTGGCTCTTCCAGCACCAGCGTACTGTCCACATTTACTAGCCAGTAGCCTTTTTCACGTACCATGTTGTAGCAGCGCTGCAAAAGCACTTTACTATCTGCATTCTGATAGACAGGGTCCGTATTGGGGAAGTGAATGCCGATATCGCCCAGGCCCAGCGAGCCCAGCAGGGCATCGCAAATGGCATGCAGCAGCACATCGCCATCGCTGTGGGCAATGCAGCCTTTGATATGAGGTATTTTAACGCCGCCGAGGCATAAGTCGCGGCCTTCTTCCAGCTGATGAAAATCTATTCCCTGTCCAATGCGATACATAACCCTGCAAAGAAAGGTTATAAACGGCAAAGGCAGTCAGGTGCCGGCCTCAAAATCCACTTTAATTTTTCATTCTTCTATTTATGAAAATAGCATTGCTTTTCTTATTTTATTATGAATGAGGAAAAAAGGTAATTGTGCTTGGATTTACTACTTTTACTGTTGCATGAATGGCTGCTTTCAAATGTTGTCAGCTCCTTAATTAATTAAAATTAACTGCACATGCTCAACAGGAAATTCTTTTTTGAAAATGCCAGGCGCGTTTTATTTGACGGCCGCTTAACCGAAGGACAGGTAAGCGGGATGTCTGCCATCCTGGATGAATGGGAAGCCAATCATGCCACGCAGGACGACCGCTGGCTGGCGTATATGCTGGCAACAACGCATCATGAAACAGACCGCAAAATGCAGCCGATAGAAGAGTATGGCAAAGGTAAAGGCAGGCCCTACGGCGGGTGTGTGCGCATGGACCGGAAACCCTATTCAGATACTACCGCCTTGTTTTATGGCCGTGGTTTTGTGCAGCTCACCTGGTACGAAAACTATCAAAAGGCAGGAAAAGTCCTGGGGGTAGATTTATTGCACCAGCCGGAGCGTTGCCTGGAGCTAAAAAATGCCACTAAAATCTTGTTTGCCGGCATGATAGAAGGCTGGTTTACCGGTAAAAAGCTGGAAAATTATTTTAACGGACAAAAAGAAGACTGGGTCAATGCCCGCCGCATTATCAATGGGCTGGACAAAGCCAACCTCATTGCCGGATATGGACAACGGTATTATTCCTGTCTGAGCCATACGGTTTGAGGAAAATTATTTCCAGCAAACAAGAATAAAAAAGCCGCTTCGTATGGAAGCGGCTTTTTCATGAACGGCATTTATTTCTTAAAGATTCAATCCAAATTTTTCTGCCGTTTCCTGCGCCAGTTCATAGCCCGCATCGGCATGACGAATCACACCCATGGCCGGGTCGTTGAAGAGCACACGGCGCAGCCTCCTTTCGGCATCTTCGGTACCATCCGCTACAATTACCTGTCCGGCGTGCAGCGAGTAACCCATGCCCACGCCACCGCCGTGGTGGAAGCTCACCCAGCTGGCGCCGCCAGCTGTGTTAATCAGCGCGTTTAGAATCGGCCAGTCTGCTACGGCGTCACTGCCGTCTTTCATGGCTTCGGTTTCGCGGTTAGGACTGGCCACCGAGCCGGTGTCCAGGTGGTCGCGGCCAATGACAATCGGGGCCTTTACCTTGCCCTTTTTCACCAAATCATTGAAGAGCAAGCCCGCTTTTTCGCGCTCGCCCATACCCAGCCAGCAAATACGTGCGGGCAATCCCTGGAAGGCGATGCGCTCCTGTGCCATCTTAATCCAGCGATGCAGGCCTTTATTGTCAGGGAATAATTTCAGCAGTTCGCGGTCGGTGGTGAGAATATCTTCCGGGTCGCCGCTGAGCGCCACCCAACGGAAAGGGCCTTTGCCTTCGCAAAACAGCGGACGGATATAAGCGGGTACAAAGCCGGGAAAGTCAAACGCGTTTTTCACATCGCGCTTGTCGTGGGCTTGTCCGCGCAGGTTGTTGCCATAATCAAAAGTGATGGCGCCGCGGCTTTGCAATTCCAGCATCTGACGTACATGGCGTGCCATGGTATCCAGGCTGAGCGCCACATATTTTTCGGGGTTTTGGCTGCGCAGTTCATTGGCCTCCACCACGCTCATATTTTCCGGGAAATAGCCAATCAGCGGGTCGTGCGCGCTGGTCTGGTCGGTCAGCGTATCCGGGGTGATGTTGCGGTCCAGGAGGCGCTGCAGCAGGTCCACCACATTGCAGCAAACACCGATGGAAATGGCTTCTCCTTTTTCTTTGGCGGCCAGCGCCCAGTCAATGCTTTCGTCAATATCGCTGGTCCATTTGTCCAGGTAGCGGGTTTCAATACGCTTTTTGATGCGCCATTCTTCCATTTCCGCAATGAGGGCGGTGCCTTCATTCATGGTGATGGCCAGGGGCTGGGCGCCGCCCATGCCGCCCAGGCCGGCGGTAACGTTCAGCGTATTTTTCAGCGTGCCTTTGTAGTGTTGGCTGGCCAGCGAAAGGTAAGTTTCGTAAGTGCCCTGCACGATGCCCTGCGAGCCAATATAAATCCAGGAACCGGCAGTCATCTGTCCGTACATCATCAGGCCTTTGGCTTCCAGCTCGCGGAAGTGCTCCCAGGTTGCCCAGCGGCCCACGAGGTTGCTGTTGGCAATCAGCACGCGGGGCGCGTCTTTATGACTGCGCAGGATACCCACCGGCTTGCCGCTTTGCACCAGCAGCGTCTGGTCTTCTTCCAGGTCTTTGAGGCATTCCAGAATCTTGTCAAAGCTTTGCCAGTCGCGGGCTGCCTTGCCAATGCCGCCATAAACCACCAGGTCTTCGGGGCGCTCGGCCACTTCGGGGTCCAGGTTGTTTTGAATCATGCGGAAGGCTGCTTCTGCAATCCAGTTTTTGCAAGTCAGTTCGCTGCCGCGCGGCGCGCGAATGATGCGGTTTTTTTCTATGATGCCTGCCATTTTGGTATATTTATTATTTTGTTGCTGTTTGCCTTTTTATTGGCTTTATGACTCGTTCTTTGTCATTCCCGAAGGGAATCTTTCTTTTTCAATTACAGCCGATATTTAAGGACAGACCCTCTGCGAGGGTGACAAAGAACGAGTAAAAGAACGCCATGAACTTTTGACACTTCGCCTTAAGCGATGCGCCATACGGGAGAGAAAACTATTTCCCTGCTTCTATCAATTTGTTCAGCTCATCCTGCAACGTGGTTTGCAGTTGCGCTTCGCTGACGTCCTGTTTTTGGAATTTTTCACCGGTCACATGTTCGTACAGCTCGATGTAACGCGCTGAAATCTGGTCAACCACTTCATCGGTCATTTCAGGAATTTGTTGTCCTTCTTTGCCCTGAAAGCCATTTTCCATCAGCCATTCGCGCACAAATTCTTTGCTCAATTGCTTTTGCGGCTCGCCGGCAGCCTGCCGCGCTTCGTAGCCTTCTTTATAGAAATAGCGGGAAGAATCCGGCGTGTGGATTTCATCAATCAGGGTAATAACGCCATCGCGTTTGCCAAACTCATATTTGGTGTCCACCAGGATGAGGCCGCGGGAAGCAGCGATTTCCTGGCCGCGTGCAAACAGGGCCAGCGCGTATTTTTCCAGTTGCTCGTATTCCGCCTGGGGAATCAGACCGCTGCTGATGATTTCTTCGCGGGTAATGTCTTCATCATGGCCTTCGGTGGCCTTGGTTGTTGGTGTCAGGATGGGCTCAGGCAGCTTGTCGTTTTCTTTCAAACCTTCTGGCAGGGGCACACCGCACATATCGCGTCTGCCGGCTTTATAAGCGCGCCAGGCGCTGCCCGCAATGTAGCCGCGCACAATCATTTCCACCGGGTAGGTTTCGCAGTTGTAGCCAACTGTCGCGTTCGGCGCGGGTACGCTGATAACCCAGTTGGGCACAATGTCTTCGGTAGCACGCAGGAAAATGGCTGCAATCTGGTTCAGCACGGCGCCTTTGTAGGGAATGGGGCGGGGCAGCACCACATCAAAAGCGGAGATGCGGTCGCTGACGACCATAGCGAGGTATTTATCGGCAATGGTGTACACGTCGCGGACCTTGCCTTTGTAGAAATTGGTTTGGTTGGAGAATTGTAACATAGTGTGGTTTGAGGAGGGCAAAATTAAGTCATGATTTTCACGCAAAGGCGGTTTCGCGCAAAGGCGCAAAGAGGACGCGAAGGCGCGGAAGGTTTGTTTCACGCAGCGGCGCAGCGGAGGCAACGGGGCGCTATCAAAGCAACTGAGCTGGCTCCATAAAAAAGTAGAGACAGGGCATGCCCTGTCTCTACAAATTATTTCGGAGAAAGAAATTACAAACGTGCTTTCACATTGGCAATGTCCTGCAGGCGCTTTTCAGCGATTTGCATGGCTGCTTTTTGCGTGTGCACGTTTTCCTTTTCGCTGAGGTCAAACACTTCCAGCGTGCGGCTGTAGATTTTCTCTACCTGACCCATCACGCGTTCTTTGTTGTAGCCATCCAGCTCTGCGCTGACGTTAATCAGGCCGCCGGCGTTAATGAGGAAGTCAGGCGCGTAGTAAATGCCTTTTTCAATCAGTGCCGGACCATGAATGTTTTCATCAGCCAGCTGGTTGTTGGCAGCACCGGCAATTACGGGCGTTTTCAGTTTCTGGAGGCTGTCGTCATTGATGACAGCGCCCAGTGCGCAGGGAGCATAGATGTCCCACTCCTGGTTGTACATGTCAGCACCGGAGATAAACTGTACAGAGCCGAATTTCTCCTGCGTTTCTTTGATTTTAGCTTCGTTGATGTCGGTGATGTACACTTCAGCGCCTTCGCCCACCAGGTGGCCTACCAGGTACTGACCCACGTGGCCTACGCCCTGTACCAGGATTTTCTTGCCGCTCAGGTCATCGCTGCCGAATGCTTTTTTAGCGGCTGCCTGCATGCCTTTAAACACGCCGTAGGCGGTAAAGGGAGAAGGGTCGCCGCTGCCGCCCATGTATTCGGGCACGCCGGTTACATGGTTGGTTTCCATGGCAATGTATTCCATGTCGCGGGCGCTGGTGTTCACGTCTTCGGCAGTGATGTACTTGCCATTGAGGCTGTCTACAAACTTGCCATAACGGCGCCAGAGCGCTTCGCTTTTTTGTTTGGGGTCGGCAATGATAACTGCCTTGCCGCCGCCCAGGTTCAGGTCGGAGATAGCGGCTTTGTAGGTCATGCCGCGGCTCAGGCGCAGGGCGTCAACGATGGCTTCTTCATGGCTGTTGTAGGGCCAAAGCCGGGTGCCGCCCAGGGCCGGGCCAAGCGTGGTGTTGTGTATGGCGATAATGGCCTGCAGACCGGAATGTGGGTCGGCGCAAAATACCACCTGCTCATGGCCCATGGCCTGCATATGGTCAAATACGGAAGTAGGCATAAATTTTAAATTTACGCCGCGAAGGTAAAACGGAAAAATGGGTTGAAAGGGTGGAAGCAGTTGAAATGGTTGAAGCAGCATGTGCGCAGGCGCTGCTTATGGCATGTAGCCACAGGCTACAAGATATTACGACGTTGGCAGGAGCCAACGCCGAACTGTGTTATCGTCAATTGTGAATCGTGAATTGTCAATTGTGAATTATCAATCATATTTAAGTCTTCAAATTTTCAAATTCTCAACCCTCAATCCTCAACCCTCACCAGTTCGGATATTCCGAGCGCCAGTGCCATTTTTCGGTAAGGCTGCCGATGCCGGTTAATTGATTGAGTTGCAGGTTCAGGCCAAATTCATTGTACGCTCCGGCAATGCTGTAATAGCTGCGGGCGTAATAAACCTTGAATTTATTGAGGTCCACACTGGCGCCAAAAGAAAAACCGGCCGTGGCTTTTTTCTCGGTTAAAGCCAGCTCGCTGCGGCGCAGGTGGCTGTAACCCACGGTGGCGGTCACGCGTTTAAAAAAGGTAAGCTCTGCGGCAAAGTTGAAGTGCCGGAACAGCTTGTCGCCGAAATGGCTTTTTTCTTTTGTATTGGAATCTGCCGCATTCAGGAAGCTGGTTTGCTGGTCGGCCGGATTGTCGTAGCGGATGTCCCACTCATACAGGTGGTGTACATTCATCATCAGGCGCAGCGGGATGTTGCGCATTTGCTTGGAAATGCCAAGTTGCAAATCAAAGGGCAGGGGCTCTTTATTGCCCTGCGTATAATCCTTGAAGGAGAAACCGATGTTTTTGGCCACGATACCAATCATCCAGAGCGAGGCCGTATCAAAATGCACCACGCCCACATCTGCCAGCACAGCCCCTGCACTTTTATCGGCAAGTTGGGAATGAGCGTATTTGAGCGTAGCGCCATAACGCCATTTCTCCTTGTACTGCCGCGAGGCGCCCAGGCTTACCGCGTAATCCACCGCGTGTACATCGCCGTAAATATTTCCAACCGGGTCGGTTTCTTTGAAGGTGCCGTAGTTGAGGTATTGAATGCCCAGGGCGAAGGCAGTTTTCACCTTGGGCACATAATAACCATAGGCCAGGTTGGCAGTAGAAATACCGGCGTAAAAACTATTGTAGTTCAGTCCCAGCTGGTTGTGCAGTCCGGGCCGCATCAGCGCGGGATTTTGCAGGGCGAAGGAAATATCATCGTCCTGACTGGCGACCGCGATGCCGCCCAGGGCAGAGATGTGCGGTGAATTGGACAGGCGCAAAAATTCCATTTGCCGCACACCGCCGGTTACCTGGGAGAAGACTGAGGTTGAGGCTAAGGTTAAGATTAAGGCTAAGGTTGAGGCTTGGAAAGACAGGCGCATGGGCATCTTTTTAAAAAGAAAAAAGGCTGGTGTAAAGAAACGCCAGCCTTTTGGGATTTATTGTTGAGACAGGCCATTAGCTAATTGGCTAATCAGCTAATTAGCTGATTTTAATGCCTGCTTTCACCTTCACCTTCCGGGTGCATGGACATTACCACGGCCTCGCTGACGCCGGTGTTGGAGAAGCCGCCGTCGTGAAAGAGGTTTTGCATGGTTACCATTTTCGTGTAATCGCTGAAAAGGGTCAGCACAAAATTGGCGCAGTCATCGGCAGTAGCATTGCCCAGCGGGCTCATTTTATCGGCGTAGTCAAAGAAAGCATCAAAACCGCCCACACCGCTGCCGGCGGTGGTCACCGTAGGGCTTTGGGAAACCGTATTGACCCGCACTTTTTTCTTGTTGCCGTAATGGTAGCCAAACGAACGGGCGATGCCTTCCAGCAGGGCCTTCGCTTCTGCCATATCATTGTACCCGGGGAAGGTGCGCTGCGCAGCGATGTAGGTCAGGGCCACGGCGCTGCCCCATTCATTCAGGGCATCCAGCTTCATGCAGCTTTGCAGCAGCTTGTGAAAGGAAAGCGCAGAAATGTCCAGCGTTTTCAGGAAGTTGTCGTAGTTGGTATCTGTATAAGGAATGGATTTACGCACATTGGGACTCATGCCGATGGAGTGGAGCACAAAATCCAGCTTGCCGCCAAAATGCTCCATGCTTTGTGTGAGCAGGTTTTCCAGGTCGGGGATGGAAGTGGCATCCGCGGGAATGAGCGGCGCGTTGTTGCATTCGGCAGCCAGTTCTTTAATCTTGCCCATACGCAGGGCAATCGGGGCATTGGTCAGTATAATTTCTGCGCCTTCTTCCACCGCGCGTTTCGCTACTTTCCAGGCAATAGAGCGTTCGTCCAGTGCGCCGGAGATGATTCCTTTCTTTCCTTTTAAAAGTTGATGAGCCATAAAATGGTAGGGTGTGTATTTGGGGCTTAAAAGTAGGTTGGAAACTTCAATTGCATCCACTGCCGGGCGGCAATTGGGCTAAATGCCGTTTTAGAATATTTGAAGTAAATCCTTACCCAATAGCCGGTCTTTGGGCCGCAGGAGATTTCTTATTTTGTTTCCAGTGCAGCTTTGTCAAAGTCTTTTCTGAAAAAGAAGTTGTAGCCCACGGTGCTGCCGCTGGCATTCATGCCGGTAGTGCTCACCAGTTGCCAGCCCATTATGGTCATAAAGTTGAGCGCGTCCACCACATTGGCATATTCCTCTACCTGGTACAACAGGCTTTTGGTGTTGGGTTCTTTGAATTTGGTGAAGTTTTCTTCTTCGCCAAAGTCCAGGCGGATGTTGAATTTTTTGCTCATCAGCTTTCCCTGGGCGAATACAGAGCAATAGCGGGTGATTTTTTCAGCGGATTGCGCCATGGCCACCATGGTCATGAAAAGCAGCAGCAGGGTAGTGGTTAGTTTTTTCAAGGGTAAAATTTGAAGTGCAAAAATAGTATTGCCCGATAATAAAATAAAAAGTAGCAGGTAGTATTATTTATTTTGATTTGGTTTCAAACAATGCTTTAGCTTTGATCTCTTACAACCGTGGGCATATAACCGCGAGGGCAATAAAAAAACAAGCTAGGCGATTCAACGCATGAATATGTGCATGCTCTATATTTGCATTATGCGTAAAGAATTCATTTCATCTTGTATTGAACTTATTATTATTGCTTTTGTCTGTTTACCAACATCAGCCTTTTCGTAAAGCGCGTATACCGATGTAGTTGAAGTGCGCGGTATTGCTAAAGATGAGCTTTATAGTCGAGCGCTTCAATGGGTGAATAAAACATATAGGAGTGGCAAAGACGTCATTCAATCTGCTGATAAAGATGAAGGAGTGATACAGGGTAAGGGTGTTATGAAGCTATCGTTGCCAGCAGACGATTGGATTAACTACACATTCTACATTGCAGTAAAAGATGGCCGGTTTAAATATTCCTTTTCGGACCTTTACCATGAAGGGTTTACTGAAGGTGGACCGCGTAATGGCGGCCTATTGACAAATGAAAAACCAGATTGTGGCGGTTTTCGTATGACAAGTAAATATTGGAAAAAAATAAAATCGGCTACCGGAACAATGGTCGGTACATTAGTAAATGATTTTAAAGAAAACATGCAACGCCCATCAATCACTGGCACAGATGATTGGTGATTGACTGCATCTCTTTTAATTGCACCATAGAGGAATTGAAAGATAAAGCGCCTATTCAGACCGGATGGCGCTTTATCTTTGTAAGCATAGCCCGCACATTACCTGCAGCATATTCAGCAGGTCGGACGCGGCCTTTATAAACACTGTAGCAGGCACCCGCCGCCGTTGTGATTTGCTTTAGCTTAGATCTTTACAACATAAGTGGAAGATTTAACCCTGTGTAGTCCGTAAAACTTTTTCATTCCGCTTTCTAGTCATTTATTGTAATTTCCCAGGGCTAGGCAACCAGATTTCCTCCCAATTTATAAAAAACTCTTTAATCCCTATTAATCTCCCTGGCACAAGCTACGGCACAGTAATTTCGTTCTTTCAAAAACAGAAACACCCGCAACATGAAAAAGCTGCTTACCTTGGCCACGGCATTATTGCTGACGCTCGCCGTAAACGCGCAGGAAGTTTATAACTCCAGCGGCCGGCGCACACCGGCGCGCCCCCAGCAAAAAACAGGCTTCGATCCCAGCCGCATCATCTTTGGCGGCGGCGTGGCGCTGGGCTTTGGCAGCGGCTTCCTGAATCTGGGCGCCTCGCCGGTGGTGGGCTACCGTATTACAGACAGGTTTGCGACAGGCATTGGCGTGGGCTACCTCTATTACCGCATCAAGGAATACAGCCAGGTATATAATCCTGCTATCGGCGGTTACCAGACTTATCCGCTAAAGTCATCATTGCTTTACCCAAGCGTATGGGCCCGTTACCTGCTATTCGACAACATCTTTGTGCATGCCGAGTTTGAAAATGATTTTCAGACTTATAAGTACACGGATTACGACTCGGATCCCTCCAGCCCTACCGTCAACCAGCCGGTTCAATACACCGAGAAAATAAACACGCAGGCCCTGCTGCTGGGCGCCGGATTCCGGCAGCCGGTCAGTTCCAACACTTCTTTCGTAGCGATGATACTCTACGATGTCTTACAGCAGGAAATGAGCCCCTATAAAGGCCGGGTGGATTTCCGGGTGGGCATCAACGTCGGGTTTTAAACCGGCCGCCCCAGCAAAGGGTGTTTCTTTATCTGAACTGTATTTCATTCGCGAATTAGCCAATTGGCGAATTGGCTGATTATTTTTGTCCGCTCATGAATCCAACCTTGCTGCTCGTTGTTGTGCTGGCTTACTTTGGCCTGCTGCTTTTCATTGCTTACCTCACCAGCCGCAATGCCAACAATGAATCTTTTTTTATTGGCAACCGCAACAGTAAATGGTGGCTCGTAGCCTTTGGCATGATTGGCACCTCGCTCAGCGGGGTCACGTTTGTCAGTGTGCCGGGCACGGTCAACTCCGGCGGACTGGGCTATTTTCAGGTGGTCATCGGGTATTTTCTGGGTTATTTCCTGGTGGCATTTGTGCTGCTGCCCCTTTACTACCGCATGCAGCTGACCAGTATTTACACGTACCTGGAGCGGCGCTTTGGTATTGCTTCCTACAAAACCGGCGCCCTGTTTTTCATTCTTTCGCGCACGGTAGGCGCCACGGCCCGGCTGTACCTGGTTATCAATGTGCTGCAATTGTTTATTCTGGATGCCATGGGCGTTCCTTTTTTCGTGACCACGTTCCTGATATTGCTTTTGATTCTGCTTTATACGTTTAAAGGCGGGGTGAAAACCATTGTCTATACAGATACGCTGCAAACCACCTTTATGCTGCTGGGACTGGTGGTCTGTATTGTGGCCATCATGAACTTCATGCAGCTGGATATGGGAACCACCATCCATGCCATGAAGGCAAAGGGGTTCACCAATATGTTTAATACCGACCCCAACAGTGCCGGCTATTTCCTGAAACAAATACTGGGAGGCGCTTTTATAACCGTTGCCATGACCGGCCTGGATCAGGAGATGATGCAGAAAAACATTTCGGTAAGCCGGTTGGGCGATTCGCAAAAAAACATGCTCACTTTTTCCACCATCATGGTAATCGTGAACCTGCTTTTCCTGTTGCTGGGCGGCCTGCTTTATCTTTATGCCAATGCCAATGGCATTACCCAAACCGGCGATGATCTTTTCCCCACCATTGCGCTCAGCCACCTTTCCCCGGCGGTATCGCTGTTGTTTATCATTGGCTTGATTTCGGCGCTGTTTCCATCAGCCGATGGCGCCATCACCGCGCTTACTTCCTCTTTTTGCATCGATATCCTGGGCATTCGCCGCCGCGAAGGGCTTTCCGAAAAGCAGCAAACCAACATCCGCCTGCGCGTACACCTGAGCTTTGCGATTATTTTCCTGCTGTGCATTCTTATTTTTAAAGCGGTAGACAACCACAGTATTATCAATGTCATTTTAAAGCTGGCCGGCTTTACGTACGGCCCGCTGCTGGGTTTGTTTGCCTTTGGTATTTTAAGCCGGCGGCAGTTGCGGGATGGTTTTACGCCGGTGCTTTGTGTGCTGGCGCTGCTGCTGACCCTTGCCCTGGATATTGCCAACAATGCAGGTTGGTATGCCGACCTTTTTACCGCCGATGCCGCTACACTTAAAAGCGCGTCTGCTTTCTCGGAAGGCATTTTTGGAAAATACAAAATAGGTATAGAACTGCTTTTGATTAATGCCGGGCTTACTTATTTGCTGCTATTTTTGTTTTCCAGCCGGCAGCCCTTATTGGCCGGAGCGGACAGAAAGGCGAAAAGCCTTTCCTGATTTTTTACAGAACAAGCGTCCCTGAATTGCAGCCATTATAGTAGCGCTGCAGTGTATTTATGAATGAACAAATCACCAAAATAAAGCTGCGCGACTGGACGGAAACCCGTGCCCATTCTTCCTGGCAGATCTTTAAAATAATGGCCGAATTTGTACAGGGTTTTGACACCTTGTCCAAGATAGGTCCCTGTATTTCCATTTTCGGCTCGGCGCGCACGCAACCCGGCCATAAATATTATGAGCTGACCGTAGAGATAGCGCGCCGCATGGCAGAAGAAGGCTTTGGCATCATTACCGGTGGCGGACCCGGAATCATGGAAGCGGGCAACAAAGGCGCCCATGCCGCAGGCGGTCGCAGCATCGGGTTGAATATAGAATTGCCTTTTGAGCAGCACAACAATCCTTTTATTGAAAAAGCCAACAGCCTGAACTTCGATTACTTTTTTATCCGGAAAGTAATGTTTACCAAATACAGTCAGGGCTTTGTGATGATGCCCGGCGGCTGGGGCACGATGGACGAATTTTTCGAAGTGGCCACGCTTATCCAAACCCGGAAGTTTACGCAGACGCCAATGATTTGCGTGGGCAGCGAATACTGGAATGGCTTGTTTGCCTGGATGCGTTCGGTGATGCTGGAACTGGAAGGCAACATCAGTCCGGGCGACCTGGAGATGATAAAAATCTTTGACACGGCAGACGAGGTGGTGAGCCACATCCGCGAATTTTATACCCACAACAAACTGCAGCCGAATTTTTAAGTATTGCGGATTTACAGTGTTTTTTAATAATTTTTGATAAAAATTTATTTAAACGCTGTTTGCCAATTTCAAATTTTCAAATCTTCAAATTTTCAAATCGCCTGCCATGCCGCACCCGCTTTCCAATAATGAGTTTCATCAGTATGCCGAGGCATTTACCACGCCTGAAAGCCCGGCCCTTGCTTCCCTGAACCGGGAAACCCACCTGAAAGTGCAGCTTCCCGTGATGCTCAGCGGCCACCTGCAGGGCGCTTTTCTGACAATGGTCAGCCAGATGATACGGCCCAAAAACATTTTGGAAATAGGCACCTATACTGGTTATTCGGCTATTTGCCTGGCCATGGGTTTGGAAGACGGCGGAAAACTGCACACCATCGATATCAACGAAGAATTAAGCGACATCAACCAGAAATACTGGCAGCAGGCCGGGGTGGCAGACCGCATCGTAGCGCACACCGGGCGCGCCGCAGAAATTATTCCGGGACTGGAACCGGCATTTGACCTGGTGTTTATAGATGCCGACAAGCAGGGTTATGCACACTATTACGATCTGGTGTTCAACAAAGTGCCCGTGGGCGGTTTTATTCTGGCAGATAATGTTTTTTACGACGGCGAAGTGATGCAGCCCGCAGCGGCGCAAAGCAAAAATGCAATGGCTTTGGCAGCCTTCAACGAAAAAGTAAAAGCGGATAACCGGGTGACGCAGACCATAGTGCCCTTGCGCGATGGCATTATGCTCATAAGAAAAGATAAAGACTGAAAGGCTATTTGTTAGCCAATCGTTTACTAAGCACCTTTGCCCGCCTGAAAGACAGGGAAGTAATAGATTTGCAAGTTGCGGCTGTTGCCGCAAGCCATCCTTTACCCTTTAGTTCCAAAAAATTCTTCTATGAAGCATCTCTCTCTCTTCATTGCAGCTTTTTTGATGGCCACCAGCCTCTTGGCGCAATCCTATCAGGAACGTGCCCGGGCGTATATTGCCAAATACAAAGATCTTGCCATTGCCGAGCAGCAGCGTACCGGTATCCCGGCTTCCATTAAGCTGGGGCAGGGCATTCTGGAAACCAACGCCGGCAGCAGCGAGCTGGCCCTGCAGGCAAAGAACCACTTTGGTATTAAATGCAAAAGCAACTGGACCGGCGACACCTATGCTTATACAGACGACGCGCCGGATGAATGTTTTCGCAAATACACCCTGGATATTGAATCTTACCGCGATCACAGCAATTTCCTGAAAAGCAACAAGCGGTATGCTTCCTGCTTTTCGCTGCCAGAAACGGATTATGCGGCCTGGGCGCGCGAGCTGCGTAAATGCGGCTATGCCACCAACCCGCAATACGCGCAACAACTGATTAAAGTGATCGAAGACTTTAACCTGCAAGAGGTAACCTATGCTGCTTTATCGCCGCAGCCATCTGTGAATACACAGTCGCAGGTGGCGCTGGCAGCGGCCACGCCTGTTGTTATTGCCGACCCAACACCCTCTTTATCGCTGAATACCGAGCCTGCCTACGAGGCCCCGCTTGCAAAAAGCAAAAACAACGATACGGAAAAAAGCGCCACTGCCAGCCTGCCTTTTGGCCGCCGCATGCAGCTAAACGGGCTTGATGGATTTTATGCCCGCCGGGGAGAGCTGTTGCTCGAAAGCGCTATTAAGTTCAACATTCGCTACGCCAGGCTGCTGGAACTGAATGACCTTCCGGATGCGCCCCTGCCTGCCGATATGTTTATTTATCTGGAAAGGAAAAAAACCAGCGGCAGCCGTTCCACCCATCTGGTGGCAGAGGGCGAAAACATGTTGCTGATTGCCCAGGCAGAAGGCATGCAGTTAAAGGCTTTGCGGCGCTTCAATAAAATGGAAAATAATGAAGAGCCTGCTGCCGGTACGGTGTTGCAATTGCAACAACCGGGGCAGGAAAAGCCGGAAGTGGTTGCAGCTACCAATAATACAAATGCGACAATTGCCAGCAACCGTACGGCCGCTGCATCTGATATGCTGCCCGGTGGCAAAAAGCCGGTTCCGGCAGCTGCCATAGAGGAAGACAACACCGCGGCTGAGCTTGCGGAAGCGACACCGGCAGCCGCCGGCAAGACGCCCACAGCTGCTGTAAACATTGCAAACGAAACGGCCGTGGATGAGCTGGACGAAGAGGAAGAAACAGAAACGGATACGAAGGGCAAAAATCAGCAGGAAGTGGTGCTGGGTTATGGTGCGCAGCAGCCAAATGCAGCTGGCGGCGATGAAATAGACCGGCTGAAAGCAAAGATGGATAAAGCGGTTTACAGTGCGCCGGCACCTGCGCCAGCAGCAACGGTAAATGCCCCGGCTGCTAGGCCGCAGGCCGCTGCTCCGGCAGCAGGCAATGCCAGGTTTCATACGGTGCAGTCCGGCGAAACCGCATTCAGTATTTCCAAGAAATACAACATCACCATGAAGCAGCTTATAGACTGGAACCAGCTGGATTTTGGAAAAATCAAGGTGGGCCAGAAGCTGCGTGTCAACTGATTTTTTTTGACTATCTCTACCTTTCTATCGCTATTATTATGCGCGTCACGGTACACGACAAGACATTTGAGCCTTATCTGAAAGCCAGCACCATTGCAGCCCGTATTGGCGTGCTGGGCAAAGAAATCAGCGCAGATTACGCAGGCAAGCGCCCTTTGATCGTTGCCGTGCTGAATGGCTCTTTCATCTTTGCCGCTGATCTGTTTCGCAGCCTGACTATCGAGGCCGAAATTTCATTTATCAAGCTGGCCAGCTACCGCGGCACCTCCAGCAGTGGTCATGTAGTGACGGCTATTGGCCTGGATGAAAGCCTGAAAGGGCGGCATGTAATCCTGCTGGAAGATATTATTGACACCGGTAAAACCCTGCACAGCTTCCTGCCTGAAATTATTCAGCGGCAGCCGGCTTCGCTGCGCATCGCTACCTTTCTTTCCAAACCCGAGGCGCTGGAGCATGACATTACCGCGGATTATGTGTGCTTTGAAATACCCAACCGTTTTGTAGTAGGCTATGGGCTGGACTACGACGGCCTGGGCAGGAATCTTCCGGATTTATTGCAGCTGGTAGAAGAATAGCTATTTTGGTTCCTGCCTATTTAATTTAAATAACTTTTTTAGAAACCTTACTGAAACAAAAAGCGCACTGGCCTCAGGCCAGTGCTATTATTACTTATAAAATATAAACTCCTCACTCACTAATCATGCGCAAACAATTCGTCGTTGCATCTACTATCCTGCTCCTCGTTACCCTGCTGCTTTCAATTTTTAAAAGCAGCGACTGGTACGTAGCGTTTGGCCTGGTGGTTTTCCTGACCGCCGTGGGCTATTATGATATGTACCAAAAGCGCCACTCCATTATGCGGATATACCCGCTGCTGGGCAGGTTGCGTTATTTTATGGAAGAAATGCGGCCCAAGGTGTACCAGTATTTTGTAGAATCGGATATTGATGGCCGGCCCATAAACCGTATCGACCGCTCTACCATTTACCAAAGGGCCAAAAAAGAAACAGATACCATGCCTTTCGGCACACAAAACGATGTGTATGCGGAAGGTTATGAGTGGATGTGTCATTCCATTGCCCCTAAAGATTTTGATACCCTGAATCAGGATCCGCGGGTGCTGGTGGGTAATAAAGATTGCAGGCAGCCTTACTCTGCCAGCATCTTCAACATTTCTGCCATGAGCTATGGTTCCTTAAGCTCCAACGCCATCGAGGCGCTGAACGGCGGCGCCAAAATCGGCGGTTTTGCCCATAACACCGGCGAAGGCGGCATCAGTTCTTACCACCTGAAGCACGGCGGCGATTTGATTTGGCAAATCGGTACGGCTTACTTTGGCTGCCGCGATGAAAAGGGAAATTTCTCGCCAGAACTCTTTGAAGAAAAGTCAAAGCTGCCGCAGGTAAAAATGATTGAGGTGAAAATTTCTCAGGGTGCTAAGCCGGGTCATGGCGGCATCCTGCCGGCCACTAAAAACACCGCAGAAATTGCGGCTATCCGGCACATTGTTCCGCACACAAAAGTTTCTTCGCCACCTTTCCACTCTGCATTCAATACGCCGAAAGAAATGGTGCTTTTCCTGCAAAAGCTGCGCGACCTCAGTGGCGGCAAGCCGGTAGGCTTTAAGCTTTGCATTGGCCACAAAAGCGAGTTTATCGCTATTTGCCAGGCTATGATTGCGCTGGATATTTATCCCGACTTTATTACCGTGGATGGCGGTGAAGGCGGTACCGGCGCGGCACCGCAGGAGTTTTCCAATTACGTGGGCGCGCCCCTGCTGGATGGCATTGACTTTGTGAATAACATCCTGCGCGGGCTGGACATCCGCAAGCACATAAAAATTATTGCGGCCGGAAAAATGATTACCGGCTTTCACCTGGTGCGCGCGATGGCCCTGGGCGCCGATATGTGTAATTCTGCCCGCGCCATGATGATGGCCCTGGGTTGTATTCAGGCTTTGCTTTGCAATAAAAATACCTGCCCCACAGGCGTAGCCACGCAGGACCCCAAGCTGGTGGTGGGCCTGGATGTGAATGACAAGAAATACCGGGTGGCCAACTACCACAATACCACCATTAAAAACTTTGTAGAGCTGCTGGGCGCTTCCGGACTGGACGACATGCGCAACATTACCCGCAGCCATGTGTACCGCCGGGTAGCTTTGAATGCGATGCTGACTTATGAAGAGATTTTTCCGTCCATCAAGGTGGGCTCTATGCTGCACGGAGAGATTCCTGAAAAATACAAGCTCGATTTTGAGCTGGCGAATATGGACCGCTGGGGTGTGCCCAACCTGCACGATTACAGCCCGCATAATTAACCCGGGTAATGCTAACCGGATTATTAAAAAGAGCGGCTGCCACGGGCAGCCGCTCTTTTATTTTCCTGATTTGCCGTTTGCAGCAACAGGTGTTTTTCCTGCTTACCGGAACAAGGTCAGTTCCCCGGTTTCTGCTGCTTCGTCATTCAGCAAAGCGATTTCTTTTAAGTCGCTGCCGGCAATTTTGCTGCCTACAGCCCGCCAGCCGGTTACATCCACTCTTTCCGCCAGCGCTACTTCCTGCTCGGTCATTTCCTTTTTCTTACCGCTGCGCAGGATGACCACCGGTTCCTGATGAGAAGTGATGAAGAAAAGGTAATTGCCTTCGCCTTCACGGATAAACTGGAAGCGGTTGCGCAGGGTCTGCGTTTCTATCACAAAACGCTTGGCATAAAAGTATTCGGAACGCGCGTCATAGTACACGGCGCTGATGACTTTTTCGGCATTGAATTTTTCAATCAGCAGCAGGTTGTCCGTATCATATCGGTTGCTGGGGTCAAAGTCTGTCAGCTCATAAGTGCCGTCTTTATAAAAGGCCAGGATGCGGTCGCTTTCGTCAAAACGGCCCAGCAGGTTGCCGAAGCCTTCCTTGTTCAAACGTCCGGTTTGCGGGTCATACCAAAGCTGCAGGGCATCCAGCGTGCTTTTGCCTTTTTCTTTCAGCTTCACGCTCTTCACGGGATATTTCGTTACCTGGTTGCCATTGGAGCCACGGCCTTTGATTTCCAGGTCGGCAAAGTTGTAATCAAACACCTTGATGCGCGCCGTGCAGCCCGGGCTCAGGGTAATGCTCACCAGTTCTGCCTCACCGTTGGGATTGGCGCTCAGGTACTGCACCTTGCTGTTGGGATTGCCTTTGGTAAGGTCGTATTCCTTATCGCGGGTAATGCCCGTTACATTGAAGCGCTTGGCCATGGCAATGCCGGTTTTGCCATCGGTGTAAATCATGTTGTAGGTGGTGCGCTCGTCGTTTTTCTGAAACACCGCCAGGTAAATGATGTCTTTCCCTACAAAGTTTTTATCGGTTACTTTGGTGACAACCATCTTGCCGTCTTTGCGAAACACGATGATGTTATCCAGCGTAGAGCAGTCAAAGGCAAACTCATCTTTCTTCAGACCGGTGCCAATAAAACCTTCTTTGTAGTTGACGTAAAGGCGCGTATTGGCCAGCGCCACCTGTGTAGCCTGAATGGTTTCAAAAGTCCGGATTTCGGTTTGCCGCTCGCGGCCTTTGCCGTATTTCTTTTGCAGGCCCTCGTAATACCGGATGGTATAGTCGTTGAGGTGGTCTATATGGTGCTTTGTTTCCGCAATGGCTGCTTCCACGCCCCGGATGTGTTCGTCTGCTTTAAAGGCATCAAATTTGGAGATGCGCTTGATGCGGATTTCCGTCAGACGTACGATGTCTTCCTGGGTTATGGTGCGCCGGAAGAGCTTTTTGTATGGCTGCAGGCCTTTGTCAATGGCATTCAAAACGCCTTCCCAGGTGGTTTGCTCCTCAATGTCGCGGTAGATGCGTTTTTCAATGAAGATTTTTTCCAGGCTGGAATAATGCCAATCGTCTTCCAGCTCGCCCAGCTTTATTTCCAGTTCTTTTAAAAGCAAAGCCTTGGTGTCGGCCACGCTTTGTTTCAGCAAATCGGCGGCGCCCACAAAATGGGGCTTGTCGTTGATAATGACGCAGGCGTTGGGCGAGATGCTGACTTCGCAATCCGTAAACAGGTACAGCGCGTCAATAGTTTGCTCGGCGGTAACGCCAGGCGCCAGCTGCACCAGCAGCTCTACCTCTTTGGCGGTGTTATCGGTAACGCTTTTGATGCGAATCTTGCCGGTATCGTTGGCCTTTACAATGCTGTCGGCCAGCTGCGAGGTGGTAACGCCGTAAGGCACATCGCGGATAGCGATGCTTTTGTTGTCAATCTTTTCAATGCGGGCGCGCACGCGCACTTTGCCGCCCCGGGCGCCGTCGTTGTAATTGCTGACGTCTATCATGCCGCCCGTCTGGAAATCCGGAAACAGCTCAAAACGTTTGTTTTTGAGGTGCCTGATGGCAGCGTCCAGCAGCTCGTTGAAGTTGTGTGGCAGAATCTTGGTGCTTAATCCCACCGCAATACCTTCGGCGCCCTGCGCCAGCAAGAGCGGGAATTTCATGGGCAGGGCCAGCGGTTCGTTCTTGCGGCCATCATAGCTGAGTTGCCAGTTGGTGGTTTTGGCGTTAAACGCCACTTCCAGCGCAAACTTGCTGAGGCGCGCTTCAATATAACGGGCTGCCGCGGCCGCATCTCCTGTACGCACATCGCCCCAGTTGCCCTGCGTTTCAATCATCAGGTCTTTCTGGCCCAGGTTCACGATGGCATCACCGATGGAGGCATCGCCGTGCGGATGGTACTGCATGGTCTGACCAATGATGTTGGCCACCTTGTTGAAACGGCCGTCGTCCATTTCCTTCATCGCATGCAGGATGCGGCGCTGTACGGGTTTAAGGCCGTCTGTTACGGCCGGTACGGCGCGTTCCAGAATCACGTAGCTGGCATAGTCCAGAAACCAGCTTTTATACATTTGATTGATGTGGGCGGTGGTGGAGGTAGTTCCATTCATGGATTGCCCAATTTCACTTTGACCTTTCTCTTGTTCCATTAATCCTTTAAAAAATAAAAATAACTAACTGAAATTGCCGGGATTTCCCCGGATTTTTCAGCCTGTGAAATTACGAAAAAAGGCCGGCATGGCCGGCCCAAAAGATGGTAAATGCTTGTAAACAAAGGCGCTTCGGGCAAATTCCAAATTCCCAAAAACAAATTCCAAACTAAAAAACATACCCGATGTACAACTGAATGGCCTTGCTTTTCCAGGCATCTTTAGCGCCTTCGTAATTGTTGATGTCTGTAAAGCCAAACAGGTAGCGGGCGCCGCCGGTAAAGTGCCTGCCTGCCAGCAGCTCCAGGCCCACGACGCCAGAGATATCGTCGGATTTAAAAAGCTCTTCCGGGTTTTTCAAAAACTTCTCTTTGTCGTTTACAGAAAGCGTGTGGTTGTATTGCGGGCCGGCCTGCAGCCAGATGCCGCCCGGCAGGCGCAGCATAAAAAGCAGCGGCACGCTTAGCTGATTCAGCCGGAAGGAACCCTCCCGCGCGGAATCGGCCAGGTTTTGATAAAGCATCCCGGGCAGTTGTGCACCCTGTGTGCCGGTGGTATAGGTAGTTTGCACAAACAAGCCTTCTGCCTGTACGCCCACTTTAGCTGCCCGTACGCCCAGCACCACACCGCCCAGGAAGTTGGCTTTATAACCATTGTCCCAGTGCGTTGCGTTCAGCGCGGTAAGGTTGGCGCCGAGTTTAATGCCGCCGGTAACACGGACACTGCGCATGGGCAGTTCCTGGGCAAAAGTGAACAGCGGCAAGGCAAGCAGCAGCAGGCTCCATGCTATCTTTTTCATGCTAATGGCAATTTTGAGATTGAAGGATTAAAAACTGGTGTTGGAAAGGATCGATGTTTTGATACAGGCTTTCTATAAAATCAGTACCAAAAGAAAGATAAAAGGGGATAAAATTTTCCTTTCGTTCCTGCAGGGTGCCCTGCGGGAAAACATACTGCCGCAACCGGGCAATGCGCTGCATGGCCACAGCTGCTTTTGTCTTTTCGGCGCGTACCATTTTTTGCTCCAGCACCTTTAGCTGCTGCTGCATTTTTGCCAAAGCGGCGCCGGCGCTGTACACCATTTGCGGTGCTATGTCTGTTGCTTTTTTTTGCAGGGAAAGCATAGCTGCTTTTATGGCTTCCTGTTCTGCAGAAATATCCCAGGAGATTTCATGCTGGCGGAGGTAAGCCATTTCCTGTGCCTGCTGACTTAAGAATAAATCCTGGAGGTCAAACTTTAATTGTTGCCTTAGTTTTTCTGCCGGGCCGGTTAACACCAGCACCGACTGACGCAAAAACACGGCAGGAAAAAAAACATGCTTTTGCGCAAACAAATCCTTTAGCTGCAGCCAATAGGCCAGCTCGGAACCGCCCCCGATAAATGCCACATCGGGCAGGATGGTTTCCTGAAAAAGCGGGCGCAAAATTACATTGGGGCTAAAGCGCTCGGGATGTTCCTGCAGCTCGGCCAGTAAGGCTGTTTTATGCCAGAAAATACCGGTGTTTAGCACTTGCCATTCATCGCCGTTGCGTTCTATTCTTTCGCGAATGCCTTCATTTAAATAAAAAATATTAATGGGCCGTGCAAAGGCCTGCGCTTTATAATGCTCCGATAAACGTGCTGCGCTGTTTGCCACTACGGGCAATGAGTTTTCCAGTAAAAGCTCTTCCTCCATTACCGGCACAAACAATGTCTTCAGAGCAGCTTCGTCGGGGTCCAGAATAACCAGGCCGTACTGCTGGAAAAGCTGGTGTACCAGAAATTGGGTAGCCGAAGCAACGGTATCATGCTCCAGGTAAGCTTCCTGCAACAACAGCTGCAACTGGTCCAGGTTGGGTCCGGGCGGGCCCATGGTCTGCAAAAGCGATTGCAGCAGGGGCTTCAGGCTTTCGGTTTTCATGCGGCCCACGGCGCCTTTTGTGCCATCGCCCGGCCAGTAATATTTCCTGCCTTCGTAATAAAAAGTGCCCAGCTCTTCTATGTCGTTATCCTCGCTGCCCATGTAATAAACCGGCACAAAGTGATTTTCCGGGAACGCCTGATTAAGCGTTTCTGCCAGGCGGATGGCATGCAGGATCTTGTAAATAAAATAAAGGTAGCCGGTGCAAAGGTTGGGCTGGTGTGCCGTGGTTACGGTAAACGTTTTGGGGGAAAGCAGGCTTTCAATCTGCGCATTGCTTTTATCTGAAAATGGCAGCTGGCGATATTGCTTTTTTAAAACGGCCGTGAGCGTTTCGCGGTCGCAGGGGAAATCTTTTCTTGCTTCAATGGCTTTTTTAATGCCTTCCAAATCTATGTTGTAGGAATAAAAACCATTCAGGCGCTCGTCTTGGTTCAGGTAATCATACACCAGGTTCGAAAAGCTGTGGGTAGCAGGGTAGGGCAGGTGCGTGGCACAAAAAGACATCTCAGAAACAATGGAAAAGGTAAAGGTAGCAGCCGCCGGTAAAAGTGCGGACAATGGCTACATTGGTTTAGCAAATAAGCAGGCCGTTGAAACGGTGCCCATACAATTGAGGCAGGCGAAGCCTGCGGAGGTTGTCCGCTGCCGCCGGCTTACTTTTGCTCCTTCCTGCCTTAAAAGATATCAATCGCGTTGCGTCCTTTATTACTACTTCTTTTCCTGAGCCTGACGGCTGCCGGCGCATGGGCGCAGCAGCCCAATACGCCCGCGCTGCCCGGTGCACCCATGACGGTGAGCAATGCCCCGCAACTGGACACCACCCACCGGCAAAACACTCCGGACTGGACCAATACCAGCATCCACATCAGCTACGTGCTGGCGCACGACAAAACGGTACAAAAGCCGGATACTGCCATCCGGTACCTGCACCGGCGGCCATTTTTACAACCCTGGGCTGTGGACCTGGGCAATCTTGGATCTGCTGTTCAGGAATTGTTTTTCCGGCCACAGGACGAAGGGCGCACCGGCATCCGCCTGGGCTATTCCGTTTATGACCGTTATCGCCTGAAGGCCGACAGCCTGGCGTACTACAGCACGACCAATCCGTATTCTGTTTTTACCTACCGGCTGGGCAGCAAGCTGGAGCAGGTGGCACACATCCTGCATACGCAAAACATCAATCCCCGCTGGAATTTTGCCGCGCAATACCGCAAAACCACCTCACCAGGCTTTTATAAAATTCAACGCACCAACCAGGACAACGGCGCGATTAATACGCATTACACTTCCGCCAATCACCACTATGAGCTGTTTGGCGCTGTGGTTTACAACAAAGAGCAACAGGATGAAAACGGCGGCATTCAGGCAGATAGCTTTTTAAGCAGCGACCGCTATGGCGACCGGGCTACCATTCCTGTTTTTTTTCAAAATGATGCCTATAGCAGCCGGCGATCTTCCGTAACCAATATGCAGCGCGACTGGCAGTTGTTGTTGCAGCACCACTATACCTGGGGCCGTACCGACACGGCTTACAACAAAGATTCTACCCGTTATACCACCACGCTGCTGCCGCGTTTTCAACTGGCGCACCGTTTTTCTGCAGGCCAGGAAAAGCACCTGTTCCGGCATATGCGTGCCGATTCCGTTTTATGGTCGGGGTTTTTTACAGAAGGCCTTGCCAGCGGTGATTCGGTGCAAAGCGCACAGGCACAGGGATGGGTTGACAACTTTTTTTCCCTGAATGGCTTTATTGGTAAACAAAGGAACCTGCTGCTGACTGCCGGCGCGGGTAACCGCCTTGATTTTTTATATACGGATTATGTAACCGGCCGCGACAAGCGCACGGTGGTAAGCAATTATGTGCAGGGCCTGCTGGAAAAAACTGCGGATAGTGCCGGCATGTGGCTGTATGAGGCGTCGGCAAAGCTGATAGTAACCGGCGAAGCGGCAGGCGATTTTTACCTGGGTGGAAAGGCGGGCAAAAGAATCCGGAATCTGGGCGAACTGTCTGTATTCGTGCGTCAGGATTTCCGGCATGCCGCTTACAATTACGAAACCTTTCGCAACGCTTTTTATGAAGAGCGGCACGATCTAAACGCCGAAAGCATCACGCAGGTGGGCGGTAGCGCTTTCCTGGAGCGATGGGATTTAAACGCGGGCTTGCGGTATTACCTGATGTCCAATTATACCTATCTGGCTGCAGCGGACGAAGGCCTCAGCAATGGCCGGCTAGAGGTGCGGCAGTCTGATGCGTTTAGCCTGAGCCAGGTGTGGGTATCCAAGCTGTTTCATTTCGGAAAGTTTTACCTGGACAATGAATTGGTGTACCAGCAAAAAACAGCAGGCGCACCGGTAAATGTGCCGCAGCTTCTGGGCCGTCATCAGCTGTGGCTGGAAAGTGCCTTGTTCACCCAAAACCTGCGTATTGCCACCGGCATACAGGTGCGCTACCAAAGCAGTTATGCGCCCGCCGGTTATGCGCCTTTTTATAACCGCTATTATTACCAGTCTGCTTACGAACTAACGAACAGGCCGGAGCTCAACGTGTTTTTCAATTTCAGGATAAAGCGGTTCAGCGCTACCATCAGTGGCGATCAGATACAAGCGCTTTGGTGGCAGCCCAATATAGCAGCGCCCGGTTATCCGCTTCAGAATGCCATGCTGCGTTTCGGATTTGCCTGGGTGATGGTGAATTGACAGCTTGAGCCGGCACACCAGCCCTTATTTTTGCAGCCGCATGAAATTTGAAGAGGTTAAAACCAAAGAACAGGCACGGCGCTGGCTGCTGCTGCCTTTGGAAATCTATAAAAACGACCCCAACTGGATTCGCCCGCTGGATAAGGATATTGAAGCAGTTTTTGACCCGGAGAAAAACAAATTTATCAAGCGCGGGGGCGAATACTCCCGCTGGCTTTTAACCGATGATGCCGGCAAAGACATTGGCCGCATTGCCATCTTCATCAACAAGCAATACCGGCAGGAACAACCCACAGGCGGCATTGGCTTTTTTGAATGCAGCAACAATCAGGACGCGGCAGACGCGCTCTTTGATTTGGCACACCGCTGGCTGGCAGACAGAGGCATGGAGGCCATGGACGGACCTATTAATTTTGGTGAGCGCGACCGCTGGTGGGGCTTGCTGGTGGATGGGTTTCATCCGCCGCTTTATTGCATGAACTATAACCCGCCATATTATCAGCGCCTGTTTGAAAATTACGGTTTCAAAGTTTATTTCAATCAGATTTGCTTTGCCATGCCGGTGCAGGTAGAGTTGCAGGAAAAGTTTTACGACCGCCATGCGGCGCTGGCAAAAGACCCGGGCTACCGTGCGGAAATGATTGACAAAGGTAATCTGCAGCAATACGTCAAAGACTTTACCTACATCTACAATAAGGCCTGGGCGGGCCACGGTGGCGGCAAGCAGCTGGAAGAAAAAACCGTTGCAGCCATGTTTCAAAGCATGAAGCTGGTGATAGATGAGCACATCACCTGGTTTATTTATTATAAGGACGAGCCTATTGCCGTGTGGCTAAACCTGCCCGACCTGAACCAGTGGTTCGGCAAGTTTAATGGCCGGCTGGGTTTGCTGCAAAAGCTTTGGTTTCTCTGGCTGAAAAAATTCGGAAAATGCAACCGTTTTGTAGGGATTGTATTTGGCGTGATTCCGGAATTTCAGGGCAAAGGGGTAGATGCGTATCTGATTGTGGAAGCGGCGAAAGAAATACAAAAAAGAGGTCGCTATCAGCGCTTTGAAATGCAATGGATTGGCGATTTTAATCCTAAGATGATTAATATTTCTGAAAGCCTGGGCACTACCCGCAACCGGACTTTAAGCACCTACCGCTATTTGTTTGATGCAAACAAAGAATTTAAAAGGCACCCGATACTGGGATAAGGCGTTGAAAAGTTGAAAAGTTGAAAAGTTGAAAAGTTGAAAAGTTGAAAAGTTGAAAAGAGTTTCGCAGCTTTTCGTGTCAACCTATTAACCTATTAACCTATTAACGTATCAACCTATCAACCTATCAACCTTCAAAATGCCTCATACAATCTCACCGCTTCCATTGCTTCTTTCACATCATGCACTCTTAGGATAGTAGCGCCCTGTTGCAATGCTGCCATGTGCAGGGCAGTGGTTCCGTTCAGGGCTGTTTCCGGTGTGATGCCCAGCGACTTCCAGACCATGCCTTTCCGGGAAATACCGCAGACCAACGGGCAGCCCAATGCACGGAAATTCGCAAAATGATTCATCAGTGAAAAATTGTGCTTTAGCGTTTTGCCAAAGCCAAAGCCGGGGTCCAGCAGCACATCGTAGATGCCCAGCCGCTGGCACTGCATTACTTTTTCTTTTAAAAACTGAAACACTTCGCTCACCACATCTTCATAGGCCGGTTGTTGCTGCATGGTAGCCGGTGTGCCCTGCATGTGCATCGCGATGTACGGCACTTTTAAGCGCGCCACGGTGTCCAACATGGCTGCGTCCATTTCGCCTGCGCTGATGTCGTTTATCAGGTGCGCGCCTGCGAGGATAGCGGCTTCGGCAACTGTTGCCCTGAAGGTATCAATGCTCAGCCAGGCATCAGGAAAGGCTTTAGCCAAGGCTTCCACTACCGGTATCAGGCGGTCTGTTTCTTCCGGCGCCGAAGGTTGCTGCGAGCCGGGGCGGGTAGAGGCAGCACCAAGATCTAAAACCTGTGCGCCGGCAGCAAGCATTTGTTCGCCGGTGCGCAAAGCAGCGTCTAAAGATGTGGTTCTGCTCCCACTGAAAAAGCTGTCTGGCGTAAGGTTCAGGATGCCCATCACCACTGGTTTGGTCAGACTTAACACCTTGCCCCTGCTTTGCAGGGTACTGGCTACGGGCAAATGATTAATTTTGAAGGCCATCTCTCTTCCTGCAAAGAAAATGATTGACACCAAGCCTGCCAATTCTGACGCTACTTTCAATACGGCGCCAACCCTGTTGCAATACAACTCGGTGCTGCAGCAATGCCGCGATTTATTTTTAAAAAAGACGGAAGACTACGGTACTTCCTGGCGGGTATTGCGGCCTGTTTCCATAACCGATCAGATTTTTATCAAAGCCTGGCGCATTCGCCAGATTCAGGAAAAGAAAGTGCAACTGATTGCTGACAGTATCGAAAGCGAGTTTGTAGGCATTGTGAATTATGGCATCATGGCGCTGGTGCAGGAAGCCGCAGCGGCTGATGAAGACCTGGAATGGCAAACCGGTAAAGCGCTTGCGGCCTACGACCAGCAGGCCGAAGCCGTGCGCCAACTCATGCTGCAGAAAAATGCGGATTACGGTGAAGCCTGGCGGCAAATGAGTCAGCAAAGCTTTGTGGATTTAATCCTGACCAAGCTGCTGCGCATCCGGCAAATCATTGCCAACGATGGCAAAACGGTGGTGAGCGAAGGTGCGGCTGCCAATTTTTCCGACATCGTCAATTATGCCGTGTTTGCGCTGATCCTGATGCAGGAAGCCGCCGGTAAATAAATTTTATTATCCTTTTCCTAAAATAATAATTCTTTTCGAATCATGTCGCAAACTGCTACCAGCTACCCGAAAACCAGTACCGCGCTGCAGGTGAGCCTTTGGATTGTCCGCATCATTGTAGGCTGCCTGTTTATTTTTTCCGGTCTGGTGAAAGCCAATGATCCCCAGGGCCTGGCCAACAAGATGGACGAATTTTTTGAGGTCTGGCAAATGCACATCAGTCACGATACCTCGCTCGTGCTGTCGGTCCTGATGATTGGTTTTGAAATCATTGCCGGCGTGGCGGTGTTGCTGGGCGTGGCCTTTCGTACGTTCTCTTTTTTACTTTTACTACTGACCCTTTTTTTTACCTTTCTCACGGCGTACGTTTTCTATTACGACGTTATACTACATGCGCCGAAAATTAAAGACTGCGGCTGCTTTGGAGATTGTATTAAAATATCCAATTCCGAGACGTTCTATAAAGATATTGTACTGACCCTCCTGGTGCTGGTGCTGGTGGTTTTCCGGAAGCACGTACGGCCGCTGCTATCCAAATATCCTTCCACCGCGCTGATGGTGCTTTCTGTCTTTTTCGCATTCGGCATTCAGTGGTGGGTATTAGAACACCTGCCGTTTTATGATTGCATGCCCTACAAGAAAGGTGTGAACCTCTGGGAAGCGCGACAGCCCAAGACTGGTCCCGGCATTTACCCCACCGAATACCAGACTGTGATGCAATACAAAAATAAAAAGACCGGTGATTTGGTAGATGTGCCGGCCGATAAGCTGGGCGATTATGAATATGTATGGAGCGATGATGCTACTTATGAATACGTGGACCGTACCGACAAACTGGTGCGCCAGGGCAATGATGAACCGGCTATTAAAGACTTTTTCCTGACCGATTATGAAGGCAACGATTACACCGAAAGTGTGCTGAAACAGCCGGGTTATTCCTTCCTGCTTTTTGTACAAAACCCCGGTAAAGCGCGTCAGGACAATATGAACGACCTCCGGGAACTTTTTGCCGCTGCGCAGCAAAACGGCATGCCTGCTTATGTGCTGACCTCCGGCACCCGCGAGGCTACAGAGCAATGGAAAGCAAAAACCAGGCTGCCCGGCGCGGAGTATTTGATTCTGGACGGCGTGGCGAGCAAAACCGCCATGCGCACCAATCCGGGACTGATGGTATTGAAAGATGGGGTAGTGGTTGGCAAGTGGAGTTTCCGGGATTATGAGGATGTGAAGATTGTGAATGGAAACGTGCAAATAGATGACTGATTTGCTGGAAGCTTCATGATTCTCTGAATCAGGAGGATTCCTGGGGCCGGCATTTTAATTAAATTACAGCTATGACGCGCTACCTCCTCCGCCGCCTTCGTTACTCGGTGCTGGTGCTGTGGGGCGTGGTCACGCTGGTGTTTTTCCTCTTCCACGTCCTGCCCGCCGACCCCGCCCGGCTGACCATGGGTCAGCGCAGCGATTTGAAAAGCATTGAAAATGCGCGTAAGGCCCTGCATTTAGACAAGCCGGTGGCTTACCGCTACCTCTTGTTTCTGAATGACCTTTCGCCTGTAGGCATCATCAGCGCGCAGGCAAGAAGTGAAGGCGCCCAAGGGCTTACCTTAATTCCTTTGGGTAAAGAAAGAACGCTGTCGCTGAAATATCCCAACCTGGGCCGCAGCTACAGAAGCAACCGGCCGGTGACGGAAATCCTTTGGGCAGCCCTGCCCAATACGGCGGTACTGGCGCTCAGCGCCCTGGCTTTCGCCACCTTCTTCGGTATTTTGCTGGGCGTACTGGCGGCGGTGAAAAAAGGCAGTTGGCTGGATACGTCTTCGCTGGTGGCCAGCATTGCCGGCATCTCCATGCCCTCCTTTTTTGCAGGGCTGATTATCGCTTACGTCTTTGGGTTTTTACTGCACCGTTATACCGGCCTGGATATGACCGGCTCTTTGTGGGAGTATGATGCTTTTGGCGGGAAGCGGCTGGCGCTTGGGCATTTAATCTTGCCGGCCCTGGCGCTGGGCATTCGTCCGCTGGCCATTATTACCCAGCTTACGCGCAGCGCCATGCTGGATGTTTTGGGGCAGGATTACATCCGCACCGCGCGGGCCAAGGGCCTGGGGAAAAGAGCCGTTGTTTTTAAGCACGCCTTACCCAATGCCCTGAATCCGGTGATTACCGCCATCAGCAGCTGGCTGGCCGAGCTGCTGGCCGGCTCGTTTTTCATTGAATTTATTTTTGGCTGGAATGGCCTTGGCCGCATCACGGTGGAAGCGCTGGATAAATTTGATTTTCCGCTGGTGATGGGCTCGGTGCTGCTGAGCGCCTTTATTTTTATTGTGGTGAATTTGCTGACAGATTTAGTGTATGCACGCCTGGACCCGAGGATAAGACTGTGAATGTTGTTTATTTTGACGGGACATTTTATGAAACGATTTTGCAAATATTAAAATGCATATTTCAGACTGAGGCCACCAAAAAAGTTGGTCTTTTTGGGTGCTGGTATATAGGCGTCCGGCAGTTGGTTGATAAACACCATGTAGTAATGCTGGGTGCCGGTCAGATTTTCAGCGCCTGCAATAACATCCAAAGAGAAGTGTCTTGACAGATTTTGCTGCCAGCCAAGTTTTGCGTTAAGCAGGCTGTATTCATGGGTATTGAGTACGCCATCCGAAGTAATAGGCATAGCATCCCGGTAGGTATAAACCACATTGCCATAAAAGCCATAAGCTGTTGAAAAATCCACGCCAATGTTTGCCGTTACCGGCGGCACGCCCGCTACCGCATTCCCGCTGTAATCTACTATTACACTTTCTTTGTTTTTATCCAGCGACTGATAGCTGTAATCCACATACCGGAAGTGGGAATAGCTGAAATTTCCAAACGGGTGTATCATCCTGAAGGCGCCGGCATCTGCGCTATAGGCCGTATATGCCGCTGAAAGTTCCAGGCCGCTATTATCCTGTCCGCCGCCATTGGCCACATAAGTATAAGCTGTTGCATTAGCATTCAGCGGCACAGCCACGGCAGTCATTTTATTGCTAAAGCGCGTTTTAAACAAGGCTACCTGGTAGCTGAGTTTATTTTGCAGCAGGCTGCCTTTTGTGCCCATCTCAAATTGATTACCTGATTCCGGTTTCAGGCCGGTATTTAATGCGCCGGTCGCAGAGATAATGATATTACCGCTTACTGGTGCGCGGTAGCCTTTGCTGTATGCTACATAGACGGACACCTGCTGATTAAATACTTTATTCAGTGCCAGGTGGGGCGACAGCACCCCATCATAGCGGGCATCATAAACAACAGGCTTATTGCTGCCGGCCACGTATAACCGGTCTTGCAGATGGATGCGCATGTTACTATGGCCCAGCCCTGCCGTCAGGGAAATGTCATAAGGCATACTCAGCGTCCATTCTGTAAAGAGAGAAGCAGTGCCCATGGTGGCGTATTGATTGCTTTTGACGCCTCCAATGCGGTTGTAACCGGCCAGATTATTACTGTCCGGCACCATAGCATAACCAATAATCTGCGCTTGTTGGCCTTGTGTTTCTATGCCTGAAATGCCGCTGAGTTTAAAGTTTGCGTTCAGTGCCAGATTAATGTCAAGTGTGGAGCGCAATCCGTAGTTCAGCGGATTTTTATCCGACCAGCCGCCGGCAGAACTTACATTGCTCATTAGCCCGGTGCCAAAGACAGTAGTGGTGTTGGAAACAGTTTTACTAAAAGCATAGCTATGGCTCAGTCCGGCCCGGAAGCTGATTACCTCAGCGTGCGCATTATTTTTGATATAAGCCGGATTACCGGAATAATCGTGGTTATCGTATTGCTCTATGGTCAGTTCTCCGCCGCGCTCATCATAGCTGTGGCTGTAACCAAAATACGCGCTGATGCGTTGCCGGTCGTTGGGCTGCATGGTACCGGTCAGATTTGCAAAGTGCTTCTCAGACTGGGTGTGCGTCATGTAGCCATCAGCCCTTTGATAACCATAACTGGCCAGCAGGCTGCCCTTTTCGCTTCCTATTTGCAGGCGCGTGGTATAGCGCTGCAATCCATAGCTGCCCAGGATTACATCCTGGGAGACGCTGGTGCGCCCAGCCTCCGGCTGTATGGTATTTAAACTGACTACACCCGCAATCGCCAAACCGTATAGGGCGCCGGCAGGGCCTTTAATGATTTCCACCTTGCCAATAGAAGCAAAGTCAATATCATCCAGCAGGGTAATGCCTTCGGCGTCAGTTAGCGGGATGCCATTAAGGTAAACCTTGGTTCCCTGAATATCAAAATTGTTGTTGGCGCCTCGTGGGCCCAGGCCATTTCCATAGCCCCGGATGCTGATTTGCTGGCCGGCAGACACGGTTCTGCGCTGCATCTGCACGCCCGGCACGCCGGTGTTGATGGCATCGTCTAAAAAGAGGCCGGTACCGCGCCTTAATTCTTTAAGGTTCAGGCGAACCAGAGATGCAGGTTGTTGCAGCATAGATTTGTTGGCCGCAGCAGTAGCGGTAATGGCTACTTCGGAAAGGGTATCTGGCTGTATGCCCGCGGGTTGCATGGGCACACCATTGTTAGCAACCTGCGCCTGAACAGTTTGAGCCGCCAGGAGCAGGATGGGAAGAAGGGTACGCATAAATGGGGGTATGTTAGTGAAGTGGGTATTCATGATAAGCGTTGGATTAAAGCACAGTGGCTTGCCTAATCGCTATCTTCCTCCGTGCTGTATTCCTTTGCATGGCTTTTAGTGTTTTATGACAAAGCGAATATTGGTCTGCTTGTCGCCCTGCTGCACCACAGCCAGGTACAATCCGCTGGTCCAACCTTCCGTATAAATAGTAACACGGTCTGAAGCAGCATCAGGGGCAAGGGTTATCATGCGCAGGCCACCTGTGTTGTAAACATGCACCACACTATGCGGGCCGAAGCTGCCTGCTGGCACCTGAAGGGTGATGGTCTGGTTCGCAGGGTTAGGATAAGCGGTGATGCCAGACGCGTTTGCCATTGCCGTGTTTTCAGTGCTGCCGCCGCCCGCCTGCCCCGGTCGGCTGCCCGTTCTACCGGTGTCCGGCACCTGCGGCATCAGCTCGGGAAAATTACGGTCGTAAGCCCGGGCTAGCCAGAGTCTTGCCATTTCCCCTGCGTGATTATAGGGCTGGGCGGCAATGGCTGCCAGTGCCATAGAATCCCTGCTGCTGATACTGTCCGGCCGGTTGCCGTCAAAAGAATAGGTAATATACATGCCGGCCAGCGTGCGCAGGTCGTCATCCTGAAGCATACCTGCCATAGCCTGAGCATCATTCTTTTTGCCCAGCATGATGTAACAACCCAGCGCTTCTTCATAATTTCCGCGTGCGCTGTGGAACTCGGCTAGTGTTTCAAGGCTGTCGTTTCCTAAGTAATAAGCAGTGAGCACACGCACCAGTTCTTCAGCCTCAATGCCAGCTGCCTGTTGTTGCAGCCCCAGGATAGTGCGCTGAGATGGCGTGGCTTGCGCCACTACCAGTGCCTGGTCCTGCACTAACGAAGGATACCTGCCGGCCATAACTTGCCATACCGGTTCGCTAAGCGCACTGTTGGCCAGCAGCAGCCGGCGGGCATCTGTAGTGTCCAACGCAGGGCTGCGTTGCAGCGCCGCCAGTAATACGGTATCTGTCAGAACACTGCCATAGGCCAACAGAGAGTCTGTAAGCCTGCTGCTGCTGTAGTTGGCATTGGCTACCAGCGCCAGCCAGCCTGCTTCTTTGTCTGTACCCAGGCTGTAGCTTACGGCTTGCACCGTGCTGTCTGCCGAGTGTAGCAAAGACTTTGCTGCTGCCAAAGAGGTGGCGCCAGTGCCGATTACAATCGGCCCTTCACTATTCGGGCAGCAGGCATCATAACTGCTGCATGTTATGGATAATGTTACAGGCATGCTCACCGGCACCGTGCCAGGTGCTCCATTGCTGACACACACAGCCCGGTAAGGATCGTTATCGTGCTGGTAATATCTGAAATCATAGGGTGGATTACCGGTGCTTGACCAAATATGAATAGGGGATCCACACGCAGGCGCGGTAGGATTTGTGACAAACTGATTGCCTGCAGGCTTAATGATACCGGTACTTGAAAAGTTACCCTGATCACTCAGCCGGCCCTGCATCCCCATGGAGGGCGTTACATAGATTCCGGTGGTTTTGGACAAAAGCTGATTGCAACTGATTTGCGAGCCGCGGTTGTCCTGCATGGCCGCAACACCCAGATAAGCATCATTGATGCTGTTACGATACAGAACATTATAGGCTGTACCTGAAAGCGCAGGGTCATGGGTGGCATTGAGGATAATGCCATAAGAAGGCCAGGCGCCTGCACTGCTGCCAATTCTGTTTTCCTTTATATTATAGGACTTCTGCTGGCTGTAATAGATACCAAAAGGGCTATAATCCGGTTCTCCAAAAGGCACACCTATGTCGTTGGTCATATACTCCACGATAGGACCAATGTCTATTGTATTGGCAAACGCAGTAGCGCCATAGGCATTACACAGGCTTATGGAGCGCCAGTTGTTTTGAAAAATATTGTTGCGGACCGTAGGCGCATTGACGCCAAAAAGATTTTGGTGATACACGCCCCTGGTGCAGTTTTCAAAGGTGCAGTCTTTTATAGTGGCTTGCGCATTAGAGCCGGTATAGGCAGTGCCTCTCAAATCCGCTTCCGGGTTAAAGACATCCGGGTGGGAGAGATCCACCTTGAAAGTGGTATTCGTGATGCTGAGGCCGCGTGTTTCTATATTCACAATGCCTCTCCACGCACCTACCGGCCGGGGATAAGGAGCGCTGTAATCCACATAAGTGCCATATTGCAGATGAGCATCCCCCAGGAAAGTGCAGTTTTTAAAGTAAGAATTTTGTATCTTATTGTAGGTATGAAAAATAGCGCCGGTGGCACAGTTCCGGATGGTAGCATTATCTGTCCGCACCAGGCCGCCGTCTTTGCCGGAATAATATACCGGATAGTCCAGTCCGTCATAATAAGAGCCACCAACGAACAAGCCCACGTAGGCATTTTCTATCACCGCGTTGTTCTTAAGAATTACCAGGCCCTGATTACTATACGGAATAGAGGCACTCAGGTGGCTTAAGTCCTGGGCAACGCCCGGATTGCCCAGCACATTGATACTGCCCCACATGGCGCCGCAAGAGTTGGTAATAGTGGCGTTATCTACAATGAGGGTAGCGCCTTCCTTTACGATAATGTTTTTGTTGCGCGCCATGCTCAGGGTGCAGTTATTAATAGTGAGGCTGGCTCCGGGCTGTATCACAATGGTGCGCGCCTCATCGCGGTCCTGCGTCCAGGTGGTGTGAGTGGTAATGCTGTTGATATCCCACTGGTCGCCGTCGTTCCAGTACCAGGCCTGCGGCAGGTCGGCCGAGTAGGCGCCGCGGCCCATTAAGGAAGCGTAGATTTTACCCGTGCAGCGGTTCACATCCAGGCCGGTAATAAAGCCATTAGGCAAATTCAGGGAATAGCACTGCCAACTGCTGCCGGAAGAACTGTCATCCACATTGCGGGCGTAGACGCCCATATCGGTACCGGCAAACAGATAGCGGCTTTGCTCATCGTAGAACAGGACGTTGACCGGGCCTTCGGGCAGGCCTTGGGAATAGTCAGCCCAGGTTTGAGTGCCGTTCACGGACAGCAGCACCCGGTTTTCACCTGCATTACCATACCAACCAACAGACGCCCATACGCGACGTTTGTCATCAACAGTAGGGCGTGGGTCAGTAACCAGGTCGGTGATGTGGCTATGGCTTGAGTCAGTTACGGCCCAGGAACTCCCCCCATTATTGGTAACAACGAACTTGCCATTTTCCCAAAATGAGTTATGCACAAAGGCGGCTATGAAGTTGGGGCCGGAGGGGTCAGGGGCAATGGCCTGGACGGGCTCATTGGGCCAACCGGCAAGCGTATTAGTGATAGGTTGCCAGGATGGCGTCGTACCAGAGAATACTAATGAATAGATGTTATAGCCCCCACTATTACGGCCTACATATTCCCCATAGTTTGTAGTTTTTAATTTGGACATTGGAAGTCCACTTACTGACAAGTCACTGGTTGCCATAGTATCGACTACACGGTATGTCCTAATACCAGCAGTGCCACCACCACTGCTAAATCCGCAGAACTGGTACTGACGTGTCAAAAACCTTTTACCATACCGTACAATAGCGCCATCATTATACTTATCCCCCATGTACCAACTTTTAAAATTGGCTTCGTTAGTGTTTAACACGTAATTGTCTGCCACGCCGATACAGGCGTTGCCGTTGTGGCTATTGGAAGCAACATCCCAGGGAAGCGAGCAATCAAAGCCTATGCCGTTTAGATTCTTCCATTTTTCAGAAGTAGCAGTACTCTTACTTAATCCGCCGTCATTCCCTACAAAGAGGATGTCATTTCCAGATATATTTAATATTTGAAGATTCCTAATATCGACATGATTACTGTCTTGGTAATTTAAGTAAGTTGCAGGTACCGAAGCATCACCTAAATTAAATGAATATAAGCAACTGTTGCATGTGGCAAACCCATAATATGCCTTATTTGTATCCGTGGGTGAAATACGCAGAATACCAGGCACCTCAGCGCCATAATTCCAAGCGTTAATAGCCTTTGCAGTCCAAGAATTGCCATTATCATTGGATTTTTGTGTAAAGGCAGCACGATTATAGTACCTAACTGCATCTACGTAGATGTTATTTCCGCCGCCCGGTGCCTGCGTGGTCGTGGAGTTCAGAAAGTCAAAATACACCTGTTCCACCTTCACATCGTCCAGCTTAATGGTATCAAGCGTGTAACCTATATCCGCCTGCCCTTTAAAAATAATTCGGTTTACATACTGGCTGGGCGTTAGCACCACCGGGCCGTAGCTATAGGTAACAGGTGCAGTGGTTGGGTTGGTGTAGTTTATCACGGTTGTACTCCAGCCGGGGCCGCCGCCGCAGTCGGTATTCCCAGGCGGGTTGCTTACATCTTTCAGGCTGACGCTGACAGTAGTTTTTGGCGGCAGCGTTACCTTAAAGGAAATGGTGTAGGGCACAGGAGCAGCGTAAGACCCATATACGGCCGCTTCTATACAGGCCGTCTTGCCTACACCGGTTGGCACAAAGCGCATATATTTTCCTGTATTATTCCAGCGCCAGGCCGTATCTACAAACCAGGGAAAGCCTGGTGATGTTGAAAAATCGCCCCTCAGGATGATATTACTGCTGCTGTATTGCAGGTTGGCAGTAATGTCCGTTACCGTTGGCGTGCTGCCAGTGCAATTTTCTATCCGGTAGAGATTTGCGCTAATGCTGTATCCATTGCCTACGTTGGATTTGCTGGTAACATACATCGTCGTTGGATTGGCAGGCTTAAATGAGATATCGTTAAAGCCGCGGAAGCGGTTGCCCATATCAGTATAAGAAGATAGGAGCGGTGTGATGTCCTTAATAACCGCTGCCGGCGGCGTAAAGTCAGTAGGATCAGAGATATCCAGTCGTAGCACCTTGTATTTGGTATTGACGAACAAATATTTCAGGCTGCCGGTATTGCCTGGGTAAAGCCTGATATCGCCAATACTATTGCTCTTCCAGTCCGGCACCTCGCTATTGATGTCCAGTACATGAAAAGTAGCGCCGTCGTCCATTGAACAAAAGAGACCAACGGTACGCTCGCCATTGTAGTGATACTGGAAATAGGCTGGATAGCCGAGCGAGAAGTAAAGCCTATGCGGTGTAGTGCTAAAATCCACTGCCAGGTGGCTTACGCCAATGCCGCTGATTTGCGGGTCGTTATCTGTGAGGCATGTCCAGTGGTTGTTGGGCGCAGCACCGGCATCCGTAGTTTTCCAGATACCGCCCCACTCGCTGGCTATATAAATTTCATTGTGATTGCTCGGATTGACCACTACGGAGGTAGGGCGCCCCAATGCCTGACCTAATTTGTTGTTTATTTTCTCCACCCGTGCTATGTTCTGTGGCCCCATCCAGTGCCACCCCTGACCATTAGGTATTTCAGAACCAATGCCGCTTTGAATCGGAGATTCTCGTTGGCAATCATTATAATTGGTGCCATTAATAATCTTTTGCAATGCTCCTTTTTGAAAATCATAGGGCCTGCCGGTACGGGCATCTATCCGGTTCCACCAGAACTGCTTCCAGCGGTTATATTTCATTGATGGCCCATCTTCGCTTGTATCAATTGTTGGTGAATTAGCAAAAAGGCTATCACAGATAGTGACTACTTCCTGGAAAGTAAGACTTGTATCGGATGCAATCCTTTTCCACGACACATCTTTGCCGTCTTTGGTTTGCTGGGCATTTGCAAATGCAAAAACGGTTAATGCCAGAAGTAACAAGATGAAGTTTTTCATGGCTTTTGTATTTAATGGTTATTGGAATGGTTTAGAAGACTATTAGTTTTCCTCTTGCACTTCTTTTGTTTTTTATGTCTGTTAGCTCATAGAAGTAAATGCCAGACTCTTTAAGAAGTTGACCGATAGGAGCACTGCTGGCATTCATTATTTTCTGTGTAAAGATTGTTCGCCCGGTAGCATCTGTCACTTTTAGCCTGCCCTGCACTATTGGTTCTTTCCATTGTATCAGGCTGGAAGGCTGCAATGGATTGGGCACAACTTCGGCAAAGAAGCGTTTGGGCCGCACATCATTTATCCCGGAATAAGGGGGAGGCTCACAATCGCAGCTATCATTATTAAACACCCAATTGTATTCGCAATTCTGGTATTCCAGATAAATATCCGGATAATTGCCGTTATGCTGAAAGCAACATAGTGATGAACTGAATTCAAAAAAACAAAGTGGAAACATAGGGTACCCAGGCCCAGGTAAGGCGCCTATTCGTTCTATATAAGTATAGGCATGCATTAGCGTAGCAAATGAACCAGTATCTCTCATGGTATAAACCTTGTAATAATAGCCATCAATCAATAGTGAATCTATGGCCACCACGCTGTCTGTATAACTTCCAAAATTCACCGTATCTCCTAAATTTAAATCATAAACATAAAGTAGTCGGTCTAAGGTGTCTATCAGCAGTGATATATCCCGGTAATATACTCTTCCTATACTCGTGTCCTCTCTTATTATATATTGGTTATTCAGTAGAGTTGTATCTCCATCTTCGTCTATATAGCTACGAATTAATGGTCTATAGTGTTTATCGCCGATTGCCGTATCAGTACCAAAGAAATAGGTATAAACAACTTCCCCGACTGATTCGGCCACATGCCACACGTTATTTGAATCCGTAAACCGGATTTTTTGTGCGTTCGTGCAGATGCTGAGGCTGCAAAAGAGCATTAAAAGGATAAAGTTTTTCATGGATTTAGATTTTATTGCTAATTTTTTAGGGCCTATATATAATAGCAGATAAAGTTGAACTCACCTCATTTTAAAGCTTGAATCCTTTGTGATGCAGTCAGTTAACTATCTGTTCACAACCGCTAAGGTGAAGCATTATTTTAACTAATTCCTAAACGGGTTGTTAATGTATTGCCATTTTGCAATTTCTCTATTTTTTGATTGCTATAAATGCAATTGTAACAGCTTTCCAAATTTTATGCTTCTGTAGCGCGGTTATCCGGCAGGTTTAAAAGAAATGTCATGAAGATCCGGACGCTGGCGCCTGTTGTTCCGTCCGCAGGGGGGAAGGTTCATAATTATAAACAACCGCTGATGGCGGCGAAAAAACACCTGGATTAGTAATGTTTAGCCGCAGCAGCCTATAATTTATTGTGGTGAATTTGTTGACAGATTTAGTGTATGCACGCTTGGACCCGAGGGTGCGGTTATAAACAAAAAAGATAGTGCGGTCTGAAAAACGTGTTACCTTTGCAACGCTTTTACAACCACTATTTCTATGCACTCTTTTTTGTTGCAGGTGCAAAGCACACCCATCCACTATCTGCCCATTGTTTTACAATTAATTGTAGCTGCCGGTTTTGTTGGCGTTACCATGACGGCCACCCACTTGTTAGGCCCCAGGCGCAATACCAAGGCCAAGCTGGTAAACTTTGAAAGTGGTGTGCCCAGCATTGGCAACGCCCGTCAGCCGCTGGCCATTAAATATTTCCTGGTAGCCATTTTGTTTGTGTTGTTTGATGTGGAAGTGATATTCTTTTATCCTTACGCGGTCAATATTCGCGAGCTGGGCCTGGAAGGTTTCCTGGCGGTCATGCTCTTTGTTGGTTTTTTTGCCTGCGGTTTGTTTTATATCATCAAAAGAGGTGCGCTGGAATGGGAAGATTAGTGCCTGGGGCACGACCTTTTCACACCCTTTAAAGAAAGGTTTTGGTAGCTTTAGAACCATACTTTTCTGAATAAAAAAAACGAAAAAATACAGTTATGGCTCGTCCAGTCCAATATAATGTAAACGCCAAAACAGCCGATATTCAAAAGGCTGTCGCCACCGGGCCCGAAGGGCATATGGGCGAAGGCTTTATGGCTACCAAGCTCAGCGAAATCGTAGGCCTGGGCCGCAAAAATTCTTTGTGGCCACTGCCCTTTGCCACTTCCTGCTGCGGTATTGAATTCATGGCCACCATGGGCCCCAATTACGACCTGGCCCGTTTTGGCTCAGAGCGCATGGGCTTTACACCCCGTCAGTGCGACTTGCTGATGGTCATGGGTACCATTGCCAAGAAAATGGCGCCGGTGCTGCGCCAGGTGTACATCCAGATGGCCGAGCCCCGTTGGGTGCTTGCCATGGGCGCCTGCGCTTCCAGCGGTGGCATCTTTGACTCTTACCCGGTGCTGCAGGGCATAGACCAAATTATTCCCGTAGATGTTTATATACCCGGTTGTCCGCCGCGGCCGGAAGGCGTGATTGAAGGCGTGATGCGCATTCAGGACCTGGTAGGCAAAGAACACCTGCGCCGCCGCAACAGCGAACACTACAAACAATTGCTCGCCAGCTATGGCATTGAGTAATTAAAACATAATTTTATTTCCTAAAGAAATAATGAGAACCAACCAAGAACGCGAACAGGCTACTGCGGGCCAGGTAGTGAAAGGCTCAAAAGCTGAGTTTTATGAAAAAATAAAACAGCGCTTTTCCGAAAAATTCGGCGACCAGCTTCAGGGTTTTGAAGAAAGCTACGGTATGCTGACGGCGATTTTTCCTGCCGCGCTGAACCTGAAGGCCCTGCAGTTTTTGTATGACGATGAAACACTTGCCTTTCGCTTCCTGACCGACCTGACGGCCAATCACTTTCCCGACCGCAAGGGCGAGGAACTTTGCGTGGTGTATCATGTGCACAACCTGGTGCAGAACATCCGCCTGCGCCTGAAGTTTTTTATACCTATTGAAAGGCCGGACATCTTTACCGCCACGCAGCTTTTTGCCGGCGCCAACTGGATGGAACGCGAAACCTACGACAACTTTGGCGTCAACTTCGTGGGCCACCCGGACCTGCGCCGCATCCTGAATGTGGACGAAATGGATTACTTCCCCATGCGCAAGGAATACCCGATGGAAGATGCTTCCCGCATGGATAAAGACGATGAAATGTTTGGGCGAAACAGTATCGCTTAAACGCTAAAAACCTTACAGCTTATGCCTGCCGATATCACCCCGCCGGTGCCACCTTCCGACATTAAGAAGCACCACATTAAACTGGCTGAAGACAGCCTGCAGCGTGAGACCAGCACGCTGAACCTGGGCCCTACACACCCGGCCACGCACGGCGTGTTTCAGAACATCATGGAAATTGATGGCGAGCGCGTGATGGAAACCACGCCCACCATCGGTTACATCCACCGCGCGTTTGAAAAAATAGCCGAACGCCGGCCTTATTACCAGATTACACCGCTCACCGACCGGCTGAACTATTGCTCGGCGCCGATTAATAACATTGGCTGGATTACGGCTGTTGAAAAGCTCATTGGCCTGGAAATGCCGAAACGCGTAGATTACTTGCGCGTCATCATCATGGAATTGGCCCGTATTGCCGACCACCTGGTGTGCAACTCGGTGATTGGCGTGGATACCGGCGCGCTCACCGGCTTTACCTACGTGTTCCAGAGCCGCGAGCAGATTTACGAGATTTTTGAAGAAATCTGCGGCAGCCGCCTGACGACCAACATTTGCCGCATCGGCGGCTTTGAACGCAATTTTACCGATACAGCCTGGCAGAAGCTGCATCATTTCCTCAAAGTCTTCCCGAAAATGATGGAAGATTTTGAAACCCTGCTTACCCGCAACCGCATCTTTATGGAGCGCTGCCAGGGTGCCGGGCCCATTTCTGCCGAGCGCGCGCTAAGCTACAGCTTTACGGGCCCCAACCTACGGGCTGCCGGTGTGGATTATGATGTGCGGATTGCCTCCCCTTATTGTTCTTACGAAGAGTTTAATTTTAATATTCCCATTGGCACTACCGGCGACGTGTACGACCGTTTCCAGGTGCGCAATGCCGAGATTTACGAAAGCCTCGGCATCATTCACCAGGCTTTGGAGAAGCTCAAAGACCTGGACCCCAATGTGTATCATGCAGATGTGCCCGAGTTTTACCTGCCGCCGAAGCAGGAAGTGTACACGCGCATGGAACAGCTGATTTACCACTTTAAAATCATCATGGGCGAGGTGGATATACCTGCAGGCGAGCTGTATCATGCGGTGGAGGGTGGTAATGGCGAGCTGGGCTTTTACATCATCAGCGATGGCGGCCGCAGTCCTTACCGTTTGCACTTCCGCCGTCCCTGCTTTATTTATTATCAGGCATTTCCGGAAATCGTACAGGGTGGCCTGCTGAGCGACGCCATTGTAACGCTGAGCAGTATGAATGTGATTGCCGGTGAGCTGGACGGATAAGCCAATCAAGAAACAGAACCGAAAATGACCATACAATTTTCAGAAGAAAAAATGCAACGGGTGCGGCAAATCATTGCCCGCTATCCGGAAGGCAAGCAGAAAAGTGCGCTGATTCCGCTGCTGCACCTGGCGCAGGAAGAATTTGGCGGCTGGCTGGATGTGCCGGTGATGGATTACGTGGCCGGCATCCTGAACCTGCAACCTATTGAGGTGTACGAGGTGGCTACCTTTTATACCATGTTCAACATGAAACCCGTAGGCAAATATGTGCTGGAAGTCTGCCAGACCGGTCCCTGCATGTTGCGCGGCAGTGATGAAATCATTGAGCACATTAAAAACAAGCTGGGCATTCAGGCCGGTGAAACCACGCCTGATGGCCTTTTTACCCTGAAGCCTGCGGAATGCCTCGGCGCCTGCGGCTATGCACCCATGATGCAGCTGGGTAAATTTTATAAAGAAAACCTCACGAAAGAAAAAGTGGATGCCCTGCTGGAGGAATTGAGGGCAGCAGCGGCTAATTAAGATATATGCCTAAGATATTCGAGTACTTCGGACTGGTCTTTTTCTTTTATGCAAATGAGCATCTTCCGGTTCATGTACATGTATCTAAGGCAGAATTTGAAAGCAAGATTGAACTGATTTTTGAAAATGGCAAATTGAAAGATTGTATTGCGAAGGAAGTAAACGGCAGGCCTCCGCTACCTGGCAAGGAATTAAAGGAAGCATTGAAATTTGTACAGGCTTTTGCATTGAATATAGCCGATAAATGGCAGGACTTCTTTGTATTAAATAAGCGCGTGAATTGCGAGATAATTACTAAAAAACTATGAGCTACTTATCTGTTTCAAATGCATCTTACAAGGGAGATTATCTTGTAGAAATTTGCTTTAGTAATAACGAGCAGCGCATCGTGGACTTTGGCCCTTTTCTGGAGAAAAATCCGCACCCGCAATACAATGCCTACAAAGACAAAAAGCTGTTTCAATCTTTCAAAATAGAAAATGGAAACCTTGTATGGGGAAAGGATTGGGATTTGATTTTCCCGGTAACCGACCTTTACAACGGTACTATATAAAAATATTATAATGGAAGCTATTATCCCTTACCTCAATTTCAATGGTAATGCCCGCGAAGCCCTGGGCTTTTATGAACAGGCGCTGGGCGGAAAAGTAACGCAGATTGGCACCTTCGGCGAAGCCAATATGGCGCAGGACGAAAGCATGAAAGACAAGGTGCTGCACGCCATTTTTGAAGCCGGCGGATTGCAATTCATGGTCAGCGACTGCCCGCCGGGCGTTTCTGTAAACAGCGGCGACCAGGTAAGCCTCTCGCTGAACTTTACAGATGCGGAAAGCATTGAAAAAACGTATGCCGCTTTAGCCGAAGGCGGAACCATCACCATGCCTTTACAGGATACCTTCTGGGGCGCCCGCTTTGGTATGACCAAAGATAAATTCGGCATCCACTGGATGTTTAATTACGACAAGCCCCAGCAATAAAAACAACTAACGGCATGGCTCCCAATCAAACAATAGAAACATTCCTGGCTACCTTGCCCGAAGACCGGCAGGCAGCCGTGCGGCAATTGCATGCGGTGGTATCCGAACACCTGCCCGCGGGTTTTGCGGAATCCTGCGCTGGCAATATGATTCACTTCGTGGTGCCGCATGGGCTTTACCCGGCGGGTTATCACTGCAACCCTAAACAGCCATTGCCCTTTATTTCTATTGCTTCTACCAAAAGTCATATTGCGCTCCATCACCTGGGACTGTATGGCTCGCCAGAGCTGTTGCAGTGGTTTCAGGAGGCTTATCCAGGTTATTCCAAGACGAAGCTGGATATGGGAAAAGGCTGCGTACGTTTTAAAAAGCCGGAAACCATCCCGTTTGATTTAATAAAAGAACTGGCGCAGAAAATGACGCCGGAAGAATGGATTGCCCAATATGAAAGTGCTTTCGCACCCAAGCCGGCAGCCAAAAAATAAATTATTGTCATGTCCATCAAACTATTATTAGAGCACGATAAAAAAGAAGGCATCCGCTATTGGGATGCCTGGCGCAAAAACGGCGGTTATCAGTCGGTGGAAAAAGCCCTGAAAATGGCGCCGGAAGAAATCGTGGAAGAAGTGAAGAAGAGCGGCCTGCGCGGCCGTGGTGGCGCCGGCTTCCCCACCGGCATGAAGTGGAGCTTCCTGGCCAAGCCCGAAGGCGTGCCCCGTCACCTGGTGGTGAACGCGGACGAAAGCGAGCCGGGTACCTTTAAAGACCGCTACCTGATGGAGTTCCTGCCGCATCTTTTTATAGAAGGCATGATTATCTCCAGCTATGCCCTGGGCAGCAACACCAGTTTTGTTTATATCCGCGGCGAATATGCCTGGATTCCGGATATCCTGGAGGAAGCCATTGAAGAAGCGCGCGCCAACGGCTTTATCGGTAAAAACATTCTGGGCACCGGCTTTGACCTGGAAATCTATGTGCAACGCGGCGCGGGCGCTTACATCTGCGGCGAAGAAACCGCCCTGCTGGAAAGTCTGGAAGGCAAGCGCGGCAATCCCCGCATCAAGCCGCCTTTTCCGGCGGTGCAGGGTTTGTGGCAGCGGCCTACGGTGGTGAACAACGTAGAATCCATCGCGGCGGTCAGCCCGATTATCCGCATGGGCGGCGAGGAATATGCCAAAATCGGGGTGGGGCGCAGCACCGGCACCAAGCTTATTTCTGCCTGCGGCAACATCAACAAGCCGGGCGTTTATGAAATAGATATGACGATTTCTGTAGAGGAATTTATCTACAGCGATGAATACTGCGGCGGCATTCCGAACGGGAAACGCCTGAAGGCCTGTATTCCCGGCGGTTCTTCCGTACCTATCCTGCCAGCCAACCTCTTGCTGAAAACAGCCAAAGGCGAGCCGCGCATGATGAATTATGAAAGCCTGGCCGACGGCGGTTTTGCTACCGGTTCCATGATGGGCTCCGGTGGTTTTATTGTGCTGGATGAAGACCAGTGCGTGGTGCGTCATACGATGAGCCTGGCGCACTTCTACATGCACGAAAGCTGCGGACAATGCAGTCCCTGCCGGGAAGGCACCGGCTGGATGTACCGCATCCTGAAAAACATTGAATACGGAAAAGGCAAGATGAGCGATATTGATTTGCTCTGGGATGTACAGCGTCGCATTGAAGGCAATACCATTTGCCCGCTCGGCGATGCGGCCGCCTGGCCCGTGGCTGCCGCTATCCGCCATTTCCGCGATGAATTTGAATGGCATGTGCTGAACCCGGAGGAAGCGCAGACGCGCAACTTTGGTTTAGCGCACTACGCTGATTCATTAGAAGTAACTGTGTAATATTAATTTCACGCAGCGACGCAACGGTAAAAAGCGGCGCAGCGAAAAATGATTACTGAAAATGAAATAGCAACAAAAATCCTGGATATATGCTTTAAGATACACAGGCGCTATGACCCAGGTTTATTTGAAAGCGTTTATGAAGAGATTCTTTGTTATGAACTGATAAAAGATGATATAGAATTTAAGCGGCAATATCCCATTCCATTGATTCATGAACCAATCAGGCTGGAAGCAGGGTTCAGAGCCGATTTAATTATAAAAAATAAAGTACTGATAGAACTGAAAAGCATTGAAATGATAGCACCGGTTCACAAAAAGCAGGTACAAACCTATCTGAAACTTACTGGTTTGCGGCTTGGGTTGCTCATCAACTTCAATGTGGATTTATTAAAGGAAGGCATCACAAGGATTGCAAACAATTTATAGTCCGCCGCGCCGCCGCCCTCGCTGCGTCGCTGCGTGAAACAAATATAATCATGGCAGACACACAGAAAATAAAAGTCACCATAGACAACATCACCATAGAGGTAGACCCCGGCACTACGATACTGAATGCCGCGCGCATGATTGGCGGTGATGTAACCCCGGTAGCCATGTGCTACTATTCCAAGCTGGAAGGCAGCGGCGGTAAATGCCGCTCCTGCCTGGTAGAAGTGAGCAAGGGTTCTGAAAAAGACCCGCGCCCCATGCCCAAAATGGTCGCCTCCTGCCGCACCACGGTTATGGATGGCATGGAAGTAAAAAGCCTGACCAGCGAGCGTGCCATTGATGCCCGCAAAGGCGTGGCCGAATTCCTGCTCATCAACCACCCGCTGGATTGCCCGGTATGCGACCAGGCAGGCGAGTGCGACCTGCAGGACATGAGCTACGAGCAGGGCGCCGGCGCCAGCCGTTTTGAATTCGTAAAACGCACCTTTGAGCGGGAAGACATCGGCCCCAACATCCAGCTGCACATGAACCGCTGTATCATGTGCTTCCGCTGCGTGTTTGTAGCACAGCAGCTTTGCGATGTGCGCGAGCATGGCATCCTGAACCGGGGCGAGCGGGCGCAGATTTCCACGTACCTGAACAAGGCGCTGGACAATGAATTTATCGGCAACGTGATTGACGTGTGCCCTGTAGGCGCGCTCACCGACCGCACCTTCCGCTTTAAAAACCGCGTATGGTTTACCAAGCCTTTGGACGCCCACCGCGATTGCCCTACCTGTGCGGGTAAAGTACGCCTGTGGATGCGCGGCGATGAAGTGTTCCGCGTCACCGGGCGCAAAGACATGTGGGGCGAGATTCAAGACTGGATTTGCAACGAATGCCGTTTTGAGAAGAAATCTGCCGCCGACTGGGTGATTGAAGGTCCTACGAAAGTGAACCGCCACAGCGTTATTTCCCAAGGCCATTACCTGGAAGTAAAGAAAGCCCCGGAAGTGCTGCCCGAGCTCATTGGCCGTCAGCCGAAACTAACGCTGAAGATTCATGACGTAAGCGAGGTGAACCGCCCGGAAATCCATCTTTCCCAGATACCCGGTCCCGCCCATTCCGAAGATTTTCAGTACGACACCAAGGCCCTGGGCCCATCCGGAAGCAATCATTGATTTTAACCTCCCTATTTTTGCACCATCATGTTCTTAGCAACCATCACCCTTGGTTTTATTATACAAAAACTCATTCTGATAACTATTATCTTATTGGGTTCCCTGGGTGTAGCCATGTATGCCACCTGGGGCGAGCGTAAGGTAGCCGCCGTGATGCAGGACCGCCTGGGTCCGAACCGTGCGGGTCCGTTCGGATTGCTACAGCCCCTGGCAGACGGTATCAAGCTCTTCATGAAAGAAGAAATTATACCGGACCGCTCCACTCGTTTTCTGTTTATCCTGGGTCCCTGCCTGGCCATGCTGACGGCTACTATGACGAGCGCCATCATTCCCTGGGGGCCTGATATCGTTACCGGCGACGGTGGCGTCATTACCCTGCAGGTAGCAGATATCAACATCGGTATCCTGTACATTTTTGGCGTGGTGAGCCTGGGTGTTTATGGCGTCATGCTGGGCGGCTGGGCCTCCAACAACAAGTTTTCCCTGCTTTCCTCGGTGCGGGCGGCCTCGCAGGCCATCAGTTATGAACTGGCGCTGGGCATCGCGCTCATTGCCCTGCTGATGATGACCGGTTCTTTAAGCCTGCGCGATATCGTGGCGCAACAACACGGCTTCTGGGATAATGGTTATTTTACCTGGAACTTCTTTAAGCAACCCATTGGCTTCCTGGTTTTCCTGACCTGTTCTTTTGCGGAGCTGAACCGCGCTCCCTTTGACCTGCCTGAGTGTGAAAGCGAGCTGAACATGGGTTACCACCAGGAATATTCGTCCATGAAGCTGGGCTTTTATCTTTTTGCCGAATACATCAACCTGTTTATTACCAGCGCTGTGCTGGCCACGCTTTACTTTGGCGGCTACAACTTTCCGTTTATGGATGCCGTATCGGGCTCGCTGGGCGCCGGTTCCTGGCTGTTTGCGCTTATTTGCGTAGCGGTATTTATGGTGAAAATCGTGCTCATCATCCTGTTCATCATGGCCATCCGCTGGACGCTGCCACGCTTCCGTTACGACCAACTGATGAATCTGGGATGGAAAAGCCTGATTCCGCTGGCATTAATAAATATGATAATTACCGGCGGCATTATTGTTTGGCTGGCCAGATAATAATACTGTTTAAAATAAAACATTCGGAATTTTAATAACAAGAAAAGCAATGCGCAGGCATTGTTCTAAATAAAAAAGGAATTTTATCATGCAACTGACAAACAGAGCAAAGCCTGTAGACCGGCGGCCCATGTCGCTGGCGGAAAGGCTTTATCTGCCGGCCATATTCAAAGGTCTTGGGGTAACCATGCGCCATACTTTTTCTAAAGGCGTTACGGTAAAATATCCCGAGCAAAAACGCCCGTTCAGCCCGGTATTCCGCGGCCTGCATGTGCTGAACCGCGACGAGGAAGGCCGCGAACGCTGCACGGCCTGCGGCCTCTGCGCCCTGGCCTGCCCGGCAGAAGCCATTACCATGGAAGCAGCCGAGCGCAAGCCCGGCGAAGAGCACCTGTACCGCGAGGAGAAATACGCAGCCAAGTATGAAATCAATATGCTGCGCTGCATTTTCTGCGGTTTTTGTGAAGAGGCCTGCCCGAAAGACGCCATTTACCTGAGCGAAACGGTGATGCCGCCTGACTTCAGCCGCGAAAAGCTGATTTACACCAAAGAAAATCTCCTTATTCCTCATCCCAAACAGACTGCCGCCGGCAACGAAAACCAGTCCAAATAAATACCAACCAAAATGCCGCTACAGGAAATTCTCTTTTGGGTGCTTTCCATTCTGACACTAAGCGCTGCGCTGGGTGTGGTGCTGAGCCGCAACCCCATCAACAGTGTCTTATTTCTGATTCTGACCTTTTTCATGATTTCCGGTCACTACGTGCTGATGAACGCGCAGTTTCTGGCCATTGTAAACATCATTGTGTATGCCGGCGCCATCCTGGTATTGTTTCTGTTTGTGATTATGCTCATGAACCTGAACGCAGACACCGAGCCGCAGAAAAATCGTTTGATTCAGCTGGCCGGCCTGCTTTCCGGCGGCGTCTTGTTCCTGGTTATCCTGGCGGCGCTGCGCGACGTCAGCATGGCGCCTATGGAAGAAACCGCGTCAGACATTGGCCTGGTAGGCAACCTGGGTAAAAAGCTGTTTAATGAATATGTGCTTCCTTTTGAACTGAGCAGCGTGTTGTTTCTGTCTTCCATGATGGGTGCCATCGTTATTGGTAAAAGAGACAGGCGGGATACGGAACACCTGATTCCACCACGCCCCAATCAAAACTAGATTCATTTTATCCCTTCGGGTCGGAGCCTTTGTAATTATCACCAAAACATTTTTTTACACCTTGCCTACTCAATATTATCTCTTCCTGTCGCTGGCGCTTTTCTGCATCGGCATCATGGGTACGCTGATGCGCCGCAACGTGATTATCATTTTTATGTGCATAGAAATGATGCTGAACGCGGTTAACCTGCTGCTCGTTGCTTTCTCAAAAATGTACAACAATGCGGATGCGCAGATGCTGGTGTTCTTTATCATGGTGGTGGCCGCCGCTGAAGTAAGCGTGGGCCTGGCCATTATCGTTATGGTGTACCGCAAGGTGCGCAGCATAGATATCAACGTCTTAAACCGGTTAAAGCACTAATTCCACACATGCCCTGCAGCTTTCGTGCTGCTGTATGTCTACTACTCTTGTGATATGATTCAGTATCTATACCTCATTCCGCTCCTGCCGCTCATCGGTTTTGCCATCAATGGCCTTGGCTGGAAGGTGATGCCCGGAAAAGCCGCCGCCGTGCTGGCAAGCGTGGTGATGCTACTTTCCTTTGTTCTTTCCATTGGCGTATTCCTGGAAGTCCGCACCCTGGCCGAACCGGTGGTGCAGCATTATTTTCCTTTTATACATTCCGGCCGTCTTTCCATTGATTTCGCCTTTCAGATAGACCAGCTTTCATCGCTGTTTCTGCTCATAATTACCGGTGTCGGTTTTCTGATTCATATCTATTCTGCCGGCTACATGGGCCACGATGCCGGCGAAACGCGCTTCTTTGCCTACCTGAACCTCTTTGTGTTCTCTATGCTGATACTGGTGCTGGGCGCCAATTATCTGATGATGTTTATTGGCTGGGAAGGCGTGGGTCTTTGCTCTTACTTACTGATTGGTTTTTGGTTTAAGAACCAGGATTTTACCGCTGCCGGCCGCAAGGCGTTTGTGATGAACCGCATTGGCGACCTGGGTTTTCTGATTGGCATGTTCCTGGTGTTGTACCATTTTGGCACTTTGAGCTACGCAGAATTTTTTCCAAAGCTGGGCACGCCGGAAGACCTGACCGGTATGAGTGTGAAAAACTGGATTGCGATTTGCTTTTTCATTGGCGCCATGGGTAAAAGCGCGCAGATACCGCTGTTTACCTGGCTGCCCGATGCCATGGCCGGTCCTACGCCGGTGAGCGCCCTGATTCACGCCGCTACGATGGTAACGGCTGGCATTTACATGATTGCCCGTTCTTCGGTGCTTTACAACCTGGCACCCATGGCGCTGGAGCTGGTGGCCATTGTGGGATTGGCCACCGCCATTATTGCGGCTACCATTGCGCTAAAGCAATACGATATTAAAAAGGTACTGGCTTATTCTACCGTTTCGCAGCTGGGACTGATGTTCCTGGCGCTGGGCTGCGGCGCTTACACCACGGCGGTGTTCCACGTCATGACGCATGCTTTCTTTAAAGCATTGCTCTTCCTGGGTTCCGGTTCTGTGATTCACGCTATGGGCGGCGAGCAGGATATGCGAGCCATGGGCGGCCTGGGCCGGAAAATGCGGATAACGCAAATCACCATGCTTATTGGCTCGCTGGCTATTGCGGGTATTCCGTTCCTATCTGGCTTTTTCTCTAAAGATGAAATCATGGCGGCTGCCTGGGGACAGGGTCAGGTGCTGTACTGGGGCGGTATGCTGGTTTCGGCCATGACGGCCTTTTATATGTTCCGCCTGTATGCGCTTACGTTTGTAGGCAAATTCCGCGGTACCAAAGAGCAGGCAGCCCACCTACATGAAAGCCCGGCAAGCATGACCATTCCCTTAATCGTACTGGCCATTCTTTCTGTAATAGGCGGTTATGTGGGTATGCCCGAAGTGTTTGGTCAGCCGCATTTATTAAATAAGTTTTTAGGAAACGTAGTGCACAATGGCGCGCACGGGCACCCCGACCACAGTACCGAATGGATGCTGCTGGGCATCGCCTCCCTGGTGGCCATTGTATTCAGCCTGTGGGGTTATCTGGCCAACCGTCAGCCGAGGTTTGAAAAGAATACCGGACTGGCGCTGGCGCTGGAAAACAAATGGTATGTGGATGAACTGTACAATGGCATCATTGTACGGCCGCTGGAAATGCTGAGCCGCTTTACTTATAATGTGATAGAGCGCCTGGGTATAGACGGCATCGTAAACGGCGTGGGCCGCACCGTGCGCTGGGGCGCCGGCAGGCTGCGCCTGCTGCAAAGCGGTCAGCTGGGCACTTATCTTTTTGTCATCGTAATTGGCATGGCGGTGCTCTTTGCCATTGGCTTTTTCTGGTATCCCTTCTAAAAACTGATTTATCCCAACAAGATTATGTTGCTGCTTCTTTTGCTGCTTATTCCTTTTCTCACCGGCGTTATATCCTTTGGCCTGAAGGGCAGAAGCGCGTATGGCTGGATGCTTTTTTCTGCGCTGGTCACGCTTATTATTGTTATTACAGGCTATATGACCTCCGGCGGCGTGGCAGATTTTTCCATGGCCTGGATGCCCGCGCTGGGCGCCCGCTTTACGCTGCATGCAGATGGCATGGCGCTGATGCTTTGCCTGCTGACCGCTATTGTATACCTGGTCATTATCCTGATGAGCTGGAAGCGCGACATAGAGCGCCCGCATGCTTTCTGGGGTTTGATGCTACTGACGCAGGCCGGCCTGATGGGCGTATTCCTGGCCGGCGACGCACTGCTTTTTTACTTTGCCTGGGAGCTGGCGCTTATTCCGGTTTACTGGCTTTGCTCGCAATGGGGTGGCGAACGCCGCATTCCGGTTACCTATAAATTCTTTGTTTACACCTTTGCCGGCTCGCTGCTGCTGCTGGCAGGTTTGGTTTACGTGTACCTGCACACGCAGAACCACAGCTATGCCTGGGCCGATATGGTAGCCTCGGGCAGGGCCATGCCGCAAAGCGTGCAGACCTGGCTCTTCTGGCTCATTTTTGCCGCCTTTGCCATTAAAATTCCGCTGTTTCCATTCCATACCTGGCAGCCGGATACCTATGAAGTATCGCCAACGCCGGTAACCATTGTGCTGAGCGCGCTGATGGTAAAAATGGGTATGTACGCTGTATTGCGCTGGCTGCTGCCGGTGGTGCCGGATGGCGCCGCTTACTGGAGCGAGCTGGTGATGTGGCTGGCCGTCATCGGAATTATTTATGCCTCGCTGCTGGCCATGGTGCAAACCGATATTAAAAGGCTGGTGGCTTATTCCTCCATTGCGCACATGTGCCTGATGACCGCAGCTGCTTTTTCCGGGCAGGCAAGCGGGCAGGCGGTGATGGTGCAGATGTTTAACCATGGCATTATTGTGGCCGGCCTCTGGTTAATTGTTTACCTGATAGAACAACGTTACGGCACCCGCGATATGCGCCTGATGGGCGGTATGGCTTCGGCGATGCCCTGGATGAGCGTGGGCCTTATTATCATTGCCTTTGCCAACATTGCGCTGCCGCTGACGAGCGGTTTTGTGGGAGAATTCATGCTGTTTCACAGCCTTTTCCAGACAGACAGTCCTTACCACATCTGGTACATGGCGCTGGCCGGAACGGGCATCATCTTCGGCGCCTATTATGTGCTGAGCATGGTGCGGCGCGTAGCTTTTGGCAACCTGCCGCAAACAGAAGCCACCGTGAGCTACCGCGATGTAAATAACACCGAATGGCTGGCGCTGGTACTGATTCTGGCCTTTATCCTGTTTCTCGGGTTTTACCCGCAGCCCCTGCTGGACCTTACCGCCGCCGGACTGCCCGTATAACCCAGGCTTTAATAAAAATAACTATAAAAGACTCCTTTTTTCCAAGCTTCTTTCTCTATGTACGCTCTAATAGCCTCCGCCGCCTGCGCCATTATCATGATGTTCACTGCCGCCCTGGGTGGCAGTGAAGGTGGAAAAGTAAAAGGCATTGGCAGCTTTGCCGTTGTCTTGCTGGCATTGCTGCTGGGCGCCAACGTGGCCGACCTGCTGGCGGTGCAACAGGCTGGCGGAAACGTCTTTTACTTTAATAACATGCTGCGGCTGGATGCTTACGTAGTCTGGACCAACCTGCTACTGACGGCCTGCGTGCTGGTGTATGTGCTTTTAATGGGCAGGAACATCCGTCAGGTGGGCCATCATGTGCCGGAATATTACGGACTTATCTTCATCATGCTGGCGGGCCTTTACCTGCTTACCGGTTACAACAGCCTTTTGATTTTGTTCCTGGGCATTGAGCTGGTTTCCATTCCGCAATACATCCTGGCCGGCAGCGACAAGGCCAACCTGAAAAGCAGCGAAGCTTCGCTGAAATACTTTCTGCTCGGCGCCTTCAGCACCGGTATCCTCCTGATGGGCATCGCCCTGCTGTTTGGCTCCTTCAACACGCTGAATCTGCAGCTGATAGATTTCAATACCAACGCCGGCAGCTCGTATATGACCCTGGCCGGTGTGCTGCTCATTATTGTAGCCCTGGGCTTTAAAGTGAGCGCCGCGCCCATGCACATCTGGACGGCCGACGTTTATGATGGCGCGCCTACACCTTTTACCGCGCTGCTGAGCACCATTGGGAAAGTAGCGCCTTTCTTTGCCTTCCTGCGCCTGTTCCATGGCACCATAACGGGTGGTTCCCTGAATGGCCAATGGCTGCTGGTGCTTTCCATTGTAGCTGCAGCCACGCTGCTGATAGGCAACATCACGGCGGTGTTTCAGCAAAGCGTAAAACGCATGCTGGCCTATTCCTCCATTGCGCAGGCCGGCTTTATGCTGTTTGCCGTACTGGCCACCAACGAGACCGCCAATGCCGGTTTAATTGTTTACGCAGTGGCTTATACGCTGGCTTCCGTAGGCATGTTTTCCGTGCTGATGAAAATGGAAGATTATACCTATGACGGCTTTAACGGGCTGGCGCGCAAAGAGCCGCTGTTGGCGTTTTTTGCCTCCGTATTCCTCCTTTCGCTGGCCGGTATTCCGCTGACTGCCGGGTTCATGGCCAAGTTCTACATGATTAGCGCGCTGCTGCAACAGCCCGGTATGATGTGGCTGGTGGTGTTCGGACTGCTTATGGCAGCCGTCAGCTCTTACTACTACTTCCGCGTGATTATGGCCATGTACTTTAAGAGTGGTGAGGCCACTTTGCAGGCGCCGGTAGAACAGGGCGACAAATGGGCCATGGGTTTGACAGTGGCTTTCATCGTCGTGATTGGCGCCGCACCGCAGGTGATTTTGTGGTGGCTGTAAGGTTTAGAGCGGAATAGTCATGTGTTTTAACTACAAAGCGGTCGTCCTATTGATTATAACTGCTCTTATTGCAGCTAATGTTTGTATTGGGCAAGTACGTGTAATACTTTCATCCAGGCAAAGCTCAAACATTGGAGTATTATATTCTAATCTGTATGCTGAACTGTATTTGGTTACTGAAGAAGACACGGTATTGGCGAGTAAAGTAAACGATACGACATTTCTTCTTGACTTGCAATCTATTAGTATGCTAAATAGTCAGGGCGAAAAATATTTTAATATTAGAGGGGCTAACTTTTGCGCTTTTGTATCAATTGAATTTCAAGAAATAAATAGTTTTAAATTAATAGAAATAAGGCTATTCAGAAAGAAGAAGAATAGAACAGCTGTAGTAAGTTATTGCCAACAAGAATGCGTTAATATATTTTATCCAAAAGTGGTTAATTATAAAAGTAGATGCCGCTAGCCAATTCGTTGTATATCCGCAAAAACGAAAACTGGAAGGGTGAAAAGAAGATACTTTTCAACTGCAACGGAATTAAGGATAGACAATGGTGCAGAGCATTAATAAGGAAATCATGGAGCGCTTTATTTATCACACAAGTTGGATTTTCTTTTTGCTAACCATGGGTTTATTACTGATCGGTATACCATTTGGGGCATTTTATGATCTTATTCTTTTCATAGCTACAATAACTTTTATTGGTTGTTCAATCATTAGCATTACATTGAATGGATTCTATTTTGTCACCAAGAAGAAGCCTGCTCGCTTACTTCACATGATCGTGCCGGCCTTGCTTTTAGCATGTTCGGTTCTATATGTCCTCTATGCTATAGGTGAAGACTATCATAATTAGTTAATATAATTAATTGTACTCATTTAAATTTTCAAAGCTTAGTTGGCGTCTATTGCCTCGCTGGCGCACGCTTTTCTTTCCGCTTAGCGTAGTCTTCAGACTACGCTGTAGCGGAAAGCAGTCTTTGACTGCTGTACCTATCTTAATTGCCAAGAGAAATGCGGTGACTGAAATTTAGCTCATCTTCATCCATAAAATGCAGCTTTAAAAAAGAGGCTGCTTTCATTCCATTTAAAAAAGCGGCGCTGCTGTATAGCCAGTCTTTGCCCCTTTCTACCCAACCTGCCGCAGCTGGCGCGTTTTGGCGCGTGTCCGTAGAACAATAAAGTTCTGTTTTGTGTGTTTATATGCAGTAAGGCACACGCGACACAAGTGCGCCATAAGAAGAGAAGCGCGAGCACCATCCAGGTAGCTAAAATAGGCGCTTTGGATGATAGAAAGTTTCGTGTTGGAGGTGGCCGGTCAAAGACCGGCAGCCGCAGCGGCTTTAATCATCGTGATTGGCGCCGCACCGCAGGTAATTTTGTGGTGGCTGTAAGGTTTAATCTTGTAACTGGTTTAATTATCAAAACAAAAAGTCCCGGCACAATAGTACCGGGACTTTTTCCTGTTTCAGGCAATTAAGCTTCCTGTTTTAATTAATAATTACGATAAGCATAGCGCGTTTCTCCAATGTAGAATTTGTAGCCTACCTGCAGCCCGTAGTGGCTTTTTAATTGGATGGCATTCTCTGCTTTAGGCGTAAGTAAAGGGATGCCCGCCAGCAGTTCGGTATATACCGCCCCATTACCGATGCGGTAATTGCCTTTCACACCCAAATCCACCTTCCATTCGTTGACCTTTGTTTTATTAAAGGTTTCCACTTCTTTAAAATTGATGCCTGCCGGCTCGTTCTCCATTTCATAGTTAATCATAAACTCATCCAGTGAAAAACCACCAATAAAACCAAACTGGAAATCGTCCTCCTCTGTGCCGAGGTTGACATGACCATGAAAGAACAGGTTGCTGGCTGTAATGCGCTGGGTATATTTAAGGTTTGTAAGCGCCATGGTCATAGGGTCGATATACGGGAGCGTAAAATCTTCCTTCCTGGCCAGCGGACTGAAATTGTAGCCCAGGTCGGCAGTAAAACGCCCTTCGTTGGTTTCGATGCCAATACGCGCCTGAACACCAGGAAAGAACCCGATCTTATGATACTGATGGCCGTACACACCGGCACCGATAAAGAACTGGGCTCGTGCTGCCGGTGCGGTGCCTGTCAGAAGCGCAGCCAGCAAAATGTAGTATGATTTTTTGAGCATGAAGAGCAATTAATTACCAAAAATAGTAATTGTAATTAATGCGGCTCCTGCAATATTTAATTCTGAGTGGTAGCCGTATCGGTTAATACATTTTGATTGCCCGGAACGGCTACCTGTGTTTGCCTTGCCGCTATTACGCTGTCGCGCTGCTGTTGCTTGGCCATAATATTATCCAGGTGCGGCCGGATCAGTTCTTCCAATGCTTCTTTGGAAATATCCAGCGCCTTGGGGTCGCCGGCCAGCTTTAGCCAGGGGCGGCCCTGTCCCCAGGGGTATTCGCCATATACCAGCACCGGCGTGCCCTGCGCCAACAACGTTTCGTTGTTCTTCAGAATCCACATATGCGCCCAGTTGTACAGGAATTTTGCATCCGGCTCCAGCAAGCGCAGGCAGGAGTGGGAAGCCGGATAGCCGGGCATGGCGTATTCATGCCAGCCCACGCCGCCTTTGTTCCAGATATTGAAATTCCATTTCAGTTTCCATTCGTCATCCACAGTGCTGATGGTTTCACGCGCTTTCCAGTTGGCAAAAAACAAACCCGTTGGGGTAGGCGTACTTTTCTTGCCGAGGCTGGTTGGTCCCCAGCGCACCAGCCGGCCCTGTTCATAAGCGGCAAAAGCCTGGGCAGGGTAAGAGAAAAAAACCATTTTATGCACCTCTTTCAGTACAGGCATATAAAAAGGGAAAGGGGCATAGCTGCGCAGGTCTGTGGCAAAGGTATCCGGCACTACCAGCGTATCTTTTTTACCAATGTGCCGGGCATCCAGCCGGCTGAGGGAAAGGATGATATCCTGTTGCGCTTCGCTGTATGCTTTAAACGCCTTGCGGCCGCTGTCGGTCATGGGCAGCAGGGAATAATGAACATCCACCTGGAAGGAATCTACCGGTTCCGGATCGGGCTTTGGCGTTGGGGCAGCCTCTTCACGGACAGGCCGTTCCTGAGCGGAGGCTGCCTCACCGGGCGCCGGGGGCTGGCATTGGGCCAGCAGCAGACAGGCAAAAAGCAGTAAAATGGAGTAGGGTTTCACGTGGGTAAATATTCGGTGGAAAGTTAGTAGCTAATTTCATGCCGGATGAAAAATTTCACGACTTCCTGCCTGCATCTGCTCATTCATTCGTGCACTAGTCGTGGTATGTATCTGTGCAACTTCCTACATTTGCCAATTACACCTTACAACCATGAATCACGCTGAAGGCTACGTACAATACCACGTAGAGCACCACATTGCCACTATAGAATTTTACCATCCGCAAAGCAACTCGCTGCCGGGCAGCATCCTGCAGGAACTGGCACAAACCATTACCCGGATGAGCGCCGATGCCAACGTGCGGGTGATTGTACTGCGCAGCGCCGGTGATCGCGCTTTCTGCGCGGGCGCTTCTTTCGATGAGCTGGTAGCCATTGAAAATGAAGCCGATGGCCGTAAGTTTTTCTCTGGCTTTGCCCTTGTCATCAATGCCATGCGCCGTTGCCACAAGCTGATTATCGGCCGTATTCAGGGCAAGGCAGTAGGCGGCGGGGTAGGCCTGGCTGCTGCGGTGGATTATGCGATTGCTACCGATGATGCCGCAATTAAGCTCAGCGAGCTGGCCATTGGTATCGGGCCTTTTGTAGTAGGACCGGCAGTGGCGCGCAAAATGGGCGATAGTTGCTTTAGTCAACTGGCCATGGATGCCACGGAATGGCGCAGTGCTGAATGGGCTAAGAAACATGACCTCTATGCTGAAATCCATGGCAGCATGGCTGAACTGGACGATGCGGTAAACAGCCTGGCCAACCGCCTCGCAGAAAGCAGTCCGGAGGCTATGTGGGAATTGAAAAAGATCTTCTGGCAGGGCACCGAGCATTGGGATACATTGCTCACAGAACGCGCGGCCATCAGCGGCCGCCTGGTGCTAAGTGAGTTTACCCGGGATGCTATTCGCAGGTTTAAAGCAAAGGCTTAAGCTGGTTTGCGCGGTTGAAAACCGGCTGCTTGTCCTAAAGCAGGTATTTGAATTTTTCAACCGCGCAATGTCTTTTTATATTATAAAACCCAGCATCAGTTGCTCATAAGCAGCCACCACAGCCGGCCAGTTGTAAATCGTTTCGATCTTTTGCAGGTTGGCAGATAGCCATTCCGATTGTCTTTCTTTGGTAGTAACGCTGGCGGAAAGTGCGGCTACCTCGTGCGCGCTTCTGAAGTAAAAGCCGTCTACGCCCAAAACGGCACGGTTAAAGGCATTGTTGTGCGCCGCAATCAGGCAGCGGCAGCCCATGGCTTCCAGCAGGCTGGGATTGGTACCGCCTACCGAATGGCCGTGATAATACAGCCGTGAGAAGTAACGCAGGTTGTTGATGAGGGCGGCATCGTAGATGCCGCCGGTGAAGCGAATCAGGGGCTGCTGCCCGAATTTCTCTTTCAGGTATTGTCCAAATTTATTGGCTGTGCCGCCTACCACTAGCAGCGGATAATTACTGTTGGCCTGCAGGTGGCCTTCCAGGATCATTTCAATATTGTTTTCCGGCTCCATGCGGGCAATCAGCAGGTCATAGCCATAGGGCGGCACCTGTTGCATTTCCAGATAGCGTTCATCCGGACTGGCAAAAATTTCAGCGCCATAGGGAATGAACGTGGAAGGCTTGCGGTAGGCGCTTTCCAGATAATCTTTGATGCCGATGGAGTCAGCTACCAAGGCGTCTGCATGAAGGGCCGCCCATTTTTCGGCCAGCTTTAAAAAGCGCTGCACCTTGCTGCTGTACTTGCTTCTTTTCCACTCCAGCCCGTCCATATTTACAATGTTGATGGTTTTGGGCCAGTAGCGGCGCCAGATGCTGCTGCTGGTATAGCCCAATTGCAACAGCACATCAAATTTCCTTTTGCGGGCATCGCGAAAGCAATGGAGGTCGTAGAGAAACTGCCCGGCAGTACCGATACGTGGCTCCGGATCTTTGCAATGAATCAGCTGCACGCCCTCCCATACCGGCTTCTGGTATTCGTGCGCGCTGCTGCAATACACCCATACCTGGTGGCCTTTTTCAACCAGGCCTTTGGCCAGATATTCGGCGCATTGTTCAAAGCCGCCATAGCGGTTGGGAATGCCACGGGTGCCCAGGATGCCGATGCGTAAAGTTTGCAAGTCTATTTGTATATTTAATTAACAATACTTTTATCAAGCACCTGCTGATAGGCTTTCAGGGTAGCCGCTGCTGCTTTTTCCCAGGTATAGTGATTCAGAATATAGTCACGGAATTGTTCGTCGTACGGCGCCTCGAATGCTGCTTCCACGGCTGCACGAATAGATGCGGGTTCGTTGGGATTGCAGTACCAGGCGTGCTCGCCAAAGTAATCGCGCGTATCGCCATTGGGGCTTACCACTATGTTGCAACCCATAACTGCTGCCTCCAGCGAAGACAGGCCGGTGGTTTCAAAATAGCTGGGCAGCACATGCACCCTCGCAGCTGCATAAGCAGCATAAATCTCGCTTTCATCCAGCCAGCCGCCAAAGTGAATGTTTGCAGCCGCCGCTGCTTTGCATTGTTCCAGATAAGCTGCTGCATTGGGCGCTGCCTTTCCATGAATATACACCTGGTATTTTGTGTTGTTGAGCGCCTGAATCAGGTGCAATTGGTTTTTCAATCCTTCTATCCGCGCCAGGCAAAGCACTGCATTTTTGTATTTGGGATTTGGTGTTGTTGCTGCCGCTACAGCACCCGTGTCAATGCCATTGGGTACCACCTGATAAGGCCTCTGCACGTTATACGCCTTCTCAAACCGGCGCAGCTCGCTTTCAGAATTGGGCAGCAGCATCGCTGCTTTTTGCGCCACCTGCCGCACCGCCCACCGGTGGCCTTTTATCAGGTAGCGGCGACTTTTTATTTGTTCGCCATTCTTTGCCCAGCGGGCTACTGCCTTCAGCCATTCCATCCGGTCGGCGCCCAGCAACCGGCTTAGCTTGCTGCGCAGGCCTCTGGCAATCGTTTGCTCGTACTGGCTGTAATCCACAAAAACAGGGGATACTACAAAGGGCTGCCTGCTTTTGCGGATATGCGGCAGCATATCCGCCGGACGGATGATGTTGAAAAAATGCAGCAGGTCGTAAGCCTCGTAATCAATCGTTTCCGAGGTCAGAAAAATATCTACAGTCACGCCCAGTTGCCGCAGGGCGGCAGCCGTTTGTTCTATTTGTCTGGTATCGCCGCCGGGCGCTGAAAAAAGCGTGGCGCGGGAAATGCAGGCAATGCGCATGGCTTTTTAGTTTTTGAGCTTTTGGTAAAGGGCGGCAATTAATTTTTTGGGTAAAAAAGAAATCAGGTAAAGCAGGTAGGGCTCATTCCTGCCCGGTGTGATGCGCATGGCGGCCCGCAGGTGCTTTCGGGCTTTTTGCGGCTGGAAATTATTCCAGAGATATTTCTTGCCCATGAGTGCATGATAAGCCGCGTCTTTAAAATGCTTTAAATCCTGCGATTGCAGGAGTTCCTTTAAGCGTTTGGCGTCTGTTTCTGAAATTTTTCCTTCCCGGATTGCCCGGTATTTTATTTCTTTAAAAACAGGTCCGCGCCACTTTTCATCTATGGTTACCGACTGTGGATTAAACCGGTGCTTGATAAGCGGCTCGCTTAAATTGGCTGTTTTGCCGGCAGCAAAAAAATGCGTCCAGAAAAGATGGTCTTCAAAATGGATGGCGCCCCTGGGGTAGCCGCCCAGTTGCAAAGCCAGCTCCCGTGGGTAAACCACGGTGGGATGGTCAAAAGGGGAGGCAGAAAGTACCGCTTTTGAAAGCGTTGCGTGGTCATTGGCCACCGGCTGCCATTCAAAAATAAAATTCCCTTCCTCATCTATATAGTCGGAAGCGCTGCCCAGTAAGACGCAATCAGGATGCTGCAGCAGGTAATCATGTTGCACCTGCAGGCGTTGCGGGTAGCACACATCATCCGCATCAAAGCGGGCAATGTAGGTGCCACGCGCCAGCTCCAAACCCTTATTCAGCGCGCCAATCACACCCTGGTTTTCCTGATGATGCACCCGGATGCGCGGGTCGGAATAGCTTTCCAGAATGGCAGCTGTTTCATCCGTCGAGCCATCATTGATAATTAAAAACTCAAAGTTGGTGAACGTTTGTGCCAGCACAGAATCCACCGCTTCGCGCAGGAAAGGCGCGGCGTTGTAGGCGGGCATCAGAACGGTAAAAAATGGCGCTTCAATCATCAGGTGGTTGCTTCGGGCTTATCGGCTGCCTGCGGCAGCAGCAGCAGCGTTTCAAAAACAAAGGTAATGGTGATGCTTTCCAGCCAGTAATCGGTACCCAGTACCAGCAGCAACAGCAGGAGTAAAGGCCATGCATGGGAGCGCTGCGTGCGCGCAATTTTTAAAAAATATTTTACATATAAAAGCAAGAATAAAAACACACCTAAAATTCCATACTCTCCCAGCAGTTGGGTGTAGGCGTTGTTTGGAAAATGCGCGATGGAATGCTGGGAAACATCCTGGCTAAACAGATAAAGGAAATCGGGAAGGTGCGTGCTGTAAAAGGCAGCGCCCACATAGGCTTTTTCTACCGGCCAGCTGCCGTGCCAGCCGGCGCCGGTAACCTTCATGGCCAGCTTGCTGGAGGCATTGCCCATGCCGGCGCCCAACCATAAATCTTTCGGATGCCGCAGGCTATATTGTATGGTTTGCAACAAGGCAAATGCTTTTAGCGGCAGGTGCGCATTGGCCGCAGGCAGTGCCCTGTAATCGCAGCCATAAAGCACTGAAACTATTTGCCGGACACGCAGCATATCGGGCGAAGGACCATTTGCTTCGCCATGCGTGCCGGCAGGAGCCTCGGCCAGCAGTGGCAGCAGTGAGGCTGCCAGTTGCCGTTGTTGTACGGTAGCCGTTTTAGTGAGGGCATTTGCCGGTTTATCGGTCAGCCAGCCTGCGCCAGTTGCTTTGTCTTTCGCTCTGTCGTCTGCCGTCGAAGCGCTTTCCTCTGATGCCCCTGTAGCCATATCGCGGCTCATATGCAGCAGGTAAGAAATATTGCTGAAGTTGGTGAGCATATAGCCTGCGGCTACTATCAGTAAAAAGACCAACCGCCGGCCACGCTGTTGCTCATAAATAAAAAGTTGCAAGCCAAGGAAAAGCACCGTGATCAGTAAAAACAAATTGCTGCCGCACAGCCATAAAGGAACCAGGCACAAGGCGGCCCGGCTAAATTCTTTTTTGCCGGAGAAATAAAGCAGGAGTAAGGCACTGCAGGCAGCATTTACGAGGGAAGCGCCGCCAAAAATGCCTCGGATATAATCGCCGGTGGAAAGGCCGAAGTTTTCCTGATGCTGCAACGCATAGGGCCACCAGGAACCGCTTTCTTTCATGGCCACCAACAGGTAAGCCAGGCTGGCAAGAAAGTTAAGCAATACAAACAGGCGCAGGCTGTTGCGCGCAGCTATTGCATTGGCCTGTTGCAGCCATGCATAAAGCAATAGAAACCCCACGCCGGCTACCAGCCATTGCAGGGTGCCATATGCCAGCACGTATGGATAGCTTGTAAACTGAAAAGCGCCGTTCAGCCAGGCGGCAAATGTGCCCAGCACCGGCATGATGAGGTAAAATAAAAAAGGACCGGGCAGCGATTTGATTTTTAAGCCCCGGCGGAAAATATAAATCACCAGCGCCAGGCACACCGTAGCCATTTTTATCCAAAGCAGGTTTTGGGTGATGCCCAGCAAAAGCAGCAGCAGAAAAGCATCCACCGGAAGCAGTTGCTGCAGGGATTCCCGGAAACGGGTTGGGGCAGGTAAAGCTGAGGGCTGCATGAATAAGTGCTGCTGTTAAGTGCCGGAAATTAATTGTTCATAAAAGGAAATGTGTGCCGCAGTGATGGCCTCCAGGCTGAATTTTGTTCGCACCTTTTCATACCCGTTCCGGGCTATTTGCTGCCTGTAGCTTTCGTTTTCTAACAATTGCAATACAGCGTGGGCAATGGCTTTTGAATCCGCCGGATCCACGAGCAAGCCATCACTGCCGTCTTCAATCAGTTCCGGCCCGGAAGTGCGGGTGCTGTAAACAGTAGCCACGCCCTGTGCCATGGCTTCCAGTGGCGCCAGTGCAAAGGCTTCCGCGAAGGAAGGCAGTACGGCAACGCTTGCTTCCTGCAACGCCTGCAATACGCTGGCATGGGGCTGATGATCGTGAAAAGTAACTGTAGGGCGGGCGGCTGATGTCAGCAGCGCCAATAAAGGTTCTGTTGCTCCTTTGCCATATATATGCAGCCTGGCTTCAGGAAAGGCTGCAATGATTTGATTCCAGGCTTCCATTAATTGAAAAACGCCTTTCTTGGCCAGCAGCGAGCCGGTAAACACAACGCGCCCGTTTACCTTTTTACTGAAATCAGGTTCCGCGCCTATGCTGACGCCATTCGGAATCACTTTTGCCTGCCGGTTGAGTCCCAGCAATTGCAGCGACGTTTCTGCCGTGTAGCGGCTGACGCTGCTGATAGCCGTGGCACCGGAAAAAAGTTGCTGTTCCATTTGCAGTTGCGCAGCAGGAACAGGCAGATTGGCTGTTGCGGTAAAATAAACAAAGCCACCATGCAGGCGAACCACTGTTGGCAATCCTAATTGCGGGAAGAAAACAGGCCGCCGCACCTGCCGCGTATAATGCTGATGGTCTGGTACCTCGCAAAGCTGAATGTTATGGGCAATCGTTAAATCCTTTACTAATTGCTTTAGCCGGTCCAGCCCTTCTTCGGTTTCTCTTTCCAGCTTTCCGGACCAGGATAAAAATTTGCGCAGCACTTTGTCATAAAAAGTATAACGCATGGAAATGCCCATCCATTCCGATTTCTTACGCAGCCGGTATACCGTTACTCCCTCATCTATCTCGTAATCTTTGCCCCCGTAGCCGTAATCATACAGGCCGGCTACCCATACATGATGGCCCATTCTTACCAGCGCGCGCGCCAAGGTCTGCACCATGGCGCCAATGCCGCCATGCGGCCCCGGAGGGTATTCATCGCAGATAAAAAGCAGGTTCATTGGGTGCGTTTCAGGTTTAAGAGTAAGAAGATATCCTGTGGCCGCAGCAATTTAAAAATAATCAGCAGGGCAGGGTAGCATACCAAAACACCTGTGAACTGTACCCATGCCGGCAAGCGGAACAGGCACACGCCAATAAATACGGCCTGTAAAAAGAACAGCAGAACCAGGCGCTGTAATGGCGGGTTAAACCCGGCGCTTTTGGCGGCAGTGATGTAAAGCGCAAACTGTGTGGCTGTGGCCAGTAAAAAACTGATGGCCGGGCCGGTAGCGCCGAAATAGGGGATCAGCAGGCAGCTGAGTGATATGTTCGTAAGCGCGGTAATGCCGGTGTTTCTGGCAATAACACGGTAGCGTTGCGCGGCAAACAGCTGTATCCAAAGGATATTAATGGCAAATTGAAAAGGAAGCGCCAGGCTTAGCCAGGTAAACGGCACGCGCGAAGCCTGTCCGTATTCACTGCCCAGCAGACCGCCAAGCAGCGGCTCCCATAATAAGGCGCCCACCGTAGCCAGCCAGCCCATAAGCGCAGGAACGGCTACCAATAATATGGGAAACAGGGGCATGGTGTCCCCTGTTTGCGTGCCCGGTTTAGCCATGGCGCGGGCTGCCAGCGGCAGCAAAAGGGTAGTGGCCATTACGGTAGGAAGGCGTTCCATTTCGAATGCCCGGTACGCAAAGCTGTATTCTGCCACGGCAGCGGTAGAAGCCAGGGCGCCAACCAGTATCCAGTCGGCCCGGGCCAGCGCCATGTCAAAAATTACACTCAGGTATTGGGGCAGCGATTCGCGCACCAGTTTTTTATAGCGCTTCCAGGATGGGGTAAACGGGAAGCGGGTGCCGATGCCCAGAAATATTGCAAGTACCGTCAGCTCAAAAATATGCGCGCTGCAAAGTATCCACAGGGCCGTGGTCAGCGTCAGGCTTTTGCCAAACCAGATGGTAAGGCCCACCTTTGCCAGGTTGCTGAGCATGCTTACTACAGCATAAGGCGTAAACCGGCTTTGGGAATTCAGCAGCACGCGGAAGGGCGCGGCCACATATAGCAGCGCCTGCGCGCCAAAAAAATAAGGCAATAAGGAAAGCCGGAAGGAAAAAGGAAAGGCGCCCGCGAGGCACAGCAGCAAAACAAAAATAAGTACAGTCGTTAGCAGGTTGTGCAGCAGGAAAACGCTGAGCGTGCGGCCAAGGATCTGTTTTTTTTCCACCGCCATGTTGCGCAGCGCTACCTGTTCCATACCCAGACCGGCGGCAGCCACCAGCATAAAGGCAATTGCGTTGCACCAGCTGATGATGCCAAACGCTTCTTTTGAAAAATAAACGGAAAGCAGGTAAAAGAAGAGCGTAGCCAACACCTGAACCCCTACCGACTGAATACCGGCAGCGGCAATACGCCTTATTCTACTAAAAAATGCCAAACCTGCGTTGTGGATAAAAGCCTGCAAATTACAACGACCCCTATTACTTTTGCGATCATGCAGCAAATTGACTTTCAGCGCATTCATTACCTGCTTTGCTGCCTGTTAGCCTTTGTCATCCCTTTCCCGTTCCGGTTTGCCCCGGTGGCTATTATACTGGTAGCCGTTGCCTGGGTATTCAGCGGGCAGTGGCGCTCGATAGGGGCGTATCTTAAAACCTCGCCGGTGCTGGTTTGCTGGATTATTTTCTATGGATTGCACCTTGCCGGTTATTTCTACAGCCACAACAAAATAGCTGCCGGTTTTGAACTGGAACGGAAGCTGAGCTTCTGGGTGCTGCCCCTGGTGCTTTACAGTTCTTTTTACCGATCTTCCCGCCGGTTTGCTTACCTATTGCTTTCTTTTATGGCCGGCCTCTGCGCCATAGCGCTCTGGTGCCTGGCCCGCGCTACCTTCCTTTTTGCTGCAGACAGCAATCTCAGCCATTTCTTTTATCACGCTCTGGCAGGTGGCACCGATGCCAATGCGGTGTATACTTCCTGGTATGTGGTGTGCGCCCTGGTACTGCTTTTATTTTATCCCTGGCAAAAAATAGAAGCAACCTTTAGCCGCAACTTAAGATGGGCCATGGGTGTATTGCTGGGTATATTTTTAATTCTACTGGCCAGCCGGCTGTTGCTGGTTTTATTTTTTGTGGTGGTGCTGCCTGTTTATATCCTGCGGGCCTGGCGGTCTGGCAGGCTGCCGGCTGCTAAAATGGTTTGGCTGGGCGGCACGCTGGCCCTGCTGCTGCTTTTACTGGCAGCGACGCGCAACCCTGTGAGCGGCAGGTTTCATGAAATTCTGAATAAAAATGCCGCTCAGGCTTTTTATCCCGATTATCATCAGCGCGATCAACAGTTCAATAACCTGACACTCCGGCTGTTTCTCTGGCGGGTAGGCATGGATAATATGCGGGAGCATCGTCTTTGGGCATTTGGCGCCGGCATCGGTGATGTGGCAGATTTGCAAAACGAACGCATGGCCGCACTGGGCATTAAAGACATTTATAATAAACAAAACCCTTCCCAATATGCCGGGCTGAACCTCCATAACATGTACATGCAAACCCTGGTTTCCCTTGGTATTCCCGGATTGCTGCTGTTTTGCTATCTGGTAGGGTGGCCCCTGGGCTTGCTGCGGTTGCGATGGCAGGAAAAGCTGCCTCTGTTCCTGGTGCTGGCTGTAGCTGCACTCTTTATGCTGCAGGAAGCAGCGCTGCAAACGCAGGCAGGTATAGTGTTTTATTTGTTTTGTTCCGTGGCCATTTATAACCGATACCAAGCTGTTAAAAGCTAAGGTAGATTTAATAATTAAGCAATAATCTGGAAATTATACTTCAATTTTGCGCTCCGGTTTACGTCAGCACTTTTCTTGCTGGAAGCATATAAACCTACGGCACCCTCATGCAGCAGACATTAGCAGGCCCCATTTCCTACAAGAAGGCCGATTACCGGCCCGCCACACCTACCTCCGAAATCACGGAGATTAAATCTCTGTTCCGGGAAATGAGTCTTCAGTACGCTACTTATCAGCCGGCAAGCTATTATCTGCCGCTGAAGCGTACAATGGATGTGGCCATCTCCATGTTTTTTATCATCACCATTCTCAGCTGGCTGTATCCCATCATTGCCCTGCTTATCCGCCTTACTTCAAAAGGTCCGGTATTGTTTGTGCAAAAGCGGACCGGTTATCTGGGCGTTGAGTTTGACTGCCTGAAATTCCGCACCATGTATCCCAATGCAGAGGCGGACTTAAAGCAGGCTACGCACCGCGATAAACGCATTACCCCTATAGGCAGGCTGCTGCGCGCCACCCACCTGGACGAGCTGCCGCAGCTGTTTAATGTGTTGATGGGCGATATGAGCATCATTGGTCCCCGGCCACACATGCTTTACCACACCCGTTTTTATGCCAAATCCATTCCTTATTACAACCTGCGTCATGAAGCAAAGCCCGGTATGACCGGCATGGCGCAAATCAAGGGATACATTGGCGAGATTTCTGCAGAGCGCGAATTGCGCAAGCGCATTCAGTGGGATGTTTATTACCTGAAAAACAGAAGCATGTCGCTGGACATTTCTATTTTCTTTACGACCATCATGCAGGTTTTTGCCAAAGCCTTTCATTTCGCAAAGCGTAAGGACTAGGCGTTACTTTTAATTAAAAATGTTTTATAGCCCGGCTGCAATGATCATTGCAGCCGGGCTATTACCTTTATGGCCTTATGAGCAAGATGCTTGTTGCCACAGATTTTTCAGAGGTTGCCACACATGCTATCCGTTATGCCTGTGAGCTGGCTGCTGTTTACAACTTTTCCATTCATTTGGTACATGCGCAAATGGTGCCCGTCACTTTTGGCGATGCCCCGGTGCCCATCCTGCCAATGGGCGAAATGCAGCAGGCTGCTGATGCGCAGATGCAAGAGCTGGTTGCGGGCCTGCGCAGGAATTTTCCGGGCCTGGATATCAGCGGCGAATGCTACCTGGGCGAGGTCATAGATGTGCTGACGGATTGCTGCACCGAAATGCTGCCCCTGCTTGCTGTGTTGGGCAACAGTGGCAGCGCGGATGAAGGCGCCTGGCTGGGCAGCGCGGTGCTGAACGGAGTGCGCCGGCTGCCGTGTCCGGTTTTGGCGGTGCCTGAAAACTATGCCTTCCGGCAGATACAAACCATTTGCCTGGCTTGTGATAAAGAAGATTTGGCGGGTGGCCTGCAAATAGGAAGCCTGTTGGCTTTACAGCGAAAGCTGAATGCCAGCCTGCAACTGGTAACCGTGCGGGAACCGGGCAGCGAAGCTATTAATATTGAGGAAAGCGAGCTAAAAAGAACCCTGGGTAGTCAGTTGTTTTCCCTGCAGGAACTGGAAGCGGCAGACGTTTCAGAGGCGGTACATGCAGCGGCCCGCGAAATGAATGCCGACTGGCTGGCGGTAGTGCCTCACCGCTATGGCTTTTTTACCAGTCTGTTCCATAAAAGTCAGACGAAAGCTATTTTGCATCAAAGCCTTTTGCCGGTACTGGCGCTGCATGCGGTGGAAAATTAAAATTATTCCCACAATTTCTTATAAAGAAAGAAGGCAGCCCTCAGGCTGCCTTCTTTGCGTGTTTTCTTCTTTGTTCTTTTTTGATAAAAAGCCGGATGGCACGGTACGTCATTTCTATTACTTTCCATTTGGCATAGCCCAGCAGCACTTCTTTGGCTACGCGCAGGAGCGCCTTTTTGGGGGCCTGCTTTTTACCAACTGCGCGCAGCACCGGACCTGCCATCTTTAACCAGAATTGCAAAGGAGACCGGGCGCCAAACAGGCTGCCTGCAAAATCTATAAAATTGGTGGAGGCATTGTTATCGGGCTTGCCATGCTCGCGTACCGGGAAAAAATCTTTGCGGTCTGTGTGCAGCTTCTGGAATTGCAGCCGCAGCTTTTCGCGGCGCAGCTCCTCTACGCTGTTTAGCTGCCGGCGGTATAATTTCATGGGGTTGGTTTTAGGATGAAAAGTATAGGCTTGCAGCTTATTTCACTTCTACCTTGTCGCCCTGAATGGGCTCGTTTTCCGGCGTTTCGCCCGGGTCTGTAAAGATGCGTATGAAGATGCCTGCGAAGGCGTTTACAATGGCTTTGCGGGCAAGAATACCCACGAGCAGCAGCACTACATAAAACAGCACGGTAAGAAAGGCGCCGGCAATCCGGGAATCGGTGAGGTAGGAAAAAGTTTCCACCAGTCCAATGCCCAGGAAGATGAGCAGCGTCACGGCCAGGAAAAGCAAAATAAAGCTGAGCATGATATAACCGAGTACATGGCTCAGGCGGTCTACGGCAGTAAGCTTTGCCAGTTGAAACCGCACGTCAACGTACTCCGTTATTTTATCTTTCCAGTCGGAAATGAAGTTCAGCATTTTAATAAGTTTCCGGCCTTAGGCGTTATAGATTTCTTCCTCCAGATCTTCGCCTTTTTTTGAAAAGCGGTTTTTCAAATCGCTGAATTTTCCTTTGAGTGCATCTACCTGTTCGCTGCGTTTTTCCTTATCGGTTGCAAGGATGTATCCTACGGCTGCGCCTACGGCCGCGCCAATCAGAAGAGTTGCTACAGTTTTGCCTGTGTTTGCCATGTTGGTGTTGGTTTTGGATTTATAAGAAATGCAATAATAGAATTGTCAAGCTAAAAAGAAATAAAAACCATGCCGTTACGCCGCTTTGCTGGCACTTTTTTTAACCTTGCTCGGGCAGTGCTTTTGCCGAAGTTATAAACTGTTTATGAAACAATTATCTGCTGCTACGTTGAAGCAATATGGCATGCTGGCTGCTATCCTGCTTTTGATTTGGGTGCTGGGGCGCCAGCTGTTTGCTTTTATACCGAGCATGCTCGGCGCCGCTACACTTTACATTCTTTTGCGGCAATGGTACTTCCGCCTGACGGTGGTGCACAACTGGAAAAAATGGCTCACGGCTACCTTGTTTATCATTGGCTCCATCATTGTTTTTGTACTGCCTTTCTTTTTTATGATTCAGGCGGTGCTGCCAAAATTTACGCAGTTTTTCAGCAATGGCGATCAGTTTGGCAGCGGGCTGGAAGCAATAATAAAAAAGCTGAACCAGCAGTATCCTTCCCTGAATTTTGACCTGGGCCAGGTGCGCGACCTCACCATGCGTGTGGCCAATTCTGCCCCGGTGGTGCTGGGTGCGGCGGGCAATATTTTCACCAACCTGGTGCTTACGTTCTTCCTGCTTTATTTTATGCTGGTAGACGGGCGGCGGATGGAGCGCAGCATTCAGAAATTCCTGCCGCTGAAAGAAGAAAACATGGATCACATGTGGCAGGCTACCCGCATTATGGTGGTGAGCAATGCCATTGGCATCCCGGTACTGGCTGCTTCGCAAAGCCTGGTGGCCATGCTGGGTTATTACTTTTTTGGCGTGGAGCAATATATATTGTGGGGGGTAATTACCGGGTTGTTTTCGATTATCCCCATTGTTGGTTCTGCTATTATCTGGATTCCTTTGTGCATTTATCTTTTTGCTACCGGCGATACAGGTAAAGGTGCCGGCCTTCTGATTTACAGTGCGGCTGTTATCTCCAATATCGACAACGTCCTCCGGTTTACACTCTTAAAAAAGCTGGGCGATGTGCACCCGATCATTACCGTGCTGGGCATCATTGTCGGCATACCCCTGTTTGGTTTTATGGGCTTTATTTTCGGGCCGCTGCTTATCAGCTACCTGTTGCTGCTGGTGCAAATCTATCAGGTAGAGTTTGCCGAGAATAAAATATAATCAGGCTTTAAAGAGCAGGTTTACGTGCATCCTGCTTTAAAAGAAGCAGCGCAGCCGCTACTTCCGGTAGTAGCCGTTTTCTTCGATATGCGTTGCTACCGCGTCCGGCGTCAGGTAGCGGATGCTGTGCCCCGCACGCACCTGTGTGCGGATGTAGGTGGCAGAAATATCCAGCATGGGCGTTTGCAGCACGGTGGCGCGGGCGCCCGGCAATTCTTTCATTTCAAAACCGGGACGCAGGTACACGATAAAGCCGGCGCGTTGCAGCAGCTGCTCCCAGTTTTTCCAGCGTGGCAGGTTGCTGAAGCTGTCGCTGCCCATGATGATGGAAAACCGCTCGTAAGGAAATTTTTCCTGCAGGTAAGCCAGCGTATCTATGGTAAAGGAAGGGCGGGGCAGGGTAAATTCCACATTGCTTGCCTTGAACTTTGGATTGTCTTCTGTTGCCAGTTGCAGCAGGTGCAGCCGGTCGTATTCGTTTAGCAGGCTGTGGCTTTCCTTTAAAGGATTATGCGGGCTCAGCACAAACCAGACCTTATCCAGGTCGGTATGGGCAACGGCGCTGCTGGCAATAATGAGGTGGCCGGTATGTATGGGATTAAAAGAGCCAAAGAAAAGACCAATGTGCATGACTGGAAAGCAACAGAAGTAAAAAACCTGGTAAGCAATCGGAAAGGAAATAAGCAGGCAGGCTTTAAGCGTGCAGGCGCACCTGTACGCGGGCTGCATCCTTTTTGCGGATACTGAGGTAGTAACCGGCAATTTCAATTGCAATGGGATCGCCCATGGGTGCAATCATCTTCACAATTACCGGCTCGCCGGGCAGGCAGCCCATTTCCAGCAGGGTCAGCTCAAAGTCGCCTTCCTCGTGGCTATCCACCGAAGCCCGTTGACCGGCTTTGAGCCGCGACAGGGGCAGGGTATCGCATATCACAGGATTCATTGGCGCAAAGGTCAGCTTTTTTTTCCACGGTCACTATCCGGGCCGATTAATAATTCCTTATTGCGAAAGCAGCAGCGGAAAACTTTACGGCCTTCTGCTTTGCACTGCCTGGTAGCGGTAGTAATTACTCGCTTCCAGCTCACGCACCACCAGTTCTATATCGCGGTCGCGGTCCTGGGGGTCATACTCTTTCTTTAAATTGTTGCTGAACAGCAGGGCCACGCTTTGCCAGACCACGGCAGAAAACCCGCCTTTCAGTTCTTTTATGATGCCAAAGCAGTTTTTACCCGTCTGCCGGTTAATCAGCTTTACGAGAATTTGCCCTTGGGTAATGGTCAGATCAGAAAGTTCGCCTTTAAAGCGGCGGTTCAAGTCTTTTTCTACTGTCTTGAGGTATGTTTTTCGTTCTTCCCGGGTATTCATTTTGGCCAGGTACACATCCACATCCTGCAACACTTCCGCGGCAGTAACGGCATAAGGGTACACCTTGTAAACATTATGACGCAGGCGGCTTATATTTTCCCGCTGCCGGGCATATTTCCGCGCCAGCCGGGCAGGCAGCCGGTCCACTACCTCCACATTATCCAGAAAGACCATGGCCAGCGTGTCATTTCCAACCACGATGCCGCCCAGGCGGATGCTGTCTGCACCCTGCTGCGCACGGGCGCGTGTTGCCCCCAGAGCAATTAAAACAAGGAATATGGCTACAAATATCCGCATGGCAAACCCTTCGTAAAGCTCCGTAATAATTGTGATTAATTCGCAGCCTGCGACATAACAAGCCTTACAATTAATACTATTTTACGCTTTGTGTAACCTTCCTAATTTACCTTTGCGCCCATGTATTTTGCTCCAAAGCGTTTGCTTTTTTCTTTTTTTGCTCTTTGTTTGTTTTTAGCTGCCTGCGGCAATAAAGAAGCCCGCCACATGGCTTCCCGCGACCATGCTATAATTGATTCTATGGTGGCTGCCCGGCTGGACGATGTAAATCAAAAAGTAATGGAAGACCTGGATTACCGCATGAGCATCGAGGTAAAGCAAAAGGCAGATTCCATTGTAGCGGCCCGCCTGGCAACCAACAGCCAGCCGGCGCAATAGCATTTTATGCCTTCCTCCACGGCTTTATCCGGCGGGCCGGTCGTGTTTTTTGATGGCCAGTGCCACCTGTGCGCGCGTTCAGTACAGTTCATCATCCGCCGCGACCGTGCCGGAAAGTTCCGTTTTGCTTCCCTGCAGTCTGAAGCCGGTAAAACCGCCATTCAGGCAGCAACCACCGCCGGTAATCCACCTCCCGATTCACTTATTCTCTGGGAAGATGGCCAGTATTATACTGCCGCAGCGGCAGCCCTGCGCATTGCGCCACACCTGGATGGTGGCTGGAAGTTGCTGGCCGGATTCCGGATTTTGCCGCGTTTCCTGCGCGAAAACCTGTACCGGTTGGTAGCCCGTCACCGGTATAAATGGTTCGGTAAAAGGGAAACCTGCTGGCTGCCGCGGCCGGAATGGCGGGAAAGGTTTATTGACTGAGCCACAAAGCAGTATTTTAACCCGCAGGCAATGGATGCGGTATTAAATTTGAAACATGAAGCGGCTTTCCTTCCTATTAATTTTATTGTTTTTGCTCCTGGCCGGTAATGGGGCGCAGGCGCAAAATGTTGTTTATAGTCCTTACCAGAAATTTGACCACCGCAATGGCGATTTTGACGTGGCAGGCAGGATAGGTGACCGGATTTTTACCTACCGATCTTCCGGCGACAACCATTACCTGGATGCCTGGGACGACAGCATGAACCTGAAAGCCACGGTGGTGCTGGACTTTTTTCCGGCAAAGGTGAGCGCCGTGCGTTTTGTGCCTTATGCGGATCATCTTTCCGTGCTTTACCAGACTACCGAGCGCAACCGTTCCGTGCTTTACACCGCCCTGCTGGATGCACAGGGTTTGCTGCAGGGCCGGCCCATGCAGCTGGAAGAAACAAAAACCGGCATCTTTGGCGGATCCGGTAGTTTTTACGAAGCCGCTGTTTCTGAAGGAAAGAACTACATACTGGTTTACCGGATGGAAGAAAGCAGGAAAGAGTTTGTAATGAACGGCTGGCTGCTTAATGCCCGGCTGGAAAAGGTAAAAACCATTAAGGCTACTTATAAGGCGGAAAGCAGCTACCGCCGCGGTGATGTAGTAGTTACCGATCAGGGTGCGGTGTACCTGCCTGTATTGCGCATTGCCGGGGTAAAAGATTATGCAGACGGCGGGGATCTGCTGCGTATGGATACGGCAGCACGCCGTTTTACCGCCTTGCCGCTGCCGGTAGACAATCATTACTTAAGTACCATTTTTATGCGGGCATCGGGCGCCGGTAACCAGCTGGTTATCGCGGGTTTTTATTCCGATGCTAAAAATGGTCAGTACGATGGCGTGTACTTCACCAGCTTTGATGCTGCCACCGGCAGTTTGGCGCCCATCCGTACCTGGCAGTTTGATGAACGGCTTCGAACGGCTACAGGCGCAAGAAACCTGAAGCGGGCGTTTAATGATTTTGATATGAAACAACTGGTGGTGCGGAAAGACGGTGGTTTTGTACTGGTGGCTGAAAATACAATCGTTACCACCCGCGCAGCCGGTTCGCCCTTTGGTTTTTACAGCTACTACTACACGCCATTCGGCTACGGCGCTACCATCCGCGAATATTATTTCAATGATATAGTTGCGCTTAGCTTTAGCCCAACCGGCACACTGGAATGGAACAGCTTTGTTCGCAAGCAGCAATACAGTCAGGAAGATGGCGGGCGTTTTTCTTCTTTTGCCTTCCTGAATACAGGCGGCAGCCTGGCCATGCTGTTCAACGATTTCAATACCCGCCGTTCCTCCATACAACTGGCAGCGATTGATGCCTCCGGCCATCAGGAAGTGCGCTCGCTGGCCGCCGGACAGGCTTCCGACCCCGACTGGCTGCCACGTTTTGGCCGGCAGACGGCACAGCGCGAACTGATAGTGCCCTGCCTGCGCCGGGGAGAGATTTGCTTTGCGCGCGTTACCTTTTAATTTCGCGGCTCTTTACTATTCTTTCCTTTTCCCGCTGTGCCTGCGCTTTTCCGGAACCATCACCCCTATACCGTCATGGTGCTTTTGATTTTTGCCCTGCTGGGCAATCTTCAGGCACTGATGCAGCCGCTGCTGCCGGTAGTGCTGCCGGGGCAGGAAGCCTTTGGCTGGGCGGTGCAGGCGGGTAGCCTGCTCGTGGGCAAAAGTGCGCTGGGCTTTGGCCTTTTGGCGGTTTTACAGCTGTTCGGACAAGCGCTGTTCCTCAACTTTATTACCATCCGGTTCCGGTTGTTGGCCCGGCCTACGTATTTGCCGGCATTTTCCTATCTCTTGCTTTGCTCGCTGCACCCCGGCATGGCCGGCTATTCCCCGCAACTGATTGCCAACTGGTGCCTGATTGGGGGGCTGTATGCCGGCTGCGAGCTCAATGGCGCTTCTTTTCCGCGCAAGCAAATCTTTAATCTTGGTTTTTTACTGGCCCTGCCTGCCCTGCTGGAGCCTTCCGCCATTTTTCTTTTTTTGCTTTTTGTGGCAGCCATGGTTATTATGCGCAGCTTTAATCCGGGCGAATGGGTGGTAGGCATGCTGGGCTACCTGACGCCTTTTTATTTTTATGCTGCCATCCTGTTCGTAACCGACAAACTGGAACACCTGCATCAGTTGCCGTTGCTTTCGTTTAGCATGCACCGGCCGCAACAGCATCTGCTGCACACCGTAGGCACCCTGGGCGCATTGGCGTTGTTGATGGCAGTGGCGCTTTTTGCCTTGCAACAGGCTTATAATCATATGGCTATTTCGGTGCGCCGCACCTGGCAGTTCTGCGGCATTGCGCTTGTTATTTGTACCGCGGCGGCATTCGCTGCCGTACCCCGGCCACATAATACGCAATGGCTGCTACTGGGTCCGCCTTTTGCCTTGCTGGTTTCGCTGCCCTTATTTGGTGAAAAAAGCAGGCGAATGAGCATTTTTATCTTTTGGTTCTTAATAGTGTTGCTTTTCTTTGCGCAGCTTTCTCTCTACTCTTAGCTTATTATGAAATTTGGTGTAATAGTTTTTCCCGGCTCCAATTGTGACCGCGATATGCAACATGCGCTTCAGGATGATCTGAAGCAGGAAGTGATTATGCTCTGGCATAAGGACCGTGACCTGAGCATGTTTGACGAAGACGACTGCATTGTGCTGCCCGGCGGCTTTTCTTATGGCGATTATCTGCGCTGCGGTGCCCTGGCCCGCTTCAGCCCCATGATGGAGCAGGTCATTGAATTTGCCAACCGCGGCGGCAAGGTGCTGGGTGTGTGCAACGGCTTTCAGATTCTTTGCGAAAGCAACCTGCTTCCCGGCGCCCTGCTGGCCAATGATCACCAGCAGTTCCGCTGTAAAAACGTGTTTATCAAATCAGAATTTACCAACAATATTGTTGGGGATAATGTAGGCAGTAAAATACTGAAAATACCGGTGGCCCATGGCGAGGGCCGCTATTTTGCAGATACGGCAACACTAAAAATGCTGGAAGAAAACCAGCAGGTAATTTTCCGCTACTGCGACGAAAACGGCCATGTGCATCTGGAAAGCAATCCCAATGGTGCCACCAATAATATTGCCGGTATTTGCAACCAGGCGCGCAATGTTTATGGCATGATGCCGCACCCGGAACGTGCTACCAGCACAGCCCTCGGCAATATAGACGGGAAGCTGATTTTAGAGGCTTTTACCAATATGAGTTAAGGCAATTTTCCGATCTTTGAAATCATTGCTTTTCTATTTCCATGTGGTTGTACTGATTTTCATTAAACCGCAATAAAAATAATCATTATGCGCTTCTCTTTTTCGCTTTCCAAAAAGGTCCTTTTCCTTTTCCTGGGCCTGTTTGCTGCGCTGCCGCAATTGCACGCCCAATTGGTGGAAGACCCTACCGTGTGGTCTTATGAGGTAAAGAAGAAAGGGGATAATAAGTACCAGCTGGTTTTTCATGTAAAGCTTACCAAACCAGACTGGCATATTTATTCTCTGAAACCGGGGGGCGACGGAACACTGATACCGCCTTCTTTTTCTTTTCAGAAAAATAAAGATGTAAAGCTGCTTGGAAAAGTAAAAGAGGCAAATGGTAAGCGCATCACAGAAAAAATAGAAGACGTAGGCACTGTTTATTATTTTAAAAACAGTGTGGATTTCGTGCAGGATATAGCGGTTACGGCAAACACCAAAGTTACCGGCACCCATGAATACCAGGTCTGCAACGATCAGATGTGCCTGCCGCCCAAAACGCTGAAGTTTTCTTTTAGTATCGACGATGCTACCGCTTCGGTAACGGCCGATACGGCTGCTAATACGCTGGTCGCCGGAAATGCAGCTGACACAGCAATGGACAATAGCGATACGGCAAGCACTGTATTGGCGGACGCTGGCAACAGTGATAACGGCGGCACACCCGTGCCGGATGAGGTCAGCGGCGCCGGGGAAACCATCAGCACGCCAGCAGCCAAGAGTGCTTCATTTTTATTTTTTACAGGCTTGGGCAACGGCCTGCTTTCCGTGATTACGCCCTGTGTGTTTGCCATGCTGCCCATGACGGTCAGCTTTTTCCTGAAGCGCAGCAAAGACCGTAAAACGGGTATTAAAATTGCGTTGCAGTACTCCATCTCCATTATCCTGATTTTTACAGTAATCGGTGGCCTGTTTTCCCTGTTTTTCGGCCCCGATGCCCTGCACGCCTTTTCCACCAACTGGATAGTGAACCTGGTGTTCTTTGCCATCTTCCTGCTATTTGGTATTTCCTTCCTGGGCGCATTTGAAATCAACCTGCCTTCTTCCTGGGCTACGCGCCTGGATTCGAAAGCCAATACACGCAACTTCATGGGCATCTTTTTCATGGCCCTGACGCTGGTGGTTGTTTCGTTTTCCTGCACCGTGCCCTTTATCGGCAACCTGGTGGTAAGCCTGCAAAGCGGTGGCAAGATGGCGCCACTGATGGGCTTTCTCGGCTTTGGCGTTGGCCTGGCGCTGCCTTTTTCGCTGTTTGCCATTTTCCCTTCGCTGCTCAACGAACTGGGCAAAAGCGGCGGCTGGCTGAATGCGGTGAAAGTAGTCTTTGGCTTTATTGAGCTGGCGCTGGCCATGAAGTTCCTGAGCAATGCCGACCTGACGATGGGCTGGCGATTGCTGGATCGCGAAATTTTCATTGCTATCTGGGCGACGCTTTCCTTTGTGCTGGGCCTTTACCTGCTTGGCGTTATCCGCTTCAGCCATGACAGCGATTTGCCCAAGAATGACTGGGGTATGCCTTACCTGAAAGTGCCCCGCCTGCTTTTTGCACTTTCCGCTATCATTTTTGCGATTTACCTGCTTCCCGGTATGTGGGGCGCGCCGCTGCGGGGCATGGGTGCTTTTATTCCGCCCATGGGCACGCAAGACTTTGCCATTAACCAGTCTGGCAGAGCACCGGCGCCCGGCCAAAACGTTGCCGCTGTGGAGCGCCGCTATGCCGACCGCATGAAGATTTACGAGCCGGCAGCCGTGCTGGATATGGGCCTGGAAGTTTATTATGATTACACAGAGGCCCTGGCTGCTTCGGTAAGAGAAGGCAAACCGGTGATGCTGGATTTTACCGGCATCAATTGCGTGAATTGCCGCAAGTTTGAAAGCGAGGTCTGGAGCCACCCGGAAGTAAAACAGCTGATGAAAAATGATTTCATCGTGGCTTCGCTGTTTACCGATGCGAGTAACGTGAAAATCCCCGAAGCGGAACAGGCTTTCTCTAAAGTATTGAATCAGAAAATAGAAACGCTGGGTCAGCAAAACGTGGACTTGCAGGTTTCTAAATTCAACAGCAATACGCAACCTTATTACTTTTTTGTAGACGGCCAGGGCAATAAGCTGGCGGAAGAAGGCGTCAGCTATCCTACGGCGCCGGAGAAGTTTGTGGCTCACCTGAAAAAGGTCAAGGAGAAATTTGACGAAGGCCGGAAAACAGTCAGCACTACGGCTACAGCCCATAGCGGCCTTATGGCAGAGTAGGATATATTTATCAAATAATAAGAAAGGGAAGCAGCTAGTGTGCTTCCCTTTTTTCTTTGTCGTAGCGCTTATAGCTCAGCGCTATTACCAGGGCGCTGAGCATCAGCAGGATGGCTGCCAGCCACAGTAACAGTGGAAAGTGCTGATCGTTGGATTTAAACAGCGTCATTAAGCCCTGTGTGCCCAGTAACACTTCCTGCAGGGCCACCCCTATGGTAAAGCTGATGATGCCAAATTTTAGCCAGGGCGTGCAGCGCGCGGCATACCGGTAGATATAGCCCAGCAAAAACACGGTGACAAAACCAAGAAACACCAGGTGCAGAAACCCGATAATTACCGGGCGGCTGCCAAACACCAGTGTGCCAAGGGGTTTATAAATAGTGCCGGCCTGCAAAATGGTTTTAAGCAGAAAGGCGCCCAGCGCAATAAACCAAAGCACCTGTATGAAGCCGGGTTGTATCTGGATAAACCGCCGCCCGCGGTGCATAAACGCGAAAAAGTAGTAAACGACCAGCGCCAGAAAAATACAGCCTATAATGGCTACAATGCGAAAAATAACGGATGGGTGCCACAAAAAAGAAAAGAACAGCGTGGGTAGTACGGACAGCGCCAGACAAACGGAAAACCGGCGGATGGGAGTGGTTTCTGTTTGCATCCGGCTAAACAGCAGGGCAAATACAGCGAGCGTAAAGAAGCCATTGTACTGGAAATGCAGGAAGGTGTAAATAGAATCCTTGAACAAGACAATATTGAAGTCTTTCGTAGCCATGATATAAGCCAGGCTATACGGACCTACCGAAGAAATTACCAGGCTCCAGAGTGCTACCCGGCAAAGCAGCTTTACAGAACTGCTTTGTTGTGTGTGCCGCAAATCTTTCAGAAAAACAGCCGTAAAGGCATAGGTGCTGAAAATGAATAAGGTGGAAAAGATGATGGTAACCCAGTTATAACCCATCGGCGGGAAAAGCAGCGCCATGGCCCAAGATGAAACATTGGTTGCTATCAGCAGCCAGGTATATTTGGGTGTGGTGCTTTTTTCAGGCGGCAACAGGTCATACGTCAGCAGGGTAAAGAGCACCACTGTTACCCAGCCGCCAAAAGCAAAATGAGAGTGTGCCTGCAGCAGGTTACTGTAATTGATAAAACCCAGCGGAAAAAGAATTTTGCTGCGCAACAGGGTACCCAGCGTTGCCAGCACAAAAAGATTGATGAGGGATAACTGAAGCCAGGTGGATCTTTTCTGAATCATAAGCAACACCAAGATAAAGCGATTAATGAATAGGCCTATTCGCCGGGAGATTTTAAAAAAGCAATGCCGTCGCTGTATTTCTCAGCCAGTTCGCCAATAGAATTCTGCTGCAGCAGTTGGGTCAGTTCATTGCGGATGTGGGCAAACTGATGGTGCACCGGGCAGGGGTGGGTAGCGGAACAATGGCGTAAACCCATAGCGCAACCCGTAAAAAGAACGTTGCCATCTATGGCGCTTACTACTTCTATCAGCGGCTTTTTGCGTTGGTCTTCATCCAGAAAAAAGCCGCCATTCATGCCTTTCTGGCTGCCTACCAACCGGTGGCGGCTCAGCGTCTGCATTACTTTGGCGGTAAAATGGCTGGGCGCCGCAATGTGCTCGCAAATCTCTACAATACCCACCCGTTTTTTATTATTGCTGTTGGCGGCCACATATAAAATGGCCCTGATGCCGTATTCGCAGGCTTTTGAAAACATCTGTTATTATTTTTTAACCCAAAATTCATCTGCCCAGGCATCTGCCTCGGGTTGTGGCATGTCCAGGATACATTGCGCCGCAGCAGTTAATGCTTCCTGAGATGCGCCTGATTCGATATAATTAAAAAGCTGCCGCTCTTCGAAGCGGATGTGTGCATCCAGCAATTCTGCAAAAGCAGTAAGGCGCTCATAGCTCATGTCTGTTTCCAGCGCTATATTCCCGTTGCGCAGCGCCTGATGCTCGGCTTCGGCCTGAAGACGCAGCGCATCATCAGGTGGCAAAAGCGAAAAGATGCAGTTTTCTTCCTGTTGAAAATGCGGCTCCAGTTCCTGCCGGAAAGCTTCCAGAACAAAAGCGGTAATGCGGGGTGCAGCCACCTCAAAGCGAATGCCCTGCCTGATTTTCCAGCAAATAAGCAGGCCAAAGTGGTGGTCGCGCGAGAGCTTTACCAGCTGCGGACTGCGTTTAATAGGTTGTTGCGACATAATAGTTAGCACAAAGGAAACGCAAAGGTAGTATAAACCCTAATTGTGGACTTTTTAGTCTTTTTAAGAAAAAGAAAATGCCAGCAAAAAAGGAAAAAATCTTTGGCACTTTGGCCGGAATGTGTATTTTTGCGCTCCCAATCCGAAAGGAATACAGGTTGATTCTGTAGCTCAGTTGGTAGAGCAATACACTTTTAATGTATGGGTCCTGGGTTCGAGTCCCAGCGGAATCACAAACAAAAAGCCCCGGCCATTGACCGGGGCTTTTTTATTTTTCGCCACTACTTTATTATTTTATGGCTCCTGCCAGTGCACCAGATTTTCATATGGCGGCTATGGATGTGCTGCCTCAAACGTTTGTCGTTCCCTGCAATAATCGTTTTGTGCTTTATAGATAAGTTGTCTTTTGGCCTATCAAACCGGCAGGGCAAATTCCTGTAGAAAAATATCAGCTCTTGGTTTTATCTGCATGGACATGCACCCACTGTTCAAAAGCCTGTATAAAGTTTTCCAGGAAGGCTCTGGTAGATTCATTGGTCAGTTCCCCGTTGTCGTCAAACAGGTCCTGTGCGTTCCCGATATAAGCTTCCGGCTGCGCCATCGTAAGCACGTTTACAAATACAAGCGACTGCCGTAAGTGGTGGTTGGCGCCAAACCTGCCCAGGGCGCTGATAGATACGCTCATCACTGCACCGGGCTTGCCGTCCCAGCAGTTTTCCCCGTAAGGCCGCGAGGCCACATCTATGGCGTTTTTCAGTACTGCCGGCATAGAGCGGTTGTACTCGGGCGTAACAAATAAAAAGCCATCAAAGCTGTGCACCCGCTCCCGGAACGTAATGTATTCTTCGGGCGATGCTGCATCAAAGTCCTGATTATACATGGGCAGGTTGCCAATGGGCAAGAGTTCCAGCGCCAAAGATTTGGGCGCCAGTTTCATGATGGCTTTAGCAGTTTTAAGGTTGAAGGATTCTTTACGAAGGCTTCCTACAATAACTGCAATCTTGTGTGTATGCGTCATGGCTGAATGGTTTTAAGGAGGTGGTTGCGTTTAAAAAAGAAGCTTGTTTTACGTGCCGCAACAGAAAGGGACAACAGTTTTACCCCTTTGCTGCCGGAAGGTGTGCCGTATTGCTTCTTAGCTTAAACAAATCCATAGGAATTGGCCTGCCCGCCGTCTATGGCAATGGTTTGCCCGTTCACATAAGAGCAATCTTCGCTCAACAGGAAGACGTCCAGTTTGGCTACTTCTTCCGGTAGTCCGAGGCGCTTGGTAGGGTTGAACTGTGCATATTCCGCCTCTGCTTTTTCGGGTCGGCTGCATTCACCTCCCGGAAAGCTTCGGCTACCATTGGCGTCAGGATGGCCCCCGGTGCAATGGCGTTGGTAAGCACCCCGTACCGCCCATATTCCAAGGCAGCATTTTTAGTCATACCAGAAACGGCGTGCTTGCTGGCTACATAAGGCGTTTGGTTCAGTACGCCGCGGATGCCGCCCACAGAAGCTACATTCACGATGCGGCCGTATTGTTGCTGCATGACCGGGATGATATACCTTAAGCCGAAATAAACACCCATCAGGTTGATGTCTATAACTTTCCTGAAAATGTCCACATCATAATCCGTCATAGAGGCCTGTCTGCCTTCAATGCCGGCATTGTTATAAAAACCATCAATACGGCCATAGGCTTTCATGGTTTCGTTGACATAGTTTTTTACGGCTTCCTCTTTGGAGACATCGGCCACTACAGTTGTTACCGCTGCCTGCGCGTATTCTTTCCGGATGATTTCTTGGGCATCATTCAGTGCCTGTTCGTTGTAGTCCACTAAAGACAGGCGTGCGCCCTGTTTGGCAGCTTCTTTGGCAGCAGCCAGACCCAGCCCCATGGCCGCGCCGGTAATGACGACAACCTTGTTTTCTAATTGATTCATGATGGTATGTTTTATGTCAATAGGTTATGCCTTCTTAAGCGGGATTTGGGTTGGCTAGCCATTGTCAGGCAGTGTTATATCAAAGCATATTTTAGGGCATGAATTAACCATAAATCCTATGCCACTGCCTGTTTTGTTTGTCAGTTCATCGGTCCAGCTCTGCCAGTAAATCCTGCAGGTCCAGCGCGTGGGTGTACATTTCTACAGAACCATCTTCCTTGCGCGGCCATGCTTCCCTGGGCCGGTCCCAGTAAAGTTCTACGCCGTTGCCATCCGGGTCGTTCAGGTACAAGGCTTCCGAAACCCCATGGTCGGAGGCGCCGGAAAGCGGATAACCGGCCTGGCGCAGCCGGTCAAAAATCACGGCCAGGTCTTTTCTCGTAGGGTATAAAATAGCAGTGTGGTACAAACCCACACCATTTACCGGTGCAGGCGGCATGCCTTTGCTGTGCCAGGTGTTCAGTCCTATGTGGTGGTGATAGCCACCGGCAGAAAGAAACGCAGCCTGATTGCCATACATGGTCGTTAGTTCAAAGCCCAGTAGGTCCCGGTAAAATGCCAGTGCGCGGTTTAAATCAGAAACTTTTAAGTGCACGTGCCCAATACTGGTTTGTGCAGGAACGGTATATGGGTTATTCATGGTTGTTTAATTTTATTTTAATTTATTGTTTCAGGATGTGGCGTGCTCTCACATTCATCTCAATGCATCAGGAAGTGCGCACGCAGGTTTTTGGTTTTTTTGAAGCATAGCTAAAAAGAAGGAGGCCGGGAGCTATAAAAAAAGGAAGCAGCCTTATTGCCGCTTCCTTCTGGTGTTTTCAGCAAGGCACCGGACCGGCAGGTTTACTGGGCCAGATAGCCGCCGTCTGCCGGGTAGTAAGCGCCGGTCACAAAGGAGGCTTTCGGGGATGCCAGCCACAAAATCAGTTCGGCTATTTCAGAGGCTTCGCCCAGCCGGCCAATGGGGTGCAGGGATACCAATGCCTTCATGCCTTCATCCCCCAGTGCATCTTCTACCATAGGTGTTTTGATATATCCCGGGCCGATAGCGTTCACGCGTATGTTTTTATCAGCATATTCCAACGCGGCCGCTTTGGTAAGGCCCACTACGCCATGCTTGGCAGCCACATAGGCCGGAGAGCCCTTGGTGCCGGCCATGCCGAGGATGGAAGCAATGTTGACAATGCTGCCGCCTTTTTCCAGCATGGCAGGTATCTGGTAGCGCAGGCCGTAAAACACGCCGGAAAGGTTGATGTCAATTACCTTTTGCCAGCCGTCAATCGGGTATTCGCCGGTAGGAGCCAGGGGGCCGCCAATGCCGGCATTGTTCACCGCAATATCCGGACTGCCGTAGTGTTGTATGGTTTGCTGCACCAGCGCTTCGTTGTCTTCGGGTTTCGAGGAATCAGCCTTTACAAAAAAGGCATCGCCGCCCTTTTGTTTGATTGCTTCCACGGCGCTGTTGCCGTGTTGCTCGTTGATGTCTGAGATCACCACTTTAGCGCCTGACTTTGCCATTAGCTCTGCCGCTGCTTTACCGATGCCGGAACCGGCGCCGGTGATGATGGCTACTTTGTTTTCAAGAAACTTTTCCATAGTTGACGGGTTTTAAGGTTAAAGAATACAATTAAAGTCCGCGCAGCAAAACTGGCGATACCCACGTAACGAAGTTTTAAGGTTAAAGAATACAATTAAAGTAGTAGGGTGGAGGGTGGGTTGTGGGAATGGAGGGGGTATGCTATTTCTTGCCAAACTCGCCGTCGGCCTTGATAATCACTTCATCGCTAATCATGGGTGGTGGGAAGCCGTTACCGACACCAAAATCGGACCGCTTAATGGTGCCTTTGATTTGAATACCTGCTACCGGCGCGCCATTGGCATTGGGATTGGCGGTGGTGCCCCGGTACGTCATCTCTACCGTTACAGGCTTGGTAATGCCATGCAGTGTGAGGTTACCGGCGAGCTTGTATGTGTCCTTACCGGCCCTTTTGATGGATGTGCTTTTAAAAGTCATGGTAGGGTATTTGGCCACATCAAAAAAGTCGGCGCTTTTCAGGTGATTGTCGCGCGGCTCTACCCGGGTATTGATGGAAGCGGTTTGTACCGTCAGCGTGACTACGGCATCGCTAAAATCTGCTTTATTGGCGGTAATGTTCACGTCGTACTGGTCAAAATGGCCCGGTACATCGGCAATGCCCAGGTGAGTTACGGTAAAGCCCAGTCGGGAGTGATAAGGGTCTGCTGTCCAGGTGGTTTGCGCCATAGCGCCGATAGAAAGCAGCAGGAACGAAAGGATGAAGGTGATTTTTTTCATGTCTCTGTGGTTTTTTTGGTTTGTTTATTGATGGTTTATATAAAAAATAATGTAGTAGGTGCCGGCCTGTTTTAATAGGCTTTAAGACCCAGCTGCATGAGCAGGAATTGCTTTTTTTCCAGCCTACGGCTTGCTGTTAAATTTCCTGCAATTACCGGGTGGAAGCCAGCGGTTTGTACCAGTTCCGCCACGGTTTGTACGGCCTCCTGGTCGTTGCCCGCAACAAAGGCATCTGCCGGTCTGCCGTCCGTCGCCGGCGTGGCAAATGCAGCCTTAAGCGTAGTGTTGAAAGCTTTTACCACTTTGCAGTGGGGCAAAAGTTCCTGCAACTCTTCCGCAGCGCTGCTTTCCGGTACGGGCAGCAGTCTGTCGTAGCTATCGGCCAGCGGGTTGGAAATGCTGATGACAATTTTTTGATTGGCTACTTCTTTTATTTTCCGGGCCATTCTTTTTTCTGCCGGAAAGGGTATTGCCATTATAATAATATCTGCCTCCCAGCAGGCGTTTACGGCACAATCGTGCGCGGCTATATCTGCCTGCGGGTTTTCCTGTTTGATACCGGCTGCCAGCTCCGTTGCTTTAAGCGGATTTCTGTCGAGCAGCAGCAGCCGGTAGTTGCCTTTTGAAAGACTTTTTGCCAGGCTGCTGCCCATATTGCCTGTGGCGCCGATAATGGCTATGGTTTGCCTGGTTCGCATTTTATAATCAGTTTTACAATGCAAAATTACCTAAGCAACAAGCCGTGTCCAATGCGTTTGGACAAGAAAAACGATTGACTTTTGTCAATAAAAAAGCTGGAAGCTACTGTGTGGCTATACGCTTCCTGACCCGGCTCAGGGTTTCGGGCGTTACGCCCATGTAGGCAGCAATCATGTGCTGCGGCACGCGTTGCATCATATCCGGGTAAAGCTTCATGAAGAGTGTATAACGCTCCTCCAGTGCCAGGCTGATGACAGAGGTCAGCCGGCGTTGCATGGCAATGTAGGCGTTGGTTACCTGCAGCCGGTTGTAGGTTTCGTACTTCGGCAGTTCCTGAAGCATGGTTTCGTGGGCTTTCTTGCTGATTAATACCAGCTCGGCATCTTCCAGCGCTTCGATGTTGTACCTGGAAGGCTCGCCGGTTAAAAAGCTGTAGAGGTCAGAGATTACCCAGCCTTCGGGCGCAAACTGCATGATGGATTCAACGCCTTTCTCGTTCACGGAAAAAGAGCGCAAAACCCCTTTTTCTACAAAAGCAATGAATTTGCAGACGTCTTCTTCCTGCAGCAGGTATTGCTTTTTGCGCAGTTTCTTGGGCTTGAGAAAGGTTTTAATTAAATCTTGTTCCGTCTGGGTAAGGGGAACTTTTTCCTGGAATTGCTGGAAGAAACGCTCATACATGCCCGGTTATTTTCGCAGGTCCAGTTTATGAAGCATGTCGTCTGTGACAGGCTCGCTGTAAATGCCATACCCGTTTACCAGCAGTCCTTTTAAGCCGTAGCGGTCCGAGGAAATCGCATATAAGATAGCCGAGTCCGAAGGATTGCTGGCGCCTTCAAAACGGAAGAAATCATCTACCTGGAAATCATCCGCAAAAACCTGAAATTCCCCATTGCGGCATTCAATACAATTCTGGCGCAGGTTGAAATCTTCGGTGTAACCCTGTTTGCGCAATTCGTTCATGGTTTCCGAAAGGGTGACGTAAGGTTTCATGGTTCTGTAATTTAGGAGCAGGAAATATCGAACGAAAGAACAATGCCTGGAAGACTGTATCTTTTTTTGCTTTTCAAGTATTGCCAGAACAACGAAAATACGTTGTTTATGGTTCCTCTTTTCCGGTATCCTTATTTTTAAAGGAAGGTAAATTCCAGTGAAAATGAAGCCCCAGGAAGCGCAGGCCAAAACAAACCACAATGGCAACGGCCGAGACAACTTCTATTGGAAATTTAAAAAAATGCCCGGCCACTACAATGGCGGCTCCTACCATAGCAGCAGAAGCGTAAATCTCTTTTTTCAGGATAACCGGTACGCGGGCCAGTAAAATATCCCGCAGCACGCCGCCGCCCACAGCGGTAACGGTGCCCAGCAGGATAGCCACCTGAAAACTGTGCTCGTAGGAAATGGCTTTTCGTGCGCCGGAAACGGCAAAAACCGATAAGCCCAGGGCATCAAAAAGCAGCACCGGCTGGTTTAAGAAATTCACAAACCGGTAAAAGCCGAGGCTCAGGACCGTAGCCGCAAATACTGTGGTTAGATAAAGCCCGTTGGCCAGACCGGCAGGAGGAATAGCGCCAATGCACAAATCACGAATAATGCCGCCACCGCAGGCTACGGTAAAGGCAATGGAAAAAATCCCGAAAATATCCAGCCCCTTTTGCCGCGCTGCTACCGCCCCGCTGAGCGCAAAAACAAAAGTCCCGACCAGATCCAGGAAGGCATATATGGTTTGAGGCTGACTGAACATTCAGGGTACATTTAGCCAGACCGCAGCGGCAGTAATCATGGTTTGAAATCCGGTTTTGAGGGTGGGGTGCAGCACGGGTGCAAACTGGGGCGAATGGTTGCTGGGAATAGTGTTAATGGCTTTGTTATTCTGCGCATTCAAAAATACTTCTTTGTCGGTGCCGCCCACAAACCAGAAAACATACGGCACCTTCCATTCCCGCCCAAACACGCTGAAATCTTCGCTTGCCGAGCGGCGTGGTGTTTCATAAGAAAGCTCGCCAAACACGGCATCAAAAGCTTCGGCCACCCGGGCGGTGGCTGCTGCATCGTTTTCGGTTAAAGGATAGTGGCTGATGGTGGTAAATTCCGGTGCTTTGGGTGTATTGGAAGCCTGGCATTCGGCGCAGCAAATGCGCTTTACAGCAGCCATCACATGCGTTCTTACATCTTCGTCAAAGGTGCGGATATTCAGTTTCAGCGTCGCGTCATCCGGGATAATGTTTTCCTTGGTGCCGGCCTGTAAGGAACCAACCGTTACCACGGCGCTGTCATCCGGCGCTATCTCGCGGGAAACAATGGTCTGCAGCCGGAGGGTAGTAGCCGCAGCCATAATTACCGGGTCAATGGAGGTCTGGGGTTGCGAGCCATGCGAGCCACGGCCAAAGAGCTTTACCTGCAGGCTGTCTCCGCCGGAAAGAATAGCGCCGCTGCGGTGGCCTACGCTTCCGGCAATGCCGACCATCACGTGCTGACCCAGAATAATGTCCGGCCTGGGAAAGCGCGAGGACATGCCATCGTCCATCATAGCCTGCGCACCGAGGCCTACTTCTTCGCCGGGTTGAAACACGGCAAGCACGGTGCCACGCCAGGTTTCTTTGTTCTCAGCCAGCAGGCGGGCCGCTCCCATCAGCCAGGTTACATGAAAATCGTGGCCGCAGGCATGGGAAACGCCCACTTCCCTGCCCGCATCATCAGTTGCCCGCACCGTACTGGCATAGGGCAGTCCGGTAGCTTCGGTAATCGGCAGGGCATCCATATCTGCACGCAACATGACGGTAGGGCCATCGCCATTTTTCAGCATGCCTACCACGCCTGTGCCGCCCACACCGGTGGTTACTTCCCAACCGTATTTTTTCAGGTAATCTGCAGCAAGCTGCGCGGTTCGTTGCTCCTGCATGGAAAGCTCCGGATGGCTGTGAATGTCTTTATAAATGGCTTCCATTTCAGGAAGCATAGCTTCAAGGGCGCTGTTCATGTGCGTATGAAGCGCTTTGATTTCAGAAATGGTCATGCTGTATTTTTGTTTAAGCAGGCACCAATAAAGCCGGGCCATCCACATAGAAAAGTGCTCCTGTTTTGATAAAAAAAAGCTCCGGTAAATTACCGGAGCTTTTAAGGAAAGCAGTGGAAGGCTTTTATTTTTTTGCGCTTTTACCGTCCGGCGCCACAGCGCCCGTGCCGCCGGTTTCGTAATTCACTGGGGCAGGGTAGCCTTTACCCTGAAGCCCGGCAATAGGCACCATCATTTCTTTTTCGCCGGCTACTGTGCGGGTTACTTTATTGCTTTTTGCCCGCGGCTGCTTGGCGGCGGAAACACCTTTTTTGCGGTCTTCAGCCAGTTCGTCCGGCGTAGCTGCCTGGGCGGAATCCACCGGAATGCCGGCGTCCGCTACGATAGGATTTCCCTGCGCATCGCGGTTCATTTCACGAAGTGCGGCCAATAATTGTTGCTTTTCCGGTTCTGGCAGTTTATCAAATGCAACGCCATACGCCTGCAATACTTTTTTTGCGTTTTCCACCGTGTTGGTGCCGCGTTCGTAAACATCACGATAAATGTGCAGGGCACCGTTTTCCACCACCATGGTTTCATAGCGCAGTTCTATGGGAACCGGATGGGCGAGTTTGTAACCTTCTGTCTTGCTGCCCTGCCGTTTTTTAATTTCTTCAGGGCTTAGCGGCGAACCGCCAATTTGTGACAGCACGCCGGCAAAATCCTGAATCATATCGTTGGTCAGGCCCACGCAGCCGTGCGAGGCAAAAGTGCCCAGTTTTCCCGGTTGCTTGCCGCCATGAATCAGTGCAGGCAGGCCAATCGGAATTTTAACCGGCCCCAGCGGATTGTCTTTGTCGTTGCCGGCCACGGTTTCTCCCGGCTTGAATTTACCCGTTACCCAGGGCGAGTTAGGGGGCGTCCAGGTAGGATTGAAAATAATGGTTTCGGCGCGGCGCATGCCGGAAGGAAGCGGAAACTCGGGGTAGCCAATACCAACCTTATAAGTTTTAATTAATCGCCCGTTTTCAAACACATCCATGCGGTAAGCAGGCGCATTCACGATAACCCGTGTATCGGTGGGCACGGCATTGGGTGTGGTAGGCATCATGCCGGCCACATCGCCATTGTCGTAGCGGTGCGCAATCATCTGATACAACTGTTGGGCTTTGGCCTCGCCAAGGATACTGCTGATTTTTTCATCCGCTTGTTTTACGGCGGCACGCTCCGATTGTCCATAACCGGCGGGGCCTTCTTCCGCCAGTTGCTCTACGGCACCCCGGGCTGTAGTTTTTAGTTTTTGAATCTGATCGCCGGTTAGTTGCAGTTGCGATTTCAAATCTGCCTCAAAACCTTCTTCATAAAACAGGGCGTCGAGCAGGGGCAGCGTCAGGCGCATGTTGGGCACTTTTTTGCCGGTGGTGCTGTCTGCCACAGTAATGGTTTCCTGCTTTTGCTCCTGCTTTTCCTTACAGCTCCAAAGCAAGGCTGTAGCCATAAAAGCAGTGGCCAATAGGGCAAAGCCTGCTTTTTTTCTTCTTAAAATAGTCATATGCCGGGTCTGATTGTTTTCGGTTGCACTGGTCTATTCAACAATCGTACCCGCACCCTTTCCGCTAAGCCAGCCTGCGAATGGCAAACTATCCTTTTCAATTAGAATACGGTTAAGGTTTCCGGCCCACATCTGTTTGCTTCCTGAGGCTTTGCTGCCGCGGCAGATAAAGCCAGATTTCGTTGCTTTGCCGGATGGTAGCAGCAGATCTGAAACGCTTTGACCGTACGCTGGCCATCCTGGTTTTGCTGCAGTCGCGCAGGCTGGTAAAAGCTCAACAGCTTTCCGAACGGTTTGGCGTAAGCCTGCGCACCATCTACCGCGACATCCGCTCGCTGGAAGCGGCTGGTGTGCCCATCATCGGCGAAGCCGGACAGGGCTATACTATTATGGAAGGCTACCGCCTGCCGCCGGTGATGTTTACCCGCGAAGAAGCAGGCAGCTTTGTAGCCGCGGAAAAGCTGATGCAAAAATTCAGCGATGCCGGGCTAGGCCGCTATTTTGAGTCGGCTATGAATAAAGTAAAATCGGTGCTGAAAGGCGGTGAGAAAGACTGGATAGCGGCACTGGAAGGTAAGGTGTGGGCAGCGCCGGGCCACGAACTGTTTAACCAGGCTATTCCTGACGCACTGGAAATATTGTTTGAAAGCATTGCCGCACAAAAGCAGGTGTTTCTCAAGTACCAGTCTTTTGGTGCAGCAGTAGCCAGCAGCAGGTTTATAGAGCCGGTGGGTGTTTTTCATGAAAATGCGCATTGGTACCTCTACGCTTTTTGCCACCTGCGGGATGAATACCGGCAGTTTCGTACCGATCGCATTCTGGCCATCCACCGCACCGACAAGCCTTTTAGCAGGCAGCATGGCAACGCAGGCCCGTATAAAAACAACGTCCCGGATTGCGCGAAGACAAAGGTGGTGATTGCTGTTTCGAAGGAGGTGCTGCGTTACATCAGCGATAGTAAAAAATATTACGGATTTGTAAAGGAAGAGGTAAAAGAAAACGAAGTGGTGATGGAGTTTCTGAGCAGCACTCCAATGGAAGGCCTGGCACGCTGGTACCTGATGTTTGGCGACGCAGCCCGCGTTATGGAGCCGGATTCTTTTCGCCAAAGAATAAAAGAGCTGGCAGAAAAGACACTGGAAAAACTTTCCCAATAGTCTTTGCTGCAGCAGCTCTTAAAAGAAATAAGTAGCAACTAATCCGTCAGTTCTTCGCAATAAAACCCGGCACTGGAAAGTGTTTCAATAACTATTGCTGCCGGGGTAACTGCGCTTTCCACCCGCAGTATGTTTTCCCGGTCATCCAGGTCAAAGTTCCAGCGGTCGCCAGCCGGAAAGAGCCGGTCGAGCAATGGTTTTACCCGTGCCGCTGCTGCCGCCGTAGCCACAGATGTTTTAAACACCAGTACCGGTTTCATCGTGTGCTGAATTTTTAAGGACGATCCCAGAAGAACGGTGGTTCTATGCCCAGCGCGCGGAGGTAAACGTAACCCTGGGCACGGTGGTGGATTTCATTGTCAATGAAATAGAAGATAGAAGACCAGACGCTGTTTTCATACTTGCCAAAGAGGTTAATGGTTTCGTGAAACCGTTCCATGGGAACCTGCGGCAGCAGCTCATTGATTTCCTCCGTAGCCTTATCCCACAGCTTCAGGATGTTCTCTTTTTTGTTGCCGTGTTCTAGCTGGTAGCTTCGTTCTGTGGTTGGTCCGCCAACAATTTCACGCAGCCCGGGCGCGGCAATGCCCAGCAGTTCCTGCGTCATATCGGCGAAGGTGCGCATGCCGCCAATGGAAAATTCGAAGAATTCTTTTTCGGGAAATGCTTCAATGGTGCGGCGGGTAAGATCGCGGTGGCCCTGCCAGTGAAGCAGCAAATCTGCCGGTGTCATTATCTGGCCTACCTGTTGCATGGTTTGTTCCATAGCTGTTTTTGATTTTGATGGTGAATGGCAAAGATGAAATCGCTTAGTGACAAGGGTGTGTCAGCAGGTTTTTGCCTCCTGAAAATTAATCTGGCCCTGTCAAAAAGAAACAGTCAGTTTCATACACACATTCCTGCCCATGTTGTAAATGCCCAGCCTGCCGCCGGGCGACTGCGCGTAGTATTCAAAATACTTCAGGCGGCTGAGGTGCGACTGATACACTTTATCCAGCAGGTTGTTTACCTGCACCAGCAATTGCCAGGCGGGCAAATTGCCTGGCTTAATTTCCGCAGCGATACCTGCATGTACCAGCGTGTAGGACGGCGTTGGGGTTTCTGAATCATGAATGCCAAGATACCTGTTTTGGGCACCCGCAAATTCCACTTCTGCTTTGGGCGAGAGGGAACGGAAAAAAGAACCGGCCGGGTAAAACGCCTGCGAAATGCTGCTGTTGAGCTGCAGGGGAGGCAGCAGCGGCAGGTATGCTCCCTGTACGCCTGCCCCTTTGTACGCCGCGGCTTTATTGCTGCCATAAACCACAGAAAGGTTGTTGTCCATGCGAAAGCCTTTCCAGTTTTGCGGATGCAATGCCAGCCAACATTCGGCGCCGTAAAGCACTGATTTTGTTTGCTGGTATTGATAGGTACGGTTGCCCTGTGCATCTGTCAACGGAGTGCCGTTTGCATCTACCACCAACGCCTGATAAATGTAGTGGTCTATCTGGTTGTGAAAGAAACTGGCCATTGCCGAAAAACCAGGATAGTGCAGCGTGATGCCCAGGTCTTCCTGTAAAGACACTTCAGGTTTAAAAGCCGCGTTGCCCAGGTAAATGATGTGTGCGCCGGGGTCCAGGCCATTGGAAGCAAGCTCCGGAATATTGGGCGCACGGTAGGCGCTGCCAATGTTGGTTTTTAGTCCAAGATGGCTGGAGACCTGGTAAGTAATGCCGAAGCTTGCGGAAGTGCCTGTAAAGTTTTTCTGCTGCGCTTCAAACTGTTTGGTGGCGTAGGGCAGGTCTGCGTTTGAAGCGCGGCGGTCAAAGCCGGTTTCGGGATCCTGGACCAGGTATAAGGCATCCCAGCGCACCTGCCGTATATCGTAGCGCAGTCCACCGCTCAGGGTCCAGTCCTTCTTTTTCCATTTGGCATGACCATACACGCCGCCCTCTGCCAGCCGGTAATCGGGGATGGGAAAATCGGTCGCATCCAGGCTTTTGTTGGATTGCAGCATGCCATTGACGCCAATGGAAAGTGCCATGTTGTAAACTTCCTGAAATTGAAACCGCAGGTCATAATTCAGCGTCCGTAAAAGCACCTGCATACCGGGCTGAGCGGGGCGTGTAGGGTGGGTAAACTCAGTTCTTTTGTTTTGCTGCCCGCCAATGCAAAGCGATAAATCCCCGGCACTGGTTTCAAACTGGTTTTGCAGGTACAGGCGGTAATGTTCAATGCGTTGGGAAAGGTCTGGTACCCGGTAGCTTAATAAATCCTTTTCTGGCACCAGTGGCCGCGCAGTCGGATCATCGTTGGCACCTTCTGCTGTCTGGTAGGTAAATTTCCGGCTCAGCGAATCCCTGCTGCCATCCGGAATGCCCTGATGGTTGTTGTAGTAAGTAAATTTCAGGCGGGTGTTTCTATTCTCCGTCCGGTAGCCCAGCAGCGCAGCTATATTTTTTTCGCTAAACGCCGTGGCATACACCCTGCCATCCACCGCATTGCGGTAATTTCCGGCTATACGCCAGGAAGTATTGGCGGCAAATTCCCAATGGTTGTTGCCCCAGGACAAACCCAGTCCGCTGCCAATCAGGTTGTTGTTGCTTTGGTATTCCCCTGTCCATTGCCCATGCAGTTTGCCATCTCTTTTTTTGGGCGACTGCGGGAAAAAGCTGATGACGCCGGCAAGCGCATCCGAACCAAACATCAGGCTGGCCGGGCCTTTTATCACTTCTACTTTTTCCAGGTGGTAAGGATCCAGCTCCAGGCCATGCTCATCGCCCCATTGCTGCCCTTCCTGCCGGATGCCATCATACAAAGTCAATACCCGGTTATAGCCAAGCCCGCGGATGAAAGGCTTGGATATATTGGGGCCGGTTTTTACGGCGCTGAGGCCGGGTGTGTATTTTACCAGCGCGTCTATGACGTTGTTTTCGCTGCTTCGTGCCAACTGCCTGCTACTGATGCTAATAGTAGCCAAAGGATTTTCGCGGGCCAGGGTGGCGTGGGAAAGACCGGTAACCACAATTTCGTTCATCTGCCGTTCGCCGGAGGCAAGCACCCAATCGCGCCGGCTGTGAGCTGCTTCCTGCAGGTTTATCTTTTCTCTCAGCAGCTGATAACCCAGCGCAGAAACCTGTAGCGTAAAGGTTCCAGCCTGGAAACCGCTCAGCTGATATTGCCCAAGGCTGTCTGTAAGGGTGCCGAATGGCGTGTGTTCCAGCAGCACAAGGGAATGAGGCACCGGCTCGTTTTGCTCATTCTTTACAGTTCCGGAAAGCGAGGTAGGTTGCGCCAGGCTGGTATAGGAAGAGAAAATAAAAATAAAAGTAAGAAGCTTTTGCAAGGCTTAATTGTTTGGTTAAGTGGGTAAAACTGCAAAGTTAGATTGGTCTAACAAACTAAACGTTTCTTCGCGGTTATCTTTGCTGCATGTTGTCGCATACAGAAGAGAATTACCTCAAAGCCTTGTTTCACCTGACATTTGAGCGGGCGGGGAAAGAGGAAGCAGGCACCAATGAACTGGCTGCTGCGTTGGGGGTAAAACCGGCTACGGCTAACGATATGCTGAAGCGGCTGAAGGAAAAGGCGCTGATTGATTATGAGAAGTACGGCAAGATTTCGCTTTCGCCCAGTGGAAAAAAGCAGGCGGTGGAAGTGGTGCGCAAGCATCGCCTTTGGGAAACTTTTTTGTATGAAAAACTGTCTTTTAGCTGGGACGAAGTGCACGAGGCGGCCGAACAGCTGGAACATATCCAGTCTAAAAAGCTCATCGAACGCCTGGATGAATTTTTAGAATATCCCCGTTTCGATCCGCATGGCGATGCCATTCCTAATGCTTTGGGCGAATGGGAAGTGCCCGAGCGCAAGACGCTTTCCGAAGTAAGGGTAGGAAAGGTATGCACCCTGGTAGCGGTTAAAGATAGCAGTGCTGCCTTCCTGCAGTACGTGGATAAAACCGGACTGGCGCTAAACAGCAAAATAAAAATCATCAGCCGGATGGATTTTGACGGTACCACGGAACTGGAAGTAAAAGGCACCCGGATAACCGTCAGCGAAAAATTCACGGATAATATTTTCGTTGTATAGCGATTGCCAGGTAGCTTGCTTGCTGTTGCACGTTGTGCTAAATCCTGAAGAAAAAGGAAGAAAGCTACACGCTCCTCAGCTTATGGGCTTCCGGACGCAGCAAAGCCCGGCGTACCAGGGCGCCACTCCAGGCAGCCAATCCGCCAATCAAAGCACCAAACAAAATATTCACAGCCAAAAAAAGATAACGGTAAGGCAGGTGAAATAAGCCGCCCATCCGCTGACTCAGCAGTCCGCCATTATTGAAGTCGGCTCGTAACAAGAGTACTGCCCATAAAAGCAGTATGGCGAAAAAGCCGGCGCTAAACGCCCTTCCCGGCCGCAGGCCCGTGAATGCAGCTATGGCATAAGCAACAATAGGCATCAGCCACCAGGGCAGGAACAGGGTCAGGAAAAAACTCAACAACGCAATAGCAAGCAGGGTAATAACGTATCGCATGTAGAAAAGGGAAAATCAGGTAAGTGCCCGGAGGTTAAAGGTATCAGGTTACAAGCTTGCGGTTTTCGGTGTAAAGAAGCAGATAATCTAAAAATGAAAACGTTGTTTATGGCGCCGGCGCCAGCACCATAGTCCGCATGCCCTGCGGCCTGTCTGCTTTTGCGTGAAGGAACAAGAGTTTGCGGTATTTGCCTTTAGCCCATAGATCCACGTTGTCTGTATAATGCGCACTGCCCGGGTCGCCGCTTTGTCCGCCGGGGTAAATGCCATACGCCTCAATGCTGTCTTTACCCATTTGCACCACCATACGCCAGCTGGGTCCATGGTTGCTTTTCATGGCATTGATGGTAGTGCCCCAGCCGCCATTGGCAATGCCCGTAACGCTGAACGCCGGTATTTTGGTAAGGTGCAGCAGGCTGGTGTTTTTTACACGGTACCATTCCGGTATGCTTTCGCGGTTGACTTTAGCCAGGCTGTCGCGGGCCTGCTGGTAACTGGAGGCCATTAAATCCTGCAAGGTTTCTTTCTGTGGTGTTGCGGGGTTATCAAAATACCCGGGTGCTTCGTTGTCCATGATGAGTTGCAAGGTGCGTTCCTGGCTGGGATAGAAATGCAAATTGGCGGGTAGAAAATTGTCTTTCCACATGGCCAGGTGCAGGTAATAGCTCCAAACCTGAAACAGGGCTGCTACATGGCTTCCCGCCTGCATGTAAAAATCCCAGTTCTCCGCGTCTTTGGGCAGGTCGTTTTTAATGACTTCGTGCAGCAGCGGCCATAGTTGCGAGGCAGGCAGGCTCCAGTTGTTGTTTTGCAGCGCCTGCATATCGGCTACGGTAATGGCTTTGTTTTCTTCCAGCATTTGCCGGATGAAACGGTTGATTTCCCAGCTTCGTGTTTCGGTGAAATAGCCATTGTACCAGTAGGGATAAGTATCATCTGTAACCGCCTGGTTGGCGCTTGCTACATAACCCTGCTGCGGGTTTAAAACGTGCGGGTTTTCCATGGCAGGAATCTGGCGGCCCCACAGGGTGCTGCTGTCATCGCCACGCATAATAAAGCGGCCCTGGTCTTTCCATTTATTGATAAACAAACCCTGCGCCCACATGGCAATATTGCCGGCCCGATCGGCATAAGCAAAGTTTTGCGCCGGACAGGAGAAATAGGAAATGCCGTTTACAAACTCATTGTAATTGCGGGCTTTGTTTACGAGGTACACCGCTTTCAGTTCGTTGGTGCCCTGATGCGCCATCCACTGCATGGCCAAAAGCTGCCTGCTGCTGTCCGGGGCAGGATTGTTCTTGTCGTACTGAACGGGTCCGTGCACGGTGTACAGCACCGTGTCTGTTACTTCACCCTCGCCTTTTAGGGCAATGTGTTCCAGGCGTTTGGTATAAGCCCGCTTTTCATTATTAAACCAGTAATGATCGGCGTCTGCCGGCTTAATCAGAAAATAGTCTTTTACATCGCGGTAGTTGTTGGTCATGCCCCAGCTCAGGGAATCATTAAAGCCAATGATAACACCCGGCGCGCCCGGCAGGCTCACGCCATACACATTGATTCCCGGCGCGGTAAGCTGCACTTCAAACCAAAGCGAAGGCAGGTTCAGGCCCAGGTGCGGATCATTGCAAAGAATAGGCGCGCCGCTTTCGGTATGGCTGCCAGCAATGGCCCAGTTATTAGAGCCAATGCCGCTTCGCTCTTCGCGCAGCTGGTTAAAGTATTCTGCCTTACGGCCCGGTGCCCGGTTGGGTGGGGGCTGGGGTGGATGCCAGGCAGGAAACAGCTCATCCGCAGGCAATGGGGGCAAAGGCTGTTGCAAAAAGGCAGGCCCCCAGGGCGTGCCGGCAGGAATCACCGGAACAGAGCCGGATAATTTGGGGGGGAATAAGAAATTCAGTTTTTCATCGCCCAGCTCGGTGCGCAGGGCGCTTTGCTGCAGGTCTTCGGTATAGCCGGTCAAATCATCCGCCATGTACTTCATCAGCAAAGCGGTGCGCAGGGGCGTCCAGGCTGCCGGCGCAAAGCCAATTAGTTTATATTCCAGGGGCAGCGCAGCCGGCGAAAGCGTTTGGATGTAGGCATTGACGCCATCCGTATAAGCCTGCAGCATGGCTTTGGTGGCGGGGTCTTTTTCCAGCGCGCGCAGGGAATTTTCCGCGCCGTAAACCATTCCTTTCCTGCGTTGCGCTTTATCAAATGAAAGTGCTTTCCTTCCCAGGATTTCGCTGACAAAGCCGCCCGCTGCACGGGTTTGCAGGTCCATTTGAAACAACCGGTACCGGGCGTGCACATACCCCAGGGCCAGGTAAAGATCATGATCATTTTGGGCGCGGATGTGCGGCACTTCGCGTGCTTCCAGCCAGATTTCCACTTCCTGCTGCAGGCCGGGCAGCGTAATTTTTCCCGGCACTTCCCCGGCATCGCCTGCATTGGCGGCCCAGCCCCATTGCGGGTCCAGCAACGGACCCAGCGCCGGCAGGGCGCCCAGGGGCCGGCTGAGGAAAAATACAAGCAGGAACGTAACAAGTGCGGCGCCGGCAGCGGCCAGCAGGCGGGGAGTGCGCATAGGCAAAAGCAGGAAGGCGTAAAAAAGTGCAGCGCCTTACGGCGCTACAAATTAAATGAAATAGTGGCAGAAGTTGTGGAAACCTGCCTCCGGAAGCGAAACGCTTCCTTATTGTTTGGCCGTTTCCCGCACCCAGGGTTTCAGCACCGCACAGTCACGGTAATCCGGGTCAATGTGAATGTAATAAGAAGAAACCTTATTGGCCAGCCACTGCTCCAGCAGCTTGTTTTTCTTTTCGCCCAGAGCCACCTGCATAATGCGGTTATAATCATCTTTCAGATTAGCGCGGTGCGGCGCGGTTTTGCTCACCAGATACACGATGCGGGTAGCGCGGCCACCGCCCTGCATGTTATACACCTGCGGCTGGGAATAAGCGCCCACTTCCAGACTGTCCAGCATCAGGGCAAGTGCCGGGTCCATGTCGGAAACGCCCAGCTGGGAAGAGCCTGTCTGCGGATCGGTAATCATGCCGCCGGTCATCTTGCTGGCATCGTCGTTGCTGTATTTTGCCACCGCCTGGTTGAATGTGATTTTGCCGGAAACAAGCTGCGCGCGCACGCTGTCCAGCTGCGAAAGTGCCCGTTTAAAATCAACGGAAGTAGGTTCCGGGCGAATCAGGATGTGCCTCACATCGGCTTCATCGCCTTTGCGGTTTATCATTTGTATAATGTGGTAACCAAAGCGTGTTTTAAACACAGGAGAAATCTCGCCGTTTTGCAAACGCATAGCCTGCGTTACAAATTCGGGCACCAGCCCGCTGCTGCGCGAAACACCGGGAATGCGCCCGCCATTATCACGGGTGCCCGGGTCATCGCTGTAAATGCCGGCCATTACTTCAAAATCTTTTCCACCTTCCACAATTTGCTTGCGGATGTCTTCCAGTTTGCTTTTTGCATAGGCGTCTACTTCTTCGCTGGCTTTTGGCTCTATAACAATCTGGCCCACTTCAATGGTAGCCGGCATAAAAGGCAGGGTATCCTGCTTGTCGTAAAAGGCTTTTACTTCGGCAGGAGTCACTTTAATGTTTGCAAGAATTTTATCCTGCATTTTATCCGCCTGCATCTGCTCGCGAATCACATCGCGGTACTCATCTTTAAGCTGGTACACCGTTTTACCCAGGGCATTTTCCATGTTTTCGCGGCCGCCGTAAACGCGCATAAAATAGCGCAGCCGGTTGTCCAGCATACCTTCCACCTCATCATCGCCCACCAGTAAACTGTCGCGATCGGCCTGCTCAATCAGCATTTTCTGCAGCATCATTTGCTGCAGCGCCACACAGCGCAGGGTATCTTCATTTACCAGGCTGTCCTGGGTTTTAAATTGAGCTACCTGTGCTTCCAGTTCCGATTTCAGGATAATGCGGTTCCGGCCAACGATGGCCACAATTTTATCGGCTGCAACAGGCGTCTGCGCAGCAAGATGATCACTAATACTGAGGAAAAGAAAGGAAAGTAATAAGAAAAAACGCATGGAGGGGATTTCGGAGGGGCAAAAATAAAGCCTGCAAGGGTGTGGACAGGCATAGTAGATTGATTTAACGTTTTCGGGGCTGTATCTGTTTCTTAGGCCTGCCGGTTAGGAGGCATTACTTAAAAGAATAAATCAGCTGATGGGAATAAAGATTTGCGGATGGAAGTTGTAAGTCGCCGTTCCCTGTAGGATCATTTGCGCTGAAACAGTTTATTGACCTGTGCATCATTATAAGATTGCCGTGCCTGCGGGGTAAAGGGATTAGTTTTCTGATAAGTTTCAAAGGTAGGCAGGATGTCCGGGTGAAAGGTTTTCCAGGAATTGTACTCGGCAGGATTGATGGCAGGAGCAAAAAGCCACTGGTTGTAAGCGTCAAAATAGCCATTCCGCAATAGATCATCCCAGTATTGAAACAGGGCAAAAGGGTAGCGGCGCGCATAAGATTTTTGCCATTGATTTAAAAAGCGCACCCGTGCCATAATCAGGTTTTCCACGGTAACGCCATCCGTCATAACGGCCGACTGTTGCAGCAGCCCTTCCTGTACCGCATCTATGAAATCTGTAGCTTTTTGCTTTTGCGCCTTGCCATATTCCGGCAGGTTGGTGGCGTCGGGGCGCTGATAAAGGCGCTTGTAGGCATTCACCAGCATTTGCCGGGTTTCGTTGGCGCGGGGCGTTACACGTTCCAGGTTCACGAATATTTCCCCGTAAACCAGTGCCCAAACGAAATCGGAAGTGCCCATATAGCTGCGGGCCGCTTCGTAATAATTGACCCGGAAAGCGGGGTCTGCTTCAATGCCTTTCAACCAGGTCTTGAGCGCTTCCGCCGGCCAGCGCTGACCTTCGTGCAGCAGGCCCAGTTCATGATACAATAATCCCGATCTTGGAAATTTTTTCAGGCCCTGGTTCAGTAGTTTTTCTGCCGCTTTTGGCTGTCGCAGGCTGGCCTGAATGTTGGCGGCCACCTGGTAGGTGCCTTCATCACCGCGGTCTTTCTCCAATACAGAATTGATGACTTTTTCCGCATGCCCGGCATTGCCGGAAAGCAGCAGGGCCTGTGCCATATCCCGGTACAGGATCACCTTTCCCGGCGCCAGCCGGATGGCCTGCTGATAAGAGGCGATGGCCTGGGCAAAATTTCCGTTGTTCAGGTAATTGCGTGCAGTCTGGTAAAGTTCTTCTGCCTCCGGGCTGGGCCAGTTGCCAGTGGCCTGTGCGCCTGCAGGCGGCTGCAGGGAAAGTAACAGGAAAGCCAGTAAAAATAAAAAGCGTTGCATGAATAGAGGGGGAAGGCGCCGGCTGCAAACTTAGGCCATGCAGTCCATAAGCGCACTTGCAGGCTTCAGGCTTTCCGTCCAGGCCATCAGGCTGGGAAACTGGGCGTCAATATAATCATGAGGTAATTCAAATGCCGGCAGCTTGGAGGTGATAAACACGGTATACATGCCCATTTTCTTGCCAAATTCCATATCGCTGAGGCTGTTGCCAACCATGATGCTTTTGTGGAAATCAATGGCGGGAAAATCTTCTTTTGCCTGCAGCGCCATGCCGGTATTGGGCTTGCGGTTATGGTCGGTATCCTGCACGGCCGTACAGGCATAAATGCGATCTATACGGCCCCCGGCGGCTTTAATAGATGTCTGCATTTGGCCGTTTATATCTTTCAGTTGCTGCAGCGACATAATACCGCGGCCTACACCGCGCTGATTGGTAACCACGACAATATTTCCAAACATAGGATTCAGGATGGACAGGGCATCCAAGGCGCCGGGGCAGAATTCAAATTCCTGCCATTCGGTAACATAGCTGCCCCTTATCTCCTCATTCATCACACCGTCGCGATCCAAAAACAAGGTCCAGGTTTTATCGATTGAAGGCGTGTTCTGGCTATTAAATGGTATCATGACTTTTTATTTTTGTGCTGTTTCAGATTGAAACACCTGTTGTTCAACTAACTGGCAAATAACGTGCCCGAAAGTAATGTGGCACTCCTGTATCCGGGGTGTATCAGTGCTGGGTACGTTGAGCAGAATGTCTGCCAGGCCTTTCATTTGCCCGCCGGTAGCGCCGGTAAAGGCAATATTGGTCATGCCCAGTTCTGCTGCGGTTTCCATAGCCTTAATGATATTGGTGCTGTTGCCGGACGTACTGAGGCTCACCAATACGTCGCCTTTTTTACCCAGTCCGCGCACCAGCCGGCTGTACACCACATCGTAACCATAATCATTGGCTACAGCAGTAAGGTACGAGGTATTGCAATGCAATGCCTCTGAAGGCAAAGGATGACGGTCGGAATAAAACCTGCCGCTGAATTCTGCAGAAAGGTGCTGCGCATCTGCAGCGCTGCCGCCATTGCCACAAAAATAGACACTGCCGCCCTGCAGAAAGCATTGTGAAATAGCCTCAGTAGCTGTGCCAATGGCCGCCAGCAAAGTCTTGTCCTGTAAAGCCTGTTGCTTGGTTTCAATAGAGGCGGTAAGAATCCGGGTTATCGCTTCAGTGTGCATGTGCGTGTAAAAATACAAAGGCCTGCATTAAGTGGATGCAGGCCTTTGTAGTAAATAAAATAGCAAGCTTAGATAATCAGCATGGCATCGCCGTAGCTAAAGAAGCGGTATTTTTCCTTGATTGCCGTTTTGTAAGCTTCCATAAATAAATCGTAACCGGCAAAAGCAGCAGCGCTAATCATCAGGCTGGTTTTTGGCAGGTGGAAGTTGGTAACCATGGCATTGGCAATGGCAAACTTATAAGGGGGGTGGATAAAGATATTGGTCCAGCCTTCGGCAGGTTTCAGCAGGCCGGTGGCCGATACGCTGCTTTCCATGGCGCGCAGGGTGGTGGCGCCAATGGCGCAAATACGCCGGTGTGCCTGCAGTCCCTGATTTACCACCTGGGCGGCGTGCTCTTCTATACGGAAGTATTCTGCTTCCATCTTGTGCTTGCTCAGGTCTTCCACCTCTACCGGCCGGAAGGTACCCAGGCCTGTGTGCAGCGTTACTTCAGAAAAACGCACGCCCACGATTTCTAGGCGCTTGATTAGCTCGCGGCTGAAATGCAGGCCGGCAGTAGGGGCTGCCACGGCGCCTTCATACTTGGCATAAACCGTTTGGTAGCGCTCGCGGTCCATTTCATCCGGCTTGCGCTTGATGTAGCGGGGCAGTGGCGTTTCGCCCAGCTCTTCGAGCTTCTGGCGGAAAGCTGCCTCGTCTCCTGTAAACAGGAATTTAATGGTACGGCCGCGGCTGGTGGTATTGTCTATCACTTCGGCTACCAACTCTTCGTCTTCGCCAAAATAAAGCTTGTTGCCTACCCGGATCTTGCGTGCTGGGTCCACGATTACATCCCAGAGCCGGTTGGCTTTATTCAGCTCGCGCAGCAGGAATACTTCTATCTTAGCGCCGGTTTTTTCTTTGCGGCCGTAAAGGCGGGCGGGAAACACTTTGGTATTGTTGACGACCATCACGTCTTTGTCGTCAAAATAATTGACAATATCTCTGAAGGTCTTGTGTTCCAGCTGTCCGGTATCGCGGTGAATAATCATTAGCCTGCTGTCTTCGCGGCTTTTTGCCGGATGCTGGGCTATAAGGTTCAGGGGAAGATCCACCTTGAATGCCGACAATTTCATACGGGAAATTTAATTGAAAAGTCAGCAAAGGTACTTAAAAGGATACAACCTTATTACGCCATTGGCCGATTCGCTTATTTCCGAAAGCTATACGGCATGTCGCGCCTTCAGTTCCAGATACTTGTTCACTACATTGGTACTGAGGCTGGCCGGACTGCTTATCAGGGCCAGGATGCCATGCCGGCGCAGTTCTTTGATGATTTGCCGCTTATCGTAGTTGAAGCGTGCGGCAATGGTGCGCACATAAATTTCCTCCAGGCTGTCGGCTGGTTCCTTCGCCATTTCTTCCAGCAAATCATTGCTGAAAAAGATAACACAAAGCAGGTGTTTACGCGCTATCTGCTTTAGGTAAGGCAATTGGCGCTGCAGGCCGCTGATGGTATCAAAGTCTGTAAACAACAAGAGCAGGCTGCGCTCATTCAGCGTGCGGAACAGCTTTTGCGACAGCCCGGCATAATCCGGGTCCATGAAATCTGTTTCCTGCCGGTATAGTGCTTCCACCAGCAATTGTTGTTGTTCCCTGCGGTTGCCTGCCGGCACTATTTCCACTTTTTTATGGGAAAAAGTAATGAGGCCTGCCATATCGTTGCGCAGCAAAACCGTATGCAGCGTGGCCAGGACAGCATTAATGGAATAATCCAGCAGCGTTAATCCGCCAAACGATGCCTTCATGCTGCGGCCTTTGTCTATCAGGCAATACACCTGTTGCCGGCGGGTATCGGTAAAGGTATTGACCATCAGGCTGCCCTGCCGCGCGGTAGCCTTCCAGTTGATGTTTCGTACATCATCGCCGGTTACGTATTCCTTTATCTTTTCAAACTCCAGGCTTTGGCTGATGCGGCGTATTTTCTGTTGCCCGGTCTGGTTCAGCCCGGCGCGTGCCAAGAGCTCATAACGGCGCAGTTGCAGGAAACCGGGATAAACTTTTACTGTTTCTGCGGGTGCAGTAACGAAGCGGCGCTGCAGCAAACCCAAAGGGCTTTTGACATAAGCCAGCAGCCGGCCAAATGCATATTCGCCGCGCGTCAGGGGGCGCAATTGGTAAGAAAGGGAAGCAGGCGCATGGGGCGGAATGGCTGCCTTTAAAAAGAAATCCCGGTTCTGAAACTGAAAAGGCAGCTCATCAATAAATTTTATTTTTACCGGAAAGGAATAGTGATTATGCGCTTCCAGCATAACCGTATTTTCTTCGCCCAGACTCAGTCGCGGTCCTGTAATCCTGCGGGCAGTAAAATGGGTGCTTTTCTTGCCAAATAAAAGCAGCCAGTCGGTAAGGGCCAGCAGCAGCAATACTATCAGGCCCAAACCGCCAACAGTCATCAGCCATGGCCAGAACCAAGCGCTGAACAGCACCACGGCACAGGCTGCCAGTGCCAGGTAAAGGCGCGTTGTAAGAAACAAGTTTTTCATGATTTACCGGGGCACTTCCAGGCGGTCTATGATGTCTTTAATCACCTCGTCGGGTACGGCTCCTTCCATTTCTTTTTCGGGTGTCAGGATGATGCGGTGGCGCAGCACGGGTGCTGCTGCTTCCAGCACATCTTCAGGAATCACAAAATCGCGATCATTGAGCGCGGCAAGGGCACGTGCCATTTTCAGCAGGGCAATGGAAGCCCGTGGCGATGCCCCAACATACACTGCACGGTCGCTACGGGTGGCCACCACAATTTGCGCGATATAGGCCAGCAGCTTTTCGGAAACAAAAATGTTTACCAGCTGTTTCCGCGCGGCCAGCAGTTCGCCAGTGTTTACTACCGGCAATATATCTGCCAGCAAATCTGCTGCATTCTGGCCGTTGTGCTGTTTCAGAATTTGGGTTTCTTCCTCCAGGTCCGGGAAATCCATCAGGATTTTTATCAGGAAGCGATCCAGCTGCGCCTCGGGCAGGCGGTAGGTGCCTTCGTGTTCTATGGGGTTTTGGGTGGCTATTACCAGAAAGGGCGGCGGCAGGGCACGCGTCCGGCCATCCACCGTTATCTGCCGTTCTTCCATGACCTCAAACAGTGCTGCCTGTGTTTTGGCGGGCGCCCGGTTTATCTCATCTATCAGCACTATATTGCTGAATACCGGTCCCGGTTTGAATTCGAAAGTGGCGGATTGCGGGTTGAAAACGCTGGTGCCAATCACATCAGCCGGCATCAGGTCTGGTGTAAACTGGATGCGGGAAAAACCGGTATCAATGAGTCTGGCTAAAAGCCGGGCGCTGAGCGTTTTGGCAACACCCGGCACGCCTTCTATCAGGATGTGGCCATCGGCCAGCAGGGCGGCCAGTAACAGGTGCGTCATTTGCTGCTGCCCGATGATGACGCGCCCCAGTTGCTGCCGCACGGCATCACTGAAGGCTGCTATTAGGGCAACGGATGCCCGGGTGGTTTCGGATTGTTGCTGTGGTTCCATGAATTAAGTGCTGGTTGTCATTTATTTTTCCTGACTGGCAGGCGCCGGGCCCGGGTGGTAAAATGCCTGAAGCGCTTCGTAGAAAAGCCTGAGGTCGTCTGCGCCGAAATTATAGTGTTCCTGCTGTAGCAGGCCGGCGTAATAAAGCAGTTTATTGGTTTGTGCCATACTCTGACCGGTTTTGCCTGCCAGCTTTTTAGCAAAATGCGCCTCGCCTGCCTGCACTTCCAGGTTGTGTTTCTGGCGCAGCCATTCCTGAAAATGCTGCCACATTTTGTGCGCCATGTTGGTATGGTTGCCCTGATGGTAATAGAGCATGCCAATGGTGGTGGCAAAGGCAACAGAAGTATTTTCCGGTTGGGGCAATTGTGGAATAATACGTTGCCGGCGCTTCATCTCAAACAACACATAAAGCAGCAGGGTAAAGAGGGCAAGCAGCAGGGCAGAACGGGTGGCGGGGCTTTGCCACAGGACGGAAAAATTGCTGCCCTGACGCTGCCTGCGGTAATAACTCTGCCAGTACACTTTATTGATATGGCTGGGCAGGGTATGCAAAAGGCCTTCCAGGTAAAAGCGGTTGTTTTCCTGTAGTAAAAAATAATTACTGAGCACCAGGGGCGCGGCATGCAGGGTCAGGTGGCCTTTTCCCATCTGGAAGCGCAGCACGTTGGGCATGCCGGGTGCATCGGTGCGGCTGCCCAGCACTACCGGCGGGCGGATTGTATCATAGCCCGGGGTTAGGATGGTACTGTCTGTTAGTTGCTTGAAAAACCCCTGCAGACTGCGGCCCTGATAACCAAAGCTGCCTTTGCGGTTGGCCAGCTGCAGCAGGTGTGCATTGCCCATTCCATCATTATAAATATTGAGCGGCTGTTCTTCCAGGCTCAGCATTTTTGAAAGGCCCAATTCTTCTTCCAGCCTTGCATCCAACCGGCTGCATAGCAGCAACACTTCATGGCCCTCTTCCATAAAAACCTTCAGCGTCTGCCATTCCCCGTTGCTGATAAAAAAATCCAGCCCTTCCAGTATCAGCAGGGTAGCGCTGTCTGGCGCTTCCTGCCACATGCTTTCGCCCATGTGGTTGTAACGGAAGCTTTTGTCTAAACGCTGAATGCGGGCCCGGGGAAAGTAATAGGGCAGGGCATCCCAGGCCAGGCGGCAGCCATACGGACTGCTGCTTTTTTCGGAAAGATTGATGCGCCAGTCGGTATTTGGTTTGGAAGTACGTCGCGGCAGGCAGGCGCTCAGCCCGGCCAGGACGGCCACCACAATACAAATGTTTATCGCCGGGAACCGCTTCATGCTTTTGAAATAATGTCCTCCAGCTCATTTTTGAAATCCTGAAAATCCTGCGCCGTAGCATGCTGGTAGCCATACCAGGCACGCTCGTACAAACGGCTGATATGCCGGAACTCTTGTGCTGCCGGCTGATGGTTCAGCTCGGTTGCATAGTGCCGGTTGGTTTTATTGGGATGATAAACTATCCCGCCTTTTTCGTCCAGCTTTTGCAACAACCACAAATAGCCAAACCGTATGGCTGCGCGAAAATCAGTACGCCCGGCTGCTGCCTCCATGGCCAACTGCCAGTCCTGCCGGATGTCCTGCGGACCGGTAGCCGGCGCTTGGGTGTCTGTAAACTTTTTGGCGCTCCAAAATAAATTGCCGCGCTGCTGCACCCACTTATAAATGCCAAAGGCAAACAGCGTAATAAAAAAAGTAAAAATTAGTGCCCTGCCGGCCGGCGTACTAAAAAAGTGCAGGATTTTAAAAAGAAATCCGGTGCCTGCTTCCAGTTCTGCTGCTTCTTTTTGGGATTCCTGAAACTCCAGTTTGTTTCTATAACTTTCGAAAGCTTTGGCCGAAGTAAGGTTGTGCCATTCGGCATTGTTTGGTTGTGTGGAAAGCGTATCCGGCGGCAAAGAAATAAGATAGCCATATCCAAACACGGTGTCTGCCGGCTGGGCGGGCGCCATACAGCAGCAAAAAACCAGGATGAAGGAGGCCAACAACCGTTTCATAGCAACCCCGATTTGTCCCGGAAAACTTTTCTGGGGTAGTACACAAAATAAAACAGGACAAACGCGAGCGAGCTGCCTAAAAGGATTAAGGATAAAACTAGGGGCATTTCGGTATGGCGCGTTACATAGCTTTCGAAAAAGGCAGCCATTAAGAACACCGGTATCAGCCCTACCATAATTTTTATTCCGTCTTTGGCGCCCTGCCGCAGAGACGCGGCGCGGGTAAGCGTTTTAGGGAAAAGCAGCGAATGGCCCAGCACCAGCCCGGCGCCTCCGGCAATTACAAGGGCCGATATTTCCAGGGTGCCGTGAATAAAAACCACCAGAATGGATTTTAAGCCGAGTGCCAGCCCGTGGGCAAAAAATAAATGCTCGAATACACCCAGCATAATGCCATTGCTCAGCAAAAAGTAAAGCGTGCCCACACTGCCCAGGATGCCCATAATAAAGCAGTAAAAAGAAACTTTGATGTTGTTGTAGGCAATGGCAGCAAACATGGCCAGGCGGTTGCCGTTCTTATACACGCCAAACGGATCGCCAGCAGCAATGTTTTGTTCCGTCATGTCCACATATCCGTCGCCCAGGATGGCGCGCGCAAAAGTCTGATCCTGCCAGGCGCTGAATACGCCCAGCGCTACAAAGGCAGCAAAGAAAAGCAGCGCGAAAAATAAACGGCGGCGATGCTCAAAAAGAATCAGGGGCAGCTCTTCTGTCCAGAAGGTCAGCAAACGGCTTTTCTTTTCTTTATTATTTTTATAAATAGAAAGATAAAGGTTGGCACCCAGCGCGTTCAGGTATTTTACCGTGTTGCTATGAGGGTAAAAGGTTTTGGCATAGCCCAGATCATCCACCAGGCTGGTAAAGCGGCGGGCCAGCTCGTCGGGTTCCTGAGCGGGATGTTGGTAACTTTCCCAGCGCGCTTTGTTTTGTTGGATGAACTGGCCTTCGCGCATCATATCTTGCAGGCTAAAGGTAGTATATTTGGATATGCCCTTCGTTGCTATAACCACGCCCTTTAATATTGATTTGGAATTTGCGGTAGCAGGCGTGGTGCAGCGATTTATAGCCTGGCTGCTGGATACTGCCATACAGGTATTGTACTTCCTGTTTTACGTGCATTATATAGATGATTTCATGCCGTACAAACTGCAGACGGCAGCTGCTATTCTATTTTTATTAATACCCTTGGCGCTTTATCATTTTGTATTTGAATGGTTGAATAAAGGACAATCGCCGGGCAAGATGGCCCTGGGCATCCGGGTAATCAATATGAATGGTGGTCAGCCCTCAGTCAGTCAGTTGTTGCTGCGGCTTGCTTTTCGCTCCCTTACCATTTTGCCTTTGTTGCTGGGCCTGCTGTACAGTGCGCTGGGCGATGCCGATTTTATTCTTTTGATGGCCCTGCTGTTTTGCGTGCTTGCCACCTTGGCGGTGCTTTATTTTACCAGTCCGCTGGGGCAGCGCCTTGGCGACCGTTTAGCCGGTACTTTAGTCATAGAGAAAAGCGCAAAGGCGGATTTTTCGGCTACCATTTATCAGGAGGTGACGGGCACCGGCTATCAGCCGCTTTACCCGGAGGTCATGCGCCTTACCGACCGCGACATCAACGGCATCCGCAACCTGCTTGGAAAAAACCGCCCCAACCGGGATACGTTGCGCTACATGGAGCGTATTGCCAGCCGTATTGAAGAGGTGCTGGCGCTGCAAAGACAGGAACCTTCCGCTTTTGAATTTCTGCAACGGCTGCTTCAGGATTATAATTACCTCTCCATCAAATGAGGCTGCGCTGGCATTGTAAGGATAGTCCTGGAAACAGTGATCTCAAAAAGCTATTGCATCAGATCTTTCACCTTGCCCCTTATCCATTGCATCACCAGACTGGTGGCGCCGGTTTGCGTAGCCATAAAGCTTTTAATCTCAGGTTTTAGTGCAGCCGATTGTCCTGCCAGTTGGGTGAAAGCGGCGAGGAAAGCATCTTTATTTTCAACCGGTACCGCAAAGCCATTTTCCACCAGCTGCACGGCTTCAGAGAATTTCCGGTAATGTGGGCCCATAAGTACAGGAATTCCATAAACCGCCGGCTCCAAGACATTATGGATACCGCTGCGCGCGAAGCCGCCGCCGATAAACGCTACATCGCCATAGCGGTACAGGCTGGAAAGCAAGCCGATATTGTCTATGATTAAAACAGGTTGTTTGCTATCCGGCGAAAACTGACTAAACCTTACAGTTTGCCCGTCAAATTGTTTTTCAATTGCTGCCAGGTGCGGTGCATCAATTTCGTGTGGGGCCAGGATCAGCTTCCAGTCCGCCGGGCGTTGGTCCAGCCAGTAACGCAGCAGGGCTTCGTCTGCCGGCCAGGTAGAACCCGCAACCAGCAACCTGCTTTTTCCTTTAAACAAAGCAGCAGTTTCTATTTCTTTAAGCCGGGCCGCAATGGCGGCAACACGGTCGTAGCGCGTATCGCCGCCCAGTACCACAGGCAATGCCGGCGATAATTGCTGTAGTAAAAAAAGGCTTTTTCTATCCTGCACCTGCAGGGCATCATACCAGGAAAGCATTTTGCGAAACAAACCGCCATACCATTTAAAAAAGGGCTGTTCCTGCCGGAAGGCTGCGGAAAAAAGCAGGGTTGGAATACGGCGTTCCTGCAGCGTTTTCAGAAAGAAATACCAAAACTCATACTTTACAAACAAGGCTGCCTGCGGCTGCACCATCTCCAAAAAACGCCGGGCGTTGGCCGGATTGTCCAGCGGCAGGTAAGCCACTATTGCAGCCTGTTGGAAATGTTTTTGTTGTTCATAACCGCTCGGCGAGAAAAACGTGAGTATAACCTGGCAATCCGGCGCTTCTTTTTGCAATTGTTCCAGCACGGGGCGGCCCTGTTCAAATTCGCCTAAGGAAGCGGCATGCAGCCAGATGCGCGGGCCTTTTGGCAGCCGGTCCAAAGCATGCTGCAAACTTTGTTGCCAGTGCCTGCGGCCGGAAAGCCATTTGCGGGCTTTTTCATTGCCAAGCAACGCAGCCACCTGTACGCCTGTCCGGTAAAGGTTTAAGGCAAGACGGTAAAGCAGGGTAGCAACAAAAATCATCCGGAAGCGTGTGCCCTTAGCACTCGGTAAGGTTCACAGGAATGTTGGTAGCCAGGCCGCCTTCAGCAGTTTCCTTGTATTTAGAGCTCATATCCAGCGCGGTTTCCCACATGGTTTCCACCACTGCATCCAGGCTCACACGGGCTTTGTCCGGATTGCTTTGAAGCGCCAGTTGCGCGGCGGTAATAGCTTTAATGGCGCCCATAGTATTGCGCTCAATGCAGGGCACCTGTACAAGTCCGGCTACCGGATCGCAGGTCATGCCCAAGTGGTGTTCCATGGCAATTTCTGCAGCCATCAGGCACTGGCGCACGCTGCCGCCCATTACCTCGGTAAGCGCGCTTGCGGCCATGGCCGAAGAAACGCCGATTTCTGCCTGGCAACCACCCATGGCTGCGCTGAGGGTGGCTCCTTTTTTAAAGATGGAACCAATTTCGGAGGCGTTCAGCAGGAAGGTGACAATCTTATCTTCATCATAGCCATCCAGGAACATGATATAGTATTGCAGCACAGCCGGAATAACGCCTGCGGAACCGTTGGTAGGCGCGGTTACGACGCGGCTGAACGAGGCATTTTCTTCGTTTACCGCCAGCGCAAAGCAGCTAACCCAGTCCAGGATATACTGGAAATTGGCGCCGCCTTCGCGAATGGCTTTTACCCATTCGTCGTAGTTGCTATAGGCTCTGCCGCCAATCAGTTTTTTATTCATCAGCGCCGCGCGGCGGGTTACGTTCAGGCCGCCGGGCAAAGTGCCTTCCAGGTGGGCGCCGCGGTACGTGCAGTCGCGCATTACCTGCCATACCTGCAACAAATAATCGCGGGTTTGTTGATCGGTACGCCAGGCCAGTTCATTTTCTGCCACCACCTCGCTGATGTTAAGGCCACTTTTCATGCACCAGTGCAGCAGATCGGCGCCATTATCAATGGGGAAAGGCAGGTCTACGATGGAGCCGGCACTGTTTTCGCCTTCTTTCACCACAAATCCGCCACCTATGGAATAATAGGTTTCTGCCAGTTGCGCGCCGTCCTGAAAAGTGCAGAGAAAAGTAAGGGCATTGGGGTGGAACGGCAGGCTGTCGTTCATGAGAAACACCACATCCGCAGCAGGGTCGAAGCTGATTGGCTGTGTACCAGCCAGCCGCATCTGCTTTAACTGGCCCAGTTCTTCGATGGTGCTATTAATTTTATTGACGTCAAAGGTTACCGGGTCGGCGCCATAAAGCCCCAGAATTACGGCGATATCGGTACCATGACCTTTCCCGGTTTTTGCCAGCGAGCCATAAAGCAGCACCTGCACCTGCGCTACCTGAGCCAGCACCTGCCGCTCCTGCAGTCCTTCCAGAAAACGCTGTGCCGCACGCCAGGGACCCAGTGTGTGCGAGCTGCTGGGGCCCACACCAATCTTAAGCATATGAACAACCGAGATCGATTCTTTTTCCACGTAAATGGCTTTCTGGTTTAGGGGGAAAGCATAAAAGCAAATTTCCTCAAAAAAGTTGAGAGCGGAACTGCCCTGTAAACATAAAGCGCCGGTTTCGGAATCCTCCGGGATAAATGGCTTGTCTTTATAAATTTTTATCCTTCATATTGCCGGCTGTTTTTTTAGTTGCAGGAAATGCAGGCACCCAATGCCTGTCATTTCCGACTTCCAACGTAACTTGTCCGCCGAAAACCACGACGCAACATGAAGCGATTTTTATTCTTATTCACTTTGGCCGGCGTTTGCAGCTTGTCTGCGCGGGCGCAGCACCCCTTCCCCAATTATCAAAATGAAATTGGTATCGGCGGGGGCGTCAGCCTGATGACGCAGCCCAGGGGCACGGCATACACCGGTACAGACGCCCACCACAGCTATTATGGTCAGCTGATGTATACGCGCCATATTGATTTTCGTTTCTCGGTAGGCATCGAAGCCGGACTGACGCACTGGGAAACTACCGGCAACAGTGCCTATACCGGTCTTAATAATTTGGGTGGCGGCAGTGCCGAAACCAAATTTCTTTTTGCCGACCGCGCCATGAATTTTGTGCTGCGCTTCAATAAAACGCACTGGTCTACGGATGGTTATAATTATCAGCGCAGCTATTTCTATTATGGCATTGCCCTGGGATTGCTTTACACCAACGCGCCGGACAAGCAGCTGGAGTTTGCACAGCTGAATGGTAAAAACGGCAACGAAAACCGCTACATCAGCCAATACAATTACCAGAACGGCATTGGTTATGTAGCCGGCATACAGGTGGGTTATACTTATTTCCTGGGCGATCACGTGGGCCTGAATGTGGAAGCGGCCCCGCGCTTTACTTATGTATTCACCGAAGATTACCAACAGCGCCATCAAAACGATGCGTACCATCTTTTTTATATCCCGGTTTCCGTTGGCTTGAAGTTCCGCTTCTAGCCGGGAAATACGGTAACTCCTTTCAAAACCGTCTTCTGATTTCGGAAGACGGTTTTTTTTATGGCCGGCAGGGATGGAATGAAATTTATCCCTCCATACAATAAAACCGATAGTAATGAATTTGCCGGCAACCTTTTCTGAAGAAGAAGATTATATCAACGTATTGGTAGAAACGCCGAAAGGCAGTTGCAATAAGTATGTGTATGATCCCAGGCTGCAGCTCTTCCAGCTGAAAAAAATACTTCCTTCTGATATTGTTTTCCCATTGGATTTTGGATTTATCTGCAGTACCAAGGCAGAGGACGGCGATCCGCTGGATGCACTGGTACTGATGGAGCAACCAACATACCCCGGTATTCTGGTGCCCAGCCGGGCCATCGGGATTTTGGAGGCGCGGCAGAAAGGCCGGAAAGGCAAGTTTTACCGAAACGACCGGGTGCTGCTTGTTGCCTCAGATTCCAAATTGTACAACAAAGTAAAAGAGGTAGCAGACATGGAGGAATATTTTATAAAAAGCCTCAACCACTTTTTTGAATACTACCACGAGCAGGAAGGCGGCAAGTATATACCAATCGGGGTGAAAGGGAGCGAGGATGCCATGTCGCGCATTAAAGCTTTGATGACGGAAGCTGCCTAAACCATTATTAATACAGGAATTAACGGCTTTAAGAAACAAAAGAAAAGGCCGCGCTTTGCGCGGCCTTTTGGCTATTTCCAGGGATTGTTGCCTGTTTAAAAGCTGGTAAACAAACTTTTTACACGGAAAAGGATTTAGCCCACATTTATTTGCTGTGCCTGCGGCTCTTCCGGTGTTTTCTTGGGCATGCTGATGTAAAGAATACCGTCGGAATAACGGGCGCTGATTTTTGAGGCATCAATACTGTCATTCAGGGTAAAGCTGCGCTTAAAGCTTTGCATCCGGTACTCGCGGCGCAACAGTTTTTTGCTGTTGGCGGCATCTTCCGTGGCTTGTTTGTGGTCGTAGGAAATGGTCAGGATGTTACGATCCACATTAATCTTAAAATCTTCTTTTTTCAGTCCGGGCGCCATGAGCTGCATTTCGTAGCAGTCCATGGTTTCTTCAATATTGACGGGGGCCTGCGCGCTGTTTTCTGCAGGTTCATCGCCCCACATGCGCTGAAAGCCGTTTTGAAAAATGTCTTCCAGCAAACCGCCAATGGTTCGCGGCATTACGTTTGATTTATAGCTCATGGCTGTTGCGTTTTGTTTTAAAGGTTAATGATCTGTTTGCTCCTTTAATTACAAAGCCTATACCAGCGAATAATTAAATGACTTTATGGCTGCGCTTCAAGATAATGTGCGACATAATGTCTGAAAGGTCATCGAATGCAGGTAATAAAATATTAATAAAGCAACATGCTGCAACGAATAAGTATTATTTTACGCTAAAGTGCCAATTGGAAAAATTTATTTCAGAAAATCACCTGCACGATTGATATTTGTTCTGCCTGACCGGTGGGTCAGTAAGTACAATCCTAAAGCGCCCCGATAACTATCGGGGCGCTTTTTTTATGACAGAAAAATAAGGTGGACTTCTATTTTCCCCTTAGATAATCATCCACATTGCTGAACAGCAATTCCGGGTATTCGCTTTTCAGCTTAGCGGTAATAAAACCGCCTAATAACGGACGGGCTGCAGGTTGACTCAGTGTAGCCGTATCAATGGGAATCAGTTCGTATTCGGCATCCGGGAAATATTGCAGCACCCGCAGGGCCAGCTCTACCCGGTTCATGTAATCCGTGCCGCCAATGTGGTAAACCCCTTCTTTGCCATCGCGCAGCAACAAGTACATAGACCGGGCAATATCCCAGGCGTTGGTCGGAGAAGCGTATTGGTCGTAAGGCAGCTTGAGGGTCAGCTTTTTTCCTTCCTGGCATTGCTGCACAATACGCGCCACAAAGTTTTTACCCCTTGCCTCATCGCCATAAATATTGGTAACGCGCAGCACGAGCGGTTTTTTTGTTTGTTGCAAAACCGCTTCTTCAGCTTCCAGCTTATGCCGGCCGTAAACGCTCAATGGATTTACGCGGTCGGTTTCTTTATAAGGCCCTTCCGTGCCGTCAAACACATAATCGGTAGAGAGGTACACCAACCTGGCCTTTACTTCATTGGCCACACGGATCAGGTTCAGCGTGCTTTGCACGGTTTGCGTGTAGCTTTCTTCCGGGTGTTGCTCGCAGTAATCTACATGCGTGAGCGCACCGCAATGCACAATCGCATCAGGAGCGTAATCTGCGATGTTGAAATTATCCGGGTCTTCCGGGTTCAGGGTATTGTAATAATGCAGCCCCGGCAGTGCAAAAGAAAAATAAGTGCCGGCCACTTCCCAGCCTTGTTCGGTGAAATGCTTCAGGCAATTGCTGCCCACCAGGCCACTGGCCCCAACGATGAGTACTTTCATGCTTTTTGGTAAAAACAGAGACGCGATAAATCGCGTCTCTGTAGTTTGTTATCGGAATAATTTATTCAGCGATCTCTTTCACACCCAGGGCTGGCATTTCCTGCGGGTACAGTTTCTTTTCCAGCTTTTCGCGTACTTCGCTAAAGGCCTTCAGCGTCACATCAATGTCTTCATCGGTATGCGCTGCAGTCGGAATCAGGCGCAGCAGGATTTGCCCTTTGGGAATGACCGGATAAACCACCACGCTACAGAAGATGCCATAGTTTTCGCGCAGGTCGGCAATGAGCTGCACCGCATCGTACAGGCCGCCGCTCATGAATACGGGCGTTACGCAGGTATTGGTGGTGCCAATGCTGAAGCCCGCGGCTTTCAAACCGTTTTGCAGCCGGTTTACGTTGTGCCAGAGCTTTTCCTTGAATTCAGGATGGTTTTTCAGTAAATCCAGGCGCTTTTGATTGCCCTTTACGATAGCCATAGGCAGGCTTTTGGCAAATACCTGGGAGCGCATGTTGTAACGCAGGTACGTCAGGATGTTTTTATCCGCTGCCAGGAAACCGCCGATGGATGCCATGCTCTTGGCAAACGTGGAGAAATAGATGTCTATCTCGTCCATGCAGTGTTGCTCTTCGCCAATGCCGGCGCCGGTTTTACCGATGGTACCAAAGCCATGCGCATCGTCCACAAACAGGCGGAACTCATAATCTTTTTTCAGCGCGGCAATTTCAGCTACTTTTCCCTGATTGCCGCTCATGCCAAACACGCCTTCGGTAATGACCAGGATGCCGCCCTGCGTGCCTTTTACCAGCTCTGTAGCGCGTTGCAGTTGCTTTTCGCAATCGGCCACATCGTTGTGTTTATAAACAAAACGCTTTCCGGGATGCAGGCGCACGCCGTCAATAATGCAGGCATGGCTTTCAGCGTCATACACAATCACATCGTGGCGGCTTACGAGCGCGTCAATCGCACTTACCATGCCCTGATAACCGTAGTTAAACAGCATAGCATCCGGCTTGCCTACAAAGGCGGCCAGGTCGGCTTCCAGCTTGTCGTGCTCGTCCGAGTTGCCGCTCATCATGCGGGCGCCCATGGGGTAAGCAAGTCCGTATTGCGCCGCCGCTTCGGTATCGGCCTGACGTACTTCCGGGTGATTGGCCAGGCCCAGGTAATTGTTCAGGCTCCAGACAATTACTTCCTTACCCTGAAACTTCATACGGTTTCCGATTTCCCCTTCCAGCTTGGGGAAAGCAAAATAGCCCGGCGCTTTTTCAGCATAATCGCCGATGGGGCCCAGGCGTGATTCAAATTTGGCAAATAAGTCCATAGATATTTAAAGGAGCGCCTTTAAGACTTATATATTAAGCAGGAAAGGCGTTGATTTTTGGTTGGCGCAAAATTAATGGAAAATAAGGAGGGCAGACTATAAAGTGCCGGAAGCGGCCTGATGTTGGTATAAATTCTTAGTAATTTCGTATTATGAGCGTAGAAACCATTGTGCGGGAACTGGAGCAGTTGCCCTTGTCGGACAAATTATTGGTATTGGAAAAAACCATTAAATCTATCCGTCTGGACAGGGAAAAGAAATTAAAATCCGCTGCCGATGCGCTGTACGAAGACTATCAAACAGATACGGAACTGACCGCGTTCACGGTTCTGGATAAAGAGCCATTTTATGAAACAAGGTGAGGTTTGGCTCGTATCCTTAGACCCTACAGTCGGCGCGGAAATAAAGAAAACAAGGCCGGCCGTTATTGTCAATGATGATGCGCTGGGACGCTTGCCAAAGATTATTGTCCCGCTAACGGATTAGAAAGAAAAATACGCGGTAGCGCCATGGATGATAAAAATCCAGGGAAATTACACCAATAAGTTATCCAAAGATTCGGCTGCAGATTGTTTTCAGATTCGCTCCATTTCAGAGGACCGGTGCATCAAAAAAATAGGAAGTCTGGACCTTGCCTCGCTCCACTTTATCCAGGATGCATTATCCATAGTGCTGAACATTCGCCAGCTTCCTGATTATTAGCAGCAACTTTGCCTGCAATTGCAAATCATTATGCGCAAACGTTACCTCTCTCTCTTATTTATTACGTTTCTGTCTTTTCCGGCATTTGCCCAAAAGAGCAATCATACAGCATCCTTTCGCCCCAAGCTTATCGTGGGCATGGTAGTAGACCAGATGCGCTGGGATTACCTCTACCGCTTTTACAACCGTTACGGCGAAGGTGGTTTTAAGCGCCTGATGAATGAGGGTTTCAACTGCCAGCAAACTTTCATCAACTATTTGCCTTCTTACACCGCGCCGGGCCATGCTTCCGCTTACACCGGTAGCTTTCCGGCCATCCATGGCATTGCCGGCAACGACTGGGTAGATAATGCTACCGGCCGCCACTGGTATTGTACCGAAGACACAACCGTGCAGGGAACGGAAGATGCCGGCAAAGCCGGGAAAATGAGTCCGCGCAACCTGCTGTCCACGACCATTACCGACGAACTGCGGCTGGCTACCAATATGCAAAGCCGGGTATTCGCGGTGTCTTTAAAAGACCGCGGCGCCATTTTGCCCGGCGGCCATCTGGCAAATGCTGCTTTCTGGTTTGACGATACGAAAGGGCATTTTATTTCCAGCACTTATTACATGCAGGCAACCCCGGAATGGCTGCAAAGATTTAATGACCGCAAGGTGCCGGACAGCCTTTTTAACCTGAACTGGAATCTCCTTTATGCCCCCGTGACCTACCTGCAAAGCCTGCCCGATGAAAATCCATACAAAGGCAGTTTGCCCGGAGCGGAAAAGAAAAGTTTTCCGCATCAGACCAGCCAGTATGCGGGCAAAAATTATGGCGTAATTCGCTCGCTGCCCGCCGGCAATGTGCTGACCCTTGCCATGGCCCAAGCCTGTATGGAAGCTGAACGCGTAGGTATGGGGAATGCCACTGATTTCATGTGCATTTCCTTTTCCAGCACCGATTACATTGGGCATCAGTTTGCACCAAATTCGGTGGAGATAGAAGATACTTACCTGCGCCTGGATCAGGAACTGGCTGCTTTTTTTCAATACCTGGACGGCCGCTACGGCAAAGGAAATTATCTTTTGTTTCTTACGGCAGACCATGGCGGCGCGCACAATGCCAATTATCTGAAAGACATCAATATTCCTGCCGGCATGGAAAGCGACGTGCAGATGAAAAACGATTTGAACGCGCTGTTTAAGGGCCGCGAAGGCATCAGCAATCCGGTTTTGTTTTTAGACAACTATCAGATTTTCCTGAACGAAAAGCAATTTGCCGGCAAGCCGGAATTGCGCCAGCAGGTAAAAAAGGAGCTTATCAACTGGCTGAATAATCGCCCCGGTATTGCCTGGGTGGCCGACCTGGAAAATGGAAACCTGGATATGGTTCCCGAACCGGTAAAAACCATGATGGTAAACGGCTATAACCGCGAGCGCAGCGGCCCCATCATGTTTGTGCCCAAACCCGGCTGGTACAATGGCTATGCGCCCACCGGCACAACGCACGGCACCTGGAACCCGTATGACACGCACATCCCGCTGCTGTGGTTTGGCTGGGGCATCAAAAAAGGGCAAACCAATAAGCGCGTTTACATGACCGACATTGCCGCTACTCTTGCTGCCCTGTTGCACATTCAAATGCCCAATGGCTGCGTGGGTACACCGGTAGTAGAATTAGTGGATTAGCTGGCAAGCAATGTCAGTTTTGCAGCTTTGCGTTTCTTTGCGCCTTTGCATGAAATTCTAAAGGAATGGAAGCCGCATGGCGATAGCATGCACTGATGTAATTGGACGTTAAACAACGGCATCCGGCTCCGGCAGTAAGGCATTCAACAGGCCATGGAATTTTTTCTGATACCCGCTTTTGATGCGCTTTCCCAATTCATCAAACGCTGAACGTTCAAAAGTTTCCGGAGCTGCTACACCATTCATGAGTGTGATGCGGTCGCAGCTATTGGTGAGCGTTTCATAGATATGCGAGGAAAGAAGCACCGTTTTGCCTGCTGCCTTTAATTTTGCCAGAATCAGGTACACCACTTCGCAACTGTCCAAATCCAAACCGTTTGTAGGTTCATCCAATACCAGTATTTGTTTGTCCAGAAGAATAACACCCAGCAGCGCGACCTTCTTTTTCATACCGGTGGAATAATGATGCACATATTCCTGCAACGGCAAATCAAATAATTGGTTCCACCTGTTGATATGGTCTTTGTCTTTCCTGCCCGAAAGTATCCGCAGATACTCCCAGCCGGTCATGTAGGGATAGAAATAAGTGTCAGTTTGCAGATACGCAATTTCCTTTTCCAGTCCGGGAGCCAGGTCTATTTCCGGATAAAGATGATGCTGGAAAACAGCATTAAACAGCGTGGTTTTGCCTGTGCCGTTAGGGCCTACGATGCCATGCACACTGCCGGCAGCAACACGCAACGAAAAGTTCTGCAACACCGGATGTTGCCCGTAGGAAAAGGAGAAATCTTTTAATTCAATAGCGGTTTTAGCCGGCATAAGGCATGTTGGTATTCGCGGTAAATAAGGTAAACAGTCAACGGCACCAGCGGCGAGACTACAAGGAACAATATGATTTTAATAAAGCTCAAAACAGAACTGCCTGCCATTTGTTCACCACTGTATTTCAACAGCACACTATAGGCAACAGTGGCACAAAGCATCCAAACTGCGATAGCCAGGGAAAGCAGGTTGATGGCATCCGGAAACCGCCAGATAGCCACTAAAATATGCGGCAACAGCAACACTAAAAGGAACGAAACATTGATGCCTATTTTCCGGTGAACGGCATGCCGCAGGCTTTTATGGCTTTGAATAATGGGCAGGGGTTCGGCCTGTATCATGCTTTCCAGCAACAGACAAAGAAAAGCAGTTACAACAAAACTGATAGCCGGCAAATACCAGCAAACAATCAGGGAAACCAGCCATAAAACAATCAGCAGCAGAAAAATTTGTCGCATGCCCGATTTAATATCGTAGAGTTCCAAAGGCAATAAACGGGTAAGGCGTTTGGAAAGTTGCAGCCTGAACTTTCCCTTGAGCTTACCGCTAGTAAAGAGCAGGCCTATGGTCAAAATCGCCAGCGCAGCCAGCAGGTACAAGCAGTTAGCGGCATCAAGTACAATGCCATAAACATTAGCCAGCCCCAACAGCAGCGCATATTCGGTAAAGCGCAGCCAATACCCATTTTTTGGCAGAAGTAATAAAAACTTCCGGTCGGGCCGCTGCCAGTCGGCAAGCAGCACCAGCACCACAAGAATCGCGTTGTAGTACGTTGCGTGCCAATTAGCAGCCCGTACGACCATCACGACCAGGAAAAAAAATATAACCGGCAGTAAAAGCCACAGGCTGAGCCCACCGTCTTTTACGATACGCCCTAATTGCCGGAAACGCAGTGTGAGTATGAATGACCAGTGTGTAAACATGTATCAGCAACCAGACGAACAAATGTTCCTGAGGCAAAATAATGTCTCTCTTAAACGGTGCCTGCTACGCTTTTATTATTTGCCGGGCTAATCGGCTACAAAACCCAAGCTCGGTGTCGGTGGCAGCTAAATACAGTGCATAAACGCAATGCCATACAACGCTGCAATCACTCAGGGAATCCACTTACTTTTATGCTTCATGAATCTTCCTGCACGCCTTTCCATCCTGTTCCTGCTACTGCTGTGTGCCTGCGGTACTGCTAAAAAAGCGCCCGTCATACAACACACCCTTCTGGATACTCTCAGCGTATCTGCCACCAATAATCCTTTGGATATCTACCGCGAAAGCCCGCCTTTGGTCTGGGATATCCTGACGCAGGAAGCAGAGCTTTCCTTTGATTTTCAAAACAAGATTGCCGCTGGTAAAACCTGGATTACTTATAAACCTTACGCCCGCCGGCAGGATTCGCTGGTGCTGGATGCCAAAAACATGGACATCTTGTCGGTAGTGCTGCCACACGATAAAGTACCGTCGCAACCACTGCCATACCGTTATGATGGCGCACAGCTTTTTATTGCCCTGCCAAAAGATGTAGTGGCCTTTAACCCTTACAGCCGCGTCCTGATTGAATACCGCACCCGCAGCGAACAAATGGTGAAGGGCGGGAGCGCAGCCATCGGCGAAGACAAAGGCATTTATTTCATTAATACCGATAAAAAGATTCCCGGCAAACCGGTGCAAATCTGGACGCAGGGAGAAACAGAAAGCAACAGCAACTGGCTGCCCACGCTCGATAAACCCAATCAGCGTTTGCTTATTTCGCTCTCACTGATCGTACCAGATACCATGCAGACGCTGAGCAACGGCGATTTGCTTAAAAGCGAAAAGTTGCCCGGCAAGCTGCGCGCAGATTATTGGAGCATGGATTTGCCCATTCAGCCCTACGCCATCATGTTTGCCATTGGCAGGTTTGTAAAGACTACAGACAGCAGTTGGAATGGTAAGGAAGTCAGCTACTATACCGAAAAGGAATTTGCTCCTTTTGCGAAAAACATCTTCAAAAACACCCGGCAGATGATGGATTATTTTTCAAACATCACCGGCCTGCCTTTTCCCTGGAATAAATACAGCCAGATTATCGTGCGCGATTATGTAAGTGGCGCCATGGAAAATACCACGGCCAGCCTTTTCGGCGAATTCATGAACCAAAACGATCGCGAAATAGCCGATAAGAACTTTGAAGATGTGGTCAGCCATGAGCTTTTTCACCAATGGTTTGGGGATTATGTAACCCAGGAAAGCTGGAGCAACATTACGCTCTCGGAATCCTTCGCCAATTATGGCGAAGTATTGTGGCGGCGGCATCATTACGGTGTTGCCAGCGCTGATGAGCACCGCTTTAACTACCTGCAAAGCTACCTGGGTGCTGCCGCCTTCAACGATCCGCCGCTGCAGCGCTTTCACTACCGTCAGCGCGAGGATATGTTTGATCGTATTTCCTATCAAAAGGGTGGTCTGATTCTTAATTATCTGAATGCCCTGACGGGTGATACGTTGTTTCATAAAGCCATGAACCGCTACCTGACGCAAAATGCCCTGCAGCCTGCCGAAGTAAGCGACTGGCGCAAAGCAGTGGAGTGGGCTACCGGTCTGGACTGGAACTGGTTTTTTGATCAATGGTATCTGAAAGGCGACCATCCGGTGTTGAAAGTGCGCTACTTGTATGACGACAGCGCTCAGGTTTGCAATGTAGCGGTTACCCAAAACGGAAAAGAAGATAGCCTGCGCCGCTGGCGGCTGCCCCTGAAAACGGCTATTTATTTTGATGGCCTTGGCCGCGAGGAAGACTGGCTGATAGAAAAGCGCATCACTACTTTTGAAGTGCCTTATCAAAACGGCGTGCGGCCGGTAATTATTCCGGATGCCCCCCACTGGCTGCCTGGAGAAATAAAGGAAAATAAAACGCCGGAGCAATGGCTGGCACACTGGAAAGTGGCGCCGGATTTTATAAGTAAACGCGCCGCGCTTACGGTGGCTTTCAAAAATAAAAGCAAAGCCCCGTCCCTGGAAATGGTAAAGCTGGCTTTAAGCGATTCGCTGACCGGCATCCGGCGGTATGTGCTGGAGCAACTGGCAGGCGTGAAGACGGCTTCCTGGCAGCAAAGCCTAAGCCCGCAGGTGCGCTACCTGGCCGCGCAGGAACCCCATAACCTTACGCGCGCAGCAGCGGTTTCTTTATTGGGTAAATGGAAAATCACCGGCGCGAAAGATGAAATCATGCGCGCTCTCAATGATTCTTCCTATGCCATTGCGGGCGCTGCCCTGGAAGCCTTTAGCGATCTGGACAGTGCCGGCGCTTATGCGTTTGCCAGGACCTTGCTAACCCGGCCCGACGCGCCGCGCGCGCAGCAGGAATCAGCAGCTTGGAATTTGATATTCCGTGCCGGTCAGACCACAGACTGGCCGCAGGTGCAGCGCAAAAGCACGAGTTTGTATGGCAGCGATAAAATTGGTTTTGCCTACGGGCTGGCTGGTTATGCGCTTGCTACAACAGACAGTGCCGTTTATGCCGGCAGCCTTCAATTGATGTATCAGCTGGCAGGCACGGAAAGCATTCAGGGGTACCGTCAGGCAATAAGCGAGGCCCTGTTTTTAATTCTGAAATATTATAAAGATCATCCGGCAGGAAGTGGCGAGGCGCGCCGCGCAATGGCAAATCAGTACATCGGGAAACTGATTCGCGAAGAGCCAAATGAAGATGTGGCAAAAGCCCTGCGGCAAAAGCTGCAAATGCTTTAATCAGGAAGGATGGAACAACTTCTTACCCTGCCTCAATGCCCGAATGGCCGGCGCTCCGCACCTGTTCGTAACCTTTAAATATTTCCATTGCAACCGCTTACTTTCCAAACCAAAATCTTCCGGCTGGAATATCTGCTGAATGTAGCTTACCTGTTGGTGCCTGTTGAAATAGTGGCGCAAACAGGCGGCATTGGCGCGCGCCGTTTAATATGCACGGTAAACCATCAGGTAAGCTGGCCCTGTGGCCTGGTAGGCCTTAGTGGCGGCGATGCCTACATTACGGTAAGCAAAGCGCGGCTCAGGAAGCTGGGCTTAAATGTAGGCAATGTTGCTTCTGTGGTATTGACGGAAGATAAAAGTGAATACGGCACAGAAGTGCCGGAAGAGTTTCAGGAAATCCTGAACCAGGATGAAGTGGCCAGGGAAAAATTTGCTGCCTTAAAGCCGGCCATGCAGCGCTATTTACTCAATTATGCCGGCGGCGTAAAAAGCCCTGAAAAACGGTTGGAGCGCAGCCTGCTGCTGCTGGAAAATTTAAAAAGATTTCCACTGGAAAAGGTGACGTTCCGCGCCCTGCTTGGTAAAGAATAAAGGCAGCGGTTTGGGATTCAACTTAAATCTCAGTCTTAATCTTAGTCTCAATCTCAATCTCAACCTACTCCGGCAGACTGCTTTTTTCTACTGCCACCGCGCCGGTAATATTCTTGATGCGGTACCAGGAAAAATCCTGGTTGCTTTCCATGCCGATGCCGCTGATGATTTGCGTGGCCGTTGTAATTTTTACCGGCTTATCGGTGTAAAATTCCTTGAGCTTTTCGTTCCAGACCAGCTCATCGGTGTTGAGCATTTCGCCTTTATCGTTGATGACTTTTACAGAATCGCGAAGAATGATGTTGCCTTCCGATTCGTACCAGCGGCCGGTACCGGCAGTAAGCGTATTGGTCAGGTGCAGGCTGTCGCCATAAAATTCAGCCTTCAAACCGTCTTTAAGGTCCACATAAGGTGGCTTGGCCACCTCGTTGCGGATAAAGGTTTTGGCAAACAGCCGCGATTCCACGCTGCCGCCTTTGCTGTAAATAATAGTGACGCCGGTAGCCCGGTCTTCCTGCACAGAAGCCTTGCTCGTCAGGGCATCGATATCTGCTTTTTTGTTGGTGCAGGCATTGAAAAACAAAACGGCAGCCGCCAACAGCAAAAAGCATCCTGCGTTGCAGGATGCTGGTTTTTTAAGAAGACAATGTTGCAGTTTTTTAAGTGCCAATTTTATGAAATTTCAACACCGCCGGATTAATCATACTTGCGTTTGATGAACCAGCGATCGTTTAAGGAAATGCCCAGGCCAAAACGGAAAAAAGATTCTTTAATCAGGCCATTATTCAGCGTGCCTCTTTGCCCGTATTCAAAAACCGTATGGATGCGGTCTGCCGTGCGGCGGAACGGAAAGCTAATGCCGGCAGCCACCGAGTAGTAATTCATTTCTTCCCCGCGCAGCTGCACATAATCCGTACCATAGTTAAAGCCAATGCGGTAGGTCACACGCTGGAAGTAGTGCCGCAGGTCCAGTGGGTCCGGCGTGAATTCTGCGCCGGCACGCACGGTCCAGGTCTGGCTTGCCAGGGAATCCGGCATATCAAAACTCCGGTAATTGCCCCATTGTGTCGCTGTAAAACTGGCGTTCACATTCCAGCGGATACCGTCCAGCTGCGCTCCGGCTGTATAGCTTAAAGGCAAGACTACTTTTCCGGAAACATTCCCGCTTGCAAAACTGCTGTCGTTTATCCGGGAGCCATCGGCGCCATAGCGAAACAACATGCGGTAATCATTTCGGGTGGCATTTAGCTGCTGTTCCAGCTGCACGGTAGCGCCAAGGCGCAGGTTCAGCTTTTCATTCAGCTTCGCTTCGTATTGGGCGCCGCCTTTCCAAAGGAGGCCGCCAATACTGTTTTGGCGCTGGAACTCTGAATTGAGCGCCGCAGTTGTATCAATATTGCTTAACCGGCTGGTAGCATTAATCGAACCAAAGGAATAACCAAAGTTCAGCCCAAAGCTCAGGCCTTTATACTTTCCGGCTAAACCGGCAAAAGCATAGTTCAGCCCGCCTTCGCCAATGTATTCGTGTACGGTATTGCCAATGCCCGGTGCCAGGGCTGTGTCGGCAATATGGTAATACACGCGGCTTTGCGGCTTTAAACCCAGCGCCAGGCCAAAGTTCTTGCCAACCGGAATACCAATGGTGAGGTAAGAAAGCGCCAGGGTGCCGGTGCTGTATTTATCATTGTTGGTCCGGATGCTGCGGTAGCTTGCTTCTACACCTGCTTCGTAGGTGGTAAATTGCAAAAAAGCATAAGAAGCCGGGTTTTCGGTATTGACGGCGGTACTGCTGGCATAGGCAGCGCTGGCACCGCCCAGGCCTCGCAGCAGCATGTTGCCGCCTTCTTTTATTTCGCCAATGCCATACCGGCTGTAAGGTGCGTTTTCTTTGGTAGCGTTTTGCGCATGGGCGCCTGTGGCAGCAAAAAAGAAAAGCACCGTTGCCAGGCGCTTAGCAGAGAGATGGAGCATTATGTTTTAGAATTAGATAAAGGCCTTTCAGGACCAAATCGGGGTCTGCAAAAATCCTGCTTTTTAAGTGGCGTGCCAAAAGGGCGGCATCACCCCCGGTTAAAACAGCGTTAAAGTGAGGGTATTGTGCTGCATACGCTTCCATTGTTTTTTCAATCTCAAAGGCTGCGCCCAGCACGGCACCGCTGCGCATGCAGGTTTCGGTATCATAACCCAGCAGCAGGGTATAGCCATAGGCATCCACTTCCGGCAGTCGTGCCGTAAAGTGGTGCATGGCATTCAGGCGCATCTGCACACCCGGACTGATGGCGCCGCCGCGAAAAGCATTCTGGTTGCTGGTGAAATTGAAAGTGATGCAGGAACCTGCGCAAATGGCTAGGTTGTTTTGATCCGGATATTCCTGCTGCATCGCCACAGCTGCTGCCAGCCGGTCGGGGCCAAGCGTATCCTGAGTATAATAGGCGTTAATCAGGGGCACCGGGGTATTTCCGCGCAACTGCAGGAAAAAGGCATGCTGCTGCAACCGGCTGATTAATTCTTCAGGAACCTGCCCGGCAGCACTAAGTATAATGGCAGATACCGGCTGCATTAATTCTGTTAGTTCTTCGGAAGAAGGGAGCGTTTCAAAATTCCGGCGCCGCGCTATGCTGCCATTTTCAAAAACAGCTGTTTTTACAAACGTGTTGCCCCAGTCAATACAAAGCACTTTCATTTATTGTAATTTTAAAAATCAGAAGAAATATTTCTGAAATGCCCGTTCATTTTAATGCGCTTCTTCATTTCTTCCAACTCGTGTATGACCGGAACAATTTCGTTGAGGTGACGGCGAATGTATTCCAATCGCTGCAGTTCACTGAAAAGCCCCAGCATTTCATATTCCTGCTCTTTCGAAAAACCTACATAATGGCCTATTTCATAGCTCAGCATGGCCGTTTTGCCCTGGGGAAATTTTTCCGAAACGTTCAGCAGCTCATACAATCTTTTTACCTCTGTGGTAATAAGCGCAGCCATCCGCTCGCTGCTGGTTTTCTTTTCATTATCCGGATAATGTACAATGGCGCCGCTGTATAGTTTCCCGGGTATTTCGCGCACCACTTCCAGCACACGAAAAACATCCACACCGCGGGTGCGGATATCCATTTCGCCATTGTCGTAAGTCCGCGCAATTTCTACGATATCCATACTGGTGCCCAGCTCGCTCATAGTGCCGCCCAGGACGGGCGGAATGCCAAACTGTTTTTTTGTGTCAATGCATTCCCGGATCATTTCCATGTAGCGGGGCTCGAAAATGTGCAGGTTCAGTTGCTCGCCCGGAAACACCACCAGGTCCAGCGGAAAAATGGATAAGAAAGTTGTCATGCCGAAGTGCTATTCAGGATTTTGCGACTTAAGAGATGGACGAACAAGGGTGTGCCAGAACCAGCACAGGAAAAACAAAAATACAAATACCCCGTACTGCACCTCCAGCATGGCGTCTGTTTGTAAGGCAGCAAAAAGCATGAGCCAGGCAGCCAGGAAGAAAAAGGCGTCACGGCCTTTTTGGTTTCCGGTAAAAGGCTGCAGCAGCCACACCACAAAAAACAAGGCGGCCGGTACGCCGGCGCCCAGCGAAATGGCCATCAGCTCGTTGTGTGGTATCAGCCGTTGCACGGCGGGAATGTGCGGATACCAGCGATCGTAGCCCATACTCATGGCGCTGAGTATATCGCCCATGCCTACACCCATCATCGGGAAATCCTGAATCAGGCGCAGCCAGATGTCGTAAGAAATGATGCGGCCTATATCGCTGTAATCGCCGCTACGCTGTCCCTGCCGGAATTCCCAAATGCTGTACACCGTATAGCCAATCCGCTCCCGGAAAGTAGGCATCAGGTAATACGCCAGGCCTACACCGGCAACGGCTATCAGGAGCAGCGCCAGTCCTTTTAACCGGTGCTTTTTTTGGGTAAGCAGGTAAATGACGAATGCCAGGAAAAACAGGTACAACATCAGCAGTCCTGTTTTGGCGGCCAGCAGGTGCAGGTAAAAAAAGGATAAAAGCAGGGCAATGCCCAGCAGGGTGCGCATCCACTTTTTAGACAGATTGGGCCACATCCAGCAGCCCCAGCAAACGCTTAACGCCACCATCATACTGAAGCGGATATGATCGCCGTCGGCAGGCGCCGGTATCAGCCGCGCATATTTGTATTCGGATAAATAGCCGCCGGCATCTTTTAAATAGGCGGCAACAGAATACCCCATGCCGCAAAAGGTGGCAGCGAAAAGCAGCAGCGTAAAAATGCGCAACTGTCGGGCGCTGAAAGCGGGCAGGAAACTGAATGCCAGTGGCAACAGCAGAAACGGCAGTTTGATTTGCAGCAGCGTAACCCACAATGTTTTGTTCTCAGACCAAAACCAGGAGAGGGCACAAATCAGTATCCAGGGCAAGCCCAGCAGCCACCAGTGCTGGTGTTGCCAGCGTTTGAGCGGTACGCCCCAAATACCTGTCAGGCCCAGCAGCATCATGCTGATGCTAAGCATTGCCTGCGCTCCGGCAACGAATCCAAACAGCATACCGGCGATGGCCAGCAGGGCTAAGTTGGTTTTGGAATAAAGAAAATGTTTGGAGTTGGGTATCACTATTTAGTTTTAGGGCTTTCTGAGTAAACGTAATTCACCTGAATTTCTTGTCTGTCACTATGATTCCAATGCTGGAAAAAATAGCGCTTGGTGATCAGCGGGCACTGGCCCGCGCCATCACCATCGTAGAAAACAAACTGCCCGGCTGGGCAGCCATTTTAGAGCAGGCGCCGGCCGGCACTGCTAAAGTGGTAGGCATCACCGGACCTCCGGGCGCGGGCAAAAGTACGCTTGTAAATGCGCTGCTGGCGCATTGGTTGTCGCAGGAAAAAAAAGTGGCGGTACTGGCTGTTGATCCTTCCTCGCCTTTTAATTACGGGGCCCTGCTGGGAGACCGCATCCGGATGAGTAATTTTTACAACCATCCCGGCACTTTTATACGGTCGCTGGCCAGCCGCGGCGCTTTGGGCGGGCTTAGCAATGCTATTATGGAAGTAACAGATGTGGTGAAGGCAGCTCCGTTTGATTTCGTGATTGTAGAAACCGTTGGTATTGGTCAAAGCGAAGTAGAAGTAGCGGCGCTGGCCGATTGCACAGTGCTGGCGCTGGTGCCCGAGGCAGGCGATGTGGTGCAAACCATGAAAGCCGGCGTTATGGAAATTGCAGACGTATTTGTCATAAACAAGGCCGACCGCGACGGAAGCGAAGCTTTGTATAAAACATTGCAGCGCCTGGTACACGAGCATGCAGCCCGCACGCCGGTGCTGAAAACCAATGCAACCACCGGGGAAGGTGTTGCCGGCCTGGCCACAGCCATTGAGCAGGAATTAAAACAGGCAGATTTGTCTGAGAAAAAGATTTGGCTTTTAACTGAAAAATGCTGGCGCCTGATGCAGGAAGAGCGCATGAAAGGTTTAGATAAAGGCATCGTAGCCCAACAACTGGCAAGGGCGGTACAGCAGCCGGGGTTTAATTTGTACCGCTTTGCGCACCAGCTTTCGGCCACCGCTTAGCAGGTAGTGCTGCATCTTTGCTTGCATGAGCCGTGTGCGAAGAATATTTGCTACCCTGAAAGACCTGCGCTGGCAACAGTGGTGGTTCCGGGTGTGGCATCCTTTGAAGCGACTTGCTTACCGTCCGCCGGTTTTAAAGAAAGAAGAAAGCAACGCGGCCCGTACTTTTCCGGTTCGCCATTTCTTGTCTATACCGCCGCCTTATGCCGCATCGCCGGCAGAAAGAACGTATGCTTTCCTGAATTTAAATAAATCTTTTTCAGACGCAACCGACTGGAATTTTACCGGCTATGGCCTGCTGTGGGCTTTTCACTTAAATTATTTTGACTGGCTGGGCGATGAACGTCTAAGCCGCAAGGAACGCCTGGATGCTTTAAAGGAATATGCGGCACAGCGCACCAGCTTAAAAGTGGGATTGCACAGTTATCCGGCTTCCGTACGGCTTATTAATGCCATCCGGTTTCTGGAACAGGAAGAAAGGTCAGAAACCCTCCTGCAATTACTTTGGGAAGATGCCTGCCGTGTGGCGCATTTCCCGGAGCTGCATCTGATGGGCAATCATTTTCTTGAAAATGCCTTTGCGCTGCTTTATGCTGCGCATTTTTTTCAGGAAATTAAATTTTACAAAAAAAGTCGTCGCTGGCTGCAACAGCAGCTTGCAGAACAGGTGTTGCCCGATGGCGGGCACTTTGAAAGAAGTCCGGCCTATCATGCACATGTATTGCTTCGCCTATTGCAATGCATAGAGCTGTTGCAAAGAAGCTACCGTTTTAAAGATGAAGCGCTGATTTCCCTTTTAAAAGAAAAAGCAGCCGCTATGCTGAGTTGGCTGGAAAGCTTTGCTTTGGATAAGGAAACAATGCCGCATTTTGGCGACAGCAACCCGGAAATGATGCCGGAACTTCCGGTAATCTGGCAGCTGGCGGCTACATGCGGGGTAACATCCCATATGAGCAATTTACAGGAAAGCGGCTACCGGAAAATGCAGGCCGGCGGCTTTACCTTGTGGTTCAATGGCGGCAGCGCATCGCCAGCCTATTTACCAGGCCATGCCCATGCCGATCCGCTTTCCATTGTGCTGTATCATCACCAATCGCCGGTTTTGATGGGCGCTGGAGTCTCAACTTATGAAAACAACGCCAGGCGGCATTGGGAAAGAAGCACGGCAGCGCATAATACCCCGGTGGTAAACGGGCAAAATGCCTCGGATACCTGGTCGGCATTTCGCATGGGCCGGAAAGCACAGGTAAAGATGAGGGAGGATAAGCCGGATTGTTTTCTGGCGGTACACAATGGCTATCAGCATTTGGGCTGCACTGTAAGCTGCCGGATAAACAAGCTGGCCCATAACAGCGGGCTGCAGGTAGTGTACAGCCTGGAAAAAAGGGGCGCACCAGCTACAGGCACTCTTTTTTTACACCTGCCGCCAGACACCCGACCCGAACATTTTAACAGCCAAATTTTTGAAATTGGCCGGATAAAGTTTGAGATTAATACAAATGGGACAGTATCTTTGCAGCCATATGCTTTCGCTGCCGGATTCCACCACCTGATTCCTTCGTTCCGGATAAAGATTGATTTCAAAGAAAGGATAGTTCTAGTTATAACGACACAGGAAGTTAATGGAGATTGATATAGTTGCCGGTGCACGGCCCAACTTTGTAAAAATTGCCTCTATCATAGCGGCCATCCGAGAGGCTGGCCCGGAAAGCGGCATTTCGTACCGGTTGGTGCACACAGGGCAACATAGCAGTCAGGAAATGAGTGCGGTGTTTTTTGAACAGCTTTCTATTCCCGAGCCAGATATAAAACTTTCCGTACCAGCCGGTTCGCAGGCAGAAATGACCGCGGCCATTATGATGCGGTATGAAAAGGTGCTGGAGCAAAAGCGGCCTGATATGGTATTAGTGGTTGGGGACGTTACCTCTACGCTTGCCACAGCCATTACGGCCAAAAAAATGAATGACATCCCGGTGGCGCATATTGAAGCGGGTATCCGCAGCGGCGACTGGACGATGCCGGAAGAAATTAACCGGATTATTACCGACTCGGTAAGCGATTACTTTTTTACGCCTTCTGAGGTAGCTAACGAAAATTTAATACAAAGTGGTGTGCCGGCCAGCCGGATATTTTTCGTGGGCAATACCATGATTGATACGCTGCTGCGTCATCAGCACCGGTTTCATCCGCCTGCATTCTGGCAAGAGTACGGCCTGCAGCGGCGGCATTACATCCTGCTTACCATTCACCGGCAGGCCAATGTAGCGGATCCTAAAACTCTGGAAGGTATTATAAAAGCAGTGGTGCGCAGCGCTGTGGGCCTGCCGGTGGTTTTCCCGGTTCACCCGCGCACAGCCAGCATTCTGTCGCATCTTTTTGTACAGGCACCCAACCTGATACTATGTCCGCCCCAGTCTTACCTGGAATTTAACTATCTGGCTGCCAATGCTTTGGCAGTTGTTACTGATAGTGGTGGTATCAGTGAGGAAACCACCATAATGAATGTTCCCTGCATGACCCTGCGTTCCAGCACAGAAAGACCGGAAACCTGTACGCTGGGCACGAATGTTTTATTAGGTGCCAGGCCGGCAAATATTGAACAGGCTATGGCACGCGTACTGCGGGGCGACTGGGCTACCGGAAAAGCGCCCTTTCTCTGGGACGGGCACACCGGTAGCAGAATTGTAACGATACTGCGGGGTATTGCCAGCGGAAACAAACAGTTATTACTGCAGCATAGCTATGCAAACAGTCAGAATGCGTATAATTACTAAATTCTCAACACGTGGTTTATAATAGGTTTGCAACAGCCGATTCACCAATACAATATATAAAAACACAACTAAAAAATTCTTGGTAAGATGGAACTGCATCCTTTTATATTTTGTGTACTGGCTATCGTTTGTGCTGCGGCAATAAGCGTTGTAACCGTACCAAGAGTGCTGGCGCTTGCCATTAAGAAAAGGCTATTTGATGTGCCGGATAACAACCGGAAACTGCATAAGCGCATTGTGCCCAACCTGGGCGGTATTGCTATTTTCATTGCTTTTATCCTCTCCAGTACGCTACTGATGAAAGACACCGGCTTTCATTGGAATTATATGCTGACGGCCACCTTTATTTTGTTTTTTACAGGACTGAAGGATGATTTGATGGGACTAACGCCCTGGAAAAAACTGGCTGCCCAGTTATTTGCTGCGTTTCTGGTGGTAACACTGGCAGACATTCGTTTAACTGATTTCTATGGCTTGTTTGGCCTGAATCAGTTGCCCGCCTGGTTCAGCTATCCCTTTTCTATTATAGGCATTGCTTTTGTTACCAATGCTTTTAACCTGATAGATGGGGTAGACGGGCTTGCCGGTTCTGTGGCAGCCATGGCTGCACTGGTGTTTGGTGTGATCTTCGCACTTTCCGGACAACAGCATCTGGCTATTGTTTCTTTTAGCCTGCTCGGCGGCATCCTGGGCTTTCTTTATTACAATGTATCTCCTGCACGCATTTTCATGGGCGATACAGGGTCTCTGTTTATCGGTTTTATTCTGGCCACGCTCAGTATTTCTTTTGTAAATAGCCAGCCGGTATACGAGCTGCTGGCCAGGCATGTGCATGTAGCCGGCCCCGCGGTAAAGTACACCATCGTGCTGGCCATCCTGTTTGTACCTATTTTCGATACGCTCAGGGTATTTGCCATGCGCGCTTTAAAAGGCCATTCTCCCTTTCGCGCCGATCGCAACCACCTGCATCATTACCTTTTAGATTTAGGCTTTAGCCATTCCCAGGCCGTACTTATTCTGCTGAGTTCCAGCATCCTGTTACTTTCTACCTGCAGCCTGGTTTACGGCTTGAACGTACACCTGGGTATTGCAGCCCTGTGTATCGTGGCTATGGGTTTATTTACCATTCTTTATTTTCATAAAAACTTTCAGAAAAAGGCACTGACAAATATTGAGGCATCCGTGCATCTTATTTCAGCGAATGGCGCACTTGCGGAACTTTCTTTAGATGAAGAAGATCGTGATGTGGAATCCAAGCCTGCCTCTGCTAATAAAGCAACTCAAAAAAGAACGGAACAATTGCTGCAGGAAGAAATGCAGTAATACTGGTAAGCCAGTTGTTCTCTAAATGAAAATACCCCGTATTGTGCATACGGGGTATTTTTTTGAAACAGGCTTTCGCTTATTCTGTTTCCCGCTTTTCAGCCACGGCTTTAGCTTCCAGGCGCTTTTGTTTTCTTTCTTCTTCAAAAGCGTCTTCCCGGATTTGCTCTTTGTCATAAGCCCTGATAATATGCTTTACCAGTCGGTGACGTACCACATCGCTTTCGTCCAGCTGAATGTGTGCAATACCGGAAATGTTTTGCAAGATGCGGGTAGCTTTTCCCAGGCCGCTGCGCTGGTTTTTAGGAAGATCTACCTGCGTCAGGTCGCCGGTGATAATGGCTTTTGCAGAAGGGCCTATACGGGTCAAAAACATCTTCAGCTGCAGGTCTGTGGCATTTTGCGCCTCGTCCAGGATGATGAAGGAATTATCCAGCGTACGGCCGCGCATATAAGCCAGCGGTGCAATCTCGATGATGCGGTTGGCCATATAATAATTCAGCTTGTCGCTGGGTATCATATCGTCTAACGCATCGTACAGGGGCCGCAGGTAAGGGTCAATCTTTTCCTTTAAATCGCCCGGCAGAAAACCAAGGCTTTCACCGGCTTCCACTGCAGGGCGGGTCAGGATGATTTTACGGACCGCTTTGTTTTTAAGCGCACGCACGGCAAGCGCTACCGCAGTGTATGTTTTACCGGTACCGGCGGGGCCAATGGCAAAGATGATGTCGTTTTTCTCGCAAACGGCAGCCATCATTTTTTGGTTTTGTGTTTTGGCACGGATTACTTTTCCGTTGGGCCCGAATACCAGGATGTCATTGCCATTTTCTTCTTCTGCAGCATTGGCTTCAGCCGTTTCTTCAGTACCAAGAATTTTTGAAAAATAATTGTCTGAAAGATGGCCGTTGCGCTCCAGGTATTTTACCACCTGACCTATTTTCTGCTGGGCCGCTTCCACTTCATCCGGCTGACCGGAAAGCTTTATCTGGGAGCCGCGCGACAGTATTTTAAGGAGGGGGTATTTCTTTTTCAACAGGTCGAACTTACTGTTGTTGATGCCGAAAAACTCTATGGGATTTACGGTGTCTAGATTGATAATGGCTTCTGTCAAGGTGTAGGAGTTTAGTAACCATATAGGGGTAAAAACCGTGCCATTTTGAAGTGCATGTAACCCCCTGGCCACAAGTTATGCACAATTCACAAGCGGTTTAAATCTTGTAGCCTGCTTCTTTGAAAGCTTCTACTTTTTGTGCCACTTTTTCGTCGCTCAGCCCCAGGATGCGGGCAGCCAGGGCTGCCGCATTGCGGGCACCTGCCTTGCCAACGGCCAGCGTGCCTACAGGCAGTCCGGGAGGCATTTGCACAATGCTGTACAGTGCGTCTACACCGCCGGGAAGACCACCTTCCAGCGGTACGCCCAATACGGGCAGCGAAGTGTAGGCGGCACAAACACCGGGCAGCGCGGCTGCCATACCGGCAGCGGCAATGATGGCGCCAAACCCGTTCTGGCGGGCGTTCATCATCAGGTCGCGCACCTTGTCCGGATTGCGGTGGGCAGAGGCCACTACCATTTCGTTTTCAATTTCAAACCAGTCCAGCCATTTTTTGCTTTCCTGCATCACTGGCTCGTCACTTACGGAGCCCATAATGATCATTACTTTCATAGTGCTAGTTTATTGTGGCGCTAAAGTAAAGCCTCCGGGCATTTTTTTTACTAAGCGAAGTATTAATTGTTTACAGGCCCGCTACAGCGCAGGCTTTATTTTTGCCGCTTCATGTACGATTTAAACAACAAGGTAGTACTGGTAAGCGGCGCCTCGGGCGGTATCGGAAAGGCCATTGCAACAGAAGCCCTGAAACGCGGCGCCAGCGTTTCGGTGTGCGGGCGCAGCCTCGAAAAGCTGGAAAAAGTTTTCCCGGCCCGGGAGCGCCTTTTTCTTTTTCAGGCTGATGTGTCTGTGGAGGCAGATTGCAGCAGCTGGATAGCAGCTACGGTGGCTAAATGGGGCAGGGTAGATGTGCTTATCAACAATGCCGGGCAAAGCATGCGGGCTTTGTTTGAATACACAGAGCTTTCGGTATTGAAGCAATTGATGGATGTGAATTTCTGGGGCGCAGTGTATAGTACCAAATACGCATTGCCCTACATTAAAAGGCAAAAGGGCATCATCGCGGGTGTTTCATCTATTGCCGGTTATCGTGGTTTGCCGGGCCGTACCGGCTATTCTGCTTCCAAATTTGCCCTTCAGGGATTCCTGGAAGCCCTGCGTACCGAACTGCTGCACACCGGCACGCATGTGATGTGGATTTCGCCAGGTTTTACAGCTTCCAATATCCGGAATGTGGCGCTGGCAGCAGACGGCAGTGCCCAAAAGGAAACGCCTCTGGATGAAAGCAAACTCATGACGGCTGAACAATGTGCGGTATTACTGCTGAACGCTCTGGAGCAAAGAAAACGCAGCCTGGTCATGACCCGGCAGGGCAAACTGACGGTGTGGCTGAATAAGCTGATTCCCGGACTGGCAGATAAGCTGGTGTTTCGTCATTTTTTAAAGGAGCCGGATAGTCCGCTGGCAGGTTATAAGTAAGGCAGGATAGGGTAGCGGTAACCTGGTTTTTGATTTTGCAGTGCACATTTGTATCTGCCGTAATAGCCCGCGCATTGTTTCGTTTATTCAATAAATACGCGGTCTCCAGGCAGCTGCTTACCCATAAGTATTGCCGGAAATTGGCTGGTATTCTGTCCAATTTTAATGCAGTCGGGACGGTTTTTACTGGAATGACTTTTACAGAACAATGCATTATTCCAATGAGCCATAATAAAAATATATTAAATCATAATAATATTTTATGCCTGGTGCTGTTTCTGTTCCTGTGCGGTTTGTCTGCAGATGCCCTGGCGCAAACCCGGCATAAAAAGCCGGTAAAGCAGCCGGCCCGCAAAACGGTTGTAAAAAAGCAGCAGCCACTACGCCCGCAGACTACGGATAAACCTGCTGATCAGCCTGAAAACCGCCTTGTAAAAACCGATAAGCCAAAGGGTACGGACAGCACTACGCTGGATAAAGTAGCCGCCGTGGTGCATGATTCCATAAAAGCGCAATTAAAAGAACCGATTGTTCAGGTGCCCGTCACCCTGCGCAGCCTGATTTTACCGGGCGCCTTTTTTGCGTATGGCGCCATTACACTCAATAACGGCAGTCTTAGAAAGATAAATGAAGAAGTACGCGAAGCCATATGGGATGGCAAAAAGCACACGCGGCCTTATGTGGAAGATTACCTGCTGCTGCTGCCGGCTGCCTCTGTGTATGCGTTAAACATTGCCGGTGTACATGGCCGGAATAATTTAATAGACCGTTCCGTGATTTACGGCATGAGCAACCTTATTGCCAATGGCCTGAGTTATGGGGTAAAATCACTTAGCATAGAAACCCGACCGGATAGTTCTGACCGGTATTCTTTTCCCAGCGGCCATACAGCGGAAGCTTTTGTAAGTGCTGAATTTTTTCATCAGGAATATAAAGACCGGCTGCATTGGTCTGCATCAGCGGCCGCTTACGGGGTAGCCATTACGGTGGCTTACCTGCGGATGCACCACAACAAACACTGGCTGAGCGATATAGCCGCCGGCGCGGGCATTGGCATTGCCAGCACGCGCTTTTCCTATTATCTCTATCCTGCCATTAAGCATTGGATTTTCGGCAGCAAAAAGATCAAGGAAACCACGCTCATCCTGCCCACGTACCAGCAGGGTGCTTTTGGCTTTGCCCTGGTGCACAACTTTTAAGCCGGGGTATTACTTGGCATCCACCGCCAGGACGGTTTTCATTTGCTGTTGCCGGGCCGCACGCATCACGGTTACAATTTGGTCTGCATTGGCTTTTTTATCCGCGTTTATCACCACGGTAGGTTCCGCATTATCCGGGTTTTTGGCGGCAGCGGCAAAAATGGCGCTGCCCAGCGAGTCTGCCATCACGGGCCGGGTACCTACATAAAACTGCTGCAAACTGTCTATAGACACCACCACCGTTTGCTTGGCTTTTGTATCGCTCTGGGCTTTAGGCACCGAAAGCTTTACCACGTTGGGATTCGCCAGCGTGGATACAATCAGAAAAAAGAAAAGCAGGATGAACAAAATATCGTTCAGGGCAGAAGTATGCGGCTGCTCATTTTCTCTTAGTCGGTTGTCGCGTAGGTTCATGCTTTTACGGGTTCCTGCAGGATGTCAATAAACTCCGCACTGGCGTTTTCCATGCGGTTGGCGGTGCGGTTCAGCTCGGCATTGAGGTATTTGTAGCAGACGTAGGAAATAAGCCCGATGATAAGGCCTACGGCAGAGGTTACCATTTTGGTATAAATACCGCCGGCAAAATTCTCCAGCGAAAAGCCCTTGTGCTGAATGTCGAAAAACAGGATGATCATGCCGAAGATGGTACCCAGAAAACCAAACATGGGCGCAATGCTGGCAATGGTGCTGAGGGCGCCTACATTTTTTTCCAGTTTAAAGATCTCCAGCTTGCCGGTGTTTTCCATGCTCTTTTCGATGTGATCAATCGGCTTGCCCAGGCGGCTCAGTCCTTTTTCTATCATGCGGCCTTCGGGCGCCTGCTGACTGCGGGCCACCGATTTAGCACCGCTCAGGTTGCCTGCCAGTACCTGCTCGCGGATGCGGGCCAGGAAGTTGGGATCGTTGCTGCGTGCTTTACGGATAGCCATCCACCGCTCAAAAAAGATGTACACCATCACAATAGAGCAAATAAGCAGCGGAATCATCAGAATGCCGCCTTCCCAAAGCAGGGAAAACAGGGAAAGCGATTCGTTGGCTGCCGGGGCAGCTACGGGCGCCGGTGGTACCAGGCCACTGTCTGTAGGGATTTGCAGAAAAAGAGAAAAAAGGTGCATAATGATTGGCAGAAGAAGTATGAGGCCTGCAAATGTAATTGTCTGCGCCTAATGGACGCGCAGATGTTTTGCAATCTAAACGTTTTCTTGAAAGGGGCGCAAGACCGAAAAAAGCGCCGTCCCCTGCCAGCAGGAGACGGCGCTTTTAAAACGGGTATAAACCTATGAAGCAGGGCTAATCTTTACTACTTCCAGGTCAAATGTCAAATCCTGACCAGCCAGCGGGTGGTTGGCATCCAGGGTTACAAATTCATCGTTGACGCTTGTTACAATCACCGGCATCACGTTGCCCTGATCATCGTTCAGGTGCAGTTCCATACCTTCTTCCGGGGTAATGTCTTCGGGGAAATTGGTGCGGGGAAAGTCCATAATCATCTCGTCGCTTTTTTCGCCATAAGCTTCGGCCACGGGTATGTTTACGGTTTTCTTTTCGCCTTCTTTCATGCCAATTACTGCATTATCGAAACCGGGTATAACCTGTCCGCTGCCGGCAGTAAACTCCAACGGCTCACGGCCCTCAGAGCTATCAAACATTTCTCCGGTTTGCAGCGTACCGGTATAGTGCACCTGCACTTTATCTCCTTTTTTTACTTCGTTCATAGTGAAATGAATTTTTTAGTGCTGCAAGGTACGTTTATTTAATTTCGACCCTGGATTTTTCATCATTTTTGTGTTTTACTGCGCTATGATATCTGCCTTGTTTCAATACCTTAAAACGTTCTTCCTTTCTTTGCTGCTGGCAGGAAATGTTACTGCCCAAACTCAACCCGCCCCGTCAAACCCGGTATTGCCCGGCGCTTATCAGATGGAGCAATATCTGCCTTTGCTACAAGGCAAAAGGGCGGGGCTCATTATTAATCAGACCTCGGAAGTGAAGGGCACGCCGCTGCTGGATACGCTGCTGGCCCGAGGGGTACAGGTAAAGAAAATCTTTGTGCCGGAGCATGGCTTTCGCGGTGTGGCAGATGCAGGCGCGCATGTGAAAAGCGATGTGGACGCCAAAACCGGCCTGCCGGTGATTTCCCTTTATGGCAATAACAAGAAACCAACCGCCGCCCAGCTGGAAGGACTGGATGTGCTGATGTACGACCTGCAGGATGTAGGCGTGCGCTTTTATACCTATATCTCTACGCTGCAGTACTGCATGGAGGCGGCTGCTGAAAACGGGAAAACGGTTTTGGTGCTGGACCGCCCGAATCCCAATGGCCATTACATAGATGGCCCTGTGCTGGATACATCGTTACGCTCGTTTGTAGGCATGCAACCCATTCCTATTGTCTATGGTATGACGCCCGGCGAATACGCCAAAATGCTAAAAGGGGAAGGCTGGCTGAAACAGGCCCATGCCCTGAAGCTGGAAGTCATTGCCTGTAAAAACTATGACCACAACACGCCCTATGATTTGCCGGTGGCGCCGTCGCCCAACTTAAAAACGATGGCCAGTATTTACCTCTATCCTTCGCTTTGCTTTTTTGAGGGAACGGTGGTAAGTGTGGGCCGCGGCACCTCAAAGCCTTTTGAACAATGGGGACATCCTGTCTTTGAAAAATTCAGTAGTGAAAGCTTCCGTCCGCGCAGCATGACGGGCGCTACCCAGCCGCCCTATGAAGGACAAAATTGCTATGGCAGGATTTTGGGTGAAAAAGAAGTGGCAGCCGCTAAAAAAGAACTGCAGTTACAATGGCTTTTGGAGGCTTACAATTGGTACGGCAAAAGGGAAAGCTTCTTCAATAATTTCTTTGAAAAACTAGCCGGCACGCGCGAGCTGCGCCGTCAGATTATGGCCGGGAAAAGCGAACAGGAAATCCGTAGCAGCTGGCAACCCGGACTGAAAGCTTTTAATGAAATCAGGAAACAGTATTTGCTTTATCCGGACTTTAAATAATTAATCGCGCCCAATTACTTCTGTCCGAATAAAACCACAGATGTTCACTGCCATTTACGACTTTTTCGCCCCGCGCCGCTGGCTGGCTTACGTCTTGTTTGTAGGCACCCTGCTGGCAGCCGGATTGCTGGCCCTGCGGCTGCATTTTGAAGAAGACATCACGCGTTCGCTGCCCAACAGTCAGGCCATTCAGACCATGAATCAGGTGATGGCCAAAACGCAGGCGGGCGAACAGCTTATTTTTCTGGCGCGTTTTAAAGACGGCGCCCGTCAGGAGCCCGACAGCCTGATTAGCGCGGTAAATGATTACGCGGCAAGCCTGCAGCAAAAGCTGGGTCCGTGGATAGACACGCTGCAATTGCAACCTGCCGCTGGCGCGGAAGAGCACCTTATTACGCTGGTAAAAGAGCACCTGCCGCTGTTGCTGACCGAAAGCGATTACCAAAGGATAGACAGCCTCATTCAGCCGGAAAAAATTTCGGCTACCATGGCCAACAACAAGAAAATCCTGCTTTCGCCGGCAAGCGTGGTTTATAAGCAACTGGTAGCTGCCGACCCGCTGGGCATTTCTGCTTTTGCCTGGCAAAAACTTTCCATACTCAGGCAGGATACCACGTATGAAATTTATGAAGGCTACCTTTTTTCAAAAGAGCAGCGGCAGCTTTCCTTTTTCCTGAAACCCGCATTCAAGGCCTCTGAAACCGGGAAAAGCAAAGCCTTTTTTGAAGCCCTGGAAGCGGTAGATAAAGACTTCGCGCAGCGGCATCCGGATGTAAATATGGTCTGGTTTGGCGGTCCGGCGGTAGCGGCCGGCAATGCCGCGCAGATGCGTTACGATACTTTTCTGACGCTGGGTGTATCGGTACTGCTGCTGGCGGGGCTGGTGCTTTATTTCTTTCGCCGGAAGCGCACACCACTCCTGCTTTTTTTGCCCGTAGCCTATGGCGCCCTGTGCGGACTGGCCGTAGTATATCTCACGCAGGGCAGCATATCCATCATTGCCCTGGCAGCCGGTGCTATTGTGCTGGGCATTGCCATGGATTATGGCATTCATTTTCTAAGCCATGCCCTGCACACGCACGATATGCGGGCCACCGTGCGCGACCTGCAGCAACCCCTCACGCTGGGCAGCTTCACCACCATCGCGGCGTTCTTTTCATTGCGGCTGGCGCATACTTCCATCCTGCGCGATTTAGGCACTTTTGCTTCTGTGGCCCTGCTGGCAGCCGCGCTTTGCACCCTTGTCTTCCTGCCGCATTTCCCTTTTGCCGTTAGGAAAACAGGAGAACGCAAAACCATTTTTGACCGGCTGGGCAGGATGCGCCCGGAAAAAAGCAAATTCCTGGTATGGGGCATTATCCTGCTTACCCCGGTGATGGCGGTGCTGGCGCCGCGTGTGGCATTTGATGAGGATTTGATGCACCTGAACTACATGAGTCCTAAGCTGCAGGCAGCGCAGCAGGAAGTAAGCCGGGCCAATGCCGCCGCGCTGGGCGCCATCTTTGTGGTGGCCGAAGGAAGCAGCGAAGACGCAGCTTTGCAAAAGCTGGAAAGCATTTCGCCGGCGCTGGAAGCACTCCGTCAAAATGGGATTTTGCGGCAGGTCAGTAATCCTGCTACCCTCATTCCATCCCGGCAAAGTCAGGAAGAAAAGGCCACCCAATGGCAACAGTACTGGGCTGGAAAAGACGTGCAGGTTGTATGGCAGGACATTGAAAACGCTGCGGTAAAGGAAGGCTTTGCACCGGCTGCTTTTGAAGGCTTCCGGAATAGTTTGTCGGAGAAGTCTTTGTTGCTGGACAGCAATGCAGTGAACGGATTGAAACAATTATTCCCGGCCGGTTTTGCTTACGATGGTGAAAAATATTTCGCCATTGCGCAGCTGCAGGTGCCGGCGGCGCAACGCGCCGCCGTGTTTCAAACTTTGTCGGCAGATAAAAATGTTACCGTTACCGACCGGCAGGAAGTAGCCACGCAGCTGGTGAATGTCCTGAAAGCAGACTTCAACAACATCGCGCTCTGGACCTCGCTGATTGTCTTCTTTGCCCTGCTCATCGGTTATGGACGCATAGAACTCGCCATCATTGCCTTTCTGCCCATGGTTATTTCCTGGGTCTGGATTCTGGGACTGATGGTGCTGCTGGGTTTGAAATTCAATATCGTCAACATCATCATCTCCACACTCATCTTTGGCCTGGGCGACGACTATGCCATCTTTACCATGGACGGCCTGGTAGAGAAATACAAGAAAGGCGGGGGTGGGGCTAAGTTGCAATCCGTGCGTAGCGCCGTATATGTAAGTGTAACCACTGTTTTAATAGGTCTGGGCGTACTTCTTCTGGCAAAGCATCCGGCGCTGAAATCCATTGCCTTTATTTCCGTCACCGGCCTGCTGTGCGTGGTATTTATCAGTCAGACGCTGCAACCCTTTTTGTTTAACTGGTTTATTCAAAACCGGGCGGATAAAAAGTTCCTGGCGTTTACCCTGCGTTCTTTCCTCATCAGCATTTATGCCTTTACCTATTTTTTCACCGGCTCACTAGTGCTGAGCATCCTGGGTTTTATCCTTACCCGGTTGAAACCCCTGGGCAAGCGGCGCAGCGATTACCTGTTTCACCGGGCTATCAGCGCTTATACCTGGAGCATGATGTACATCATGGGCAACGTGCGCAAAAGGATTTACAACCGCGAACTGGCCGATTTTTCCAAACCCGCCATTTACATTGCCAACCATGCTTCTTTCCTGGACATCCTGGCTACCACCATGCTGCATCCGCGGCTGGTACTGCTGACCAACCGCTGGGTGTGGCGCTCGCCCGTGTTTGGCGCAGTGGTGCGCATGGCCGAATATTACCCGGTGGCCGATGGCGCAGAAGGCAGCATTGAGCCCTTGCAGGGACTGGTGGACCGCGGCTATTCCATCGTGATATTCCCTGAGGGCACCCGCAGCTTTACCGATAAAATCGGCCGCTTCCACAAAGGCGCTTTTTACCTTTCTGAAAAGCTGGGATTGGATATTGTGCCCCTGTTTTTACACGGCGTGCATTACACCATGCAAAAAGGCGACTGGCTGCTGAAAGACGGCAATATTTCTATTTATTATTCGCCGCGCATTGCGCCTGGCGACGCCCGTTTTGGCGAAGGATACGTGCAGAGAACCAAAAACATCAGCCGCTGGTTTAAAGCGCAGTTTGCACAGATTAAAGCGCAGAACGAAACGCCGTCTTACTTCCGCGAGCAGCTCATCCGCAGCTATACCTATAAAGGGCCGGTGCTGGAATGGTACGCCCGCATCAAAATCTGGCTGGAAAAGAATTACGAGCTGTTTCATGGTCTTTTGCCGCGCAGCGGGCGTATATATGATTTGGGCTGCGGTTATGGCTTTGCCACCTACCTGTTGCATTGGGCAGCGCCGGAACGAAACATGCTGGGCGTGGATTATGATGAGGAAAAAATAGCCGTGGCGCAGGGCAATTTCCTGCGGGATGACAAGATTGCGTTCCAGGCAGCGGATGTGACGGAATTTAAATTAGAGTCCTGCACCGGCATTCTCATCAGCGATGTATTGCATTACCTGCTGCCGGCGCAACAACGTGAATTGCTGGCGCGTTGTGTAGCGGCGCTGGAGCCGGATGGCGTGCTTATTATCCGCGATGGCGTAGAAGAATTAAAAGAACGGCACAAAGGCACACAGCTTTCTGAATTGTTTTCTACTAAAATATTTAAATTCAATAAAACCCGCAACAAGCTTCATTTCATCAGCCGGAATATGATTACCGCCTTTGCGCAGGAAAATGGCCTTTTACTGGAAGTTATAGACACCACGAAGCGGACCAGCAACCTGACGTTTGTGTTGCGGAAAACAATTTAGACCAACACATTCACTCAAAATCTGCCTATTATTTCACCAGCTTTTGAATTCTGGGTGCTTCGCCGTACGCTTTGAAAACAAGTGTATAAAGCCCAGGGGATAAGTTATTCAGATTGCAAGAAATGCTTTGGTTGCCGGATTCAAATTCCTGATTGGTAAGAATAGCACACGTTCGGCCAGTCATATCTACCAGGTAAATGGCAACCTCCTTTTTAGCGGACAGATAGAAAGAAATGTTTCCGATATCCTTTACCGGATTTGGTACGCATTGGAAAGTGTTTTTGGCTGTTTCTGAAGAAATGCCTAAGCCTGACGTATGGAGCCAGGATGCGGATCGGAATGTATCTGTGCCATTATGAATGGTTAGTTTAGTGGTGTAAAGATTTTGCCTGTAATCATTGCGGTACCACCTATAAATTTCTTCATAGTAAGATTCAGACCAGCTACCGGCAGCGTTTACATACTCATTAATCTCTTTTACCCGCAGCACATTTTCAAACGTACCTGCAGGGGTGAGGAGTGTGCCAAATCCATCTGCACTTACACGCACAACTCCGTTTTGGTCCCGCTCCATGCCTGTAACAGAGTAAACACCATAATAATAGTCAAGAAGGGAATCGGTATAGGTAAAAGGAAATTTCATGAATACTTTAAGGTCCTCTAATTCTAAATAGATACTGCCTGAGGGAACTGATGTGCCGTAGTGTACAAACGCCTGTACGGTATCATTCATAAAATAAGTATTGCCTGAAAAATTATAAATACAATCCGGGTTAGGATGTGTGCCGCAGTCGCGATATTTTACAATAAATGGGCTGCCTGTTGCGGCACTGAAATCCCATAACTGACCGGGTCCCGGGTTTCCCGGATCTTTCATGTTGCTGGAGTAAAAATTAAAACTATCGCCTGCCTGCGGGTTGATGGCGCTGGTAAGCACCGGCTGCGCCAGCAATACATGGCTGGAAAGAAGTAATCCGGCTGTAATTAGTAGCTTCTGGATCATAAATAATTGTATTTAGCCGTGGTAAATTAATGCTTTCCCATCAACTGCAAGGCTTTAAGCCCGGAACCGGGCAGCTTATCAAGCAAACAACGTATCTCCATCGTACCTTTGCAGACTTTCATGAAAAACATCCGTAACTTTTGCATCATTGCCCATATTGACCATGGTAAAAGCACCCTGGCCGACCGCCTGCTGGAGCATACCAAAACCGTATCCAGCCGCGATATGCAGGCACAGGTACTGGATGATATGGACCTGGAACGAGAAAAAGGTATCACGATTAAGAGCCACGCCATTCAGATGGATTATGAGCTGCATGGCGAAAAGTATACGCTGAACCTGATTGATACGCCCGGCCACGTGGATTTTTCCTATGAAGTGAGCCGCGCCCTTGCCGCCTGCGAAGGCGCCCTGCTGCTGGTAGATGCCAGTCAGGGCATTCAGGCACAAACCATTTCCAACCTGTACCTGGCACTGGAAAATGATCTGGAAATTATTCCGGTCATCAACAAGATTGATATGGTGGGCGCCATGATTCCGGAAGTAACCGATCAGATTGTGGACCTTATTGGCTGTAAACCCGAAGACATCATTCACGCCAGCGGTAAAAGCGGCATTGGCATTGATGAAATCCTGGAAGCGGTGGTGAGCCGTATTCCTGCCCCTCAGGGCAACCCGGATGCACCCCTGCAGGCGCTGATATTTGACTCTGTTTTTAATCCCTTCCGCGGCATTATTGCTTACTTCCGGGTATTCAATGGCACGATTACGAAGAACGACAAAGTAAAGTTTTTCCATACAGAAAATACCTATGCCGCCGATGAAGTAGGTATCCTCAAAATGGGTTTGCTGCCTAAAAATGAAGTAAAAACCGGCGACGTAGGGTACATCATCACCGGCATTAAAGATGCCAAAGAAGTAAAAGTAGGCGACACCATTACCCTGGTAAACAACCCTATTAAAGAAGCCGTAAAAGGCTTTGAAGAAGTAAAGCCCATGGTATTTGCCGGCATCTTCCCGGTGGAAACAGACGATTTTGAAGAGCTGCGCGACTGTATGGAAAAACTGCAGCTCAACGATGCCTCCCTCACCTTCGAGCCGGAGACATCGCAGGCCCTGGGCTTTGGTTTCCGGTGCGGCTTCCTCGGCATGCTGCACATGGAAATTATCCAGGAGCGGCTGGAGCGGGAATTCAACCAAACGGTAATTACCACGGTTCCGAACGTAAGTTTTAAAGCCTACCTGACCAGCAATAAAGAGCGCGAGATTATCGTGAATAATCCCAGCGAAATGCCCGAGCCCAGCAAGCTGGACCGCATTGATGAACCCTTTATCCGCGCGCAAATCATTACGCTGCCTGATTATATCGGCAACATCATGAGCCTGTGCCTAGGCAAGCGGGGTATCCTCATCAACCAGCATTACCTGACACCCACACGCGTGGAGCTGATTTTTGAAATGCCCCTGGCCGAAATCGTGTTTGACTTCTATGACCGCCTTAAAAGCGTAACCCGCGGTTATGCTTCTTTTGACTATGCGCCCATGGACTACCGCGAAAGCGATATCGTGAAGATGGATATTCTGCTGAACGGCGATCAGGTTGATGCGCTCAGCGCCCTGATTCACCGCAGCCGCGCCCAGGATTTTGGCCGTAAGCTTTGCGCCAAGCTGAAAGAACTGCTGCCGCGCCAACAGTTTTTAATTGCCATTCAGGCCGCGATTGGTGCAAAGATTGTAGCCCGTGAAAACATCAGCGCCATGCGAAAAGACGTAACCGCAAAGTGCTACGGCGGCGACATCAGCCGGAAGCGCAAGCTGTTGGAAAAGCAAAAGGCCGGTAAAAAGCGGATGCGCCAGATTGGTAGCGTGGAAGTACCGCAAGAAGCCTTCTTGGCCGTGCTGAAGCTGGATGAATAAGGCCGGCAAATCTTTTTATTGAAAAACTGAAAGCCCCTTGGGGTAGTGCTGTATTATGGTTCGTATTGGTTCAATAGAATTACCTGCTTTTCCGCTGTTGCTGGCGCCTATGGAAGACGTAAGCGACCCGCCCTTTCGCGCTATTTGCAAAGACGCAGGCGCTGATTTGATGTACACGGAATTTATCAGCGCGGAAGGTTTGATTCGCGATGCCATTAAAAGCAGGCAAAAGCTGGATATTTTTGAAGCCGAACGGCCTGTGGGCATTCAGATTTTTGGCGGTGATGAGGAAGCGCTTTCGCTTTCAGCGAAAATTATAGAAACCACCGGCCCCGATTTGCTGGACATCAACTTTGGCTGCCCGGTAAAGAAAGTGGTTTGCAAAGGCGCCGGTGCCGCCGTATTAAAAGATGTGGACCTGATGGCGCGCCTTACCAAAGCTGTGGTAAACAGCACTTCGCTGCCGGTAACGGTGAAGACCCGCCTTGGCTGGGACGATGATTCCAAAAATATTGTAGAAGTGGCCGAGCGGCTGCAGGATGTGGGGATTCAGGCCCTTTCCATTCATGGCCGCACACGGGCGCAATTGTACAAAGGCGAGGCAGACTGGCGGCTGATTGCAGCAGTGAAAAACAATCCGCGCATGAAGATTCCCATTTTTGGGAATGGCGACATAGATACGCCTCAGAAAGCGCTGGACTACAAAAACAGGTATGGGGTAGACGGCATTATGATTGGCCGTGCGGCTATTGGCTATCCCTGGATTTTCCGCGAGATAAAGCATTTTTTTAAAACCGGTGAATTATTGCCGCCTCCTTCCATCGAAGAACGGGTAGCTGCCTGCCGCAAGCACCTGCAGGGTTCGGTGCTTTGGAAAGGGGAAATACTGGGTTTACTGGAAATGCGCCGGCACTATGCCAATTACCTTCGGGGCCTCTCTCATGTAAAAGAGTTCCGTACCCGCCTGGTAAATACCAAAACACTGGCAGATACCGAGGCAGTGCTCAACGACCTTTTGATGCACTATACCGGCGTACCGGTGTAGCCGAATCGGCTAATTGTCCGGCAGGAAGCAAGGCCGGGACACAGGATAAAGCTATACTACTTCCAGTTCCTTAAAAGCATCCCCCAAATGCTTGACCAAATCGCCGGCTACCGTAGCGTGCACGCCGTTTTCTTGGGCGGCATATTCACCCGCCGCTGCATGCAGGTGCACCCCCAGTATGGCTGCCGCAAACGGACTGTATTGCTGGGCCAGGAGTCCTGCTAAAATACCGGCCAGCACATCGCCGCTGCCGCCGGTGGCCATGGCTACGGACCCGCGAAGGTTGTACCAGCAATCGCCGGAAGGAGTAACAATTGCTGTGTACCGGTCTTTCATAATGAGTATCAGGTTGTGCTCCTTTGCTTTTTCACGTGCCAGTTCCAGACGGGCCATGCTATCCGGCGTTTCGCCAAACAAACGTTCAAATTCTTTGGGGTGGGGCGTCAGGATGGAAAGCGCCGGTACCAATGCAAGTAATTCCTTGTTTTTTGCAAGGATGTTTATCGCATCTGCATCTAGCACCAAAGGATGCTGGCTGGCTTCCAGCAATCCTTTTAAGGCAGCCATAGTTTCCGGCGCCTGGCCCATGCCCGGTCCGGCTAGGATGCCTGCTGCCTGGGTAGTGTGTAAGGCCATTTCTGTTATGTGCTCCTTGCCGCTCGTGATGCACAAAGCTTCGGGCACCAAAGTCTGGATAATGTTGTAGCCGCATTCCGGTACCAGTGCCCTTACCTTGCCTGCGCCGGCATGGCCTGCGGCACTGGCGGCCAATGCTGCAGCGCCCATCATGCTAAAGCTGCCGGCAATTACCATTGCGGTGCCTAAAGTGCCTTTATGGCTGAAAGGTTCGCGCTGTTGAAACAGCGACTGGACGGTTGTTGCATCAATGGTATGGTAAGGCGAGGGATTTTGCGAGGTAAAAGCAGCATCCAGCCCTATTTCTATCCGGTGCAGCTGCCCGCCAAACTTCCCACCTTCCGGATGCAGCAGGCTGCGCTTGTATTGCTGCAGGCAAAGAGTGTGCGTAGCTTTTACCACCATACTGCCTGGTTCCGGCAAAGCATCCGGCATCAGTCCGGTGGGTACGTCTATACTGACGATTGTATTTGGAAAGGAAGCAAGGCCTTGCACAAAATCGCGCAGCCAGCCGGATAAAGGCCGCGACAGGCCGGCGCCCAGGATGGCATCTACCAGTACCACGTTTTCCGGAAGATGGCTGAGCATACTGCCTGTTTCCAGCACCTGAAGGGCGCTGATGGGCAGCAATTGCTGTTGTGCCAGCGCGTCTGCAGAAAGCCGGGCCTGATGCTGCAGCAGCAATGCTTTGGCCCCATAGCCTTCCTGCAATAAAAAACGGGTAATGGCCAGCCCGTCGCCACCATTATTGCCACAGCCGCACAAAACAACAAAAGGCGTTTTGGCATCAAAATGCCGGACCAGCCAGGTGGTGCAGGCCTGCGCGGCACGCTCCATAAGCTGCTGCGAACTAATGCCTTGTTGACGGAGGGTAAAGTTGTCCCATTCTTTTATACGGGATGCGGAAAATAACTGCATGGCATTGTTTATTTAAAAGTAGCCTTTAAAACGATTAAGCCAGCGCTCTCGGGCGGGCAATGTACATTTGACCGTTCGGGCCGGCACTCCGGCAAATCTAAATAGCATCTATCCGGCATGGGTTATACTTCAGCAATCATCAGCGGACTAACATTTGGCCTGTTCATGGCTATTTCCGTTGGTCCCACGTTGTTTGCCGTCATCCGTTACAGCTTAAACCACAGCTACCGGGCAGGCTTAGCTTTCGTGATTGGCGTTTCTCTGAGCGACATCATGTATGTGACGCTTGCCAACATGGCTACCCCGTTCCTGCGCTGGCTGCAGCATTACGAGCGGGCGCTTGCTTATGGCGGGGGCGGCTTACTGTTACTGCTCGGCATAACGGGTTTCTTGAAAAAATATAAACCGGTGCGGCCTTCCACCAAACTGGTTTCCATTTCGCCGGGCGCCTATTTTAAAATTTTTGGCGCCGGTTTTCTCATAAATACCATCAATCCGGGCGTGGTCATCAACTGGCTGGCGGTGGTGACGGTGCTTGCCGCCAAAGACACCAGCGGCTGGTACCGGTTTATCTTTTTTGCCAGCTGCCTGGGGCTGGTGCTGGGCGTGGATTTTCTAAAAGTGCTTTTGGCAGATAAAATCCGCCAAAAGCTGACCCTGCGCCGCGTGATGTACCTGCAAAAAGCAAGTGCGCTGATTTTGTTTTTATTTGGCCTGTTCCTGGTCCTGGCCACCCTTTATTATCAGCTGGCAGGCAAGCCGCTGCCGGGCAAAGGAGCAGGTGCGGCAAAGCAAAAGGTAGAAGTAAAGGCCCAATAACCGCGAAAGCAGGAAGCAGATAAGCTGCACTGCACCGGGCAGATATTTTATTTAGAAAATTCATTTTGCAGGAAGCATATTCGCCACACAAGCACTACAAGGTTAGCTGCCTGAATAGTAACTTCGCCAGGAATAAAATAATTTCACTCACTACCGGCTGGTAGTGCAGCGCTCTATATACCGGACTCTTTTCTGCTTTTAAAGCTGTTTGCATAAAAAAATGAATGTTTTACTACAAACAAATACCAGTATAAGTATTGCTGCTGCCAGCCGTCTTAATAAAAGACTTTCTTATGGGATGCAGCAGTTGCGGCACAGGCGCCAATGGCAAGCCGGCCGGATGCAAGAGTAATGGCGGTTGCAGCACAGGCGGCTGCAACAGGATGAATGTTTATGACTGGCTTGGCGATATGCCGCTGCCGGCTTCGTACGAATATTTTCCAGTCATGGAGGTGTCTTTCAACAAAGGAAGCACCAAAGATTTTTTTCTTAATAGCGGCCACCGCGATCTGGTAAAAGGGCAGTGGATTGTGGTAGAAGGCAATCCGGGCATGGATATAGGTCAGGTGAGCCTGCAGGGCGAGCTGGTGAAGCTGCAGCTTAAAAAATACCGGGTTGAAGCCCAAAATGTAAGCCGCAAGGTGCTGCGGGCAGCCACCGACGAAGACCTGGCACAAATGCGGGAAAGCAAGCAGCGCGAGCCCGAACTGCTGATCATGAGCCGCGCTATTGCCCGCACCATGAACCTGGATATGAAAATATCTACGGTGGAAATTCAGGCAGATGGTCGCAAGGCTACCTTTTTTTACACGGCAGAGCACCGGGTGGATTTCCGGGAACTGATAAGGGCTTATGCAGCTGAATTCCGGCTGAAAGTGGAAATGAAGCAAATTGGGGCGCGGCAGGAAAGCGGCAAACTGGGCGGCATTGGGTCCTGCGGCCGTGAACTTTGCTGCAGCACCTGGCTTACGGATTTTAAAACCGTGAACACGGCAGCGGCCCGCTATCAGGATCTGGCCATTAATCAGGCCAAGCTCAGCGGACAGTGCGGCCGCCTGAAGTGCTGCCTCAATTATGAGCTGGACACTTATATGGACGCGCTGAAAGCCTTTCCTGCCGATGCCGATAAAATAGAAGTGGCCGGCGGCGTGGCCACCCTGCAAAAGCGCGACATTTTCCGGAACCTGATGTGGTATTCGTTTAAAGGCAGCAGCAAGCAATACCCGCTCACCATTGCGCGGGTAGAGGAAATTTGCAGGTTAAATAAAGAAGGCATTAAACCGGAAGATCTGGCGCCTGTAGAAATGGAAACTGTGAAAGCTGCCAAAGAAAATACCGTTGTGGAAGCTGGTTTTGTGAATGATGTGGGGCAGATAAGCCTGCGCAGCCTGGAAAGAAGCAGCCGCAAGCGCCGGGAAACAGGTAAAAAACCAAATAAAACTACCCGGCCTGCTGCTTCCGGTAACCAGCCGCAACCGGCTAAGCCACAGGCACAAAACCAGAAAAACAAACCAAAGGCAGCAGCGCCTGCGGCGAAAGCAGACCGCCCACCCCGCGAAGGTGGCAATCAGCCAAACGCCAACCCGCAAAAGCGCCGGGAACGCCCGCCACGCCCGCAAGGGCCCAGGCCGCCTAAAGACAATATGCAGCGCCCTTCAGACGCGTCTTAAGGGTACGCTGCACCTGGCAGCGTAATTACAAGGGTGGTGTAGCAATGCGCGGCAACAAGCGCCTTAGGCGCCTGCTGTCCGTCCGTCTTTTTTCTTTTTCCGGGAAAGGCGCAGCACGGCTATCACCATAACCCCGATGCCGATGCCTTTTAAAAAGCCATTTACGTTGTCTGAGAGCTGCACGTAACGACTAAGTATAAACGAAAAGCTCAGCAGGAAAAGGCCTGCGGCCAGTACTATTAATTGTTTTTTGTTGCTGTTGTTCATGTCGTGGTATGTTGCGGGCTGCTGCTCTGCCTCTTATTTCGTGGTTGCGCTGCCCAGCTGCTCGCCCAGTTTTTCATAGGCAATGTCATTGGGTTCCCAAAGCTCAATCTTGTTGCCTTCTGCGTCCAGGATGTGTACAAACTTGCCGTAGTCATATGTTTCAATTTTATCCAGAACAGTAACGCCGTTACTTTTCAATTCCGCTACCAGCGCCTCTAAATCGGCTACCCGGTAGTTGATCATAAACTCTTTGGAGGAAGGCTCAAAGTAATTGGTGGTTTCCTTAAACGGACTCCAGGTGGTGAATCCTTTCCGGGTACTGTCAGCACCCTGGTACCATTCAAAAACAGCCCCGTATGGGTTGGTTTTCAACCCAAGATGCTCCTGGTACCATGCCCTCATTTTTTCGGGGTCTTTGCTTTTGAAGAAAATACCGCCGATGCCTGTTACTTTTTTCATGCTGTTGTGTGTGTTTCCAGTATTTGAAATTACGGTTTTGAAGGCAAAGCCCAGGCAAAAAGAGGCTACAATTACCAGGGCCGGCAATAAAGTTTTTTTCATTCGCGGATGTTTAGGATTTATAATTTTTGTGAGCAAAGATTATTGCTTCAAAAGCTTTGGAATTATAAAGCCTGTCCGCCGGAAACTTCTATACGCTGCCCATTAATCCAGTAGGCATCTTCTGTACATAAAAACGCCACCACACCACCAATATCGTCCGGCAGACCTACGCGGCCCAAGGCGGTGATGCCTGCAATATGAGCGTTGATTTCCTTGTTGTCGCGGGTACGGCCGTTGCCGAAATCGGTTTCAATAGCGCCGGGGGCCACTACGTTTGCGCGGATTTTCCTGGGACCTAATTCTTTGGCCAGGTAGCGGGTCAGCGTTTCTACCGCCGACTTTGCCGAAGCATATACCGAAGAACCGGGATTACTGATGCGCGTAAGGCCCGAAGAAATATTTATGATGGCGCCGCCGTCGTTGAGCAGGGGCAGGGACTTTTGGGTCAGGAAAAACACGCCTTTGTAATGAATGTTGAAAATCTCGTCCAGCTGCGCTTCGGTAACGTCCGGGACGGCTGCATACAAGGCAATGCCGGCATTGTTGATGAGGAAATCAAAACGCGGACTGCCGGTTTTTTCCTTTAAATATCCGGTTACTTCTTGCAGGAAACCGTCAAACTGCTGTACGTCGCCCGTATCCAGCTGAAAGGCCGCCGCCTGCCGGCCCAGCGATTGTATTTCTGCCACCACCTCTTCTGCCGCTGTTTTATGGCCCTTGTAAGTAAGCACTACATCCATGTCTTTTTTGGCAATGGCGATGGCCATATTCCGGCCCAGGCCGCGGCTGCCGCCGGTAATCAACGCGGTTTTTGAACTCATTGCTTGCTGAATTTTTGTACGCCGAAGGTCTGTATTTGCTTTGGAAAAAGAGGACGCTTTTTGGAGGAAATGGCGTTAAAAAGAAAGCGGCAAAGACCAAGCGCTGCAGTGCTTTGTAGCCGCAGGCTACGAGATAAGGCGACGTAGGCCGGAGCCTACGCCGAACGGTCGGGCCAGATACCATCCCGAACTGTTGTCATTGGAGAGAAAGCCGTTTATCCCGCTCTATCGCAGCATATTGTAATGCTTTAATTTCTTCCAGCAGGGCGCCGGAAAAAGGTCCGTCGATTTGTACGTTTTTGAGGATGTCGCGCGTGGGAATAAACTGCAGAAGTGCTTCCGGCGCATGGTGTTCTTTGCGCCATGCGGTAAGTTGTTCCGCCGGACTTAAAAACACCAGTCGTCCAATTTGCGCGAAGGCATGTGCGCCGGCACACATGGGGCAATGCTCGCCGCTTGTGTACATCGTGGCTTTCCGGCGCTGCGATGCATCCAGGTTTTCCAAAGCCCATTTCGCCAGTTCAAATTCAGGATGTGCAATGATGGTTTTTGAATGACTTCTGTTCCGGGCAGTAGCCAGGATGTTGTGCTGTTCGTCCACCAACACAGACCCGAATGGATTGTCGCCGGCTTCAAAGGCTTCGCGGGCCAGCGCCACGCATCGGCTCAAAAAAATTGCGTCGGTTTCATTCGGGGTGTTTGGTATGTTATTCATGACCGATTGTTTTTGTGCTTCCAGCGCTGGCTTACACAAGATACAGCGATGCGCCATTGCTTTGCCGGAAATCTAATTTGCAAGGTAGGGTATTGGCAAAGCCAGTCAAAGACTGGCAGCCGCAGCGGCGTAGTCTGAAGACGCCGAACGAGCATGGGGTTCGTCACCTTAGCGTATTGAATATCTTGTCAAGTGCCCCGTTTTTAAAATTTTGCTCAATCGTTCCGTCACTAAAACGGTCTGCCCTGAAAATTGCTGTCAAATACAGTGAAGCGTCAAGAAGTGAACAGCCTGAATAGTCAACGTTTGTGTCATTGATGTTTTTCCACCCTTCATGCCAAGCCATCCATTTAAAATTGAAAATTAGCTTCATGTCGTAGAGCATTTCATGTAGCTCTTTAAAAGCTTCACTGCTCAGGAATTTGTTGCTATAGCCTTGTTCTTTCAGGTTGTCAAACAGTTGAACAAGCTTTTGAAAATCTTCTCTTGGTATTGTTTTTATATATTTTTCTTGCTCCTTGAAAACTGGGTCGTTCGGGTTAAACTTAGCTTCGTCAAACTTTTCTTTACTATCATAGATTTCACCTAAATACCATTCAAGGCCGAACTTGTTGTTGATGATTTTTTCTTCGTCTGGAAAGATTTCTTTGCCATCTTCTTTCTTTGCTTCTGTCATTATAAGTCCGACTAATGAGTTGGAAGCGACGTCTGATGATTGTCTGAATTTTCCTCTGCCACGCCATCTTAGAATTGTTGCGAAAGGCGGGAAAACGGTCATTTGCAAACCTGTTGCTTCACTTTCCCAAAAGTCATCTTCATTCAGTCGCATTTCAACGTGTTTCCCTTTCATCAGGCTTTCAGGGCAATAACCGTCAAAGTAGATTTCCATACTATGCAGATGTTTTTAAACGAATGTCTTTGTTATGAATTTTGTCCAACTGATAGAGCACTCTGTCTGCATTGAAAAAGGGAATATTCTTCTGTTGGCAAGTGCTTTTTAGTTGGTCTATGTAGTCAAAGTACAGCTCAATCTTTTGCTCTATGTTGTAAGGGATTTTCAAGCAATCTTCTTCTGTTATGAAACGATATACCCGCTGGTCAATAATTTGAAGTTTGTCGGGAACTGCAAACCTTAAAACTGTTGATGCCATTGGTAAGTCAAAACCTTTTAGTTGAAGCAATTTCCGAAGCAACTTTCTTGCTTTGTCTTCATCGTAATTTTTTCGTAAGTTGTTGATGTCGTCAAGAAGGTCTTGAGAAATTGTTGGATAGCGGTTGGTTTTCCAAAGGGCAATTTCCAAAAGTGTCTGCTCTGAGAACTCACCGGAATGGCTATCCAATTTCTTTGTCAAATGCGGCTGGTAGTTGTATTCTGTGTCAGCTTGATTGCAAGCTTCTGTCAAGTTAGAGAGGTTGTGTAATTTTTTCATTTTAAAGAAGTAGGGTACTGAAATACGCTTACCACTAACTCGCGAATATACGAAATCTCCTTATCTCTAAGAGCTATTAGACTCAGTTCTATTTATTTGTCTTACAACAAATTACTCCGGAATACTCAGTTCAGCGTAGTCTTTAGACTACGCTGCAGCGGAAAGCAGTCTTTGACTGCTGTACCTGTCGTAATTGATATGATAAAGTCAGCGATTGGAATAACAAGCTAATCTTCATCCACAAAATGCAACTTGAAAAAAGAGGCTTCATTCATTCCATTTAAATAAGCAGCGCTGCTATATAGCCAGTCTTCGGCTTTTTCTACCCAACCTGCCCGTACCGGATTCAGGTGTATGTAATTTAATTTTTGGCTGAAAAAAGGCGTGGAAATAATTTCTTCTGCGTGATTATCCTGCTGCCATACCTGATAATGATGATTGCGCTGGTTTTGAGCCGCATTCCATTGAAAGCGGTGCAACAGCCATTCTCTCCGGCTTTCCGGCTGTTCCTGTACAGCCTTAATTATTTTATAAGCGGTAAACTTTTTGAAATCCCGGATTGTATCTGAAAGCTTTCCGGAGTCGCTTCTTGCAATAAGATGAAGGTGATTGGTCATCACAACGTAACCAAAAATCAATAACACTTTTTCCAAAGTACAATGCCGTAAACTTTCCATGATGATATCACGATAGCATTTTCTGCTAAAAATATCTACCCAATCCACTACGGTAAACGTCAGGAAATACATGCTATGTTGGTCTGTTATCTGATAACCGGTAGGCATAACATTAGGAATAAGCAGCTAAAATAAGCGCTTTGGGTGATAGAAAGCTTCGTGTTAAAGCTAGCCAGTCAAAGACTGGCAGCCGCAGCGGCGTAGTCTGAAAACTACGCCGAACGAGGATGTTGACTATGTCCAATAATCAGGCGGTCGCAGGCTGGAAAGAAGCGCTTGACAGAAAGCTCCTGTTTGATAGAAAAATGCAGCATCCTTGTTGATTTCATTTATGTGCTTACCCAAAACCTCTCTACGATTTAAAACATCTGTAAGTTCCGCTTTTTCTATTATTATTTCAAAACGTCTTTTTTCATTTGCTTCAAGTTCATCTACTTCTAATTTTTTTAGACGATTTACAATTGCTTCTCTGAATTCAATTTTTTTCCATGACTCTAAAATTCTAAGAAGAACAGCACTGGCTGCCACTTCATTCAATGAATCACTATTAAAGGCAATGGCAATTAGTTCTTCGGTCGTCGGAATTGGAAAGACTACAAGTATGTCCTCAAATGTTCCAAGCTCTTCTACATGATATAGCGTCCAGAGTTGTCCGTTTGATTCGTCTAAATATTTTATTGTCCAACCTTCATCAAGGCGCTCTTTTTCTAAAAGATTGCGGCTAATTTTTTGGGAAGCATCTTCGCCGTAGTACAGCCGTTGCATATTGTGCTAAATTTTGCTGATAAAAATATGGAATAGCTCATTAAATAGTACTTCTGCCTAGCGGGTGATTTAGAATTTTTAACTGGGGCTAGCCAGTCAAAGACCCCGCTCTTGCCATCTTATTCAAACCACCCCCAAACTCCGCCAGTTCTTTTCAACACCACCACACCCAGCGGCGGGAGGGTTAAAGAAAGGGAATGTTCCCGGCCATGCCGGCCAATGGGCGCGGTTTCCAGAATTTCGTTGCGCACACCGCTGCCGCCATATTTCCAATCATCAGAATTAAAAACCTCGGCATAACGGCCCATACGCGGTACGCCTATGCGGTAATTGCGCAACACCTGCGGGGTAAAGTTGCCGATAAAAACCAGGGTTTCCTCCGGCGCTTTCCCTTGGCGCAGCCAGCAAAATACGCTGTTGGTGCTGTCATTAAAATCTATCCATGCAAAGCCTTCGGGCGCGTAATTGTTTTGGTACAGCGCGGGTTCCTGTTGGTAAAGCGTATTCAAATCTTTCAGCAACAGCGAAACGCCTTGTTGCAAAGTGCCATGTTCCAGCTCGTGCCAGTCCAGGCTAAAATCGTGGCGCCATTCGTGCTGCTGCCCAAACTCGCCGCCCATAAACAGCAGCTTGGCGCCGGGGTGGCCCCACATATAACTAAAGAGCAGGCGCAGGTTCGCGAACTTTTGCCAGCTGTCGCCGGGCATTTTATGGAGGAGCGATTGCTTGCCGTACACCACTTCATCGTGCGAAAGCGGCAATACAAATTTTTCGCTAAACGCATATATCAGGCTAAAGGCCAGTTGCCCCTGGTGATAGCTGCGGTACATGGGGTCTTTCTGGAAATAAGACAGCGTGTCGTGCATCCAGCCCATCATCCATTTTAAATCAAAGCCCAGTCCGCCCTGCGCGGTGGGCGCGGTCACGCCCGGAAAAGCGGTGGATTCTTCGGCCACCGTAAAAGTATGGGGTTGATAGGTGTGCACAGCGTCATTGAAATCCCGGATGAAGGCTACGGCATCCAGGTTTTCGCGGCCGCCAAATTCGTTGGGCTCCCATTCGCCGTGATTGCGGGAATAATCCAGGTACAGCATGGAGGCCACGGCGTCCACGCGCAGACCGTCTATGTGGAATTTGTCCAGCCAGTACAACGCGTTGGAAATGAGAAAGGCGCGCACTTCATTGCGGCCATAATTAAAGATGAGGCTGTTCCAGTCTTTGTGAAATCCCTTGCGCGGGTCGGGGTGTTCGTACAGGTGCGTGCCGTCAAAATAGCCTAATCCGTGCTCGTCGCTCGGAAAGTGCGAAGGCACCCAGTCCAGAATTACGCCGATGCCGGCTTGGTGCAGGGCATCCACCAGAAACATGAAATCCTGTGCCGTGCCGTAGCGGGAAGAGGGCGCAAAGTAAGCGGTAAGCTGGTAACCCCAGGAGCCATAAAAAGGATGCTCCATCACCGGCATTAATTCTACATGGGTAAAGCCTAACTCTTTGCAGTATTGGGGCAGTTCATCTGCCAGTTCGCGAAAGCTTAAAAACTCATTGCCTTCTTTGCGCCGCCAACTGCCGGGGTGCAGTTCATAGATAGACAGCGCTTGTTCCAGGATGCTTTGCTGGCCGCGCTTCTTAAGCCATTTGCCGTCTTTCCATTTGTAATCCAGTCCTCGTACCACCGAAGCGGTTTGCGGCGGCGTTTCTGCCTGGAAAGCATAGGGGTCGGCTTTTTCTACCGTATAGCCATTGTTGGCAACAATATAATATTTATACACCTCGCCTGCGCCCAGTCCGGGAATAAAGACCTCCCAAATACCCGAGCCATCCCAGCGTACGTTCATGGGCTGGCTTTCACGGTTCCAGCCATTGAAATTGCCAATTACCGATACGCTGGCCGCATTGGGCGCCCACAGGGCAAAGTACACGCCTCTTTGGCCTTTATGGGTAACGAGGTGCGCACCCAGTTTTTCATACAGGCGGTAGTGTTTGCCCGCTTTAAAGAGTTCTATATCAAAATCGGTAAAAAGGGAAAAATGGTTCGTGGCAGCGGGTATGTGTTGGTCGGTATTGTTCATAGTTGGGTAGCGGTTTTATAATTGAAGAGGTGCCATCATGCTTCCATACTGGTTGCGAAAAAGGAGGCTTGGTCAGAAATTCCATACTTATTGCTTCCGTCTTTGCGAGTGGGCTGCACGATTCATACGAACATGGTGTTGGCGCTAATCACAGCCCGCGAAGCAATCTCTACAAAACATAGTTTACCTCCTATTGGAACCAGGTCTGTACGTGGTGCGGATTGCTTCGCCATTGGCTAAGTTGCACAAATCCAATGCCTCGCAAAGACGCGCGTAAAAAAGCAGCTTGTCTTGTTTATCCTTTTTCATCGGCATTCCCTGCTTCTTTCATTATAGCCATAATCCCGCGCAGCGGAATGATGACCCAGTCTGGCCGGTTGTTCAGTTCGTAGTTCAGCTCATAAATTACCTTTTCCAGCGTGTAGGTCTGCAGCATCATCTTCAGGTCGGCAGGGTCTTTGGGTACCAGGTTACTGTCGCCCAGGGTTTCCAGGTATTGCTGCAAAAACAAGTCGCTCATGTGGCGGTACCAGTGCTCCATATAAGGCAGGAGCTGCGCTTTGTTTTCCTCGCTGATTTCTGTATTTAAAAACAGGCTGCCCAGCGCAGCGTAGTGGTAGGAGCGCATCATGCCGGCCACGTCGCGCAACTGCGAGCGCTTCAGGCGCCGCTCATTAAAGCTGCGTGCGGGTTCGCCTTCAAAATCCAGAATTACCACGTCTTTGCCGGTGAATATAACCTGCCCCAGGTGGTAATCGCCATGGATGCGGATTTTATAAGCGTCCAGCTTCTTGGCATAAATCCGCTTCAGCGCATCCAGGATTTTTTCGCGCAGCTCCAGCACTTTCCTGGCTTCTTCCTGAATGCCTTCGGGCAGTTGCCCCAGCTTTTTAGCCAGAGTCTGAAAGGCGACGCGTATCAGCGATTGAAACGAGGCATACAGCGAGCGCTGATAATGCAGGGAAAAAGGCTCGGGACTGAAATCGGGCAGCTCTTTATTGGAAGCCAGCGCCAGGTGCAGCTGCGCGGTTCGTTGTGCCAATAACAAAGTCCGCTCGGCTACAGGAACGCCCTGCAGCAAAGCATCCAGTTCTTCCAGCGCAGCTTTGGGCTGTAAAACCGTGTTGGCGGCATTAAAAATTGCTTCCTGTCCCAGCACCGCTTCCTGAAACACTTTAATGCGTTCCTGCACATAGCTCCAACCATCAATACCGCCATCTACAAAGGCTTGCATCATGCCCAGCGCCACGCCTTCTTTTCCCTGCTTCCATTCTACCGCGCCGGCATAAGTAGGCACGCTGTGGAAACCGGCCTGCTCGGACAGGAAACGCGTGATTTCCACATCCGGGTTGATGGCTTTGTCCACTTTCCGGTAGATTTTCAGGAAGAAATTTTTGTCGTACACCACCGAGGTATTGCTTTGCTCGGCGGCCAGGACTTTAGGGGTAATTTTTTCGGTGACGGCCACGTATTGCTGCAGGGCTTCGCTGCCAGAGAAAAGCAGCTCGCCGCCTTCCTGCGACAGGCGCGCGTTGTGCGCCATTTTCTGAATGATGAACTGCTGCAGCGGTTCGGCAAAAAGCGCGTCGTAGAGCACGCCTTCTTCATCGGCTGTTTTCATACGGCAAATAATAGACTGCGGACATCCTTCCAGCTTTTTCAGGGCTTCTTCGCCGGCGGCAAAAGCCAGGGGCAACTGGTACCATTCCGATAATCCGGAGGTATAGCTGGCTTCCAGCAGCAGCAACACCGTCTGGCTTCCTTCTGTGGGTAATATTTCCTGGTGAATGATGTTCAGACTTTCCAGGGTGCGGGCCTTGCCGCCAAACCAGCGGGCTTTTTTGAGGTAAGCGGGCAGGATTTTATTTTTTAAAGGATGCTGCTCGTAGTTGCTCAGCAATCCTTTCCAGCCTTTGATTTCAAAGACCGGCCCTTCTTCGTAATCGCGTGCGGCCACTTCTGTTTTTTCCAGGAAAAACCACTGGTAGCCATAGGGCGCCAGCGTCAGGAAATAAGGACTGTCTTCTTTAATCGTTGGAAATTTATTCTGACTGAATAGTTCCACCGGCTGGTAATTGCCATAGGCAGTTAGTTCCAGTTCGGCGGGCTGCGCGTAGCGGCTCAGGTTAATGACCACGAGCAGGGTTTCAGCTTCGTAACTGCGCGTAAAGGCAAAAATCTTCGGGTTCTCTACGTTGATGATTTTCATGTCGCCCCGGCCAAAGACCTTGCTGTTTTTGCGGGCGCCAATCACGCGTTTCATCCACCAGAGCAGCGAAGAGGTGTTGCGCAGCTGTTGCTCCACGTTCACAAATTCGTAGTGGTATTGTGGGTCTATGATGACAGGCAGGTAAAGCTGTTGCGGGTTGGCGGCGGAAAAGCCGGCATTGCGGTCGCCGCTCCACTGCATGGGGGTCCGTACGCCATCGCGGTCGCCCAGGTAATAGTTGTCGCCCATGCCAATTTCATCGCCATAATAAATGACCGGCGTGCCGGGCAGGGAAAACAGCAGGGCGTTCATCAGCTCTATACGCGCCATATTGTTTTCCATCAGAGGCGCCAGCCGGTGGCGGATGCCCAGGTTGATGCGCGCCTTTTGGTTTTTGACATACACCTTGTACATAAACACGCGCTCTTCATCGGTCACCATTTCCAGCGTCAGCTCGTCGTGGTTGCGCAGAAAAATGGCCCATTGGCAGACGTCGGGAATGGCCGGCGTCTGGTCCAGGATGTCGGTAATCGGGTAGCGGTCTTCCATTTGCAGCGACATAAACATGCGCGGCATCAGTGGAAAGTGATAGTTCATGTGGCACTCGTCGCCATTGCCAAAGTAAGAAGCCGAGTCTTCCGGCCACATGTTGGCCTCGGCCAGGAAGAGGGTGCCCGGATGCTTTTCATCCATATGCGCGCGCAGCTTTTTCAGAAAGGCGTGCGTTTCCGGCAGGTTCTCGCCATTGGTGCCTTCGCGCTCATAGAGGTAAGGCACGGCATCCAGCCGGAAGCCGTCCACGCCCATCTCGCACCAGTAATCCAGGATTTTAAAAATCTCTTCCTGCACCTGCGGATTGTCGTAATTCAGGTCGGGCTGGTGGTGGAAGAAGCGGTGCCAGTAGTATTGTTGCGCCACAGGGTCCCAGGTCCAGTTGCTGGCCTCAAAATCCTGGAAAATGATGCGCACGTCTTTGTACTTGTTCGGGTCGTCGCTCCAGACGTAAAAATCTCTTTCCGGCGAACCTTTGGGCGCCCGCCGCGCCCGCTGAAACCAGGGGTGCTGGTCGGAAGAGTGGTTGATGACCAGCTCGGTAATTACTTTCAAATCCCGCTTGTGCGCTTCATCCAGAAAGCGCTGGAAGTCTTCCATGCTGCCGTAATTGGGATTGATGGCATAATAATCGGCAATGTCGTAGCCGTCGTCGCGCAGCGGGGAAGGGTAGAATGGCAATACCCAGATGGCCGTTACGCCCAGCCACTGCAGGTAATCCAGTTGCTGCATCAGTCCCTGGAAATCGCCGATGCCGTCGCCATTGGCATCTTTAAATGCCTTGATGTGCAGCTCGTAGATAATGGCATCTTTGTACCAGTGGAGCTTGTCGTCTATTTGGGAAGGAGTCATGGTGTCAGGTTAAGGTTGAGGTTAAGGCTGAGGCTGAGGCGCGTGGCGTAAGGTCATAAAAAAAATAACGAGTACCGGAGCCTTCGCCGAACTGTAGGTGCATTGTGTCCGACACTTATCGTACGTTTTGCTGGTAGTGTCGGACACCTATCCGGCAATGTATTTATGGGGCCGACACCCTCAGCACGAGACTTAAAAGTGTCTGGCATTGGCGTATGTGCCATATTTGTTACAATCTCTTTCATGCGATTACCTTGAAAATATGCGCCGGCATGTCATAAGGGTTTAGCTGCACGAAATTGTTGTCGCCCTGCCAGGTGTAGCGGTCGCCGCTCAGCAAATCGGCTACTTCATAGCTGTACCTGTTTTTCAGTCTCAGTTGCTCTAGGGGCAGGTACACATTGGCGCTTTGCGTGTTGTGCGGGTCCAGGTTTATGGCAATGAGCAGGGTATTGCCGCTTACAGCATCCTGCTTCAGGTAGCACAGAATCTGGTCGTTGCTGGTTTGCACAAAAGCAATATTGTCGGTGCGCTGCAACGCCGGGTTTTCCTTGCGGATGCGGTTGACGCGCGCGATGAGCTCGGCTGTTTTCGTGTAACGCTTCCAGTCCCAGTGCTTGATTTCGTACTTCTCATTGTCAATGTATTCTTCCTTGCCGGGGAAAGGCTCGGTGAATCCAAACTCATACACCGGGCCATACAGGCCGTAATTGCTGGAAAGGGTAGCGGCCAGCAGGAGGCGGATGTGGTGCGCGGTATCGCCGCCATGCGTGAGGTGCCCGGGCAGGATGTCCGGCGTATTGGGCCAGAAATTCGGGCGCATGTACCAGCGTTGCTCGGTGGTGGTAAGTTCGGTCAGGTATTCCTGGATTTCCTGCTTGGTTTCGCGCCAGGTGAAATAGGTGTAGGATTGTGTAAACCCGTTTTTAGCCAGTTGCTCCATCAGGCGCGGACGGGTAAAGGCTTCGGCCAAGAAAATCACTTCGGGGTGCTTGCGGTGGATTTCACCCAGGCACCATTCCCAGAAATAAAACGACTTGGTATGCGGATTGTCCACCCGGAAAACCGTTACGCCCTGCGCAATCCAGTAGTCAAAAACCGATTTCAGTTCCTGCCAGAGATTGTCCCAGTCTTCGCTTTCAAAGTTGATGGGCAGGATGTCTTCATATTTCTTGGGCGGGTTTTCGGCAAACTGCACCGTGCCGTCGGGCCGCCATTTAAACCATTGCGGATGCTCTTTTACCCAGGGATGGTCGGGCGCGGTCTGGAAAGCGATGTCCATCGCAATGTCTATTTCCAGCTTTTTGGCAGCGGCAATCAGGGCTTTGAAGTCGCGAAGCGTGCCCAATTCCGGATGAATGGCTTTATGGCCGCCCAGTTCGTTGCCAATGGCCCAGGGAGAGCCGGGGTCGTTTTCTGTGGCTTCCAGACTGTTGTTTTTGCCTTTTCGTTTTAAGCGGCCAATAGGGTGGATGGGCGGCAGGTAAAGCACATCAAATCCCATTTCCGCGATGCGCGGTAACAGGGCTTTTACATCATTAAAAGTGCCGTGGCGGCCGGGTTCTGGCGAAGCAGAGCGTGGAAACAGCTCGTACCAGGTGCTGAAGCCGGCCTTACGGGGCGATACATCCAGCACATAGATTTTGGCGTGTTTGGCGGCCAGGCTGCGGTCGGCGCACTGCCGCATGATAGCGGCCAGTTCCGGCCCGGTAAGGTCTGCCAGGAAACTGTCCAGCGTTTCCTGTTCATCCAGGAGTTTGTCTGTAAGCTGCGTCAGCCACGCGCGGTGATTTTTATCTTTTGCTTTTACCTGTTGCAACAGTTCGGCGCCTATTTGGCGTTCCAGCATCACATCCTGGCCGGCTTCCTTTTTAATGACCAAGCGGTTTTTCCAGGTGGTAAAGTGGTCTATCCAGCCGGTGACCGTAAACTGGTATTGCCCAAATCGGGTAGGGATAAAAATGGCTTCCCAATGGTCGTTGCTAACCAGCGTCAGCGGGATTTCCCGGAAGCTGCGTTCGCTTTCATGACGTATTAAAACGCTGGCTGCCACCGCATCATGACCATCTGCAAAGATGCTGGCAGAAAGGGTAAGCGTTTGGTGAATGATGACATTAGCCGGGTATTGACCGCAGGCTACCTGTGGCTGTATGTGGGTGATAACAACGCGTCTGCGGCCTGGTACTGGGGGCATGTAAGGAATTGGTTTTTAGGCGAAAAGAGTTTGGTTCCTTCGCACAAAAAATCCGTACCGTAATTTATCAGGACAGGGCTTTCTTTTGGACAGTCCCTGCGCCTTCCGACTTTACCGGAACAGGTTTTGCGCTACTTTGCGCCTTCGCGTGAAATCCCAAAGGCTGCTGCCAGCAGGCGGTGGCTTTCCAGCCGGGCTTCATGGTTGGCCGTGATACACTGCAGCATGATTTCATCGGTTTGGAAAGCGGCTGCAATTTGGGTGAGCCAGTCTTTTAATTGCTCCGGCGTGCCGGCCAGAATGCGGGGCGGATAGCGCGGGTCTTCCAGCGGCTCGGGCATCGGCATGCCGCCGAGCGCTGCAATGGCTTCTTCTTCATTTACAACCGGGCTTTTTACATCGCCGCTGCGCAGTCGTTTCATCATCAGCCGCACCGGGGCGGAAAGGCGCAGGGCGGCTTCTTCGGTGGCAGCACAATACACGCTGAGTGCCAGTATCAGCTTGGGTTTTTCAATGCCGGTAAGGCCTGTTGCTGGTTGGAAGTTGCTGCGGTAAATCTCTGTTATATCATAAGCCTGCTCCGGATTAATAAAGCCGGCAAATGTGTAGCGCAAGCCCAGTTGCGCCGCCGCTGAAGCGCTCCAGCTACTGGAACCCAGCAACCAGAAGGGCGGAATGGTTTCGTTGCGGTAAACTTTGATTTGAGCAAACGGATGTTTTTCTTCAAAGCTTTGTTCCAGCCAGGTAATCAGCTCTACGAGTTGCTCGGCAGAATCGTCTGAAGTCTGCCGGTAAGAACGGTTGCGTTGCAGCGCGTAATCGGCTACCGGACCGGTGGTGGCGCGGCCAATACCCATGTCTATACGTCCGGGAAAAATATCTTCCAGGGTAGCGAAGTTTTCCGCCACTTTATACGGACTGTAATGGTTCAAAAGCACCGAGCCGGAACCCACGCGGATGGTTTTGGTATTAGCTGCGATATAAGGAATCAGCACTTCCGGCGCGCGTCCGGCCAGGTTGCCCGTGCCGTGGTGCTCGGCTACCCATATACGTTCATAACCCCAGCTTTCCGCTTTTTGCGCCATATCCAGCGTATTTAAAATAGCCTGATGGCGGTCGCCGTTCGTAGGAACTATGGAAAGGTCAATAAGGGAAAGTTTCATAGGGTTGAAGGCAGGCTAAATTTTTGTGCCGGTATGCAGGCCGGTTTGCTTTTTATCGGCTCATTTAACGATATTTGCAATTATCGCTTCTTCAAGCGATAGTTGCTTATGATTGCCGTTATTAAAGGAGATATCGTTGGTTCCCGCAAGGTAGCTGATGCCGGACAATGGCTCTTGCCCCTAAAGGATTATTTAAAGAAATGGGGCCATAGTCCGTTTCAATGGGATATTACCGGTGGCGATGCTTTTCAGGTAGAAATTAAAAACCCGCTGGAGGCCTTGCAGGCGGCCATAGAAATAAAAGCAGTAATAAAAAGCACCGTCATTGGTGACAGGCTCAGCAGTCCTTTGGATGTGCGGCTGGCTATTGGCATTGGTGAAAAAACCTATGCGGCGCGCCGTATTTCTGAAAGCAATGGGCCTGCCTTTGTACATGCCGGCGATAAGTTTGAAGCGCTGCGCAAAGAAAAAATTACGCTGGCGCTGCAAACGCCTTTTCCTGATTTTGATGAAGAAATGAATTTGTTGCTGAAATTAGCGGGCATCTTTATGGACAACTGGACTGTTTCTTCCGCTGAAATAACACTGATGGCCCTGGAGCAACCGGAGGCCACCCAGGAAGCGCTCGGCGAGCGGCTGGGCATCCGCCAAAATTCGGTCAGTGGCAGGTGGAGCCGGGCGCATGTGCCGGAGCTAAAGGAAGTGCTGGCACGCTATCGCAAACGCCTTAATGAATTCATGGTATGATGGTCTTTATCAAACTCATGCTGGCACACCTGCTGGGCGATTTTGTGCTGCAACCCAAAGGCTGGGTAGCCGCGAAAGAAACCCAAAAATTAAAAGCGCCGCAGCTTTATTACCATGCGCTGATTCACGGCGCGCTGGTTTACCTCCTGGGCTGGGTAGGAAGCCTGGAAAACTGGTGGCTGCCGGCTTTGCTGATTACAGTCCTGCATTTTGCCATAGATGCCGCCAAGCTGCTTTTTCAAAAAGAAACCAGCAAAACAAAATGGTTTGTGGCCGACCAATTCCTGCACCTGGCGTCCATAGCGATGGTATACTGGCTTTGCTTTGACCCATTGCTGGATGTAACGCTGCTGTTGCAAAGCCCGCTGCTTTGGATTTTCATTACAGCCCTTCTTTTCCTCAGCTTCGCCGCCAGTGTTATCATCCGCATGCTGCTGCGCTACTGGACCAAATTCCTCTACGACAACCCCGATGATTCGCTGGCTATGGCAGGCCGTTATATCGGCATCCTGGAGCGGCTGTTTGTGTTTCTTTTTATTGTGACCGGCCATTGGGAAGGCGTTGGCTTCCTGCTCGCCGCCAAATCCGTTTTTCGCTTTGGCGATTTAAAAGAAGCCCACGACCGCAAGCTCACCGAGTATATTTTAATCGGCACGCTGCTCAGCTTTGGCATGGCAGTGGTCACCGGCATGCTGGTGCAATGGGCAACTGCTGTTTCCTGAGAAAAACTGCTACATCTTTAGTTCTTTTACCATGGGGTGCTCCTGATTTACCACCACAACGGCATATGGAAAGTCCATGCCTTCCCGGGTTTCAATGTGGATGGCGCCTTTGCCTTCCAGGCTGCTCAGCAGGTCTTTCCGTTCCCAGTTGGCCAGCAGGGGCATTTCATCGGTTAAGAAGCGCAGCAGGGGCGTTACGCCAGGCTCTTTATACCGGGTTTCTTCAATGTAATTTAATATCAGCGCCAGGCAGTAATCTTCCTGTCCCAGCGAAGCGGGCGGCCGGGGCACCACCGGCCGGTGGCGGATGGCGCCTGCTTTTTTATCCTGTTTTTGGATTTTGTCTAAATCTATCCGGCCAATCACATTGGGGCGTGGCGGCAGCTTTGCTTCTTCATTGCGCCGGTGCGTATCCATTCTTTCCAGTGCTTCCGGGCTTAAAAGCGGGCCAATATCAAGAAATGATTTTTCACCAATAATTTCCAGCAAATCGCCAGAAATAGTATCACGGAAAGCGGATACCCATACGCGCCTGCCATTGCGTTTCAGGTGTTGTACCACCGGAATATAATCGCGGTCGCCGGCCAGCAGCACAAAGTTCTGAATATCGGAGCGGGTGTAAAGAATCTGCATCAGGTCAATGCACATCTGCATGTCTGCGGCGTTTTTGTGCGCGGTGCCCAGCACGTTCTGTGCATGTATGCCCATCAGGTAAAGGGTGCTGAGCGATCCGGTGCCAATTTGCTCAAAATCGGCGTAGGCATTCATAATAATTATCTGAAGCCCGTATTCTTCATTTATCAGGCCACGCAGGCTGCGAATGATATCTGAGGTATAGGAAGAAAGTTCCGGCGGATCTTTATATTTATTTTTTAAGTAGTAATAAACATTTTCGTAATCAATAAAAATAGCAGCTGTTTTTTCCATTGGAGGGTAAAGTTAACCAGTCGTTATTGCTTTCAAAACCAGCGGCTGCCGCCCGGCGATTTTTGTGATAAGATTTTATCTGTCCCCGGCGGCCTGAAGCCAAATTGTTACCTTGCTGGCAAGCAAGTTTTATGACGAAGCGCTTCCTGCCCCAGCGCTACAAAACCTCATTTGCCATGAAAAAGCTCCTGCCTATTTCCAAGATGCTGCTCCTGACCTTGCAGGCTGTATTTTTAATCAGCTGTCATCAGCCAGCCAGGGGGCAGGTATCTGTGCCGTATCAGCTAAACCGGCCGGAGGTTATAGAACTGAAGAAGGGTGTAGATAACATATCCGGCATTGCTTACAGTACGGCAGGCCATGTGGTTTATGCCATCGACGACGACCATGGCGACGTGTATAAAATACCGCTGCAGCAGGACCCGCAGATAGAAAAATGGCATTTTGGTGCGCCAGAAGATTTTGAAGACATCGTGTTGGTAAATAACAATATTTATGTGCTTAGCAGCAAAGGGCGCATTGCTTACATGCCGCTCAGGTTCCCCGTTACAAGCGTGCAGTATTCGGGGCTGGCAGCGAAAGGGAAAAACAATTTTGAAACGCTGTTTAAAGATCCCGCGTCTAACCGCCTTTTAATGGTGTGTAAGGAATGCAGCGCAGACAGTAAAAAGAAAACCTCGGTATTTGCCTTTGACCTGGATAAAAAAGAAATGCTGCCGGAGCCGGTAGCCACGCTGCACCTGAAAGAGGTAAATGCACTCCTTTCCGGCGATCCCATCAAGGAATTAAGACCGTCAGCGGCAGCAGTGCAACCGCAAACCGGCGAGATTTACATGCTGGCTTCGGTCAATAAACTGCTGCTGATACTAGACAGGCAACTGCGCATTAAAGCCGTGTACCGGCTCGATCCCAAAATCTTCAAGCAACCCGAAGGCATCACCTTTTCGCCGGCTGGCGATTTGCTGATTTCAAATGAAGCCGGTAAAAAAGGAAAGGCGGATATTTTGATTTTCAGGAAAAAGTAAGCTTCCCTACTCACAGCATTTTTTCCTGGGCAGGAAAATGGCTTTGAATATTTTTTTAATTACAGCAAGCATGGTGCGCTTATAAATTGGTGGAAGCCGGAAGATAGCAAGCAAACAGGTATGGAAATGGTAAAGCTCTTTTCAGCCAGCACTGCGAAACGAGGATTAATGACTTTCCCAAAAAACAAAAGCCCACGTGTGTGGGCTTTTTGGGCGGAGAGAGAGGGATTCGAACCCCCGGACCTGTTACAGTCAACGGTTTTCAAGACCGCCGCATTCGACCGCTCTGCCATCTCTCCGCGGCAAATGTAAAGCGGGGTTTCCTTTTTCAGAAAATTATTTATCTGCTATGCAAATACAACTGCTGGCCCTGTTTTTTCTGCGCCCAAGGCAGCCATGCGCCGATTCGCACAACTCATCTACCAACTCTACAACACTACCCGCACCAATGATAAACGGGCAGCCCTGCGACAATACCTGGAGGCAGCGGATGATGCTTCGCGCATCTGGCTCATAGCCATGTTCACAGGTCGCAGGCCGAAACGCCTGGTCAATACCACGCTGCTGCGGCAATGGTGCGCGGAAGCGGCCGGCATTCCCGAATGGCTTTTTGAAGAAAGCTATCATACCGTGGGGGATTTATCGGAAGCCATTTCATTGGTATTGGAAAGCGCGGATGCGGAAAGGAATGAACCGGAATCAGACGTTTCCCTGCCGGAAATCATGGAGCAAATCCGCAGTTTACAAACAGCCGGCGAGGCAGAAAAGAAAGCCTTCATCTTAAAACAATGGCGCATCCTGGACCAGGCTTCCTGCCTGGTGTTCAATAAGATAATTATCGGCGGCTTCCGCAGCGGCGTATCGGGCAATATGATGGTGCTGGCCATTGCCGATTTCCTGCAAAGAGACCCGCAGCAGGTAGCACACCTCATCAGCGGCAACTGGGACCCCTACGAAACCTCATTTGAACAGCTCACGCACGCGGAAGTCCATACTACCGACCTTTCCAAGCCCTATCCTTTTTACCTGGCCTACGCGCTGGATGTGGCCCATGCCAGCCTTGGCAATCCAGATGAATGGCAGGTGGAATGGAAGTGGGATGGCATTCGCGGGCAGCTTATCAAACGCGGCGGCAACCTGTATCTCTGGAGCCGCGGCGAAGATTTGGTTACCGACCGCTTTCCGGAAATAACAGCCGCCGCTGCGCTCCTGCCGGACGGCACCGTGCTGGATGGGGAAATTCTTGCTTTCCGCGATGGACTGCCGCTTTCGTTTCAATACCTGCAAACCCGCACCACCCGCAAATCGGTTGCCAAAAAAGACCTGGAAGCCGCGCCGGTGATTTTTATGGTGTATGATTTGCTGGAATGGCAGGGTGAAGACATCCGCGGCAGAAGTATGGCAGAACGGCGCTGGTTGCTGGAAGATTTGCTGCGCGAAATCCATCATCCCGCACTGGTGCTTTCGCCTACCGTAATTTTTGAAAGCTGGTCACAATTAGGCGAATTAATTGGGCAATCGCGGGAAAGAGGCTGCGAAGGTTTTATGCTGAAACGAAAAAACAGCATTTACCAGGCGGGCCGCCGGCGGGGCGACTGGTGGAAGTGGAAGATAGACCCCCTAAGCGTGGACGCGGTTTTGATTTACGCGCAGAAAGGCAGTGGTAAAAGGAGCAACCTCTACACCGATTACACCTTTGCTGTGCAGGACAGCGCCGGTAAACTCATCACCTTTGCCAAAGCCTACAGCGGTCTTACCGATAAAGAAATTGCGGAAGTAGATAAGTTTGTGCGTGCTAATAGTATAGAACAGTTCGGGCCGGTGCGCACCGTAAAGCCGGAACTGGTTTTTGAAATTGGCTTTGAAGGCATTGCTGCTTCTGGCCGGCACAAGAGTGGGGTAGCGGTGCGTTTTCCGCGCATCCTGCGGCAACGGCCGGATAAGGATGTTTCGGAAATCAATACACTGGCTGATTTAAAAGAATTGCTGCAGCAGTATGGAAAGGAGTAGGCGGGAAATTCCAAATTCCAAATTCCAAATTCCAAATTCCAAATTCCAAAATACAGGAGTAATCATCAAAACGCTTTGCGTCTTGGCGCTCCCTGGCGTCTTGGCGTGAAACCTAAACATTCGTAATTTAGAACGCATGGAACAGGAAGTAATCACTAAGAAGGTGAATGAGCCGGATTTTTCTTACACCGGACTGTACTCTTATGCCGATTATTTAAAGTGGACGATTGAAGAGCGCCTGGAACTCATTAAAGGGAAGATCTTCAGGATGAGTCCTGCGCCGACTTCCACGCACCAGCGCCTTTCGCAGTACATCAATAGAGAACTGCTGAATTTTCTGGCTGGCAAAAAGTGCGAGGTGTTTGTAGTGCCCTTTGATGTGCGCCTTCCTAAAAAATCAAAAAGGAATGAAGATATTTTTACGGTAGTACAGCCGGATCTCTGTGTGATTTGCGATCCTGAAAAGATTGATGAACGCGGCTGCCTCGGCGCGCCTGATATTGTAGTGGAAATTCTATCTCCCTCTAACAACCGCAAAGAACTAAAGAATAAGTATGAAGCCTATGAAGAATCCGGCGTGAAAGAGTATTGGATTGTATCGCCGCAGGATTATACGTTTTTGGTGTACACGCTTGTGAATGGCAGCTTCGTACCATCGCGGCTAATGACGGAAGGTGATGTGGTTAGGTCTGAGGTACTGCCGGGTTTTGTTTTGGATTTAGAAGCGCTGTTTAGTAGTCTGCCGGCAGCACAGAGATGAAGTAAACGCAACCAATTTTGCGCTTTTGCGTGAATAAGGATTACTCCGGCTCCGCAATGCTGATCAAGTCCAACTTCACCTCCACACTACCTGGAAAATTGTAGTCCAGGTTCACAAAGCCAATGTCTTTATTGAAATTATAATTCACAATGGTCATGCCCAATTCAGCAGTGTCAGAAATATTCCGGCTCTGGTAGTGCTGCACCGGATAGTTTTTGCCATTCCAGATAATGCTGCTGTCTGAAAGGTGCCTGGTTTCCTGCTTTAAAGTCCGGCGATCCAGTTTGCCGGAACCAACGACAGCGCTGGATTCCGTAAAAGATACAGCACCCGGTTTTGTAATCAAAGTGGCAGATGGATTGCCCGGCAGCGACACCATTTCATTTTCTAACAGTGCATAGTTGGCAGGCATGTCCAGTGTGTAGGACGTATCCTGATTTGATAAAGTAGTGGTCACAGTCCGCGCAGAAATTTTTTGTCCCTGATTATTATACCAGGTTATTTTGGTGCCGTTCCCAGCCAGATTAAAAACGCTGAAGCCGCCAGTTTTAAAACTAATTGTGTCTTTTGAAACAAGTTGGCCAAGCTCATACCGGGCGACGGCGTAATAGAATTGTCGCCCCTCTTTAAACAAAGGCTGATTTTTGGCGGAATTGCAGGCTATCATGAATAGTATGGCCAGAAATAGCATTGCTTTGTTTTTCATTATTTATGTACTGGAACGGGTTTTCTAGCAAAGCTAATTAAAGCAGTATTTGTCAATTTCATTAAAACCTCCGCACCGCTGCGCTTCCTGGCGCCTTTGCGTGAAACGATATACCACATGGGCCAACGCATTCCCAAGACCCCGCTTAAAAAACACTTGCGCGGCGCTGCAGCACAGGGCGCATCTGCCCAAGAAAACGAGTCGTTACCTAAAAAGAAGGCAGATAAAAAAGTACTGCAGGATGCACGCGTTACCGGTAGTGCATCCGGTATAGCTGCTGATGGTTTTCAGATAATAACATCCTGGCTTGCCGCCAAAGGCCTTTCTCCTTTTCCTTTTCAAAAAGAAACCTGGCAGGCATTTGCCGCAGGCAAAAGCGGCATCGTCAATGCGCCCACCGGCTTCGGTAAAACCTTTTCTGTATTCCTGGCTGTACTAATTGACTGGATAAACCGCCATCCCTACGATTATCAAATCAAAACGAACAATGGGCTGCAACTGGTTTGGATAACGCCTTTGCGTGCGCTGGCCAAAGACATTCACCGCGCTATGGAAATGGCCCTGGAAGAATTACAGATTCCCTGGCGCGTGGCGGTGCGCAATGGCGATACCGGCACTGCCGAGCGGCAGCAACAGGTAAAAAAAGCACCGGAAATCCTGCTTATCACCCCCGAAAGCCTGCAATTATTACTGGCCACCAAAGACCACGATACCTTATTTCAAAACCTGCGTTGCATTGCCGTAGATGAATGGCATGAATTGCTTGGCACCAAGCGCGGCGTACAGGTAGAATTGGCCCTTTCTGCATTGAAAGCCCCACCCCGGCCCGCTCAAGCCCCACCCCATCCCGCCCCCAAGGGGCGGAGGCCATTATCTGAATTAATTAAGTACAGGAAAATATCAAAACCTGATATTCATACAACAATCCCCTCCCCCTTGAGGGGAGGCCCAGGGAGGGGGCTTTCTCTCTCCCCTTTGGGGAGGGCTGGGGAGGGGCCGCAGGTTTGGGCACTCTCCGCCACTATCGGCAACCTGGAAGAAGCGTTGCAGGTGTTGCTCGGCAACGAACCGGAAGGCGTGCTCATCCGCAGCAAGCTCAAAAAAGAAATTGCCTTGGAAACCATTCTGCCTGAAAGGGTAGAGGTCTTTCCGTATGCCGGTCACCTGGGGTTGAAAATGATAGACCGCGTGCTGCCGGTGATTTTTCAAAGCCAGACTACGATTTTATTTACCAATGTGCGCTCCGCCGCTGAGATGTGGTATCAGGCGCTTTTGGAGGCAGCGCCTGAACTGGCGGGCCAAATCGCTTTGCACCACAGCGCCATTGATGGCGAGCTGCGCGCCTGGGTGGAAGAGCAGCTGCACGAAGGCAATTTAAAAGTAGTAGTAGCTACTGCCAGCCTGGACCTGGGCATTGATTTCCGACCGGTGGATACGGTGATTCAGGTGGGCAGTCCCAAGGGAGTCGCGCGTTTTCTGCAACGGGCAGGAAGAAGTGGGCATCAGCCGGGCGCCATCAGCCGCATCTATTTTGTGCCGACTCATTCCCTGGAAATCCTGGAAGGCGCTGCCCTGCAACAGGCCATGCTTTCCGGACATATAGAAAGCCGGAAACCCATTGTGCTGGCCTACGATGTGCTGGCGCAATACATGGTGACCCGCGCGGTGGGCGGTGGTTTTAAAAGCGAAGCATTGTACCGGGAAGTCATCAGTACGTATTGCTATGCCGACTTGGGCTGGGACGAATGGCAGCAGCTCATTGCCTTTATCACCACCGGCGGCGCTACGCTAAATGGCTACGAAGATTACCACAAGGTGGCCGAAGTAAATGGTGTTTACCTGATTCAAAATCGCCGCATGGCCATGCACCACCGCATGAACATTGGTACCATTGTCGGCGATGCCCTGATGCGGGTGAAGTTTATGGGTGGTGGCTTTATTGGTACCATTGAAGAGAATTTCATCTCGCGCCTGAAACCCGGAGATGCTTTTATCCTGGCCGGACGCAAGCTGGAGCTCATCACCGTGAAGGACATGGATGCGATTGTGCAGCGAAGCAATGCGAAAAGTGCGCTGGTGCCTGCCTGGCTGGGCGGCCGCTTGCCGCTTTCCCAAAGCCTGGGCGATATACTGAGGCAGACGTTTCAGGAAGCGGTGGAAACGCCGTTTGAGCATCCGCTCTTTGAATTTCTGCAACCGCTGTTGCAAAAGCAGGCGCGCCTTTCCGGCATTGCCGCAGGAGATGATTTATTGGTAGAACTGATTGATACGCGGGATGGTTATCACTTCTTTGCTTATCCTTTTGAAGGACGTCTGGTGCATCAGGCGCTTGCAGCCCTTGTAGCTTATCGCTTGTCGCGGCGAAGGCCCATTTCCTTTTCCATCGCCATGAATGATTATGGGTTTGAGCTGCTCAGTGACCAGCCGATACCGGTTACAGAGGCCGATGTACGGGAACTCTTTTCACCGGAAAACTTCTTCTTGGACCTGCAGCAAAGCCTGAACAGCACCGAGCTGGCCCGCCGCAAATTCAGGGACATTGCCGTAATTGCCGGGCTTATCTTCCAAGGGTTTCCCGGCGCGGGCAAAAAAGCACGGCACCTGCAAAACTCTGCCGCTCTTATCTATGAAGTGCTTTCTGAGCATGAGCCGAACCATCTATTACTACAACAGGCGCATAATGAAGTCTGGCAGTACGAGGTAGAAGCAGAGCGCTTACAGGCAGCGCTGAGCAGGATTTATAGCAACGATATTCTAATGACAAGACCCACGCAGCTCACGCCGTTTTGTTTCCCTATTAAAGTAGATAGCCTCAGAGAGCAGCTAACCAGTGAAAAGCTGGAGGACCGGGTGCGAAAGATGCAGGAACAGCTGAGCCGGTTGTAGCAGTAGGTTTACAAGAAGGGGATGTGCCGCACTGCTTCGCCTCGGTTTCCAGGCACGCAATGCGGTTATTGTCAGATCATCCTTATTATTCCAGTTGTTTAAGGGTGGAAGCTGCATGAGAACGTGGGCAAAAATGCAAAGGGGTAGTTAGCTTAAAAAATATTTTGGTAATAGATTTGGAGAAGTGGTAGCGGGTAGATTATCTTTGCACTCCCAACGACGGAAAGGCGGTTAAAACGCCGGAACGAAAGGAGGGGATAAGTTCTTTAGTTGCAGTTATTTCGGCCATAAAAGCATCGGTTTTCAGCCTTTCGTTTCGAGAGAAAAAAAGTTTGAAAAAAGATTTGGCAGGAAAGC